>Ga0315338_1000116_pt1:0-130000 | contig 354912 bp, 256 predicted proteins | sample ASW8metaG_FD_204518 | JGI IMG/M metagenome (GOLD analysis project Ga0315338, IMG submission 204518) | Ammonia-oxidizing marine archaeal communities from Monterey Bay, California, United States - ASW #8 | ecosystem: Environmental > Aquatic > Marine > Coastal | place: USA: California... | reverse complement strand
CTCCAGGCGATCTTGCTTGGCGGTCAGCAGCGTTTCCGACGGGTTGCCGTCTCGATCGAACTGCTTGGCGAAGCGGCCTTCGCTGCGGCAGAAATCGATAAAATCTACAACTTCGCCGGTCTTGGGATTGGTCCACCAATCCTCCTTCATGGCGGGGTTGCCTTGCAACGAGAGCCGTTTGCGGATGGTGTCTCCCTTGCGGGGATCGTACTGCAATAGCGGAAAGGCCCGCGTGTCGACCGCCAGTCGGGCCTGGTCGGCGGCCATGTTGTCGGCGACACCGTGCTCCGGCTGACAGGTGGTGTAGCAGCAAACGACCGCCGGTCCGTCGAACTCCAGCGCGCCCAACACGGCTTTGTAAAAATGGTTCGTGTGCGCGCACGTGGTCTGGGCGACGTAAGTGCGGGGGTGCATCATTGCGATCTGGGCGATTTCCTTTCGGCGTTCCTGCTTGCCGGCGTACTTTTTGCCGTGCACGCTCATTTTGGCGTTCTGGCCGGTGAACGTGCTGGTGGAGGCCTGGCCGCCGGTGTTGGAGTACACCTGCGTGTCGAGGACGAACACCTTGACGTGCATGCCCGAGGCCAGCAGTCGCGACAACGACTGAAAGCCGATGTCGAACATGGCCCCGTCACCGCCGATGCACCACAAGGGTTTGTCCTGCCAGCCCATTTGGTCCCACCGCGAGCGAACCCCCATGGCATCGGCAGGTGCGTTCTCGAACAGCGAGTTCGTCCACGGGATCAAGTAGGGATTGTAGGGATAGGTCGACGTGTAGACGGTGTTGCAGCCTGTGGCGGCGACCATTCCCCACTGATCGCCGAACTTGGCTCCCGTGGCCGCGCAGAGCATCCGCAGCGCGGTGCCTTCGCCACACCCCGCGCAAGAGCCTGCCCCGCCGACGTAAAGGTGGGTTTGCTCCTTGAGCATCATGTCGATGAGCAGGTTGTCGTTGATGTAGTTTTCGTCCGTCGGGCCGACCTGTTTGAAGAAGCGATGGCCTTTGCGAATGTTCTCCATCGTCGAGTCGGACTTGGGGATCATCTTGAGCGCTTCGTCGTCGCAAATCGTGACGCACTCCGCGCAGCCCTTGCACTTGCTGGGATCGATGATGATGGCGAACCGACCGCCCTCCATGCCTTTCTTCTTCGGGCCGTCGTAATACTTGCGGGGCTTCGCCCATTGCTCCTCGAACAGCGCACGATCGGCTGCATCCGGGATGTCGCCGAGTTTTTCTTCCAGCGTCGATTCCGACAGCACTTTGCCGAGGATGGCCGTGTCAGGGCATTCCGTCACGCAGTCCATACAGCCGGTGCAGTTCTCGCGGAGAAACTCCGGAATGTCGGGGGCGACATAGCTGAAGTCGCGCAAGGTGGCGGTGCCGGCCGGTATCAACGACCGCGCCAAGGCGAGATCGGCCGGCAGTTGCTTTTCGCCCGCACCTTCATAACCCCGAATAACGCGTTCGTTGAACTCTCGAATGTCCAGAATCGGCAGCTGCACGTCCGGGTAAGGGGCATCCACGAGCGTGCCGTAGCTGTTGTTGTTGTGCGGATCCCGGTCGCTGGCGTCGTTCATTGAGACGTTGGTGTCGGCTGTGGCCATGGCCCGTCCTCTCAAACTTGAAAACCGAGTAAAACGACTCGCCCCATCAATCCGGCCGCCCGTTGCTCCCGTGGATCAGATCGTGCGGAATCTGTTGCATTTCGGTGTAACCACGCTTCACGCAGGTCAGATTGTCCTGCACCACCTGCTCGCCCCGCTTGCCAAAGTATTTCCGCAAAGCGTCTTCGACGCCGTCGTAGACTGCCGAGTCGGACATGCCGCTCTCCTGCGCGTAGGGAGTCAGCTTGAGGAAGGCGCCCAGCAGCACGATGCCTTGCATCCGCATTTCCAAGTCGGCCACCGACGCCACCTCGCGCGCGATCTTCACCATGTCGGCGCAGTAGATCCGCAGGTTCTTGTCGCGGATGGTGTTCTGGTGATGCAGCGGCACGCGGCTCCACACCTCGAGAGGGTCGGTGTGTTGGCTCTGCATGAAGACCGCCCCACCATCGACGGTGCCCTTGAGCGGATTGCCACTCAACAACGCAGTCGTGTCGTTGAGCACGACCAGGTCGACGTGCTCGAGTTCGGCGTGGGAGAAGATATGCGAGTCGGCGATCGTCAGGTAATAGGTTGTTGGGAGTCCCTTCTTCTCGGAGCCGTATTTGGGATAGGCCTGCACGTCCTTGCCGAACACCTGGCCGGCAATCGTGGCGATGACCTTATTGGTGGTCACTGAGCCGAACCCGCCGACAGAGTGCCCCCGCATGGAAAACGCGCCGGCCGGCCGCAAATCGGGGTCTTCGGGAACGTGCAGCGCCAGAGGATGCCCAACGCCGACACAGAAAAAGTCTCGATCGTCGGACATCATGTTTTCGAAGACTGCGATAATGTCGCCCGGCCGCACGTCTCGGCTCCCCAGCCCCGCGGCGCCCGAGTAGATCTTCGGAATCCGATCGATTGATTCCAGTCCGTTCTGCCCGGTGGCCGCATCGCAAAAGGCAGCTTTGACTTCGCGTGTCAGGTGGTTTCCGGTGGTCGAGAGCGGGTCGTCCATCCGCTCGATGACGGTAAAAGCGGTGCAATTCTTCAGCGCCTCGACGATGTGTTTCGACGGGAACGGGCGGAAACAGTACAGGTTCAAGCAACCTGCTTTGATGCCACGCTCGTCGCGCAGATAATCGACGGTCGTCTGGGCCGTCTCCATGTAGCAGCCCACGCCCACGATGATGTACTCGGCGTCCTCGCACCGGTGCGCATCGACAAATCCGTACCGCCGGCCAGTCTGACGGCCGAACTCTTCGAACGCCTCTTCGAGCGCGGGCGCCACGCGATCGTAGTACCACCGCTGGGCGATCTTGCCTTTCATGTAGGAGTCCTGGTTCTGCACGACCCCTGACATCAGCGGCTTGGCAGGATCCATCAGGTTGACCAGCTTTTCGGCCGGGCTGCCGACGAACTCCTTCATGAACTCCGGTTCCGGGTGGTTGACCGACTCGACGGTATGCGTCGTCAAGAATCCGTCCTGCACGTTCAAGAAGGGAGTCACGGAATCTTCGGCCGCCCGTCGAGCAATCAAGCAGAGGTCGCCCGCCTCTTGGGCGTTGCGGGCGAACAGCACGCCCCAGCCGCAATCGGCCACGCTCATCACGTCGTCGTGCCCGGCGTGAACGTTCAAGCCCTGGCTGGTCAGGGCGCGGGCGCCGATGTTGAACACCACCGGCAATCTTTTGCCGGAGATCGTGTACAACACCTCCTTCATCAGCACAAGACCCTGGCCGGACGTAAAGTTGGTGACGCGTCCGCCGGCGACGGCAAAGCCTTCGCAAAACGTCGCCGAGGAATGCTCGCTTTCGGGCTCGACGAAGACGAGCTGCTCATCCCACAGATTGGGAACGCCGTTCATCACCGCTTGATTGAAGCCGCCACCCATGGTGGTGGAACTGGTGATGGGATACGCACCGGAACCCTGGCTGATCCGGGTCTCGACCCACACCACCGCTTCGGCCCCGTCGCAGGTAGTGGGGATTCCCGGGTACTGGAACTTGGGCTCAGGCTGGTCACCACTGGGAACTCCGCTGGTACGATCGATTGTGCCTGTTGCCATCGAAATCTGACCCTGCTGCTATTTGTCTGGTGTTTCCCGAGCGCCTGTGATTATAGTTATCCACAATGATAAGAATAGGTGAATACAATATTCACAGGGTATCATAATCTCAGTGCGCGACAAGCCGACCCTGTCTCGAGCCACAGCTTTGCCGACCCCGGAGCCGACCATGTCAGTCAGCGTTGCAGAACTGTGCCGGCGACATGCCGTGACGACCGAGCAACTTGCAGACCGTTCCGGCCTCGAGCAGAGCCGGGCAACGGCGATCGCATTGGGCCGCTGGACGCCCAGTCCCGCCGAAAGACAGGCCATAGCCAGTGTTTTCGACGTGAATGTCGATGAGATCAGTTGGGGCCACAAGACGCCGATCCAACATCTCTACGGACACGGGCCGGGGTAGTGTGCGGCGTGTGCACACATCCGGAGTGCGCTGTCACATAACGCGGTCGGCAGCCCACGGGTGACGAGATGGCCGACATCTTCAGCGCGGGTCGTCTTGCAAGAGGCCGGCGAATTGCTCTCTCAACGCTCGCTTCTGGATCTTGCCGGTGTTGTTCTTCGGCAGTTCGTCCAGGAAGAGCACGCGTGCGGGAATCTTGAACTCGGTGACGTAGCCCGACAGGTGCTCTTGGAGTTGGAGCTCTGTGATTGTCTCGCCGGGTCGCAAAACGACGGCCGCCACCAGGTTCTCGCCGAACCGATCATCCGCGACACCGAACACGGCTGCTTCTGAAACGGCGGGATGGGCATAGATGCCTTCCTCGATTTCCTTGGGCGAGATGTTCTCGGCCCCCTTGATGATCAAGTCCTTCTTGCGATCGGTAATAAACACGTAACCATCGGCGTCCATGTAGCCGATGTCTCCCGTGTGTAACCAACCGTCGACGATGGCCTCCCGAGTTGCCTGCGGCTTGTTCAAGTATCCGCACATGACGTGAGGTCCCCGCGCACAGATTTCGCCCGATTCACCCGCTGCAAGCGGGCGGTCTTGATCGTCGAGAATACACGCCTCGACTCCCGGCACCGGGCGACCGACCGATCCCGCGCGGTAAGGTTCGTCTTGGCGGTAGCTGGTGAGCACCGCTGCTGTCTCGGAGAGCCCGTAGCCTTGTTTCACCTGGCAGTCGAATTCTGCCTCAAACTCAACGCGGACCGCCTCGGGCAACGGCGCACCACCCGAGCCGACATTCTTCAACGAGGACACGTCGTATTCGCTCCGCTGGGGGAACCTGAGCATGTAGGTCAGCATGGTGGGGACGACGGAGAGTCGATTGACTTGCAACTCTTCGATTGCCTCAAACACAGCGCGGGTGTCCCACGTCCTCAGGATTCGGACACGCCAACCCAGTCGCAATCCGACGTTCATGATGATGACGCCATAGATATGGCTGAGCGGCAATGACGACACCGTCCTCACGGCTTCCATGCCTTCAGAATTCCGGAAGGCCATGTCGGTCGAGGAGACCAGGTTCTCGTGCGATAGCATGACCCCTTTGGGATCACCGGTCGTCCCGGAAGTGTACAGCAGCATCGCCATCTCGTCGGGAGCGGCGTCGTACATCGCCTTCTGCGGAACCGCCGACTCGATGTCTGCTGCGATATCGACGACACGGGGTGTATCCGATGCGCCAACGACGAGCAGCTTTCGCACGGTTTCAATGCCCTGCGACGCCTCCACGAGCCGGGATGCCAATTCGGGCGAGGTGATCACGACCGAGGCACCGGAATCTTCCAAGAGGTAGCGAACCTCACGGGCGGTCCACATGGGCGTGACCGGGATGATCGCCGCACCGAGCTTCCAGGTGGCCGTGAATGCGCCTGTGACGTCGGGGGAATTGAGCAGCATGACCAACACGCGATCGCCGGCCGACACCCCGTGCGACTGCAGCACGCTGGCGATCTTGCACGCGTGTTCGTACTGCTGCACGTTGCTGATCTGTTTGTCGTCGAACCATGTTGCGGTGTACTCGCCGTACTCATCGATGTTGTTCAGCGAGAGCTGCGCAATATTCATTTGCCGATCCGTTGCCTCTGCGTTTGTGGACGCTGATGGTCGCGCGCGAAGCAGCGGAAGCAGGATACTTGCCGCGTCAGCGCGATCCGCACACCACGGTACGAATTCGAGCAACCATTAGCCAGCGCAGGCTAGTCTCAGGTCGTGCCGGCACACGCTTCATCTGATGTGAGCCATCCGGTCGTCACATCACGCGGTCGGCCGCCCACGGGTGACGCCGGCCGGTCTTGAACTCTTTGTAGTCGATGTCGGTTGGCTCGCTGATTGTTTCGCGCCGGAAGGCAGCGCCGAGCGCATCGAGCACCTCGATGATGTGGGGGTCGGCATAACCGAGCCGGGCGACTTCAAACCAATCGCCGTTGACGTCAAAGACCCGCAGCCGGTCTCGCCACACGCGGACCATCCGCAGCGTCCGCAATTCGCTACGCGTGCGTTTGAGGAACTCAAGTACCGGCGTGACTTGCCCCGGTTGATACTCGATGCTTGCCAATGCCGCGCGTTCATTCATGAGTTGGTGCCCTACGGCGAGAGGCGGGGATACATTGCAGTCCGACGACATTCTTGCGGCCCGTAGTTCCGGCATGCCCACCTGAACGCAAAAGCCTTCGATTCTCTAACAGTCTGTGTGGATGATAGAACTCATCTCCGGGGTTGCACAAAGAAGACGTCGTTTTGAATCAGCTCGCCCGGCTTGCGGTAGCGAGACAGGCCTTCGAAGTAGAGCAGCGACGGGAGCCGGCCGGGTGGCGGGCCGTTGAAGCCGGTGGGGCGCTCCAGCGTCGGCAGCAACGTGCCGCGGTCGGGATCGTGCGGAATGACCTCCCGCGACGTAAACGTCCGCCCGCCGTCGCCGGAATCGAGCCAGACGATCTGTTGAATGTTCGGATGATCGCGCAGCCAAAAGGCCGGGCGACCGAAAATGCCGGGGCTCCAATTGGCCGCGGGATGTTTCAGCGGGGCCAGGGTGAGCATCAGACAGATGATGTCGTCGCCCGTCATCGAGACGTTGCAGCCGACGGCCACTCTGCCGGGCCATCGTTTTTCGATCGTTTCGCGCAGCGGACGATCTTCCCATCCGCCGACTCCATCCGGCGTTTTCAAGAAGATTCGGCCGGGCGTCGGGGTGTGCCGCACGTAGACGCCATACGGACGGTTGCTCGAGTCGACTGCGATGCCGCAGTGCTGAATGCCCGGCTTCGGCTTGTTGGTTGCCTCGGCTGCTCGAATGCCTTCGTCGATCAGGTCGATCGTGTCCGTCGTGGCAGGCAGCTCGATGGCCGTCCCGTCGGCCTTGGTCCACGTTTCACCGAAATCTTCGCTACGCATGTAACCGACCGCCTGATGCAGGCCTCGAAGATTGCGGCTGCCGTCGCCGCGCAAGCCCATGAAGAAGCCGGTCGACATGTGCAGCGTCCGATGCTGCGGCCCCCAGGCCAATGCGTTGTGATAGGCGGCATAGAACTCGTATCGCTTCTGCTTGGCGACCAGCAGTCCGCGCTGTTGCCACTTCCGGCCGGGCGGCTTCGAGTAGCAGTCCATGCCCTTCCAGCCGGCATCATGCCGGCCGACGAGGTACAGCGTGTCGTCCGGCCCGCAGATCAGCAACGGATAGGTCGTCTTGCCGAAGGCTTCGACATCCGTCCATTGCGAGGCATCCCCCGGCCGAACGCTACGGCGATATTGCAGACCCGTGTGATGCCCGCCGATGATGACATGCAAATACCCCTGGCTGTCGCAAGTGATTGTCGGGCGGGCGTGGTTGTCGGTACCTACGCCGAGCGTGTAGACCGGCGACCACTTGCCCGACTTACGATCGAGCGTGCGGACGCGAGCGAAATAGCCTTGCTCGTTCGAGTCCTGCCACACGAGGTGCGTCTTACCGTCGAACGTGACGATCTTGTTGCCGTTGCCCGAAGTCGCCCGCTCGCTGCCGATTTCGGAAATGAGTTCACGAGTCGTCGCCGACATCGCCACCGCTGCCGTACAGGCAAGCAGCAGAAACGCCGGCAGCAGTTTGGTCTGCATGGTGACTCTCCCTTTCAACCGCCGCGTCGGTTTCCACAGCGATGAGGAGCTCTTTATGCGCAGCACGATGGAGTGGAGCAGCTTCTCGTGCTTCTAACGTTGCAAAGTCTCGGTTCTTAGGCAAATCGTTGGGAGTGGCGGAATTCAGTGTTCAACTGGGGAGCAGTTGAACATAACAGCCCAGGGTCAACGGCAAAGCCGCGCCACCCTGGGTAGACTTTGATGTGAACCGTTTCGGCACCTGTGCTCTCCACAACACTGTTTTGGTTGCGGACCGCGCGTCGATTTCGCAGTCTACCACAGTCTAACGCGAGTTTGTGGCGCCATCGGGCAGCGCTGCGACCTGCGCCTGCAACGCGTTCTTCGACGAGAGACAGTGCTGACTGGTGGAGGTACAGCTCAGTCCTGAGCTTGAATGTGATGCGAGATTGCACCGATTCTGATTGAAGTGAAGACGGCGCCGACTTAAAGTCACTGAATGACGCCAGACCGGGCCTCGCGCTCGCGTGGCGTGCACAAAGTATCGCGAGCAACAGGAAACACAAATGCTTCCCGCCTTACCACGCGATTCTTGTCGGCCTCCGCTTTTACCGGCTCTTGCAGCCACAGTTGCTCTGGGTGTGTGTTGCGCCACGGCATCGGCGGCCGACGAATCCGAGAATGAGCGCCCGCCCGCCACAGTCTATCGGCTGCACGAAGACCAGGTTCTGAAGTGGATTCCGCCAGCCCATGCGGGAGACCGGCCAAATGGAAAACGGGCGAACAATCCGCAACAGCTCGCCAGCGAAGACATCTACGAGCAGGAAGGCGCCAACGTTCGACTGCGGTTGCAGATCTTCGGCGGCGAGCAGCCGTTGAATTCGATCGTGTCCAGTTTGCTGCGAGCCTCTCCGTGCGAACTGAGCGGGGATGCATCTGTCTGGATGACGCCTGTGGCCGGCGACTTCATCGTGCGCAAGAATGCGACGGGCGAGCAACTCGTGGATGAGCTCAATCGAGCGCTGCAGGACGACATCCAGCTCGACGCGCACTTGCAGTGGGAAGAGGTCGAAACCGATGTGTGGGTGATCGACGGAACCTTTGAGCCTGCTCCAATCGGCGATGCGTGGCGGCTTCCGAAAGACAAGAACAAGTCGTACGTCATCTACGGCCGCACCGGCCCTGGCGACGTGAGCCGACCGATCTCGACAAGCGCCGGTTCATTTGACGACTTGCTGAAGGCATTCGGATCCCGGACCGGCCTCCCGGTCGTCAACGAAGTTGCGGAACCGCCGTCCGGATTCTTCGGGTGGCAGACATCCTATGACGACCCCGAAAGCACCCTCTGGAGCGACTTTCCACGCCAATTCGCCCGCAACGTCGACCTGGTCGCGGATCACTTTCAGGAACAGACAGGTCTGCGAATTCACAAAACACGACGGAAGGTACGATTGTTGAATGCGTCAAACGAGTCGCCACGCTGATCGCTCCGCAGCCGGCACGCATGGAAATGGTCTGTGCCGCGATTCCGCTTGTATTGCCCACCCGACTCGTTAGAATCAAGCTCTGCGGTTAGGGAGCCTGAACCAGTTGTGTCCGGCATGCCGCAGAAGAGACACTTTTTGGAATCGGATTTGAAGATGGCAGAAGGCACGATCAAGCGGTTGACGGACAAGGGTTTCGGATTCATCGACGATGGAAGTGGCAAGGACATGTTCTTCCACCATTCGAACGTCGAAGGGACGAGCTACGAACAACTCCAAGAAGGGCAACGAGTGTCCTACACGGAGGGGTCTGGGCCGAAAGGGCCACGGGCAGAAAACGTCAGAGTCGTCTGAAACAGTTCGGAGGACAGAAAGCCGACGCTTGCGTCGGCTTTTTTTTGTGGAACGCGCGACTATTCGATGTCAGTTTTGAAGCCCCATCGATTGAGCCGCATCATGCAGCTCGGCAGAACATGTAACGCGAAAGGCTCATTCAATGTCAAATGGCATTAGCCGACGGGGTTTTCTGCAGAAGTCGGCCGCTTGGGCGGGGATTGGCATTTGGACTGGGCGAAGCGGCAGGGCCCACGGATTCGGCAGCGCGAATGAGCGCCCGCGAATCGCCGCCATCGGGACCGGAAGTCGCTGGGACCAGCGGGCGACGGGACTGGAAGGCACGTACGGCTCTGCGAAGGAGTTTCCCAAGTACGGGGATGTGGTTGCCGTTTGCGACGTGGACGCGGAGCGCCGCGAACGTGCGGCCGACCTCATCAAGCAGTGGGGCGGACACGCGCCTCAAGTTGTCGCCGACTATCGCCAGATCATCGATCGCGACGATGTTGACGTGGTTCACATTTCAACTCCCGATCATTGGCACGCGAAAATCGCCATCGAGGCCATGCTGTCGGGCAAGGACGTCTATTGCGAGAAACCGATGACGCTGACTATCGAAGAAGGCCAGCAGATGTGCGACGTCTGCCGTCAAACTGGCCGCGTCGTGCAGATCGGCACGCAACAGCGCAGCAACAATCGCTTTCTCAAAGGGATCGCCATCATCCGCGACGGGCGGATCGGCACGCTCGAGCACGTCACGTGCAGCATCGGCGGCGCGCCGACCAGTCCGTCAATCCCGACGGTCGAGTCGCCGGCGCACCTCGATTGGAATCGCTGGCTGGGTCCAGTCGCCGAGGTGCCGTATCGACGGTTGCCGGGGCCCAACGGCGAGACGAAAAGCTGGTCGCGTTGCCACTATGAGTTTCGTTGGTGGTACGAATACTCCGGCGGCAAGCTGACCGATTGGGGTGCGCATCACGTCGACATCGCCACCTGGGCCATGGGGAAAACAGATACCGGCCCCACCTCCATCAACCCCGTCATGGTCAAGCACCCCGTGCCGTTCAAAGATGGTCAGCCCACCCTCGACGACCGATACAACACGGCAACGGAGTTCAACATCCAGGCCCTTTACGGCGACGGTATGCGATTGACCATTCGCCACGACCTGGACAACGGCATCATGTTCGAAGGGACCGAGGGCCGGATCTTCATCAACCGCGGCCGCCTGAGCGGCAAGCCCGTCGAAGAACTAGCATCGAACCCGCTGCCGGAAGGGGCGGTGGAGGACGTCTACAAGAATCGTCCAGTGACCGACCATTTTCGCAACTTCTTCGAGGCCGTCGTCGATCGCAGCGAGCCGGTCTCCGACGTGTTCAGCCACCACCGCGCGCTCTCGACGTGCCATCTGGCCGGAATTGCGGCGCGGCTCGGTCGCGAGATTCAATGGGATCCTGCACAACAGCGCATCGTCGACGACGCCCAGGCACAGAGTTTTGTCAGTCGCGACAAACGCAACGGCTTCGAGATTGAGAGTTGATCCCAACCCGCCGACGGTCACCGCGCTCTGGCAAATGATGAACAATAGAACCTGACGTCCGCCAACTACAGGGAGTGTCGTGAAATTGAATCGGGTCCAATCGTGCCTCACGACCATTTTGATTCACAAGGCAGATGCCGAGTCCGCGGTGCTGATCTTCAACATGAGATAGATCTGTTTTTCATCATGCTTTTCGTCTACGTGCATGTCGCTGGAACTCAGACCACCGACGAGCACGGGTTTGCCGAGCGGCAGCCGGACCGAAGTCTTCATTTCGTGCGTGCCGATGCGGACTCGATCGATCGTTGCCGTCACGAGCCCGAACGTCGAAACGGTGCCGCTTCGTCGAGGTTGCGTGGCAGCAGCTTGCGGGGAGCTCGGGATCGACGGCGAGGCAGCGGCCCCTTCGGGGCCGATCACACTGCTGACCTCGAGCGGTTCGGTTTCGCCTTGCCAGCGGGTAATCGTGCTCAGCACGTGCACAATCGCCGCATCGCCTTGTGGGATGAGCGAAGTCCGCGTCTCCAGCAATATGCCAATGTTGGGAATTGCGGTCTGCAACATGTAACCAGCAGCACTGAAGCCGATCGTCGAAGTCGCTCCCGTGACTACGGTACGCCTCTCACCGGCGACGAGATGCACCGTCTGATCGCTAAAGCAATTGATGCGCCCGCGATAGGTGTGCGATTGCTCGGCGAGTGTGCTCAGCACCTTCGGATCCACGAGGGCCGGCGAATTCTCACCAGCCGCGTCGTTAACGAACAACGATGCGAGCTGTTGCGAATCGAGCGCGAGCCAGATCGCATCAACCGTGATTGGTCTTGCCACTCCTCCTTCTTGCCGAACCGAAGCGAGCAATTGTTCGATTTCTTGGTGGGCGGTCGGCCGCTGCCTGATGACCAGCATCGTGCCCAACTCTTTGCAGACGGCTTCCCCCCCCATGTCAACCCACGCATCGGGGGTCACCGTTGCATAGATGGCGGCTTGCAGATCTTGGATCGTGAACCGGGGACGGTTTTGATGCGTCGCTTGTACGCCTACAATCTGACCGGCCGCCGCCGAAGCCACCACTGTTGCCGGATCGGGCACGCTGAAAAACCCGCCGCCCCCGCCGCCGCCTCCGCCACCGAAGGCTCCGCCTGCCGCCGGTGTTGGTGTCAACGCTTGGTTGGTCCCGACAGTCGGCAGTTGGCCCCCAGTGAACGGAAAGTCGGGAATCGCCTGCACCAGGTCGGCAACGGGATACACACGCAGGACCAACTGTTGCGCGGGGTCAGTGTCCTGCGCCGGCAGCGGCGTTGCGATACCAATCCAAAACACAAACAAGGTCAGCAGAACCGTGCGTAGTCTGAGATCGAGCATCAGTTGAACTCCAGCTGGAAGGACTTGCGAAAGTTGTAAGGCGACGTGGCTTGCAGATGGATTTCGGCGGCCCGGATGGCGGGCCAGAATCGGGGATTGGTACGGGCAAAGCTCACGAAATCACTGGCCCGCTCTCCGGGGCATTGCAACAGGGCCACCATCGATTCGTGAGGGAACAGCTCCCGTTGGGCCATGCCGATCAGTTGGTCGACGACGTCTGGATCGCACAGCCGCCCCAGCACCCGGCCGGCAGCAACCCGTCCGTCCGTCCGCGCAGTTTCGAGGAATTCGAACAACAACTCGACGGGCGGATTGTTGCAGCGCGACAGCGAGGCCAGTGCGGTTTGCTGCGTCGAGGAATCATCAACAAACTGCAGAAACAGGACCGTGGAAGCCGGGTCGCGGCGGTCGATCAGGCCAGCCAGCATCCGTTGCCGCAACACATCGTCGGATTCTTCGGCAATCAAGCCGGCCAGCGTCTGGCTGTCTGCCAGTTTCAGCAGCGCCGGGAACGCGACTTCGCGACTTGCCTCCTCACGACTGAACTCCGCCAGCAGACCGATGGCGGACGAGTCGCCGAGGTTTGCCAGCAGACGAATCGCGCTTTGTCGGCGGTTCGCATTTCGATCCGCTCGGGCGATCTGCATTAAGCGCGACGCATGATAACGGCGCTGTTGCAACAACGGCGCGATCAGACTTTCGCCATTCTCCTCGTGAGTCCCGTCAACCTGCGCGAGGACCTCGTTTAGCAGCACGTCCCACTGTTCGCGGGATTGCTGCCGACGCTTTTGCTCGGAGGCGGCGAACACAATCCGCTCCAGCGCCGTCGGCGGTCGAGAATGGGCCGTTGTTTCGCCAGCGGTGATCGTTGGCGTTTCGACATGCGCGATTGCGGGCGAATCGGGCTGAACAATGGCGGCTGCGCTGGGGATCTTGTCGGCTGCGATGCGTTCATCCGGCACAATCGTCGTCTTCTCGATTGGCGGACTGTGTCGATTGCCGGTGATCGCCGGAGTCGCGAGATCGTCAACCGCGACTCGATCCTGAGCGACCGGAAAGGTCCACCACACGAGCAGCGCGCCGGCCAACCCGGCTGCGAGCACCGTCGATATTCGAAACAGCCGCAGCCGTCGTCGCCGCGCGGCACTGAGCACCTGCCAGCGGCCACGCAGCCGGGTCACGCGGGTTTGCTCGGGCCGCGGCCAACGCGCCTCGGCGAGCAGTTGATCGAGGCCCTCTTCGTCGGGGCCGCCTGGTGCCGGGTCGAGAGTCATGTCATTTTTCCACCAGGTAGGCTGCCAGGTCTTGGCGAAGTTTCTCGCGTGCGGCATGGAGCGTTGAATGCACGTTGGCCTGTGTGATACCGAGCACCTCGGCAACTTCGGGCGTCGAGAGTCCCTCGAAGGCCGCCAGTACCAACACCTCGCGTTGCCTTGGTGGAAGCGCCGAGACAGCAGCAGCGATCAACCGGCCCAGTTCTTCGGCCTGCGCCGACGACACGGGGCAGGCCGCCCGGTTGTCCGGCGGGTCGTTGAGGAGCGACTGCTCCGGCCTCGACTTTGCCAGCCGGTCTCGAAACACGTTGATGACGATGCGAAACAGCCATGTCCTGAATTGCGACTCGCCGCGAAACGTCTTCCAACTGCGGGCCACCCGAACCAGCGCCTCCTGCACCAGCTCTTCGGCACTTTCAGCCTCACCAGTCAGACGGACGGCAAACCGCAACATCTCGGGCAGATGTTCGTCGACCAGTTGATCCAGCTTCGGCTTCTTGTCCGAAGATCCCATGAAGTCCGTTGCTCTTTTGGCACCGTGTTAGACCGCCATAGCCGCGATAACTTAAACGCATTTTGGAGAATATTCCGACATTCTGCGGAAACGCGTGTGGGATTGCACCAAGAAAAAGAGGTCTCTGGCACGGTTCGGTAGCCGCGAGAATTCTCGGCTGTTGAAGGGACATCGGCACTGCTCACAGAGCAGTGGCACGGCCAAAGGGGAGGATCGCGAGCCGAGAACGGGGCTTACGCGATCCAAGCTTCGACGACTTTGCCGCCGACATCGGTCAGGCGGAAGTCTCGGCCTTGGAAGCGGTGGGTCAATTGGAGGTGATCCAACCCGAACTGATGCAGCATGGTGGCGTGCAGGTCGTTGACGTGGACCGGGTCCTGGGTGACGCCCCAACCGATCTCGTCGGTCTCGCCGTAGACCTGTCCGCCCCGCAGGCCGCCGCCGGCCAGGAACATGCTGAAGGCGAACGGATGATGGTCACGGCCCGTGTTGACGTCACGGCCGCCGCGGTTTTCCCCGAGCGGCGTGCGGCCGAATTCGCTGCCCCACACGACCATCGTTTCGTCCAACAACCCGCGCTGCTTGAGGTCCTTGATCAGGGCGGCAATCGGTTGGTCGGCGACGCCGGTGTTGTACTTCAACTCGCGATCGATGTTGCTGTGATGGTCCCACGAGGCGTACACGATGTTGACGAACCGCACGCCACGTTCGACGAGCCGCCGCGCCAGCAGGCAGTTGCGGGCGAAGCTGTTGTGGGTCTCTCCCATCTTGCCGCGTGCGCCGCCTTCGGGCTCCGGCCGGTCGACGCCGTACATGTCGAGTGTGCGTTGTGTCTCGCCGGAGAGATCGATCAGCTCCGGTGCCGACGACTGCATGCGAAAGGCCAGCTCGTAGCTGGCAATGCGGCTGGCGATCTCGGGATCTTGCACCTCGCGATACCGCGCCTGATTAACTTCCCGCAGCACGTCGAGACCGCGGCGCTGCAGTTCGGGGGGCAGCCCGGTGGGATTCTTCAGATTCAAGACCGGCTCGCCCTGATTGCGAAACAGCACGCCGGCGTGCACCGACGGCAGGAATCCGCTCTGCCACAAAGTCGCGCCCCCGCTGGAACCTCGACCGCTACTAAGCACGACGTATCCCGGCAGGTTGCGCGACTGGCTGCCCAATCCGTAGGTCAACCACGAGCCCATCGACGGCAAGCCGAACGTCGCGCGGCCGCACTGCATCAGCAGTTGGCCGGGGTGATGGTTGAACTGGTCGGTGTGCAGCGATCGAATCAGCAGCAGGTCGTCGGCACAGGTGGCGATGTGCGGCAACCGGTCGGAGAGCTCCATGCCACACTCACCGTGCCGGTTGAAGGTCCGGTTGGTGCCCATCAACGTTGCCGTTTTCTTTTCGATGAACGCGAAACGGACGTTCTCGGTCATCGACTCGGGCAACTGTTGACCGTGCAACTCGTTGAGCTTGGGTTTGGGGTCGAACAAGTCGAGATGTGACGGCGCGCCGGCCATGAAGATGAAAATGCACGACTTCGCCTTGGGCTCGAAGTGCGGGGCGGCAGGCGCCAGCGGGTCGACGGCGGGCGCCGTTTCTGCCCGTGCCGATGCCAGCAGACCATCGTCGCTCAGCATGCCCCCCAGCGCCGCCATCCCGAGGCCGCTGGCCGACGTCGTGAGAAAATCACGACGGGTCCGTTGTTGGTGCAGTGCCCAGTGATGCTTCAAGGGGTTCATGGCTTCGAGTCGGTGTTGGTCTTACTCGCGTGTCAGGAAGGCATCCAGGTTCAACAGAATGCGGCAGACGGTAATCCAGGCGGCGTTTTCTGCCATCGACGCGCCTTCGACTTTGTATTCGCCCACCAACTGCTCGGCGGCCTCCTGGTGCTCGCCATACCACGCACGGGATTCGACCAACAAATCGTTGAACTGTCGCAGTTCCGCATTGGTCGGCGGACGTACGATCGACTGCCGCACGGCCTCGCTGAGGCGTGCGGAATCATCGGCGAGGTCCAGCATCAGCATGCGTTGGGCCATCGCCTGCGATGCTTCGACGAACACCACGTTGTTGAGCGTGGTCAGGGCCTGCAATGGCGTGTTCGATGCGCTGCGCTGCACGCAGGTGATGTTGGCGTCGGGGCAGTCGAAGGTCGTCAGGTTGGGATGCGGCGCCGTGCGTTTGTAGAACGTGTACATTCCGCGGCGGTAGCGATCTGCACCCTCGCTGGTCTTCCATTTGAAGTTATTGGCGTAGCTCAGAGCGGCAACGTCTGCTGGCATCGGCGGGAAGACGCTGGGACCGCCAATCTTCGACGAGAGCAGCCCCGCGACGCTGAGGCTCAAGTCGCGGACGATCTCGGCATCGACCCGGTATCGGTTCTGCCGGTGCAGCAGCGTGTTCAGCGGATCGACTTCGGCCAGTTGAGGCCGATGTTGCGACGACTGGCGGTAGGTCGAGGACATGACAATCAGTTTGATCAGCGCCTTGCGGCTCCAACCCAGCTCGATGTATTGGGCGGCCAACCAGTCGAGCAACTCGGGGTGCGTGGGTGGTTCGCCGCGAGTTCCGAAGTCGTTCGGCGTGCGGACCAGTCCGGCTCCGAACAAATGCGACCACACGTGGTTGACCGCGACGCGTGCCGAAAGCGGGTTGTCGGCCGATACCAGCCAGCGAGCCAGTTCGAGCCGGTTGTCGGGCAGTTCGGAGTCTTTGGGCCGAAGGTTCTCGAGCACCTCGATGACACCGGGTGTGACTTCCCCGGTGGGCTGCAGGAAGTCGCCGCGGCGCAGCATATGGGTCGTGCGCAGGTTCTCGGTCCGCTCGCCGATCACGCGGACTTTCATGTTGGGCGACTTGGGAGGATTCTTCTGCAATTGCTCGATCTGGTTCAACAGCCCGGCAGTGGTCGGGTCGACGTGCACGTAATGTTCGGCCAGTGCAGAGTGCTGTTGCTCGTCGCGCGCGTCGGGAGCGACCGCGAGAATTTTGCGAATCTCATCGGGCAGCATGGGGTCCGGCTCGATACCCGTCATCGCCGAAATGCGGAACCGGCCAATTGTATGCCCGCCGCCGTAGTGCTGGCTCAAGACGAAACTGAATTCAGCCAACCCCGCATCGACGGAGAGCGGCTCGGCAAGATTGAATACTGCGGAGTGGTTCTGGCCGATTGCACCGCCGACGGCCCAGCCCGATTTCTTCTTGTCGTCGTCGATCGCGCCCGCGGGTGGGAACTTGTCCTGTGCATGATCCGCTCGCGCGAAACCCCAGTCCAAGGATTCCTCGGAGGCAGCCGGCGAGACTCGAAAGTCGGTCAGAACGAAGTTCCCGTTGTCTTTTCGACCGGGGCCTTTGGCGGGCAGCGTGTCGTCGGTCAGCACTTCCAGCCGGAAGCCGCTGATCGGCCGCACGTCGGTAGCGGCAACGATCGTGTATTCAGCCGTGTTGGCACTCGGTCCGGCAACGCGGATCGAGCCATCGTCGAGAGTCTCAAACGACTCGCCGCCGCCGGCAGTCGAAACAATCTGCATGGGATGAAACTGAGGCGGGTCTTCGGCTTCAGCCTCAATCAGCGCTTGGGCCTTCTGTTCCCACTGCAGTTGAGCCGGCTCCAATTGTGCCTTGGCTTCATCGAGGCCGGCCTGAAGTTCTGCGAGTGCAGAATCGTGCTCGGCCTGTTCGGCCGCGTGGCGGGCGACTTCGGCATCCGAAATCCGGACGTTGGTGTCGGTTTCGTCGCCGTTGTTGAAGAAGGCAAACAGCCGGTAGTAGTCGCGTTGCGTGATCGGATCGTATTTGTGGCTGTGGCAGCGGGCACAGCCGACGGTCATTCCGAGCCAGACCGTGCCTGCCGTCTCGACGCGGTCGAACACGGCTTCGACCCGGAATTGCTCCTGGTCGGTGCCCCCTTCGGTGTTGGTCAGCGTCTGGCGATGAAAGGCGGTCGCCAGCTTCTGCATTTCGTCCGCCTCGGGAAGCAGATCACCGGCGAACTGTTCGACGGTGAACTGGTCGAACGGCATGTCGCGGTTGATGGCATCGATGACCCAGTCCCGCCAGCGCCAAGCGTTGGGACGCGGACGGTCTTTCTCGTATCCATCGCTGTCGGCGTAACGCGCTTTATCGAGCCAGTGGCGTCCCCAGCGCTCGCCGAAGTGCGCAGAGCCCAGCAGTCGGTCGACAAGATTCTCGTATGCCTGCGGCGAGCTATCGACGTAGAACTCTTCGACGTCCTCCCGCTGCGGAGGCAGTCCCAGCAAGTCGAGGCTCAACCGCCGGATGAGCGTATAGGCATCGGCTTGAGGCGAAGGTTCGACGTTGTTGGCTTGCAGCCGGCTGAGAACGAAGGCATCGATGGGGTTGGCAATCCAATCAGTGTCGTCGAGTCGCGGGGCGGCTTGCGGTTCGAGCGGCTGCCATGCCCAGTGATCATTCCCCAGATGTTGCGCGTCGCCGTCGGCCGAGTCGGGCCACACGGCGCCTTGATCGATCCACTTCCGCAGCAGCGTGATCTGCTCTTCGATGAGCGGTTCACCTTCCGGCGGCATGACGCTGTCCGGATCGGCACCGGTCACGTAGTCGATCAGCAGGCTCTCGGCGCTGCTGCCTGGGTTGATGACGCTGCCGGAATCGCCACCAGCCAGGGCACGCGACTTCGTGTCCAGCCGCAGGCCCGATTCCTGCGTCTCGGGTCCGTGGCATTCGTAGCAACGGGTCGCGAACAAGGGCTGGATGTCGCGCGCGAAATCAACTTCTTCGGCAGCCTGTGCCGAGGCGGTCTGCGGCTGTTCGGCGACGAGGGCCGGCGACAGCACCATGGATAACACGGCTAGGGCGATGCAAGCCGTTGTGGTAAAACGGACCGGCATGCGGGCTCCTGGAGTGGGGCCGGTGATGGACAGGCGGGAAAACGTCAGGCGGGTCAGTCACGATAGCATGCAGCATCGTGTATCCTTAGTGAAACAAACGACTTTCGCTGTGTCAAGCGGCGGTAGTGGGACACTTCGTCTTGCCAATGATTGAGGTAATGCCTAACGGCAAGATTGCGTTGCGATCAGGATAGGGTGACTCCCATGCCCACCCCTCCCGACAAACAGATTCGCGGGCAGTTTCCGTGGGCAGCCATGCTGCACCTCGTATTTCCGTGTGCCGCCTACATCGGCGGATACTGTACTCTAGGCACTTACAATCCTCCGACGCCACCAGACCAAGTGGCTTTCCGCAGCATTGAGTACGGATGGATGCGGACGGTTTACGAGCCTCTCCGAGTCGTCGAAAGTAATGTGCGAGGAACTGAAATCATCTTTTCCCCTGGGTCGTGGCGCGCCCTCTCAGGATGGGGTCGAAGATGACCGACAAACCGACTCGCAGGCGATGGCCGTGGGGCGCTGCGGTGTTGGTGTCTATCATGGTCGTCGCGTATCCGTTGAGCTACGGGCCGTTCATGCTGCTGCTCTACGCCGCACGAAACAACGAACGGATGTACGACTGGCTCACTGAGATTTATGTCATCTACCACCCGCTTGGCTGGCTTCGCGACGCAAGCCCGCGCTTCGACGAATTGACGCGATGGTACGTCGAGTGGTGGCTTGGCTAAGTCGCGTGCCAAACGCTCAGAATCGCGATTCGAAGTATCCCACCACCCAAGTTGTTACAGTTTGAATCGACCCGAACCAGAAACCAATCGGAAGAAGATCGATGGGCGGGGCGCACGAAAAAGAGCTGCTTGGAAGGCTAGTCAGCCTCAGCCGCAAACTGTCGCTGTTATTGCTCGAACAGACAGATCAAGTGCTGCCTTTCGCCATAACCCTCGACCCAGCCGGAAAGAAGCCGCAGACGTTCTATCCTGCTGACTCGCGGCCAGACGCTACATGGGAGCAACTGTTGGACGCCGCCGCAGATTGGCTGATGGCATCTGTCGCCTCTGGTTCTGTCGCGGCGGTTGCAGTGGTCACATTGTTAAACTCCGACGATCAACGCTCTGGCATCGGCGTCCAGATCGAGACCGTGCACAGTGGGATGTTGCACGTCTATCCATTGGAGAAGGGAACCGACGGTTGGGTGTTGCACGAGCTAGTACGCATCGACACACCCATCGTCGAGCCGGTGTGGCCTCCGTAGCAAATCGTACATCCATGGACTGTGGCTGGACGCCATATTGAATTCGCGTGCCAATCGCTCAGATTCACAGACCAAACTGTACCACTTATGAAGCGGCTGTCATTTAACTTCAGCCAGGCAATCTGGATATGGTCACCGTCGACTACTTCGCTTACGGCGCAAATCTGAACCCGGCGGTGCTCCAGCGGAGAGAGTTTGCCTACATCCGCAGGGAGCCCGCGGTGCTGCTGGGATGTGCACTCAAGTTCAACAAGCGCGCCTCGCGGAGCGGCTTGCCCGCTGGCGTTGGATTTGCCAACGTCGTCGAGAAGACCGGCGCATCGGTCGAAGGCGTTCTGTACACCGTGACAAGGGAAGACCTGTTGCGCCTCGACGAGCACGAACGCGCGCCAGAACACTACCGGCGGCAGCGAACCGTCGTGGAGACGTCGGTCGGATCTCGCCACTGCGAAGTTTACCGGGCACACCCAGACCGGATTGCCGACGACCTCGTTCCGACGCGTAACTATTTGAACCACTTGCTCGCGGCAAAGAACCTCTTGTCCCGCGACTATTGGCGCGCATTGAGCATCCAGCAATGCTATCGTGCCGCGTGCGCGTCTTGCTCGGAGTTGACCGAGGTTCTCTTTACCGAAGCGGGAGGGTCCAATCGCGCCGAGTGCGCGGTGTGCGGAGAAACACCCGCTTTGGCTTAAGGAATCAAACCTTCATCTCGCCGGCCAATTGCGGTTGCGAGTTGGGAAGCCGATCGAAACTCGGCAGTGCCGGTTGGTCTGCGTGTAGAAACCACTGCTCGATGACGAACTTGCGGTTGAACCAACGCGTGGCCATCAGCCCGCTCGCAATGCGTTCCAGCCAACTCGCCGGCAGCCATCCTGACAGGCCGTCCGGTCGTGGTGTACCCAGCCGGTCGGCAAGCCGCGTGCGGTACGCCTCGAGATTCTCGGCGGTGAAGACGCCGCCGGCTTCCAGAATGACCTGTGCGGCGATCAGTCCCGACTCCACGCCTGGACGGATTCCCTCGCCGCTTTGCGGATAGGACAGACCCGCAGCATCGCCAATCAGCATCGCGCCTTCGTCGAGGAGCTTGGGCGGAGTTCGCTCGTACAACTGGTAGGCGTGGCCGTGCATACGCGTCGGAATCTCGCAGGCGACTTTGCCGGTATTGCGGAGGTACTGGCAGAAGTCGTGCACGTGCTTCGAGAGGTCATGCGCCGCCAGTCGGCCGAGGCCGATGTTCAAGAAATTGCCTTTGCGGAAACACCAGCCGTAGCCGGTCAAATCGCGGCAGAAGTAGAGTTCGGGCTCTTCCGCGTTGACAGTGCCGCGAGCGAGCGCATCATCGTTGACCTCGAACTCGACTTCTTGGGCCGTGACGACCGATTTTGTGGCATCGCTTCGCGCGCCCAAGTGCCGGGCCACCGGGCAAAAGTGGCCGCCCGCCCCGATCAGCAGGCGGGTTTCCATCTCACCATTGAGCACCCATCCGCGAGTCGAGCGTTCGATGGACTTCACCGGGCGACCCAAGTCAAGCCGCGCACCGGCCCGCTGCAGCAGATAGTCATCGAATTCGCATCGGCGAATGCCGTAACTCACCGCATGGTCGTACCGATTGTGAACTTCGGTGCCGCCGATGAGGCCCGTGCGAAAGCCCGTAATGGGCTGCAGCGTGCTACCTTGGCCGTAGTCGTCGAGATCGACTTGCAGCGATTCCCAAACTTGCGGTGTCACCCAGCCGGCACAAGTCTTGTGGCGCGGGAAGTCTGCCTTGTCCCACAACACGACGTCGTGCCCGCCGCGACCGAGTCTCCACGCGCAAGAAGAACCGGCCGGTCCACCGCCGACGATTAGGACGTCGCATCGCTCCACCAGCCGCTCCCCTGTTTGGGTGAACTGAAGAACTGTCCCGCAGTCGAGGCGCCCTCGGGGTATTGATGGGCCCGGTTTCGAGGAATGGCCGTCTGCTTGCCGGGGATAAACACCACTTGGAACAGCTGCAGCCCACCCGTGTCGAACCCTGCACACGAACCAGCCAGGTAGAGCCGCCACATTCGCACGAATCGTTCGTCAAACATGCAGCGAATCTCGTCGATCGACTGTTCGAACCGATCCAGCCAATGACGCAGCGTTTCGGCATAGTGCAGTCGCAGGTTTTCGACGTCGAGCACCGAATACTCTCGGGCTTCGAAGATCTTCATCATTTCGCTCAACGCCGGGGGATAGGCTCCGGGAAAGATGCGGCGTTCCGTCCAGCGGTCGGACGGACGGGCCTTGTTTTGCCCGATGGTATGGATCAGCCCGCGGCCGTTTTCGTTGAGGCTGCGGTGAATCACCTCGCCCAGCTCGCGGTAGTTGGCCACGCCGACGTGCTCCAGCATTCCGACCGACACAAACGCGTCATAGCGCCCGGTGAGATTCCGCCAGTCGTCTTCGATGAACTCAACCCGGTCTTGCAGGCCTTCGGCTTGGGCCCGCCGGCGGGCGAACTCGATTTGCTCGCGTGAGATGTTGCAGGCTTTAACGCGCACGCCATAGTGCCGGGCCATGTGCAGCGCCAATGCACCCCAGCCGCAGCCCGCCTCAATCACCGTCTCACCCGGCCGCAGCCAGACCTTACGGCACACGTGGTCCATCTTGGCGACTTGCGCCTGTTCGAGAGAGAACATCGAGTCAGCGAAGTACGCGCACGTGTAGGCCAGCTGTTCGTCGAGCCACAGTCGGTAGAAGTCGTTGCCGATGTCGTAGTGATGGTGGATGTTGTCGCGCGACCGCTTGAGCGTGTTGCGGCGGGGCGGCTTGGGAATAAGCGACAACAGTCCGCTGACCGTGTCGGTTCTTTGCAGTCGATAGAACGCCCGGTTGAGCATCTGCAGGAAGTCGATCAGGTCGCCTTCGATCTCGATGCGACCCTCGGCGTACGCTTCGCCGAACTGGAAGTACGGGTCGGACATGACAGTCCAGAACGTCTTTTGATCGGCCGCCGAGATGCGAAACTGCTGGGGATGGTCGCCGGTGCGGATTTCTTCACCCGTCCAGAGAACCCAGGTAGCAGAAGGGTTGCCGACCGAGGCGAGCAGTCGTTTCAGAATCAGCTTCGCCAGCCGTGATCCAATGCCGGGATGCGCTGCTGGCGGCGTTGGGACAGGCGTGGGGCAGGATGGTTGTGGAGCTTCATCGACCTCGGCGATCGTCTGCTGTGCGGTCGGTTCCATCCACTCCTCCTGGCGGGGCTGATTGCAGCGTAGGGTCTATTCTAAGAATGCCCATCACATCTTCAAGGACCTATTCGTCGCCGAAAGCCGTTGCTTACAGCACATCGAACCAAACCCGCTTCGCGCGCAGGCAACGTGTTGGACGGCGCGAAGCGTGTCGTCGGAACGGATGGTGTCGCGCGACTATCGTGGCCGGTCCCCGGTGTTCAGGAAAAAGTTGCCGCACCCCTTGCATATCATTTTATGCTAATATAAGTTATTTCTAAATCAGAAACGACCACGCACCCGGAGCCCATCATTCCCCGCAACCCGAACAGGAGCGACCTCCATGAAAACATCGATCGGAACAGCGGTCGTCATTGCGCTGCTCGCTACCGCAACGTGTCGTGCTGAGGACTCATTCGACTCAAACGGCACAAAGATATGCTACACGGTTGCCGGAACAGGCGAGCCGGTTGTGCTCGTTCACGGCTTCATCGGGAGCAGTGAAGAGTGGATGTCACCCCCGCCGTTTCTCCCCCCGAATCAGAAAGAAAAGTTCCAAACCATCTTTGAGGCATTGTCCAGGCAATACATGGTCATCGCGCTCGACTGCCGAGGACACGGTAAGAGCGGCAAGCCGAAAGTCGACAACCAATATGGCCTCGAAATGGTGGAGGACATCGTCAGACTGCTCGACCACCTAGAGCTTGAGCAAGCCCATGTCGTGGGATACTCGATGGGAGCCTTTCTTTCGGCGAAGCTCGTGGCAGCTCACGCCGACCGTGTGAAGTCGGTCGTTCTCGGTGGTGGTGGAGCACTGCTCGAGGGCTCCGAGCAGCTTGCATTTATGGTCTCGCTGGGGGAGTCGCTGGCATCGGGTAAGGGCGTGGAGCCGCTCATCCTCGCGATGACGCCACCCGGACAACCCGAGCCGACGCCGGAACAGATCGAAGCGTACAACAAGATGTTCCTGGCAAACCAGGACGAGCAGGCACTGGCGAAAGCGGCCCTGGGCCACAAGCAGTTGACGGTTTCTAAAGAGTTGCTCAAGTCGAATGAGGTTCCGGCTTTGCTGATTGTCGGCGGCAACGACCCCCTCAAGGCGGCATCGGAGGAAACGACGAAGCTCCTGTCCAACTCCAGGCTCATCGTTCTGGATGGGCAAGACCACGTCAGCACGGAGTTGAGCCCGGATTTTCTGAAGAACATCCGCCGCTTCCTTGAAGAGAACTAGGACCGCCAAGACACATCTCACAGGAGCTGGATTGAAAATGGACTACGGCAGCCCGTTGGGAATCGAATATCGCGTGGTCAAAGACGCCCAGTATCAGGGTCAACCCGTACGGATCGTTAGCGGGGCACGCACGTACGACGCAGAGATTGAGGAGTTATGGAACGCGGTAACAAACGCCGAACGCATTCGTCGTTGGTTCGCACCAATTACCGGAGAATTGAAGTTGGGTGGTCGCTATCAGTTGGAAGGCAACGCAGGCGGCGAGATTACTCGCTGCGACCAGCCGACAGCTTTGGACATCACCTGGGAATACTACGGAAACGTTAGCTGGGTGAATGTGCGGCTCGAGTCCGTCACCGACGGAACGCGGTTGACCTTAGAGCACCTCATTGGAAAGGACGAAGCCAGCGAAGCTCACTGGAAGAAGTATGGCCCGGGAGCGACGGGCGTGGGTTGGGAGCTTGGATTCTTGGGCCTGGGCCTGCATCTGCGAAGCGGGGGCGAAGCCATCGACGAGGACGAAGAGTGGATGGCGTCCGCGGCAAGAAAGGCCTTCATGGAAAACTGCGCGAAGGCTTGGGGTGAGGCCCACATCCTCTCCGGCGAAGACCCAGCCAGCGCTTCGGCGATGGCTGCAGAAACGGCTGCGTTTTATTGTGGCGGGGAACATCAGCACTGAGGGCGGACGACAATGCAAGCCTTTACGATTCTAAGCGACCCTGTCCGCCGACGAATTCTCGAACATCTGCGCGTTCGGGATTTGTCGTCCGGTGAGGTTGTCTCCAGCGTCGGTGAAGAGTTCGGTATCACCCAATCAGCAATTTCGCAGCATCTCAAGCTGCTCCGAGAAAACAGATTCGCGAACGTGCGTGTCGATGGCGCACGGCGAATATATTCGCTGGAGCCAAGCGGTCTGCAGGACATCGACCAGTGGTTGGCGCCGTTTCGACGATTCTGGGAACCGAAATTTGAAGCGTTGGCCAAAGAAGTGGAACGTGGAAAGACGAGGAAGCGAAAGCGGAGTTGATGAGGTCTGGGTGGTGCTCGGGTGGCACACCGTGAGCCTGCATTTGGTGACCGCTCGGAATTCACTTCATCCCCAACACCATCACGAAGGGAGTCAAGTGACCGCGGTTGCCGCCGACGATGAGCACGCGCCCGTCGAGGAGGAGAGTTGCAGTGTGACCACGAAGCGAGCGTGGCAGGTCGGGACCGGAAGACCATTCACCTCGTTTCGGATCGAAGAACTCGCTCGTCTTGCCCGCGGTGCTCTCTCCGCCAATGACGAAGACACGCCCACCGGGAAGAACGATCGCGGAATGGCCACACCGGATATGATTCATGGGTTGGGGAAGCGTCCATTTGTTGGTTACGGGATCGTAAATCTCGGCCAGTGCAACGTGCTGTGGCGGCACTCCTCGCTTGGGCGGCCATAAGACGTCATCACCTTCGCCGCCAGTGACCAGAAGGCGTCCGTCGGAAAGGGAAACCGAAGCCTGGCAGAAGGCGTGTGGTTTCTGCAGGGGGGGCAGCCACGACAGAGCGCTTGGTCTGTGAGTCGTAGATTTCCGCTGTCGGGGTATTGCGAGGGTTCTCGCCACCTGCGAGCAGAATGCGGTTGTCCGGCAAGCCAAACGCCGTCTGGTACGCGCGCGGTTCAAGAAGCTGGCCACCATTGAGCCACTTGCCCACCTGGGGGTCGTAGAGCTCAACGCTGGTGGTGACCTCTCCCTCGGCGACAAAACCGCCGACGACCGCCACCCGGCCATCCTCGAGACGCGTCGCGGTGTGCCTTGCCCTGGGCTGTGCGAGTTTTCCAGCCGACAACCACCGGCCCGTCGCTGGGTCGAAGATCTCGGCATCCGGTCCGCCAACAACCAAAACTTGGCCAGACGCCAGGAGCGTCGCGGTGTGGCCACTTCGAGTTCGGTTCATGCTGGCTACGGCCGTCCACTCGTTCGTCTTCGGGTCGAATATCTCCGCAGTGGCTTTCAGGCGTGAGGGAAAACGTCCGACGGTCCCGTCCCAGCCTCCCGTAACCAAGACAGTACCGTCATGCAGTCGCGTGGCGGTGTGCTCCGAGAATCGTTCTGTGTGCGGATCCCCAGTCGGCGCGAAGGTTGCAGCCGGTTCCACCGCGCATGTGACGCCATGCAACAATGAAATACCGATGGACAAAGTCAGCGAGACTACGAGCGGCGGGCGGCTCAAGCTGATCTCCTGCGAATGAACGTGCGAAACGCGAGGACTACGCATTTCCAACGCACCGTTGACCAATCCATTAGCGCATAGGACTCGCGTGATCGCCAGTGATGACATCTCTTCTCGCACAAACCGTTGGGGTTCTCGGCAATTCGTGTCGAATCTGCAGTTCGTACGCGAATCCACAATCTCCGAGTTCGCAAATTCATCTCAGCAATCGAGTCGTGTCCTCACCCTCGGACCGAAAAGACGCAGTAATTCTCTAGCAGAGCAGGCGTTGCCTAGCTAGGATTCACCCGACGCATCCGCGTCCGGAGAGGTGACAGAGTGGCCGAATGTGCCGGTCTCGAAAACCGGTGTACCTGCAAGGGTACCGAGGGTTCGAATCCCTCCCTCTCCGCTAACCCGCAGCGTGACCGTTGGTGCCAGGCAACCGGTGCCAACGATTGCAATCCGAGCTGGACTGGGCACGGCCACGTGCCGGGACTGCGCTCGATTCCCCGGCAACTCCGACAAGTAACGACCAATCGACGCTATCGTCGGATGGTCCCGCTGAATCGTCCTCGGAAGTTGTCGGCCGAGTTTGGATTCCAACTCGATGACCAGTTGTAATGCCTGTTGTGAGTTGAGACTGTGGTCATCAAACGGCCGGTGCAGATCGATCTGGCTCGGATTGACACCCAGGATGTTCGCGATCGCATCGACGAGATGGTACAGCCCGATGCTCGGCGAACAGTAGACGATCAGCGCTCTAACCGGACCGCGTTGTTGTCCGGGGGGTTGAGCGACCTTGTGCCGCCGGCCGAGGGTCAATCCGTCGGGGAGTCGTTGACGAGATCACAATTGATCGTTCCGGCGGCCGGTAGGATTACTCGCGCCGTTGCAAGCGTCTCGTTGCCGCTTCGCAGGACAACATCCCAGTGCCCCGGCCAGAGATTGCCAATGCTGTAGTGTTGACCGTTGAGAATCTCGTAGTCAGGAGCCTCTATTGCAACGCCGTGCTGATCCATTGCGACCAACGTGTCCGGAAGAGCGGTGTGGTTCAGCAGCTTGACTTGTACCTCGAGCGAAGCACCAGCGATTAGACGATGCTCGCCAACATCGGTGATGTCGTTGTTGACTGACGTCGAGCCAAGGTTTCTCCAACCCGCGTCGTAGTCGTGGGCGTACAGCGTATACCTGCCTGGAGGCAAATAGCGTACGCAGAAGTCTCCGTCACCATCACATCGTGCAATTCGCTGGAGTTCTGTGTCTTCGGTACTCCTGGCGACAACGCGGAAGTATCTCCGGCGAGTATGTCGGATTCGTCCTGTGATCGAACCGCCCCCCAGGCGCATGCGGATTGCGTCCATGCCTTCGCGCATCTCTACCTCTATCGAGTGAAGAGTGCATTGAAACCCGCGTGTGCCCAGCCAGTCTCCAATTTGCAACCTGTATCGGCCGGGATGCACGTCACGAAGCGTGATGCGGTTTGACTCTGAACTCTCGATGCTGTTCCATACCCACTCGTCCGGCCAAGAAACCGATTGCCCCGGTTCAGGTTCGAATTCGAACCGAAATGCAGGCGTAAGTGTTGTCACGTTGCGCACTTTGCGTTTCGCACCCATGCCAGTGCCTGTCAGAAACTGTGCCTGAGAGCCATCACCGACGATGATATCTATGGGAAGGTTCCAACGAGTATCGCCTCCGAACGAGAATCGAACCTCTGTTGTCGCGCCCGGCTGAACTTGAATGTTGCGCGCATATTCCAGACATCTGTCACTACTCACACAGTACGGGATTCGGGCGCGAAGCCGCCCAGACGGAATGTTGTCGAAATTGAATCTGCCATCTTCGTCGCTCTCGAACCGAGTTTTCTGAGTGTCGTCGCCGTGTGGCCACGCGATGCTGCCTTTTACAAACGGAGCCGGACCGCCATCTGCCTCAGGCAACCGATGAATGCTCCCGACCACACTGCCAGGTGCTGGCAGCGCGAACTCGCCAATGTCAACATCCAATTCCTTGACAACGAGCAATTGGCGCTGAGTTGTGATCTGCGACCCGCCAACGCTGAATGTGTAGCTGTCTGGTCGAACGTTGGCAAACTCGAATCCGCCGTCATCGTCCGGAGTCGTTGTCAATGTGGCAAAGCGTTGTGATGCAGGTTCGGCACTGAAAATCCCGACCTTTTTCCGATGCGGGACGAGCTCGACTCTCAACCCGTCCAGGCTACTGGAATAACCGGAAAGACGTCCCGCAACACGAACACCGCGCTTCAGCCGGATCACAAATGGAGGTGAATCGCGTTCGACCTCTGTCCAGTCCTCCCAGGCAGCAAACCCCGGGGCTCTCACGCCCACCCAGTGTCTACCCTCAGCAGGCAGTTCCAGGCGAAACTCGCCATCCGCGTCTTGGGCTGTTGCCTTTTCGCATCCGGACTGCGTGGGTGCATCTCCTGGTCCAGCCTCGATAACGAATTCTTGAACAGGGCGTCCGTCGGGTGTGACTACTCGCCCGTGGAACGGACTGAGTGTGTCCGTTCCGATTTGCAGCTCGGATTGATCTGGTTTCTCAACATGACGTTCTTGATGGCTGCAGCCGGGTTCGTTGAAAGTCGGCTGTTCAGACAGCGCATCGTGCGCGGCTACGGGCACCATCGCGAATGAAACGACCCAGACAAACATTGCCACAATTGTTGCCGGCGTGTTCAAGATGATGACCCTCCGTGTGTTCGGGGTGTCGAGACTCTAGACCAGATCGAAGGACGCCACCAGCCCGAATGCCTGATCGCCGCCTGATCGTGCTCAAGATTGCATACAGGCGACCCGTCGCACACATCCGCACCACACTCGCGACGCGGCCGGTGCTTGTTTGATTTGCCAGACCGATCACCTTGCGATGGCTGCCCGTCCGTCTATTGGCTGCACTGCCATTTACCAAGTCAAAGCCGTACGTGCACTTTCTTACAATCCTCACCCTGAAAATCTTGGCAAATTCCGCTCGCTGCGCCCAATGAACCAAGACGTCATCCATCCAGTCCTCAACTGCTCTTAATCTTCACAGTGAGCGGAAGTTCGTCGTCGTCACAACGCGTATTGGTTTTCACTCCTTTGTCGGCCTTGTCCGTGCATCCTCTCGGTTCCTTCGGCGCAGCTGCCAGCGTTCTTGGGTCGCTTTTGACCGCGACTCACGCAATGACTGCCGCAGACTTAAGGGCGCTGGCGAGATGCCTGGCCAATTCGGCGGTACAGATTTCTCGTAGCTCTTCGACGTCGGTCACCACCCGGCCGGAGCGCTGCACGACGGCACCGTCGGCCGTCATGGCCGACAGCAGTTCTTCGACCATGTCCGAGCGCGTGCGGGTTCCATCCATCAGGCCGAGCACCCGTCGCATGAGGGGGCCAGCCTCGACGGCCTCGTGCCGTTGGTTGCTCACAATGCGGCCGCTGACCGCCTGAAAACGCGTCACCGAGCTGGCGGCTGGACGTTCGCTTTGACTGCATGCAATCTTTGGCTGATACACGTGGAGTTGGACTCCGCCTCGAAGGAACCCTTGCAGCACTTCCTGCGCGACGTCCGCTCTGAGTTCATGGGGCTGGGCCGGCGCGCCACTCCTGGGAGTCATGGTTTCGTTCAGCCGGGCGGCGACTTTGTCGCAAAGCTCGTCAAACGAAACGGCTTGTGGCTGAAGGCGTTGCAGAGTCTGTAGCGTTGCCTTGGCTGTCGGGGTTGTGGCCTGCAGGGTCACATCTTTGGGGGCAGAGAATTCGAGAACGTCATCCGACCAGACTTCCGTGTCTTCCGACGCGCACTGCAGATCACCAGAGATCGACATGCCTTCGACTCGGCTGGGCGAAAGTCGTCGATCGATCTCCACGTCGTCGTGGCACAACAGTGTCTCGCGGAAGGAGCGGTTCATGAGAAAGTCGAGATACTGTTCCAGCTTGATCGGGTCGTCCGCGATTTCCCTCAAGACCTCCCTGGCCTTGGGTGCGGTGAGGTCGCGCCGAATCTGTTCGGGGCGTGCCTCGGAGAGAAATTGCAGGCCGTGCTGGGCTGCCCGTTCTGCGAACTCGTGAAAGTACAGGGGGTGATTCTCGCGTTCGAGGAACTCATGGTAGACGTAGCCCGCACCGGCGCTGGATTCTTTCACAATCTGCAGATTCTCGTGGATCGCCTCGCGATACTCCGTCAGTTCCCGGGGCACCGAATCGGCTAGGAACGATATCAGACCGGTGCCTACCTTCACTTTTTCGAGTGGATCTGTGATGCCCCGCGTACGATACAGCATCATTTCGCGGATCAGGCCGCGGGTGTGCCAACCGGGCAACACGTTGTAGCTGATATACGCCAGCCCATTGGGGTTTAAGTGTCGCTTGCAGAGAGAGAGAATCCCGTCTTGCACGTGCGGCGGCACCCAAGAAAAAACTCCGTGGGCGATGATGTAGTCGAATCCACCGGCGTCTTGGGGAAACTCGAGCAGATCGATGTTCTTGAGTTGAACGTTGTTCAACTCCAACAACGAGACAATTTCGCGACCCTGCCCGATTTGCCGGTTCGAAAGATCGATGCCCAAAAACTCGGCTGCCGGCATCTGGCTGGCCATCGACATAACATTCGTGCCGGTGGCGCACCCGAGTTCGAGCACACGGCAATGTTCAACAACTGGTGGGATTACGCCGAACAAGGTCGCGACAGCAGCCTGACGATTCGGGTGGGACTGCGCAAAGAACAGCTCCGGATAGGGCAGTTCGTCGTAAGATTCCTCAATGGTGGGCTGCGACATTCGGTTGGTCTGGTAAAACAGAGTTGAGGGTGTGATGCGCAATCCGCACAATATCCGAAATGAAGTTCTTGCGGCAATGAACTAGATCCGCTCTGCGCCGCGATCGGGTTTTCACTCGGTTGTGGATAACTCGTTTGCCCACGACGATGGAGCCCTCATGCCCTGTATGTGTCTGTTGGAGCTGAATGCGGCTATCGAAGGTGCTGAGATGGCGCTGCCGGAGCTCTCGGCAACGTTGCCATCGCTGCCCGAGCTTCCGGCCATGCCCGGTCTTCCGGAATTGACGGGTCTGGCGGCAGGGTTGGGCTCATTCGAGATGGCGGCCGATGCGTCGTTCGACATGGCCGGAGCGATCGGACTCGAGCTGCCCGATCTCTCCGGGTTGATGTCGATGGCCCACGTGGGCGGCGCGTTCGGGTTTCCAGAGTTGAGCGCCGACTGGCAAGCTTCGCTAGATTTGGCGGCTGGTTCGATCAACATCAACGCGCCGGCTTTGGGCGAATTGGCCGAGCTGGTGGCGCCCATGATCAGTCCGGCGCTGGGGCTGCAAGGTTTGGCGGGACTGACGGCTTCCGTTGATGCCGCGTTCGGTGTCGACCTGATGTTGCCCGATGCGATGCCTCAGATCGAGATGGCGCTGGGCGCGATGGACTTCAGTTTCGCGCCGAGCCTCGACGTCATGATGGAACTCGGTCTGACAGCACAGCTGATGGCGGCTGCTGAGGGGCTAGGATTTGAGTTGCCGGGTGAACTGCCCGCGTTTGCCGCCGCTCTGGACGCGGCCGTGTCGTTAGAAGTGCCCGAGCTGACAATTCCGACCCCCGAATGGTCGGGCTTGATCGGCCTGATGTCGGCGATGGAAGAAATCAACCTGGCCCTGGGGATCGATCTCATGGCGCCCGGTGCTGCCGCCGCTATCGAGTTGGGCCTCCCCACACTGGAGGCCAACTTGGGTGCGCTAGAAGGCTTGGGTCTGCCTGAGCTTCCTGCCGGGGCCGAGGCAGCCGCAAGTTTGGGGGCCAGCCTGAATGCCGCCTTGCCGGCGGCGGGCATGGAGATTCCCGCGATGCCTGAATTGGGTGGATTGGCTATTCCAGAACTTCCGGCAATGGGAGACATGTCGCTAGCGGCAGCCTTTGCAGCCTCGTTCGAGGGAGCGATGGGCGGTGAGCTGATGCTAGCCATGCCCTGCCCCAACATCTTCTGCATCGCCTGACCGAACCGGGTCACGAATTGACGAGGAAGACGAATACTATGCCTCGAGCCAAGGCGCGACACATCCTTGTGGACAGTCCCGAAGCCTGCCAACAACTGCTGTCGCATCTCCAATCCGGTGCGGATTTCGCCGCGACAGCCAAATCGTACTCACAGTGTGCGACGGCGCGGCATGGCGGCGACCTCGGCAATTTCAGTCCGGGCCAGATGGGCGATGAAATCGATCAACTCGTGTTTGACGGCGAGATTGGAACGGTGTTGGGACCGGTGCAGACAAAGTACGGCTATCATCTCGTGCTGGTGACCGAACGCACCGGGTAAAGCCATCTCTAGCGCTGCTGACCCAGGAACCTTTGCATATCCCGGGAATTCCCAAAGTGATCCCCAGCGCCCTTAAGAAACCGTTGACAACATTGTTTGGCGTAACGGGTGCCGGGCGGCTCGCACGGTATCGCCGGATGTTGCCTGCGATCGCGCGGTTTGAGTCCGAGATCGGCGGGCTGCCGGATGTTGAGTTAACCAGCCGCGCGCGGGCGCTGCAGTACCGCGCGCGAAGCGGCGAGGATTTGATGCGGCTCGTGCCGGAAACATACGCGCTGGTTCGCGAGGCTGCCCGGCGAACAATCGGTCTCCAACATTTTGACGTGCAGTTGCTGGGCGGGCTGGCGCTGATCGACCGGTCGATTGCTGAAATGCAGACCGGCGAAGGAAAGACGCTCGCAGCCACTCTGCCGCTGGCGCTCTATGCATTCGTTGGCAAAGGCGCACATCTCGCCACAGTCAACGACTATCTCGCCCGCCGCGATTCAGAATGGATGGGGCCGGTGTACCGGCTGCTGGGGCTCACGGTCGGTGTGATTCAGTCGGAGATGGACGATGCTGCGCGGAGGGCCGCCTATGCCTGCGACGTCACCTATGGAACAGCCAAGGAGTTTGGTTTCGACTTTCTGCGAGATCGACTGATCGACCGTTCGCGAGAATCGTCGTCGAGCGATGCGTCGTTGGGACTGTTCGGTTTGCGGGCCGAAGCTTCGGTAGGAATTCCTGTACAACGTGAACCGTATTTTGCACTCATCGATGAGGCAGACAGCATTCTCATCGATGAGGCCCGCACGCCGCTGATTATCGGATCCAGCTTGGAACAGCCGACAACAAGCGGCGATGACTACCGTTGGTCGGCTGTGGTGGTCGAACGATTTTCGGAGCCGGAGCACTTCGAAGTCGATCGACGGCAACGTGTCGTGCGATTGACGCCGAGCGGTCGCGAACTCGTCCGGCTTCTCGACAAGCCGCCGGAATTGCAGTCTTCGCGACTGCTGGAATTGTACGAACATGTCGAGCGTGCGATTCTCGTGCGGCAGCGATTTCATCGCGACCGCGACTACGTCATTCGCGACGGCGAAGCCGTGATCGTCGACGAGTTTACCGGCCGTATGGCCGAGGGCCGGCGTTGGAAGAGCGGCCTGCATCAAGCCGTGGAAGCCAAGGAAGGCCTCGACATTTCCTTCGACGCGCCGCAAGCCGCAAGAATCACGGTGCAGGACCTGTTTCAGCGATACACGCACCTTGCGGGCATGACCGCCACGGCCCAAAGTGCCGCCCGGGAACTACGCCGCGTTTACCGGCTGTCGGTCGTTTCGATACCCACTCACCGGCCGGTGGAACGACAACAGCTGCCGGTCCGAATCTTCAGCAACGAGCAGGACGAATGGTCTGCGGTTGTCGATGAGATTCGGGAGATGCATCGGCTCGGGCGCCCCGTGCTGGTTGGCACGCGCTCGATCGACAAGAGCGAGCGTCTTTCCCAACTGCTGCACGAGGCAGGCATCAAACACCATGTCCTCAACGCGCGGTTTGTGGCGACCGAAGCCGACATCGTTGCCGGTGCCGGCGGGCGCGGGCGAGTGACTGTCGCCACAAATATGGCAGGACGCGGAACAGACATCCGGCTCGGAGAGGGGGTTGCAGCTCTTGGGGGCCTGCATGTGATTGGCACCGAGATGCACGACTCCGTACGCGTGGATCGGCAATTGGCAGGCCGGTGCGGACGGCAGGGAGACCCGGGAACGTTCCGGCAATACCTCGCCCTGGACAACGAGATTCTCGAATCGGGGCTGGGGACTGCGCAGGCAGCTTCGATTCGGGCCGCCGCGAAAGAGAACGACGGGGCGCTCCGGCGTTGTGCCGTCTTCTTCGAAACGGCGCAACGCTCCATTGAGCGGCGACACTTTCGCCAGCGTCAATGGCTGCTCGATCAGGAACGGAGCCGCAAGGATTCGAATCTCGAAATGGGCTTAGACCCCTATCTCGACGTCCCCGATTGATCGAGCAGGCGGTACAACAATGGGGTTTCTCCGCGCGGCATCGAGAGCGAGGATCCGCGGCTACGAATGCGTGGCATGACGCCACCGCCAATCACTCGGTCCGCCAAGGCAGGTATTCGCCGAGCCTATCCAATGCCGATGGTTCGCCTCTCGATTCTCCCACGCCATCGTGACGGCCTGGAAGCGGAAAACGAGCCGGCGCAAGGTTTGCCTGCGCTGGTTGGGGCGCAGGCGTCGGATCCACGACGACGACTCCCGGCCGTTGCTGATGAGCGACGGGTTGCCTGGAAAATGACATGCCGGGATAGGGTGTCCCCATGTGTTGGGTATCTTGACTCTGCAACTGCGATTGTTCACCGCGTTCCGCTGCACCGGCTTGGGGAGCCCAGCGGTAGGAGTCGGCATCGGGCCGATCAAAGTACATTTCGTTGTTGACGCGATCTGGGACTTGGATGGGTGGCGGGCTCGCTTCAGTTGGCAGTGTGTCAGGCGGAGTCACTGTCTCGGAGTGGTGTGCGCGTTCATCCATGACGGGAGTTCTGTCGTCATGATGTGCATTCGGAGACTGCGCGTGAGAAGTCGGGTCAGATGCGCTGCCCGTTGTCTCTTGGGAAGCGCCGGTTTGTAGGATGTTACCGCGATCCGTTGGGACGTCGGCTGGCTGCAAACCGGTGCCTTGCTCAACGGCTTCGTTGATTGCTTCCCAGCGAAGTCGCTCGCCGAAATCGACGATGCTGGCCTCAGTGTCACGATCCCGGATCTGTGCTTCCGTCTCTTCAAAGAACTCATCAAACTGTTCCGCTGAATCGGGCGCGAAGCCTTGGTTGGCTTGGGGCGGTGTAGGTTGTTCGAATGCGGATTGGACGGCCCGGACTTGGAGTTCCTGCTCAGCTCGTGGGGATTCCTGCTCGGCTTGTGGGGCATTGACAGGCGCGCCAGAGGCGTCGGCTTCAACAGAGAGAGTCCGCAAGAAGTCATCGGCAGGAGCCAGCGCTGCTGGATCGAAGTCGTCTAGTGGCAAGGGGGCCGGAGCCGGTGGTGCGGTTCCGCCGTCAACTTCCCCGTCGGCGTCCAGATCTAGCGGCGGCGAGTCGAGTGTCTGGTCGAATTCCACAGCAGCCGGCGGCAGGTTATGGACGTGCGTGGTTACGCCTTCCACGCCCGCCTGCGCCTCGTCCTGTGTGTTGATGTGTTTCTTGAACAACCAATCGATGTGTGGCCATTCGACTTCGAGCTTGCCGCCCATGCTGGGGTCGATCCCGTCTGACAACGAGGCGCCTTCGATGTAGATATCGTTGTATTCCAGCAGCGAGCCTTTTTCGAAATGCACGTTCTTGACCGCGACGGCGTACTCAACCATTGCCAGATAGTAGTTGCGTTCTGAGTCGGCGACGAAGCGTTGGGCTTCGAGCACTTGGTCGGCATTGGCTTTTCCAGCGTCGAAGGCGGCCTGAATGGCGGCGAGGCGTTCGCGTGCCGCGTTGCGGCGATTGAATTCTGTCTGTGAGAGCGCGAAGGCGCGGTCGATCTCGGAGACAGAGTTGCTCAGGTCGAGCAGCACTTGTTGTTCCTGCTGGCTGAGGACCGCCCGGGCTCGGGCCAGCAGCAACTGGGCGTTCTCAACCCCAGCGTGTGCCTGGCGGAAGCCGATTGGAAACGTGAGTTCGAAGCCAACCTGCCACTCCTGGAAGTCTCCGGTGGTCAGATCTTCGAAGGCGCTATCGAAACGCGGCACCGTTGTATTGTTCGAATCGATCAGGTCTTTGCCGAATCCACGCCAGCGATAGCGGCCCACTGCATCCAGTCTGGGCAGCAGGAAGCTCTGCGATGCTTTGAGTTCCAGCGCACGTTGTTTGACGAGCAGCTTTTGGCGCCGCAGTTCCGAACGCCTCGCCAGCGCCTCGGCGGCGGTCATGTTCCAATCGAAGACGACCTCGGCTTTGGGTGGTTCGTCGGCAGGTCGAATCAGCCGTCCGTCTGAAATCGGCAGCCCCATCATGTAACGCAGCCGTCTCTCAGTGACGTAGACTCCGCCTGTGCCGCGCAGTGTTCCACCGGTACTGCCGTTGCGCGTTCGCGTGCCTTCGAACAGCCTGCCAGTCAGCGCGTTTTGTACTTCGGCTTCGAAACGGAAGTACTGCTCGCGGGCTTGCGCCTCTTTCTCGGCTTCTCCGCCCCGTCGTTCGACAAGAAACTGCGGATAGATCTGCCTCCACGTGGAAAGCGCGGTGTCACGCGCGGCGATCTTTGTTTGCAGATCGCGATAGGCAAAGTACAGATCCCAATAGGCGTTTTCGACATTGCTGACGAAGTCGCGCAATCCAGCCTGCAAGTCGGCAAGCGCCACGTCTGTGCGCACCCGAGCGACGACCACGCCGTTGATGACACCGGGTACAGAGCTCGGTCCTGCGATGCGATTGAACGCAACTCCGCGCCCTTGGAGAAAAGGCTGTCGGACTTCGGCTTCGACATTGGTCGTCCACGCGCTGCCAAACAGGTTGCCCTGCGCATTGTTCGCGTCGTAATCGGTATTGTTGCTGAGGCTGAACTCGCTCCCCGTAGCGGCGACTTTGCGGAGCCGATTCTGGTAGGTATGGACGTCCTGCGCGAAGAACCGAGACCCCGCCAGCACGATGTTGTTCACCGCGCGATCGTTCTTTTCGAAGAAAGCGTTTGAATCGACCTGGGCGTCGAATGCACTGAGCGCCGCATGCACGCCGAACCGCGGATCGGTTTCTACGATTCCTGGATTCAGCAGCGTCTGGATGGCCGCTGGCGACTGCAGAAGTGTTGCGCCCAGATCGCGAAGCACCGTCGAGTTGGTCAAAGCGGTCTGAACGGCTTCATGCAACGTCAAATCCCAGTATTCCGGATTGGCAGCGTCACGAATCGACAGCGGCGGCAGGACGGCGGCGCTATCCGGCAGGCCTTCGACCTCTGGATATGACGTGGTGTTGGCAAGACTCTGGTAGTGATGTTGGGTCTCCGGCGGCAGATGTTCGCCGAAATCAATGTGCGATGTGTGCAGGACGCAACCCGACAGTGCAATAGCCGCAGAGAGCAGGGGAGCCACGAATCGGACGTACCGGTTGGTGGGCGCCGACGAGCGCGTGGCGCGAGCCCTGCTGCCTGAGCGGCGCAGTCGCGATTTGAAACGGTGCTGGACTCGAGGTCTGGGTGGCACTGTCAACGGTACCAAGAATGGGTGACTCGTTGTGCGCGCGTTATTTTCCACGCTCCGCGAGCGCTTGCACACGCTGCCATTAGTCATCGGCGAATTCGCAATCCGTAGAATCGTCAATTTCGTTATTACCGGAAAATTTTGCCTATTTTCTCAAACGGCGCTTCGAGACGGGGATGTTGAGTAAACTGCGAAGCATGTGGAGCCGGCTTCTGCGGAGTCGTGAGACCACCGGCTCAGCCGATGAGACACCCCTAACCGCACGCGCTAGGCCTCGCTATACTTGGGACTTATGATCGGTGACCTGTCCCAATCTGAGACGCAGGCTGCCCAGGAGACGTGGCAGCAGATTGATCGGCTGGTTGAAGAAATCGCCGAGTTGTCGCGGTCCGGTTGCCCCGATCGAGAGTTCTACGAACAGTCCCTCAATCGACTGCTGCATGCGGTGGCCGGTTTTGGCGGAGCCATCTGGAAGTACCACGGACCAGCGCAGGTCGATCTGCGTTGCCAGGTAAATCTGGCGGCTGCGGGAATCGCTGAAGACCCCGGCGCACAGCGGCAGCATGGTCAACTTCTGGACGCCGTGCTGACTACCGGCGAGAGTCGAATTGTGCCTCCCCAAGCCGGGGCGCTCGTGGAGGGACTCCCGCAGAACCCCACGGACTTCTTGCTGCTGCTGGTTCCGCTGAAGGCCGAGGGGGGCTGCACGGGCGTCATCGAAGTTTTTCAGCGGCCAGGCGCGAGTCCCGCAGTCCAACAGGGATATCTGGGGCTACTGGAGACCGTCGGCGAGATTGTGGCCGACTACGAACGGTATGAGGAATTGCGCGCTTTGAGGAGCCGCAACGTTCTCTGGGGCCGCTTCGAACGATTCACGCAACAGATTCACTCGGATCTGGATTTGAAGCGGACAGGATATGCGATCGCCAACGAAGGCCGGAATCTGATCGAGTGCGATCGCGTGAGCGTGATAATTTCACACGGCACAGCCTGCCGTCTTCTGGCCGTTAGTGGGGTCGAGAGTTTCGACCGTCGTGCCAACCTTGTCCGTCATCTCCAGCAGCTTGCCGCCGCCGTCGTCACTGGTGGATCCCCGCTTTGGTATCCCGCCGATGCGGACCAACTTGCCCCACAGATCGCCGACCCGCTGCGGGAGTATTTGGAGGAGTCACCGGCGCAGGTGTTGGCGGTCGTACCGCTGCGCCCAAACCCGGGCTCCGAAGAAGGCGAGTTGCCGCCGAGCATCGGTGCGCTGGTGGTCGAACGTTTCGCCGGTGTTGCGGACGATGACTTCTACCGCCGCGTGCTGTCGGCGGCAGAGCACAGCGGGCTGGCAATTGAGAATGCGCAGGAGTACGAGGCGACACCGTTCTTGTCGGTGTTGGCTCCGCTGCGACGAATTCGTCGAAGCTTGAAACGTAGCGGCATCACACGGTTGATTGCGGGCATCGGATTGGCAGTTGCGATTGTGCTGGGATTGGTGGTCGTACCTGCCGATTTCTCGGTCGAGGCCCCGGGAGAGTTACTGCCGAGCGTACAGCGCGACATCTTCGCGCCCAATGACGGTGTCGTGAGTGAGTTGCCCGTAGCGGGCAAGAACCGCATACGGACCGGCGATGTATTGGCCGTGCTTCGCCAACCGAAACTCGACCTGGAATTCCGCCGCCTGTTGGGTGAGATGCAGACGGCAACCAAACGGCTCTCGGCCGTTCAAGCCGTGCGGGTGGACAACCGGCGGTCGACTGCCGATTCGGCCGAGGATTATCGCCGGCTGACGGCCGAGGAGGAGGAGCTGAAGGCGCTGCTACAGAGTCTGGAACAGCAACATCAAATCCTCGTCGATCAGCAGGCAGAGTTGACGGTGCGCAGCCCGGTTGACGGCGAAGTGATCACGTGGAACATCGAGCGGTTGCTCGACGCCAGGCCGGTCAGTCGCGGCCAGATCTTGATGACAGTTGCCGACCCCGCCGGCCCTTGGATGTTGGAATTACAGATTCCCGATGACGAAATGGGCCACGTACTCGACGCTCAAGCCGAGTTTGGCGACAACTTGGAAGTCTCCTTCGTTTTGGCATCGCAGCCGGGTTTGGTGCATCGCGAACGGCTCGACTCGGTTTCTGCTGCAACCGATCTGACGCCCGACGACCTGCCGATGGTGTTGGCTCACGTCAATCTCGACCGGGTGCCGATCGGTCGGCCCAAGTCGGGCATGACGGTCAATGCGCGAATTCACTGCGGGCGGAGATCGATCGGTTACGTGTGGCTGCACGATCTGCTGGAAGCCATCCAGTCCCATATCCTGTTCTAGGACCATCGTCATGAACGGCCGATTGCGTGCAATCCTTGGAATGCTGGCCCTGCAATCGTTGTGGGTCTCAGCCACCGCAGAGGGCGCCGAACCCCCGAAGATCGAATCGGTCTTGATCACCTTGATTGAAGAGGCAGAAGTTCCCGCCAGGGAAGCGGGAGTGCTAGCCGACATCGCGGTCCGCGAAGGTCAATTGGTTGAAGAAGGCGAACTGCTGGCACAGATGGCCGATGCCAAGTCGCAATTGGCTCAACGCAGGGCTGAGCTTGAGCTGAGAATCGCTCGTGAAACAGCCGACAACGACGTCAGTTTGAGGTTTTCGCGGAAATCGCTGGAGGTCGCGCGGGCCGAACAACGGCGGGCCGATGAGTCGGTGCAGCGATACAAAAAGAGCATCTCTCAATCGGAACTCGATCGGCTGAGGCTGGTCGTCGAGAAGACGGTGTTGGAGGTCGAACAGGCCGAGCGCGACCTGCGAGTTTCCGGCTTCGAACGGGAATTGAAACAGACCGAACGCGACGCCGCCGCGCTCGACGTCCAGCGACGGCGAATCGAGGCGCCCATTGCCGGCGTCGTGGTTGAGATCAACCACCGCAAAGGCGAGTGGGTCCAGCCGGGCGAAAAAGTCGTGCGCATCTTAAGAATCGATCGCCTGCGGGCCGAGGGATTCATGCTGGCTGCCGACGTTCCCCCCCAGCTTGAAGGCAGAGCGGTCAAACTGTCGGTCAACCTCGATGGACAGCACCGTTCAGTTTTTCCGGGCCGCATCGTGTTTGTCAGCCCGGAAGTGGATCCCGTGAACAAACAGGTTCGCGTCTGGGCCGAGATCGAGAACCGCGGTTTGGCACTTCGACCGGGGTTGCCCGCGGAGATGACGCTGGAAGCAGCGTCGCGTTCGCCAGCCGCGAAACCCGGTACCGGCTCGAAACGTTCCCCGCGCTAGGCGGGTGTTCCCCAGATCGTTTCAAGTATCCGCAGCCGACTTCGGAATTTGGTCAATACAATGGACCTGCAGGGGCGTCAGTTGCAGTCGGCGATCAATCGGCCGATCGCATTGCGGATGCGGCCCGACTTGGCGGTCGCGCCTCAAGCGGCTGGAGACTCCGCACCGCGGGTGGTGAAGGATCCCGTGTCGCTGCGCTATTTTCAGCTGCTGGAAGAGGAGTACGCCATCCTGCAGATGCTCGACGGCCGCGTCAGTCTGGATGAATTGAAACGCCGCTTCGAGCAGATGTTTGCACCCCGGCAACTCTCCTTTCGCCGTCTGCAAGCCTTTCTCGGCAGGCTGCACCGCGACGGTCTGCTGCTTGCAGAAACAACCGGACAAGGGGAGCAGCTTCTTGTTCGGCGGGCGCGTCATCGCCGAGAGCGCATGCGAGCGGCCTTGGGCAGCGTCTTGGCAATTCGGTTTCGTGGCTTCGATCCGCAGCCGTTGCTCGATTGGCTCTATCCGTATTGTCGCTGGATGTTTTCGGCGCCGGTGCTGGCGGCGTGTCTGCTGCTCATGGCGTCCGCGGTGGGACTCGTGGTCGTGCAGTTCGACGTCCTGCAATCGCGGCTGCCGGGGTTCTATGAGTTTTTCAGTCTGCAAAATGCCGTTTGGCTCATGGCGGCGGTGGCAGCCGCCAAGGTGCTGCACGAACTCTCTCACGCCCTGACGTGCCGCCACTTCGATTGCGAGTGTCACGAAATGGGCATCATGCTCTTGGCGTTCGTGCCCTGCCTGTATTGCAATGTTTCCGACTCCTGGCTGCTGCCGAACAAGTGGCAACGCATTGCAATCTCTGCAGCCGGCGTTTTTTTCGAGCTAACGCTGGCGGCGATTTGCACTTTTCTGTGGTGGTTTAGTGAGCCCGGGCTGCTCAACGCGATGTGCCTCAACATCATGCTCGTTTGCTCCCTCAGCAGCATCCTGTTCAACGGCAACCCGCTGTTGCGTTACGATGGCTACTACGTCTTGTCCGACTTGGCGCAGGTTCCCAATCTCGCCGCTCGTTCGCGGTCCGAACTGCAGGGGAAGCTCAAATCTTGGCTGCTGGGAGTCGATGAGCTGCGCTCCGACCAGCTTGTCGAACGCGAGAGTCGCTGGTTGATTGTGTATGCCGTCTGTTCGTTTGCGTACCGGTGTTTGGTCGTGGTGACGATTCTGTGGTTCTGTTACCACACTTTGAAACCGTACGGCTTGCAGTTTCTGGCCGAGATGCTGGCCCTCGCCGTCGTCGCCAGCACGGTGGGAGGACCCGCCTACCGGGGGGCGCAGCTGGTGGGCGACCCTCGCAAACGGCACGCGATCCGCCCCAGCCGCGCGCTGGCCACCGCCGCTGTCTGCCTGGCCTTGATCGGGGCAATCTGCTTTGTGCCACTGCCGTATCGTGTACCGGCGGCAGCTGTGCTCGAACCGGCCGATGCGCAGAGAGTCTATGTGTCAGTGCCGGGAACGCTGGTCAGTTCGGTCAAAGTTGGAGAGACGGTCTCACGAGGTCAGATTCTCGCAGTTCTTAGAAACCGCGAGGTCGACCTCGACGTGGCGAAGCTCAAGGGCGAACAAGCCGTCCAAGCCGTACACTTGCAGAGTCTGCAGGCCCGACGGGCGCGCGATGCCACGGCCGCCATCCAAATTCCGGCCGCCCGCGAAGCCGAGGCAGCCACCGGCAAGCGGCGGGCAAAACGCGAAGAAGACCAACGGCGATTGACCCTGCTTGCACCGGTTGACGGGACGGTCTTGCCGCCGCCGGCGCGCCGCCGCCCACCCAGTGCCGAGATGGAACTCAGCCAATGGGTCGGATTGCCAAGCGACGATCGAAACTTGGGAAGCTATCTAGCGACTGGCAGCCTGTTCTGTCTGGTCGGCAACCCGCGGCAATTGGAAGCGGTGCTGGTCATCGATCAGGCGGGGGTCGAATTCGTCGAAGCCGGCCAACATGTGTGGGTTCACATCGACGAACGACCGGGAACGGTACTCACCGGCACGATTAGCGAGGTAGCTCGCGTCGATCTCAAAGTCGCGCCGAGGGAGCTCGGCGGCGACGGGCGACTCCCGACGCGCACCGACGAGCAAGGCAGCCGGCAGCCGCTAGACATCTCCTACCAGGCGCGCGTTCGGCTGGACGAGCATCCGCACTTACTGCTGGCGGGCGCCCGGGGACAAGCCAAAATCGCCGCGGGTTGGCAACCGCTGGGCAGCCGATTCTATCGGTACCTGGCCCGCACCTTCCGTTTTCAGATGTGAAGTGCCTTTTCGCTGCCCTGCATGCAGCGAGTGCGCCATAATCGTTGCGGGTGCCCGCGACGTCAATGCGAAGTGCAAGGGCCGAGTATCGTCCGATAGCCGCCACGACTATCCCGCATGGGGATCTATGGAATCAGGAAGATCAGACCGACGAGGACTCCCGCCTCAATGGCTACTCCCGAAAGGCTGATCTGCGGATACAGGTCCCGCCGCGGCGCGATGTGGCCGGCCGGATAACACCCCTGTGTGTTCACGCACTCACACCAGGGATTGGTTGCCATTTTGTAGGGAACCAGCGGAACGGTGCCGTAGAAGTGTGCGGCTGAGACGGCCGACTGCAGCAGGTTGCCGAATTGGTCGCGGCACTCGCAACAGCATTCATATTCACACAGCCGATCGCAACCGGGCAGGTGACGGCAGCAGTCATGGGTGTGGCCGTACCGCTCCAGAAACGTCTCTTCGAAGTAAAGCGGGCGGTGACAGAATCGAGCGGCGTGGCCCCCAAACGTGTTGTCGATCCACCCCGGGCCGCGATCGCCGTTGCCGTTGACCACCCCTTCTTTCGCAAAGAACTCGGCGGCAGCGTTCCCCGGAACCTCGCCGGGCGGCGGGTTGATGTCGACCGAAAGGGACGTGACAGGCCGATCGAACTGCTCGGCCGCCACCAGAGGCGGCTGTGCATCAACATCCGGCTGCGCGAACACGGCAAGATCGCCGGCGCGCGCGATCGAAAGGTTGCACAACAGGAGAATCCCGCAGACCGCCAGTTGGCAGGCCAGGCTTCCCGGGGGCCTGCCGTTGATGTCGATGTTCTCTCTCATTTCGAAATCGATTCCGCTGGAGTTCACCTCGAGCCGTCCCGAGCGTGTTCGGCCGAAATTTGACGTCTCTCTCGGCCCGGTAGTTTCTTCGTCAGATCGCTTCGCAGAGGGTCAGATTGACCGCTCCATCCCTCAGTTTCGGTGCTTCCGACAAGATCGTTGGGACGCGAGTAACCGTTACAGCCGGACCAGATTCGCAGGCAAACTCCGCTACATCCGGTTCCCTCCGCAAATCGTTTTCACGCACACACTTCGATCCCCGAATCGGAGTTTGACACTTATCCACGTGGTTTGAGATAATCCAACCCTCCCCGTCCCGACGGAAACTCGCACGGGGCAAACTCTTAGCATTAAGCACGGCAAGGGTTCAGGACGACTAACTACCTTGGGGTTTCTCAGATGCGCTTGAAGTCTTGGTTTGTGCGGATCGGACAGTTTGCGGACCTGTTCGACGCCGGCCGCGCCAAACACCGGTACGAAGACCAGTTTGCCGCCCAACTGATGGTCTCGCAGCTGGAAGAGCGGCGCGTGCTCAACATCGCGCCGGTCATCAACGTAGACAATGGCGTGGTCATCGTCCCCGAAGGCTCGACCGCCGAAAACACCGGCGCCTACGACGACGGGGACGGCGATCCGGTCACGCTGACCGCATCGGTGGGAATTGTCACCGATGAGGGCGCCGGGCGGTGGAGTTGGGAGTACGGCACCAACGACGGCCCGGAAGACACGCAGATGGTGACGATCACCGCCACCGACCCAAGCATGGACTCCAACCAAATCACGTTCCTACTGAACGTCGACAATGTTGCCCCGACGATCACCCTAGATCCACCGCCTCCTGGACCAGTCACCGAGGGAGACACGGTGATGGCATCAGGCACGTTCAGCGACCCGGGTGATGACACGGTCACACTCACTGCCAACATCGGCGCGGTCACCGACGAGGGGGGCGGCACATGGAGTTGGACGCACACGCCTACCGACGGGCCAATTTCACCAATCGTATTGATTACGGCCACCGATAGCGATGGGCTCGCAAACAGCGTCAATTTTCCGCTCGTCGTCAACAATGCCGCCCCCCAGATCGCCAACGACGGCGACGTCTTCGCGGACGAACAGAGCATCGCGACCAACACCGGCACCTTCAGCGATCCGGGCGATGACAACGTCGTGCTGGCGGCTTCGATCGGCATGGTAACCGACGACGGGGGCGGCACATGGAGTTGGTCGGCTCCGGTGGGAGACGGTCCGGCAAATTTTGACGTCGTGATCACGGCGGATGACGGCGATGGAGGGACAAGCCAGACCACGTTCAACGTGACGGTCAACAACGTCGCCCCCACCATTGTCAATGCCGGCGACGTCACTGTGAGCGAAGGCGACACGGCATTCAACAACGGTACGTACAACGATCCCGGCAACGACCCGGTCAATTTAACGGCATCCATCGGCACGGTCGACGACACGGGCGGCGGTAATTGGGTCTGGTCGTTCAACACCACCGACGGACCTGACGAAACGCAAATCGTGACCATCACCGCCACCGACATCAACGGTGGGTCGACGGATACGACCTTCCAATTGACCGTCAACAACGTGGCGCCGACGATCGACAACGACGGCGACGTGACCGGCAACGAAGGCCAGCCCGCGAGCAACACGGGGAACTTCAGCGATGTCGGCGACGATACCGTCACCCTCACCGCTTCGGTGGGCACGGTCAACAAGCAAGGAAACAGCAAATGGCGCTGGTCCTTCACGCCGACGGGTGCTGGCGATTCTCAGATGGTCACGATCACGGCCACTGATAGCGACGGCAATTCCACCGACACCACGTTTCAGTTCACGGTCAACAACGTGCCGCCGACAATCGACAACAGCGGCAACGTGACGGTGAAAGAAGGAGAAACGGCCAACAACACGGGCACGTACACTGATGCCGGGGGCGCGGCCGTGAGTTTGAGCGCTTCGGTCGGCACGGTGACCGACAACGGAAACGGCACTTGGAGCTGGTCGTTCGCCCCAACTGATGGTCCCGAAGACTCTCAAACCGTGACGATCACCGTCACCGACAGCGATGGGGTGGCCGCTCAGACGTCGTTCGAATTGACCGTCAACAACGACGCACCCACGATCGCCAATGCGGGCAACGTGAGCGTCAACGAAGGCGGCACGGCCACCAACACCGGGACGGTCAGCGATCCGGGCAACGACACCGTCACATTGAGCGCCAACTTGGGGACTGTGACCGACAATGGGAACGGTACCTGGAGCTGGTCGTTCGACACCACCGACGGCCCGGCCGAATCTCAGAGCGTGATCATCACCGCGACTGACAGCGACGGCGATGCGCGCGAGACATCGTTCATTATGACGGTGAATAACGTCGACCCGGTTTTGGGAGCGCTGAGCCTTGATCAGACCACGATCAACGAGAACGGCTCGGTCACGTTATCGGGCAGCGTCACCGACGTGGGAACACTCGACACGCAGACGGTCGTGATCACTTGGGGCGATGGAAACACCACGACGCTGCAGGATTCCGACATCAACAGCGACGGCACCTTCTCGGCGACGCACCAGTATCTCGACGATCCCACAGGCACGCCGGATACCTACACGATCAACGTCACCGCCACCGACAAAGACTCGGGCACCGACATGGCGAGCACGTCGGTGACGGTCAACAACGTGGCACCCGGCGTTGCAGTCACCGTCGATACCGTCCTCAACAGGCGGACGGACGCGACGTTGAACGGCACGATCACCGACGTGGGCTCACTCGACACCCACGTCGTCGTCATTGATTGGGGTGACAACAGGCCCAACACAACGCTGCAAGGTTCACAGATCAACCCCGACGGCACGTTTACGGCGACACGTAGTTATCGGACGGAGCCGGGTCGAGATTTCATGATCACCGTCACCGTCACCGACGATGACGGAGGCGTTGGCCAGACGACGGCAAACGTGCGGATCAACGAAGAGCCCGAGATCACCGCGCCGGCAGAGGTCATGACCGCCGAAGAAATGGCGGTGCCCGTCGTCGGCATCTCGGTTGCCGACCCTGATGCCGGTACTGATCCAGTAAGAGTAACGATCGCTGCGACCAACGGAACAGTGACTCTTGCTCAGCGTGCCAATCTGACCTTCGAGCAAGGGACGGGCACCGGTGACACCACGATGACGTTCACCGGCACATTGCCCGCCGTCAACCTCGCATTAACCTCGCTGGTTTTCTCGCCCGACCAGGACTTCAACGACAACTTCGGGCAGGCGCAGGTGGACATCTCGGTGGACGATCAGATCGTCGCCGGTGTGGACGATACCGAAACGGTCGTTGTTAAAGTCGCTCCCCGCAACGACCCCCCGAGCGTTACCACGGTTGATCCAACCGTTGCTGTCATCAATGAGGGCGACACCGCACAAATCACCGGGTCGTTTACTGAGGTCGATATCCGCAATGCCGGCGGCACGCAGGAACAACACACGGTGATGGTCGATTGGGGCGACGGCGTCATCACGGGTGCTGTTGTCGATCAAGACGCGGATACGTTTACGGCGACTCACCCGTATCTGGAGAACCCGCCCGGCGGCGATTTCACCGTCAAAGTCACTGTGACCGATGAAGAACCCGCCAGCGACATGGGCACCACGACCGTCACCGTCAATAACGCGGCGCCCAAGATGCAACCCGTCGCGCTCGATACGACGGCTGTCGACGAGGGCGGCACAGCGACGGTCTCCGGCAGCTTCACCGACGCCGGCACCCAAGACACGCATTCAGTCATGGTCGATTGGGGTGACGGCACCACGTCGGCCGCCACTGTCGATCAAGACGCCAATACATATACGGCGTCGCACGTTTACGACGACGACGGTACGAGCGGCACACCGCAAGACGACTTTTCGATCAGCGTCACAACTGCCGACGATGAAACGGCGTTCGACAATCTGGGCACGACCATCACCGTCAGAAACGTAGATCCCGTCGTCGCCCCCTTGGGGCTCAGTGCCGCGGCCATTGACGAGAACGGTTCGGTAACGCTGACCGGAAACTTCGCCGACCCCGGCGCTGATACGCACACCGTAGTCATCGATTGGGGAGACGGGACGGATACGACAACGCTACAAAACTCCGACATCACCAACGGCACGTTTTCGGCATCCCATCAGTACCTGGACGACGATCCAAGCCAGACTTCCCAGGACGACTATACAATCAACGTCACAGTGACCGATGACGACACGGGCCCCGGTGGCCAGACGACAACCATTACTGTCGTCAACGTCACGCCCGAACTAACGGTGCCCTCGACCGTCAACGTATCGGCGCAAGGCGAGGTGACCATCAGCGGCACCGTGAGCGACGTCGGTTCGCTTGACAGTCACACGCTGAATGTCGTCTGGGGGGACAACGATCCTTCGCAACCGCGCACAGCCGACATCGATCCGGCGACCGGAGAGTTCACCATCTCTCATCGCTACAACGGCAACCCCGACCCCACCAATCCCGTCGCCGATATTCCCATTCTGTTCACGCTCGACGACGACGACGGCGCGATCGTCGAGGTCACCGTTACCGGGACCGTGCCTAGCGAAGGTCTGTCGGGAGTTGAGTTTGACACGACTCCTGGGTTTACAACCCTGTTGCTTCCCGTCTTCAATTTCGAGGCGCGGCCGACGAGTGACACGACCGTCCCCACGACCGTGCAGGGCGCGACGTCGCAATCGGGGCGAGCCGAGGTTGTCACCGAAGACGGCCGGCGCTTCGTGCTGCGGGTGGTCTCACCCGATGGCCGCGAGAGCGAGGACGTCGAACTGCCCGAAGACATTCTGGAACGCCTCAAGGAGCTGTTCGGCAAACTCTGGGATGATCGCTATCGCATCGTCCTGATCCGCGAGGACGGCAGCGAACGGTTGGTCATAGACGTATACGTGCGACAAGGCCGCTCCGTCGATCCGGGCGACGACGTCCAGCGAGTTTCAAAAGACAACGCCGCCTCGCAGGTCGGCACCCCGACCAATCCCGAAGGCGCCGAACCGGCCGCCGCCCAGGAACAGGAAAACAACGCCGAGCAGACCGAACTTCCGGTCGAGAAACCCGCCGAGACTGACAGTGTGTCGGTGACACCGGCGAGCGAAGAAACCCATGCTGTTCGCTCGACACCGCACTACGTGGGACGAGCCCGATACACGCAAGCGCTGGCCACAATTGCGACAGGCACCGTAGGGGTCGCCATGCATACGAGCTGGGCCGAGCGTGTCGACGAAGCGCTAGCTCGGCGCGAAGGGAATGTGCACAGCCCGAACTTACCGCGGTTGCGGCGCGTCCGCCGGCCGCACGATGGAACCAGCCCACCCTTCTCGACGAGGTAATGCAGCGTGTCGAGTTGCCAGTTCTGTCAAACGAGTTTGAGCGACGAGCTGCTGGTTGCCGGCCGTTGCCCGACGTGCGGCAGCGTGCTGTCGTGGGCAAGCGACCCGGACGATGTTGTCGAAGTCGTGCCCGATCCGTCGTTGATCCCTGCGCCGATTGAAGATGCGCCGGTTGAAGTCGATGCGGCCGAGGCTCCTGGTGCGGTGGCCGTCGACGAATCTGAGCCGGAACCGCCACCTGCCGAGCCGCCGACCGTCGATGATACGACAGCCACAAGTGCCGACCCAGAAGATCGAGGCATCGCCGACACGACGCCCGAAGTGGGAGCCGCTGACGAACAGGGATCTTCGCACGGCGAATCAGAGTTGTCGCAGACCGTCGTCCCGCGGCAGCTCTCCGCGGCCGAGCATGAGCTGGTCACCGTGATCTGGCAGGGGAGTTTTTCCGACGACACGATTCCCGAGATGACGATCAAGGCTTCGGGTCCGTCGTCTCCGGAGGCATCCAAACTCGTCATTCAAAAGCGCAGCATGCGGCTGCGGGGTGAGCCTGGCCCGCCAGCCGACTATGAGATTTTGGAGCAGATTGGCAAAGGCGGCGTCGGCGTCGTGTACGCGGCACGCCAAGCATCGATCAACCGGACCGTTGCCGTCAAAACCCTCAAGCCCGAGATTGCCGCCGACCCGGAGCAGCGTGACAAGTTTCTGGCAGAAGCAGTCGTTACCGGCGACCTCGACCATCCGAACATCGTTCCGGTCCACGATCTGGGATCGGACGAAACGGGCGCGCTGTTCTACTCGATGAAGCGTGTGGGGGGAACTCCCTGGCTAGAGGCGATGCGCAACAAGTCGGTGCACGAGAACCTCGAAATCCTGATCAAGGTGGCCGACGCGATCGCGTTCGCCCACTCTCGCGGGGTCGTCCATCGAGACCTCAAGCCTGAAAACATCATGCTGGGCGGCTTCGGTGAAGTGCTGGTGATGGACTGGGGTGTCGCACTTTCATCTTCGCTGACATTACGTTCGGGCACGGTGACCGAGTCGGGGACGATGGGGGGCACGCCGGCCTACATGGCGCCCGAAATGGCCACCGGGCCGATCGAGGCCATCACCGGGCAAAGCGATATCTACCTGCTGGGCGGCATGCTGTTCGAAATGATCACCGGCAAGACGCCGCACACAGCAGCCAACGTGATTGATTGTCTATACGCCGCCGCGGGCAACGAAATCCAACCGACCGAGAAATCGGGGGAACTGTTGGAGATCGCCTACCATGCGATGGCGACCGATCCAGAGGATCGCTACGGCGACGTGCAGGAGTTTCAGGCGGCGCTTCGCGACTATGTGTCGCATTCCGAGAGTGTGAGTCTTTCCGACCGCGCCGAGGAGGACCTGCGCGATGCGCGCAAGAGCGACGACTACAGTGACTACGCGCGGTCGCTGTTTGCGTTTGAGGAGGCGGTTGCACTTTGGGACAAGAACGCGAACGCACGGGCCGGAATAACGTCGGCCAAACTCGCGTATGCCGGCAGTGCGCTGAATAAGGGCGATTACGATCTCGGCCTCTCACTCCTTGACGAAAACGAGTCGAGCCACGCGGTTCTCGGCAAACAGTTGCGCGCTGCCCAAAAAGAGCGCGAGACCCGCGCCCGCCGATTGCAGAATGTCCGCCGCATGGTTGCGGCGCTGCTAGTGGTCATTGCCGCCGGTGGTGTCGGGGCCGCTGTGCTGATTCAACGCGAAGCGGCTAACGCGCGCAAGGCCGAAGGGGAGGCGAACCTGGCAGCTCAAGTCGCCGAAGACGCGCGGATTGAAGCCGAAGCGAAGCGTACGGAAGCCGAGAACGCTCGTATCGAAGCCGAGAAGGCCCGCGCCGAAGAGGCGGTGGCTCGCGACAATGCAATTGCCGCTCAGGCACAGGCCGAGGACTCTGCCCAGGAGGCCCTCACCGCGCGCGGTGATGCCCTGCGGGCCAAGGAAGCCGAAGAGTATGAAGCCTATGTAGCCCAGATCGGGCTGGCCGCCGTCAAGATCGACGCAAACGCGTTCGGCGATGCATTGCGATTGCTGCAGCAGTACGGCGACTCCGACCTGCGCAACTGGGAATGGGGGCGATTGTGGTACCTGTGCCAGCAAAGCTCCAATCAGGTCAATTCGGCCGATGCCATCGAGTCGGTTGCCATCAAGCCGGACGGTTCGTCCTTCGCGACAGCGGGCAGTTCAGGTGAATTGAAGATTTGGGATGCCGAGTCGCTCGCTCCCGTCACGGTGCGCCGGCATGGGACCGCCATCAACTCCGTGGCCTACTCGCCGGACGGCGGGCTTATTGCGACCGCCGGCGACGACAGTTTGGTCCAGCTGTGGGATTCGTCTGAGACGGCCGCGGAGGCGGAGCCGGTGTTGACTTTGTCGGGACACGAAGACGGCGTGACAAGTGTGGCTTTCTCGCCCGATGGCCGTCAGGTACTCACCGCGTCTTACGACAAGAGCGTGCGGGTGTGGAACGTCTCCGGCGGAGAAACGAATCAAACGCTACTAGGCCACAGTTGGTGGGTTTGGTCGGCGGTGTTTTCTCCGGACGGCGGTCGGATTGTCACGACGGGACAGGACGGCAAAGTCATTGTGTGGGCCCGCAACACAGATCGTGCGAGCGAGCAGTACCGCAGAGAGACAGAGTTTACCGGACACCGCGTTCCAGTGTACGCGGCGGCATTCGCACCGGATGGCGCGCACGTCGTCACGGCGGACTACGAGGGACGTGTTCTGATCTGGAACCCCAATACCGTGCGTCCTCCCGATATCGCGAGTCTGATCAGCGACGAAGTCACATCGCCGCCGGAGTCGGTCTCATTGACTGGCCACACCGGCCCAGTGCGATCAGTGGCCTTCTCGCCCGATGGCAGGGCCATCCTTGCGGGCGGCCACGACAATACTGTCGCCGTCTGGGACACCGAGACCGGCCAGCTCATCAAATCACTACGCGGCCACGGTGGATGGGTGCGGTCTTGCTTGTTTTCTCCGGATGGCGAATGGGTGCTTTCCGGCAGCCACGATGGACTGGCCAAGATTTGGAACGTGGCCGGCTACGAAGAAGTTCGCGTCCTGCAGGGCCGTGTGTTGCGGGGCCACGAAGACGATGTGATGTCGGCCGCATTTGATTCCCAGGGTGAGCGAATTGTGACAGCCAGTCGAGATCGCACAGCGCGCGTCTGGGACGTCGACTCGATGAAGTCGCAAGTGTTCGCAGAGGGACACGAGTTTCTCGCTTCCACCGCTGTGTTCTTCGCCAACGGCAGGCGTTTGATTACCGCAGCCATCGACAACACGGTCAGGATCTGGGACGTCACCAGCGGTACCCAGCTGATGTTGTTGGAGGCGACGGGACAGAACGCGGCCGTCGCGCTTTCCAGCGATGAGAAGTGGATTGCGACCGGTAGCAGCGACAACAGTCTCAAGATCTGGGACGTCGCCGCGTTCGACGATGCCGTCGCAGCGCCTGTGCCGCGCGAACTGGAAGGACACGAGCAGCGGATCAGCGCCGTCGATTTTTCACGAGACAGCCAAATGCTGGTCACAGGCGATGCCGACGGTGTCTGCCGGCTGTGGCAGTTGGATGGCGGTGAATGGGTCGCGTTTCGCGAATTGCCGCGACGCCATACGCGCGTTGTGACGTCCGTGAAGTTTCTGCCCGGGGGAAGTCAGATCCTGACCGCCAGCTCCGACAATACGGTGGCGCGTTGGGACGTTGCCCGTGGCGTCGAAATCGAATCGCTGATTCTCAAGCATCCGGACTCTGTCTCGGCAATGGAGGTGTCGCCCGATGGCCAATTTGTGGCCACGATCAGCCGCAACCGCGAAGGGAATTCGGCGATGTGGCTCTGGAGAACCGACAATGCCCGACTGATTCGGTCGTATGAAGTCCCGCGTGAGTCGATGCACTCGGCGGCCTTTTCTCGCACAGGTCGCTACATTCTAACTGCCGGATCCGAACGGAAGTTGCGCCTGTGGGACGTGGAGACAGGCCTGGAGGTCGGTCCAGCCAGAGATGCTCCCGTCAGAACACCGTTTCTGGACTTGTCGAAACAAGCCGTGCCGGTCTGGTCCGCCCTGTTCTCACCAGAGGGCGACCAAATTGTGACGGTCGGCGGCAACGGTGCGCGCCTCTGGGACCGCGCCTCTGGCAAGGCGTTGATCAGCTTCCGGCCGCACGGAACTGTGGCATCGGCAGGGTTTTCGCCTGATGGCAAGTTCATCATCACCGGCAGTTGGGACAACTCTGCCAAGATTTGGAACTTGGAAACCGATGTCGCGGAATGGAAATTGGCGGGAGGCCACTCGGGCTCGATCAATCGCGCTGTTTTTTCTCCGGTCGACTCCGGCATGGTGGTGACTGCAAGCGCCGACGCTACCGCCAAGATTTGGAAGTACGACGAGGCGGCCAATCAGTGGCGCATACTGCAGACATTGCAGGGACACTCTGCAGGAATCCAATGGGCAGCCTTCTCGCCCGATGGAGCGCGAATAGTGACCGCCTCGGCCGATCAGACCGCCCGTATTTGGGATTTAACCACGGCCCAAACGGTGGCCGTGCTGCAAGGCCATACCGCGCCGCTGCTGTGCGCCGCATTCTCTGCCGACGGGAAACGCGTCGTCACCGGAGGCACCGACAAGATCGCCCGCGTCTGGAATTCGGAGACCGGCGAGTTGATCACACTACCCAATCCGCTTCAGGGCCACACCGCCGGCATCACTGCAGCCGCGTTCTCACCGGACGGACGCCGCATTCTGACCGGCAGTTTGGATAGCACGGCGAAGATTTGGGACGGCCAAACCGGAAATGAGATCCTCACCCTCAGGGGACATTCGCGCGAGATGACTTCCGTAGCGTTCTCTCCCGACGGTCGGACCGTGCTGACGGGAAGTCGAGACGGCACCGCCATCCTCTGGTTGGCCGTCGATTGGCGCGACAAAGTCGCCACCGGCGCGCCCTCCGCCGATGCGGCGCGCTGATCGGTCGCTGAGACTTTGTCGACCGAGAGACTGGCGAGATTCCCGCCCATCAACTATTGAGCGGCCTCGGGCGCGGTCAGTCGCAGAACGTCGGTCGCCCCAGAGACCTCGGCCACAATAGGCTCTCCGAGTTGCCATGCCTCGGACTGGATCGATTCCCGGGTCGTAAAGCTGATGACGCCGTCACGCCGTAACGACTCGGCGTGCTCCGCAGCGAAAGTATAGATGTGCCGGACAAGCTGGTTGGCTGGGTCGAAACGGCGTGAGACTCGTAGCGGCACAAACTCGCTTCGCAGCTCAACCTTGAGTGCGGCAATCCCGGGTGAGTTTTCGGCGTGACGCTCAACGATCCCCACCACAAGCGGATCGTCACCGACCGTGCCTCCTTTTGTCCGAACCTGGTATGTCACACCGTCGACACCTGCAATCGCTGCATCGTCGGAATCGGTCGGTGGCTTGTCGGCAACGTCGGACAGTCTGACAGTCTGTGCCGGGGGCGTCGATTCCGGCTTGCACCACACGCGAAGCTCGGCCGATTGCGCATCGGGCGGCCAGTTCTCGGCGAACCAACTGACAACGGGCACAGGTAGACTCGATTGAAAATGGGCATCGTAAAACGTGCGAGTCTCTCCGCGAGAACCGCCCGACAAGAGCGGCGTAATCTCAATCCACATCTCTTTGGGACGCGTCGCAAATCTTCGGTCTCGATGTTGGATCGACAATGGGAACCGCACGCCACCTTGTTCAGTCACTGGGCGGTGGACGCCGGCGAGCAAGCCGGTTGCAGGACCTCCCGATCCGGCAAGCAGTGGTGCAAATTCGGGTGCGCCTCGCAAGTACTGTGCGCTTTCGATGGCGCGGCCTTCCGACGAGATGACGAACTCCAAGGCCTCGCCACCGTAGACTTCGATCGGCTCGCGGAGTACGTCGACCTCAAGGACGCCGTACAGAGGCCGCTCGAATGGCAGCCGGATTTCGGCCGGCGTTGCCAGCGGAACAGACCCGGACGAATTTCCGTCTACCGAGACGAACTGATACTGGCTGGGTCCCAACAGTTCTTCCAACGCACGCACGAGCGTCGTGGCTTCTTCGGCACGTGTGTAGCTGCCTCCGGTGGCGCTGGCCAGGCTGTCGAATTGCTGCCAAGCCTCCTGTTGCTGGCTCTCGGGAATACCGAAGCCCACAATGTGAATCGGGCTGGGGACGCGCTGGGCGCCCGACTCGACGTCAGCGCGCGTGGTCGGTGAGGCGGCATTGAACTGGTAGTTGACACCATCGGTGATCACGACGATGCTCTTCTCGGTTGCTTCGGGTTCGTTCGCCAGATCCTGCTGGGCTTCGGCCAGGGCTCGATACAGGGGCGTCTCCCCCCACGGTTTGACCGTTTCCAGCGACTCCTTGACCTGCGCGACGGCGACGGCGTCGAATCGTCCAACCGGTAAGATCAGTTCCACGTCTTGCCATGGCTGAAGGTCCGGCGGTATTTCGCGCCCATAGTTCACCTGTCTCAGCAATTGGTTGGGCGGTTGCGTGTTCCAACCGACTCGATGGCCGTAATACCGCACGCCAATCCGCGCGTCGCCTTGCTCGGCAAATCGTTCAAGCATTCCAGTCAGTGCTGATTTGGCAACGTCAAGTTTGGGTAGCTGAGAGGTACCGGTTTCCGCCTCGGGGACTTCGACATTGACCAGATCGGCCATGCTGTTGGAACAGTCGAGGATGAACACGATCGACGCGCTCTTCCGCAGACGACCCCGCAAAGTGACCGAGGCTGTCGCCTCGTGGAGCGGCGCGAAACTGAACTCAAAGCCGCCCACAGCATTCAACAGAAACGGCGCTGCAAAGGCGTGTCCACGAAACAGTGTGACCGCCCGCAATCTTGGGCCGCGTCCCACGAGTTCTGCCCCGGGAAGTGAAAAGTCCAGAATTTGGCCGGCGGGCCGGTCGCCGACGCCCAGCGGCACATCCAACGGTTGGTGTGTCGGGGAAAGTTCGCCCTCATCGTCGCGAATATAGACCGCCGCCTCGCCATTCGGAAATGCCTCGGCATTGTTAGTTGCGGCCTCGACCCCAACCTGTGCCAGAACATCGTCGTCTTCGTCGATAAGCAAGATGTTGTCCGCGTAAGTCCTGAGACCCGATTCCGCAATCCGCCGGCGCTGGTCGAGCAGGCTCTGCAATTCGTTGATCCGTCGCCGAACCGATTCATTCGGATCGATCAACAACTCGGCCGTTCGGAGGTAATCTGCGGCGGCCACTTCGAAGAAGGACTGCGAATCGCCCTGTCCGCGCCCCCAAAAGTCATCCAATGCCCTCTCGCATTGCCAGAGCGCCAATTGCTGTAAATCGAGCAGCCGCAAGTGCCGGACCGGATCGATCTCCGGCGACATCGCAGTCATCGCCGCTGCAGCCCGCATCATTCGATCTGCGTGGCTCCAAGCGCTTCGCACGTCGCTAAAGGATGCAGCCGGAGTGGAATGCAGTTCGCGAATTTCGCTGTTCAATCCACTCAGCAGCTGCCTGACGTCGGCACCCTTCTTCGCGATTTTGGAGAGTATTGATGCAGGTTCGGCGTCCTGCTCATCACCCGGAACTTCTTCTCCGTCCTCGCCAACGGCAGGTTGGGTCAGAATGGCCACTGCAGGATGGTCGCTCCAGTGCGTGCCGATCAATTCGAGATAGTCGAACTTTGCGGCAAGATGATTCTCGTCGACTTTGCCAGAGCCGGCAGCCGGCTCGGTCTTAAAACTGCGGTACAAATCGGCGCCAATCAGCCTGCGTTTTTCGATGAGCCGCGCTCGCTGCTCTGCCGGAGAGAGCGATACGCCCTCGGTTTGGCGAGGAAGCAACGGGACGTCAAGCAAGGCATCGATCTTCCGCAGGACATCAGGTGTTTTCTGGTCTTCGCCGAGCAGCTGGGCGTAGCGCTCGTCGAGCAGGCCTCTCAACAGGTCGAATTCTCGTCCAACGCGAATCGAACGGTCGAGGAACTCCGGAGTCGACGTTTGGTCCGTCGCATCCGCTGTCGGAGACTTGGCAACGGCCGCAGCCAGTGCGCGGTTGTCCTCGATCAACTGAATGACTTTGGAGATGACTTCGTCGTCAACCGCCGAAGACTGGTACTGCGGGCTGGCGACCCAATGGGCGAGGTGCGGCAATTCAGCGAAGACTCGATCGCGAACGTTCAAAGCCTCGACAACGACATCATTCCGCATCCGCGCGTCTTCATAGGCGGCTTCGGTCGCTGTCCACGTTTCGTCGTCAGAGTCGGCCGTAAACAAACGATCTTCCGCCGTCCGCCGCAACTCGTCGGCCAAGTTCGCGGCTCCACGAATCCAGTACGCCGCGCGCCCATCCTGCGGCGCGCAGATTTCTTCAGCAAGAGTGCGGACTGATACGGCGCGACTTAGGTAAGCCGGCTGCGACCACGTAGCCTCCGAACCGTAACGTTCGGAGATCCGGAGCATGTGAATGACCGCGAACGCATCTGCTCCCGGTCCGAGTTCTTCCAGCACCTTGGTCAACATCTCGCGCGTTGGCGATTCCTGGAACTGGTCCAGGGACGCGCGGATGTTGTTGGCTCCTTCACGGTCAATCTCGCCGAATTTCTGTGCCAGCTGCAGGCTGTGCAGCGCGAGCCGAGAGGGAAACTGTTCGTCGCTCGTCGAGAACAGATTCCAGCGCTCACGTGCGTTCGGGAATGATCCCATCTCGTTGGCGCGATCTCTGATGCCCGCGATGGCGGATTCCAAGTCCGACAGAAGCTTGTCTGCGGCATCGGCATAGGCGGGCCCGGCTTCGGAAAGATCTTCGAGTCGCAGCAGCCGTTGCTCCAGCTCCCCCCACGCCACGGGGTCGAGCCGGTGCGGGTTCAGCGGTTCCATCTCGGAAACCGCCTGCCAAAGCGCCTGGATTTGTCCCAAGGTAACATTCGGCGCCGGGGGCGTAATTGTGTCGGCATTCTGTACGACCCGGCGGCGGATCGTGTTGCTCAGCGCGCGGGCGACTTCGAAGTCCGGCGCGTTCACGGGAAGCAACAGAGGATGCTGTGCGGCGCCCCGGTTGTGGTTGGCCCAGTGATCGACGTGCCGTTCCAGATAATGGTGCAGCTCGCGTACAGAGACAACGTGGTCTTCATTCCCCCCCTGAACTCTCAGATCGGCTTCCCCGGCCAAACCGAGTCGCAGGAAGTGTCCGAATACGGTGCCCTGCAAGTCTGCCGTCGACCAGCCCTTCTGGCCGGGGCCGGTGGAGCTGATGATTGCCAGGTTGGGAATGTCGACCGACTCGACGGCTGCTGGCAACCCATCGGCGAAACCGTTGTACAGCAGGCCGTATCGCCAATTCACTCGCTCTCGAACACAGTCCAGAATCAACAGCTTGTGGAGACGATCGGGCAGACGCATGGCCTCGATGGCTTCCAGCAGTTCGGCGACAGGCAGCCAGGTGTCGGGTTGAAACGGCAGCGAACCTGGAGGAATCAGGCACGGCCTCCCGGCATCGTCGATCGCGCCATGCATGCTGATATAGATTACCAGCGTGTTCTGCCGTGGGCTTTGACCGACGGCGTCGGTGACTTGCCGCACCAGTCCGCGCAGCCCACGTTCGCGGGTGCTCCACGCGGACGACGCGTCCCGAACAGTAATTGTCCGTCCGTCGAGTCCGAATTCGTCATTCTGCAGCGACTCGATGTCCTCAAGTGCCCAAGGGTTCGAGGCGAAGGGACGTGCGTAGTCGCTGACCGAGACAACAACGAACGGTGTTCTCTCGCGGGCAAACAAGATCGAGTAGACGAACAAGCCCGCGGCTGCGAGGGCCACAGCCAGCAACGCGCCGACCCGCACGCGGCGCATCTGTTCCCGTGCGTGGGCACGACGATGGGGCTGAAGAGTCCAGTCTTTCTGCCAGCGATGCCGGGCAACTTCGCCTTCTGATTTCCGTCTTCCACGCCAACCTCGTGACCCTGAGGCTTTCGCTTGCGGTGATCGTCCAGCATCCGACATGGGTATGTCCTCGCCAGCAACTGCCGAATACGTCGGTCTCTACCGCCGCGGCTCTCTCGCATGCCGCGGATGTTCTCGGATGCAGGCCAACGGCGGCTTGCTACCGAATCCAGCGCACTAACGCATCCCCTGCGGGAGTATTCGCTGGGGCTGAGGGCGGCCAGTATAGCAGATGGGGATCTCCTGAGCCGACAGCCATCGGCGTCTCGTCCAACTGAGACGCGTTTCCAGCGATCGATCCCGGCGAGTCAAGTACATTCCGCCCTTCGGGTCTCCAAACTCCCCCCACATTCTGGCGCGAGCCCTTGCTCGTATCCCACACGGGGAGATCGACCTGGGAATCCAACCATGACGAGGTCGACTCTCCCTCTTCGATGTTCCCATCTTCGACGTCCTCGTCTCCGACGCTCCCTTCCTCGATGTCATCCGCTCCGACGTCGTCGTAATCGAACGGTTGTCGGAGATCAGACTCTGGAGGCATTTCCTCGCTGAATTCCGGGGGCGGATCGAGTTCGAGACTTTCATTCACATCCCAGACGCCGTCAATTTCATCCTCGAAAAAGTCAATCTCGTGGATCGACTCCACTGTTGCGCCAGGGATCGTTTCGTGCTTGGGACTCGCAGCCCGCTCTTGGGGAACAGGTTGCTCTTGGGAGACGGGTTCTAGTTGGGAGACGGGTTCTAGTTGGGAGACGGGTTCTAGTTGGGAGACGGGTTCTAGTTGGGGGACAGGTTGCGGTTGGAGGACAGCAGCGTCAGCCGAAACTTGTTCGATTTGGTTCTGTGAAGAAGAAGCGTGCTCTGACAACTCAGATTTCAACACACCGAAATCGTCCTCGGCGGCATGAGAATCTGACGCGGCCTCAACCTGTGATTTGAGAACATCGCCGTGGGCGACCGGCGCGATGGATCGCAATGGAAGATCGAGAGAGGGTAGGTCCTCTTTGGTGTTGTCCAACACCGGTGGCGCCGGCGGAACTTCGACGTCCGCCAGATGTTCCGATGCTTGTTGCCCGTGGTGCTCAAACTCGGGTTCGCGATTCACATCGGCCTGCAAAGACTCAGCCGAGTACAGCGACGCCCCAAAAATACTGGCGATTTCGGCGTCCACTCGCAACGACTTGAGCAACTGATGCTTTGCTGCCTTTGCTCGCTGCTTGAGGATCTCGTGGCGGATTTGGTCTCGAACTTCGTGTAGGGGGACGAGTCGGGCCGGCCGCTTTTCCAGAACTCGGACGATGTGCAGTCCCTCCGCGTCTTGCAGAATCGGGCTGACGGACCCAACCTGCAGGCTGAACAAGGATTCGTTAATCACACTCGAAAGCGAATTCGCACTGGTAGTCCAGCCAAAGGTCTCTGTCTGAATCGACTTCAGGTTCGCACCGGCCACCTTCGGCTTGGCCGTACCCAGCGCCAGGACCCGCATCGCATTGATTGCTGCTCGGGCTGCGGCCCGTGACGGATAGCTGGCAAACTGGGCGGAGACGCGCTCCCAGCGAACTTCAGCCGGACGCCGGTACTGCGACGAATGCGTTCGGTACCAAGCCAGGATTTCATTGCGAGACACAGTCCCGTCGGTTTCCACAATGCGATCGAGCCAGGCCTCGGCCAATGCCTCTTCCCGCCGGATTGCCGCGAACTCTGCCGTTTGCGTCCGGCCGGATCGGTTGGCGTCTGAATCGAACTCGTAAGCGATACGGATCAATTCTGCCGGCGAAAGCTGCTGTCGCGCTTTTTGACAGAGCAACTTACGATCGATGACCCGTTGAATTTCCTGATGGACAAGCGCGAATCGCAGATCGCGCTCCAGTTCGGTTGTCGAGGGATTCATGCCGGCGAGTTCGTCGTCGACGAGCATTTCGATCTCGGCCCTCAGAATCGGTTCGCCGTTCACGCTTGCCAGCACGCGCTCGTCGGCCCTCAATTCCGCCGTCCGATTTCTACTCTTCGATCTTGCACGTACAACCGTTTCGGCAACGATTGGAATGGTAGTTGGCGACGATTCGCCCGAGGCCAACACGGGCGACTCGAGTTGTAATCCAGCGGTCGGCAATCCCTCGGGAAGTCCACCGGCAGGGGGCTCTTGCGGCTCAGGCGCCGGGGGAACCTCTGCCGGTGCATCAGGTCCTTCAGGCTCCGCAGGCAGGGGGGCAAATTCTTCTGTCGGGCCCTCTTCGGGCAGCGGCTGGGGCTCGGGCGGTCCGCCACAATTGTGAAGTGCCAAGCGGGCGTATCGACGAACGCGGGCCGACGGCTCGACATAGCAGGTCTGGTCGTCCTTCAGTTCCTGGGCAATTCTCTGCAGCCTCTTTCGGACTTTTGGGCTGCAGCAAGCATCTTCCTTACAGAACCGGCAAGGCGTGCCCGACGATTCGTAGATTCCCTTGACGGCTGCAAATCGAATTTGTTCTGTGCAGTCGTCGAGAGCCGACAGCAGGGCGTCTTCCACGTTAGGGTAGCACCCGCCACAACCCAATCCCGCCAGGTAGTTCAGTGCCATTTCTTTCTGAACTGCCATGTCTTCTTCCTGCTTGGCCTCGGCAGCCGCCGAGATCGCAGGATTCGGCGATTCGAGATTCGCCGGATCGTTGATTGATTTGATTTGGGGTGGCGGGTCGAACAAACCGGGATAGGCCGTACGCAGGATCGGCATCATCTGGGTGAGGTGATTGACCTCATGCGTCAGGCCCGCACCGATTGACTCGAACACATGCGAGACTCCCAACAAGTCAGGGAGATTCGGTGGCGTGCCTGCCGGCGGGGCGATGGCGACGATCGTCTGGCCACCGCCAGTTGCAGCAGAAGTGGGTGGAGGCGCGCCTCCGCCTCCTCCGCCAGCTGGGGTTCCCGCGCAGCCAGCTGCCAGGCTAAGGGCGGTCGCCAGCACAACCAATGGGCACCATCTGTCGAACATGACACACAAGTTTGACGGAGGACAGGATCAAGCTGATCGTCACGATCATCAAAACCGTCACGATCGTTACAGTCTGCCTCTTTTATCGTCAGCCCTGTGCGGCGGCCTTGAGTCTGCTTCTAAAGTCCGCGGATACGCATCTATTCCCAAGTCAGCGTTTGACTTGGGACGAACGGACGCCGCCCACTCTTCTCGACCGGCCAGTACGTCGCTAGACAGTTAGGGCAGGTCGATCCGGATGTCAACGACTGGCGCTGGTGACGGCGGCACGCTGATTTTCTGCTCAGCGGTCCGCAGCTTGTTGCGGATCACTGACTCCGCAATCAACGTGTAAGGACCGGGTTGCACCTCTGAAAACGTGAACCGTCCTGCATCATCAGTGATCGCGACCGACGATTTCGGTGGAGGGGGTGCTGCTGCCGCGTCAGGATTCGCACCTTCGGCAGGCGGAGCCGCTTCGAGCGTGACGCTGACTCCCCCGAACGGTTTGTTGCCGTACTGTACGATGCCGGTGACGCGGTTGGTCTTGCTGGCGATCAGTTCTTGAACTTGTTGAGGCGTGAGGACTTGCACGCGCAATCGGCCGTACGCACTCTCGTTTCCAACACGATCGGTGGCTTGTGCGAGCAAGGCGTAGGAGCCGGGTTTGAGGGGTGCGGTGTCCAATTTGACGTTCCACTCGCCATTGTCGAGCGCCTCGGCCGCCACGGGTGGAACCGGGCCGCCGAACTTGCCGGTACGTTCAATGTCGAAACCGACGAGGACTTTTTCGACGCCGCTCAGACCGCGGTCGGTCACGCGTACCCCGGCTTCAGCGGGCTGGCCCAGCACGACGTACCCGGGGCCCTTCAATTCGATCAGCGAGACGCCGGGACCGCTGCCGTCGAGCACAGTTTCAACCGGGCGGCTCCACGCGGTCTGACCGGCGGCTTTCACGCGGGCTAGCAAATTCACCCGACCGCTGCGCACCCCGCGGGTCGGCACATCGACCTCGAAATCACCAACCTTTGTATCGACAACAATCACCCCGCCGGGGGCGGCCCTCACCAAGCTCACATCCACTTGGCGGTCGGGGTACAACCGCACGGTTCTTTCGTCTTGAAACTCTCGATCGCGATCTCGATCGATCCCAATCTCCACAATCGCCGTATCCGACTGGAAGGAGCCGGGGGGCGCATCGACTTCGAGGCGAACCGGGACTGTTTCGACCGGTGTTTTGAAAGCGCTTCCTTCCGGTGGGTCGACGATTCTCACATCCAGAATTCCGGTGAGTTCATCGATGTCGAACGTCTCTTGGTCGCATGGCACCCGATACAAGAAAGCCCTGGGGTAGCCGTCGACTTGCAGCGTAAGCGTCACCACCCGGCCGGACTCAGCCGGGACCTCGGCATACAACCGGCTTTCGAATTCGGGCTCACCCAGTTCGCCTTCCAGTTGCGCGTCGAGGTCTGATGAGAGCGGTTCGAGGATCGTTCCCTGAATGCTTACGCCTTCAGGCGGCAACAGCGCGCGATCCACCGGAAGGATGTCTATGTCGATGCGCTCGGTCTCGCGACGATACGAGATACGCGGGCGAATGTAGCGCCGGGGATGTTGCGGACGGACGACGATGTGGCGGAGCGTTTTGCGATCAGCGTCCTGGTCGGTGACGACCAGCAGCAAACCATACGGAATCGGATTCGCGGGCGGCTGTTCGGGTGCTTTCGGCGCCGGTTGGTCTTGCCCTTCGGCGGTGGCGGGTTGTTCTGGGGTGGCCGGCGGCGTCGCGGGTTCGGGGTTGGCCGGCAGCGGAAACGGAATTCGAACGGCGCGCCCATTGTCCGGCACGGCGACTTTTTCGACGAATGCCAATCGATCCAGAGAGCCAAGCCGCTCCAGCAGCGCGTTGGCATCGTTGGTCGGCAGCGCCGCCCCTGGCAATGTGACGGCGACATCGGACTGTAGCGCAAATACCTCGATGCCAACGTTCTTATCCGTTACTCCCGAAGCGTTGCTCAGCGCCAGTTGATACCTCGTTTCCCGGTTGGGAAAAGGATGCAGCACCGTCTGCTCAGGCGACTGGGTAAACGTGCCCGGTGTGCCGTCGATGCCCAGGACCACAGATTCGGGGGACGGCACGACGATCTGCGTTTCGTGACGCACATAAGAATTCGCCGTAATCGCTTTGAAAACGAAGGCCGGCGAATAGGGGGCGGCCGTTTGAGCATCGACTGCGAACCGGAACGACTCGGTGGCTCCAGGCTGGGCGGTCAGCGACGCGGGAATGAGTAATGGTTCCGGAATAAGCGGATACATCTCGCGGGATGGCTCCCCGCCGGTCGGCGCCATAAGGTCGCGGAGTCTCGATTCGGGAATCACCTGCCGGCCAAACAGAGGCCGCACCGTGATGACGTCGGGGTCATAGTCGAGGACCAGCCAGACCGCTTGAGGAGAACTACTGACGTTCTGCAGTACGACTTCGACGATTCCATTCGACTCGGTCGTCAGCGTCAGCACGTCCGTTCCCGAGAGACTCAACCCGATTGAGGTTCCGGAACCTACCGCAGGCTGACCTGGAATCTGTGCGGCTGCTTGCTGGTATCGGCGAGCCGCGCCAGTCAAGAAGGCGACCTCATCGGCATTGGCGTCCTGTCGTGCATCGAGAAAGCGCGCCATGTGCCATTCGAGGAAGTCATAGTGTGCAGCCGGTGCAAGGATGCGACCGGGCGTCTGCCGTCCGATGGCGGCGGTATCGCGCGTGGGGAGCAACCGCAACGCGCGACTGGCGGCCTTGAGTACTCCCAGCCGCTCGTCGCGGTCGCTGCGGTCGGCCAGATTGGCATACATCCGGGACACGCTTTCGATGCGGGTGGGCAGCGCATCGTAGAAATCCTGCAGTTCGCTGCCGAAAATGCGATAGGCATTCCAGATCGCCGACTGGGCTTCTTGGGAAGTCGGCTCGGCGTCGAGCCGTTCGTGGGCTTGGCTGAGCTGTCGGTGCGCATCTGTAAGCCGGGCCTGGTGTGCCTGGTTAACCGCCGTCAACGCCGCCAAGCGAAGTTCCAAGTCTGCCTGCCGGCGAGACGGCCTGCACTGCTCGGTAAAGTCCGAGATTTGCGGCCGCAATTGCGACGGAACCTTCTGGGGGCGGAAATTCAATGCCAGTTGGATTTCGGCCGCGCTGACCGCCATCAATAGCTCTTGGCGAGTCGCGGGCGCCGGCAAGGGGGTATTCAACAATGCGGCAGCCCGCAAGGCATCGCCGGGGGCGATGGGCGGTGTAGCGAGCGAGGCCGCCGATGACTCCGACGCACCCGATTCGATCTTGTTCTGCAATGATTCGAGGGTGCCGTTGAGACGGCGAATTTCGGGAACGACGGCGGCGTCCGGCTTTTCCAACAGCGCTGTCTGTTGTGCCAAGGCGTCGAGCAATTGCGAAAGATCAGAATACCGCGGCGCACCATTGTCGGCCTCGCGGGCTGCATTCTGGTGCCAGCGTAAGTAGTAAGGCAGACGAAACAGCAAATCGTCCCGCATCCGCAGAGCGGATTCCACTAACAAGAGATCGGAGGCAGCCTGGCGATACTCGTCGCCGGCTGCAATCAGCCAGCGGGTGGCCGTTTGCTCTCGGACATTGCCGATGCGATCGAACAATTCCCGTTCGCCGGCCAACCTCGACCGATCTGCCTGTTTCATCCGTCGTCTGATCCAAGGCGTGCATTCGAAGGTCGATGCCGCCACGCGCTCCCCGTCCCGTCTCACCTGCAGGGCGAGTCGAATGACCTGCCAGGAGACGAATCGCAAGGGAGCGAGTTGCGTGGCCAGCCGAATCTCGACGTACTGCTCGTGGCCAGGCTTGAGTGTCTCTTTCCACTTGTCAAACTCTTGCCAGCTTCCACTTGCGATCAGGCTGTCCAACCCGCGAGCGACCGGTTTCAGGTCTGCAGGGATCGTGGCGACGTCGACTGCGGCGAGTGCCTCCAACAGTCCCAACGAGAGGGGTTGAAATTCGGATCCAGGTTGGATCGGTTGTAGGTCGGAAAACGAGACGCCCGACTGGCGATACGGCTTCCCTTCGGCAAGGCTCTGGAATTCGTTAACGAGCGCTTCGACCCGAGATTGCAGCAGAGTCCGATCGACAGCCGTTCCCGAACGGAACAATCTTTCGTATGCAATCAAACGCTCCTGCCGTTCCCGCCAGAGATGTGGTGCATAGTCCAGCGGCCGAACACCTGCCTGAAGAGTCAACGCACTGGAGAGCTGCCAGGCCTCTTCCAGCAATGCGGCCACTTGCGGTGGTTGTGGCCCGGCAGCGGGTTGGGGTGTTGCAGCGCCTGCAGGTGCTTGCCCACCTTGGGGTGTCTCAGGATCTGGCGTATCGGTGGATGGCGTCTGTGCAGGTTGACCATCGGACGGTGCACCCGCTGGCTCTTCGCCTTGAGCTGAACTCTGGGCATCATCAGCACCGGCGTCGCCGACTGTCGCCGAGTCGTCACCTCCCTCTGCAGGGGGCGCGTTTGGTTGCCCCTCGGTCGCGGTTGGTTCGGCTCCAGGAACTGCTGCGTCCGTAGGGCCTTGCTCCGCGGGCGGCGATTGTGGCTTGGGCTTCTCAGAACCTTCTTGTTGCATCGCACTGGCCAAGTACGTCGCTTCGACAACCGGGGTGCTGTACAACACCCGACCCAACGGTGAGCGGCTGACAAGGTCGGTTCCTGTGGGAATGTAGATCCCAGTGTATGTTCGGGCCGCGTCTGACGTCTGTTGAACCGTTGCGATCACCCCAATGTGATGGTCCGCATGCGATGCGGGAACCGCCTCGTCGAGCTGTGCGACCGGCACGACGACCGGATAGTCCGCGGGAAGCGGGTCCGCGCCACCCCCCCAGATCAATCTCGGCGTCTGCGTGACGTGGTTGCCGGCTGTCGCCTGGGTCCAGGCGGCAACCTGTGTGGTCACGTAGCGATGCAGTTCGCCCACGTCCACGTCGCGGTCGTCATCCACGTCGGCAGCCCCTTTGAGAGCTCGCCCGACGAAATAGCCAAATACCGATCGCTCCATCGCTGGAGAGACAAGCGCACGCTCGAATTCGCTGTTGGAGTTAAGAACCCAAATCGATCGGTCGCCGGTCGCCGCCACCGATTCAGAGAGCAGCCTTGGAAACTCGTTGACAACGAGGCCCCGCCGCGGGTCGTAGTCGCTCCGCCCCGAATCAAGAATCAATACTTTCACCTGGGCCGGATTGCTGCCGAGGCGCGAAAGGAGTTCGTCCAGCTCAATCCGTCCCTCTGGAGCGACAGCGGAGTCGAAGTCGAATTCCAGAAACGCTCGAGCGTCGTCGGAGATGCCATGGGCGGCGACGTACATGATCAACACGTCCACCCCGGCATCGGCCGATTCCTCGAGCTGCAGACTCAGCGTTCGCAGTTCATCGGGCGAATCGAGATCGTCCAGCCGAATCGGACTGTCGGCACCCAGCTTGCGATACAGCACGTCGCCCAGCGGTGCCAGTGCGTCAAAGTCTTCGGCGACGAAGTCGAGTGGCGCCGTTTGACTGAGGTGGTATTCGAGATCCGTCTTGTAGCCGGCACCGGAGAGCAACACCAATTGGGCATTTGGGTGCCAGAACGGCTGGAACACCAGATACCCCAACAGCCCCAGAAGTGTTAACGCAACGCCGCTGACGATGAGCCGGCGGAGCCGCCGTGAGATTAACGGACCCTGAGACTTCTCGCGGGAAGACCGCCAGGAGCCGCGTTGTAAGGTCGCCCGGCTACCGCCACTTTCCATCCGACCGCCGCTCCGACTGCTCTCGATATGGCTTCGAACCGATGTCCCGGACACCGTTATATGCCATGTCCCAGACAGCGGCAACAAGACTTCGCAAACGCTCACGTTCCGCCATTTTACGGCCGAAAGTGCGTCTCAGATCGCCCGCTTGTCCGGACGGTCCTAGGGGCGTAGCATGGAACCGTCAACGGTGCCCACGCATTCCCGAAGACTATCACGTAGTTGCAAACTCATGTCGCGGGGCCGAATAACAGGTTTCTGGGCGCTGTGAATCCACCAAGGCGGCTATTGAACCAAAACTCTGACGATTGAGCTGCGATCGTGGGAATTGAATTCACCTTCGGTAATATCGACTCTGGCGTCGCACCCGATGCCGATGCGACTCCGCTTGACGCGGGAACACCGTTCCACATCGCGGTCCTGGGCGATTTCAGCGGCCGGTCGAACCGCAGCGTTCTGCAGACGGGTGCTGAGATTGCGACCCGGCGTCCGATCGAAGTGGACCGCGACAACTTTGAAGAGGTGCTGGCTGCACTGGGCGTTCGATTGACGAACACGTTGCTGTCGAGTGACCGCGAGCCGGTCAGCGTCGAGTTTCGCGAGCTCGACGACTTTCACCCCGATGAATTATTCGGCCGGTTGAATTTGTTCGAGTCTCTGCGAAAGCTGCGTCGACAGCTGAATAAATCAGCGACCTTCGAACAGGCCGCCCAAGAGGTGCGCAGTTGGGGAACATTGCCGAAACCGGCCACGCCTGAGTCGTCGCAACCAGCGCCTCCCGAGACTGACTCACCAGAGATCAACGGTGGCGATCTTCTCGACCAGGTTCTATCCGAATCGCAGCAGTCGGCCGAGGTTCGTTCGAGCGACGTCGTTGACTGGCAGGCGATGATCCGCGACATCGTCGAGCCGTATTCTCTTCCCGGCGCCGATCCTCAACTTCCACAGCTGGTGGAGTGCGTCGATGCCGCCATCGGCCGCGCCATGCAGACGCTGTTGCATCACCCCGCATTTCAGAGCCTGGAATCGGCTTGGCGGAGTCTGTATCTGCTGGTCCGTCGGCTGGAGACAGGCGTTGGGCTGAAGTTGTTTCTCATCGACATCTCCAAGGAGGAGTTGTCCGCTGATTTGAGTGCCGCCGACGATCTGACGTCGACCGGAGTGTATCGGCTGCTCGTCGAGCAGAGCGTCGGTACCCCCGGCGGAACGCCTTGGAGCGTTTTGGTTGGGAACTATTCGTTCGAGCCCGATGCAAGAGATGTCGAGACACTCGGGCGGATGGCCCGGATCGGCAAGGCGGCGGGTGTGCCGTTTCTGGCGGCCGCCGGCGGCAGTGTTGTTGGCTGCCCAGAGCCCAATCGAACCCCCGACCCTCAAGATTGGACGAACCTCGGCGAAGATTCGAAGCGGGCCTGGAAAGCGCTGTGCGATTTGCCGGACGCCACGCATGTGGGACTCGTGTGGCCACGTTTCTTGTTGCGGCTGCCGTATAGGAAGAAGAGCAGTCCGACCGGGCAGTTCGAGTTCGAAGAAATGCCGGACGAGTTTGAGCACAAGAGCCTGTTGTGGGGCAACGGAGCCTTTGGTTGTGCGTGCGTCCTGGCTCAAGCTTATTCAACGTCAGGCTCGAACATGCAATCCGGAGAACTCGACGAGCTGGGCGGCATGCCGGTCTACGTGTACGACAGCGACGGCGAGAGCGTCGCTCATCCCTGCGGCGAGTTGCTGCTTCGCGAAAGTGGAGCCCAAAGGGTTGTCGCAAGCGGCGTGATTCCTCTGCTTTCGATTGTCGACCAAGACGTGATACGGATTGGAATGCTCAATTCCGTTCGAGGCGAACCGTTGGCCGGTCCATGGGCATGAATCGCAGCGTGACCGAACGAGTTCGAAGCGGCGTAGAGCTGTTCGAAGCTGGCAAGACCAGCGAAGCGTTTGGCGTGCTTCAAGGGGTTCTGGCCGAGGAGCCTGAGCACCCGATCGCACTTCGAGTGCTGGCGCAGATGGCACTCAACAACGGGCAGACGCAGCTCGCTTTGGAACACCTGAACCGAGTGCTCGATCGCGATCCTGAGAACGCCGACGTGGTGCACGAGATCGCTGAAGTCTATCGCGAGTCGGGTGAGCTGCAGCGAGCAGTCGACCATACCAGGCAGGCGATTGACCTGAGGCCCGACTCGGCTGAAATGTACAACAATCTCGGCGGATTGTTCGAGCAGCTTGGCGACGTCGAGGCCGCAATCGACGCCTATCAGGATGCGACTCAGCGCGCACCCGCCCAGGCGATCCCCTTCTTGAACCTGGGGTTGCTCCTGCGGACAGAGCAGAAGATCGACCGTGCCGTCGACTGTTTTCGCACCGCCTCCACCCTCGACCCCTACCTGTCCCAGGGCTGGTTCAGCTTAGGGGAAACTCTGCTGGTGGAAGGCCGGGCGGCAGAATCGCTCGGTCCATTGCGCCGCGCATGTGAACTTTCCCCAAACAGCGCTGCGGGCTATTTGTGTCTGGCCGATGCCTTGCAACTGACCGGATCTCGCGAGCAAGCTGTCGAGGCCTACCGGCGGGGGCTGGCCACCGAGCCTGAGCATGCCGAGGCTTGGTACGGTTTGGGACACGTGCAATTGGAACTCGAAGAGCCGGCTGCAGCCGTGGCGAGCCTCGAGCAGTGCATCAAGCGATCGCCGAACAATCTGAAGGCTCGCTTGGACCTGGGACGCGCGTTGTTCGATTTGGGTTGCATCGACGATGCGATTAAACATCTGCGGATCGTCACCGAGCAGGGGGCCGACGCCGTCAAGATGCAAGCGCTGCGAAACCTCGCGGTGATTGGCCCCGGCAGTCCAAAAGAGGATCATAGCACTGTGCTGGCCGACCGATCGGCATGGGCGGCCGCGAATTTGGGTACCGCCGAACCCAGGCGGCCTGCGGCACGTGAATTCGATTCGACGCGCAAGCTCGAGATCGGCTACGTCTGTTCGTTTTTCTATCGCGCCAACTTCATGAAACCGGTTTGGGCGCTCGTCAATCATCACAACCGGGACCGATTCGGCCTGCATTTCTTTTGCGACGTGGGACACCCCGGCTTTGAGCCGCCCGGCTATCGAAAGCAGCCCCAAGATCAATTCCACAACGTCGCCGGCATGTCGCCGGTGCAGTTGTCGGACAGCATTCGCGAAGCCGGCGTCGATATCCTGGTCGACCTCAACGGCTACAGCCATCCCCAGAGTTTCCTGGCCTACATGCGCCGGCCGAGCCCCATCATCATTTCCTGGTTTGCGATGTACGGTACAACCGGGGTGGAGTGCATTGATTACATCGTCGGCGATCGTCACGTCGTTGAAGAGTCCGAAGAAGGGTACTTCTCGGAGAGGGTGCTGCGAGTCGACGGCTCGTACATGACGTTCATCCTCGAACACCCGGCGCCGGAGATCGTTTCGCCGCCATGCCTGCAATCGGATCGCTTCACTTTTGGATGCCTCGCGCCGTTGTACAAGATCGACGACTCGGCACTTGAAGCGTGGGGGCAAATTCTCTCGCAGGCGCCGCGGGCAGACCTGATACTCAAGAACACAGGGCTGGGCAGCCAGCACAACCGGGAGCACCTCTTGCGAAGGATGGGTCGCTATGGCATCGACTCGAAGCGAGTCACGTTGGAGGGACCGGCAGACCATTTCGAGTTTCTGAGAACCTACGATCGAATTGACGTCGGGCTCGACAGCTTTCCGTATAACGGGGGCACAACCACTGCCGAAGCCATTTGGCAGGGTGTGCCGCTGCTGAGTTTCTACGGAGATCGCTGGGTCAGCCGCATCAGTGCGTCGATTCTGCGAACCGCGGGCCTGGGAGAATTCGTGTCTGCCGCCCGCCGGTCGTACGTCGAGCAAGCCGTCGATCTGGCCAACGATTCGGAAACGCCCGCCATGCTGGAAAAGCTTCGGCGGGAAATGCGAGATCGGCTACGGGTCTCCACGGCGATGGATGCCCCGGCCTTCGCGAAATCAATGGAGTCGCTGTATTGCGATGCAGCCGCCCGCCCTTTGGGGGCTCAGAGCTGACCGTCTTGCAGGAAACGTTACGGCATTCCACGGGAATGCGTAGGAAGTTAGTATCGGTCGTATTGGGTCGCACCTCATTTCTCCAGCTATTGCAAAGGACCGTTGATGGGACAATTCGCAGCCCGCAAGGGTGACATGGTGAAACAGGATGCCCCCCACTGCCATGCCAACATTCACCCGGTTGCGACAGCAACACCCGCTCCGCACCCGGCGCTGCCGCTACAGATTGTCTCGGGTCAGATTGATGTCACGATCGGCGGCAGTCCGGCGGCGCGCGTCACGGACAAAACTGCACCATGCTCGCTGGCAAGTTGCACCCCGGCCGGCCCCGGTGAAATCTCCAAGGGTTCAGCGACCGTCACCATTGGCGGTCAACCGGCAGCCCGTGTGAACGACATGTCAGCGCACAAGGCCTGTTCGGGGCCCATCCCGTCGCCGGTCGGCAAGGTCATGTCCCCTTGCTGTCCGACGGTGACTATCGGAGGATGAGTTCGCGCGGACGCTTCGGCACGTCGGCGCGCCCCTTGTCATTCTCACCGGGTGAACCGTGCGAATCGGCCACTTCGAAACCATCAAGCCTATCTGCCCGGTTTGCCGCGCCGAAAGGTCGAGGGCCATCCCGCTGAAGCTCGCGCACGTCGAGCGCGAACAAGAAGGGCATGTGGTCGAGGGATTCTTGAACTGCTCGGCGGATGGATGTCTCCGCGAGTACCCCATCATCGACGGCATACCTATCATCGTGCCGGACGTCCGCAGCTACGTTGCTGGTAGCGTGCTGGCCCTATACGGCCGCGGTGATTTCTCGGAAGCGATGGAGTCGCTCATCGGTGATTGCTGTGGACCGGGATCACAGTTTGACGTGCAGCGGCAGCATCTCAGTTCGTATGCCTGGGATCACTTTGGGCAATTCGATCCGGCCGAGTCCGACGGCGATTACCAACCCGGTTCAGTGCTGCGATTGCTGGAGAGCGGGCTGAATCTGTCCGAACGGAAACCGGGGGGACCGGCGATCGACATCGGCTGTTCGGTGGGTGGCGCCACTTTTTCACTCGCCGGGCACTGCGATAACTTGGTGTTGGGTGTGGACTTTGACTTCTCGATGCTGCAACTCGCATCAGCCGTGCTGCGAACGGGTCGGGTTTGTTATCCGCGGCGGCGTGTCGGGTTGGCGTACGATCGTCGCGAGTTCGCCGTCGATCTCGAGCATCGCGAGCGGGTCGACTTCTGGGCCTGCGATGCAACGTCGCTCCCATTCGCTGACAAAACATTCGAAACCGCAGTCGCGCTGAATGTGGTCGACAGTGTGTACTCGCCGGTCGAGGTACTCACGTCGGTGGACCGCATCCTGGCGGCCGGTGGGAATGGATTATTCGCCTGCCCGTACGACTGGTCGGCTGGGGCGACGGCCGTGGAGTCGTGGATGGGTGGGCACTCTCAGCGGGGCGCCGAAAGAGGCGACAGCGCGACGATTCTGCGAAAACTATTGACTGCTGGAGCCCACCCCGACTCGCTCCAACGGTTGCGAATTCTCGCCGAAGCCGATGAACTCGACTGGCACGTTCGCGTGCACGATCGCGGCGTCATGCACTACAAGACGCACGCGGTTCTGGTCGAAGCCTTGTGAGCTACTTCGTCGGTGTCGGCGGCCGTCGACTGCTGAGCATCTATTCAACAGGTTGAGACGCTTCTCCCGGCAGTTCGACTTTGCCCAAAGCGATCTCTTTGCCGATTGAGAAAAACTTGAGATAGCGCTCTTGGGAGTCGACCCCGTCGGCGTGAGTGGCCGCTTGGGTCAGCGCGGGGGAGATGCCGCCGGCCGTAAGATTGTCGGCTGGAGGCAGCTTGGGCAAATCGGGCGGGTTCATGCTCCCTTCGCTCCAGAAGGCCGCCGAGGCCAGCCACGTGCCCGGTCCCTTGAACTTGACGGCGTCGCGGGCCGACTCAGCGGCCCTTCGATTCGGTTCGCTGGGTTCGGCAACCCACTTCTCTGCGCTGTCGAGGCCGGCTGCTTCGCCTGGGTCGAGGTTGGCACCGAACACTTCGCGCACGCACAGGCAGCCCCACCACACCGCTTCACGCTTTGGCAAATGATTGCCCAGCACCAGCTTCGCTGCTGCAAACTGCCCGGCTGCAACCAGTTCGTCGACAAATTGCAGCGGGGTGGCATCTTGCTTGAGCAATGCACGCGCTTCGTCGGAGAGCTCGATTTCGCGGCTCTGGCAAAGTTCGGCGGCAGTGGGTTCTTTTTTTTGCTCGACTGCCGGCGGCGCTTCGGTGACCGCGTTGACTGCGCTGGCCGCCTGCGGTGCCGGTGTGCTAGGGGCCGCCGCAGTCCCGCCCCCTTCGATACGCACGGTGAACGTTGTCGCACCGGCGATGATGTTGCTGCCGTCGCGAAGTTGGCAATCGGTGACAGCCGCTCCGTCGACCAGCGTCCCGGCAGAGCTATTCAGATCGCGAAGGCGGCACCCGTTGGGGGTACACTGCAGAGTAAAGTGCAGTTCCGCCAGTTTGGCATCTTCGGGAACGCTGAAGTCGGCCCATTCGGTTCGGCCAACCTGCGCCGCCTGTCCGGCTTGTAGCCGAACTCTCTTGCCCGCTGATGGGCCGGATGTGACTTGGAGAGTGACCTGCATGGCTTGTTGTTAGATTCGTCCTGTTTCGCCTTCCATTGGCACTCGATATCCTCAAACGCGGGTGCAGACGTTTCAGTTGATGGCGACTTTGCCGCCCTTGAGTTTGAGTTCCGCCGTGCCTGTCACTTTTGTGGTCTTGGCCTCGGCTTGAATCTCGCCGGTGCCCTCGATGACGATGGTGGCCGAGGAGAGGGTGATCTTCGACGGTTCGATCTTGATGCTGCTTTCTCCAACGATCATCTCAATGTACTCTTCAGCCGTCGTCTTTCCGTAGCCGGTGCTGATGGTGAGTTCGTCGTTGCCCTTGTGGATGGTTCCGGTGCGGTTCTTCCAGACGCTAATCGTCTGGCTGCCGTCATCGGCCTTGTCGTTGCCGATGGTCAACTCGTGGTTGTTGTGGATCTTGACCTTGCGGTCGCCGGGTTTTTTCCACTTGAAGCCGATCTCCAGTTCGTCGTTGTTTTCGACGACACGCTGGAAGTCCCGTTCAGCGTGGAAGTAAATGTGCTCACTTTCCTTCTTGTCGTCGAACCGCAGCTCGTTAAACAGCTTGGCGTCGCCCTTCAGGGTCGAACGCGTGACGATGCCGCTTTTGGTTTGCTCGTCGGGCAGCGTGTACGGGGGCATCATGTCGGCGTTGTAGACACGGCCGGTGATAATTGGCCGATCGGGGTCTCCTTCCAGGAAGCTGACGATGACCTCTTGACCGACGCGGGGAGTAAACAGCATGCCCCAATTCTCACCGGCCCAGCCTTGCGAGACGCGCATCCAACAGGAACTGTTCTCTTTAGCATCCTTCTTCGCGCCCTCACGGTCCCAGTGAAACAGGACCTTCACGCGGCCGTACTCGTCGGTATAGATCTCGGAATCTGTCGGGCCGACGACGACGGCGGTCTGCGGTCCCTTCACGTATGGTCTGGGGGTGCGCTGGGGCGGACGGAAGACTACTGCATCGGAGATGCACGTGAATGAACTCGAATACTGGGCGCTGCCGGCGTCACCGGCGTGGTAAGTATCGTCGGACGCCGAATGCTCGATCGAGCGGATGACAAACGTTGCGTCCTTGTCGGGATGGTTCGCCACCTCGCTGACCAACAGCTTGAATTTGCCGCCGGGTGAAAAGCTCGTGCAGCCGCCGGCGCCCTCGACAACATCGTATGCCGCCTCCTGTTCAGCCAAGCGCAGGGTTGTTAGCTCCTTGCTCTTGCTGTCGCCATACTTGGCGACCTTGGCGTCTTGCTTACCGGCCAGGCCGCCGGGATACTCGAAAACCTCGTATTTCTTGGTGTCGGCCAGCTTGGTTGTGGTCTTCGACGATGCCAGCAGTTTGGTGGTCGGGTTCTGAAAATCGTACTCGGTCAGTGCCCACGCACCCGGATGAAAGACGTGCGCATGCCGCCAGGCTGTGATGTGATCGACGGTATGGCTGCCGGTGCGGTACTCGACTTCGTCTTCTGTCAGATCGAAGTACCCGGTGGCCGCATCGGCGAGGACGAGTGTGTGATCGCCTTCTTCGTGCTCGAAGTAGTAATAGATGCCGGCCTCTTCCATCAGCCGCGATACGAAGTCGAAGTCCGACTCGTTGTACTGCACGCAAAACAGCCGCGGGTTGTATTGGCCCAGCACCTTCTTGAATTTCGCCAGCGCGCACTCACCCAGCACGGCTTCGATGATTTGAACGACGGTCTTGTCCTGGAAGATCCGGCAGTCGGTCGTCTGCGTGAGGAACCACAGCCAGGGAACGACGACGATCTGGTAGGCCCGGCCTGCTTCGACGTACTGGCCGCTGATCAATTCACTGGCGTAGCCGTTGAAAAACCGTTTCTTACCCGCTGAGTCTTTGACGGTGAAATCGATCTTCTTGCCGATGACGTCTGCGGGAGCGACGTCCAGCTTCGTCGACCAGACATCGAGCTGATACCGAAACGACCGCGAGAGTTCTTCGGTGCCGCTGAACGAGGTCAGAAGCAAGTCGTCCGCCTCGAAGCCGTCAACGGCAACTGAGATGAGGCGGCTTTCCTGAGTAAAACCTGCAGACATCGATGAGTCCGGACAAAACCAGGCCGACTGAGTATCACCCAAGCGTGCCGGCTGTTGTTGGAAACGGGACGACGAACACGTGCCCGATGGTAGGGTGCGTGTTGCTGCACGTGATCACCAAAGTAGTTCGCAATGTATTCGATTCTTCGAGGGCTAGCCAGCGTCACATCCTTGCAGCCTGACTTTGTCGGTACTTGTATTGATGTAACAGGAGTTTGGCGCCTTGAACAACGCCAACGAGAGGCAACGCGATTTTCCAAAGCCGTGTTGCGAGTGTGTTAACGTTTGCTACCGATGAGATGGATCGAGACCTCGATCGCAGGTTGTCCTACGATACCCCTGACGAATGCACGCCATCCCGCTAATGGCCGTCTCGAGAGTTCGCTACAGAGAACTCAAACGAACGCGTGCTTTCTGCCGCCGTATTGCGGTACTTCGGGGTTAATGACGGCGTCTTGCATCGCCTGACGTTGGCGCTGCTGGGACTTGGTCCGCCAAGTCACTTCAGCCACCATGTAAACCGGGGCATGGTCCGACAGGGTGACCCACGGCAGATCCTGGTATTCCTGGACGTCGAGCAGAATCGACTCATCTTTCTTGTAGCCGATGCGGTCGAGCCAGCCCATTTCGTACGCATCCACCATGTCGTCCTTTTCCAGCCACTGGCCGGTTCCGTAGGTCAGGGGGTGGAATGGGTCGCCGTGGAAGTAGCGGTCCTCTGGGACGGCCACTTTGCGTCCCTTCTTGCTGACTTTCGTATCCTTGCCCATTTGATCATCGATCGACTTGCTCTTTTTCAACCCGAGCCACTTCTTCTTACGCTTTTGCTTCTTCGCCAGCTTGTAACACAGCGCGCAGAGCTCTTCGGCGCTTCGGCCGCGGTACGAGCCTCCTTGTTGCATCGCCATGAGCATCTGCACGCAGGGGTTCTGGCCACCGCGTTTCTTGTACTCCCGCTTGTAGGTCGGAAAAATAAGCGGGCCGTCGGGGTACTGGTACCGCGGGATCGGGAACGTCCACCCGGTGAAGTCTTGCTTCTGGAAGCTATCGAGCCCATACAGATGCCAACGCTTGGCGGGGTCTAAGATCAAGTCGACGAACGTCTTCAGTGCCATGTTGTCATTGGGCCGCCGCAAGCGGTAGTTCAGATCACCCATGAAGAATGCCAGGGCGGGATCATCCCCGCCTTGTTTCATGGAGTTAGTGATCGAGTTCACGTGTGTCAGGCGCTCCTTCGTGCTCGACGCATCGAGATGTGAGCCGCCAAAGGCCATCAATAGGCCGCCGTATTGCATTCGCACAATGGCGGCCCCTTTGGTGGGCTTCTTGTCAAAGACCTTCCACTTCTTTTTGCCGGCGAAGTTACAGACGTTTTCGGTATCGGCCTCGCCGACCCACTGTAGTTCCGCCAGCTTGACGAGCACCACGATGTACGTGTAGCAGACCGGCCCCTTGGTCCTGCCACGCATTCCGCCATCCGCGACGACGACGTAGTCACTACCCAGTTTCGTCGTGAGAGCCGTGACAAACTTGGCCCCACTGGAGAGTTCCTGCATCGCGAAACAAACCACGTCGGGCTTCGTCTGTGCGATGACAGACGCGGCGTAGTTCAGGTCGATAATGCTGTTTAACTTGCTGGGAGACGGATCGCCCGGGGTCTGGTTTTCGCAGTTCCACGTGCACAGAAAGAATTTTCGTGTGGGCATCTCGTGTGTTCCCTTCGTCTACGCGCGGCCTCGAACGGCAAGATTCAGCTGCATGGACGTGGCCCCCGTCCATTGCCCGGAGTGACTCTTCGGTCACCAGCATACCGACTCAGGACCCTTCAATCAAAACAAATGTATCGCTCGAAGTGGACGGCCGAACCTTGGTTGCGGCTCGAAGGCCGGCTCCAACTCCTGCGTCTGGTTGGTTGCTCATCATCGTTTGCTGATGCTCGGCCCACGATGAGTTTCGCCTCACCAGGCGGCGTCGGCCACCATGAAGAGCGGAGTGTGGTCCGACAGCACGACTTCGGGCAGGTCGCGGTAGGCCCTGACCGTGACTGTAGCGCCAGGGTTCTTGTAGCCGATGCGGTCGAGCCATCCCAACTCGTAGGCTTCCGTCTGTGCGCCGGTCGTCAACAAGAAGCCGTCGTCGGGAAAGTACAACTGCGCAGCTTGCTCGCTCAAGTCGGTGGGAACCGAGTTGGCAAGCACACCACCGGGTTTCAGAAAACTCAATTTGCCGGCCGACACTTTGCCTTTCTTGCTGAGTGCGATGTTGCCTTGCGCGAGGTCCGTCTGCAGTTCCGTGTTAGACCGCACCCGATCGGAACGTCCTTTTCGTTTCTGCTTCGTTTTGATCAGCGAATAGCAAAGTGCGCAATTCAAGCGCGTGAGCGGATTGTTTGCACCACGGCCGGCCCAAAGACGCAACATTTTCAAACAGGGATTCTCGTAACCGTGCGGTTTGTAGACCCGTTTGTACGTGGGCATGATCAGGTTGCCGTTTGCATATTCCGGATCCGGAAACGACCAATTGGGAAAATCCGAGCTCTTGAAGCTGTCGAGTTGGTACAGTTTTCGCCGGCCCACGTCGTCCAACAGCATCTTGACAATGTCCTGGATTCTGGCCGCAAACGGCAAACTGCGGAGCCGGTAGTTGAGGTCGCCCATGAAGAAACCCAAATCAGGATCGCCTCCGCCGTGCTTCATGGCGTTGGTAATGCCGGCAACGTGTGTAAGACGCTTGGAGGTGCTGCCGGCATCGAGATGGGAACTTGTAAACGACATGTTTAGCCCGTCGTAGACCATCCGGGCTACGGCCCCGCCTTTGGTGGGCTTCTTGCGCGCACCGAGCATTTTCGCCGAGCGTCCGAAGCTGCGGGCGAGCTGACTGTCGCTGTCGGTGACCTTGGTCTGGTCGCGGACCATTACGACGATGAATGTGTAACACTTCTTGGGAGGTTTGGTCATGCCCTCCAGACCGGTGGCGACCACTTGATGAAAATTGGGGAACGCTTGCGAGAGGGTCTGGGCGAATCTTGGCCCGTTGCCCACTTCTTGCATGGCAAACACGATGATGTCCAGCGGGGAGTAGCTGTTCATCACGCCGGTGACCGTCTGGAAATCCTCAACGCTGTATGTCTTCTTCGGGTCGGTGTCGCCCGGAGTCTGATTCTCGCAGTTCCACGTGCAAATGAAGATGCGGCTATTGGGCATATTGATCTCGCCTGGGTGGCTATAATCTGACGGTATGAGGCGGTTAGTCTAGCGAAATTCCTTCCCGGAAGTGTAGCCAGCGCGCGCTGCCGTAAACTGCGGGCTGCAATCCGTGGAGGTCGTTCGATGGCGTTCCACGCTCTTGTGAAGGCTACACAACTCGCATACGCTCTAATGTCTTCCGTGCATAGCCGCGCTCAGCCACAAATTGCGAAACCGGCACCAATGACCGACCCGTCGTCCGAAAACACCTACGACGTCATCCCGTATCCCAGTTATCCGTTTGCCGAAACGCATCCCAACCGTTTGGCGACCGTCGCCACGCTGTTTGGCATGCTGCCACCGCCTGTCGAGAACTGCCGAGTTTTGGAACTGGCCTGCGCGCGGGGCGACAACCTGATTCCGATGGCGATGGATTTGCCGAAATCAGAGTTTGTGGGAATCGACCTGTCCGGCGGGCAAATCCAGGACGGGCTGAAAGTTGTCGAAGAGCTGGGGCTGAAGAATATCCGCATGCGGCAGATGAACATTCTCGAGTTGGACCCGGAAATCGGGCAATTCGACTACATCATCGCGCATGGCGTGTACTCCTGGGTGCCGCCGGAGGTGCAGAACGAGATTCTGGCTGTTTTCCGGCGGTGCTTGAGGCCTAACGGCGTGGCCTTCATCAGTTTCAATACCTATCCCGGCTGGCACCAGCGCGGCATGCTCCGCGACATGATGCTGTATCACATCCGCGGCGTCGAAAGCGCGCATGCGAGGATCGACCAATCCAAGTCGTTGCTGTCGTTCTTGTGTAAAGCGATTCCCGAAGAGCTGGTTGGCTACGCCAACATCTTCAAGAAGGAACGGCAGGGGCTCGACGAGTCGAAAGGCCGCGATTCCTACCTGTTTCACGAATTTCTCGAGGAACACAACGAGCCGCTGTATTTCTACGAATTTATCGATCGGGCCGCGCAGCACGGGCTGCAATTTCTGGGTGAGGCCAACATCGCCGACATGCAGCCGGAGCGGATTGGTCCCAATGTGGCCGAAACGTTAGACCAACTCGGCGACGACATCATCAAACGTGAGCAATACATCGACTACGTCACCAATGGGACATTTCGCGAGACGTTGTTGTGCCACGGCGACGTCCCCGTCGACCGCAGCCTGGTGGTCGAGCGTGTATTCGACATGCATGCGGCCGCGGCCCTGAGTTGGGGAAACGGCAAGCCCGACATCCACTCCAACGAAGTGGTCACATTCACCAGCCCGCGAAAGCTCAACGCCTCGACCGGACACCCGGTTTCCAAAGCGGCCCTGGTGCATTTGAGCGAGAACTGGCCACAGGCTTTTTCGTTCGACGACTTGCAAGCCGCGGCACGCGCCCGACTGATTCCCAACGACGTGGTCGTTCAATCGGCTGACGAGTACCACCACGACACGCAGATGCTGGCGGGCAACCTGTTGAAGGCCCACCTGGCGGGCGCCATTGAGTTGCACGTCCGCCCGCCACAATTAACCACCGAGGTTAGCCAGCGCCCATTGGCGAGCCATTGGGCACGATTTCAAGCCCGCAACGGCAGCATCGTGACCAACAGACGACACGAGGGGGTGGAAGTCAACGAGGTCAACTTGCGGCTGCTGGAGTTGCTCGACGGGACGCGCGAACGGGCGCAGCTACTCGACGAGTTAGTGCAGATCGTCGTCGAAAAAGGAATGATCGTGCAGCAAGAAGGCCGGCCAGTCAGCGGCGAAGAACGCGTCCGCGAAGTACTCGACGAAGGTTTGGCCAAGAACCTACGTTCGCTGGCCGAAGCAGCTTTGTTGATCGGTTGAGCGCGCAAAATAAGCGGGATGATGCCCAGAGCATTATCCCGCTGGAAGTGTTCAGAGCGTCTAAGCCGCAGAGGGCTCAACCGACCTCGGCTTTGCCGACGTCGAACTTGCCTTTGTGCTTCTTGGTACTGCCTTTTTCATCGAAGGCGGTGTAGTTCATCTGAATCTCCATGTAGTTGAGTGATAGAGATTCACTGGCCCCGCCGTCGCCACCCGAGGAAGAGTATGAAGTAATCAAGCAACCGCTGAGCTTGTACTCCATGTACGTTTCGAGTTTCTTCTTCTCGGTCTTGACGAAGTGGATGATGGCGTCGGTTTCTTCACCGCCGCAGGACTCGTTGAAGAAGTAGGGCGAGGCGCTGTCGAGGGACCTGGAGATCTGGATGTCGCCGACAGTGGCTGCATCGGTGTGACGTTTGCCCTGGCCGGCTCCACTTTCGACGCTGGAAGGCCGTGAGACGCCGAATCCAACACTTTCGCATTGAATCCAGTTATCGTGACCGGCTGCCGTCACTTCTCCCTTGATGGTGCCATATTTCATATAAATCGCCACGGGCTATTCCTTTCAAAACAGCTTGCGTTTCAGCCACCGCGTCTTTGTCACCATCCGCGCGCGGCTGTTGGACGCGTAGATTTCCCAAGTGCTCAACAGTGTACGACGAGCGAAACAAGAATCGCAACCGAAAATCTGAAAAATTCGTAATGGTGAGTAGCACCGCAGAAGATCACGAGATGTCGTACTTGATCGTGCCGTCTGCTTCGACGTCGAGATGAACCGCCGAAATGCCCTGGCCTTCGGCCATTCGCGACAGAAACTCGGCCGACATTTCCGGAAGCACGGTTTTCGTCAGAATCAAGTCGACGTTGCGGGCGCCGGTGTCGACTTCGGTGCAGCGCTCGGCAATGGTGTCGACCAGCGCCGGAGAATAGCCAAAGTCGGCCTGGTAGGCCTCGGCAACGCGCTTGTTGATCTTGCGCAGCTTCAGCTCGATGATCATCCGCATCACGTCATCGGAGAGCGGATAGTAAGGCACAACGACCAGTCGGCCCAGAAAGGCGGGTTTGAAAGTCTTGAGCAGTTCAGGAAAGACCGCCTCTGTGAATGACTCCACATCCGGCATCGTCTCCGGGTCGGAGCACAGGCTTTTGATCAAGTCGGTGCCGGCGTTGGTCGTCATCAACACGACCGTGTTCTTGAAGTTGATGTCACGGCCTTCGCCATCTTTCATCGTGCCTTTGTCGAACACTTGGTAGAAGATGTCCTGCACGCCGGAATGGGCTTTTTCCATTTCGTCCAGCAGTACGACGCTATACGGCTTGCGGCGGACGGCTTCGGTCAGCACGCCCCCTTCACCGTAGCCCACGTAACCGGGAGGCGAGCCCATCAACAGCGAGACTTTATGCTCTTCTTTGAACTCGGACATGTTGATGACGGTCATGTTCTGCTCGCCGCCGTAGAGCAGATTGGCCAGCGTGATGGCAGTTTCGGTCTTGCCGACGCCGCTGGTGCCGGCCAAGAGAAACACGCCAATGGGCTGATTTGGATCTGACAGGCCGGCTCTGGAGGTCCGGATCCGCTGAGCGATGCCGTCCATCGCATGCGACTGGCCGACTACTGATTCTTCCATCCGCTCTTTGAGGTGCAGGACCGTGTTCACTTCGTCGGCCACCATGCGTCCCAGCGGAATGCCGGTCCACGCCGATACGGTTGCCGCAACGGCTGTTGAGTCGACGCACGTGTGAATCAGCGGTGAGCCGTCCTGGAGTTCCTCGAGTTCGGTTTCGGCCGACTCCAGGTCGCTGAGCACCTTCTGCCGCTGCTCGGGCGACAATGGCTCGGCGGATTTGGCAGCCGCCGCATCAGGTTCCGCTGCGTCAGTTTTTGCCTCGGCGTTTTCGGGCTGACCCGCCTCAGCGGTTCCGTTTCCGCTGACGGCTTCGCCGGTGAGGCTTGCGCGCAAGTCTCGAATCTTATCGACGAACTCTTTCTCTTCGTTCCACCGCTGTTGTAATTTCTCAAGTTCTTCCTCGGCCGTCTTCTTGGCGGCTTCGACCTCGTCGATTTCCTCTTGATGATCGCTGCCGGTTTCCATTTCGCGTTTGAGGATCTCGAGGCGGACTCCCAGTTGATCGATCCGCCGGCTGCAATCTTCGACCTGAGGCGGCGTTGCCGTCTGGCTCAGCCCGATGCGGGCACAGGTCGTGTCGAGCAGGCTGACGGCCTTGTCCGGCAGCTGACGTCCCGTGATGTAGCGATTGGAGAGTTTGACGGCGTCGAGCACGCCTTCGTTCATGATCCGCACCCGATGGTGGCCTTCCAGCGTGCCGACAAGCCCGCGCATCATTTCGACGGCTGATTCCTCGTCTGGCTCCTCGACCTTGACGACTTGAAATCTGCGGGCCAGGGCCGCGTCGCGTTCGAAGTATTTCTTGTATTCCGCCCAGGTTGTTGCAGCGACCGTTCGCAGTTCGCCGCGGGCCAGAGCCGGCTTGAGCAAGTTGGCGGCATCCCCCTGTCCCGCCTGTCCGCCGGCGCCGATCATGGTGTGTGCCTCGTCGATGAACATGATGATCGGCGTGGCGGAGGCTTTCACCTCTTCTATGACGGACTTCAGTCGATTCTCGAATTCCCCTTTCACACCGGCGCCGGCCTGCAGCAATCCCAAGTCGAGCGACTTGATGGCGATGTTCTCCAGCTGCGGTGGAACTTCTCCCGCGGCCACTTTGAGTGCAAAGCCTTCGACGACGGCGGTCTTTCCCACGCCCGCCTCACCCGTGAGAATAGGATTGTTCTGCCGACGCCGGGTCAGGATGTCGATAATCTGCCGGATCTCGCCGTCGCGTCCCAGCACCGGGTCGATCTGCCCCGCCTTGGCCCGCGCGGTCAGATCGATTGTGAATTGGTCTAACGACGGTGTTTTAGTGGGCCTTCCCGGAACGGCGGGCGTCCCTGCGGATGCGCCGGTTGCCCCCATGGCGGCCGGTTCGGCCTGTGCCTCAGCCGTGTTGGCGGTCATCGTGGCCAAGCCGTGTTTGAGGGACTCAGTCGAGATCTTCTCGAACTCGTCAGAAGCACCTTTCGCCGCCCGCGACAATGTTTCGTCCGAAAGCAGCGCCAGGACCACGTGCCCGGTGCGGGTCAACGGCGCGCCGAACTCGATTGAACCGATGAGCCATGCCTCGCGGGCGAGTTCGACAACATCGGGAGAGAGCGCCGGCGGCCGGGCATTGCCCGTCTTGAGCCGATCCAGCGAGCGCGTCAAATCGGCGGCGAGCCGTGATCCGTCGATCTCGAAGTGTCGCAAGATCGCCTCCAGATCGGTGTTGGATTCATCCAGCAGCTTCAGCAGCCAGTGCTCGATCTCGACGTTATAGTTCGTCCGCGAGAGGCACAGGCCGGCGGCGCCCTCCAGGGCTCTGCGGCAGGTGTCGTTCAACTTGCTGACGAGCGATTTCAGGTTGACGGCCGCCATGGAGTGCCTTTCCAGCGATCAATTGCAAGTGCCCAGTTGTCGATCTTTCAAGAACGCGAGCAGGGCCCGCGACGCGATAGCAAGTGTGGCGTCTTCGTGATTCTACTCGTCGCCAGACGCGAAAAAAACAGCATCGGTCAGGTCATCCACAAAAAAGCCGACGCTCTCTTCGGCGGCTTCGAGATGTCGGGCGGCTTCGGCGTCGACACCCAATTGGGAAACCAGCCACGTGTTCCAACCCAGATGCGGCGAATCGCCGCCATCGGTCGAGAGGCGCGTCATCGGGACTTCGGCAGCCTTCAGCACGGGTTGGACTTCGAAGTCGAGTTCCGCTCCCACGTATGATCGCGTCAGCTGGCGCAAAGGTTCAAGCGCCTCGCGTGTCGGTATGAACTTGAGAAACTCCCGATAGTTGAGAGGACCGATGCGGATTCGAAACTTACTTTGAATGTCCCAGACTCTTTCGCCCACCACCACGTCGACGCCCAATTGGTTGTAGCTGCCTTGCGGACAATCGGGGCCGGGCAGTCTCGAACGGTCGCCTTCGTCCAAATACAACCATTGGCCGCGAAACTGTTCGATCTCGACGGGTGTTCCAAAGTATTCCGACAGCATGGCCGAGAGTGATTCTGCGGTGGGCGGACCATGCGAGAACGCGCCGCAATAGTAGACGAAGGTCTCATCATCGATGCTGGAGCGCCTGCGCTGAGCATCGACGCCCAGTCCCACCAGGCTATACAAGCTTTGCGAAACCGGGTCGCGGCTCGATCCGGTCTGGAGCGAACGTTCGTAGGCAGTCGGAAAGTGGTATTTTTCCCAGGCGCGGTAGAACAGTGAGACGGTGCGGTGATTAAACAGGTCGAGGAAGTCGCGTAGCGATCGGTCGCGGTCGCGGGCCCGTCGAATCAGAAGCGTCGTGTAATGATCGGGCAATACGCCGCTGGGCCCGGTGAGCCCCAGAAAGGTGACCGTCATTTCCGCAGGGGCCTGTCCGTTGCTGCGCTCGGCCGACTTCGCTGGTTGGTCCATCCGGCTGATCGGTCCGGCGGGAAAGCTCAACGACGGGGCTGCAAGAAATCGGACGGCTTCAGATTCCGGCGCAGCATCATGCCCAACAGCCGCGGGCCTGGAACCCTCGGCGCGCGCTTCGGCCGCGCGCTGGAGCAATTGCACGGCTTGGAAGAAATCGAAGCGATGCGGCTGGTCGAAGAGCTGCTCGATTATAGAAGCAGCCTGCTGCCCGAACGGGGGGGCCATATTCTCAGTACTTCCTGTCTTTGTTTGGTTTTGGCAACGAGTTGGGTAAACGAGTTGATGGACGTGTACAGGCCCAGAAACTGCTCAAGGATGGTGGCGAACAGAAACAAACCGGCCCCTGAAATATGACTCTCGTCGAAGTTGATGGTGACTTCGACGCCGCGACACACACCGTTGGAGCCGCCCGCCGAGATGCGACGGGTAACACGACGATGTGTGACAGCCGTCACCGATTCGATCAATGCACGGGTTTCGGCCGAGTCATCATAGTCGTACAGTTTCAAAATCTCGCGCAAGACGTCCGCTCCGTCTTCCTCGCCGGTGATGGATGTGTATCCCAGCGCCAAATGCGAAATCAGCCGCCAGCGCAGGCCGTGCCGAAACGCGGGCCGCAATGTCGGCGTGGGCGGAGTGAGGCAGACGATCTTCTTCACCGGCCCGCCTCCGGTGGTGAGTTGCAGCCGCGGTTGGCCTCCGCCGAACGGCAAGCGGTGCGGCAGGTCTCGATTCAAACAGATCGTCTCGACGTCGATCACCGAATCGGCGGCCGCGTCGGGCTGAAAATCGAGATCGACGAACGACATGTACACTTCGGTTCCATGGTCGACGGTTTCGCCTTCTCCCTGGTTGGCCGGTCTTCTCGCGGAGTACCAGTAGTGGCGCTGGGACTGCCGGTCGTTGCCGTGCTTGAATGAATAGAACGGCACATAATCGAGTTCGCCGCCGTCGGCGGTGGTCGCCGTGACGTCGTCGACTGAATAGACCTCAGTCGCTTGCGGGCGCCGCGCATCGGGAACCACGCGGTACTCAGTAGCCGTCTGAGTGAGTGGAATGGGTTCGGCGCGTTGCCGAAACAGATTCACAATGGGCGTGCATCCCAGCTGAAAGGTGTCTGCAGAGATGTTCTGCTCGAGAGTCGCGCGGCTCTGATCGAGGTATAGAAAGATCTCGAGCGCATCGTCGGCCGCACTCACCATTTCTGGCGTAATGCCAGTCACATCGACGAACTGGAATTTGTCTGGAAAGGCGAAGTATTCGCTGAGCAGCCGGTATCCGAGGAACGAGCGGTCTGGGTAGGGGAGCATTCCCTCGTCGGGGGCAAACCCGACTGGTTTCAAGCAGGATGGAGGCAGAATTGCCGGTGCCTTTTCGCTGGGCGATGAGGCCACCGCCACTCCCAGGCAATTGTTGAAGATGAGTTCATACAGCGGCAGTACATGTTGCGGCAGCCCCTTGAGGAAGAACCGGAACGAGTCTGCTTTGAACTGTCCAAACTTCACTTCGGATGACAGCGATTTGAGTCGAATTCGCAACACCGCAACGGCGTCGGCCGAGCGCGGTGAAAGCGGGGCTTCGAACGGCACGGCCTGCAGCGTGGCTATGTCGGTCTCAATCGGCCAGAGTTGGACCGGGTAGCAGGTTCTGAAGCGGCATGGTTCTCCATCGACGGGTTCGGTCTCTAAGGCCGTGTGCCGCGGGATCGAATAGCCGCCCACCAGACCCGCTTGCGTGCGGTCGAGTCCGAAGTGGACGATGGCCATCGAGGGGATGGGGTTGATGTAATGCGGGTACAGAACGTTCAGCAGCGCGTCGGTGATTTCCGGAAAGTCGTCTTCGATCTTGTGGCGAATCCGCGCATTCAAATAGGCGAACGATTCAATCAGGCGGCCGACGTGCGGATCTTCAACGACCTCGGCACCGAGCCGCAGCCGCCCCGCGATCTTTGGATGCAGATCGGCAAACTGGGCGCCCAGCCGGCGAACAAACGCGAGCTCGCGGTCGTAATAGGGCAGCAAATCATCCGTCATCGTTCAACACCTTTCACCTCAAACCGGCTCGTCGACGGCTCCAATGCCGAGTCGAACACCACGGGCTCGGGTGCCGGCTCAGCGTGCAGCATGGCATCGACGCGAAACCGCAGGGTGCGATCCAGCCGGTCCGAGTTGTCCAAGACCTGCACTTGCACCGTCTTGAATCGCGGTTCGTAGGTTCGGATCACGCGTTCGATCATGGCTCGCAATCTCTGCCGACCGTCGGCGCCCTGAACGTCGACCGCCCGAAAGTCGGGCAAGCCGTAGTCGACCAGCGACTTGGGAAGTTCCTTGAGGTCGTCGGGCAGCTTGCCGACGCGGCAGCGTGTGTTCAACAGATTCTCGAGATCGCGACGGACCGATTGCCTCAATTCGTTCAGCAGTTGGTGACGCGGTTTGGGGACGTCTCTGGAAACGCTGGGATCCTCGTCCAACAGACGGTCCAGAATTGAGGGTTCCAACGGCTGGTCGCGCCGGATTTTGGCCATGCTCGAGTGTTCCCTGTCCGGCCGCGGTGTGCCGCACAGCGCGGGTACTATTCCTCAGGCTGATCGATAGTGAGTTCCGTGATGTCCATGATGGGGCGATCCTGTTCGCCGACCAAGAACATGCGCTGCCCAACGCCGAACGCCGGCGCGCCCTCTTCGCCTTTCCATTCGGTGGCGCGGCCCAGCGCCAGCCGTTCGTCGGACTGTGCGGCCGATCCGGCATAGATGGCAGGCAGAAAGACCTCGCCGTCGGGGCCGCCTTTGACCACCATATGAGCCCGCCTCCACAACAAGTCGAGGGCCCGCTCGGGTGCGTGGAACTCCACGAGTTCGACGCGGTCGATCGGAATCCAATAGTATTTGCCGGTGCTTGTCAAAACTTCGAAGACAGGCGCGGTGAGATCGTCCAAGTCTCTGAAGCCTTCAAACGCCGCTCCGTCGCACGTGCCCGTCACATTGGGGTGCAGTTTTTCGGCTTCAGCCAGTCGCTGGGCAACCTGTTCAGCATTGCCCTCGCGGAGTTCGATAGACGCCTGCAAGTGCAAGCGGAGCATCGGTGATGGTTCGTCGAGAAACTCGGGAAGTCGGCCTTCGCCGTAAAATTGTTGCCGCGCTTGCTCTGCACGGATTAGCTGGCGAAACAGCGACAATCCCACTGCCGCTTCCGGGGTCTGTTGCAACAGCGTCTCGAGTTGCTTGTCGGCCCGGTCGACATTTCCGGCGAAGCACAGCAACTCGGCTAGAAAGCCGCGCGCCGATTGATCGGTAGGATTCTTCTTCAGTACCTCATTCAACGCGCTGACGGCGTCGCTGAGCTGGCCAGCCTGATACAGTTCTGTTGCGTTCATCGGCACATTCTCCTGGTTGTCGGCTGCGGCTCTGGTATTGCTTGTGACGGCCGTCCGTCGAGGTCTGTGCGGCTCAACCCCCGGCCGCAGCGACAAGTTCAGTCGTGAGTTTAACTGCAGTCACAACCTGGTCGACTTGAAAATGAGGTTTCAGGTGGATCACAGACTGATAGCTTCCCGGTTTTCCAGGAGTTTCACGCACCTGCACGCGAGCTTCCCTGAGCGGGTAGGCGGCCTTCTGTTCGTAACTGGCCTTGTCGTCGTTGATGATATAGTTCTGGAGCCAGCGTTCGATGTAGCTTTCGCAGTCCGAGGGAGTTGCAAAGCCGCCCATCTTGTCCCGGCCGATAACCTTAACGTAGTGCGCCACTCGAGAGACGCAGAGCATGTATTGGATCATTGCGGACAGACGCGCGTTGGCTCGTGCCGATTCGCGATCGTAATCCTTCGGCTCTTGCACCGACTGATTGCTGTAGAACGTCGTGCAGTCGGTGTCTTTGCAGTGGCACAGCGGAATAAAACCCAACTCGCTGAGTTGTTTCTCTTGCACGTCCGTAATCATGGCGTCGGTCGAACTCTTGGGGGCAATCCCTAAACTGTCGGTGCCGAAGGACTGTACCGGCAGATCTTCGACGATTCCGCCGCCGTAACGCTCGTCGTTGACGCCTCTGATGTCGGCCAGCCAACCGTGTTCTGCAAACGAGCGCACCAGCACCGCTCCGAACGCATAGCACGCATTGCCCCACAAGTACCGGCTGCGGTCGGCGGTCTCGACGTCTTCTTTGAACCGGAATCCATCCGTACGGTTCGAATCATCTTCGTATGGCAGGCGCATCAGAATCCGCGGCGCTGTCAGGCCGACGAAACGCGCGTCTTCGGTTTGCCGAAACGAGCGCCACTTGACGAAATCGGCCTGCTGAAAGGCACCGGCCAGGTCCAGCGGCTGCTCCAGTCCGGTAAAACTGTTGAGTCCGAACATCGACGGGTCGGCCGCTGAGATGAACGGCGCGAAGGCCGCCGCTGCCACGCCCGAGACAGACCTCAAAATGGCGAGATCGTCGGTGGGGTGGCCGGCACCCGGACGCGGATGGATCTCGTAGTCTCCCAGCAGCACACCGTACGGCTCGCCGCCGGCCATGCCGAACTCATTGCTGTAGACCATGCGGAATAGCTGGCTCTGGTCGAATTCCATCGAGCGCTCGAAGTCTTTCTCCAGCTCCTTCCAGGACACCGAGAGCACCTTGATTTTCGTGTTTTCGCCTTCGGGGACTTGCTCGGTCAAATACCTGAGTCCGCGCCACGACGATTCCAGCTTCTGAAAAGCCGGAGCGTGCAAGATGGCATTGACCTGCCGCTGCAACATATCGTCGAGACGTGCAATGTCGCGGCTCAGGTAGCGGGAGAGCTGGCGACAGTTCTCCGGTTGCCGGGGCCACCCCGACTGAGTGACCCACAGGGCAGCGGCTCGCTCGGTGGAGGATTCGCCAAGAAACCGCTCCAGCACGCCGCTTTGCCTGGCAGTTGCTCCAGCAGCCCCTTCGGTCTCTGTGCGGCTGATCACGCTCTCGATCAGACTCGGCTCAGCAAACTGCTCCGGCGGGGCCGCCGGGCCGCCTTGCGCCTCGACTTCGACGGATTGGGCAGCGGGCGAATCTCCGAGGGGTCCTGAACTCATCAGAGCGATCGTTCCGATGCCAATTTTTGCCGACGCGTCAACCGGCGGTCAAACAGCACGCCCATGGACGACTCAGGTTGCGTGCTGCCGCGACAATTCCGCGGCAGCACCGGAAGTCGGATTGGCCACAAGCGGCGATCAACCTCCACCAGCGGCTTGAGGAATACGAGCCACCATTCGCATCGATGTTGTCAATTCCTCCAACTGCAACCATGGTCGCAGCCAGGCGACCGCGTTGTACGAACCAGGAGCTCCTGGAATCTCCTTGACCTGGACTTTCGCTTCGGCCAGTGGATAGGCGGCTTTTGTGGCCTGGCTGGCCTTGGGATCGTTGTTGACATAGTTCTGAATCCAGCGGTTGAGCCATTCCTCGCAGTCGCTGGCTTCCACGAACGAGCCAATCTTGTCGCGGGCCATGACCTTTAGGTAGTGGGCGAACCGTGAGCTGGCCATCATGTACGGCAGGCGGGCCGAAATGGCCGCATTGGCCGTGGCTTCCGGCTTGTCGTACTTCTTGGGTTTCTGCGTGGTCTGTGCGCCGAAGAACACGGCGTAATCGGTGTTCTTGTAATGGCACAGCGGCAAGAACCCCAAGCCGCTTAGTTCGGCCTCACGGCGATCGGTAATCCCGAGCTCGGTCGGACATTTCATGTCCGGGTCGCCGTCGTCGCTGACGAACGTGTGGGTCGGCAGATTCTCGACCTTGCCGCCGCCCTCGGCCCCGCGAATGGCAACACAGAAGCCGGATTGGGCAAAGGCGTCGGTCATGCGGGCCCCCATCACGTAGGCCGCGTTCATCCAACAGTACTCTTCGTGGTCGACCGGTTTGTCGGCTTCGACTTCTTCGTAGTCGAATTCCTCGACGACTTTGGTCTTTTCGCCGTAAGGCAGCCGAGCCAACACGCGCGGCATGGTCATCGTCAGGAACCGCGCATCTTCGGACTCCCGGAACGACCGCCACTTCGCATACTCGGCCGTATCGAAGATCTTGGCCAAGTCGCGCGGTTTGGACATTTCGGTCCAGCTATCGAAGCCGAACAAGCCCGGCCCCGGCGCGGTGATGAATGGGCAAAACGATGCCGCTGCGACGCTCGACATTTTCGTAAGCATGTCGACGTCTTCGGGATGGTTGGTGAACTCATAGTCGCCGATCAAAGCGCCGTAGGGTTCGCCACCCGGTGTCCCGAACTCATTCTCATAGAGTTTCTTGAAGGCCTGACTCTGATCGAATTCGACCGCTTTGTCCAGATCCTTAAACAGCGTTCGCTTGTCGGCGTTGAGAACCTTGATCTTGAGGTTGGTCCCCGTTTCGCTGTTCATGACGAGGTAGTTGAGCCCCCGCCAGGTGCCTTCCAGTTTCTGGTAGGCGGGCGAGTGCATAATCGCCGCCAACTGGGTCGACATGGCGCCGTCGATGGCGGCGATGGCCTTGTTGATGGTGACAGTTATGTTCTTGTCATAGGAAACCGTCCCTTTGAGGGCCTCCTCGGTCAACGCTTTGAGGAGCTCCTCAGCTCGGGAGCGCTCGGTTTGCTTGGTCGCCGAAATAGCCTGGTCGAGCAGGCTGGCGCCAGCCTCTTCGGTGGTTTCTGCAGCTGCAGCTTGTTCGCTTTGTTCGTCTGTGCTCATTCGTTCGATCCTTTCCTCATTCACCCGAGTCGCCAGAGTCTTCGACACCCAATTCCGACGATAGCTTCTTTAACTCATCTGCGTCCTGCAGCACCCGGTCGAGCATCTCCTCGAGGTCTTCCGAGCGATCGACCTTCGTCAGCAGATCGCGGAGCTTGTCCCGAGTCTCCTTCAGTTTTTTGAGCGGCTCGACCTGATCGACGACCTTGGCCGGGTCGAAATCGTCCATGGAATTAAACTTCAGATCGACGGCCATCTCGCTGCCGTCTCCCTTGAGCGTGTTTTCGACTTTGAGGTTGAGCCCCGGCGTCATGCGGGCCATGGCATCGTCGAAGTTGTCACGGTCGATCTGAACGAACTTGCGATCCTTCATCGGTTTGAGTTTGCTGGTCGGATTCCCGGAGAAGTCGCCCATTACACCGACGACAAACGGTAGCTCCTTTTGGACGACTGCGCCCTCGGTCTCCACCTCGTAGGTGATGTGGACGCGAGGCTTGCGCACCCGTTTCAACTTGTCATGTACGCTGCCCATCATGGATCTCCTGAGAATGCAAGCTAAAATGCCGTTGGTCGCGTTAAGCGATCATGCAACGGGGCCGATTTGACTCGCGCTGAACTGATGACGCAGGCCACGCAACACATCGGGCGCAGGAACACGACCACATGCCTTGGCACAATACCGGGCGGGTGACTGTCTGGTCAAGCTAAATCGCGACCGACCCGCTCGTTAAGACCAGGAGTCGTCGGAAGACTCGGCTGCCGCTTCTTCGTCGGTCTGGATGCCTACGCGTTTGAACATATCGTTGCGCGAGGTGTCGTCGCCGATCAGTTCCTTGAGCAATTCCGGCAATGACATGCGGCCCCAACGAACGACCTGATTCAAAGAATAAGAGACGATCGAGTGCGGCTCCGTCTGGCGGAAGAAGTCGGCGACTTGAAGCAGCGCTCGAAATGCGTCTTCGCGGGTCTGTAGCCCTCTTTGCCCAGTGGCCACTTCGCCGCCGTCTCCGTCGACCGTCATTAACTCGCCTTCGACTCCCTCATCGGCCGCATTTGCGTCGGCGACGGCAAGGATGTCCCGCGCCACGCTCTTGACCCGGTCGAGACATTCTTCGAGCGTGGCCTGAATCGTCGAAGTTGGAGGGGCTTGAGGGTATCCCGACTCGTCTTCACCGCACTTTTCATCCATCATGGCCGTCAGCTGGCCGAATTCATCGATCGCTTGCTCCATGTCCTGCACGAGATTCTGGAAGAACTCGGCGGACGTTTCACGGACTGCGGCGTCGAACATATCCGTGGTGAAGGCGCCCTGGTCGATGCGCGCCTGCCGGGCATCGGGGTCGGTGGCCTGCGACAGACTGACGGCTTGCAAATAGTCGGAGTTGGAAAGCGGCGGATGCGTTCCCTCGGCGGTGATCGGTATATTTCGGATCGGTGCAATCAGCGCGCCGTCGGCATCTTCGCCATTTAGCCCGGCCAACTGAGCCACCGTCGTGGCCACGCCGTCTTCGTCTGGCACAGGGTGAATTCCATCCCAGAACCAGTAAATCAGCTCGCGCGTCAGCCGAAATCCGTCGCGCAATCCCGCGAATCCATGCTGACGGCAGAGCGCTTCGGTCAGCCAGGCGGCCACCCACAAGTCCTTCGACTTGGTGGTCAGAATATCGATGGCCAGTTCTTCAACCCGCCGCCAGTCGGGCGGTTCCACCGCTTCCAGCTCTTCTTCTTCGCCCCAGGCCATCTGGAGCTGCCGTTCGGCTGTCCGTGCGGCTTCGCGGGCGTCTTTAATCTCGTAATACGTCGCGCTGAGTTCGGGGTCCTCTTTCAACTCCGGCCCGACGTTGTTCTCGCCGGGGATGTACGCCAGCAGCGCTTCGAAATCGAGAATTTCTTCTGAGGCCATCGGGGTCGCTCACGCTCTCTAATACACAGGGACGGCACGAAGCTCCGCACGCCATTATCGACGACGCGCGGACCTTCGCAATATCAAACGCGTCGCTCACGGGTCGTGGCGTTCAAGTGCGAGCCTAACAAATCCGGCGCGCCGGGCGTATCGTGCCGAGTCTACAACGTATTACGATGTCTTGTGCCACGCCGTGCTGTTTGCACAGCGGCATCAGGGCGGCTACCAGGACCAGCGCATCTCGACTCGCCAGCGCGAGTCGTACCACCCGTTGCGGGTCACGTCCCAGGCATGCGAGAATCCCAACTCGAACAGGCCTAAATCGCCACGTGGACCAAGCACCAGGCGGGACCCCACATGCATCGAGATCAGATTTTGACCGCTAATGTCTTCTGAGGGAGGGTCCGCGCCCATCATCGCCGGCGGGCCGGTCGTCCGCCGGCCGTCGAAAATCGTCCACCCTACCACTTCTGCGGTGGGCAAGATGGCGAAAGTGTCCGTCTCATACATGATGAAACTGGCGCCGCCGCCGTAGCGCAACAATTGGCCGGCGAAATCACTTTGTCCGGAGATCGGAAACCGAACGGCCAACTGCCCGTGCCCGATGAGTTGGTCGCTGAACACATAGCGAGCCAGCATGCCTGGTTCCAACGACGTGTGCCCCGGACCAAGACCCTTGCGCTGCGACCCGGAGTTGAACAATGTGGCGAACGTCTGCGTCAGCTGCCATGTATTCCCGTCAACCATCACCGTTTTGGTCATGATGCTGATATTGCTCAATCCGGCGGTGTTGTCGTTGATGACCGGGTTCAGTATTCGTAGCGGGATGTCGAAGACCGTCGAAAATCGGCTCCCCCCCATTTCGAGAATACCGTGCAGCTCCTGGTAATCGACGCTGGTTTCAAACGCCGGCCCGTCACCGGGCATGGCCCAGAAATATTCTCCGCGCGCAGGGGATTCCAAGCCAATTGCCGAGTCGAAACGGACCCGGAAGTTGTTGGAAGGCTGTGAAGGCTCGGTGGCAACCAGTGCAAAGGGCAGCCGTTCGTGGCCGATGCCTTCGTCGATTGACGGTTGGTGATAGCTTGGGAGGTGCCGGAACGGTTTGCAGTATCGGCATTCGTCGTCGCAGCCGCTGCAGTGATGGCAAGTCTCTTTGATCGGAAACCACGTCTCCATCCAACCCCATAAGCGCAGGAACGGTTCCTGCGGATAGTGAATCCAGCTTCTGTCGGACGACTCGAAGACCGATTCGGGCTCGACAATCCATTCACCTTCGGCGACCCATTCACCCTCGCCGGTCTCGATCAGCGTTTCGTCGTACACCTCGGCGAAAATCGGTTCGGTGGCCCCTCCCTCAGAAACGGTCGAGAACGGACGTTGAGGCGTCAGACTCGGCTCGTCTGGAGTCATTTCTGGCGCCACGAATTCCGGCACCGGCATGGCTAACGGCGAGCTGTTTCCGGCCGCCTGAACAGCACCGACTCCGGTCTCGTCGACCTGTGCCCCGACTGCCCCCTTGGGTGCCGAGGCGCCGTCGGCTCGAAAATACTTCACGGCTGCCTGCAGAGGGTTCTGTGGTAGAACGCGGTGATTAACTCGGTCCCCTTCCGGTAGTCGCGTTTGTTGAGTGCGCGCCGGAACTCTGACTCGCCCCGACTCGATCTGAACGTCGGGTTCGACAATCAGTTCGCCCGAGGCAGACGATCGGGCTCGAGGAAGTTTGAAGATGATGCGGTTGCGTCCGCCGTCATTCGCTGTAGACGCAGGTTCCTGCGCAACGACGCTCAAAGGGATCACTGACGCTAGCCAGAGCGTCAGCATCCCAATGATCCAGTCGTTGAACCCGATTCGCCGCACTTAATCGTTCCGCCATTAATCGGAAGAACGCCGCGACACGAGCAGCGTCATTCCTGGTTTTCCTGGGTGCCTGGTACGCCATTGATCTCAGCGCGTACCGATGGTGCCGCGATGAGAGGTGCGCTTGTGGTAAAAGGTATCGGTTGTATCGGCAGTGACGGTTATGCCAATTGACGAAACCGGGCAAATCCGTCTGATCTCGCCGCAACACGGTTGAGGACGTTTTGCTCAAGTCGTTGAATCGTCAGGTGTTTACAACTTTTTCGGCGGTTGGTACCATTCCGCGGTGACGTCTCCCTTGCACAGAGTGTTGGCTGAGCAACCAGCCGGCAATTGCGGCCTCACCGATTCGGTCGCTGAGATTCCTGCGGGTGGCCGTTTCTTAGGCGTCGCAGTTCGGACGATGAAGTAATCTCCGCAAGAATCCCGAGGACTCCAACAACATGCGGAACCTGCCGGTCCATTGGCACGAAGGGCTGTTTCTGCGTCCTCACCATTTCCAGGCCGCAGAGCGCTATTGGACGGAGTCGGCGCAGCTCTCACACCACTGGGACAACCCGCACCATTACGGCTTGCACGCCATTCACATCAACGCCGAAGCGCTGGCCAACAATCAATTCGAGGTCCACGCCCTGGAAGCCCGGTTGATGGATGGCACGATCGTGGCGCTCGACGCCGGACAAGAACCGGACCGCGTCGCTCTGCAGGAGGCGATCGAAGTCCAGCAGAAACAGGCCAACCTGGCCGAGGCGTTCGAAACCGAGTCGGTCGTGCGTGTCTATCTTGGCATCCCGAAGTTAAAGCTCGGCAGGGCAAATGTAGACACTGGCAACGGATCCACGTCGTCGCGGTATGTCGAAACCAAGCTCATGTTGCAGGATGAAAGCCAGGGCAGCAACGACCAAGAGATTCAGTTTCGCAACCTCAACGTCAAGTTGCTGCTTTCGACTCAGGATCTGTCCGGCTACGAACTGCTGCCCATCGCCCAGATCAAACGTGCAGGCGAAGGTGAGGCGGTCCCGCAATTGGACCAGGACTACATTCCGCCAGTGCTCTCGACAAGCGCCTGGACCGGCTTGGGCCGCGGAATTGTCCGGGCGGTGTATGACGTCATCGGCCAGAAGATCGAGGTGCTCAGCCAACAGGTCGTCAATCGGGGCATCGGTCTGGACAGCCGCCATCCCGGCGACATGGACCGCATTCTGATGCTCTCGTTTCTAAATGAGGCCTACAGCGCATTGGGGGTCATGGCGTTCGGAGTGGGCGTGCACCCGTTTGTGGCTTACATGGAGCTTTGCCGCGTTGTGGGGCGGCTGTCGATCTTCAGTCCCGAACGTCGGGAACTCGAGATCCCAGCCTACGACCACCAAGACTTGGCCCGGATCTTCAAGCATGTGCGGATTCGGATCGAACAATTAATCAACGCCGTTCGCGACTACGAGTTCGAACAACGGTATTTCGTCGGCGTGGGCATGGGAATGCAGGTCAGCCTGGAACCTCACTGGTTCAACTCCGATTGGCAATGGTATATCGGCGTGAACAAGGGCGATCTCACCGCTCAGGAATGCCGCGACCTGCTTTCGGCCGGTCAACTCGACTGGAAGCTGGGCAGCAGCCGGCAGGTAGAGATCTTGTTTCAGCACCGGGCCGAGGGACTGCAGCTGATACCGCTGGACCGGGCCATTCGCGCACTGCCGGCCACTCAAGATTGGATCTACTACGAGGTTTCCCGACGAGACACGCCCGCCTTCCGCGATATCCAGGAAACCCAGACACTGGCCATGCGCGTGCAAGACTCGATGATATCGAACAAAGACCGGTTGCAGGGTGAACGTCAACTCGGCGTTTCTGTGCGTGGTCGTCAGTCCAATTTGGAATTCGCCTTGTTTGCGGTGCCGCTGCAGCGATGACTCCAAAATTTGCCCAAGCAGTCGATCCGATCTTTCTGTACGTTCTCGATCTGCTCGACCGCATTAATCGTGACGAATCGGCCTCGCCGCAGGAAGATCACCTGCGGATCTGCGCGCTGATCGACCAGGCCGAGGCGATTGTGGGGGCCAGCCCTGAATGGGAGATCGCCAAATATGCGATCGTCTCCTGGATTGACGAGATGCTCGTCGATACCGAGTGGCAGGGCCGGGAGTGGTGGAGTAACAACATTCTGGAAGTGAAGTTTTTCAACACCCGACTGTGTAACGAGCGGTTCTACACACGCGCGCAAGAAGCCTCGACATTGGCCAGTCGCGACGCGCTGGAGGTGTTTTACGACTGCGTGATCCTTGGGTTTCGGGGTCTGTATCGTAACCCCGATTTCGCAGTTCAGCTGGCCGCATCGCACGGCCTGCCTCCGGACCTGGAGTCTTGGGCCCGTCAAGCTTCGATGGCGATTCGGCTGGGACAAGGCCGCCCGCCCTTATCGGGACCGGTTCGCTCGCTTCGCGGTGCTTCGCCACTCCGCACGAAGCCGTTGGTCGTTTGGTCCTGGGTTGCGGCCGCCATTCTGGCGATGGTTAACGTCATCTACTTTTCGCTGTTCTATTCCGGATCATAAGCGCAAAGTTCACTTATGAGTTCCCCGAAGTCCCCGGCCCCCCCCGACGACGAAAATCAGCCGGGATTCTTCTCTCGGATGTTCTCGGCCATCGTGGGTTGGCCGCGCAGTCTCACGTTGCCGGGTTGCGCGTCCGTCATCTTGGCCGCCTTTTTGGTCCTGGCCGCCATCGTCGTATGGGTGGCCTTTCTGATCGATCCCAACAACATCCCTTGGCGGCACTCGCTGACGCTGAGCAGGATTCTGGCAGTTCTGGTGCTGCTGGTTGTCGTGCCCATCGTCACGTATCGCGGCCTCAGGCTCTGGCTCGAGGGGGACAAGTCCCGGTTTCCAGACGTCGATTATGCCTGGAAAGCCGGCGTCGAGGCGCTTCGACGTAACGGGCTGTCGATCGACTCGATTCCGATCTTTCTAATCCTCGGCTCTCGAAGTGAGCAACAAGAGCGGGCGATGATGCATGCCTCTTCGCTCAGTTTCCGAGTTGCCGGAATTCCGGAAGGACCGGCACCGCTGCACTGGTACGGCAACCCCGACCGAATCTACATCTTCTGCACAGAAGCCGGTTGGTCGAGCGCGCTAGCCAGTTACATGGACAAGCGGGCCGCACAACCGAACGGACTCGATCTATCGGTGCCCCAACCAACCCAACAACCGCCGGCGGTCGCGCAGCCGCAGCCAATCCCGCAACCCACAGCGGCAGCAAACCCGACTTCTCCCCCTGCGCCGCAGATGCCGGCGCCGGCAGCCCGCCGCACAACGCCCCCCGCCTCCTCTGGCGGACTACTGCAGCCACGCTCTCCCGCGCCGCCTGCCGCAGCTCAGCCTGCCGCACCGCTGCCAGTTCCAGCGGATTCCGCCCCAGCGGCGCCACCGGCCGATCAGGTTCGCGGTACGATGAATGTGAGCCAATTCATCTCGTCCCAGGATTCTCCCGGACAAGAGCCCGCTGGCGCGCTCCCGCCGCCCGCGCCGGGGTCATCGATTCTGGGCGGAATTGCCACCAGCAGCCCGGGGCAAACCGCCCCCGCTGCCGGTTCACCCAGGCCTCCGCAGAACATCACCGGTACACTTGTCGTTCAGAGTCCTGCCGCGGTTGCTCCCAGCCAACCACAGCCGCCGGTTCCGCAAGTACCTGCAGCCCAGCCCGCACCTCAACAGGCGCCGCCGAAACCTTCTTCGGCGATCGTCCAACCCGCGCCAGCCGCTGCCGCGCCGCAGGCCAGCGGTGAGCAACCGCCCGTGTTGGCCACACAGGATTCGACGGAACAGGTAGAACGCTTGCAGTACGTCTGCCAGTTGCTCAAACGCGTCCGGCAGCCATTGTGCGCTATCAACGGCATTCTGACCCTGCTTCAATTCCGCATGGTCCAGACCGGCCGGCGCGAGACCACCGAGCTGCAACAGGCCATCCGAACCGATTTGCTGACTGTCCAGCGAAGTTTGGAACTTCGCGCGCCGGTTACGACCATGATCGTCGGTCTCGAAGATGGGACCGGGTTTAGCGAACTCGTGCGGCGGGTCGGCCGCGAGCGCGCCGCAATTCAACGCTTCGGCGGACGCTTCGACACTCGCAGCATTCCAACTCCCGACGAGTTGTTCGCCCTGTCCGCACACGTCTGCGGCACCTTTGAGGACTGGGTGTATACGCTGTTTCGCGAGAAAGGCGCCCTGTCGAGAACGGGGAACACCCAGCTGTATGGCTTGCTGTGCCGTGTGCGCTGCAACCTAAAGGGGAGGCTGGCGGCGATCCTCGGCCAAGGATTCGGATACGACGCACGACTGCACGGCGACGACGACCCAATCTCGTTCAGTGGTTGCTATTTCGCAGCGACGGGACAGACCGAAGATCGACAGGCATTCGTCCGCGGCGTGCTCGACAAGCTCGAAGAAGAGCAAGAAGACGTCGAATGGACCACACGCGCGCTGGTCAACGATCGTCGCTATTTCTGGCTCGCCTGCACCGGAATCGTCTTGAGTGCCGCACTGGTCGGGTCGCTGGCCTGGATGATTGTCGCCGGTTGAGGGTTGGTGCCGGACCCGGGCCAAAAAGTCATCGTTCATTTCATGCGCCACAGCCAGGAGTCGCGATGAACATTCGAAGCGCAATCCCATCGGCGGCCATCGCCGTCCTGCTTCTGTATTCGGCCTGCGGGTTTGCAGAGAACCGACCGCTGATCGTGGCTCACCGCGGGGCATCGGGCTACCTGCCGGAGCACACTCTGGAAGCCAAGTCGATGGCGTATGCAATGGGAGCCGACTACCTGGAGCAAGACGTTGTGCTGACCAAGGACCATCAGCCGGTCGTTCTGCACGACATCCATCTGGATACGGTCACAAACGTGGCGGAGGTGTTTCCGGATCGGTCGCGCGCTGACGGCCGGTTCTATGCCATCGATTTCACCTTGGCCGACATCAAGCAGTTGCGCGTGACGGAGCGTATCGACTTGGAAACGGGCCAGGCCGTGTTCCCCAAGCGATTTCCGGCCGGCAAGTCACGTTTCGAAGTACCGACGCTCGCCGAAGAGATCGAATTGATCCAGGGCCTGAACGGCAGCACGGGACGCACGGTTGGCATCTATACCGAGATCAAGTCGCCGGCCTGGCATCGGGCACAGGGAGGCGACATCAGTCGGATCGTTCTCGAGCAACTCGCCCGATTGGGATACCGCGACAACGGTGACCTGGCTTACGTCCAATGCTTCGATCCGGTAGAAACGCGGCGAATGCGTTCGGAATTGAAGACGGAATTGAAGCTCGTGCAGTTGCTCGCAGACAACAGTTGGAACGAGGCGGCCTTCGACTTCGACTCTCTGCGCACGAAGAAGGGCATTCGAACCATCGCCGAATATGCCGATGGCATCGGTCCGTGGATGCCGCACGTTGTGGCAGGGGTCGACGACAAAGGCCGCCCCCAAATCACTTCGCTCGTCGCGGATGCACACACCGCCGGTCTTGAGGTACATCCCTTTACCTTGCGAGCCGACGCTATGCCGAAGTACTGCAACGACTTCGAAGAACTGCTGCGTATCTTTCTGGTCGAGTCGGAGGTGGATGGCATCTTCACCGACTTTCCCGACCGGGCTGCCGACTTCCGCGATCGGATGGATTGAGAGGTTTGCGGCCGCGTGATCAGCCTTTGGCAGCGGCGGCGTCTCGATCGCAACTTTCTCGGTTGATCAGCCGCCTGCGCAAGCAATCCTCGGCGCTGAATTCTCCAATGCGACCTCACACGGGGCCAGTTGCGATGCGCCATCGCGTTGAAGTTGGCTTCCGAGCGACTCGGCTTCTGGGGGCCGCTTGACTTTCCGCGATCTAAGTGTATAATTTACACGAAGCTGATCCAAACGACGGGACTCATCGCATGATCACTCGCTCTTCCCTGGCGCTGTTGACGGACCTCTATCAGCTGACGATGGCCAACGGCTATTGGCGGCTGGGACGCTCAGAGCAGGAGGCTGCGTTTCACTTGTTCTTTCGGGAACCGCCGTTCGGCGGTGGCTATGCGGTCGTCGCTGGATTGGCACCGGCGGTGGAGTTTCTAGAGGCGTTCTCTTTTGACCGTTCCGACATCGAGTATCTGTCGACGCTGACAGGGAACGACAAACAGCCGCTGTTCGAGCGCGACTTCCTGGACTATCTTGGCAATCTCACTTTGAGCTGCGACATCGACGCAATACCCGAGGGAACGGTGGCCTTTGGGCACGAACCGCTGGTCCGCGTGCGGGGGCCGATTCTGCAGTGTCAGATCCTCGAAACCGCGCTGTTGAATGTCATCAACTTTCAAACACTCATTGCGACCAAGGCGGCGCGAATCTGCGCAGCTACCCGCGGCGAGCCCGTGCTGGAGTTCGGGCTGCGTCGCACGCAAGGCATCGATGGTGGTTTGGCGGCCAGCCGGGCGGCGTACATTGGCGGGTGCGCCGCGACTTCCAACGTGCTTGCCGGCAAGCATTTCGGTATCCCTGTGCGCGGCACGCACGCTCACAGTTGGGTGATGTCATTTGAAACAGAGGCCGAAGCATTCGCCGGCTACGCCGAGGTCATGCCCAACAACTGCGTGTTTCTGGTCGACACCTATGACACCTTGCAAGGCGTGCACCGGGCCGTTGAGGTCGGCAAGCAGCTGCGCGACCGCGGGTACAAGCTGGGCGGCATTCGTCTCGACTCAGGCGATTTGGCCTACCTGAGTGTCGAGGCGCGCAAGATCCTCGATGCGGCCGGTCTGACCGATGCCGTCATCGTCGCCTCGAACGATCTGGACGAGCGGATTATCGAGAGCCTCAAGGCCCAGGACGCGAAGATCTCGGTGTGGGGCGTCGGCACAAGACTGGCGACTGCCTTCGAGCAACCGGCGCTGGGCGGCGTTTACAAGCTGGGGGCGCTCAGAGACGCTGGCGGCGACTGGCAGCCCAAAGTCAAACTCTCGGAGCAAGCGGTCAAGACGAGCATTCCCGGCATCCTGCAGGTGCGGCGTTTCGAAACATCCGACGGACTGGTGGGCGACATGATTTATGATGAGACCATGGGTGTAGACGGGCGCTCCACGATTGTCGACATGAAGGATTCGACGCGCCGCAAAGTAGTACCGGCCGGCACAAGCTCGTCGGACCTGCTGCAACCGGTGATCCGTGGCGGGAAGTTGTTCGCACAGCCGGAAGAACTTTCCGTGGCGAGGGCCCGTGCCCAATCCGAACTAGAAAAGGTCCACCCCTCGATCCGCCGATTCTTGCATCCGCACGAGTATCCCGTCGGCATCGATGTTGGACTGCACGAGCTACGGGACCGCATGATTCACGACGCCAGAGAACGGTCGTGGACAGCCAGAGAGGCGACCTGATGCTGATTTACGCCACCAGCAGCTACGGTTACCTCCGCGATGAACTCGCCGCCCACACCCAGGCTGAAGTCGGACGGCTGACGCGCAAGACGTTCGACGACGGCGAGCTCTATCATCAGATTGTGGACGAGACGGTCGGCCGAGAAGTCGTGTTGATTGGCGGTACCATCAGCGAGACCGAGACGCTCGAGTTGTTCGACTTGTCGTGCGGACTGGTTTCAAGCGGTGCGCGGTCGCTGACCATCATTGCCCCATACCTGGGGTATTCGACGATGGATCGGGCCGTGAAACCGGGTGAAGTGGTCAAAGCCAAAACACGGGCCCGGTTGCTTTCGTCCATCCCGCATGCCCGCGAGACGAATCGACTGATCGTGCTCGACCTGCACGCAGAAGGCATTCAGTACTATTTCGAAGGGGGATTGCACGCCATTCACGTCTACGCCAAGCCGATCATTCTGGAAGCTGTGCGCGAATTAGGTGGAGCCAAATTCGTGCTGGCCTGCACCGACGCCGGCCGTGCGAAGTGGGTCGAGTCGTTGGCCAACGAACTCGGCGTGCCGGCCAGTTTCGTCTTCAAGAAGCGGCTCGGCGACGGCACACCCGTGATCAACGCCATCAACGCCGACGTAGCCGGGCGTCGCGTCGTCCTTTACGACGACATGGTCCGCTCGGGCGGCTCGCTGTTGAACGCCGCGCAGGCCTACCGCGACGCCGGGGCCGTGGAGGTCTCCTGCGTGACCACACACGGGCTGTTCCCCGGAGATGCCTTGAGACGCATCAAGCAGAGCGGGTTGATCTCACGGATCCTGTGCACGAACAGTCATCCGCGGGCGGTCGAGCAAGCCCGGCAGTCCGATGGATTCCTCGGGGTGCGGAGCGTGTCGAGTGTTCTGGCTGACGTATTTCGCCAAACAAACCCAACGAGTGGAACATCGCCGTGAAACTGATGCGAGTCGCCGCCGCTGCGTTGAACCAGACGCCCCTCGACTGGGACGGCAACGCGGCCAACATTCAAGCCGCGATCGAATCAGCACGATCCGACGGAGCCGCGCTGCTCTGTCTCCCGGAGCTATGCATCACCGGCTATGGCTGCGAAGACGCGTTCTTTTCGCAAGCCGTCGTGCGCATGGCGGCCGGTGTGCTCGACGAATTGGTGCACCATACCCGCGGCATGGCGGTATCGGTCGGGCTGCCCATCATGCACGCCGGCGCACTGTTTAATGCCTCGGCCCTGCTAGTCGACGGCAGCGTGGCTGGGATCGTCTGCAAACAACACCTCGCCGGCGACGGCTTGCACTACGAACCGCGTTGGTTCAAGCCGTGGCCGGCCGACGTGGTCGACCGCATTAGTCTGGGGCCGCACGAGTGCCCGATGGGCGACCTGCTGTTTGAGTTCGGAGACGTGCGACTCGGCTTCGAAATCTGCGAAGACGCCTGGGTCGCCAACCGCCCGGGACTCGACCACGCACGCCTGGCCGCCGACATCATCTTCAACCCCAGCGCCAGTCACTTCGCCTTCGGCAAAGCAGTCGCAAGGCGGCGATTGGTGGAAGAGGCCTCAAGGTCGCTGGGCGTGACCTACGTTTACAGCAACCTACTCGGAAACGAAGCCGGCCGCGTGATCTATGACGGCCAGACGCTGATCGCAGCACACGGCGAGTTGCTCGCCTGCGGTTCGAGGCTCAGTTTTCAACCGGTCACGGTCGCGCAGGCGGTCGTCGACATCGATGCAACACGCACGCGGCGGGCACAGTCGGCCAGTTTCGAACCGCAGGTCAAAGTCGCCGAAGGTCGCATCGTTGAATTGGACTTCGAGCCTCTACAGGCGCCGCCGGCTGCATTGCAGGTCAACATCGACGCCTGGGAACAGTCGTCCCGTGTCAAAGAGGAAGAATTCACCCGCGCGATTGCCTTGGGGCTATTCGACTATCTGCGCAAGAGCCGATCGAAAGGCTTCGTCGTCTCGTTAAGCGGAGGCGCCGACTCCGCGGCAGTGGCCTGCCTGGTGGCATTGATGGTCAGGTTCGGCGTCGGTGAACTTGGGATCGAAGAGTTCTGCCGAACCGCGCGGCTGGCACTTCCCGACGGAGAAGCCGCCGATGTTCTCCACAACTTGACGCGCTCGTTGCTGACCACCGCCTATCAGGCAACCCGGAACAGCTCGGACCATACCCGAAAAGCGGCCCGGACTCTGGCCGAGGTGTTGTCGGCGGATCACGTCGAACTCGATGTCGACGACCTTTGCCAGGGCTACACGCGTAAGGTCGAGCAGGCGCTCGGTAGAGAACTTCAGTGGCCCGATGACGACTTGGCCCTGCAGAACATCCAAGCCCGTGTGAGAGGTCCCTCGGTCTGGATGCTGGCCAATGTGAAGAACGCATTACTGTTGGCGACCAGCAACCGCTCCGAGGCGGCCGTGGGCTACGCCACCATGGACGGCGACACCTGCGGAGGCATCAGTCCGATTGCTGGCATCGACAAGGCGTTTCTCCGCGGGTGGCTGCGGTGGCTCGAGTCTGCAGGTCCCCAGGGACTGGAGCCCATCCCGGAACTGAGTGTCGTGAACCGGCTGGAGCCGACGGCCGAGTTACGGCCGCTCGACGCCGCGCAGACCGACGAAGACGACCTGATGCCCTACGACCTTCTCGACGCGATCGAGGACCACGCTATCGGCGAGAAGCGTTCACCGGCAGAGGTGCTGGCGACCGTTGCGGTGGAGTTTCCCGCGCACACCCGCGAAAAACTGGAAGCCTGGGTCCGCCGCTTCTTCGAACTTTGGAGCCGCAATCAGTGGAAGCGGGAACGCTACGCGCCATCCTTCCACGTCGATGACAAGAACCTCGATCCCAAAACCTGGTGCCGTTTCCCGATTCTCTCCGGCGGCTTCCGCCGCGAACTGTCCGAATTGGGCGGCGATTCCTGACCGCCTCCGCATAGCTTTTGCCGAGAAATCCTCACGGAAATCTCAACGGCCAGTTGACTTAGTGTAGTTTATACACAATAATAGTGTTGAATACACACTAACGCGAGCCTTGCACGATGCCAAACACCTACGAATACCCGCGGCCGGCACTGACAGTCGACATCGTCGTGTTCGCGCTCGACGCAGAAGACCTGCAAGTCATGCTGATCCAGCGGGACTTGGAACCCTACAAGGGCCATTGGGCGCTTCCGGGGGGCTTTGTGAGGATTGAGGAGACGCTCGAAGGGGCGGCCCGCCGCGAGCTCCAAGAAGAGACCGGGGTGCGGGACATCTTCCTCGAGCAGCTCTACACCTTCGGTAGCCTCAATCGCGACCCGCGCGAACGCGTCGTCACGGTTGCCTATTACGCCTTGGTCAACCTGGAAGGGCATGACGTGCGCGCCAGCACCGACGCCCGCAACGCCGCCTGGTTCCCGGTGAACGATCGGCCCAAGCTGGCATTCGACCACACCACTATTCTGGATGCCGCCTACGAGCGGCTGCGGGGCAAAGTGCGGTACCAGCCCATCGGGTTTGAACTGCTGCCGGAGAAATTCACACTGCGGCAGTTGCAGCACCTGTACGAAGTCATTCTGGACCGGGAGCTCGACAAACGAAACTTCCGCAAGAAAGTGCTCGGCATGGGCATCGTCAAAGAGACTAACGAAATCGAAAAGGACGTCGCCCATCGAGCGGCCCGGCTGTACCGCTTTCACAAACGCAGCTACGACCGCCTCTTCAAGAGAGGCTTCAATTTCGAGATCTAGCATGCTCTACGTAGAAGCTCCTGATGAGTACACCGGCCAAAGCGCCGCCGTCTTCTTGGCGGGTGGCATCTCGAATGCCGAAGACTGGCAAGCCGAGTTGGTCGCATCACTGGCGGGCATCGACGCGGCCGTTCTCAATCCTCGGCGGAAAGACTTCCCGATGGGCCACCCCGAAGAAGGTCGACGGCAGATCGCGTGGGAACATCGGCACCTCGAGCGTGCCGATCTAGTCGCGTTCTGGTTCCCGCCGCAAACGGTCTGTCCCATCACACTGTTCGAGCTTGGCGCCTGTAGCTCCTCGCCCACCGCGATTGTTGTCGGCACGCATCCGAACTACGCGCGGCGATTTGACGTCACCGTCCAATTGGGGCTGCGGCGGCCGGAGGTCACAGTACTGCGCAGCCTGGAGGATCTGGCCCGAGCGATCTCAGAACACCCCGCCCTGCAAGGAACAATTTCATGAAGACCCTGTTGCTGATCGACATCCAGAACGATTTCCTGCCCGGCGGGACGTTGGCAGTGCCGGCCGGCGACGAGGTTGCTTCCGTCGCCAACCGACTCATGCCCGCATACGACCTGGTGGTCGCGACTCAAGACTGGCATCCCGCCGATCACCTCTCCTTCGCCAGCGGGCACCCCGGGCGCACCGTGGGCGACGTCATCGAACTGGATGAGCTTCAGCAGACGCTGTGGCCCGAGCATTGCGTCCAAGACACGCCGGGCGCAGCTTTCGCAACCGGGTTGAATCTAGACGCCATCCATCACGTTGTCCAAAAAGGGACCGATCGCCGGATTGATAGCTACAGCGGGTTTTTCGACAACGCCCGGCGTAAAGCAACCGGGCTCGCAGATTACCTGATCGAGCGGGGCGCACAAGAACTCGACGTCATGGGGCTCGCGACCGACTACTGCGTGAAGTTCACCGCGATCGACGCCGCCGAACTTGGATTCCAGACAACGTTTCTGTCCCGCGGATCGCGGGGGATCGAATTGAACCCGGGGGATTGCGACAAAGCGGTCGCCGCCATGCGAGCCGCGGGAGTCGATGTGAAGGAAGAAATAGAACAATGAACCGCAACCGACGAGCACAACTCGGTAACGAAACCGTCGCCATCGCCCAACAGGGGTGGTACGAAACTGCCGCGGGACGCGTCGACATCGCGAAACAGTTGCAGAGCTGCGTGGAAAACACAGCTCTGTTCACACCCGCTGATCTCGACGAGTTGGTCGATGCGATTCCGCAAGGGTCGCGGCAGACCAAAATCGAGGTGCCCAACGAAACGACTCTATCGGCGGCCCGCCGGCTGGTCGTCGATGGAGGTCACGCCAACACGCTGTGTCTCAACTTCGCCTCGGCGAAGAAGCCCGGCGGCGGCTTCCTGAGCGGAGCACAGGCACAAGAAGAGAGCCTCGCGCGAGCCTCCGCCTTGTACGCATCGCTGATCACGCAGACTGGCTACTACGAAACCAACCGAGGCTGCGGCACAGCGTTGTACACCGACCACATGATCCTCAGCCCCGACGTGCCCATCTTCCGCGACGACGATGGAGATCTGTTGGCCGAACCGTATCTGCTGAGCATTGCAACGGCGCCTGCCGTCAATGCGGGAGCGGTTCTGAAGAACGAACCCGACAAACAGTCGATGATCCGACCAGCGATGGCAGCTCGAATCGCCAAACTACTCGCTCTGGCCGCCCATCGCGGCTATGAGCACCTGGTTCTCGGTGCCTGGGGCTGCGGCGTGTTTCGCAACGACCCGGCCGAGATTGCTCGGTTGTTCGCCGAAGCACTGCTGCGCGACGGTCCATTTGCTGGACGCTTCAGCCGTGTCGTATTCGCCGTCTTCACGCGAGACGAGCGGATCATTGAGCCGTTTCGAACACAATTCGAAGGGGAATAACGATGTTCAACCTGCATACCATCCGCCGCGGCGAACGGGTCGCGGTGTGGCACACTGAGGGCGACGTCCGCTTCGTCGACGGGCCCCAGCGCTTGTTCCTGTTCCGAGAACGGGTCGAACTGCTGACACGGCACTGGGCACGATCGCATGAATACCTGGCGGTACAGTTCATCGATGGTCGCACGCAGCACCTGCGCGGGCCGGTTGAACTCTGGTTCAACCCGATCGAACATTCCTCGGTCGAAACCCGCAAGGCCGAGAACATCGACGCCAACCGGGCCGCGATCCTCTACCGCCGAGACGACGACCAAACGGTCACCCGCCGCGTGCTGCGCGGGCCCGTGCAATACATGCCTGAGGCGAATGAATGGCTGCAGCGGATCGACGCGTTGCGACGGCACAGCGCTTTGGCGCACCAGTATCTGGCGGTTCGATTCCTCGACGGTCGCACCCAGCATGTGCGTGGACCGGCCGACTTGTGGTTCGACCCGGATCGGCACGAGTCGATCTCGGTTGAAGACGCGACGCCCGTCGACGCCCACGAGGCGCTGGTCGTCTACGCCCGCGAGGCGGACGAGCGCGTCACCCAGCGCGTGTTGCGGGGACCGGCGCAATACGTTCCCGAAGCCAACGAGTGGCTGCACCATTTTCGCTGGCACGGCGCCGATCCGAACGATCCCACCCGGAAGATCCCCCGCGCGCTGCAGTTTACCAAGCTGCGGGTCATTCCCGATCAAATGTATTTCGACGTGCAGGACGTGCGAACCGCCGATGACGCATTGCTGGTCGTCAAGCTGATGGTCTTCTTCGAGCTGCAAGACATTGAAACCATGCTCGAGCAGACGCACGATCCCATCGCCGACTTCATCAACGCGCTGTCAGCCGACGTCATCGATTTCGCGGCTGGGCGTTCTTTCGAACAGTTCAAGGAGGCGACCGAGGGCCTCAACGAGCTTTCGGAATACGCCAACCTTGTGGCACGGACCCAGCGCATCGGATACCGCATCAACAGAGTCGTCTATCGCGGCTACGTGGCGTCTGAAAAGTTGCAGTTGATGCACGACGATGCGATCGAGAAGCGAACGGCCCTCAAACTCGAAGCAGAAACCGAACGTCAGGCCCAAGAGCTGGCCGATCTTAAACTGGCACGAGAGGCTCAGCGGGAAGCCCAACGGTGCGAAATGCAGCATGCACAGGCAGAACATGAACAGACTCTGGTGCAGCTCGCACACGACGGAGACCGCCAGCGTCGAGACGCCGACCAGAAGCAAGAAGTCGCGCACAAGCGAGAAGTGCAGCGCGCACTCATCGAGCACCTGAACGCGGAGAACGAAGAGCGGCTGCGGTTTCTTCGCGAAATCCAAGGCATGCAGGTCGACTTGACGCGATACCTGGTCGCCCAATACCAGCACCCCGACCGTTTGATTCGCGTCGACGGGCTCAATGGAAACCAACTGCACGTGCACGAAAACTAGAACCCGTCCGAAAACCCGGTTGTGGCCAGAATCGGCTTCTACGATATCGGGGGAAACGTCACCCATCAGAGGGTTTTCGGACTACTTCTCGGGAGCAGACAGCAATGTCTCACGATGATGACTTGAAGCCTGTTTACGCCGGGCAGCACTTGTCGATGGTTGTCCGCGACGACTGGGAATTCGTAGTGCGGAACACCGGCCGACCCGCCGTCGGTATCGTGGCCATCACCAACGCCGGTCATGTGGTGCTTGCCGAACAATACCGGCCCCCGGTCGGCCGCAGAGTCGTCGAACTGCCGGCAGGCCTGACCGGCGACATTGCCGGTGAAGAGCACGAAGCGTTTCTCGAAGCGGCCCGGCGCGAGCTGCTGGAAGAAACCGGCTACATCGCCGAGCGCTGGACGGAACTCGGCAGCGGCTATTCATCGGCCGGCCTGACCGACGAATCAATCGTCTTGTTCCTCGCCGAAAGCCTGACCAAACAAGGTCCCGGTGGCGGCGACGACAGCGAGGACATCACGGTGCACGAAGTGCCGCGCGAGAGCATCGTAGGCTGGCTGAATGAGCGCAACATGCCTGTAGACCTGAAGTTGCTCGCCGCACTCTACGCCGCTGAGCATGAGTTAATCACGCGCGCCTGACAACCGCCTCAAGACACGATGATCGACGGCGGCAGTCGGCTCCTGCCGGATTCTTTTGGCTTCTCAGCCCGGATCGGTTAGAATACGCGGTCGCAGTGCGAGCAAGGCATACCGTGTGCTCGGTTGCCATCACGACTGGCCGTTCGATGTTGCAGCCCGCGGAGGTCCAACATGGCCACTCCCAGAGACGACGAAGCCACTCTCGATCTTGAAGTCAGCAGCCTCGACGAAATGCATAAGACGATCGTCGGCGCCGAAGATTCGCAGATCGACGTCTGTCAGGATCTGCCTCCAGAGCATTGCCACGCTAGGCAGCGAGAGATGCTCAGTCAGAAGTTTCCGGTCGAATGACCGGATAGACCTGGATGGCGATAAAGGCCGTTTGACCGCGGACGTTGGCTTTGAGTCGCGGGGCCCATCGTTCAATCTCGCGCTGGTCTTTTTTGTCCAGCGAATCGAATTCCAGGTTTCTGGGCATTCGCGCGGGGCCCAGTACCCCGGCCTTCTCTAAAGCGGTGAATCGCTCGGGCGTGACGAACTCGCTGTGGCCGTACGTTCTGCGATACCGCAACACCTCCATCCAGTTGACGAGAATGTGCGTGATGCCCTCTTTGGCCAGCTTGCTGCGGATTTCATCCGCCGGTCGTAGCTCGAGATCAGAGTCGGCTACTCCTGGCTGTACGGCCGCGAACCACTCTTGAAAGATCGAGCGGTCGAAGGCCGTGTTGTAGACGAGTGGAAACTCCGCGTCGAACACCTGCGCCTCGCCCACGCACAGCACGCGGTCTCCTTCTTCGAACTGCTGGTTGACGTGGGCAATCGCCGGGGCATAGTTGGCCGCGGTCCACTTCCGCGCGTAATCCAAATCGGCGAGATACGCGTTGTATCCCGCCGCCCCGGAAACGACGAATTCCAGGTTGAACAAAACGCAGGCAGCCAGGCACGCCGTGGAAATCAATATCCACGCCGGCCGCGCGCTCCAAGCCGCGCCGGCGCCGGCCAACAAGGCCACGACGGGAAGCATGGGCACCCAGAAGCGGTCGATGCGATGTGTGAACAACCACCATGTCGCAAACAGCCAGGCGACATACAGCCACAAGCTGCCAACCCCCTTTCGATGCCGGGTCCACAGAAATGCCAGCGGGGCGAATCCGTACAGCAGTGGACTCAGCCAGTCGTTACGCGCCGAAACATCGGTTATCCAAAAGGGCAACTTCGAGAGCTTGTAGTCGTCGGGACGATGTCCGTTGCGCCATTTGACGTTCAAATCGTTGTCCCAATCCGCCCCGCCAAAGACCGTGTACATCAGCGGATACACGGGATTGCCCGTTTGCACCAGGTTCTTCAGCAACCAGGGACCGATCGTCAGCGTGACTCCCAGTGTGAACACGAGCGCGGGTTTGAATCGTTGGCCGGCCTGTCCTGCGGTCGCAGCATCTGAGTGCGCGTCTGCAGCTGATGCACCTGAACGAGGCCGCATTAGTGAAGCTGCAGCGATCAGCAATCCCGCCGGGATCACCACCGACAACACGCCGGGATATTTGCACGCCATTGCACTGCCAGCCAGCAGCCCGGCAACCAAGCACATGCCACTCGCCGATCCTCGCCGTCGCAATTGCTCAACTGCGATCACAGACGCCAACAACGTCACCAGCAGGTAACAGGCGAGTCCACCCTCGGTTAAGGCAATGGTCGAGATGCGGACGGTCCATGGCGTTGTCAGGTAAATGGTGGCCGCCAACCAGCCCGCGGCGGGATGAAACCATCGGCGACCCGCCGTGTACAATGCCAGCGCCGTCAATGGGGCGAACATCATCAATACGGTTTTGCCGGCAAGCGCCCCCCGAAACCAGTCGCCCCGCAGCACCATTGCCAACAGGCTCAGCATCTCGGTCAGAAAGGGAAAGCTGGTGTAGACGTTGTGTGGCAAGAACGTGATGCGACCCGCTTGATAAAACTCCTTCGGCCCCTGCAGGTGGTATTCGTTGACGTCGAAGTCGACCGATGGCAATGCCGCACCCAAGGCCATGGCCAGTAGGAATGGAAGCATCGCCACCAGGCAGGCCGCCTTCAGCGTTGGCCCGGCAGTGGCGGCATCTGCACCGCCGGCGGCAGAGTTCATTACCGTATCGGCACGGCGATCCGCAGCTGACGAGCGCAGCCGCAGCAGGACTTCGGCCACAATTGCGATACCGATCAAAGCGCCAAACAGCACCTGCGACAGCCACCCCGCCAGACCCAGCCCCAGGGTGAGCAGGGAGAGCGCCGACAGTCCCAGCGCGAAGGCGAACACCGTCCGCTCGCAGCAGCGTCTGGGCAGGCCTAGGTCGATCGGTCGCAGCAGCAGGTGGCCGATACTCCACGCGCCGGCCAGAATGCAGCCGGCCACCAGCCACAGATCGAGCCGCTGCGGTAAGAACCGCCATCCGCTGTTGGCGCCGAACTGCAGAGCCGAGCCGAGATACTTCGGCAACTCCAGCCAGACCTGCGACCGCGGGTAACCGTTACTGTTCGGCAGTTCGAGGCTGAAGAAGTAGTAGAGGAAAACGACAAGCCAACCCGTGGCCAAGGCGAACTGCCATGGCGCAGGAGCACCTTCTGTTGGGTAGCGGTCGACCGCCCGGGTACTGTGCGAAGCCGATTTCCTTTTGCGCTGGCGGCTCACAAGAGACCGATCTGCCCGGAGTGCAGTAGCAAACGCTCCGGGGCGTCCGCGGAGCTCTCGACTTCATCATAAGAGCCGCGAGACTGGAGTGTAAACGAGGAGTTCGACGGAGACGCGTGTGCGTTGAGCACACCAACTTTTTCACTTTGGATGCGGAAGGACTTGTTCTCCCCCTTGCAATGGGGGAGTCAGAGGGGGTCGAAACCCCCTGTAGTCCCCCTTCTGAAGGGGGACGGCCCAACTGATCGACTCCCGTGCGAGTCGCGAACCTGCACCGGCTGGCCACGTTCAAACCACCGGCTCGCACCGCCGTTGCACATCCGGGGGCCCGATGTGTGCTTCAGTCAGCCTCGGCGACGATCTCGACGCCGCAGATCAACGGCCTGCCGGCCTTGGCCATAAAGTTGAGCAGCAGCGCGTCTTTCGCTTCGATGCCGGCGAACTCTCTAACGACCGTTCGCCGTGGTCCACCGGCTTCGGCAAGGACGTCCAGATCTTTCAAGACCGGCTCGGCTTGCAGTTGGACGTCGAAGACGCGGTCTCCGACGCTCACGTCGTCGGGCTCCAGAAAGTGCAGCCGAACGGTAAATTTGCGAACGCGGCTATCGTCGCCCGATAGGGGAATCGTGAGTGAGTCGACCCCGACCACGCCGGATGAGGCTACCCACGGCAGTTCATTCGCTTCCACAAGCGACGAATGCTGCCGGAACCAGCGCGGGTTCTCGGCGCTCACCTGGATGGCCAACGGGGGCGAAGACCCGCCGACGTTGGGATGATCGAGCCAGAGCGTGCCGGCCGGCGACACCCGGTCGCCAGGCGCGCCGAGATTGACGCCCACGCGCTCGACGTCCTGCTCTTTGAGTTGCTCGTCGAGCTTCAGCGCGCTGTAACTCCACATCTCGCTTTCGGGCAGATGCACGAACGCCAGCGACGTAAACAACGAATAACCGCAAACGCAGCCGTGAGCGAAGTTGGGAGAATTCAAGACACCGCCTGCCGGGATCAAACTGTTGCGGCAACCGGATCGAAAACCGTCGAGTCGCGCGGTGCTGCCGGTCTCGAGATCGGTGAACCCGGCAGAGGCGGCACGAAACGTGAGCAAATGCGGGCTGGCGATGGCGTAGTTGCAGTGATGGCCCGACTTGGTGAATTCCCAGGGCACTTCCAACCCGGTGATGGGATGGATGCGTTTGATCGGTTCCCCGGTTTCGAGGTCGTAGGAGGCTCCCGGACCGCGTTGATCGATCACCTGATTGTTCCAGACGATGACTTTGTCCCACACGCTCTCGGGATGTCCTTTGAAGCCTTTGCCCTCTTCGTACTTCTTCCAGAGTTCTTCGCCGTTCTGGCCGCGGTATGCCACAATGCCGTTCTTGTTCGAACTGAGCAACACGTCGTGGTCGCCGGAGTATCCCAACCAGGTGACAACCATGTCGGTGGTGTACTTCCAGAGCACCTCGCCGGTCTTCAAATCGAGGGCTTTGACGTAGCGTTCATCGGCCGCCTTGGGCACCAGTCCCTTGCGTTTCCAATCGAGATACAGGTCTTCGAGCGCTCCGTCGAAGCAGTAGACGCGATTCTCGCCGATCGCGATGAACGGCAGGCTGAAGTCGGCCGTGTGTCGCCACACCACGTCGCCGGTGTAGCGCTCCAGCGCCAGCACCTCGACCGGCAAGCGTTGCTTGAGCTTCGGCGACATGCGGAACGCCTCGACGATCATCAAGTCGTCGACGACCCGCATGCGGCCCCAATCGGAATCTTCCGGCAGCGTCAGCTCGGCGAGTGTTTTGCCGGTTTGCGGATCGATTCGCCGGCAGACTTTTCGATCCGCCAGATAAATGCCGTCGTGGACGGCCAGGAAATTGAACCCGGCCAGCACCCGTTCGAAGTTGTTGCCGCGCCGGCCGGCACGCGGGTCTTTTTGTTCCTCAAGCGGAATCTGCCAGAGTAACCGTCCGGTATAAACGTCGACCGCGGTCAGCTTGCCGGGCCCTTGGATGAACATCCTGCCTTCGACGACCGCCATGCTGGGACCCCAATAGTGGCGGTTGTAAAACAAGTCGCCGCTGCCGGACGGTCCACCAAACCACAGCACGCCCAACGGGGCTTTGACCAGCCGGTCGTGCGACATCAGCGTGTTAGACGGGTCGCCGTACTCGTGCGTCCAATCGGCCGAACCCGGCAAAGCGCCTTCGCGGCGCAGGATCGAAAGCGAACCGGTTCTTTCGAGTTTGGCATTCGGAAGTTGAGCGGTTTCGACGAGCGTGGCCAACTCGGTGTGTTCTGCCTCAGAGAGTTCGAAGCAGGCCGCTCCGCCGTACGGGCGAAGTGATTGGAAAACGGTCTCCACCAAGCCCCGGCCTGAATCCCAGCCGGCAGCCTGCAGATCATCGACGACGATCAAGTTAGCCAGATAAGGCGGCAAGCTGAATGAAGCAGGTGTGCCGACGTGGACGGCAACACGATTGCCGTACAGACCCGCCGAGTCCAGCCGCTTCCGCGTCTCGCGGACATGTTCCGCATCACGATGCAAAGCGATGATCCGCAGTTCCGACTCACGGGCCAGCTCTTCGAGCAGTCTGCCACCCGCGGCGCCTAGTACGATGCCGAAGCCCTCGCGGGCTCCGGCTTGTTTGAGCAGCTCGCGCACCCGCTGGTTTGTGCCGTCGGCTGCAATCGGCGGCTGCGCGGGCTCCAGAATGTGTGCGATTGTTTCGCTGATGGATTCGCCGCCGAAGCAGCGAATCCCGCCGTCCGCGCTCACGACAAACAGCCGATCGTCGGCGGCCAATACCGACGATGGGACAGCGTCGATCTCTTTCTTCCAGGCAACGACCGGCGTTCCATCAGAATTGGCCGGCAGGTCGACGGCGAACAGAACCGAGTCTTGCCGCCCGTAGAGCCGATTACCGGCCTTGATGTGGATGCGAATGGGATGTTCGGCGAGCCACTTTTTCGGATCGGCTCCATCGGGCATCTCCAGGATGGGGGCCTGCATTCGCCAACGGTCTGGAAACTCGGTTCGTTTGACGACTCGGCCGCGGCGGTCTTTGGATTCCACTTCGCGCGGATTCTGCAAGTCGGCCGCGATGATGTCGTTCCCCTTGCCGAAGTATGCCGTGTTCGCCGTCAGCACCGGGCGATGCGTCGCGGGCGAGACACTCTTTCTGCCGGCTGTGTCGTACGTCACTTGTCCGTGAAACAGCAGGTCGCCGCTGACGCTGACGTGATAGTCGGTCGTACCGTGCGTCGAGTAGCTGAACCTGAGAAACTCGCCACTATCCAGATCGCGGCAAGCAGCCACAGAGCGGCCACAGGGCACGAACAGTCGATTCTCACTCAGCGCAAGGTACCCTTGCGGCGACAGATCTTTGAGTGTGACGACCGATGAACCGGATTTCTTGCCGAGGGGCCGGCCGGTGGCAGCGTCGAGGGTGACCAGGAACGTTCCCTCGAACGGCCAGACGCCGACGGTGAAGTGGATCTGCCCGCCGGCCAGCACGGCGCCGCCGCGAATCGGCCAGACGGAGATCAGGCGGTCATTGCCCAGCACGTTGCGAGGCGTGGGGGCGGCGTCGAATTTCCAGAGTTGCTTTCCGTCGGTCGCATCAAGGCAGTAGAAGCACCCGTCGTCGGAACCGAAATAGATTTTTCCATCCGCAGCAATCGGAGCAAACCGCACGGGCCCATCGGTGAAAAACTGCCAACTCTGGGCGCCGGTGCGCGTGTCGTAGGCGGTCACAGAGTCATTGGCCGACGAGCCGACGAACATCGTTTGGCCCATCACCACCGGTTCATAAGTGGCGTCGAACTGAATCCGCGGATCTTCCGGCCAGGCGGGCGTTAGTTTCGGGAGCTGTCGGGTCCACTGCAAATGCAATTCGGCAGGTAACGCCGCCTCCGTTGCCGCCGAACGCGTGGCATCGTTCCGCCAAGTCGGCCAGTCGGCTGCGCGGGCCTGCAGCGCGAGGGTGGCGAATAGAGATGCTGTCAACCAAAGACTTGGATGGAAGCAGTTGCGCTGGTTCGCTCGAATCATGCCTCGTGTTCCGATCGGTGCTGGTGACGGAAGGACCCTGTGGCGACAACAGTTCACAGCATACCCGAAGCACTGAGAACTTGCGAAAGCACGCCACCTGCATCATTGCGCAGGAAGGTACTCGGCGTTTGTGGGCGAGAGCTTGTCTAATCTCAAGCGGCTCTTCGACGGCGACGTCGCGAAGCCGAGATGATGCCCAGCGTGCCGAGTCCCAACAGAGCCAGCGACGACGGTTCAGGAACGGCCGTCAGAGAGATCTGTTCGACGCGAATACCGGTTTGAGAACCGGGCGGCGGGGCGGCCGGCAACAGCGCGGGATCCCACTGGAAGATCTCGTTGAATCCGATGGTCAGATCGCCCGAGCCATCGGCAACTCCAAATACGCTCAGCGTCGTCGAGACTGTTTGGGTTAACCCGCCGCCGGCGACCGCGGTGACGCTTCCCAGGCTCGCGCCGTTTCCGGTAATCAGTACGTCTTCCAAAGCGGGCGGGCCGCCCAATCCTACGGTCAAACCGGGATCGTCGAGATCGAAGAGCACGACCGCAACCCGGTACGGAAGAAACGGTACCAAACCGCTGAACGTGAAGATGGCCTCTTCGAACCCACGCACGACATCCAACGGCGGCGTGACGGAAACTGCGCCGGCAAACAGCACAACGCCTGACGCATCCGGAACCGGTGGCAATCCGCCACCTTGAAACGTCGGCTCAACAGCGTCGAAGAACCCGGCAGGCAGAGACGCTGGATTCGTGTGGGCCACAGTGCCGGGAACCGAAGTTGCCACCGTGGAGTAGAGGTGTGTCACCGTCGCGCCGCCGGCTGCCGGATTGGTGCCGCCGATGGAAGGCCCAAACGTCGCGACGATGGGAGCGGCCTGCAGCGTGCCGCAAAGATTGAGGAGACCAACGCTGAATGCAAGAACGAGACGGCTTGGCTTCATGGTCCCCTCCTGAGTGATGGACTGCCAATGACGAGCGTACGGTACAGTCGCGCGAACGCAGTCGTCAAGTTCGTCAGGGTCGACCGAGCTGTACACACCTCAACGTGCGTTCATCCCGCACAAACAGCGAGCCGTTTGACAGGGCAGGCAGCGCGCGTGCCGTGCCGTTTAGGAGTTGTGCGCGGTCGAGTTCGCGATAACTTTGCGGGCTCAACTGGACCAGAACCAGCTCGCCGTCCGTTTTCATGACCAATAACTTGCCGTCGGCCTTGATCAACGTCGCATAACCGAAACCATCCTCGCTCCAGAGGACCTTCTGGGTGACCGGGTCGATGCACCGCAGTGCGGCGCGGCCCATGTCTTGGCGGCCATGAACGCCGTATACCGCTCCGTTCTCGACGATACTGGTGGTGTATTGGCTCGATAGCGTGTTGTCGCTCGTCCACTGGATGTCGGCGCGATTGCTTTCAATCTTTGCGTACACGGCCCCGACGCCGTAACTGGCCGTCAGCAGCAAGTGCCCATCGATCACCAGTGGATTGGCTCCGGTCACTTTGGGTCCCGGCTCACCGAAGGGTAGGCTGAATCGGGTATCTCCGGTCTTCGGATCGATCGACAGGGCATTCAATCGCGTGGCAAAAAAGACGTGCCGCACGCCGTCTATGGTGGCCGCTACCGGCGACGAATAGCTGGCCCGTTCGTCGGTCGCAGTCCAGACCGTCTTGCCGTCAGCCAGCGCGAAAGCGACGATGCCTGCCTGCTTCGAGTCGCCGCCGACGTTGACCAGCAACAGGTTTCCTTCCACCAGCGGACAGCTTCCGATTCCGAAGTACCCTTCCGGCGGTTCGCCGCGAAATGGGCGCTTGGGGCCGAGTTCGTCGAATGCCTTGCGCGACCAGACGGTCTTGCCGCTCTGCAACTCGAGGCAATGCAACCCGCCTTGCGCCCCGTACACGTAGACCCGCGAATTGTGGATCACCGGCACCGCTCGGGGGCCGCTGTCGTCGATGAACGAGGGCCGGTACTTGGCGTCAAATTCGGCCGTCCATTTCACGTCGCCGGTGGCGGCGTCCATCGCCTCGACGATCTCCTTGTCGCGCAGGCGATGAAACAGCACGGCAATCCCGTCGGCGACCGCGATGCCGGCATATCCGCTGCCGACGCTGCGTTGCCAAACCGTCTGGGGTCCACCAGCCGGGAAGCGGTCGACGATCGACTCGCCTTCGGCGACTCCATTCCGGTTCGGTCCGAGAATCTGCGGCCAATCACCCGCGCGGGTGTCGCCAGCGACGACCGCAAAGCAGGCTAGGGTCGCGCACAGCGCAATCAGTCGCCTGCCATCGGTGCATTCACTCGTCGAATCGTTCCTGGATTGATTACGCATCTCGGCGTTGTTTCTCACAAGCTGGCCTTGAGCATGCGGATGAATTCTTTGAGCAGTCCGGTGTTGTTCATCCAAATGCCGGCGGTGACGAGGTTGCCGTCGACCACGACCGCATCGTCGACATACTTGGCGCCGGCCATTGTGGCATCGAGTTCGCATTTGGGAACGGTGGTGACCGTGAGGTCGCGGATGCAATCGGCGGCGGCTACGATCTCGATGCCGTGACAGATCGACGCGACCGGTTTTTTCTTCTCGAAGAAGTGCCGGGTGATTGCCAGCAGATCTTTGTCATACCGGAGATACTCCGGCGCCCGGCCGCCGGAAAGGAACAGGCCCGCGTAGTCGTCGGGGTGGACGTCGGCAAACGCGATGTCGGACGGCAGATGATAGCCGGGCCGCTCCTGCGTGATGTCCCAGCCCGGCGGCTGCTCATGCGTCACCATGTGATACAGCCGCTTCTCAGGCGCTGCCACAACCACCTCGAACCCGTCTTCCGGCAGACGGAAGAAGGGATACATCGTATCCAGCACTTCGGTCGCGTCGCCGATAACGAGCAACACTTTGGGCATGAGGGTCTCCTTGACTGAGCGCAGGGTGAATCGGGGTGCGGCCGGGACGCCTGTTTGTTCTAACGCGGAACGCCAGCAGAGTTCAATCGTCTTTCCTTCTGGTTCCCAAGCCGAGCTTGGGAACGAGGGCATGGAGTAGGTTCCCGCTTAGGAGACGCAGCCAGGGTGACGAAAACTTTGGTGATGACCGTTGATTCGTGCGTTGATTACGAACGCTCCCCAGTTGGGTGCCACTGGCGGCTCGTCCGCCAGTGCATTCGCTGTGACGGCGAATGAATGCAGGAGAAAGTTTCTGCGCGGTGTCGCTCTCGGCACTGGCAGGCAAGCTGCCAGTGGCACCCTTGGAAGGTAAAGCGAATTCAATCAGGCGACTCGAATCGCTGCCACGGTTCTCCCGGCGCGTCGCGAATCGCCTGCCAGCCGCGCGGCAAGTCGGCCAGCTCGGCGACGGACGGATGCATCTCGACGATGTGCTGGAGACATGCGACTCGTCCGTCATCGGTGTCATTAGTCGTGTTGCACAAGAATTGCCGCGTGCCGTCTTCGTCGTGTGTGACAAGTAGCACAGGGTAGCCGTCGTCAAGCACCCGGCAGGTGGTGAAGACGGCCCGGTTCTTGGCATCGAGGAACGGCCAGGCAGTCTCGTTCGCCAGCACCGGCTGACGCTCTACCAGCTGGGCATCGAAGTCGGATTCCCAGGGAAATCGATTCGCGCCGTCCGGCCAAACACACTGCAGCATCGGGAAGTCATCAGACTCGTAGAACCAGCGCGCGTAGCCGAAGTACTCTGCATAGAGCTCACGGTCGACGCGGCGGAACATGCACGAAAACCCGTCCAACACGTCGTCGCTCTCATGCCAGTCTGCGAACCGCTCGCCGGACTTCATCAAGTCGCCGACGGTGTTAATGATCTGGCCCATGACGCTGGTTTCGCGCAGGCCATAGATGCAGATTTCCGGAACTTGGAGAGTGTGAAACAGCCCGACCGAGAAGCAGTAAGCCGGTCCGCGCTCATCTTCTTTGATCCCCACCACGTGCCAACCGTGCCGCTCGACGTCGTCGAGTAGCTTGCGGTCGTGATCGTCATCGGAGTGCGTGCGAACCATCGGCAGCCATTATGGTTGCTCGCGGGAGCTGGTGAAGCGCGACTTGGGAACCGTTTGCTGTGCGACCCAACGAGAAACGGGATTGAGAGCAAATTGCTGCTCAATCCCGGTGCGTATTCTTCTGGACGCCGTCGAACCTCAGGCCAGGATGCCGTTGAGTGCGTCGGCTTTGACCATCTCGCGCGGTTGATTGAGATGGTTGAAGACTGTCTGGCGGGGATACAGTCCGACGGAGTGGTAGATGGTCGCCAACAGGTCGGTCGGATGGACCGGGTTCTCGATCGGCGCCGATGCCGTCTTATCCGATTTGCCGTACACGAATCCCCGCTTCACGCCGGCGCCTGCCACTACTGCGGTGTAGCAGTAAGGCCAGTGATCGCGGCCGTCATCGCTGTTGCTGTTGCCCGAGGTGCTCACGCCGCGCTTGGGACTGCGACCGAATTCTCCGACAGCCACGACGAGCGTTTCGTCGAGCAAGCCGCGTTCGTCCAAGTCGGCGACGAGTCCGGAGAGCCCGGCGTCGAGCATGGGGGAGTTTTGGTCCTTCATGCGTTTGCTAAGGTTCACGTGTACGTCCCACGAGTGGTTGTCGCTGTTGGCGACCTTGGGCCAGTTGACCTCGACGACGCGCGTTCCGGCCTCGATCAGCCGGCGGGCCAGCAGGCAACATTGGCCGAACGTGTTGTTGCCGTATTTCTCGCGGAGTTCCGGCGTCTCTGCCTGGAGGTTAAACGCTTCGCGCGCCCGGCCGGAGAGCACCAGGCCCAGCGCCTTGTCGTAGTACTCGTTGAGTGCGTAACTCGAGACGGCACGGTCGAGATCGGGGAGACCTGCGTTGATTTGCTCGCGGAGCTTGGCGCGTCTTTCGAGTCTCGGCAGCGGGATGTCCTTGCGCAGAGACAGATCATCGACGTTGATCTTGTCCATCTTCTGCATGTCCATGTCGTCGCCGGGCGGGTAGAGATAGTACGGGTCGTAGGCGCGACCCAAGAATCCCGCCGTGCCGGCCTTGCCGATCACGCTGCTTTCCTGCAGCGGCCGCGGCATCATGACGTACGGCAGCATGGGGGCTTCCGGCGGCTTGGCCTTGATGATGTTGCAGCCGAAGTTCGGGAAGTCCTTGGGACTGGGCGGTTCCAATTGCCCCGAAGGACTCACCTTGTCGGCCGTATAGCCGGTGAGCATCTGGTAGATTGCGGCAGTGTGGTTGAACAGCCCGACCGGTGTGTAGCTCATCGAGCGGATCATCGTGAACTTGTCGTTCACCTGAGCCAGCTTGGGCATGTTCTCTGTGAACTGCACGCCCGGCAGTTTGGTGTCGATGTTGGCGAAGATACTCTTGACGTTGTCGGGAACGTTGGTCTTGGGGTCCCACAAATCGAGATGACTCGGGCCGCCTTGCAGGTAGATCAGAATCACACTTTTGGCTTGGCCGAAACCGGGGCCGGTGTAATTCGACCCGTCATTGGCCTGCAGCGACTTCAGCTGCAGCATCGTCGGCAGGCTGAGACCAAACAGGGCCGATCCACCCACTTGCAGCAACTGCCTGCGCGAGAAACCGTCGCAAGTGTCTTTGCCGTAACGTCCTGGAACGACGAGCATGTTGAGCCCCTAGATACCGGATGACGCAACCCGTTTGTATACCTTGACATGGATACTATAGCGGCTGCACAGATCGATTGTCAATTATGCGTCGGAGTAGAACTCACGAATCATGGAACAGTGGTTCCACAATTACGGATCGTGCCGACCAGCCGTGCGTGACGCGCAGAGATCGTGACCACGATGTCTCGTCAAGAAACTGGCCCCCGACGCGAATCTCAGCATGTGAAAACCGGTCTACGCCACGAACATGACCTGCAACGCACAGGGGCCAATCGATGTGCCACCCTGGCCGGGGTGTCGCTCTCAGAGGACGACTATGCCCCCGGGCAGCGACAGCCAATGCACGCGCACCACTTCACCAGCATCGGCATCGTGATAAAGGGCGGCGTCGAAGAGCGATTCTCCAGCCACACAGAGCAAGCCGGTCCCTGCAGTGTTGTGATCAAGCCGCCAGGTGTGCCCCACAGCGATCGTTACAGTCCCAATGGCGCACGGATGTTTGCCGTCCGGTTGCCTGAGGCTTCACTCGCAATCATTCAAGGGTCAGAGGCGGTCTTCCAAGACTACAACTGGTTTCACGGCGGGCCGATTGCTGCCATCGCCTTGCGGCTGTATGCAAGTTTTCGCAGCGTCGAATCCGAACTCGACCTCGTCTTGCAGGAATGTTTGTGCGAAATGGCGGCCGAGTTCGATTCGTGCAACTCGCATCGCAGTGGAGATCCGCCACGATGGCTTACGAGAATCGTCGAGCTACTGGAGGGCTGCTATTGCCGACCGTTGCAAATCCGCGACTTGGCCCGTGAGGCGGAAGTGCATCCCGTCTATCTGGCACGCGCGTTTCGGCGTTGGTATGGATGTTCGATCAGCGAATACATCCGTCGTCGGCGAGTGAAAACAGCCTGCGGCTTGATGGCTTCGACGTCGGCCACGCTCACCGACGTGGCGTTGCAGTCGGGGTTCGCCGACCAACCGCATTTCAACCGCATCTTCAAGGCCGAAACCGGGATGACGCCGAACAGATATCGGCGACTGCTTCGAGAGGGATAGCACGCGAGTCGGGGCAGCTCGTGTGCCATTACACGTCGAGTTCACGCGGTCGCCAGACACCCACGAGTGTCGCACGGACCGGCTCATCAAGATCGCGCCATGATTCGAGCGGTAAGTCAACCTGTGCCAATGCGGCTGTGGGCAGGGGTTCGTAGACGCCGGTCAGCTGTTCCAGCAATTCTTCCAACCCGGGATTGTGGCCCACCACCATTGCGCGCCGGTGTGCATCAGCGGCGCCTGCCAAGACGGCGAGATACTCTTCCGGACGGGCGGCGTACAGAGACGACTCGAGTTCGAGCGGGCCCGAATAGCCGCTGCTGTCGATTACTTTTTGGGCCGTCTTGTGGGCTCGCTTGGCCGTGGAACAGAAGATGATATCCGGCAGCAGCCGGTGGTCGCGGAGCCACTGACCCATCCGCGGTGCGTCTCGCTTCCCGCGGTTGTTCAGCGGTCGGTCATGGTCGTCGAGATCGGGATGTTTCCAACTCGACTTCGCGTGTCGCAGGATCAAAAGAGATCGCACCGATGGCCAATCGTTCAATGCTGGACGGTGACGCGGACTGGGCGTGATTGCAGCGGCTCGGCCTTCGCAACGCGAATCTGCAAAACGCCGTTGAGTGCTTCGGCCGTCACATTGTCGGCGTTAACGGGCACCGGCATGGGGATCGATCGTTGGAACGGACCTGTGCGTCGTTCTTGAATGTGTGCAGTGGCGCCCGGTTCGGCAGGCGGGAGCTCATGACCGCCACGGACGGTCAGCATGTTTCCCGCAAGGTTGACGTCGACTTCTCCCGGATCGATACCGGGCAGTTCGACGTCGACGAGGATCTTGTCGGCGTGCTCGAACACATCGACCCGCGGCGTCCAGCTTCTTTCTGAGCCCCTAAACCCGACGGCATCCAGGGCCCGCTCACTCTGAGTGACCGCTAGATCCAACCAGCGGTCGAACTCCTGGCGCAACCTCTCGACCGACAATAGCCGACCTTCTTCGCTGTGTTCGTCTTCCACCATCGCTTCGATTCTCCTGTCGTAAGTTTGTCGCAGGCGCTGTGCGGGTTGGAATGGCGCCGGTTAATCTGATTGCACGGTAATCCTGCGGGCGTCGGCCTTGGTCGTCCGAGGCAGAACGACCTCGAGCACGCCGTGGCTCATCTTGGCCCTGATGCGGTCGTGGTCCACGTCATCGCTGAGGATAAAGGATCGCAGAAAGTCGCCGACTTCGTACTCCTCATGCACGCTTTGGCCGGCAGCCGGCAGGCTGACCTCAACCCGGCCGAACAGCGTGAGTTTGTTGTCCTGGATTTGCAGATCCAATGAGTCGGCAGACACTCCGGGAAGGTCCGCACACAGCACGAGACCTTCCTCAGTTTCATAGATGTCGATCGGCGGCGTGAATACCCGGCGCTCGACGGGCGACTCCGCCGGTGTGACGTTGTCGGTTTCCTGAGCTGGGTTAGCATCGCTGGACATGAGGTCGCTGCCGTTAGTCATCCGATTCGATCACTTGAATTCGACGGGGTTGCACTTCGGTCGCCTTGGGCAGGTGAACCTTGAGGATGCCGTTGGTGAACTCAGCGGTGAGTTGCTCCTCTTCGATTCTCTCCGGTAACGAAAGCGAGCGCTGCCAAGCGCCGCGAAATCGTTCGCGACGTCGATACCGATCATCGGCGACGCCCTCCGGGACCGGCCGCTCACCCTTCATCGTCAACACGCCCGAAGCCAGTGTCAGTTCCAGATCATCGGGCCGCGTGCCGGGTAGTTCGGCTGTGAGCAGAAATTCTTCCTCGAACTCGAACAGGTTGACTGCTGGGAAGTTCCGGCCGATCCGAAAGCCATGCAGCGCCAGTCCCACGCCCTGCAACAGGCGGTCGACCTCCCGCTCCAGATCATCAATGGCCTGCCAGGCATGTCCCCATCGGAAAACCGGCATCACAGACTCATCCGAATCGGTTCAAACGTTGGTTGAAAAAGCATCGCAGCCGCGCTCGTACGCGTTGATTGTTCCCGAGAGCCGATGCAAAACACGTACCACGGCCAACAATGGCGGGTCTGAGACGTCGGTCGTAACTATCAATATCGGAAAGGCTTATCGTTTGGATCCGCGCCCGCCGTTCAATGGTCGTGATCGGTCCTTGTCAGTCTGGCAGTCGAACGGCCCTACTGTGACAGCCGAGCGTAGATTCTGTCAATATGACAGCCGCTGCTTGGCATTCTTGACTGATTTCAAGCCTCAGCACAGCCATACAAGCGCAATAACGGCCTTCGATCGGCGAATAACACGGTGCGGGCCTTCGCCTTTGGTGCACCTGGTACAATCTCGCGATCGGAGGATTTGATGGGAGCAGCGACGATGTCGGAAACGTCTTGGTACTACGCGAGAGGCGAAGAGCAGGTCGGACCGGTTGATGAGTCACAGCTCAAACAATTGGTAGCCGACGGCAGCCTGTATCCCGACGATCTCGTCTGGCGCGAAGGCATGGCCGATTGGGTCGAGACCCGCGAAGCCTTGGAACTCTACGACGAGTCTGCACAGACAGCCTATCACCAGCCGCAAAGTAGCTCGTATCAGCCGGAAGTAGCTCAGCAAGCACCCTCCCAGTGGCAAGCCACTCCGCAAGCTCCAGCGCAGTTGCACCCGGTCGAATACGCGGGCTTCTGGAGACGGCTGTGGGCCTTCATTATCGATGCGATCATTCTTAGCGCCGCGGGGGGCATCGTCGGGTTGAGTATCGATCTCGATTTCGACTTCGACTTCTGGCGCACTGAAAGCGCGGTTCAAATCGTGGTGCTGTGGTTGTACTTTGCGCTCATGGAAAGCTCTCATTGGCAGGCGACCGTCGGCAAGATGGCTCTCGGCTTGCGGGTTACTGATGAGGACGGTCGGCGTCTCTCCTTTGGCCAAGCCACTGGCCGGCACTTCGCGAAGTACATCTCGGGCATGATCGCCATGATCGGCTTCATCATGATCGCCTTGACCGAAAAGCAACAGGGCCTGCACGACATGATTGCCGGCTGCCTGGTGGTCAAGCAGGAGTGAAGCGGCTGCTCTGCGGCCAATCTCCGTGACGATACGGCCCCGCGGAAGAAGTGACGCCGCTTCGGGATGCAAGTTACTAGGCCCTGCCAGGTGCTTCGCGGAGAATTCTTGCCCCGCTGCCTGGAATCTGGATAATTTCCAGTAAGGTGTGTCGCCAGTGCGCTGGACTAACCCCTCTTTGCGACACTTCGACAGCTAGAGTTCCGTTGTGCGGACAATACTCCATGGAATTCGCCGGGATTATCGAATCGCCACCCGATCCGCCAGGCCTTGATAAGTCCCAATGGCTCGACTTAATCGCCTCGAGGGACGACCTGCTCGCCGCTGAGCCGCATCAAGGCATCAATCCATTTACGCGCGAGCCGATGACCTTACCTCCACATCCCGATTACGCTCGCCTTGTCGTGAATGGGCAGGAAGTCGGTTCCTTTAGCTGGGCCGAGAACGAAGAGAATGTGTTGATAGTCTGTGGCGACATTGATGTCGTGCGGTCGCGCGCCCAGGAGATTGCTGCATCGCTAGGTGGAACGTTCAAGTCCTCAATTGAGTGTGATTCCTAACCCGCGGAACAAAAGGGGACGCAGCTCTTTCTTTTGTCTGCTTTCTCCCCCACCTGAAGGCAAACTACAACAGATAAATAGCTGCGTCCTGCTCTGTAGAAAACGTCTTGGCGCGAGAGTCGGTTTGATCTTACCACTCCTCCATGAGCACGACATCGAAGTCACCACGGAAGGTGCTTCTGGCGGCCTACGAAATTGGGCAACGGTCTCTGCCGCAGTATTCGCACCGCTTTAGCCCCAAGAAGTTCACGCTCCCGCAACTGTTCGCTTGCCTGGTGCTGAAGTCGTTTCTGAAGACCGACTATCGCGGCGTGGTCGAGTTCCTGAACGACTGCCCGGACTTGCGTCTGACGATTGAGTTGAAGAACGTTCCGCACTTCA
>Ga0315338_1000115_pt1 | contig 356178 bp, 311 predicted proteins | sample ASW8metaG_FD_204518 | JGI IMG/M metagenome (GOLD analysis project Ga0315338, IMG submission 204518) | Ammonia-oxidizing marine archaeal communities from Monterey Bay, California, United States - ASW #8 | ecosystem: Environmental > Aquatic > Marine > Coastal | place: USA: California | collected... | reverse complement strand
CTGCCCGCGCATCCCTTCCTACTGATCAACAATGTCAAAGAACTCAAAGGCCGAAACCCTAAACCGTCTAACCCGCGTCGCCAAAACCCTCAGCGCCGCGCCTCGTCGGTGGAGGCGGGTTATAGGGTGCAGTCACAGAACTGTCAAACCCTTTTTGGCGAAAAAATGCATCTAAAATGCAAAAACTTCAAACGGCTTGCAAAACACCGAAAATGGCCACTTGCCGCACTTTCACCTACTGATTGACGACACACAGTCACCGATAAACCAGAAAGATCAATCCGCATTCATAAGACTCCTAATTCCTCACCTTTCCGTGACATTCAAATCCGCAAAACCAACCTCGATTTTAACCCACATATATATGTGTCTGTTTGTCGCCCCAACGCAGATCAGCTGCATCCATAAATTTCGGCAAATTTATTAGGCTCAGCACCTCCTCCTGCGAAGATGCATTTTTTTCTCTACCGGAAAAGTATAGCCCGATGCCCTACGTCGGCTTGGACCAAAGCAGCCCGCATTACCGACAAACGCTTGTTTTAATTTACGAAGCCTGCCCGGTTATCCGGGAAACGGAGCGTTTTCATTGCCCGAGAGACCGCAATTTTGATGGCGCCGGGCATCTGTCTTTATGAACTTTGGTCATTACGCGCCTTTATCTTGCCATTGTCAGGTGGCACCTCAGCGCCGCCCAACATCGAAATGACGCGTAACTTCTTCAACGGTTCGTAAAGGAAATAGCGCCATGATGTCCGATAGGGCAATGCAAGACCCTTGTTAATTGGCATTTCACAACGGCCTGACTTTTTTGTATAAGGTTTCTGGCCGATGTTGCCAAAAAGAGCAACGGGTTGAGCATACTGCATTTTTGGTTCTAGGGGAGTTCTACGGCGATGGCCGGAAGAGACTTGGCATCTATTGTCACTGTGATGGCAATTCTGGGGGGAACAGCGGGATATCTGCTTTCCGATCATTATTCCAACGCTACAGATACAGCCTTATCGGCGAGTGCTGCTGAAACACAGCACTCGGTTGAAAACATCACCGAAACAGCAAGTATTCCCGATCAGACACCCCGTCATGAGACGGTTGTGCTTGAACAGGGATCAAACTTGATGGCGGTATTAACTGCCAGCGGGCTTGAGCGCACCATCGCCTATGATGCGATTGAAGCGCTGCGTGATGTTTACAATCCGCGCAAACTGCGCGCCGGTCAGGAATTTGAACTGGTGTATTCCGGTGACACGCAAGACAGTGATGAACTGCTTGATGTTTTAAGTTTCCAGCCAGACCCGGAAACAATTGTTTCCGTCTCACGTACTGACGATGGTTTTAACGCATCATCAGATAAGATCGAACTGACGATGGCCCAGAATGTTGCCGCGGGTACGATCGAACAAAGCTTGTTCCTTGCCGCTGAACGTAACGGTGTTCCCCTGCCGGTTCTGATGGAAATGATCGAGCTTTATTCCTATGAAGTCGACTTCCAGCGCGACATCCAGCCGGGTGACAGCTTTGAAGTAATGTATCAGGAACTGAACAACGATGCGGGCGAACGCGTTCGGTATGGCGATGTTATTTACGCCAGCATGACGCTAAGCGGTCATGAAGTCCGGCTTTATTCCTATACCGACAGCCATGGCGACACCGACTTCTATAACCAGAAGGGTGAGTCTTATCGCCGTGCCCTGATGCGTACCCCGATTAACGGCGCACGCCTGTCGTCGGGCTATGGTGGTCGCAAGCATCCGGTTCTTGGCTATACCAAAATGCATAAGGGCGTCGATTTTGCCGCCCCACCTGGCACCCCGATCTTTGCCGCAGGTAACGGCAACATCGCGCGGATTGGCCCATACAGCAGCTATGGCAACTATATCCGCATTCGTCACAATGATTCCTACTCAACCGCCTATGCCCACATGACAGGCTTTGCCAAAGGCCTGCGTCAGGGGTCACGCGTTAAACAGGGCGACGTTATTGGTTATGTTGGCGCAACCGGCCGTGTCACCGGACCGCATCTGCATTATGAAATCCTCAAAGACAACGTGCAGGTCAATCCGATGCGGATCAAGATGCCAAGTGGCAAAATGCTTAAAGACAAAGAGCTTGAGACATTTCTGGCCGACGCACAAATCCTGCGCAAGCAATATGCCGAGCTGTCACTTGAAAACAGAAAGATCGCCAGCGCAGATTGAACACCACCAAACACGGCAATATATTGCCAGACAAAAGCCCGCCAAAACCGGCGGGCTTTTTTGTTGGTGGCATCGCCTGGTCCCTCACCCGTTAACGTCACAGCACTAAAGTACCTACCAAAAAGCCCCTGACCTGATGGCAGGGGCTTTTGTCATGGAGCGTCAAATCAACGGTGAGACTTTAAGGTTGTTAGGCTGCATCGCGTTCAAATTGCAGCTTTGCCAAGCGCCCATAAAGCGGTGAGCTTTCGAGCAATTCTTGATGGGTGCCAATGGCAACCAGTTTACCATCATCAATCACCGCAATCCGGTCCGCATGCAGCACGGTTGCCAGCCGATGGGCGATAACCAGGGTGGTGCGTTCTTTCATGATGGTTTCAAGTGCCTTTTGCACAACCTGTTCGCTTTCGGCGTCAAGCGCACTGGTCGCTTCATCAAGCAACAACACCGACGGGTTGCGCAAGATCGCGCGTGCTATGGCAATACGCTGACGCTGCCCGCCCGACAATCGAACACCCTTTTCGCCAAGGAAACTGTCGAAACCTTCGGGCAAGCGTTCAAGAAATTCAGTGGCATATGCGGCGTCTGCGGCGGCACGGACATCCTCATCGGATGCGCCCGGACGGCCATAACGGATGTTCTCCCACGCATTGGCAGCAAAGATCACCGGATCCTGCGCAACAAGCCCGATCCGTTCGCGCACCTCAACCGGGTTGGCATCGCGGATATTGACATCATCAACGCAAATGATGCCGCTGTCGGGATCATAAAACCGCAGCAAAAGCTGAAACACCGTGGTTTTTCCTGCTCCTGATGGCCCGACAAGCGCAACCGTTTCACCGCGTTTTACTTTAAGTGAAAAACCTTCAAGTGCGGAATTATCCGGTCGCGCAGGGTAATGGAACGTCACATTGTCAAAGCTGACATACCCCTGATGAGGTACTGGCAAGGCAATTGGATTTTCAGGTGCGTCGATTGACGGCTTGGTCGCCAGCAACGCCACCAGCCGTTCAGCAGCACCAGCAGCGCGCTGCAAATCCCCGATCACTTCGCTGATCGCACCAACAGACCCGGCAACCACCACCGCATAAAAGACAAATGCTGAAAGCTCACCCGCCGAGATCGTGCCATCAAGAACATCATGCCCGCCAATCCAGAGGATCGTTCCAACCGCGCCAAACACCATGACAATGACAATGGCGGTCAAAAGAGCGCGCGCCGAGATACGTGCAACTGCGGTTTTAAAGGCGCCTTCGACGAAACCGCCAAACCGGGCACTTTCAATTTCTTCGTGGGTATAGGCCTGCACCGTGCGCAAGGCATTCAGCGTTTCTTCAGAAAAGGCGCTGACATCGGCAACCCGGTCCTGGGATTCGCGTGACAAACGCCGCACGCGCCGACCATAGCCAATGATCGGCACAACCACCAATGGCACGACAAGAAGCACAAGTGCCGTCAGCTTCGGGCTGGTGATGGCCAGCATCGACAGCCCGCCAATGAACATCAGGATGTTGCGCAGGGCGATTGAAACGCTAGACCCGATAACGGCCTGAAGCAGTGTCGTATCGGTGGTAAGCCGCGACAGAACTTCACCCGTACGGGTAACTTCAAAAAATCCCTGATCAAGTCGGATGATGTGGCGATAAACAGCCGACCGAATATCAGCGACCACACGTTCGCCAATCCACGACACCAGATAAAACCGCACATAACTTGCGCCCGCCAGAAGTACAGTCACCCCAAACAGCACAAACAGCGCACGATCAAGCAGCGTGCCATCACCTTCGGCAAAGCCCTGATCGACCAGCATGCGCAAACCATTGCCCAAGGCCAATACCGTACCGGATGCCGTCACCAGCGCAAGCAGCGCCCCGACAAGCTGCAGGCGATAGGGCGCGATAAACGGCAAGATTGCCCGTAAAGAGGACATATCCCGACTTGTTTCGCGGTCGGACAATTTTGCGGAAGCAGAAGGTCTACGCGCCACGGCACCCTATCCCGTACTCAAAGGAAACACGAAAGCCGATCACAGATCAGCCAAGATCAAGTTTATGCCCGGTCTTTACAGCCAGATCGGCAGATAATTGATCGTTTAAGGTCGTGGATCCACGGGTCGAGGTCCATGTCTCATTATCGTCGTCAAAGTCATAATGGCTGGCACCACTCACAGGTGACGAAAGCCAGACCTGACGGTTGGGACCGTGCTTATTGACGATGAATTGCTCACCCGAATCGAGTTCGATGGTCAGAATTCCTGACTGCAAATCGACGTCAATGGAGTCCCCCAGCGCGTCATCAATGGTATCCGAGAGATTTTCAATGGTGTCGTCTGCAATCTGATGAAAGCGCGTTTCCTCAAGGGCCACAGTCCTGTTCTCCGTCTGTCATCGCGGGAAACCAAGCCCCCGCATAGGCGATAATCGTTTGTTGGCGCACCATACTATATAAAGAGTGCTGTGCAAGTATGCATAAGAACGTGCCTGCGAGAAAAGCTTGAAACGTGGGCTGCGGACTGCTAAACGACCGCGAGATCGCTACTGCACTCCCTATCTATTTACGTTAATCGGATAATTACCGGTTACAGGGGTTGCGCGAGCCGATTTTTTACACTATACACCGCGCTTCAAATTCCGGAGTGATTAGGCGATGAAAAAAGATATCCATCCCGATTACCATGAGATCACCGTTCAGATGACTGACGGCAGCAGCTTCACCACACAGTCGACCTGGGGTAAACCTGGCGACCTGATGAAGCTCGACATCGATCCAAAAAGCCACCCGGCTTGGACTGGTGTTCACCGTCTTCTCGATAGCGGCGGGCAGCTTGCGAAATTCAAAAAGCGCTTCGCTGGTTTCAACATCGGTAATTAAGCAAAGAACACTTCTTTGTGTTCTTACGGATCAGCGCCCGCCGCATCTTCTTGATGCCGCGGGCGTTTTTCTTTGCCACAGGACCAAATCGGCGGTTCCATCCGACAGAAAACCTGTTGAAAACCGTCAAATAATCGACTGCACCGTCATATCTGATGGTGAATCGGGCATTTTTTTGCCATAATTCATAATTCGCCGTACTGCGACAGCATCGAATTTGCTGTCTGTTTCGGTTTGTAAGAGTTACCAGGCTTGTAAATGAACCAAGTGGCTGCGCGTAACCAGGTAAGTTATGAGGTCTATGTAAAAGACCGTTCAGGGCGTTGGCAAATCCACGCCCACTTTAGTGGTGCGCAAAAAAAGCAGGCCGAGGAAGAAGCAAAGCAGATCGAACGCGCCGCACATGTATCTGCGGTAAAGGTGATTCGCGAAGTTTACAATCACGGCACCAACAGCTCCGACGACTACGTCATTTACGAAACCCGCGATAAAGGCGGCAAAGCGTCCCCCGACAAACAAGCCAAGGCCCCTGCGCCAAAACCTGCGAACAAACCGGCAGCGTTTGAGCAGCCTGTGGCAAATTGTGCCCCAAAAGCACAAAAACCTGCACCGGCCAAAAAACCCGTCGTAAGACACAACAGTACTGAATCCGGTGAACATGGGCTGATCGGTCTTATCCTGAAGATGGCGATCGCCTTTTGTGTCTCTATCGCGATTGGGCTCGCTGCAATGCTTGCCGCGGCAAAGGGGCTTGAATATCTGCCCAGTATGGGTGTTACCATTAGTCAGGGCTTCTACGACAAGGCCAACTTCGTCTCCTTTACCGTCGGCTTCCTTGCCAGCGTCGTACCGATGCTGATGTCGGTTACAAAAAAATACAAAGGTAACGGCAGAAACCCGTCATCAGCACGAACATCACAACCGAACCAGCGCAGCGTAAAAGCGGCTCAACCGACCGGCCTTGGATCGTTTGGGGGGTATAACTCCTCGGAAATGTCTGGATCGAAGAAATCGGCTGCCGAGCTTGCCGCTGAAATCAGCGAAAACGATGTCCCGCAGGATAGCGAAAACACCGATCCGGTATCAGCCGAGGATAACGTCGACGGCAACGAAAATGCACAAAGCGACGATATCCCTGATGCACCGCTTGTCGAAACGCCCGATATGCGTAAGACCCGCGACAAAATGAAGGCATTTATCTCCGGTTCAATGCGCGCAATTCGCAAAAATGTCCCCAATCTGGATGCCTATCACAAATTCGGTGTGAACCTTTATGTCGCCGGGGCGTGTGATGCATGCAGTGAGAAAAATGCTCTTCAACAAAAAGATGGCCGCGCGGTTCTACGTGATTGCATTACAGCCCTTGGTGCCAACAAAGGCATGGCAGACACGTTTTGCAAGAATGTAGACAACTACATCCTTGAGCCGAAATATAAGGATATGTACGGCGCGGGACGCCAGTCCATGGCCTCCTATATCGAAGATGAAACCAGCATAAATGTATCCGTCTCAAAGGCACTGGAAAGCTGGAGCGAAAAGCCCGCCGCCGGGCCGCAAGGTACTGCCGGAAAAAAACTGCATGCGCTGATGTTCACCGATATCGTCAATTCGACCCAGAAAACACAGGAACTGGGTGATCATGGCGCGCAGCAAATGGTCCATATCCACAACCAGATCGTACGGACGGCCTTGATCAATAACTATGGCAAGGAAGTCAAACATATGGGTGACGGCATCATGGCTGTCTTCCCGTCTTCGGCAAGCTCCGTTGAGGCCGCAATTGAAATCCAGAAAAACATGGCGTCACATAACGCCAGTCAGGACCTGAAATTCCAGATCCGGATCGGGATCAATAGCGGTGAGGCCATTGCCGAAGAAAATGATCTGTTTGGGACTGTCGTTCAGCTTGCCGCACGCGTTTGCGCCCAAGCTGGCGGGGATGAAATTCTGGTATCCCAGAACACCAAGAATACCTATGCCGGCAGTCGCGCCAACTTTACCTCTCAGGGCACACGTACGATGAAGGGCTTTGCCGAGCCAATAGAAGTGTTTTCCGCGACCTCACGCGTCTAAGCAGCTCACCTCCCAAGCCCCCCTTTCCCTAGCAGACATATTTCTAGCCGCCCTCCATGCTCATGCACTGGCAGTTTAACCGTGTATGGGAGGAAGCCCCGTCTTAGGGTGTTTGTTGAAGGAGAAACCGGGATCAGGCATTGCAGCGCGCAGCCACCTGAAGCTCCATCCGCGCAGCACGCATATAAAGCCCGTGGGCGCGTTCCATAAGATCAAGCAACTCTGGCGACAGGAATACACATTGTGCGCGTTGATCATCAATGCAGACCCGAAGATCGGTCATGAGGTTATCGGTATCAACGGCTTCGTCCCAGTCTATTTCACCGGCCTCAACCGCCCGCACTGTCAAAAGCCAACCCATCGCGCGGATCAAACGCGTTGTCATACGCATTTCTTCCAAGCATTGCGTCATGGCGTCAATAGATCGCCCCGGTTTTCCGCGATTTTTTCTATGTGCAGAAAGGTAATTTCGTGCCTCCACAAGCAAGGTGAAGGCCTCATCATAGGTTCGCGAAAAATGAACGACTGCGAAATTGCTTTTGTAGGGCGCCTGACCTGACGCCGCTGGGTGCTCTTGGTCCATCTAATGTATATTGGAAAGACACAGGCAGGCTTCAAGGATCGTTCTATTGAGCACCAAATAGAAAGACCGCCCTTTTTAGGGCGGCCTCACCTCAACCTGCTAAACTTGCCGGACTTTTTTTAAGTTTTGTTCTTCTTGTGCGCGAACATTAGCCAGCGGTTCATAAGCGGTCAAGGCTATTAATTGCACAATTGTGACAATACGTATTAACCCGTATCTCCCTGCGCGATCGTTCTCACATGGGACAAGCCCGCTTACACAAGCAATTCACTAATCAACTAAACAAAAAGAACCGCCCTATAAAGGGCGGTCCAGTTTAACAGGGAGGCATCGAAACATCACGTTCGACAAGGGGTCAACAAGTGACCCGTAAACCATATATAAGACCGCAAGTTTAAATTTCAATTAACCCAAGGTTTAAAAATTTATCCTTACGTCTAATAAACGGTGACACCTGATACGCACAACATGCACCGGGCAAGACCACGGCCAAATGATTGCTTGAAACGAGGACCTTGTCTGCTTTGCTAGACAGGTCGATATTGCCATCAGGACTTAAACAGCGCCTGTGCACCAGCCAACGCACCTTCACGGTGTGAAAGCGCATACTCGACATTGGCAATCTCTTGTTCCAACGCGGTGCGATATGCATGCAAACTGTCTACAGACATGCCTTCAAGATTGCGTGGCAAACCAAATTCTTTCACTTTCGCGGTTACCAGATCATCCTCGTTCACGACCATCCTCCATTAAATTGCTACGAACATCATACCTGCACGCGTTCGTTGATTTAAGGGTTTGTTGGTTTTCCCAGTCGCCTTTTACCGTTATGAGATAGGCACAAATGTTTCCATTCGCCACGGAGGTCGTTATGTCACAGTCCGATTTGCAAAAGCCCGACTTGCCCAAACACATGCAGGCCATCGAAATACGCAACGACCGTGAAAAGCCTTATTTGGCATTGGGGGAAACGGCCCTGCCCGAATTTGGACCAGAAGACGTTCTGGTGCGTATCCGCGCAAGCGGAGTCAACCGCCCTGATCTGATGCAGGTTGCAGGCATGTACCCACCACCAGCCGGTGCATCGTCAATTGTCGGATTGGAACTGGCCGGTGAAATCGTTGCCACCGGTGCAGATGTCACAAACTGGCAGATTGGCGACACGGTCTGCGCCTTGGTGACCGGTGGTGGTTATGCCCAATATGCTGCGGTACCCGCCGCACAATGCCTTCCGGTGCCAAACGGGCTTAGCATGGTTGAGGCGGCTGGCCTTCCCGAGACATTCTTTACCGTCTGGCACAACCTGTTTGACAAGGCCGGTTTGAGCGCGGGCGAAACATTGCTTGTGCACGGCGGGACGTCGGGCATTGGCACAACCGCCATTCAGTTGGCCAAGGCACTTGGCGTCAAAGTCATCACGACCGCCGGAACCGATGAGAAATGTCAGGCCTGCCGGGATCTTGGCGCCGATATCGCCATCAATTACAAAACCCAAGACTTTGTCGAAGAAGTCAAAACCGCCACCGATGGCAAAGGCGCAAATGTCATACTTGATATGGTTGCGGGCGATTATGTCAGTCGCAACTTCAAGGCAGCCGCCGTCGAAGCACGTATTCTGATTATTGCCTTCCTGAATGGTCCAAAGGCCGAAACCAATTTCACCCCGCTATTGCTTAAACGCCTGACCCTGATGGGATCAACACTGCGCGCACAGCCGGTGGCAAACAAAGGTGCGATTGCACAAAGCCTGCGTGAAAAGGTATGGCCATTGATTGAGGCGGGCAAAATCGCACCGGTGATTTATAAAACATTGCCGCTTTGTGATGCCGATGACGCCCACGCGATTTTGAAGGGTGGCGCCCATGTCGGAAAAGTGATACTTGAGGTGTAGATTGAGGCACTTTCAATCGCTTACGGATAACGGTTGGCACGTAAAGTCTGACCGATCTTGGGCAACAGTCCATAGATTGCGGCACGCGGAAGAAATATTCTTTTGTCAAACCCGCAACAGATTGTTGCATTTAACCGCACATTGATCGAAAAGAACGCTGTGGCGGGTCCGTTGATGCGCGGCAACACTCGTGGTTGCCTTCGCAGCATTGCCGGATCACCAAAAGAGATTATATTCTGGGGCATACATTCCTGCGTATTTGGGCTTAGACCCATCGCCGGTCTCCAGAGAGATAAAAGGAAACTAGGAGGAATTATGGCACAGCCCCTCATGCCCAAAGCAACCGCTGTATGGCTTATCGACAATACCGGCTTGTCGTTCCGGCAGATTGCTGCCTTTACCGAACTGCACGAGCTGGAAATTCAGGCCATTGCCGACGGTGACGTCAGTCAGGGCATTGTTGGCCGTGACCCGGTCGCCAACAGCCAATTGACCCAGGAAGAAATCACGCGTTGCGAACAAGACCCGCGTGCTCTTTTGAAAATGGCCAAAAGCGATTTGCCGCGCCCGCGCGCGCAGTCCAAAGGTGCCCGTTACACCCCGGTTTCCAAGCGCCAGGATCGCCCGAATGCTATCGCTTGGCTACTTAAGCATCACCCGGAATTGTCAGATGCACAGGTTTGCAAACTGATCGGTACCACCAAGGACACGATCGGCAAAATCCGTGACAAGAGCCACTGGAACTCAGCAAACCTTGCACCGCGTAACCCGGTGACAATGGGCCTTTGCACCGAACTTGACCTTGAAAAACAGGTCGTGATCGCGCGTTCCAAAAATCCCGAAAAGATTGTCACCAACGTCGAGCCCGATCCGCTGCCAGAAGAGTTGCAGATCAATCCGGAACCAGATTTCCCAGGCAAGAAAAAAAGCGACAAGAAAGAAGACCTCAAGACTTCCGATTACATGGAAGCCGCGGAAAACCTCTTCCGTTCCTGATTTCTTTCAAAAGGCCGCCTTTTACAGGCGGCCTTTTTTCTTTGAGCCGTCCCACAAAAAGTGCGTATGATTTGTTTCATACGAACGCCGTTAAACTGTAACGGAACCGACATGCGCGCAGCATACCATGCGCCAGCTTTTCAGACGAACAACACCGAAGAAACGTTTCCATGCAAAAACGTCCAACCGAACGCCAAGCTGGCATTGTTGAACTTGTTCGCGCCGATGGTTTTCGCACCATCGAACAATTGGCAGAACGCTTTGACGTCACACCACAAACGATCCGACGGGATGTAAACGCCCTGTGTGAAGAAGGCCTCTTGCGCCGCCGCCATGGCGGCGTTGAACCCGCCCTTGAACATGAAAACATCGCTTATCGGGCGCGCAAGGTTCTCAACGTTAACGAAAAACGTAAAATTGCGGCACTGGTTGCACGTGCGATTCCCGACGAAGCATCGCTGTTCTTTTCCATCGGCACCACACCGGAACTGGTGGCAAGCGCGCTGCTGCAACATCGCAATTTACGGATATTCACCAACAATCTGAATGTTGCCTATGTTGCGGCAACCAATGACAGTTTTGATGTTACCCTAATCGGTGGACGCTTGCGCAACCGTGACCGGGACGTGCTTGGCCCCGAAGTCGAAGAGTTCTTTAACAGCTACAAAGTCGATTACGGTATCTTTGGGGTCGGCGGAATTGAAAGCGACGGCAGTCTGCTTGATTTCGACGAACAGGAAGTCCGTGCCCGGTCCGCCATCCTGAAGAATTCGCGCAAAAACTATCTGGTTGCGGATCACACCAAGTTTGGACGCAACGCGGTTGTTCGCGGCGGCTCCATCACACAGGTTACCGCATTCTTTACCGACCGCCTGCCGCCTGATCACATCTCACAGATGATCTCAAAGGCCGGAGTTGATCTTCACATCCCCGAAGCAAACGCCGATTTCCCGACCTTTTTCATGCCAAACGACGATAGCTAAGGTCCGCCCTTCTCGCTCTTGGTATCGAACGTAACGGCACGCACAAAGAAACACCCGTCATTGGGAAAATGACGGGTGTTTCTTTGTGCAAGCAAGGTGAAGGAGCTTGCGTTATTTGGCGTAACCGATCTCTTTAAGCGCATCAGCAATTTCTGGCAAAATCGCCGGATCATCAATCGTCGCCGGGGTGTTGTAACTTTCCCCATCAGCAATCGACCGCATTGTTTTACGCAGTATTTTACCCGACCGGGTTTTGGGTAACCGATCCACAATCGTTGCCTGCTTGAATGCCGCCACCGGGCCGATCTGATCGCGGACCATCGCAACAATTTCAGCAATGATTGTATCGTGCGGTCGGGTCACCCCGGATTTCAGCACCACAAAGCCCAGCGGCAATTGCCCCTTAAGATCATCATGAACACCAATGACCGCACATTCGGCAACATCCTGATGGCCCGACAGAACTTCTTCCATCCCGCCCGTCGACAAACGATGCCCGGCGACATTGATAATGTCATCGGTACGCGACATGACATAGATATAGCCATCTTCATCAATAAAGCCGGCATCCCCGGTGGCGTAATATCCCGGGAATTCTTCCAGATAGGATGATTTAAATCGTTCTTCGTTCTGCCAAAGCGTCGGCAATGTTCCCGGTGGCAACGGCAACTTGGCAACCAATGCACCAATCTTGCCCCGTTCAAGGCAATTGCCGCCTTCGTCCACCACCTGAACATCCCAGCCACAGACAGCTACCGTCGGTGACCCATATTTAATTGGCAGCAATTCGACCCCGCGCGGATTGGCACAAATCGGCCAGCCGGTTTCGGTCTGCCACCAATGATCAATCACCGGCACACCCAGACTTTTCTCCGCCCATTGCAGGGTATCGGGATCGGAACGCTCCCCGGCCAGATAAAGCGCTTCAAAACAGCTTAGATCGTAATCGCCCATCAGCTTTGCATTGGGATCATCACGCTTGATCGCACGAAAGGCCGTCGGGGCCGTAAACAGCACCTTGACCCGATGCTGTGAAATCACCCGCCAAAACGCACCGGCATCAGGTGTTCCAACCGGTTTCCCCTCATACATGATTGTCGTACAGCCCGCCAAAAGCGGCGCATAGACTATATATGAATGACCGACCACCCAACCAACATCGGATGCCGCCCAATAGACATCACCGGCCTCAACGCCGTAGATATTCTTCATCGACCAGTGCAGTGCGACCATATGTCCACCATTGTCGCGCACAACGCCCTTTGGCTGCCCCGTGGTTCCCGACGTATAAAGGATATAAAGCGGATCGGTGGCCGCGACTGGCACACAGTCTGCTGGGGCAGCCTTGGCACATTCAACAACCCAGTCATAATCCCGACCATCTTGCATCGGTGCCTCGCATTGCGAACGCTGAAACAGCAAAACACTCTCGGGTTTATGATCGGCACGCTCGATCGCGCGATCAAGAAGCGGCTTATACTCAATCACCCGACTTCCTTCGACGCCGCAACTCGCTGCCATAACCAGTTTTGGTTTTGCATCATTAAAGCGCGTCGCCAGCTCGTTGGCGGCAAAGCCCCCGAACACAACGGAATGGATCGCCCCGATCCGCGCACAAGCCAGCATTGCCATCGCGGCCTGCGGGATCATCGGCATATAGATAATCACCCGGTCGCCTTTGGTCACACCGCGTGCTTGCAACGCCCCGGCAAGACGCGCAACCTCGTCGCGCAAACGGGTATAGGTGAATGTTTCAACTGTGGACGTTACTGGGCTGTCATAAATCAGGGCCGCCTGATCACCGCGTCCGTCTTCGATATGCCGATCCAGCGCGTTGAAGCAGGTATTGACCTCGCCACCGCTGAACCATCGATAAAATGGGGCATTGCTGTCATCGAGAACCCGATCCCACTTTTTATACCAGGACAGTTGTTGGGCAGCTTCGGCCCAGAATTCTTCCGAGTGGGTCATCGAACGATCATAGAGTTCCTGATAGCGACCGGTCATAGGCAAAACGTCCTCCCGCAAAGTTGGGTCTGATGCCCAAATGGTATGCGTCTGTGTGGCGCGCAGTCCCCTGACCGATAAATTAAACGGTGACAATCAGGTCAGAGGGCAGTTGAACTGGCATACGCCAATAAATCGGCATCATAATACCGATTTAATTTCCAATTACCCCTTAGACATTGGTAGAGAACCAAAAATCCGCAGAAACGTGCAGATTATTATTACTCCAAAACACCTGTCATTTGGCCGGCGTGATCTAGGTACGTCGGCCTTACCGTATATTTGGGGAGGATTAATATGATTGAAAGACACGCACGAGAATGCCGCCTCACGTCGTGGGCGACAGTCGGAGGCGGCAAAAGATAAAGGATTGGATTTTACGAGGTCGCTACACCGTCAGCACTGGCACGTTCACGCTGATCATCACGTGATTACGGCCATGCCCGGACGGCTAATGGGTTATTCGGTTTATCTCGTCCTTGATTTCAAGCTTGCGACGTTTAATGTCTGCGACAAGGGAATCATCTGGCGCCGGTCGGCGCTGCTCGTGATGGAGGTCCTGCTCAAGTGCAGCGTGTTTGGCAGTTAGAGCTTCGATATGGCTTTGAACGCTCATTCGCCTACTCCTTATATCTGACATTGCCCACAAGAAGATGGTATTAATTTTGTAACATGATTTCCAGTGTTTCAATCATCATCGTGAACAAGAACACAGTCCAGCAAGGATCGGCATGACGCAAAAAGATCGACTTATCATTGGCATAACTGGTGCTTCCGGGGTGATTTACGGCATACGTTTTTTGCAGTTGCTCAAAAACACGCCGATTGAAACCCATCTGGTTCTTTCCAAGGCGGCCGAGCGTACCATCGCCTATGAAACCGATTACAAAATTCGCGAAATCAAGGACATGGCGGACGTGCTGCATGACAATGCGGACATTGGGGCCCCGATTGCGTCGGGGTCGTTCCGGGTGCGCGGCATGGTGATTGCCCCTTGCTCGATGAAGTCATTGGCCGAGGTTGCAAGCGGAGTCGCAGATAATTTGATCGCACGGGCTGCTGATGTGATGCTTAAGGAACGCCGTCGTCTGGTCCTGATGGCGCGCGAAACCCCGCTGCATGCCGGACATATCCGCAACATGGCGCAAGCCACTGAAAACGGTGCGATTATCGCCCCACCCGTTCCGGCCTTTTATGCCCGGCCGACATCCCTTGATGAGATGGTCACGCAAAGCTGTGGACGGATTCTTGATCTGTTTGACATTGATCTGCCCGAGACCGCACGCTGGGGCGATGAAGATGCCCAAAACCACATCCCCGTTACCGGCAAGCCGCGAAATCGCGAATAGCCTCTGGTCGCGGCGCTGTATGGTCTGCATCGCACCGATGTGCGCAACACCAGCGTATCAGCGCAACCCCATCAATCGACAAAGCTGATCAAACGCGTCATCACATTCCGCCTGCGTCAAACCAAAGCGGTTTGGCGATAAATAGGCATGGGCCGCCGCCAGTGGGTCAGTGGCCTCAATCGTTTCAACCGCGTCGCACAGGATATGCTGTTCAATACGTTCGGCCTGCAATTCGTCTGATTTGACTTTCTGCCGTAAGGCCTGCGCGGTTTCGCGGGATTGATTTTTCAAATAGCGACGCGTTTGGCGCAACGGAATAATAACTTTGTCGCGCCAGTCCTTCACCGCCATTTCAAGTGCCGAAATGCTATGTGGTGCACGCCCTTTCTGTCCCAGATAGAACATGAACAGCATCATGTTCACATCCAGTCCACATCGTTCCTGAAGGGTCAAAAACAATGGCGCGACCCCGTCACGGCCATACATCTCGACCGTAAAACGCCAGACATCTTCATGGTCCATCAAAAACCCAACCTGTTTGTTTTTTGTTTTCTTTAACGTGTCTTGCTGTGGTGTGGTGATCACACCGTCTTTGCCGTGCGTGCAATCTTTGGCGGCCGCCCGATATAGGCCCCAAGTCCCTTGGCCGTTGAAACCATCGTGCCTGCGGTATCAACCAGGCGCGGGCCAACAATAACATCCTTCATCGCAACATCGATCACTTTGCGTTTCGACCATGCGACAACACGGTCGAACTTCTGATCGGCGATCAGGTCAACCGCATGCACACCAAAGGCCGATGCAATCACCCGATCACGCGGGGATGGAATGCCGCCGCGCTGGACATGGCCCAGAACCGTCACACGGGTTTCCCAGCCTGTCCGCGCGCCCAACTCATCGGCCAACCAATGACCAATACCGCCATATCGGTTTTTTTGTCCGTCATTGCCCTGTGTCACGGCCGCCCCGTCATCGCGTTTGACCGCCTCGGCAACAATCACCAAGGCATGATTGCGCCCGCGCTTGCGGATATTCAGGCAATGCTCGGTCAGCGCATCAAGATCATAATCCATCTCCGGGATCAAAATGGCATCTGCACCACCGGCCACACCGGCAAACAGCGCAATATGCCCTGCATCGCGCCCCATGACCTCAAGGATCATGATCCGGTCGTGGGATGCTGCGGTTGGCTGCAACCGGTCAAGCGCCTCAACCGCAACATTGACCGCCGTGGTAAAGCCGACCGAATATTCGGTTAGGGCCAGATCGTTATCGATGGTTTTGGGAATCCCGACCAGATTGATGCCGCCCTTTATGGCCAGCCGATGCAGTATTTCCATGCTGCCATCCCCGCCAACCCCAATCAACGCATCCAGCCCCAAGGTGCGATAACCTCTAATCACGTCATCGGAACGGTCGGCAAAGCTGCCATCTGGCATGGGATAGTTAAACGGGTCGCCCTTGTTAATCGTGCCAAGGATCGTCCCGCCCATGCGCAGCATCGCGTCATTATTGACCTGATCATTCAGATCAACTGCCTGTGGCGGGTCCTGCATCAAACCGTGCGCGCCCTGACGGATACCAATCACGTCCCAGCCATAGCCAAGCACCGCGCGGCGTACCACAGCCAGAATGACGGCATTCAACCCTGCACAGTCGCCACCGCTGGTCAAAATTCCGATCCGCATGCATTTTCCTCCGGCTTTCGGCAGATTTGTTTTTAAAGGTGGTACAAATCATATGGGTCCACTATCTGATATCTGTTAATATCATTGTTCCTTCGCGTTGATTATTAAGCTGGATCAAAAATGGACGAAATCAATCAGATCGAGATTGAAAAGAGACTGATGTCGTTACGCGAGGAACACCGGGATCTCGATATTGCCATCGAACAAATGGTTGTCGCCCCGCATCATGACCAGCTTCGTCTGGGCCGCATGAAAAAGCGCAAACTCGCCTTAAAAGACGAAATTCGCTACGTCGAGTCGCAGCTTGTTCCTGATATTATTGCCTGATTTTGGCACCTGTTTCGGCCTGATCCGAAAATTAACCACCTAGGCTCAGGACCTGTCTCGCGCAAACCAAATGCTTGAAGCATTTGGCCTTTTGTAGATGTTTTGTCACGGTGGGCAGGTGATGAAATGCGATGGTGGGCTGGGTAATCTGCACGGTAATCGACCAGTCACGGCACCCTATATCAGATCCCGAAGGGGATACGTTCAAGCTGTGCCAGACGCATTTCTTTTTCCGCACGTAATGCGAAATCGGCCGCATTCAATGCTGAATTTGCGGTATCGCCATTGCGCGCCTGATAAATGCCAAAGACCGGCTTTACGGCGATGAACTTACCCTTGTGCGAAAACGGTGACTGATTGATCTGTCGGACAACCGCATCAATACGCAAACGCGTATCGTCTTTATCAACGTTATAAAGCAGGGCGGCGAAATCATTACAGCCCAAATACCCAAGGTGGTGGGGCGACATGATGAAATCGGCCATGATCTGGTGGACATACTTAAACAGGCCGTCTTTGCATTCCTGTCCGTGACGTTGCAGAATCTCGTCGATATTTGACAGCTCACACACTAGCAGCATGCGCATTGTTCTGTCCGTACCCTGAACCGCCATTTCATTTTCAAGAATTTGCATAAAGGCGGGTCGGCTCATCGCACCCGTGAATGGATCGCGCCCCTCAGACCGGGCAAGATAGGCCTGATGTTTCTTAAGATCCGACAGATTTTCACTCAGACCATTGATACGCACCATCAACCGTCCGATCGCCTGTTCAACCGCAGGCGTTACTTGACTATCGGGAATGCCCAGAACATTGGCCATATCGGGCGTATGAAACGGTTGTTCATCAACTGCGTCGGGCAGGTTGCCGGTATCAATATCAACTTCGTGATGCTGATGCATGGACGACCGACGACGCACGGCGTCCTTGCCATAGGCAAACGCGGTATATTGATTTGATGAATACCTTCCATCGCCTGCCCCCATGGAGGGGATCGTCGATGGGGGCCGTGTGACTTTCATGTCTGACCTTCCCGTGCTACGTGCACAGTTATATAAGCAATAAGTAAACAATAAATCAAAAGTACATTTTATTCATCATAAAATTCAACCATCAATAAGAATAGCTCAACTATCCTTACGATCAGGACCAACACATCGGCCCGCAAACAGGCACCGCATAAGGATTTTGCAGGTGCATAGGCACTCTGCAGGCTTGCATGATACCGGTTGCTGCATATAATGCGGCCCTTCACGAAACCGCCCGCAAACGGAGCCGCCAACATGAGCGATCAATCCCCGGTCATCGGCATCATCATGGGAAGCCAGTCTGACTGGGAAACCATGAAAAACGCAGCAGATGTCCTCGATGCGCTGAATGTCGCCTATGAGACGAAAATCGTTTCGGCCCATCGCACACCTGATCGCCTGTATGACTATGCCAAAACGGCAAAATCACGCGGCCTGAAAGTCATTATTGCCGGTGCTGGCGGTGCGGCACACCTTCCAGGTATGGCTGCGGCCATGACCCCGCTTCCGGTTTTGGGTGTTCCCGTCCAAAGCAAAGCCCTCAAAGGGCTTGATAGCTTGCTCTCAATCGTCCAGATGCCCGGTGGGGTTCCGGTCGGAACCCTTGCCATCGGATCGGCCGGGGCAAAGAATGCCGGGTTGATGGCCGCTGGCATCATGGCGCTGATGGATGATGATCTGGCAAGCCGTCTTGATGACTGGCGTGCCGCACAAACCGATGCTGTCGCCGACGCGCCGGTTGATCCGGCACCATAAAGCACTATGCGCGCCCATTCGGGCGCGTTTTTGTTTTGGCAATTGGGTTCAGACCCTAAATACCCTATGCCGAAAATCGGCATCCAATGATTATTCGAGGAAGACATGACGCAGGACTTCGAAACGCGCGTTATCGCACCGGGCAGCACCATCGGCATCATGGGCAATGGCCAGTTGGGCCGGATGGCGGCATTCTGTGCTGCAGAACTCGGCTATAAGGTTCATGTCTTTGGCCCCGGCGCAGACAGCCCGACCGAGCAGGTCTGTGCAAAGGCAACCATTGCCGATTACAGCGATCTGGACGCTCTGCGCGCCTTTGCTAATGACGTCGATGTCGTGACATTTGAATTTGAAAATGTCCCGCATGACAGCGTCAAGCTGCTGTCTGAACTGGTCCCGGTACGTCCGGGCTGGAAATGCCTGCATCTTTCCCAGAACCGCCTGCGCGAAAAGACCTTCTGCAATGATCATGGCATCGGCACCGCCCCGTTTGAAGCCGTCCGATCCCTTGCTGATCTAAAGGCCGCCGTTGCCAAACTTGGCCGCCCGTCGGTTCTGAAAACCACCGAGATGGGCTATGACGGCAAAGGTCAGGTCAAGATTACCGACGATACCGATCTTGCCGATGCCTGGGCTCAAATGAAGGACGCCGAAGCCGTCCTTGAAGGGTTTATTTCGTTTGAACGCGAAATTTCTGTCATTGTCGCGCGCGGTGTCACCGGCGACACAGCCTGCTTCTGCCCGGTCGAAAACGTGCATACCAATCACGTTCTTGATGTGACTGTCGCGCCAGCCGAAATTGCACAAAGCCTGTCAAAAAAGGCCGAAGACATCGCAATCAAGCTGGTCACCGCAATGGAGTTTGTCGGGCTTCTGGCGGTTGAAATGTTTGTCACCACCGATGGTGACATTCTGGTCAATGAAGTGGCCCCGCGCCCACACAATTCCGGTCACTGGACGATTGATGCCTGTGTCACCAGCCAGTTTGAACAGTTTATCCGTGCCGTATGTGGCCTGCCGCTGGGCGATCCGTCCCATCATTCCAACGCCCGGATGAAGAACCTTTTGGGTGATGACATAGACGGTTGGCAGGCAATTTTGACCGAGCCCACGGCAAAACTGCACCTGTACGGTAAGGCCGAAGCAAAACCGGGCCGTAAAATGGGCCATGTGACGTGGGTTCTGCCCAAAGAAGACTGATCACATCCTCATCAACTGACGCATTCTGGCTCCGGATATCATGGCATATCCGGAGCTTTTTTATGACACTTCAACATCTTAACCGAAAATGAGGAACCCAAGCATTTTATGCCGGGCGAACTGGCATCAGACTTGCTGTTATGAGGGCAGGAAACTCTTTTCGGATAGAACCTCATGAAGAAAATTCTGTTCATTGCCTTGGTAACGCTTGGCCTCCTTGCCATCCAAAGCCATCAAACCCGCGCAGTTGCCGCCCCCGGCGCAGCAGGTTTCCCCGAAGTGGTTGAAGGCGACAAGCTGCGGTTTGGCAACATGATTGTCGAACTGTTTGGCATTCGCGCCCCACGCACCGGCATGATCTGCCGGGCGGGCAGCATTGAATTCCAATGCGGTGCCGCCGCGACACAGGCCTTGACCCGCATCATCGAAAATTATGCTGTTAAATGTCAGCAGGTTTCGGACGTACAACTGTTTCCAATGCTGACCGAATGCACGATGGGGCGCAGTGACCTCAACCGTCTGTTGCTCCGTGCCGGATGGGCTCTGGTTGACATGGCAAGCTGCGACAGCAACCCGACCTGCCCGACCTATTTGCGCGATCAGGCCTTTGCCAAGGAAAACCGCAAAGGCATGTGGATGGGCAACCCGCCCCACGAACTGGTCGCCCTTGCTGCCAAACCCACGGCCAGAGAAATCCAGACCGAGGACGATGCAACCAATCGCGACAAAAACGCCAAGGATGCTGACACCCAACAGCATTTCTTCAAGTCGCCGTTTGGCATTGACCTTGCCGCCGACCTGGAAAGAGCCAACGAACCGGACCGCACACTTCTAAGCTTCCTTGATCCGACGTCCTAACAGGACGGACGACCAGCCCAAGAGTTTCCTGTGCTAAAATCAAAAACGCCACCGCGCTTTATGCCGGTGGCGTTTTGCTTAACATCACAAGTATCTTTGCGGTGCTACCCGCCAAACTGACGGCGAACCCGTCCCGGCGTCGGCATGCAGCGGGCCAGTTTTGCACCAAGCTTTAACGGTGCCGCGGCAAATTGTCCTGCCTTACTGATCTTTCCGGTGATTTTCGGGATTTGCATGACATTGCCAATACGACGATCCAGAAATGCCCAGCTGTCGCTGTGACCTTCGGACTTGTCATCGAGCCAATAGGCCAAGGTTGAGCCATAGACGCCCGCAAGCAACATCCGCTTGGTGTACCAATTGTGGTCGGTCGATGTATCGCCCGCCGCAATCCACATTTTATCAACCGTCCCGTGGGTCAGCTTAAGCCCCTTGGCCACATTCTGCGGCAGGGCGGTCCAGGCAACGGCGGCACGCACCGCGTCTTTGTGATTTTCAACCAGATCAAGACGCGTTTTAACCGCAACGGCAATCCGCTCACGAATTTTCATCTGATCAAGTTCAAGTGCGTCAAGGGCATCGACCATCTTGCGATCCGTCATCTCGACATAGGTCACAATCGCCTGCCCCGTCCCCTTGGGCAACAGACGGTCAATCTCGCCCGGTGCAAGGTCAAGGTCCTCGGCCCCGGCGATCAATGCCTGTTTGGTCCAACCATCAAAAGGCACATGTTCCAATGCGGCTTCGACCAATGCTTCGCGCTGGGCGCGCAATCGGGACATGCTTTCGGAAACGGTCATTTATGCCTCCTTAAGGTTCATCAGGGTGTGCCACCGCATCATCTGATGCCGCAGTTTGCCTGAAGGTGGTTTCAGGCGGGTATTCGCGTAATTCTTCGTTAAATCCAAGCAACGTCATGTCTTCTATACGTTCAGGATACATCACGCCGATCAAATGATCATATTCGTGTTGGACCACGCGCGCATGAAAACCACCGGCGATGCGTTCAACTTCATCGCCCTTCTCATTTAACCCGCGGTAACGGATTTTGTTCCATCGCGGCACAACGCCCTGCAATCCGGGAATCGATAAACACCCTTCCCAACCATCAACGACTTCATCGCCAATCGGCTCAATTTCCGGGTTAATCAGAACGCTAACGGGCACTTCACCGTCGTCTGGATCATCGCTTTTGCGTAAACTCGGCACGAAATAGACCATGATCGCCTTGGATACAAACACCTGCGGCGCCGCAAGGCCAACGCCCCCGGCATCCTTCATGGTTTCCTTCATATCCGCAATCAGACGCTGAATTTCAGGGTCATGCGGGTCTTCGACCCGATCCGCGACAGCACGCAAAACCGGGTGGCCCATCCGGGCAATTTTAAGGATCGACATAACCCTATATCCAACCAAAATTGCCCGGCTGTAAAGCCCCTATGCGCCCCGCGATCCTAATGCCCGGTAAGAACCAGTGTCTGGACCGGCCACAGAAGTGCCTGAATACGCAGCAACAAGGCATGCACGACCCCAACCGTTTGGACCATATGCAGGAACATCCAGCGCCCCGCACCAATTTCCGGATCCTCAAGTTGATCATGGGTATTGGTATAGGCATTGGCAACGCACTGGCTGCCCCACGGCACATCCTTGATCTGCTCGGGGTAAAGCGGCACCATCTTGGCCAGGAACGTTCCCGGCGCGCTGCGTTCGGTTATATCAAGCAACCTGTCGGTCGGTCGGAACTGACCGGCGGCAATAACCGGTTGCACGCTTGAAAACACCATCGGAATGACTTCAAATGGCAGCGAAGCACATGTCATTTCCGCAAGCCCGCCGACTTTGACAACCTGTGCCGATACCTGCTGGAAACCTGCCTGAAACACCACTTCCTTGGGCTTGTCGGGGATCAGGATGCCCGCCGGACGCAATAACGGGTTCACCACATCCCCAATTTGCAATGCAAATTGCTGTACGATGCCATCAACACCGGCACGGACAACTGTTTTGCCCAGCGCCACTTGTGCTGCACGCAAGGATGCCTCTGCACTTGAAAGCTGGGCAGGCAACAGGGTTTCCATTTTGGTTTGCACGGCATTAACACTCGCCTTTGCCGAATTCACCCCACCCTGTCGTGTCGTCAACGCGACTTCAAGCCGTTCGACCTCGCGCCGGGAAACCGCGTTTGTGCCGCGCGACAAAAGATCCGCCTTCACCGACAATTCCTCGCGAACCTGCTCATAGGCACCTTGTGCCTGTTCCAGATTCCCTTGCGCCACTGCAAGATCGGCCTCGGTGACCGCCATCTGGGCACGGATTTGTTCGACTTCTTGCTGGGCCATTTCGACTGATTCTGTTTCTGCGCGGTCATCAAGCCGGAACAACGGTTCGCCCGATTTTACCCGGCGATCATTATCGACATATATTTCAACCACCCGACCGTTCTTTTCGGGCAGGATTGTCAACGTCCTGAAGAATGACCCGACGTTGTGACTTGATGGGTGAAAATAGAAAATCAGCGTAATCAGCGACAGAGTCAGGATCGCACATGCGGTGATGCCATACCGCAATTCATACCAGACCGAAAACAGGTTGATTTCCTTACCGATACGTTTGCCCTGACGATACCGGCGCACCAGATAATCCGGCAGGATGGTAAACATTGAACACAGAAGAAGCTCAAACATCTTTGGGGTTCTCCTGCTGGGTCATATCGGGGGTTACGGATGTCTCGGTCACGGGTTCCTGCGGGGCCGAGTCGCCAAATCCGACCTTGTTCCGTGCCATTGTTTTCAAGGAATCTGCAATGGCCTGAATTGGGGAAATAAAGTCGGGGAACCGGACAACCGCAAGAACCAGTGCTGCCACCCAGAAAACACCGTTATGGGTAAACAGCGCCAAAAGGGTCAGAACGCCGATCAACTGTATCTGCGTGTGATTGGCGTGATGCGCCAGTTTCTCAGGCAAGGCATGCAAGGTCAGATAGAGCGCGCCAAGCGCAAACACCGCCAAAACCACAAACCAGACGATACCGTAGAACAGAATATCTGTTTCCCCCGGCGCGGTTATAAAGAAAGGCGCATGTGCAATTGCCGCCTCTCGCAAACTGTTTTCCATTATTTTATCCCAACCAAACCACTGCTCAATCCCATCAGGACACTGCCCTCAGGATACTCCACCCATTGCCAATTCATTGATATATGGACTATTACCAAGCCATTATAGCAACTTTTCGGATAGTTATTATCCTCAAATTCACGCAAGCGGCGCGATCACACAGCTGACCGCAAAATGTGGCATCCATGCCTTGGCGTTTTGCACCCATTGGCCGAATAAACGCCCAAGGCGAATATCCTCTTCCCTCTTTTCTTTTTGGCTGGTTTGCACTATATACAGCCCACGGTCATGTTGACCGTAAATCCAACCGGTAGGCATTCCGCCTTTCCGGGTGTTTTTGTTTTTTTGAAAGGAGCGTGGTTTCCGTGCAGGTAATCGTTCGCGACAACAATGTCGATCAGGCTCTGAAAGCCCTTAAGAAAAAGATGCAGCGTGAGGGCATTTTCCGTGAGATGAAACTCCGTCGTCACTTTGAAAAGCCGTCGGAGAAGAAAGCTCGCGAAGGGGCGGAAGCAGTCCGTCGTTCCCGCAAGCTGGAGCGTAAGCGCATCGAGCGTGAAGGCTTCTAGTCTTCTTTTTCACTTTCGGGGTTCCTCGAACGTGATACTGCATGGTCGAATTTAGCTTGCTAAGTTCGGACCCGTGCGCCAAGCCCGCCTCGGAGAAATCCAGGCGGGTTTGGTTTTTCTACGCTCCATTTTTTGGCAAACATGACAATTGTCATGGCATGCCTATTTGAAACCTTTCAGAGCTTCGGCGCGTAGCTGTCATGACACGATGACATTGGCCGGGGAACACTTCATGTCTTCATTGCGATCACAGGCACATATCGGAATCCGCATTTTATGCGTGATCGCGCTAATGCTTGTCGGCTTTTCGCATAGGCTGGCATCCTTTGGAACGCTTCCCCAAAACACGCAAGCCAGCCTGACAAGTTATGCCCTCCCCGATGGCACATTGCCGATCTTGTGCCTTGGCGGACAGGCTGCTGATCCCGAACATGACCGCGGGATGCTTGATACCTGTGAATTTTGCCGGATCGCCGCATCGGTTACCCTGCCTGATAATCCGCAGCTGCCTGAACCAGTTGAATTTGTCTCACGTGCACTCGCGCATTTGCCCGCCCGCGTCGAATGGCAGGCCACCACCTATGACACGCCAGCCGTCCCCCGCGCGCCACCCGTTATCATCTGATCTGCCCCAATCGCACGTTTTGCATGCCGCTTATCTGGCACAGCAATACCGTGCTTTACGCATTTTCGATGATACAGGTGAACTTGATGACAACCCATCCCGCACAGTCGGCGGATGCGCCTCAGCGCGACCGCGACAACCGCACATTAACCCGTAAATTCTATCTGGCCGCATGGCGCTGGCATTTTTATGCCGGGCTTTATGTCGTGCCGTTCCTCCTCATGCTGGCGATCACCGGCCTGACGATGATGTATTTCAATGTCATTGAAACCCGGTTTGGTGACCGCATTCTTGCATCCGACGGCCAACACCAAAGCCTTCAGATACAGGCCGATGCCGCGGCCTCCTCCCTGCCCAACGCCACGGTCAGCCAATATATTGCCCCGATCGAGGATGATCTTGCCACCATGTTTCTCGTCGATAGTGGCGGCAAGCAGCATGTCGTCACCGTTGACCCGGTCACAACCGACATCCGCGAAACCATCATCACCGATGACAGCTGGTTTTACTGGGCCAATGGCATTCACGGCGAACTTCTGATGGGCGACCTTGGCGACCGGTTGATCGAAATTGCCGCCGGGCTTGGCATTATCCTGATCGTAACCGGGCTTTACATGTGGTGGCCGCGTGACGGTAAACGGTTTGCCTCCGTTCTTTGGCCAGATTTCCGCGCAACCCGCCGAACTTTCTGGAAAGAATTGCATGTCACAAGCGGCTTTTACATCTCGGTCGTTTTGTTCTTCTTTCTGATTTCCGGCCTGTCATGGGCGGGCATCTGGGGTGGTCAGTTTGTGCAAGCCTGGAGCACTTTTCCCGCTGAAAAATGGGATAATGTCCCGCTGTCTGATGACATTCATGCCGATATGAACCACGGGGTTTTGCATGATGCACCTTGGGGACTTGAACAAACGCCAATGCCTGCATCGGGATCAGATGCCGGGATCACCGGCCTTACTGATGGCACACCGGTTAATCTTGATACCGTAACCGCCTTTGCGCGCAGCATCGGCTTTGTTGGCCAGTTCCGCGTCAATCTGCCGCGGAATGAAAACGGTGTTTACACCATATCGGCCGACACCATGAGCGGCGATAGCGTCTCGCCCACCGGCGACCGCACCATTCATGTTGACCAATATACCGGCAAGGTTCTGGCCAATGTTGGCTTTGCCGATTATTCTCTGGGGGCCAAAAGCATGGCGGTTGGCATTGCCCTGCATCAAGGCGATCTTGGCTGGTGGAACGTGATTGCCAATACGGCTTTCTGCCTGACCGTGATTTTCCTGTGCATCAGCGGTATCGTCATGTGGTGGATGCGCCGCCCATCTGGCGAAGCGGGAAAATCCATCAAAGGATTACGCCTTTCCCCACCGCCCCTTCCCAATAATCTGCCGCTATGGAAGGGTGCTGCCCTGATGATGTTAGCGCTATCATTGGCCTTCCCCCTGACCGGCATCACGCTGGTTACCGTCTTGGCACTAGATGTTTTGATTATATCGAACGTGCCGGTTCTTAAGCGCGCCTTTGGCTAACCCTTTCATCATACAAATACAAAACCCCGCCCGGTATCCGGGCGGGGTTTTGCTTATCAAGCCGCCTTGCAGATCGAATTACCCCCATCGACAATCATCGCCGATCCGGTGACAAAGCTAGACGCATCGGATGCCAGAAACAGCGCTGCCTTGGCAATTTCCAACGGATCGGCAATCCGACCCAACGCGTGGAACTTTTCAACCATCGCACGGGTTTCAGGATCGGAGGCAAAAGTTGCGGCCATCGGCGTATCCGTGCCACCCGGCACGAGCGCATTCACCCGGACATTGGCCCCGCCATATTCAACCGCCAGACACTGCGCCATGCCCAAAAGCCCCATCTTGCTTGCGGCATAGGCTGTCATGCCGGGTAGCCCAATGGTATGACCGACAAAAGTGGAGGTGAAAATAACCGAACCACCGCCCCGCTTGATCATTTCCGGCACCTGATATTTCGCACCAAACATTGCAGAAGTCAGATTGGTCTGAAGTGTCTGGTTCCAGTCACCTTCATCAATATCGCCCAATACACCGGGGGAACCCAATGTCCCGGCATTGTTAAACCCGACATCGAGCCCGCCATACTCACCAATCGCGGCATTCACCAATGCCTTGGCATAGCTTTCATCACAGACATCCCCGGCCAATGCAAAGGCGGTGCCGCCTGCCCCGGTAATCTCCGTCACAATATGGTCAAGACGCTCTTCGCCGCGCGCGCCAAGCACAAGCTTGGCCCCTTCGGATGCAAACAGTTTTGCCGACGCCGCACCGATACCACTGCTGGCCCCGGTGATGATGACAATCTTATCTTGAAGTAACATGAATTCTTCCAATTCATCTGGCACCGGCACTTAAATGCTCGGTGCAATTAACGATGAACGAAGATTACGCTGGCACCCAGATACCTGCTCGCCAGTTTCGGACGTGAAGTTTTATCCGTTCTCAAACACGAAATTGACCGGCGCTAGTTCTGCGACAACCAACTTTGGAATTGATCCAGCATGTTCGGCTCATAACCGATCGGTCCGGGCATCGGTTCAGACCGGACAATGATCCCTGACTGGGTCCGATAGACCGTATAGACCATGTCCGGGTCGATGTCGGTAAAGGTCGAGCTGCCATATTCGGCATCAACAAAGAAATTCCATTCCGCCAGATAATTCGCAAGATCAAGCACATCCCCCTGCCCCAGATCATAGGCCATGTGCGGCTTCGCGTTTTGATCTTCGGTATCGCGATAGCGGCCCTCAAAACGCACAAGCTTATAACGCGCATCCATACCCATTACATTGGCCCAGGGCTTTAGCTTGATGAACTCTGCATCAATCCGCCACTGATCACCATAAATCTCATAGATGCCAACATCCCCGCCTTCGCTCGTCGCCAAATGCGCCTCGAAAACATCGTCTTCAAGCGGCTCGAAATACATCTTGGCAATCGGCTCCTCTGCCGTCAGGCGGACATAGGTCAGGATCGTCAGCCCCATAGACGCAACAAGTGCTGTCGAGAGCGAAATAACAAGAAGAAGCGATACACGAATAAATCGACTCATTCTATAGCCTTAGATGATCAATGAATTGAACACGGCCCACAGTTATTGAAGTTTGAATGACGGTTGACGCAGCTTTAGCTCCTGCGTTTTTGGAGGGGCGCCCAGTATGGAGGAAAACGTTTTGACCAAGCAATTTTTCGATTGGTCGTAAGTGATACCTCCAGTCAAACAAGCCTCTGCTAAGACCTGCCGCTCCTCGTAGAGATCTGCAAAGTGCTTCTCAGCCCATAGCAAAACCATCTTTTGCAAAGCATAAAACGGTTCATGGGCAGCACTCTGGCGTGAAACTAGCTTTAAACCAAAAACGTTCAGACAAAATGCGATCAATCTCGCGGCTTCAAAATCAGGAAGATCACTCATCTTCCTGATTTTTTCATAGATTAGCCTTCTAACCTTAAAACCGAGCTGTCGCGTCACCGGTTCAATTTTCTCATCATAAGGTTTGAAAATCTCGGACCAGAAAGTGTTGTACTGCACCATCCAAGCAGTCATGGTTGGATTTCGCACATCCGCAGTTCTAGGTATCAACTCGACAATACAGTGAGCCAATTTGTCATAGATATCGCGACTGTAATGTCTTTTGGAGACCCTCAGTTGAGTGGCCTGAATTTCCTGCGCTCCAAGCTCCTCAATAATGAACCTGATAAACTCCACTCTTGCACGAAAGCATGTGAATGCAACGTCTTCGTAGGGATTTTCTGTTCCTTCAAGGTGTGACAACCAAGTTTCACGGCCAAAATCCAAGAGCCTATTGAAAACATAGGAGTCTGCTTGACAAACATTTCGGTAACGTGATTGAGAACTCTCTATGAGGGCTTTTACAAAAATTTTAGCGCCGTGCATGTAGGCTTGGTACTGTTTCTCATTCAAGTTTTTTGCGGTCAGATACGGCAGATCAAGGGGTGAATATGCACTTCGCCCCAACTCTTCCACTAAATCAACTTGTCCGAAGACAGCTTTACCGACATCGCCGAAGTAACCCAAAAGCCCAGTATTATTTGAGCTGCATTCTTGATGTAGCGCACTTGTTTCGTCTTCTATAAGAGCCCAAGCTGCTCCGTTGCAAAATCCTGCTAAATAATTGAGTGCTGTGTCAGAAGGGCCGATGTTCTTAAAAACGAGACAGATTAAATCTGGTCGCGTGTTAGCCACGACAGCGCTGAGCCGATCATTTTCCAATAAATAAAGGAAAGTGTTAGCTAACTCTGCAGTATTCTTATTTTGTCCATTTCTAACAGATGTTTGATTGGATAGCCTTATAACATCAAGTATGAAATGCCCCAAGTTATCGGCTAATACTCTGAGTTCCTCTTTATCCCCTCGCATAACAATTCTGTGATGAACTGTTAGAAATCTCCCTGCAAGCGCGGTTGTGTACTTTGGGACACGTATGACAGCGCAATAGATTAAATATACGATAAAAACCAATGACATAACGGCAATCGCCGCGCGCCAAACATCTGCGTTTGCAATTAAACTTGGAACTTGCCACGCGAAAGCCTCTGCTACATCAAACACGAGCAAGATTGTTCCGGATGAGGCACTAACTATAAGGGCCCATTTTTTGACATTGAAGCGCATCAAACTGAAGCGATACTTGGTTTGATAGTCTGATGCACTCAAAACAACTAAAAGGACAGCTAGTAGAGTAATGAACTCTGGAAAGCCAAAACTAAAGCTACTTTGGTTCGAATAAACTGGGACAAGTGTTAGCATTTCACCATACTCGGTCAGAACGCTTTCCACTCCTGCTTCGAGTATCGAAGCAATATGATTTATAAGATTTTCAAACAAGAACCTACGCGCCCCAAAGCCTGTGCATGACCAGCACCTAAAGTACAAGCCGACCGCAGCATTATCAAATGGTTCCATACAACTAAAAAATGAAAAGGCGGCCCCAATGGAGCCGCCTTTCGCCTTCTCAAACCAGATGGTTCGATCAGTCATCCAGATGCATGACGATTTGCTCGCACATCTTTTTGGCGTCACCAAACAGCATCATCGTATTGTCCTTAAAGAACAATTCGTTCTGAATGCCGGCATAGCCCGCAGACATGCCGCGTTTGATGAACAGCACCGTTTTGGCTTTTTCGACCTCAAGGATCGGCATGCCAAAGATCGGGCTGGACGGATCGGTTTTGGCCGCCGGGTTGGTGATGTCATTCGCACCAATGACAAACGCCACGTCAGCAGACCCGAAATCACGGTTGATTTCGTCCATTTCCATGACGTCCTCATAAGGCACGTTTGCCTCAGCCAGAAGCACGTTCATATGGCCCGGCATACGTCCAGCCACCGGATGAATGGCGTACCGGACTTTGACACCTTCAGCCTTAAGGATATCAGCCATTTCACGCAGTGCGTGCTGTGCCTGTGCCACCGCCATGCCATAGCCCGGCACGATGATCACACTCGATGCGTTTTTCATAATGAACGACGCATCATCAGCCGACCCGGATTTAACCGGACGATCCGCATCCCCGCCGGCAACAGCGGCACTTTCGCCTTCGGCACCAAAGCCGCCAAAGATGACGTTAAAGATCGAGCGGTTCATGCCCTTACACATGATGTAGGACAGGATCGCACCCGATGCACCAACCAACGCACCGGTGATGATCAGCGCATTGTTCTGCAGCGTAAAGCCGATGCCACATGCTGCCCACCCCGAATAGGAGTTCAGCATGGAGACAACAACAGGCATGTCCGCCCCGCCAATCGGAATGATCAACGTGATGCCCAGAACAAGGGCTAATGCCACCAGTATCCAGAACGCCATGTGGCTTTCGGTCGTCACCAGAATGATGCCAAAGACAACAATCCCGATCCCGATGGCAAGGTTGAGCATATGTTGCCCGGTAAAGCGCACGGGCGTTCCCGAAACAATGCCCTGCAACTTGCCAAAGGCAACGAGTGATCCGGTAAAGGTGATCGCACCAATCGCAACACCCAGCCCCATTTCAATCAGGCTGGCCGCACCGATATTACCCGCCGTTCCGAGGCCATAGGCACCCGGCGAATAAAGGGCTGCACCGGCAACAAACACCGCCGCCAGACCGACAAGCGAGTGAAAGGCCGCCACCAGTTGTGGCAAGGCGGTCATTTTGATCTTGAGCGCGATCACAGTACCGATCGAGCCACCAATCAGAATGCCGACGATAATGGTGGTGTAAGACAGCACCTGGGGCGACGCCAGCGTGGTCGCAATGGCAATTGCCATCCCGACCATGCCAAGGATGTTGCCCGTACGTGCAGAGTCAGGTGACGACAGCCCGCGCAATGACAGGATGAAGCAGACCGAGGCCACCAGATACAGGAAAGCCGATAGGTTTTCCGACATTGTGTGTTCCCCCTACTTCTTTTTCTTGAACATTTGCAGCATGCGCTGCGCAACGATGAAGCCGCCAAAGATGTTCACGGACGCCAACACCACGGCGAGGAAGCCCATGACCTTTGACAGGTTCATGTCAACCGGACCGGACGCCAGAAGCGCACCGACAATGATCACCGATGAAATGGCATTGGTCACCGCCATCAAAGGCGAATGAAGGGCCGGGGTCACTTTCCACACAACGTAATAGCCGACAAAGCAGGCCAGTACGAAAACGGTCAACCCCATCACGGTCGGGCTGACACCCGATCCCTGAACAGTGGTTGTGACCGTCATTGCCGCGTCGCCCGCACCATTGGCCAATTTGTCGGCCAGTTGTGCGGCCTGCTCGGCCAGTCCAAGGGCTGCATCACGCAGCTCGTTGGCATTCTGGGTTACGGATTGATCAGCCATTTGCGACCGCCTCCCCACCGAATTTCGGGTGAACAATCTTTCCATCATGGGTCAGGCGGGTTTCGGCAATGATCTGGTCTTCGCCGTTAAACACTAATGCGCCCTTTTCCGTATCAACAGAAAGCGTGATGAAATTCAAAAGGTTCTTGGCATACATCGCGGTTGCATCGGTTGCGACCGCACTTGTGATGTTTTCCGGACCAATCAGTTTGACCCCGTTGGCCGTCGTGATGGTCTGACCAAGTTTAACCCCGGCGACATTGCCACCGCGTTCGGCCGCAAGATCAATGATCACCGAACCCGGCTTCATGCCTGCAACCATGTCGGCCGTGACAATTTCCGGGGCCGGACGGCCGGGAATAAGCGCTGTGGTGATGACGATATCGGTTTTCGCCAGAACCTCCTTAAGCTTATCGGCCTGCTTTTTCTTGTAGTCGTCCGACATTTCCTTGGCATAGCCGCCCGATGTTTCGGCCGCATCCGCTTCGTCGTCTTCGACTTCAATAAATGTCCCGCCAAGCGACTGGACCTGTTCCTTGACCGCCGGGCGCACATCAAATGCCGACACCACAGCACCAAGGCGCTTGGCGGTTGCAATCGCCTGCAAACCGGCAACACCGGCCCCAACCACAAGAACACGCGACGGGGCAAGTGTCCCTGCTGCTGTCATCATCATCGGATAAATGCGGCCAAACTCATGGGCGGCCTCAAGCACGGCGCGATAGCCCGCAAGGTTCGATTGCGATGATAGAACATCCATCGACTGCGCACGCGAAATACGCGGCATCAGTTCCATGGAATAGCCATCAACACCGGCCTTGGCCATGGCATCAAGCAGCTCTTTACGGTCAAACGGTTCAAGCAGGGCCACAACCGCGGCCCCCTTTTTATAGGCGGTCAATTCGTTGGTTTTGCCGTCAATGACAGGTGGACGTACCTTAAAGATAACGTCGGCATCCTTGACGGTGGTTTTCATTGTTTTGGCAATGGTTGCCCCGGCATCGACAAATCGATCGTCCGGTATGGCGGCATCTATTCCGGCGCCAGCCTCAATTGCAACGTCAAACCCCAGTGACTTCAGCTTCTTGACTGTCTCTGGCGTGACGGCAACGCGCTTCTCTCCGGGCCATATTTCCTTTGGAACGGCCAGTTTCATCGCGTTCGACCTCCTTCCCTAAATCATATGATAAGCATGGTGTTTTTTATTATTTACCGTGTGATCGATATCAGGACATCACAGTGCGCCCTGTTTGCATCCGATTACAAGCTTCCCTTGCCAAGTAAAGAACCAGAAAAGAAAAAGGCGGTTCTTCCAGCTTACGCAGAAGAAACCGCCCACTTTCCCACCACGCATTCCAAGGCCGTTAAGCCTTGGCGACATGTCAGGTCCCACCCGTCATAGGTGCTCAGGACAAACAATCAATGACGCCCTGCCATGTCTGCGTTGAAAGCAAGATGCGATTTCCGACCGATAACCTCAATATCAAAAAACGACGAAAAAGCACTTTAACCGAAATTAAGTTTAGTCATTTTCGCGCAACTAATGTGCGGTTAGCCGCACAATTTATTTCCACTGTGGAACAGGTCTTTGAACCCATACTCACACAATAGATCCTTGATATTGGGCAGTTTCCCTCATTTTACCCCCACGCGGTAAGTGAACATTATCTTACAAAAGAACGCAGAAGTCTGCATCAATAAGCACGATAACAACTCTAACGGAACGCGCAATAAGGCAAAAGGTTCTTAAAAAAAAATGCCGCAGGCTTCAAACCCGGCGGCATTTTCAAATAATATTAAGTCGCTTTGGGGGAAACTTCCGGCAGTGATATCGCGATTCCGGCACGGGTTTTGGACGAATCGCCACACGCCCACCACCAACCGTTTGCGCCTTTTATTTATGGGCGCTCCAGCCCAACCGACTGCAGGGCAGCCTCCTGATTGGCCGTAAGCTTGGCCGGATCAAAATCCCCGACAAGATCATGGAACAGCTGATACCAGTTTACGTGCGCATCAAGCCTCAGGAACACCGCACCAAGCCCTACGGCTGCCCGATCCACCAGAACAAACTCACGCGGCGGCTTTACCCCGCCAACGGCTTTAAGTTCCTTGTGAACTTTTGCCGCGACCTCCGCGCCATAGGCGACCGAGTTGGTTTCACCCATTTTGCGTTTGCGATCATCCAAAATCGGCCCATAGACAAAACTAGCCCATATGTTGAGCACATCAATCAATTCACGCGACGGATTTTCAAAGCCCCAGCTTTCATAAGCCGAAACCGCCTTGTCCTCATCCCCGTCACGCAATGCTTCATAAAGGGTCAGCACTGCATTAACGAACTCGGGTTTGAAAATGCGGATACACCCGAAATCAAGAAGGTTCACCGACCGATCTTCGCGCAACGTATAGTTGCCCAAATGCGGATCACCATGGATCACGCCGTACCGATAAAACGGCACATACCAAGCGCGGAACATGTTCAGCGCCACTTGATTGCGCGCATCCTGATCGGCATCACTATCAAGGAAACTTTGGAATTTCTGCCCGGTCTGCCAGGTCATGGTCAGCAACCGACTAGTGGTAAGTTCATCCACCGGTTCGGGCACATGCACCGCATCTTCATCGGCCAGCATATGGCGATACAGCCGCATGTGTTTTGCTTCTCGCTTGTAATCAAGTTCTTCGCGCAGGCGGGCGGAAAGTTCTTCCTGAATGTTTTGCGCGTCAATCGCGCTGTCATAACGCTTATAGATCGCAAAGGCAGCACGAAGCTGTTTGAGGTCGGCCTCCACGGTGGCGGACATATCAGGATATTGCAGCTTGCACGCAACCGCGCGCCCATCGGGCAAACTTGCCTTATGTACCTGACCAAGGGATGCGGCCGCCACCGCCTCGCGGCTAAAATCGGTAAAGCTTGATTGCCATCCTGCGCCGAGTTCGCTGCGCATCCGGCGTTTGACAAACAGCCACCCCATGCTGGGTGCGTCGGCCTGAAGAGTTGCCAAGGCCTGGGTATATTCCTTGGGAAGCGCATCGGGGATGGTTGACAGGATTTGTGCAACCTTCATCAACGGGCCCTTAAGCCCGCCCAATGCAGATGTCAGTTCGGCGGCATATTTGGCATGATCAACATCCCCGCCGAACACTTTCCCGGTGGCAAGGCGCGCGGCCAGCTTACTGGCCGACGCCCCCACCCGTGCGTAACGACGAACCCGTCCGCCAAATCGATTTTCTTCATTTGGCGCGGTATAATCGTCGTCGTTACTCATATCAGGAAAGCTCCTCCAGCTCGTCGATCATGCGTTTGATCATGTTAAGCCCGCGCTGCCAAAAGGCCGGATCAGATGCATCCAGACCAAACGGTGCAAGAAGCTCTTTATGGCGTTTGGTGCCGCCCGCTTTCAGCATATCAAGGTATTTCTGCTGGAAGCCGTCTTCGGCATTTTCATAAACGTCATAAAGCGAATTGACCAAACAATCGCCAAACGCATAGGCGTAAACGTAAAACGGTGAATGGATGAAGTGCGGAATATAGGACCAGTAATATTTGTACTCGTCCTCATAGCGGATCGCATCACCCAGACTTTCATGCTGTACGGCAATCCAGATGTCGCAGATCTCATCGACCGTCAATTCACCTTCACGGCGTTTTTCATGGACGCGTTTTTCAAACTCAAAGAACGCAATCTGACGCACGACCGTGTTGAGCATATCCTCAACCTTGCCCGCCAGCATGATGCGTTTCATCTTCGGATCGGTTTCTGCGCGCAACATCGACTGGAACGTCAACATTTCACCAAACACCGACGCGGTTTCTGCCAAGGTTAACGGCGTATCAGACAGGAAATACCCCTGCTCACCAGCCAGAACCTGATGCACGCCATGGCCCAATTCATGGGCAAGCGTCATCACATCACGCGTCTTCCCGTGATAGTTCAGCAGCAAATACGGGTGGGCCGACGGCACCGTTGGATGGGCAAAGGCCCCCGATGATTTCCCCGCACGCGGCGGTACATCGATCCACGGATTATCAAAGAATTTCTGACCAACCTCGGCCAGTTCCGGCGAAAATTCGCCGTATGCCTTAAGCACGGTCGAACGCGCCGTATCCCAGTCAATCTGACGATCATCATCATCGGGAAGCGGCGCATTACGATCCCAATAATCAAGCTGATCGACACCAAACCATTTGGCTTTGAAACGGTAATACCGATGCGACAGGTCCGCATGGCTGTCTTTCACCGCGGTATTCAGCGCATCGACAACTTCGTCTTCGACCTGATTGGCCAGATTGCGCGATGACACCGGGGTGGCAAACTTGCGCAGGCGATCGTCAATTTCCTTGTCTTTGGCAAGGGTATTGGTGACATGCGCCAGAAGTTTGATGTTTTTGCCCAAAACGTCGCCAATGGATTTCGCCGCAGCTTTACGTTCCTCAACCTTGGTCGAAGACAGCATATTGGCGACATCTGACATGGTCAGCTCTTCGCCGTTGATCGGAAAACGGAGCTCGGCCATCGTCTGATCAAACAGCCGCACCCATGCGGCCGATCCGGCAACACGGCGTTCATGCAAAACCTGCTCGACCTCATCTGAAAGCTGATGCGGGCGGAACGCACGGTTTTCATCGAGGAACGGACGGTACCGACGAAGTTCTTCGCTTTGGGCGTATTTGGCATCAAGCGATGCGTCGTCGATGCGATTGATCTCAAGCCCGAAGAACAAGGTCAGGCTCGAAATGCCGGTCATTTCTTCTTGAACCGACTGATAGAACTGACCAATTGCCGCGTCCGAGCTATCCCCGGCATACAGCAACTGCGCATATGATCCGATCTTGCCGCAAATTTCGCTGACGGCTTCATATTCGGCGATGGCTGCCATCAGCTCATCCCCGGTCAGATCATTCAATTTGCCCTGAAAGCTTTTCTGGAACGCTTGCGAGCGGGACTTGGCATCATCAAGATCGCGCCGGATGGCCGGGTCTTTCGGATCGTTATAGAGATCAGTCAGATCCCAGGTCGGCAAATTCTTGTTGATCGCGTTCATTTGTCCTCCAGACGGTCGGCGTTATGTATCTTGTGCGCTGCATCTTATGGGGTGGGCAGGCCAATGCGCAACGATCATATATGACGCGCATGCGGCCTGTGCCAGTCCCTATGCTCAGACCAGTCGTTATATCCGGCCTTGTCTTGTTGCTGAACATATAAGTCATGATGCGGGCTGCAACCAAGATCACACCTCCGATTGCCCAAATTGGTGTATTTTCTGCACACTGGATCACAAGATTGCGATTTCATGACAGGGATTGTCATTTTCCGGCTGCGAAACGACTTAATCCCTGATAACAAAAAGAAGATGGATTGCGCCTGTAGATTTCGCCGCTACATCGTGCGCATGCCATCATGATCTCTCTCACGCGGATCACGTATCAAGTGACTTGAAATCCATCTGATGCGATAAATAGAAACGAAAACAAGGCAAGGAAACGTCATGACAAGCCTGCAGGATTATGCCAACTGGCAGAACTTGCCCTCGATGTTTTTCGAAAAAGCCCAGACATACGGCGACGCGCCGTTTCTGTGGACCAAGGATAGCGAGACAGGGGAATTTGTCGCGACCTCTTGGGCCGAGGCCGCCGATCAGGTGCGCGCACTGGCCCGGTCGCTCTATGACATTGGGGTGCGCAGTGGCGACCGTGTTTTGCTGGTGTCGGAAAACCGCACCGAATGGGGCATTGCCGACCTTGCCGTGATGTGTGTCGGGGCCATGACTGTTCCGGCCTATACCACCAATACCGAGCGCGACCACTTGCACGCGATCGAAGACAGTGGTGCGGCGATTGCCATCATTTCGACCAAAAAACTGGCCCAACCCTTTTTGCATGCCGCCCTTGATAGCGGGCGCTGCCGTCATGCGATCATGATGGAAGAATGGGGCCAAAGCTTTGTCGGCGATATCACCATCACCCGCTGGAGCGACGTCATCGCCAAGGGCCGTGGCCTTGCACATGATATTGACGAATGGGTTGCCAACATCAAACGCGATGATCTGGCCTGCCTGATCTATACATCGGGCACCGGTGGCGCGCCGAAGGGCGTAATGCTGTCGCACGGGGCGATCATATCAAACTGCATGGGCGCGTTTGACATCATTGAAACGCTTGGCATCGACGAAGAAGTCTTTCTGTCATTCCTGCCGCTGTCACATTCCTATGAACATACTGCCGGGCTATATTTCCCGATCAGTATCGGCGCACAGATTTACTACGCCGAAGGCATCGACAAGCTTGCCGCCAACCTGACCGAAGTCCGCCCGACCATCATGACGGCTGTGCCGCGTCTTTATGAGATGCTCTATCAACGCATGAGCCGCATGGTCGAAAAAGAAGGCGGCTTCAAACAAAAACTGTTTGAACTGACCCTTCGCCTTGGTCGCAAAACCTACGAAGGTGAGCATCTTGGCCTGATTGAAAAGCTCCAGAACTTTGCCTGCGAGATTTTACTGCGCCGGAAACTGCGTCAGCGTTTTGGTGGCCGGATCAAGGCCATGGTATCGGGCGGCGGGCCGCTGAATTACGAACTGGGCGTTTTGTTTGTCTCGTGCGGCATTCGTATTCTGCAAGGATATGGCCAGACCGAATTTGCCCCGGTCGTTTCGTGCAACCGGGCGGAAAACAACAAACTGCGCACGGTCGGGCCGCCCATGGTCGGGGCCGAAGTGCGCATTGCCGATGACGGTGAAATCCTTCTGCGCGGCGAAAGCATGATGAAGGGATACTGGAACCTGCCCGACGTGACCGCCGCGACGATTGTTGATGGCTGGGTTCAGACAGGCGACATTGGCAAGTTCGATGAACAGGGCAGCCTGATGATCACCGACCGGAAGAAAGACATCATCGTCAATTCCGGCGGTGACAATATTTCGCCGCAGCGGATCGAAGGCCTGATGACCCTGGAAACCGAGATTTCCCAAGCCATGGTCTACGGCGACGACAAACCGTATCTGGTTGCGGTGATCTGGCCGGACGAAGATTTCATGCGCGAATTTGCCCGTGACAATTCGATCAACAATGACATTGACGAACTGTCGCAGAATGACACGTTCCGCAAAATCATCCGCTCCGCGATTGACCGGGTGAATACCCGTCTGTCGACGATTGAAAAGGTGCGCAGCTTTATGTTCGCCGAGGCCGCCTTTGGCATCGACAACGAAATGCTGACACCATCAATGAAAATCCGCCGTCATAAAATCCGCGATGCCTATGGTCAGCAGCTAGACGGGCTGTATCAACGCAAACGCAAAGGGCAGTAACCGTCGCGATGGGCTCCCCCGATGACGGCAAACTACAAACCCTGACCCTGATCCGTGGCCTTCCCGGATCAGGGAAATCAACCATGGCCACCGCCTTGGCCGCGCAGACCGGCGCCAAGCATTTTGAAGCCGACCAATTTATGGTCGACCGGGCGGGGAAATACCGGTTCGATGCGCGAAAGCTGCGCGAAGCCCATCAGCACTGCGAAACCGCATGCGATGAGGCCCTCGGTACCGGCAACAGCGTCATTGTTGCCAATACCTTCACCCAGATATGGGAAATGCAGGCCTATCTCGACATGGCAGACCGCCATGGCGTTGCCCTGCAAGTCATCGAATGCCACGGCCAGTTTGACAATATCCACGGCGTACCCGCAGATAAAATCAAGGCGATGCAGGACCGCTGGGAAGTCCTGCCCGCCAAATATCGCTAAGGTTTGACCTTAATTCGCGGCGGAAAACACCTTTTTGAGCACATCCGTTGTCCAGCGCGCCGGGTCACTGCGGATATCGGCTTCCTGAAGCGCGATATAATGGAAAAGCCCCTCCATTGCCTTATCGGTCGCATGATCGGTCAGCGACGTTTTCAAATCGGGTACAAACGGCAATGTATCATATTGCCCAACCATCTGATCATACATCGAAAGTGCCCCCGTATCGGCCAGGGCATCGGTAATCACCGGCCGTAGGCGGGCTTCGATATCGGTCCCCGAAACGCGACGGAGATAGCTTGTCGCCGCGTCATCCGGGCCGCTCAGAATGCCCTTGGCATCCTCAAGCGTCATCTGACTGACCGCATTGACCAAAATATCACCGGCCTCGCTCATGGTATCTTCCGCCGCACGGTTCATGCGCAATTCGATTTCATCGGCATAGCTGCCAAGTCCGGCCTTATTCATCAATTGCTGTGCCGTTTTTACACTGTCAGGCAACGGAATATGCGCCACCGGATCGGCGTTAAAGCCATCCTTCACACCAAGCTGGGCGGTAACGGCCTCCACCCCGGCATCGAGCGCCTGTTTTAGGCCCTGCTCAACCGTGTCTGACGACAGGGCCGACACGGCCGAATTGCTCGCAGTTCCAGAAGACGTACTGCCACTGCCATTTTGCTCCATAACATCGCCCAGCGCGTCCTTTGCCTTGTCAAAAAACGACTGCGCCATCACCGGCGGCGCGATGCCGCCTGCCATGATCGCGATGGCAAATGTCACGGCACCCGCCCGCATTGCCGAATGGTTTTTCAAAAACTGCATTTCATATCCCGGTCTGTCATGTGTGTTTACTGTCATGTCTGTTTACTGGCGATTGTTACATGGTGGCCAATAATCATGGCCCGAAAAAGACAAAACCCCGATGCGATGATCGGGGTTTTGCATGTATGCGGTTAGGCCGTGTTATTCAACGACATCGACCTTTTTACCATTCAGCAAAAGATCGGAACCCTCGGCAGAAACCGGGACTTTATCGCCATCCTTGATTCCACCTTCGAGGATCTGCATCGCCAACGGGTTTTGCAGATACCGCTGGATCACGCGTTTAAGCGGGCGCGCGCCATAAACCGGGTCATAGCCCTTTTCCGCCAGCCAATCCTTGGCCGCGTCATCCAAAGCCAGATCAATCTTGCGATCAAACAGAAGCTTTGCCAAACGACCCAGCTGGATTTCGACAATTGTCCCCATCTGCGCACGTTGCAGACGATGGAACAAAATGACCTCGTCCAGACGGTTAAGGAATTCTGGCCGGAACGACGCCCGGACAATTTCCATCACCTGACTGCGAAGCTCGCCACTGTCATGACCTTCTTCCTGCTTGGCAAGGATCTCACCGCCCAGGTTCGATGTCAGGATAATCAGCGTATTGCGGAAATCGACAACACGTCCCTGCCCGTCGGTCAGACGCCCTTCGTCAAGCACCTGCAGCAGGACGTTAAACACATCAGGATGTGCTTTTTCGACCTCGTCAAACAGGATCACCTGATACGGACGGCGACGGACCGCCTCGGTCAACGACCCGCCTTCCTCATAGCCAACATAGCCCGGAGGTGCGCCGATCAACCGCGCAACGGCATGTTTTTCCATGAATTCGGACATATCAATCCGCACCATGGCCTGTTCATCATCAAACAGGAATTGCGCCAATGCTTTGGTAAGCTCGGTTTTACCCACCCCGGTTGGGCCAAGGAACAGGAACGATCCCATCGGGCGGTTCGGGTCCTGAAGGCCCGCACGTGCGCGCCGCACCGCGTTGGAGATCGACCGCACCGCTTCATCCTGACCGACAACCCTTTTTCGCAGGGTATCTTCCATTTCAAGAAGCTTTTCGCGTTCACCTTCCAACATCTTATCCACCGGAATCCCCGTCCAGCGTGACACGATGGATGCGATGTGCTTTTCAGTCACCGCCTCTTCCTTCATGCCATCGGCCTGATCGTCCTCGGCTTTTTCAAGCAGACGTTCAAGGGCGGGGATTTCTTCGTACTGAAGCTGTCCGGCACGATCAAGCTTGCCATCACGCATCGCCCGTTCAAGCTCACCACGCGCGACATCAAGCTGTTCCTTGATATGGGTCGATGCCGCCATTTCGGTTTTCTGCGCTTCCCATTTCGCGGTCAGCGATGCCGATGTGCTTTCAAGCCCGACAAGCTCTTTTTCAAGTCGACCAAGGCGGTCTTTCGATGCGCTATCATCTTCCTTCTTAAGGGCTTCGCGTTCGATTTTAAGCTGGATGATCCGGCGATCAAGTTCATCGATTTCTTCTGGTTTGGAATCAAGCTCCATGCGCATGCGCGATGATGCCTCATCCATCAGATCAATCGCCTTGTCAGGCAAAAACCGATCCGTGATGTACCGGTTGGACAAGGTTGCCGCCGCCACCAAGGCCGCATCGGCAATACGCACCCCATGATGAAGTTCGTATTTATCCTTGATCCCACGCAGGATCGATACCGTGTCAGACACAGTTGGCTCGGACACAAACACCGGCTGGAACCGCCGGGCAAGGGCCGCATCTTTTTCGATATGTTTGCGATATTCATCCAAGGTCGTCGCACCGATGCAGTGAAGTTCACCGCGCGCCAATGCCGGTTTCAAAAGGTTGGATGCATCCATTGACCCTTCGGCACTTCCCGCACCAACAAGGGTATGCAACTCATCAATAAACAGGACAACCTTGCCGGCTTCGGATTCAATTTCGCTCAAAACCGCCTTCAGGCGTTCTTCAAACTCGCCACGGAATTTTGCCCCGGCAATCAACGCGCCAAGATCAAGAGACAGCAGTTTCTTGTCCTTAAGCGTTTCGGGCACATCACCCTTGATAATCCGAAGGGCAAGCCCCTCGGCAATCGCGGTTTTACCCACACCGGGCTCACCAATCAGAACCGGGTTGTTTTTGGTCCGGCGCGACAGAACCTGTATGGCACGACGTATTTCCTCATCCCGGCCAATCACCGGGTCAAGTTTGCCGTCGCGCGCGGCTTCGGTCAGATCGCGGGCGTATTTTTTCAACGCGTCATACTGGCTTTCGGCACCGGAACTGTCGGCTGTGCGGCCTTTGCGGATGTCATTGATCGCACCATTAAGCGACTGCGCGGTCACACTGGCATCGGCCAACACCTTGCCCGCCGTTGATTTCGGATCAAGGGCAATGGTCAAAAGCAACCGTTCTGCCGTGACATAGCTGTCACCGGCTTTTTTGGCGACCTCCTGCGCCTGATCCATCAGGCGGGCAAATTCCGATGACAGATAAATCTGACCATTCCCGCCGGAAACCTTCGGCAGTTTGGCAAGTTCCTGCGCACAGCGTTGCTGTGCCAGTTTGGGGTTGCCCCCCGATGCCTTGATCAGATTGGCTGCCAGACCTTCTTCGTCGTCAAGCAGCACCTTGAGAAGATGGATCGGCACAAATTGTTGATGGTTTTCCCGTAACGCCAGCGATTGCGCAGACTGAAGGAAACCTTTGGACCGATCCGTAAAGTTTTCAAATTCCATTCCTGTCACTCCTTGAGCCAACAGTGTTCATGAGATGTGGACCTTCTTGGAAGCATCCACGGCGTAAGCGATGAAGAAATTATAGATTTTTTCACCGCCGACTACTTTGATATGTCTCAGTTTAACCCGTTTGCAAGCAGATACCCCTACAAAAGTTGCAAGAATTAATTGTGCGCCGCAACACGATTTTCTGTCATTGTTACAGTCTGCGTGAAAACGACCTGAATTTACTGCGAAAGCAGGGGTTGCCCAGGGCAAAACAACACATTAACGTCACGATAAATCTATGCTGGCTCGCCCAAATTTAAACGGCATGGACAATGCGCCATACAGGAAACAAGACAATGACCGTCGAGCTCAAAGCCATCCGACGTTACCCCGTCAAAGGGATGCGCGGGATTGATATGCCCAAAGCCACCATCACCGCCCACAAAATGATACCCGATGATCGGCGTTTTGTGATTGCCACCCAGTCGTCAACGGGGCAGGACGGTGTGCATGAGTGGGCGCGCAAAAGCAATTTCCTGCAATTGGTCAACACGCCCAAGCTGACCGAGCTTGGCACAGAGTATGACGAAGCGTCATCGACCTTGACGATCTTGCGCAACGGGCGCGCGATCTGCAAAGGCAACCTTGATCAGGCCATGGGCCGCACCGTCATCGAGGATTTTCTCAAGGCGTTCCTGAAAAACGATATTGCCGGCACGCCAAAGATTTACAGCGTTCCCGGCACCAATTTCGGCGATAGCAAGGAACCTTATATTTCAATCCTCAATCTGGCGTCGATCCGCGATTTCGGCGAACGCATTGTTCAGGCCGAAATCGATCCGATGCGTTTTCGCGGCAATCTGCTGATTGACGGGCTGGCGCCGTGGAAAGAACTGGAATGGGAAGAAGACCAGATCATCAAAATCAATGATGGCACCTTCCGGGTTGTTCACCCCATTACGCGCTGCAAAGCCACCAGCATCAATCCCGATACCGCTGTCTCGGATATCAATGTGCCGTTGATGCTGCGCAAAGGGGTCAATCACCTTTATATGGGCATGTATATTGAGCCCGTCAGCGATGCGGTCATCACACCGGGCGACACCGTAACCATCGCCTGATCTTATCGAACACAACAGCCGCCTGTTAAAACGCCTGATCTTTTGCTGCGATGAAACGCCGTTCGGGGTCAGGCGTTTTCTATGGGAGAACCCTCCCTTGGGTTCAGACCCTAATTAAACGTCGGCGCGTGAACGGCAATCCCGGTGAACAGTTCATCGTGATACCAGTCAATCCGGTGCGCCTTGATCGGCGGCACGCCCTTGCGGAACAGAATTTGTTCCTCTTTGGGGAACCGTGCGACTTCTGCTGACCGCAGAATTGGCTGAGCATCCTGTCCCTTTAAATGAACAGGACGGTCTGTCGAACTGCCACCCCCCGTATCATCAAATTTTGACATCGCCGTCAGGCCAGCCACCCAATCAAGGTTGAATGCCCCATCCTGACTAAGCACTGAAATGGCATCCACCCGGCCCACAACGTTTTCCCAGTTCAGACACACATCCATCAAGGCACTGACGCCGCTAAAGCCCGGCCAGACGATCATGCCTTCGCCGTACCCACCGCCCAGCAAGCGTTCAAAAAGTGGCATGCGCCCAACACTTTCGATCCCGTCCATCAGCACAAGAAACTCAGGATCACCGCTTTTCCAATTGCGCTGATTGAGCATATTCATCATCCCCGCCAGCATGACGCGGCTAAAGGACGGCTGAACATCGGGCGTATCGCCGCCCACCTGACCAATCACAAAAATCGAAACCGCCGTTTTGACAATGTCGTCAATGTCAAAACTGCTTTTGCTTAGAACGCGCGAAATTTGCGGATTATCAAATTCTGCGGTCGACGCACGACAGGCTTCGATGATCTTCATGCGCTGATCTTCGGTCATATCAAGGATATTAAGCGCAACGTCTGAAATCCGGCCGTCGGCGGATTCAATGTTCATCAATTCTTCAAGGATCTTGTAGAACCGGTGCGACGGCATGATCAGGTTGCGGCGCACCTCGCCAAGATTGCGGTTTTCTTTCGGGCTTGTCTGGATCGTATGAACAATAAAGCCCTGCAACAGCGAACGCGCAATGCGCACTTCCTTCTCGTCAAGTTCCTGAACAAACATCGGGGCCAGCAACGTATCGGCGATCAAACCGGTATCGGTGATCATGCCTTCGCCCTGCTGGCGGATGAAATCAAACGGATTAAACTGATCTGACTCAAAGCCGCTCTGACCATGCGGATCAATGACAATCAGGTTTTGACCAAGCTTCTTGCGCCGATCATGAATGGCGCGAAAAATGCTGCCATGGCGTTCATAAACAAATAGATTTCCGGTGTGAAGCAACGCATTCGGTTCTGCTGATGCGCGGTAATATTCTTCGGGCGATGTCGAAAATGTCAAAACACGTTTAAGCCCGGATGCCCCGATAAGGCTTTTGTCATCGCCCCAACGGCCAAGAACCATCGACGGATTGCTTTCAAGCATTTTGCGCGCGTTTAAATCTTCACGCTTTGCCCACTGGCCTTCGGCCTTTGTTTTGGCGGCCTGTGCCGGTGACATGGATTTCTTGTTCTTGCTTGGGGATGATCCCTTCATCCGGTTCAAGGCAATCACCACAACAGGAAGGAACATTGGAATGATGAAGCAGACCGCACCAAGAAGCGCTAACTCGTAGTCGCCGTTAAACAACCCAAGAGCAACAACCATTGCGCCAAGCGCCCAAAGCAGCACCATGACGACGCGAAATAAGCCAGTCCCCATCAAAGACTCCCAAGTAGTGGCAATCTACACCACGCCAACCCATCGCCGCATTGCGGTCATCTCGTCACTTATTATGTGTGACGTTGGTTAAACTGATACCAATAATAATCAACGGTTGCACGATTTATTCGGCTTTATAATCCAAAGTTTTACACTGCATTTTACCCGCAACCATCCCCACAAGGTGCCGCGAAAAGCACACATCGCACACAGCAAAACACCCCCGCAGATCTATTTCTGCGGGGGTGTTTTTACGTAAAAGATATCAGGTGTTATTCGTATCAGGCCGAAACGGGTTCGGAACCATCATCAGATACGGTTTCACCACCTTCGCCGTCTTCATCACGACCAGCAGCCCGGCTGCGCCCGCGACGTGCGGTCGGATGACGCCCACGTGTGCGGGTCGTGCTGCTTGATGCGCGACGCGGTTTCTTTTCTTCACCGTCCGAACCGGCATCCTGCCCTGAATCCTGTGCCGTGCTTTCACCATCAGATGAAGAAGCAACTGGCGCCGGGGTTTCAGCCGAAGAACCGGCATTGGCATTGGGACGATCAGAGTTCGGTGCACCATCGGAATTTTCAGGTCTGCGGCTGCGGCTGCTACGACTGTCCGTACGACGCGCACGAGGTGCACGTTTCGGTTTGTCTTCTACGCCATCAGCGGATGCAGGTGCTGTATTTTCCTGGCTGGCGTTTTCACTGTTTGCGGACGCGTTTGACGGAGTGTCAGACGTTGCCGCATTTTCAGTGTTTTCGCCCTGATCATCACTTTGATTGGACTGGTTCTCGCCGCGGCCATCACGGTTAACGTGCTGGTTACGCTGGCGATTGTTACTATTGTTGTTGTTATTATTGTTATTACTATTATCGCTGCCGCGTTCGTCGCGACGCTGATTTTCCCACTCCTGCGCAGCTTGCAGGATGCGATGGTAATGTTCAGCATGCTGGTAATAGTTTTCAGCCAAAACCGGATCGTCGGTGCAATCCTTGGCCAGAGAAACGTATTTCTCTTGAACCTGTTGGGCATTGCCACGAACGCGTCCATCTGGACCGTTGCTGTCAAAAGTTTGAAATTTAGGATTTACTGGACGTTTATTAGGCTGTTGCCGTCCGCGCGGACGTTTATTGTTATTTCTCATATCAACATGACTTTGGTGTTGAAGGACAATCCGGTGACATCATCGGCCCCGGAACCACTCCGTCTGAAAAACATATTTCCCGCTAAACAGCACCGATCAAACGGTCTCAAGACAAATCAACCAAGAACCTAATCAGGAACGGAGATTATTAACTGTTTACTGGGGAACACGGCGCTTTCATAAGCGCGTCGGGCACCCGGCCCGTTCAAACCAACCTATATGGCTTGTTCGGTTATTCCAACTGTTTTTTTCAGTCCCAAACGCTTTTTTTCACATAGGACATATGCAAAATGCTGCAGATTAAGTGCAGCACGCTCTACATCACGCAGCGTCCTACAGAACAACGGGTTTTCTTTGCCGCGACGCAACGGACAATTCCGCCCAGATCTTCGCGATGTTCCACACCGACAAATCCTGCCTCGACAAGCATGCGGCCAACATCGTTTTCCTGACCGCGCCCGATTTCAAATATGACAAATCCCGCCGGTTTGGTCAGATCAAACGCCACCTGTGACAATATCCGATAGGCCGCCAATCCGTCGCCTTCATCGGTCAAGGCACGGCGCGGATCAAACTTCTGCACTTCCGGGCTAAGCATATCCATCTCGTTGCGCGTGATATAGGGCGGGTTTGACATCACAAGGTCAAACCCCTCGGCCCGTTCCCCATCGCTAAGTGCGCGCGCCCAGTCCGACACCCGAAATTCGGCCTGTTCCATCATATCAAGTGCGCGGGCATTTTCGCGCGCACAGTCAACCGCCCCTTCGCTGATATCAAGGCCAATACCGGTTGCGCCGGGCAAATCGCCAAGGGCCGATAACAACAAACATCCGGTACCGGTCCCCAAATCAAGAATGCGCGGCGCATCCGCATCCTCAAGAAAATCAATCGCCCACTCAACAAGCGTTTCACTATCGGGACGCGGCTCAAGCGTATCAGGGGTGAGTTTGAACGTATGGCGCCAGAAATCGCGCTCGCCCAAAATCCGTCCAACCGGTTCATGTCGGGCACGGCGCGCGATCATATCGCGAAATATTGCGGCCTTTTCGGGCGCAACGTCATCTTCGGGCCATGCTGTGATCCGGCCCCCATCGACACCGGCGGCACGTGCCAGCAAAATACGCGCATCCATACGCGCATTTTCGATCCCGGCGGCGTTCAACGCCAACACCCCATCGGCCATTAAGGCGCCAAGGGTCGACCCATCATGCTGCGAAGTACTGGCCACCATTCCCTCAACTTTCGATTTCAGCCAGTTTCTGTGCCTGCTCTTCGGAAATCAGCGCATCAATCATTTCATCAACTGACGGGCCACCGGCAATGAAATCATCAAGACGATAAAGCGTCAGGTTAATACGATGATCCGACACCCGCCCTTGCGGGAAGTTATAGGTCCGAATGCGTTCGGACCGATCCCCGGAACCAACCTGTGATTTACGGTCAGCGGCACGTGCGGTGTCCTTGCTTTCGCGTTCCTGATCATACAGGCGCGACAGCAGCATCTTCATCGCTTTTTCTTTGTTCTTATGCTGGGATTTTGCTTCCTGACTGGCCGCAACCACCCCGGACGGAATATGGGTAATCCGCACCGCACTATCGGTCGTGTTAACATGCTGGCCACCCGCCCCCTGGGATCGATAGGTATCAATCCGCAGGTCTTTTGGATCAATGCGGATATCAACTTCTTCGGCCTCGGGCAAAACCGCGACTGTTGCCGCAGACGTATGAATGCGCCCGCCGCCCTCGGTAACGGGCACACGCTGTACGCGGTGAACACCACTTTCAAACTTCATGCGGGCAAACACGTCCGTGCCCGACACATTGACAATGACTTCCTTAAACCCGCCAAGGTCGTTTTCACTGGCGTCCATCTGTTCGAACTTCCAGCCGCGCCCTTCGGCATAGCGCTGATACATCCGATATAGATCGGCGGCAAACAGCGCGGCTTCCTCGCCGCCCGTACCCGCGCGAATTTCAAGGATGGCGTTTTTACTATCCGCACTGTCCTTGGGGATCAGCATCAGCTTAACGGCGTGTTCGGCCTCGGGCAGCTTGTCCTGAATTTCGTATTTTTCCGCCTCGGCCATTTCGCGCATATCGCGATCACCATCCGGGTCGGCCAGGATTTCCTTGGCATCATCCAGATCGCTCAGAAGCTTTGTATAGACCCCAATCGCCTCAACAATTGGCGACAGTTCCGCATGTTCACGTGACAGTTTGACAAAGTTATCACCATCAAGCTCACCGCTCGACAGTAGGGAATTGAGCTCGTCGAACCGGCGTACGACGCCATCAAGTTTACCAAGGTCCAGACTCACTCTTTATTCTCCTGTTCGGGGTCGGTCGGGATTTTTTTATCGCCAACCGGTTTGTCATCAAGTTCAAATAAACGCGCCAACAGTTTCTGGGCCTTCACCCATTCGACAGTGCCTGCACCATCCGTTGTCGTCGCCAGATCTTTTAGGGCCTGGGTCGGCGTATGCAACAATCGATTGATCAAAAGCCGCGTTGCCTTTTCCGCATCGCCATGACTTTCGTTCAAAACATCTTCGCGCACTGTTTCAAACCGTTTGCGCAAATCGGCAATTGCCGGAACGGCAGCACGCTGGGCGCGCCCGCGCACAAAACCGTCAAGCTCCGCTTCAATCAGCGCCCAGGCTTCCTCGGCCTTTTCCTCGCGCCCGCCGCGCCCTTCGGCTGCGATATTCTCAAGGTCCTCAAGACGATACAGGAAAACCTCATCAATCTCGTCGACCTGCGGGTCAATATCACCGGGAACGGCGGTATCAATCATCAAAACCGGGCGATAGCGTCGCCGCTTTACCGCCGCAAGCGCACGATCCCGGTCAATCATGTAACGCCGCGATCCGCCCGCAGTCAGGATAAGGTCCGCCTCGGCCATCAACCGATCAAGGTCATCCATTTCCGACCAATGGCAATCAAGGCGTCGCGCTACGAGGCGTGCGCGTGCGGCCAAACGGTCCGTCACCAGAATGCGGCCAATGCCCCGTTCGGCAAGCGATGCGGCAATCAATTCACCCATGTCACCGGCCCCTGCCAGCAACAGGGTGCAGTTCTTAAGATCACCGTGTAAATCGCGCGCCACCGACTGGGCAGCCGCCGCAATTGAAACAGCCCCCTGCCCGATGCCGGTCTGATTGCGGACCTTTTTGGCAATGGCATAGGCCGCCTGATAGACCAGCTCAAGCTCACGCCCGACAAGATCATGCTTGCGCGCAATCCGGTGCGCATCCTTGACCTGACCGAAAACTTCCGGCTCGCCAATCACCAGACTGTCAAGGGATGCCGCCACCGCAAACATATGGCGCAGCGCATCGCGGCCCGAACGAATATAAAGCTCGGCGGCCAACTGATCCCGATCGACATCCGCCCAAAGCGACATCAGATCAATCAACCGTTCCCGGCCGCGTTCGGCCTCGGACGCCAACAGATGGATTTCAGTGCGGTTGCAGGTCGACACCACAACCGCCTGCCCCAAACGGGCTTGGGCAATCGCGGCAAGAAACTGTGGCAGGCGGGCTTCGTCAATGAACAGACGATCGCGGGTATCTTCGCTGGACCGCCGATGATTGGTGCCGATCACCAATAGGCGATCTAGCGGCCAATCTCCGGCATCTTCATGCGAAATCCCGTCTGTCACATCCATCTCATTTGTTAATTAGTCGTAATCAGCTTTTGCAAAAGTTTGTTTTCCCAATCTGTAGAGGGGCTTTCTTGACCCAACACCTCAAGCAAATCCATGTTTTGGAGTGCAAGTCGCCACTGATGATCGTTCGGGCTTTTACTGGATGTGTTTTGTTGAACAGCTTTTACTGAGCTTAGCTCTCGAAACTGTTTCAAAATCTCTATTAAACGGTATTCTGCAACATCGAATGCCTCGCTACGATCAAGCAACTTTACTTGAAATCTTCCACTTTCAATCTCGCTGTCACCGACGACAACAGCCAAGATCGCTCTTGCTTTGTCGGCACGCTTAAGGCGCTTTTTCATATTCCCGGAATAGCCAAGCTCAACCGCAATACCGGCTTCACGCAGCGTCTGGGCCAGTGCACGGCATTTGGCTTCGGCCGCATCACCCATTGGGATCAAGGCAACCGGGCGCGGACCAGCGGGGGATTTTCCCACCATCAGGGCCAAACGTTCAACACCTGCCGCCCAGCCAACACCGGCTGTCTGCGGGCCACCCATCGTCGAAATCAGGCCATCATACCGGCCACCGGCCATGACAGTCCCCTGCGCACCAAGGGTATTGGTGGTGAATTCAAAACAGGTATGGCAATAATAATCGAGCCCGCGCACCAAACGCGGGTTCAATTCATAATTGATCCCGATATCGCCAAGTCCTTCGGTCAGGCCCTTGAAAAATTCCTTGCTGTGCGCGTTAAGGTAATCGGCAAATAGCGGCGCATTCGCCACCAGTTCGCGGTCGCCTTCATCCTTGGAATCAAGAATACGCAGCGGGTTCTTTTCAAGACGATTGCGGCTGTCTTCCGACAGCTTGTCAAAATGACCCTTGAAATAATCAACCAGAACGTCGCGATACGCCGCACGGCTTTCCGGGTCCCCAAGGGTATTCAGCTCCAGCGTGATGCTGTCCCAAAGGCCAAGCGTTTTGAGGATATGCGCGCCATATCCGATCATCTCGATATCGCCAGCAACCTGTTCAACGCCAAGCAACTCGGCACCGATCTGGTGGAACTGGCGCTGACGGCCTTTTTGCGGGCGCTCATAGCGGAACATCGGGCCATAATAACTGACCTTAACCGGGGACATCTGCTGCATGCCGTTGGACATATAGGCGCGCGCAATACCTGCCGTTCCTTCGGGGCGGAGCGTGATCTGCTCACCGCCGCGGTCCTCAAAGGTATACATTTCCTTGGTCACGACATCGGAGGTATCGCCAAGGGTCCGGGCAAACACATCGGTAAATTCAAAGATCGGCGTGGCCATGCGTTGATAACCATACAACTCGCCAATGTCGCGTGCGGTATTCGCGATATGATCCTGCAATCGGTTCTGTTCAGGCAGAAGGTCATGCGTACCACGGACGGGTTGAAGCGATGCCACTTTGGGTCTCCGATCTTTCTTTAAATCCAGCAATTTGCGCACAAGGCAATTGGGCGCAAATTCATGCGAACATGAAAATAGCTTTCCGCCGGTGTGGCGGAAAGCCAAAACTGATCAATACAACTTTGCTATTCCGCCGCAGCCAGCTTGGCGGCTTCTTCGGCTTCGATTTTTGCCGCACGTTCTTCGACAAGTTCGACGATATGATCGACCATCTTTTCCGTGCTGACATTATGATCCGGGCGCCCGGAAATATACATCTTGTGGTTTCCGCCGCCACCACCGGTCAAACCGATATCGGTTTCACGCGCTTCGCCCGGCCCATTAACAATACAGCCAATGATCGACAGCGAAATCGGGGTTGAGATATGGGCAAGACGTTCTTCAAGCGCGGCCACGGTTTCAACCACGTTAAAGCCCTGACGCGCACATGATGGGCAGGAAATAATCTGAACACCACGGGTCCGAAGGCCAAGTGATTTCAGGATGTCGTACCCGACATGGATTTCCTCAACCGGATCGGCCGACAATGACACGCGCAGCGTATCACCAATACCGGCCCACAGAAGGTTACCCATCCCGATGGCTGATTTCACCGTCCCACCGCGCAGGCCACCGGCCTCGGTAATACCAAGATGCAGCGGATAATCACATGCTTCTGCCAGCCCGTAATAGGCCGCCACCGCCAGAAAGACATCCGATGCCTTGACCGAGATTTTAAATTCGCGGAAATCAAGGTCTTCAAGGATTTTGGCGTGGTTCAGCGCACTTTCAACCATCGCCTCGGGGCATGGTTCGCCGTAACGCTCCAACAGTTCTTTTTCAAGCGACCCGGCATTCACCCCGATCCGCATTGAACAGCCATGATCTTTGGCGGCCTTGACGACTTCGCGCACACGTTCGGTCGATCCGATGTTACCCGGATTGATCCGCAGGCACGCCGCACCGGATTCGGCGGCTTCAATCGCGCGTTTATAATGGAAATGGATGTCGGCCACGATCGGGACATTGACCTGTTTGACAATCTCCTTAAGCGCGAACGAGGATTCCTGATCCGGGCAGGACACACGCACGATGTCTGCACCGGCTTCTTCCAGACGACGGATCTGCGCAACTGTCGCGTTCACATCGGTGGTCAGGGTGTTTGTCATCGACTGCACCGTGATCGGTGCGTCGCCGCCAACTTCCACATTCCCGACAAGGATTTTGCGGCTTTTGCGGCGTTCAATATCGCGATATGGGCGGACGCTCATTTCCGGTTCCAAAATGTTCAAGGTGTCTTGGGGTGTATATAGCTTATCAAACGCCGATTAGAAACCGTTGGCTGACGGATTTTCTCACCGATTTTGCATGGCAGGCACGAAAAAGGCGACCCAACAGGGCCGCCTTTGGTATTTAATCTGTCACACAAACCATTTTACCGGCTCTAGCGTTTACTGAACAGTCGATGTTTCAGCTTCGGTCAAATCATCAACATTCAACGAAAAGTCCGAAATAACCGCCCCGTATTCACCAACCGGAAGGGCTTCGTTCCCGTCGATGCTATAGGTCAGGGCACCGGCATTACCGACTTCAAGCTTAAGCCCGTCACGATTCGGCACGCGATAGGTATCGCCCGCCGTCAACATCCGGGTCAGCAAGACATTGCCATCAGCTTCGCGAATGCGAACCCAACTGGTTTCCGTCGCTGAAATCGTTACACGGCTGTCAACATTGACCGATCCAAACACACGCGCACCCCCCGCATCGTCAACGTCAGGTACCTCCGGTACAGACGCAACTTCTGCGGCTGGCGCAGCCGGTGTTGTTTCAGGTGCCGTTTCAGGTGTTTGAGCCACCTGTGCTTGCGGCTCCGCAGCAGGTTCTGCTTGCGCCGTTTCGCTTACGGGCTGTTCTGCAACGTCTGCCGCCGTATTTTCGGCTTCTTCAACCGGGGCCGCAGCCGCTTCAGGTGCGGTTTCGACAACGGCAACATCATTTGCCCCTGCACCCTCACCTTCCGGCGTGGTGGCTGAACTTGCAACGGGTGCTTCCACCCCGGCAGGTTCGTTTGCAGTGTCAGAAGTATCCGTCGATGAAACCGGCGCTTCGGCTGCCCGTGCCTCTGCCGCGTTTTCAAGTGTCCGCGGCTCAGGCTCTTTCGGTGCAGACGTCGTATAGCTTGCCAGTCGCTCAGGCAGTGGATCGACCAGATCGGCAATGGTTTTGCCCTGGCTTGAAAGATAGTACCACCCGCCGTAAGCCCCAAGTCCAAGCAGTGCGGCAATCAAAAGGACTGCCCCACCCGGAACCCGGCTTTCTTGAACCGGCTTTGGGAACGACAATTGCGTTCGTACTGCCGGCGCGTTGTTTTCCTCACGGAAACGACGCGCAATCTCAGAACCATCAAGGCCAAGATGCTCCGCATATGCTTTAACGAAGCCAAGACCATAGGGACCATTCGGCAAAAGCGAATACTCCCCATTCTCGATGGCTTCGACATAAATTTTACGAATACGAAGAAGCTGGCAAACGTCTTCAACGGTTTGCCCCAACCCGAGACGGGTCTGTTTCAAGAGTTGTCCGACATCGGCGTGACCGCCGAGCTGGTTGTTCTCTGCTTCCATCATAATATCATTCGAGGGATTATCCCCGGACAACGGCCTGAAGCGCAGGCGCCCGCGGGCATCCTCATTCAAATGATCTTCCTTTCGCTTTTTGATCGCCAACTCCGCACCCCCACGTTACGATCTAGCAATAAAAATATCAGAAATCCCCACCAAAAGCGATTGTTTTTAAAGTTTTACACCGTGATCTATTGCGAAAGCCTTAAGACGGGATCGCAATGATCTGGTGGAATTATTCATTATCGTCAGAACATAACGTTCAACTTCATACTTGCACATACTTCTAACCATTTCCTTTACAGGACCGATAGACGCAGGTGCCATAGATAAACGCTTTATTCCCAAGCCGATAAGGGCCATTGCCTCCAACGGTCGCCCGGCCATTTCGCCGCAAATGGTTAACCGGACATCTTTCTCGTCACACAACGTCACCAACTGGCGCATAAATGCGAAAACGCTGGGTGATAATGTATCATATCGTCCTTCAATCCGCGGATTACCACGATCTGCGGCAAACATAAACTGCAACAGATCGTTGGTCCCCACCGACAGGAAGTCAACACGCTTAAGCAAGGCCGGTGCCTGCCAGATAAGGGCTGGCACCTCAAGCATCGCGCCAACTTCAACCTTGCGCGGCACAAAACCACGTTCGGCTTCACGCCGTAACTGATCATCAAGCAAGGCTTTCGCCTGATCGAACTCGGCAACTTCGGCGATCATCGGGAACATGATATAAAGATCACGATCATGCCCCGCACGGATCAAGGCGCGCAGCTGATGCACCAGCACGGCAGGCCGATCGAGCGTAATGCGGATCGAACGCCACCCCATTGCCGGGTTCTCTTCAGTCATATCTTCCCAATAGGGCAACAATTTGTCACCGCCGACATCCAACGTCCGAAATACGATTGGACGGCCTTCGGCCTGCTCGAAAATACGGTTATATAATTTTGTCTGATCGGTGATGTCTGGCATGGCAGATCGCACCATGAACGGGATTTCCGTCCGGTACAGACCAATACCATCCGCGCCGCTTTCAATGACATGGGGCACATCAATCAAAAGCCCCGCATTGATATTAAGCGAAACATCCACCCCATCGGTCGTACACGACGGCATATCGCGCATCTGCGCATAAAGCGCCTTGCGCTGTGCACGCGCCTTAAGCGCCCCGTCAATGACCGCACGGACATCTTCGCTGGGGCGCACGAACAACTGGGCATTGTCGGCATCCACAATCAGCGGATCACCGCCTTCGACCTTGTCTAGAACGCCCTTAACCCCGCCAAGAACCGGAATATCAAGGGCACGGGCCACAATCGCCACATGCGATGTATGCGACCCTTCCTCAAGCGCCAGCCCGCGCAAACGGGTATGATCGTAATCCAGAAGTTCCGCCGGGCCGATATTGCGCGCCACCAGAATAATTTCATCAGGCAGATCACCAAATGCCGGGGACTGATACTGGCCGGACAAATGCTGCAACAACCGGTTGGCAAGGTCTTCAAGGTCGTGCAGGCGTTCACGCAAATACGGATCGGTCACCTGCGCCATGCGTGCACGCGTATCATCATGGACCTTCTGCACGGCCGCTTCGGCCGTCAACCCGGTATGGACCGCCTCGGTAATCCGGTTCAGCCAGCCGGTATCCTGGGCGATCATCCGATAGGCCTCAAGGATGTCGCCCGGATCGTCGGCCTCATCAAGGCCGTCAATATCGGAAACCGCCTCAAGCATCTTATCAAGATGGTTCTGCAAGGCCCGCATGGCTTCGCGCAGCCGCGTCAGTTCCTCTTCCGGGTCGTCCGACACCATCCGGTCAATGACAATGCGCGGCTCATGCAGAACGGCAATCCCCTTGCCAATCCCCGGCGCAAGCCGTGCCCCGCCAAGACGCAGCGGCAAAAGTGCGATGCCATCGGTCGGAATAAGCTCTTCGCGGCTGACCAACTCACCACCGGCGACCATTTCGGCCAACACCATGGCAACGTTTTCAAGCGCTTCCTGTTCGTCCTCGGAATACAGGCGTTCGGTGCGGTTCTGCACGGCCAAAACGCCAATAATACGGCCCCCGCGCAAGACAGGCACACCGATCATGGAATGATAGATTTCCTCGCCGGTTTCCGGGCGATAGGCAAAGTTCGGATGACTTTGCGCGTCTTTAAGGTTCAGGGGCCGCGCATGGGCGGCAACAAACCCGACAATCCCCTCACCCACCCGAAGGCGCGTCATGTGGATTGCCTCTTTGGACAAACCACATGTCGCAAACAGCTCAAGCACCTCGCCCGCACGCATCACATAGACCGAACACACCTCTGCCACCATATCGGCTGCAATAATGGTCACGATCTGTCCAAGGCGTTCCTCCGCAGTCCCCGGTCCAGCCATAACGTCGCGGACGCGCTTTAAAAGGCGTCGCGGGCCAGAAACTGCGGCGGACGGAATGCTCATCTGTCTTAGTCGTCTCTCTTAACCAGGGATTGAACGGCCTGTTCGACCAGCTCTTCAAGAATTTCGGTAACCGGTTGTTCTTTCTTTACCATACCAACCGACTGCCCTGCCATAACCGATCCACTTTCAACGTCACCGTCAATCACGGCACGGCGCAATGCACCAGCCCAGAAGTGTTCAATTTCAAGCTGGGCTTCGCCTTGATCTAGCTCACCTGCGCGGAACTTTTCAATCACCGCACGCTGTTTATCGCGGAATTCATCGGTCCCCTTGTTGGCAAGGGCACGCACCGGAATAACCGGGAAACGGTCATCAAGCTGAACCGTGGTAATCGCATCACGTGCGCTGGCACGGATAAAGGCCTTTTTGAAATCGGGATGGGCAATGCATTCCTCGGCACAGACCAGACGGGTGCCGATCTGCACACCAGATGCACCTTGTTCAAGCAACCCGGTAATCGCTTCGCCGCGCCCAATACCACCGGCACAGAAAACCGGAATATCGGCAACATGCGGCAGGATTTCCTGTGCCAGAACCGTCAGGGATACCGGACCAACGTGACCCCCGGCCTCACTGCCTTCGATCACCAGCGCATCCGCACCCGACCGGATCAGCTTTTTGGTCAGAACAAGTGCCGGCGCAAAACAAATAACCTTGGCAAATTCCTTGGCTTTTTTGATCGAGGCCGATGACGGCAACCCACCCGCAAGAACCACATGCCCCACATTATGTTCGCGGCAAACCTCGATCAGATCATCAAGCATCGGATGCATGGTGATCAGATTGACGCCAAACGGCTTCTTGGTCATTTCCTTGGTGGCGGCAATTTCAGCCGACAACAAATCCGGCGTCATCGACCCGCAGGCAATCACCCCGAAACCACCCGCATTCGACACAGCCGACACAAGGTGACGTTCTGACACCCACGACATTGCGCCAGCCATAATGGCGTAATCGGTTCCCAGAAAGTCTTTGCCCGCTGCCCACAATGTTTCAAGGCGCGCGCGTGCTGCGTCAAATTTCGGATCGCTCATATTGTCTGTACCCCAAAGCAGAAATGCAGGGAACGCGAGGTCCCCTGCCATTTCATCAAGAAAGCTGAAACCACGAAGCCCCAGCTAGTATGTAGTATTATACTTACTTTAACAGTGGCTTAATCGCGTAAAAAGCGAATGCCCCGCTAAATTTAATCGGCATCCAGACCGTATGCGGTGTGCAGGGCACGAACCGCAAGTTCGGTATATTCCTCGGCGATCAGAACACTGACCTTGATTTCCGAGGTTGAGATGACCTGAATGTTGATGCCCTTTTCAGCCAGGGTCTCAAACATTTTGCGTGCCACGCCAACATGGGACCGCATACCAACACCAATGATCGACACTTTGGTCACATCCGATGTGCTCAGCAGTTCCTGATAGGCGATATGCGCCTTGTTCTTTTCAATGACCTGAAGCGCACGCTGGAATTCTCCGCGCGGAACGGTAAAGGTCATATCCGTGCTTTTCCCGTCTTCAGAGACGTTCTGCACGATCATGTCGACATTGATGTTCGCATCAGCCAACGGGCTGAAGATAGAAGCAGCGATGCCCGGCTTGTCCGCAACCTTGACCAAGGTAATCTTGGCTTCGTCACGGCTATAGGCAATCCCGCTTACGACTTCCTGTTCCACGATCTCGTCCTCGTCTACAACAAGTGTTCCTTCTGCTTCGCTAAAGGTCGAACGGACCTGAACCCGGACGCGATGGTTCATCGCCATCTCAACCGATCGGGTTTGTAGGACCTTCGCACCCAGCGAAGCGAGTTCCAGCATTTCTTCGTAGGTAATCTTATCAATCTTGCGCGCCTTGGGCACGATCCGCGGGTCGGTGGTATAAACACCTTCAACATCGGTGTAGATATCGCAACGGTCCGCCTTCAAGGCCGCCGCCAATGCCACCGCCGATGTATCGGACCCACCACGGCCCAGCGTGGTGATCCGGTTATCGGGTGCAATCCCCTGGAACCCGGCCACACAGACAACTTCGCCGCCATTCATGCGCTTATCAAGTTCGGTGGTGTCGATTTCCTTGATGCGTGCCTTGGCATGTGCGCCATCGGTCTTAAGCGGAATTTGCCATCCCAGCCACGACCGTGCGGCCACATCCATGCTTTGCAGGGCCATAGCCAAAAGGCCGACAGTCACCTGTTCGCCCGACGATACGATGACGTCATATTCACGCGCATCATACATCGGCGACACTTCCTGTGCCCAGCCAACCAGTTCGTTGGTCTTGCCCGACATCGCCGAGACAACAACCGCAACCTGATTGCCTGCATCGACCTCGGCTTTAACCCGGCGTGCGACATTCTTGATTTTTTCGACATCGGCGACCGAAGTGCCGCCAAATTTCATGACAATACGGGCCATGAAGTATCCCCGCTATGCTCGCCGTCGATCGGCTATCCGAAAACGACGGCATGTGATCCGGTGCCGAACCAAGGGTGCATGCTCTATATACAGCGCTACTCCTGATCCGGGCGGCGTTATCAATACTGCCATACGCATTACGAAACAAGCATCAACCAAGCCGATAAATTGCGTCGATGCATTTTTTCTCTGCAAAAATGTCCCGAACCGGTCTTCCAATGCCCGCTCGGTGAATTTTTTGCGAAGTACCAGATCATTCTTACATTTCTACATAGATTTTCCATTGGTGCCAAACCGGACCTTCCGGGAAGGCATGAAGAGGGCACCGAACCAGCCCCATATTCCAACCCATCCAGTTTCACCAGACATATGTTGCCATTTTGTTCGCATCAGGGCAGTATGGATCGCGACCGCATTGGACAGTCTATGAATGGAGAAACCCTTGGTATTTTTGCAGGCAGCTTTAAATGGCGACCGTCAACACAATGCCGCCCCCAGAAGCCCCGAAGCTATAGGCAGAGATACAGCAGCAGTTGTTGCGGCGGGTGCCCATTCTGTTCACATCCACGCTTACGACGACGCAGGAAGCGAGACACTGGGCGCTGCGGAATGCGGTGCGGTTGTCCGTGCAATACGTGCGTACTCGCCAGGAACCCCCATCTCGTTAACAACTTCCGCAGAGATCGTTGCGGACCCCACCGAACGAATGAAAGCGGTGCAGGCATGGACCGACTTGCCCGATTTTGTAACCGCCAACCAAGGTGAAAATGGCATAACCGAACTTTGCGCATATCTGTTGTCTCGCGGTGTCGGAATCGAAGCTGGATTATTATCACCTGCTGACGCACGGTGCTTCGTAACATCTCCCCTCCGCGACCAATGTCACCGGATCATGATCGAACCGCTCAGCCCTGACCCGAACATTGCTTTAAAACAGGCGACCGAGATGGAGGCCATCCTTTCCGACGCAGGCATCACGTTATCGCAAGTCCACCATGGCTATGATGGTTCATGCTGGGCCGTCAACGAGAGAGCACTTATGAGGGGCCATGGTATCAGAACCGGGTTGGAGGATGTGGTACAGTTACCAAATGGACAACCGGCAAAAAATAACAGTGAAATGGTTGAAGCTGCCAAAAAGATGATCGAAAATAAAAGCCAAAACCGGATTTGACAGCTGAGTATTGCCTTGCCGCCCGGCCCCGCGTAAACAGTTCCCTGAACTGTATCGTTGACATCACGCCTTCGGAGCCACGCCATGTCGGAAGCCCCCACCAAAACCAGCCGCACTGCCAATGCCGAGGAAATTGCACGTTTTTCCGCCATGGCTGAAGAATGGTGGGACCCAAATGGGGTGATGAAGCCGCTGCATAAATTCAACCCGGTGCGCCTACAGTTGCTTCGCGACAATATTTGCGCCCATGTGGGTCGCGATCCCAACACCATTGAACCGCTCAAGGACATCGAAATCATCGATATCGGGTGTGGTGCGGGCCTTCTGTCTGAACCGCTTGCCCGCATGGGGGCCAAAATGACCTCCGTCGATGCGGCGCAAAACAACATCGATGTCGCCAAGGTCCACGCCCAACAATCCGGGTTGGAGATCGACTATCGCTGCGGCACGCCCGAAATGCTGGCCGATGAGGGCAAGCAGTTTGACGTCGTGCTGAACATGGAAGTCATCGAACATGTCGATGACCCGCAGTTTTTCATGCAGGCTTGCGCGTCGGTGCTTAAACCGGGCGGCTTGATGTTTATCGCCACCCTGAACCGCACACTGAAATCCCTTGCCCTTGCTAAGATTGGTGCGGAATACATTCTGCGCTGGGTGCCCGCCGGAACCCATGATTGGCGCAAATTCGTCAAACCATCAGAAATGTCGGGTTACTTGCGTGGTTCCGGACTTGAGATGGTTGATATCACCGGCGTCGCCTATAACCCGATCAATGACAAATGGTCCCCGGCCCCACGCGACCTTGACGTCAATTACATGGTGATTGCACGCAAACCTGCGGCGTAAAGACGGGCAAACGCTTGCTTCAACCTGACGCGACGACAGGTGATAGAAACCTGATCTCTTGATCAGTTTTTCTTGGTCTTGTCATCCCAGGGCAAGGCATTCACTTCGATGCCCTCTTCAACCAGCTCAACAGCGTCCTTGATCGACGCTTCGCCGTAGATGCCGCGCTTTTCGGTTTCGCCATAATGGATTTTGCGGGCTTCTTCGGCAAATTTGGTGCCGACATTCTCGCAATTGGTTTCGACCTGTTTGCGGATTTCGGCAATCGCGGTCTTGGTGGCTTCGGCAACCGCCTTCTGACGCTGTTTTTCAGCAGCATCTTCTTTTTGGCGTGTCGTACGAAGGCGCGGCGCCATCAAGGCCTTGCCAACATTGGACGTGCCACAAACCGGGCAGGATAAATCACCCCCGGCGGCCTGCGCGTCATAGGTCGCGCCGTCCTTGAACCAGCCTTCGAATTCGTGATCATGTTCGCATTTAAGCTGAAATAGAATCATGATGGTATGTGTGCAAACCGTATTGATCGCATGACGATATGATACCTGTAATATGGCCCTACGGGCAAACATCGCCAGCCACAGGCAAAACCTTCAATAAACAAGATTTATGAAAATGTCATCCCAATTGCCGTCACACTGGATCACCCAAAATGTCCCTTCACCTGCACCGGGGCACAACCGTGCACTTGATGTTGCGTGTGGCAAAGGACGGCATAGTTTCTGGCTGGCCCAACACGGATGGCAGGTAACCGCCCTTGACCGTGATCTTTCCCAAACCGATTGCGCCGCCGATGCACGCATTGACTGGCAGCAAGCCGACCTTGAAACCGGCCACTGGCCGTTGGGCGCCCAACAGTTTGACCTGATTGTTGTGGTCAATTACCTGCACCGCCCCCTTTTTGATCATCTGCGCGATGCGGTTCGGTCTGGTGGCACCCTGATCTATGAAACATTCATGGTCGGCAATGAGCAATTTGGCCGCCCGCGTTCTCCTGACTTCCTGTTACAAGAAGACGAACTTCTGACCGCATTTTCCGGCTGGCGCATAGTCAACCAGATGCAGGGTGACGTTTACCACGAAAACGCCCCACATCCCCATGCGGTCAAACAGGCCATAGCTGTCCGCAAGCCCTAGGTCCTGAGCCTAAAAGCCATGGGGAAAATTTTGCTTTTTCCGTGCGCATTCGCAAAGCAAAAAAACAACACAAGTGTCACACTCATCGCACACGTCTTTCTGGCATCTTCCTCTTTATTGGTTTCACCGCCCGCCAAAAAGAGAGAGAGAATTTGCCATGAACGAACAATTTGAAATTATCGAAGATCAAGACGACATCCCATCTAATCCAACCAGCAACCCCCGCGTTGCCGACCTGATCAATGCGCGTCTTTCCCGCCGTGGATTTTTCAAGGGCCTCATGGCAACTTCCGCCGTTGCGGGTGCCTATATGGCAACCAATGGCGTGGTCCGCGCACAGGATGCATCGACCCTGACCTTTAAGTCGATCCCGCAGAAAATTACAAAAACCCACGCCGTTGCCGATGGTTATGACGCCAATATTCTCATTCGTTACGGCGACAAGGTTGTGGCTGATGCGCCGGCGTTCGTGCCAGGGGCCGTTGATGCCGTCTCGCAAAACAAACAGTTTGGGTATAATAACGATTTCATCGCGTTCATGCCGCTGCCGGTTGGTTCTGATACCTCCGATCATGGTCTGCTATGCGTCAATCATGAATATACCAACGCCGAACTGATGTGGCCGGGCCTCAAAGATGCGATGGGCGTGTCTCAGGAACAGGCACTTCATGAAATTGCCGCCCACGGGCATTCCGTCGTTGAAGTCAAAAAAACCGGCGGCACGTGGCAGGTCGTCGACGGATCGAAATATGCACGCCGTATCTCTGCTCTTGATACGGAAATGGTCATTACGGGTGCGGTCGCAGGCCATGACCGCCTGAAAACCAGCAGTGACCCAACCGGCACGCGGGTTATCGGCACACTTAACAATTGTGCTGGCGGCAAAACCCCTTGGGGCACGATCCTGATCGCTGAGGAAAACTTCAACGGATACTTTGGTGGTGACATCAGCAAAACCAACGAAGAACGCAATTACAAGCGCCTGGGCATCAGCACGGACAGTTGGTACAGCTGGGTCAAATATTTCGACCGCTTCAATGTGGAAAAAGAACCCAACGAGCCGAACAAATTCGGCTGGATGGTCGAGATCGATCCATATGATCCGACCTCAACGCCCAAAAAACGCAGCGCCCTTGGCCGCTTCAAGCACGAAGGCGCGACCGTCATCCTCAACAAAGACAACTCGGTTGTCGCCTATTCCGGGGATGATCAGCGTTTCGATTACTTGTACAAATTTGTCGCATCGAAAAAATTTAATCCGAATGACCGCGCCGCCAATATGGACATTCTTGAAGACGGCACGCTTTACGTTGCCAAATTCAACGAAGATGGCAGCGTAAACTGGATGCCACTGGTTCACGGTGATGGTCCGCTGACAGCCCAAAACGACTTTAACAGTCAGGCCGATGTTCTGATCGAAACGCGCCGTGCTGCTGACCTTCTGGGCGCAACCCAGATGGACCGCCCCGAAGATGTCGAACCCAACCCGGTCAATGGCAAGGTCTATGTCATGCTGACCAACAACTCAAAACGCAAAGAAGCCAATATCGTCAATCCGCGCGTTGAAAACATCCATGGTCACGTTCTCGAACTGACGCCTCCGGGTGGCATGGGCAAGGACGCCGATCACACCGCAGATACCTTCACGTGGGATATCTTCCTTCTGGGTGGTAATCCGGCAAATTCAGACGACAAATCGTCGTATCATCCCGGTGCCGAAAGCTGGGTTTCCTGCCCCGACAACATGGCCGTCGACCACAAGGGACGCTTGTGGATTTCAACCGACGGCGCGCCAAAATCAGATATTCCGGACGGCATGCATGCAACCGACGTATCTGGTGCGGGCCGGGCCTTGACCAAATTCTTCTTTGCGTGCCCGGAAGGTGCTGAAATGTGCGGCCCGGAATTCACCCCGGACGGCACGACCTTGTTTGTCGCGGTTCAGCATCCTGCGGATGGCTCGACATTTGACGCGCCAAGCACGCGCTGGCCGGACTTTGCCGATGGCATCCCTCCGCGTCCATCCGTTGTCGCTATTACCAAGCAGGATGGCGGCGAAATCGCCAGCTAGTCGCACCAGCCACATGACCTGTAAAAACAAGCCAGCTGCATATCGCAGCTGGCTTGTTTCTTTTTAGGGTCTCATTCGGTCCGGTAACGCTTCCACACCTATTTTATCGGTGCAGGACCATCATAAGTCCCGTCATTATCGCTGATTGCAGTCCAGCTTTTTTCCGACGCATCCTTGGCCTCAAGACCGGACCAATTGCCTTCGGCGTTACTGATGTTGCCATTGATATCCTCATTCCAGAACCCGACCACCGCCGGGGTGATGTTAAGATAAAGTTCCCCATCAACAATCCGCCACAGGTTGGGATTGGCAGGCACCTTGCCGCCCTTGGCAACGCCATAGGCACAATGACCATCATATTTCGGGGCATATTTCGCCGGATCGGCCAAAAACATGTCGCGATTTTCTTCCGACGCGAACGCCCAAGTCGCCCCGTTATAGTCGGCGGTAATATCCGCCCGACCCGGCACGGCATGGGGCTGCATCATGCCGGGATCTTTTTGTGGCAAATTGAAATAGGCCACCGCATCATAACCGCTAATCGCAAAGCCGGTTTCATCAACATATTGCTCACCGGCAATCGCTGCCCCCGACATGGCAACAAGCACTGCCGAACTCATCAAAAATCGCTTTAACATTTCCCAGGTTCTCCGGTTGAGTTTACGCCATGACCAAAGATTGACCGATGGGGCGATAAAATCGAAATGACGTTGCGACACTGTTTCGTGAGCTTGCGTGATCTTCACGAAGCATCCCTAAAACTTCCCCTTAAAAACAATGTTAAAAAACATTTGACCTCAACTTAACTTGAGGAATTAGGACAAAGGAATAAGCTAACCCATCAAATAAGGAGAACCGCCATGGCTGAAGCCTTTCTCGAACATGTGAATTTCACCGTTTCCGATCCGGCCAAAACCGCACAGCGACTGTGTGACTGGTTTGGCTGGCATATCCGCTGGCATGGGGCCGCGATCCATGATGGCACGACCTATCATGTTGGCAACACATCCAGTTACGTCGCACTCTATTCGCCGGGCAGACCAAATGACGGTTCCGAAAGTTCCTATGAAACCCGTGGGGGTCTGAACCATGTGGCGATTGTGGTGGATGATCTTGATGCCACCGAACAACGGATCAAGGCATCTGGCTATCAAACCAAAAACCACGCCGACTACGAACCCGGTCGCCGGTTTTATTTCGATGATGAAGACGGCATCGAGTTTGAAATCGTCAGCTACTCCTGACGTCTTCAGCCCAACCCGATGCCCGATGCCCTAGCACGGTTTATAGCTCTGCTCGTTCTGCAGCGACGGCACCATGCGTCGAATTTCCTCCACCCGATCCAGATCGATCTCGGCGGTGACAAAGCCGGGATCGGTCCCGCCATCGGCCAGAACGTTGCCCCAAGGATCAATGATCAGCGAATGACCAAATGTTTGCCGGTTGCCCGGATGCTCCCCGCACTGCGCAGCCGCAATCACAAAACAGCCATTTTCAATCGCGCGCGCCTTTAAAAGCGTATGCCAATGCGCCTGCCCGGTGGTGCGGGTAAAGGCCGCCGGAATGCTCAGTATCTTTGCCCCGGCCTTGGCGTAATCGCGAAACAGATGGGGAAACCGCACGTCATAGCAAATCGACACGCCAATTTTGCCATAGCCTGTTTCCGCCACGCGGGCCGCATCGCCGGGACGGAATGTTTTACTTTCGCGGTAGCTTTCCCCGTTTGCCAGATCGACATCGAACATATGGATTTTGTCATATGATATGATGATATTGCCATCCGGGCCGATGACAAAGCACCGATTGGCCACCCGATCCTCGTCGCGCGCTTTGACATGCAGCGATCCGACAATCAGGGTCGCCTCCAATTCTTTGGCAAGATCACCAAAAAACGCCAGTCCGGGGTGCTCGTCTTCAAGGAAGGCCGCTGCGCGGACATTTTCCCCGCCAAACGACATCATTGATACGTTTTCAGGAAATGCGATCAACCGCGCCCCAACCGCATGCGCATCGCGGGCATAGGTCGCCGCACGCGCAAGATTATCGGACATATCATCACGGGAATTGACCTGAACGCAGGCCGCAATGAAACGGGTCATGACGCAATCTCCTTTTTACGATCATCCATATGATGATGGAGATGTCAGCGCGCGGCAGCAAGTCTCATTTGCCATCACTCATACAAATATAAACCCGCGATCATCCGTGTCTATGACCAGGTTCTGAGCCGCCGCAAAGACTTTTCACCTAAAACACATAATCAGGACAATTATTCATAATTTATGACTAATCACCCCATCGGGAAATTTCATCTTTCGCGACGCCGAATTAGTGTATACAGTATTCCGTACACCTAAGAAGGATTGAAGATGGAACCTCTTTCCGGTCGCAAAAGTCTGACTGACGAAGTGCACGACCGTTTGGTCGATGCGCTGTGTTCTGGTGCTCTCCCTCCCGGAACGCCTTTGCGTCAGGAAGCTATTGCCGAGGAGCTCAATGTCTCGCGGCAACCAGTGTTGCAAGCTCTGGGGTTGCTGCGTCGTGACGGACTGGTTGAACCAATGGGGCGGCGCGGATACCGCGTTTCCCAAGTGGATGCCAATCTGGTCCGTCACGTTTATGACCTGCGAGAAGCCTTTGACGGGCTCGCGGCCCGTCTTGCGGCTCAATCCTTGGATGTTAACCGGAAATCGGCTCTGCGGGCTGCCATACAACAGGGACACCACGCTCTGGGCAGCGGCGACACCGCGGACCTTGTTGCAGCCGATGTCGCATTCCATCAAACGATCTACCGCCTTTCGGGTAATCCCTTATTGCCCGAGGCATCTGCAGCCGTCTGGCTGCAAATCCGGCGTGTTATGCATGCCTATCTTCAGAGCGGATCGTCCCGAGATCCGATCTGGACGGAACATGAAGCCATCGCCGACGCAATCTGCGCCGGCGATGGCGACCGTGCCCAACAGCTTGCCATTAACCACAGCAACAATGCCAAGCACCGCCTGACGTCGAAAATGAAGGATACCGAGACTCACACAAACTAGGGTCTGAACCCTAACCGCCCGCAACCGGGCACATCAGCCGCACCATAAAAACAACACTGTGCGGATCGGAGGAAACATCATGAAACTCAACGAAACGGCACTTGCCGAATTTCGCGAAAAGGGCTTTGTTTTTCTACCCGAACTGTTTTCCCGCGACGAAGCCGCCTTGCTTCTGTCCGAAGCCCGCAAGATTTATGCCTCCGACCGCGAAGAGGTCTGGCGCGAGACATCCGGTGTTGCCCGAACGGCCTTTGCCGCGCACACCTATAACGATGCCCACCGCCGCCTTGGCGCCCATCCCCGCCTGATTGAACCTGTTGAACAGTTCCTCGACGAACAGGTCTACATGCATCAATACAAAATCAACGCCAAAGCCGCCTTTGATGGTGCGGTCTGGCAGTGGCATCAGGATTACGGCACCTGGCAGCGCGATGACGAAATGCCCGAACCGCGCGCCTTTAACATTGCCCTGTTCCTTGAAGACGTCACCCCGGCCAACGGCCCGCTTTTGTTTATCCCCAAAAGCCACAAGGCCGGTGTGCTGAAGGCCGGACATGACCTTGAAACCACGTCCTATCCGCTATGGACACTTGATCGCGAAACAGTGACCGAACTGGCAAAAGATGGCGGCTGCGAAGCCCCGGTCGGTCCGGCGGGATCGGTTGTGATGTTCCATGGCAATCTGGTTCATGCCAGCCCGCCCAACATCAGCCCGTTTGACCGAACGATTGTCTATCTCAGCCTCTGTGCGGTGTCTAACCACATCCGGGCGTTTAATCGCAAACCATGGATCGCGCATCGGGACTTTACCCCGATCACGCCACTTGCCGATGACTGCCTTGATGAGCTGGTTTCAAAGCAATCTGCGGCATAAAAAGTTCCGGGGCTGGAGACTAAAATGAATCTCGACGCAAAACTGCGCAAGCGTGCCGATGAGGGCAATCCGGTCCGGGTTGGCATCATCGGGGCGGGTAAATTCGGATCGATGTTTTTAAGTCAGGCCGGTCATCATCCGGGCTATCACGTGCTGGGCATTGCCGATCTCAGCATCGACCGCGCCAAAGACGCCCTTAAACGGGTCGGATGGTCGGCGGAGCAATATGGCGCACCCAACCCAGCATCGGCCCTTAAAAACGGCACCACTTGGCTCACCGAAGACGCCGACGCACTAATTGAGGCCGACGGGCTTGAAGTCATCATTGATGCCACCGGCAGCCCGGCGGCCGGTATCCGGTTCGGGTTAAAGGCGATTGAGCATGGCCGCCATATCGTCATGGTCAATGTCGAGGCCGATGTTCTTGCCGGGCCGCTTTTGGCCAAGCGGGCCGAGGCCGCCGGTCTGGTTTATTCCATGGCCTATGGCGATCAACCGGCGTTGATTGCCGAAATGGTCGATTGGGCACGCGCAGTTGGCCTGTCGGTTGTGTGTGCGGGCAAGGGCACAAAGTACCTGCCGATTTATCATCACGTCACGCCTGACGATGTCTGGACCCATTATGGTCTTACACCCGATCAGGCCAAGGCGGGCGGCATGAACCCGCAAATTTTCAACAGCTTCCTTGATGGCACCAAATCGGCCATCGAAATGGCGGCGGTATCCAACGCCTGCGACCTCATCCCACAGGACTGCGGGCTGCAATTCCCGGCCTGCGGGGTGGATGATTTGCCCCGCCTTTTATCGCCGCGTGAAAGTGGCGGCATTCTGGACCGCAAGGGCACGGTCGAAGTGGTATCCAGCCTTGAACGCGATACCCGCCCGGTGTTTCGCGATCTGCGCTGGGGCGTTTATGTTACGTTTGAAGCGCCCAGCGATTATGTCGCACGCTGTTTTTCCGAATATGGCTTACTCACCGATCCCACCGGCCAATATTCGACAATGTATAAGCCCTATCACCTGATTGGCCTTGAACTTGGTATTTCGGTGGCGTCCGCAGCACTCCGCCATGAAGCCACCGGATCATCGCGTGTCTGGTCGGGTGATGCGGTTGCCACCGCCAAACGAAACCTTGCGGTGGGCGACATGCTGGATGGTGAAGGCGGCTTTACGGTTTACGGCAAACTGATGCCTGCCAAAACATCCCGCGCCCGTAATGCGCTTCCGATCGGGCTGGCCCATCATTTGAAAGTCAAACGTGCGGTTGCCTGTGATCAGGTTCTGACATGGGATGACGTTGAATTTGATGCTCATGCCCCCGCCATCGCGTTTCGCAAGGAAATGGAACAGATGTTTTCCCAATAAACCCAATCCCCCGTGCCACCACCAACAAAACCCCCGGTCATCTTGATCGGGGGTTTTGATTTTCAGTAAGGTATTAGCCCCGATCCACCGCATCGAGTTCCCGCATCAGGGTCGTGACAAGCTCGGCTGCGGGCATCGCACGTGCAAGCGGTGCCCCTTGCCCGGCCCATTGCGCCCCAAAGCCATATTCACCCTGTGCCTTGGCCGCGGCATTCAATGCTTTTCCCGCGTCATAAGCAATCGGATAGGATGGCACGGCACCGTCCAAAACATCCCCCAAAGCCGTAAAACGGTTTGCAATCGCCCGGGCCGGACGCCCGGAAATCAGCGATGTCAGTTGGGTATGATATGCACCATCCCCCATAAGCGCTTTGCGATATCCGTCATCAGCCGACGTTTCCGGGCATGCGATGAAAGCCGTCCCCAGTTGGGCGGCAACGGCGCCAAGATCACGGACCGCCGCAATCCCCGCACCATCCATGATGCCGCCCGCCGCAACAACCGGCAAAGAGCAATGGCGTACCAGCAGACGGGTCAATGCGATGGTCCCCAAACCATCATCATGCGCATGCGGGTCAAAAACGCCGCGATGACCGCCGGCCTCAATCCCCTGCGCAACAATGACATCAATGCCCGCCGCCTCAATCTTGCGTGCCTCGTCCAAGCTGGTGGCCGTCGCAAACAGCATGATCCCGGCCTGCTTTAAGGCCGCAATCGCATCGGCAGACGGCAATCCGAAATGCAGGCTGACCACAGCCGGTTTCATATCGATCAAAAGTTTGAGCATTTCCGGATCGTCGGCAAAGCTTTTATAGATGGTGCGCAAACTTGACGGCGGCATTGCACCGAACGCGTCAAAATACGGCCTTAATGCGTCAAGCCACGCCGCTTCGCGCGCCGGGTCCGGTTGGGGTGTTTCATGCACGAACACATTGACGTTGAAGGCACGGTCGGTCGCAGCACGTAATTCTTCGATCATTTTGCGCGCACCGGACGGATCAGTCGCGCCGATACCAATCGATCCCAAGCCCCCTGCATTGGAAACCGCTGCGGCAAGTGCCGGGGTAGAAACCCCGGCCATTGGGGCCTGCACAATCGGCAATGTCACACCAAGCGTATCGAGCATTTCAATCCTCCCGGAGGCTTTCGCACCCTCAGGCACAACCATCCTTCATAAATTCAGAATTAAGATTGACATATATTCTTTAATAATGAATATAAATTCAAGAAAATTCTGTACTGGAGAATTCACGATGGATCTTGCATCGCTGGCAATTTTTCGCACCGTCGCAAAAGAACAGGGAATTACACGCGCAGCCGAACGGCTTGGCCGGGTGCCGTCAAACGTCACCACGCGCATCCAGCAACTCGAAACAGAAATCGGTGTTGCCCTGTTTCAGCGCGATAAAAAACGCATGTTGCTGACACAGGAAGGGGAAACTTTTCTGGAATATGCGGATCGCATCCTGAACCTTGCCGATGAAGCCCGACAGGTAGTTAATCCGTCGGCTCCTTGCGGAACCTTGCGGGTCGGATCAATGGAAAGCACGGTTGCCAGCCGCCTTCCCGTGCCACTTGCGGCATATAACAAGGCATGGCCCGACGTCACAATCGAACTTTCAACCGCCCCCACCCGCCAGCTTATCGATGCCCTTCTGGCGCGGCGTATTGATTGCGCGCTGATTGCAGTTCCGTCGGGTGAATGGTGGCTGGAACCCGGAACACTTGATACGCACGCCCTGTTTCGCGAACAGCTGGTGCTGTTGTTGCCGCCCGGACATCCCGATATCCGCCATGCCAGCGATATTAAACCAAAAGCATTGGCCGCCTTTGCACCGGGTTGCACCTATCGCATGCTGGCGGAGGAATGGCTGACCGGTTTTGGATCAATCAAGGAACATTTCGCGGTTCAGGAAGTCGGTTCCTATCACGCGATGTTTGCCTGCACAGCAGCAGGTTCATGCATCAGCATCATGCCACGCAGTGTCGTTGATCTGATGCGCCATATTGGCCCGGTCAGGGAACATCCACTCATGACTGTTGATACTGTTCTGGCCAGCCGCCCGGGGTTTGAAACCCCGGCATTTTCGGAATTTCGCAAAACGCTTGAAACCGTATCCGACATTAAAAAATAAACGGGTGGCAACGATCATTGCCACCCGATTTAGTCGTCTAGAATCTTGAACTTATGCAGACAGCTTGGTGTCCAGATCGCCCTTGGCGTTTAGCGCCATCAGTTCGTCACAGCCGCCGATATGTTCGTCATTGATGAAGATTTGCGGCACGGTATGTTTTCCGTTTGCACGGTCCATCATTTCCTTTTTGCGCCGTGGCTCCATCATCACGTCGATCAGCTGGTACTTGGCACCTTTTTCTTCCAGAAGCTTACGCGCGCGTTTGCAGAACGGGCACCATTCGGTGGCATACACTTCAACTTTTGCCATGTGGGTATCTTCCTTATTCTATCCGCCAATCACCCTTAATCGCCCGGCAATCCGGGAAACCAACGCATGATATGGCGTGAAAATCAGTTTGGATGAGGGCTGTATATCAGAAATTCTGCACCGCGTCATCGCACGACACGTGCAACTGTGATCACGGATACGTGCATGGCCCCGGCCTGCTTTAAACTGCTGGCACAGGCATTGGCGGTTGCCCCGGTTGTCAGCACATCATCGACTAAAACAACATTGGCCCCGGCAAGGCCAAGACGATCCGCACGGGCTTCATCAATGCGAAACGCCCCGCCAACCTCGCGTTTGCGCGAAGATGGCCCCAATCCGCCAAGGCTTCGTGTATTGCGGTTCCGCCGTAACACCAAACCGTCCCATGAAATTCCGGTGTGACGCGAAAGCCCTTGCGCCAAAAGGCCCGACTGATTATAGCGCCGCGCAAACAGACGTCGGCGGTGCAGTGGTACCGGTAAAATCAACGTCGCATCGCCCCACATATCGTGTCCGGCCTGAAACATCCAGCGGGCCAGAAGCGGGGTCAAATCGGTACGATCCGCATGCTTGAACCGCAGAAGATACTCGCGGCTATGATCGTCATAGACCAAGGCCGCACGTGCCTGATCAAAGGCCGGTTTCTTTTGATGGCAGTTCCCGCACAGGGTTTTACCATCCGCGTCTTGGTCAACAGCCTCGATGTTAGCGCTAACATCGAGCTCGAACGGATATCCACAGCACGCACATTGTGGAGCGGTGATAAACCGCAATCCGACCCAGCACTCGGCACAGACCGCATGGGTGGTGTCGGTCACTTCCCCACATCCGCCGCAACGCGGTGGCAAAACGGTTCGCAACCCGACTTGCAGCACATTGCCGATGGCACGGCCAATTTGCGACGACGAAATTCCCACCAGATGCCCCAAAACACTGAACTGGAACCGGAATATAGCATGTGTCGGGACCAGGGCCTGACCCTAAAATGTGCCTTCCTAATTAATGCGCTTATCAGCCCGCAGACGATCCACCGCCAGATCAATAAAGGCGCGCACCTTGGCCGATGCATGACGGCCTTCGGGATGGACAATATGGATCGGCAATGGTTCGGGTTCATACTCACTTAGAACCACTTCAAGCAATCCATCCTGAATATAGGGGGCCGCCTGATAGGAGAGCATGCGCAGCACGCCCCAGCCGTCGATTGCTGCCTGGCGGCCGGCTGCAATCGAATTGCTCTGTAGACGTGCGGTGACGGAAAGATTGATTTTCTGATCCCGGCCAAACTGCCAGTCAAGCGGTACTGATGATCCGGTCGATGCAATAACCTTATGTGCGCCAAGGTCTGCGGGCACCTGGGGCCGACCATGTCGTACAAAGTAGTCTGGTGAACCGCAAACGATGTGGCGCACCGTCCCGACCTTGATCGCGCTCATGGATGTGTCGGCCATGTGACCGATGCGAATGGCAATATCGATCCCTTCGTCGACAATATTGACAATCCGGTCAAGCAACAGCGCATGGCCGCGCATCTCGGGATAAAGATCAAGAAATTCAGTCAGAACCGGAAAAACATACATTTGTCCGAACAAAACCGGGGCGGTGATCGTCAATGTGCCGCTTGGCTTGGCATACTCGCCCCCTGCGGCAGCTTCGGCCTCATTCAGCGCAGCAAGCAGACGTTTGCAATCGGCGTAATAGCGTGCCCCCGGTTCAGTCAGGGTCACCGATCTTGTTGTTCGAGTCAGAAGCCGCGCACCGGTGATTTCTTCAAGATATGCCACCGCACGTGTGACTGCGGGTGGACTTGAATGTAATTGTCGCGCGGCTTCGGCGAAGCTTCGGGCTTCGACGACGCGGACAAAAATTCGCATTGCCTGAAATCGATCCATGATGCTTTCCCGACCGCTGACTAATTATTCCATCTTTCGGAACAATGAATTCCCATAAAACCATATTCCTTAATCATAAAGCAACAATCATGATCAGATCATCCCATAAACACTGTCCACGAAAAGGATCGCGATCATGAAACTGCATCATTTCCCGCTTTCGGGTCATGCCCACCGTGCCCATCTTTTCCTGAGCCTTCTGGCTGTTGAGCACGAGGTAAGCATTGTCGATTTACCAAACGGCGCACATAAAGCACCGGAATTCCTGAAACTGAACCCGCTTGGTCAAGTCCCGGTTCTTGAAGATGGCGATGTCGTGATTGCCGATTCAATTGCCATCATGACCTATGTCGCCAAAAAGCTTGGTGCCACCGACTGGCTGCCCGAAGACGCCGAGGGTGCCGCCAAAGTTCAGAAATGGCTTTCCGTCGCAGCCGGGCAGATTGCCTATGGCGTTTGTGCAGCGCGTCTGGTCACGGTTTTCAATGCGCCGTTCAATGCCGAGGAAGTCATTGCACGCGCCCATGCCATCCTTACCCAGATTGAGAGTCAGCTTTCAGGTAATGACTGGATCGCGCTTGATCATCCGACCATCGCCGATGTCGCGCTTTACAGCTATATCGCCAATGCACCGGAAGGCAATGTTGACCTTGCCGCCTATGACAATGTGCGCGCGTGGCTAAAACGGGTTGAAGCCCTGCCCGGTTTCGTCGCGTTTGAGCAATCAGTCGCCGGTCTTCGTACGGCGATCTGACGGGCCGGGTCGGTCTTTCACTATGTTTGTGCCCCCGCTCAAACTCCCCCCTGCCCCAAGACCGGCCCTGAGCCTCGTCCTTCGAAAAGGAAACAGTCATGAACACGCGCAGTGCATCGCCCTCAAAAATCCCATCTTCCGCCCCCGTGCAATTCACGCCGTCAGGTGCGGACACGTCCGGCCCGTGGCATGAGGGCGAGATCCACATGCAGCAGTTGGTCGGTGTCGAGACAAAGATGGCCGAAATGGGCAAACGTGTGCTGCGTGATCATCTGATTGATCAACATCGTCAGTTCTATCCGCAACTGCCCTTTGCCGTATTTGGCACGGTCGATGATGCGGGCGATGTCTGGGCAACCCTTCGCGCCAACCACCCCGGATTTCTCAACTCACCTGATCCCCATCATCTTTCGGTCAACATCCCGCGTGATGCGACCGATCCTGCGGATGCCGGCATAGGTGACGGTACGGCGATCGGCATGATCGGGATTGAACTGCATACCAGACGGCGGAACCGTATGAACGGTACAATTGCACATTCTTCCGATGATCACTTTACCATCGAGGTCGGGCACAGCTATGGCAACTGCCCGCAGTATATCCATCTGCGCGATTTTGAATTCATCCGTGATCCACTTGCCCCTGCCGCGTCACAGGCCGAGACGTCGGCAGAACTTGATGAACGGGCGCGGGCGATCATTGCCGCTGCCGACACCTTTTTTGTCGCAACCTATGTTGATCGTGCCGGAAAAAAACGCGAAGTCGATGTATCCCACCGCGGCGGCAAAGCCGGGTTTGTCCACATAGATGCCGACGGCACCCTGACCATTCCCGATTTTGCCGGAAACCTGTTTTTCAACACGCTGGGCAATATCCTGACCAACCCGAAGGCAGGGTTGATCTTTACCGATTTTAACACGGGCAATGTCTTGCAAATCACCGGCGATGCCGACGTCATTGTCGAAGGGCCGGAAATTGCCGCCTTTCAAGGTGCTGAACGGTTGTGGCGTGTTTTCCCGCGCAAGGTGGTTTTCAGGGACTCTGCCCTGCCGATACGCTGGCGCGATCAAGCGGACGGCGCATCGCCCAACAGCCTTCTGACCGGCGATTGGGAAAGTGCGGCACGGAACCTTGCGGCCATTGAGGCGGCAAAAAGCTGGCGTCCGTTCAAAATTGCCCGGATTACCGAGGAAAACCACCTGATCAAGTCGTTCCACCTTAAGCCAGCAGATCAGAATGGCACTTTACCCAACAAAGCGGGACAGCATTTACCGATCCGTGTGCAGATACCCGGCACCGACACGCCGTTGATCCGAACCTATACGCTTTCAAATGGGCCATCGGATGATACCTATCGCATCAGCGTAAAGCGCGAAGGTGTTGTCTCAAGCCACTTGCATGACACCCTGCGTGTTGGCGATGTGATTGAGGCGCGGGCACCAGCCGGGGAGTTTCATCTTGATGTCGACGCAAAACGGCCGGTGGTTCTGATGGCGGGCGGCATTGGCATTACCCCGATGATTTCGATGCTGCGCCATATTGTCTATGAAGGACTGCGCACGCGCGGTTTCCGTCCGACATGGCTGTTTTATTCTGCCCGCAGTCTGGCAGACCGGGCCTTTGACAACGAGATCATTGAACTTGTGAAGGCCGCACAGGGCAACATTCGCCTTGTCCGGGTTCTGGCCGATGCAAATGGGGCAGAACCACGCAAGGATTACGAGGCATCAGGTCATATCGACATGAATTTGCTTCGGTCTCTGCTGCCGTTTGATGATTTTGATTTTTATCTGTGCGGGCCGCCGCCCTTCATGCAGGCGATGTATGACGGCCTGCGCGGGCTAAACATTACCAATAACCGCATCCATGCCGAGGCCTTTGGCCCCGCATCGCTGCAACGAAGCCTTGATGCCAATGACCAATTGCCCGAACTCGCCCCGGCGAGTTCCAAAGCAACACAGGTCGCATTTGCGAAATCCGCTCAGGCCGCCATCTGGCAGCCCGACACCGACAAGACGTTGCTTGAACTTGCCGAGGATGCCGGGCTTGCCCCGGAAGCGAGCTGTCGCGGCGGGAATTGCGGCACATGCCGGACCAAAATTTTACAAGGACACGTGACCTATAAAACGCAACCCAGTGCACCTGTTAAACCCGACGAGGCATTGATCTGTTGTGCTGTGCCCGCCGCATCCGAAACCAGTGACGATGCGCCGCTGATATTGGAACTTTAAGGCCGATCTTCGATTGCGCCATGGGGCGGGACGCTCTATCTAGGTCGTAACATTTGAAACGACTTTTGCCGGAGCTTCCCGCCCCATGGCCGATCCGATCACGGTCTTTGATCGTCATATCCTTAAATTGCGCCGCGACCGCGCCGCCACCCGCGCGCAGGATTTCAACTTCCTGTTTACCGAAACCGCCGACCGGTTGGCCGACCGGCTTGAAGACACCACACGCAATTTCCCGCGTGCGGTTGATCTTGGCTGTCATAGTGGTGAGTTGGCACAGATCCTTTCTGCAAGCAGCCGGGTCGAGACATTGCATCAAGCTGATATTTCCTATCGCTATGCCAAGGCCGCCCGTGATCTTAATGGCCGATCGAGCATGGTGGCCGATGAAGAATTCCTGCCCTTTGCCGAAGGATCGCTTGATCTGATCTTGTCGAACTTGAGCCTGCATTGGGTCAATGATCTGCCGGGCATGTTGCTTCAGGCGCGCCGTGCGCTAAAATCCGACGGGCTGTTTCTGGCGTCTATGCTTGGTGGGGAGACGCTCAAAGACCTGCGCGAAGCCCTGATGACGGCTGAGGCCGAAGAAGAAGGCGGCGTATCGCCGCGTGTTTCGCCGTTTGTCGATGTCAAGGATGCCGGGGCATTACTTCAACGCAGCGGCTTTGCCCTGCCGGTGGTCGATGCCGATGACATCACGATTGATTATCCCGATGCGCTTAAACTGATGCGCGATCTTTCGGGGATGGGTGAAAGCAACATCGTCGCCAAACGATCCCGGAAATTCACCAAACGCAGCACGCTGGCCCGGGCTGCTGCGATCTATCACGAACGCCATGGCCGCCCAGATGGCCGGGTGCATGCCAAGTTTCAGGTGATCTATCTGACCGGCTGGGCACCAGATGACAGTCAGCCCAAGCCGCTGCGCCGGGGGTCTGGACAGGTTAGTCTGGTGGATTTCCTTGGTGACGTTCCAGACAAGCCGGAACCAACAAACTAGGACTTATTGGCCCGCAAGAACCATCTCGCGGATTTTGGTGGCCTTTTCGAAATGATCAAGCTGATGGGTTTTGATCCACCATGTGGCGGCCTCCATCAACATATCCGGATCATCATTGCGGTTGGCAAAAAACGCATAGAATGACAGGCCGACACTTTCGCCTTTTTGCGCGATCTTTTTGTCGCAAACGGCAATGGCTTTATCGCGAAGGGTCTGGCGCAATTTTCAATCCTTTGAGGGCTTTGGGCAGCAAAGGGTTGATGTATGACGCGATTGCCATGAAATTGGCAGCATGTTTTAGAAATCACATGACAGTTCCTGTCAGGACAGTTTCCCCGAAAGGCCGACGATGCATCTTCCAACCCCGCTGATCCACGGCACGCTGATCAAACGCTACAAACGGTTTCTGGCCGATGTTGAACTTGATAGCGGGGAGGTTATTACCGCGCATTGTGCCAACCCGGGTGGGATGATTGGACTTAAGGAACCCGGTATTGATGTCTGGCTGTCGCAATCAGATAATCCCAAACGCAAACTGAAATATAGCTGGGAACTATGCCAGATCGGGGATGCATGGATTGGCATCAATACATCGCACCCCAATGCGATTGTCGAAGAAGCTATTCTGGGCGGCAAGATCGCAGAGCTTGCGGGCTATCAGGACCTCAAACGCGAAGTGAAGTACGGCAAGAATTCGCGGATTGATATCCTGCTGTCTGATCCGGACCGGGGGCTTTGCTATGTCGAGGTCAAGAACGTCCATCTTAAGCGTGATGAAGATGTGCCGGGTTTGGCCGAGTTCCCCGATGCGGTCACCGCACGCGGGGCAAAGCACCTCGATGAAATGACCGACATGGTCGCCGAGGGACACCGGGCGGTGATGTTTTACCTGATCCAGCGGACGGACTGTGACCGGTTTACGCTTTCGACCGATATTGATCCGCACTATGGCGATCGGTTTAAGGCCGCGCGCGAAAACGGGGTTGAGGCGATTGCCTATGATTGTGCGATTGATACCGATACGGTAACGGTGCGCAACGCATTGCCGATTGTTGGTTTATAAAACGCATGGCGGTGCGCGGGCTACCGATTACTTGTCGCTTTGGTCTTAATTTTTTCCAGATTGGCAACCAAGTCACTAAACCGGTCCCCTTGCACTCTGACATGGGCAAGCAACAGTTCGCGCGCGGCTTGCGCATCGCCGGAAAGGATTTTTTCAATGATCTGTTTATGTTCATCGAAAGACGCCTTCATGCGATTGTGAACACGAAGCTGTAGGCGGCGATAAGGCCTGAGGCGTCTATGCAGCAGTGCGCATTGTTCGCTTAGGAAGCTGTTTTGACTGGCGGCATAGATAACGTGATGGAACGCCTCGTTTTCATAATAATAGGCGTCGGTATCGTCATTGGCCGTGGCTTCCTCGCACCGAAGATGGGCGTTTAGAAGCAGGGTTTTATCCTCTGGTGTGTGGCGCCGGGCGGCAGATGCGCCAGCCATACCTTCAAGCTCGGCCATGACCTCAAACATTTCAAAGACATATTTCGGGCCGTGATCGGCGACAAGCGCGCCGCGCCGTGGTCGGAACTCGATCAGGCCGATGGCGCTTAATTGCATAAGCGCTTCTCTGATCGGGGTGCGTGAAACGCCAAACCGTTCTGCTAACTGGGTCTCGTCCAGTCGCTCGCCGGGGGCGAAATCGCCTGTGAGAATACCGTTCTCAATATCGTCCCGAAGCTTGTGAAAAGTGCTTGCCATCCTCACCCCTACGCATACGATTCGATAAATATTGTATACAAAACATTTGACTCTGCACACAATAATATCAAATCATTAAAAGGCTCATCCTATAGCTGATCCAAACGGGAGGATATAATGCATAAAAAAATAATGATACCGGCGCTGCTTGCCATGGGCGGCATCGCGACTGCTGCGCCGACAGATGCGCAGGCTAGGGTAACCAACTTCGAAGTGACGTCGCAGACCATTGCGTTTGAAGGGATGCCGTTTCCAGAAATCGGCACCTATGATCGCATTGATGCCACGGCGACTTTCGCAATCGATCCAAAATCACCGCGTGTGGCCAACATTGTCGATATCGACAAAGTCCCGGTCAACGAACAGGGTGAGGTTGTTTTTTCGACCGAGGTTTCAATCCTTCAGCCCACAGATTCAGATAAGAAATCCGGCTTGTTGTTCCATGAGGTGCCCAACAGGGGACGCAATCTGAGCTTTATGCTTCTGAACCGTTCGGGCTCTTCGGATATTCCGGAAAAAGCTGGTGATGCCGGTGATGGTTTTCTGATGTTGCGCGGTGATACGATTGTGTGGACAGGCTGGCAAGCCGACCTACCCGACGCTGCCATCAACCTTAACCTTCCTGTCCTGTCTGACATTACGGGCCCGTCACGCGAACAATTCATTTTTGATAAAGCCGGCACGACCGGTAAGGGCAAACTGACCTATCCTGCGGCCAATCTTGACGTAACGCAGGCAACTTTGACCGTTCGTCAGAATGAAAGCGATCCACGGGTTACGCCTGCGGGGCTGTCGTTTAAATATATCAGCCCGACCGAAATTGAAATTTCCCGGCCAGAGGGCATGGATGCCGGCGCGATCTATGATTTTGTTTATCCTGCGAAGAACCCGGTTCCACAGGGCCTTGCATTTGTCGCTACCAGCGATACGGTTTCGTTCCTGCGCGGCAATCCGGGTCATGATGTACAAAGCCCGCTTCGTGGTATTGACCACACATTGGGACTTGGCATCTCGCAATCGGGACGTTACCTGCGTGATTTCATTTATCAGGGCTTTAATGCCGACGAAACCGGCGCACAGGTCTTTGACGGTGCCATACCGCACATTGCGGGGTCTCGTAAGACCTACACGAATTATCGTTTTGCCTTGCCGGGCCGGTATTCACGTCAGCATGAAGACCACGACTATCCGGGTGATCAGTTTCCTTTCACCTATGCCCAGACAACAGACCCACTGACCGGAAAGCAGGGGTCAATCCTTTCGGCATGTGAAAACACAAACACCTGCCCGAAAGTCATGCAAAGCGATACGTCAACAGAGTTCTGGCAGGCACGCGCGTCATTGGTTTCGACCACACCGGCGGGCGAACCGTTAGAGCTGCCTGAGAATGTCCGCCTCTATTTCATTGAGGGTGCACCGCATTTCAATGGCTGGATGACAGACTCCAAAATGGACCCTGTCTGCCGTTATCCGACAAATCCGCTGAGTGCGGCACCCGTCATGCGGGCGTTGTATGCGGGAATGATCGACTGGATCACCACGGGTAAAACACCGCCTGCAAGTCGCTACCCGAACCTAAGCGATGGGTCGTTGACTCCGTTGGCCGATTTCAAAATGCCCGAGCTTGGCGATACGGCCCCAGTGCCGTCTTATAATGTGCTTCAAGTGATGGATCATTCGGCAACCCCGCCAAAACGTGGGGAAACGTACCCGGCATATGTCCCGACAGTTGATGCCAATGGCAATCCGACTGGCGGCGTAGCCTTGCCTTATATCGCAGCACCGTTGGGCACCTATGCCGGGTGGAACCTGCGTAATGAAGGTTATTCACCGGGCGAATTGTGCAGCCTGACCGGGCTTTTTGTGCCGTTTGAAAATAATGCATCTGGTGATGGCCGCAAAAGCATGGGCCAGCATTACCCAAGTAAGGCCGCCTATCTTGACGCGGTGCGGTCGGCGTCACAGGACTTGATCAAGGATGGATATATGCTGCCCGATGACATCGGGTATGTCATGGACAAAGCACAGAAGCAAAGCACCAGTGTGCCAAACTGATTGGTGGTTTGGCATCCTACGAACAGTTTGATCCTCTGAAATGCTTTCAGTAAGATCAACACGACTTAGCCCGCTTTCACGGCGGGCTTTTTCGTATCCGAAACCACGCGCATATCAGCCAAACCTTGCCAATTCCGGCATCTGGCTTTATGTCATTGTTCAACAAATTCGATAGATATGTAGCCGAGCTTAAGGAGATTTCGGGTGGCGAACGGAAAAGTTAAACTTCACGGCCCCGAAGCATTTGAAGGCATGCGCGCCGCCGGTCGGCTGGCAGCAGAAGTGCTTGATATGATTACCCCGCATGTTGTGCCGGGTGTGACCACAGGTGAGCTTGATCGCCTGTGTGACGAATATATTCGCGATCACAATTCGATTTCGGCCTGCCTGAATTATCGCGGTTTCCCAAAATCAATCTGCACATCGATCAATCACGTAGTTTGCCACGGCATTCCGGGTGACAAGAAATTGCAAAATGGCGACATCATGAACATTGATGTCACGGTCATTGTTGATGGCTGGTATGGCGATACATCGCGCATGTATATCGCCGGTACGCCCAAAGTCATGGCCCAGCGTCTTGTCGATGTGACTTACGAAGCGCTCTGGCGCGGGATTAACGCGGTTAAGCCGGGTGCGACCCTTGGCGATATTGGCCATGCGATCCAGTCCTATGCCGAAGGTGAGCGGTTCTCGGTTGTGCGTGATTTCTGTGGTCACGGGCTTGGTCAGGTGTTTCATGATGCGCCAAATATCCTTCATTACGGCGCGCCGGGCGAAGGGCTTGTTCTCGAACCGGGCATGATCTTTACGATTGAGCCGATGATCAATCAGGGCACTTATGCGTGTAAAATTTTACCTGATGGCTGGACAGCGGTGACGCGAGACCGCAAACTGTCTTCACAGTTTGAACATTCGCTTGGCGTGACCGATGACGGGTTTGAAATCTTTACCCGCTCACCGGCCGGTCTGGACAAACCACCCTATGATCTTGGCAAAGCTGCCGAGTAACGGGTAAACGGGGGAAGCAGATTTGAGCGACACCAAAAATCGCAAACCTGCATCGTCCCCCGCATCCTCGCCCAGTTCGGAAATTGATGATGGGACGCGGTTCTTTTTTGATCAGGCCCGCGACATCCCCCAATCAGATACAAGCCGGGCCTCCGCACCAATCGCAGACACGCCAAATACACAGGCCGTCCCCCCTTCGGTTGACGAAACATCGATCTCGGGCAAATCCCCCAAGCCTCATTATCACGGCCACCGCCAACGGTTGCGCGACCGCTTTATAAAGGGCGGTGCGACCGCATTGGCCGATTATGAGTTACTCGAATTGATGCTGTGCATGGCGATGCCGCGCGGGGATGTCAAACCATTGGCAAAATCGCTGATTGCGCAGTTTGGCAGTTTTGCCAATGTGTTATCCGCCCGCCCCGAAGATTTGCACAAGGCCAAGGGGCTTGGCGAGGCCGGCATTGCCGCGATCAAGATTGCCGAGGCCAGCGCACAACATTTATCGCGTGAACGTGCGATGGAACTGCCGGTGATTGCCAGTTGGGAACAGCTGATTGACTATTGCCGGGTGCGGATCGGGCATTTGAAAAATGAAGAACTGCATTTGCTGTTTCTCGATCGTAAAAACCGCCTGATTGCCGATGAATGCCATCAACGCGGCACTGTCGATCATACCCCGGTTTATCCACGCGAAGTCATCAAACGCGCGCTTGAACTGCATGCTTCCGCGATCATACTGGTCCATAATCATCCAAGCGGGGACGCCACCCCGTCACGCGGTGATATCGAGATGACGCGCAAGATCGTTGATGCTGCCAAGGCGATGGAGATTGCGGTGCATGACCACATCATCATCAGTCAGGCGGGATATAATTCGTTTAAGACCCTTGGCTTGATTTAAGGCCCTCACCCTACAGCCCCCTATTTCCAACCGGAAAGAACGCCATGCCCCATATCGGTTTGATCACGCTTGTTGTACGCGATTATGACGATGCCATTGCGTTTTATACCAACAAGGTCGGGTTTGAGCTTCTTGAAGATACCGATCTTGGGGATGGCAAACGCTGGGTAGTTGTTGCACCAAAAGGCGCAACCGAAACCCGCATTCTGTTGGCCCGTGCAAGTGGCGAGCGCCAAACATGTATCATTGGCGATCAAACGGGGGGACGGGTCGGATTTTTCCTTAATACCGATGATTTTTCCCGTGATTATGACCGCATGCTCCAAGCAGGCGTGCCATTTCTCGAACAGCCACGCCATGAATCCTATGGCACCGTCGCCGTATTTGAAGACCTGTATGGCAACAAGTGGGATTTGCTGGAACTCAAAGCCAAGCCCGCAACCGATCTGGCACGATAAGATCTTTGGCCAATCAAAGTGCGACATAGCCACAAAACTAGCGCAAACCGGCAGAAACAGAAAAGTCTGGTCGGCCATTTGAAATGACCGACCAGACTACAGTGACGTGTGCTGTTTGTATTGTTGGTTGATGAGAGTATCGAGGATCAAATCCTGCCGTCGGCAACCATTTCACGTGTGTGCTTCAATGTGGATAGAAGGGCTGCTTTGTAGCCCTTATCGCTGTCGAACTGTGCTTGTTCTGCCTGTTCCTCCGGGCCGTTCGGCTCCTTGTCGCGCAGTCCGAGATAGCAATAGAATTTGAGCTGAAGGTCGCCCGCCTCATCCTCGAACAATTCATTGATGATGGCACCTTCACGCGGGCCAGCCGCCTGAAAGAAGGTGACCTTGCGTTGCGGCTCCAACGTGATGATTTCACGCAGGTCGGCACTGCCGATCGTGGCGTCGCGGACAAAGTGCGTTGCACTTTCCTCTGTGACGTCGCAGCGGGTGCAAAGGCCTGCCGGAAGGAATTGGCGCGCATCGCGGGCCTTCAGTTCGAGGCCCTTCCAGACCTGCGCGCGCGTGAGTTTTGCCTCGCCTTGCGGGTTCACCGGGACGGTTGCAGTCGAATAGATCATGTCGATGGTCCTTTTTCGGTGGTGTTGGAATGGCGGTTCTCAGCCAGCAATCTGCGCAACATAGTCGCGATAGGAACGCAGCGGACGACCAAGCATAGAGGTCAACCTGTCGACGTCACCGACGTCTGGAAGCATGCCATCGGTCAGGAAACGCTCCGCCATCAGGCGCATGTCGAATGCCATCCAACTTGGCATAAACTGACGCAGGTTCTGTTCGAACCCGACGGTATCGTTGCCGGGAAAGGCGATTGCACGGCCAAGGACATCGCCCCAGATCGCGGCGGCATCGTTGCCGGTCAGCGTGTCAGGACCAACGAGATTAATGCGATTGATCGGCAATGGTGTTGCTGACTGTTCGCGACGGATCAATTCGAGTGCGGCAATTTCGCCGACGTCACGCGCGTCGATCATCGCAAGGCCCTTCTCGCCAATCGGCATCGGATAGATGCCATAATTGGTGACGACATCCTTGATCGTGATCTCGTTATCCATGTAATAGGCTGGGCGCAGAATGGTCGCACCAAGACCCATGTGTTCGATCATCCGCTCTACGCCAAACTTCCCGGCAAAATGCGGCACGTTGACGTAGATATCGCTGTGGATTACCGACAGGTATACAATCCGCTCAATCCCGGCCTCTCGGGCAAGGTTAAGAGCAATCAGCGCCTGCGTGTATTCGTCAGCGACAACCCCGTTCAACAGAAACAGAGTAGAGACGCCCGACATGGCATGGCGCAGGGAATCGACGTCAAGCAAGTCACCCTGCACGACTTCCACGCCGGTCGGCAAACTCGCCTTAGACGGATCACGGACCAGCGCACGTACATCGGCACCACGGCTCACAAGTTGTTCGACGACATTACGACCGACATTTCCAGTCGCACCGGTGATTAGAATGGTCATGACTTCTCTCCTTGATTGAGCAATTTGACTGCCCCCAATTTAATGATCCACATTGGTGCGAATAGACGCTATATTTAGACAGATCGTCTCACTGGTGGAACACATGGATCTTCTTGCCCTTGCCGATTTCAATCTGGTTGCCCGCCACGAAGGGTTTGGAAAAGCGTCGCGCGCCACCGGCCGCCCAAAAGCGACACTGTCGCGACGCGTCGCAGAGCTCGAGGCGAGCCTTGAGCTGCGCTTGTTCGAGCGCGGCGCACGGATACTTAAGCTGACAGAAGAAGGAAGAGCACTGTTCGAGCGGACGAGCCAGTTGTTCACCGAACTCGACGAAACAACTGCGGCAATCGCTTCTGGTGGACGCGAACCGAGGGGGCGGCTTCGAATCAGTGCGCCGTTGCTGTTTTCGCAGACTGCGATGGGTAAGTTGGCCGCAGACTTTGCCCTTAAGTATCCGAGGGTCCAGCTTGAAGTCACGACCGAAGATCGGCCCGTCGATATGATCGAGGAAGCCTATGATCTGGTGATAAGGGTCAACCCGGAGCCCGATGAAAGTCTGGTTGGAAGAGCCTTCCTTCATGACCGACTGGTGATCGTTGCCAGCCCTGATCTGACGCCACCAGTAGACGGCTCCGCCGTCCCGGCTGTCGTGCGGGGCCAAGTCCGCCAGGACGAAATCTGGAATGTGAAAACACCGAAGGGCCCGTCAAGGATCGTGGTTAACCCGGTTCTGAGCCTGTCGTCACTGGTCATGGTCCGGGACGCCGTACGCAAAGGGGTTGGCGCCGGACGACTTCCAGTCTCCCTCGTCGGTCACGATATTGGCGATGGCACGCTGGTGCAGTGGGGCGATGTTGACGGGAATGAAATCACCTTGTGGGCGCTCTACCCGTCTCGCCGATTGCTAAGCGCACGCGTGTCGGCGTTCCTCGACTTTTTACGAGAGGCCTTTCCCAAAGGAACACCCGATGAGCTCGCGGCCTATGTGGGAAAATAAAGGCCCTATGTCCCGGCTTCTGTCTTTGCCGACCCAATCATTCGATTGAACTAATCATCTGTTTCATCAATATTTTTGCGGCGATATGCGCTTGGGGTAAGCCCGGTGATTTTTTTGAAGGCCAGATTGAAAGTCGACTTGGAGTTGAAGCCGACACTGGTCGCAATATCGAGAACCGTGCGATCCGGCTCATTGATCAGAAGTGTCGACGCCTCTTTGGTGCGGACTTCATTGACGAAATCAAAGAAGCTTTTGCCGATATGCTGATTAAGAACATGGGACAACTGGTTTGGCGTGGCCCCGATCATATGCGCAAGTTTGGGCATCGACAAAAGCGGATCAAACAACATCTCTGTTTCATCGACAACCTTATCCAATCGCCCCCGAATACGTGCAACGTCATGATCATCAAGGAACTGTCTGCCTTGTTCCGTCTGAGTACTTTTATCGAAAACGCGGACTGAAACAGATTGGTCTGTGCTGCTTTCTGCCAGGTCCGCTTCTGTTTCCTCCCATTCGGCTTGAACGAACAAGGCGGGGTTCGATGCCAAAAGATGACACATCCGGAAAAATACGAGTGCAAAACTGCCCTGAACAAGGGTGGTCAGCCATGTTCCATCGTCAACAAAGATGTCGATCACGGACGTCATGGTAAAAATCAGGAAAATAACGGTAATGCCGATCAGAATCTCAAGCGTCCAGCGCCGCAAGGCCAATTGATCCGCACCAAGCTGTTCACCAGCCTGTCGCAGATACCCAAGGGCGACTTTCCAAATCTTGGGCATATAGGCAAAAAGCTGGACATAAAGCCCGATAAAGACAGTCATCAGGAGAACTGACAGCCCGATGTGCTGATCAATGGCAATATCGATTTCGACATCGGTTCCATGAATGATTTCTGGTACGAACTGATCAAACAGAATCCACACCACTCCGGACGTTGCCACAAAAACCGGAAGCAGAACCACGAAATGATAGATTGGTCGACGTACCGGCCGGTCTGCAATTTCGCGAAAATACAGATAAATGGACGGCACGAAGGCAAAGGTCATCGACATGAAAACCGGTGCCATCAACAGCATCCATTTGGGCGTCAGCAAAACGTCGGTAATGTCTTCGATAAAGCTTAGGCAGGATGCAAAGGCAAAGACCATAAGCCAGCGGTTGGCACGAAATGCGCGCTTGCCCTCGTGCCGGAGCAAAAGCATTAAAAAGGCAGCTTGTCCCAAGCCGACAACCGCAATCACCATCAGGACAATTTTCGCTGTTTCTATCATCGTTCAGTTCGGTTCTGATCAAATGTCACAAGACGACCTTCCTGCGCCGGGGTGCAAAAAGCCGCCACGGAAATGGCGAATGACAAGCATCAAGAGTTTCAATCGTGATTTCGGTGCTGCTCGGCTGAATATCGCGCTACGTGATAACCCGTACCGCGTAAAATCATGTTTCTCAACGCTTAAGTGAGCGCCTTACGATTTGTTTCCCGATTCGCAAGATTGAAGTTCCCTCAAAGCCTTGAATGTGAACTACTTCACTCTGAAAATGCAACTTATCCGGGTTACATCACGTTTCCCTGAACATCATATCCTGAACGGACAGTGGAAATATTCATCTTGCCGGACAGGCTTAGATTATCAGTCAATTCATCTGATTTGCGCAAATTTAAGCTACAAAATAGGAGTACAAGCGCAAAATTCCACCATTTGTTTCATCAATATGAAATCACGACTTGCAGTTGACGCATGGCAGCCTCAGTATTTTTGCGTACGTACTTTCAGGGAGTACGTCACAACAAATCAAAATTGTTGAGGGAGACATTTCACATGTCACAAAATGCGATGACCACAAAGGGTCTCGTGAGCGGACTGATAAAGTCGTCACGGGCCTTTGTGCTGGGGACCGCCTTGATTGCCGGGTCGATGACCATGTTGTCATCCACCCACGCGCAAGCCGAAAAGATTCTGCGGGTTGGGAATGATGGCGAACCACAATCCATGGACCCACATTTCATCTCGACCGTTCAGACGAGCCGTATTTCCGATGATATGTCGCTGGGTCTTCTGACATATGGCCCCGATGGTCAGCCAGTCCCCGGTGCGGCCGAAAGCTGGACCGTTTCAGACGACGGGATGACATATACCTTTAAAATCCGCGATCATAACTGGTCAGACGGAACCCCGGTCACCGCACAGGACTTCATCGCAGGGTGGCAACGCCTTCTTGATCCGGCACTGGGTACTGAATATGCGTCGCTTTTGTACATCATTGAAGGTGCCGAAGACGTCAACACCGGCAAAGACGGTGCCAAACTCGCAGCAACTGCAGTTGACGACCACACCCTTAAGGTCAAGCTGACGGCACCAGCCCCTTATTTTCTGGCACAATTGACCCATCAGACCGCCTTTGCCATTCCCCGTCATACGGTGGAAAAATATGGCAAGGACTGGGTAAAACCGGAAAACATCGTCGTGAATGGCCCTTACAAACTGGTTGAATGGGTTCCGAACGTTCATACCAAACTGGTCAAAAACGAAGAATTCTACGACGCCAAGAACGTTCCGATCGACGAGGTCATTTATTACGCCTACGAAGATCGCACCGCGATGCAGAACCGGTTCCGCGCCAATGAACTTGACGTCGCACGCGACATCGCATCCGAACAAATTTCCTGGTTGCGTGACAATCTGAGCGACAGCCTGCGCATCGCCCCCTATGCGGGCATTTATTATTACGCGATCCGAACCGATAAAGAAAAGTTTGCCGATCCGCGCGTGCGCAAGGCACTTTCGCTTGCCATCAACCGCGAAGCCATCACCGATGCGGTTCTGAAAACCGGTGAACTTCCGGCATATTCCTTCGTGCCACCGGGAACGGGTAACTATACCGAACCGGCCTATGTTTCATGGAAAGACCTGCCCTATGGCGAGAAGGTCGCAGAAGCCAAGAAACTGATGGCAGAGGCAGGCTATGGGCCGGACAATCCATTGAAATTCACCCTGCGCTACAACACGTCGGAAAACCACAAGCGTATCGCGATTGCAGCGCAAAACATGTGGAAACAGATTGGTGTCGAAGCAGACCTGTTTAACACCGAAGGCAAAATCCATTATGCCGATCTGAAAGTTGGTGATTTCGAAGTCGCCCGCGCAGGCTGGATTGCCGACTACAACGATGCACAGAACTTCCTGTTCCTTGGTGAAGAACGCACAGGGCCGCTGAATTATGCCGCGTTCGATAACCCGCGCTATAACGAACTCATGCTGGACGCCGAAAACGAAGGCGACCTGAAAAAGCGTGCAGACCTGATGCACCAGGCCGAAGCCATCATGATGGAAGCCCAGCCCTTCATCCCGATTTACTACTATGTCTCGAAACAGCTTGTATCGCCAAAGATCAAGGGCTGGATCGATAATGCCCCGGATCGTCACCTGACCCGCTGGCTCGACATCGCCGAGTAAATTTCGCCTTGGTATCGCAGGCTTTGAAAGCGTCCTCCCGCCCAAGGCCTGCGATCACCCCGACGGGGATGAGAGAGAAACATGTTATCTTACGCCATTCGGCGCCTGCTGATCGCGATCCCGACACTGTTCATCGTGATCACGGTGGCCTTTTTCATGATGCGCATTGCACCGGGCGGCCCGTTCGATCAGGAACGCGCACTTCCGCCCGAAATCGAAAAGAATATCAAGGCCGCCTATGACCTTGATAAACCGCTGATCGAACAATACGGCATCTATATCGGCAAGCTTTTGCAGGGTGACTTTGGCCCTTCGATCAAGATCCGCGATTTTTCTGTTGCTGAACTGATCATGGCCGGCGCGCCTGCATCCATGCAGCTTGGATTAAGTGCGATTGCCCTGGCCCTTGTATTCGGGATCGGGTTTGGCACCTATGCCGCCCTTCGACAAAACAGTGCGGTTGATTTTGCCGTGATGGGAATTGCCATGATCGGCATCGCCATCCCGAACTTTGTCATGGCGCCGTTGCTGTCGCTTGTTTTTGGATTGTATCTTGCGATCCTGCCGACCGCAGGATGGGGAGACGGCGAAATCCAGTACAAGATTTTGCCGATCATTGCCCTTGCCCTGCCCCAGATTGCCTATATCGCGCGCCTGACGCGCGGATCCATGGTCGAAGTGCTGCATTCCAATTATATCCGCACGGCACGCGCCAAGGGACTGCGCGAAAAGTTGGTGGTGAACCGTCATGCGATCAAGGGCGCGCTTTTGCCAGTGATTTCCTATCTCGGCCCCGCGACCGCGGCAGTGATGACCGGCTCGGTTGTGATTGAAAGCATCTTTGGTGTGCCCGGTATTGGCACCTATTTCATCAAGGCCGCATTAAATCGCGACTATCCGTTGGTGATGGGCGTGGTGATTATCTATGCGGTGATGATCATCTTGCTGAATTTCCTGGTCGACATGGTTTACGGCCTTCTTGATCCCAAACTGAAGTCACCCTGATGATGAATAAATCCGAAAAGACAGCACTGCTGCAATCAGCAGGTGCGACCAAGGAAATCGAAGGGCGCAGCCTGTGGCGTGATGCCCGCATCCGCCTGTTTCGTAACAAAGCCGCCGTCGGGTCAATGATCATTCTGGGGATTATTACCCTGCTTGCGATCATTGCCCCGCTTTTGAGCCCATATGCCTATGACCAGATCGACTGGGGATATATTCAGGAAGGTCCGAACTGGGAGAACGGCCATATTTTTGGCACCGATGGCAATGGACGCGACCTGTTTGTCCGCGTGCTGTATGGTGCGCGCGTATCATTGGCCGTCGGACTGCTGGCAACAGCCGTATCGCTGATCATTGGGGTGACATATGGGGCCATCGCCGGATTTTTCGGCGGCAAGATCGACAGCATCATGATGCGGTTTGTTGATGTGCTTTATTCCCTGCCCTTCATGTTCTTTGTCATCATGTTGATGGTGGTGTTTGGTCGAAACATCTTTTTGATTTTTGTCGCCCTTGGCGCGGTTGAATGGCTGACCATGGCGCGCATTGTCCGGGGTCAGACACTTTCGCTGCGGCGGCGTGAATTTATCGAGGCCGCCCATGCCACAGGTGTTTCGAACTTCAAGATCATTTTCCGCCATGTGATCCCCAATGTTCTGGGGCCGGTGATTGTCTATATGACATTGACCATTCCCCAAGTGATCCTGACGGAAAGTTTCCTGTCGTTCCTTGGGCTCGGTGTGCAGGAGCCCCTGACCAGTTGGGGTGTTCTGATTTCCGAAGGCGCAAAAGTGATCGAAGCATCGACCTGGATGCTGATTTATCCGGCGGTGTTCCTCGCACTGACACTGTTCTGTTTCAACTTCATCGGCGATGGCCTGCGCGATGCGCTGGACCCGAAAGACAGATAGGACAGGAAGGAAACACATTATGACAACCAACCATATTCTGACTGTCGAAAACCTTTGTACGCGGTTTCAAACCCCGGACGGCGAAGTTGAGGCGGTCAATAACGTTAATTTCCACATTGATCCGGGCGAAACACTTGGTGTTGTCGGGGAATCGGGATCGGGCAAAACCCAGATATTCCTGTCCCTGATGGGGCTTTTGGCCAAGAACGGCACATCAACCGGATCGGTCCGCTACAAGGATAAGGAAATCCTCAATTTGCGGTCCCGCGAATTGAATAAAATTCGCGGTGTCTCGATGTCGATGATCTTTCAGGACCCGATGACATCGCTGAACCCGTTTTTGAAAATCTCCCGGCAAATGACAGAGGTTCTGGTCGAACATCGCGGCATGTCCGAGGCAGATGCCCTAAAACGTGCCGTTGCGATGCTTGACCGTGTTGGCATTCCCGGTGCGGCCCAACGTGTTCACATGTATCCCCATGAATTTTCCGGTGGCATGCGCCAACGCGTGATGATTGCCATGGCGCTTTTGTGTGATCCGGAAGTTCTGATTGCCGATGAACCGACCACCGCCCTTGATGTCACGGTACAGGCACAGATCCTTGATCTGTTGCGCGATCTGCAAAAGGACTTCAACACCGCAACCGTCATGATCACCCACGATCTGGGTGTGGTGGCTGGCCTGTGTGATCGGGTGATGGTGATGTATGGCGGGCGGGTTGTTGAAACCGGCACCGTACGCGACATCTTTTATGACTGTCACCATCCCTATACCGAGGGACTGTTGAAATCGATGCCGCGCATTGATCGCGCCAACGAAGACAGCATGTTCGCCATTCCCGGCCAGCCGCCTAATCTTCAGAACCTGCCGACGGGTTGTGCCTATCAGGAAAGGTGCGGCTATGTCATGGATCGATGCTGTGTGGAACGCCCATTGCTCAAAGGTTTTGGGGATGGCCGGGCCAGCGCATGTTTCAGGGAGGACGGGCAATGACGGTCATGACAGCACCAGACAAACGTGACAACTCCCCGATCCTTTCGGTGCGCGACCTTAAGGTTCATTTCCCGATACCCGGCAAAGGCCTGTTTGCCAAGGACCGTCCGCTTAAGGCTGTTGACGGGGTGAATTTTGACCTGTTTCCGGGTGAAACGCTGGGCGTGGTTGGGGAATCAGGCTGCGGTAAATCGACACTGGGTCGGGCGATTTTGCAATTGATTGCCCCGTCTGGGGGACAGGTTGCATGGCTTGGCAAAAACATTGTCGGCATTCCGCACCGCGACATGCAGCCCCTGCGCCGGGATTTTCAGATCATTTTTCAGGATCCGCTGGCCTGTCTTAATCCGCGCATGACGATCGGCGAAATCATTGCCGAGCCGCTGGTCACCCACAAACCCGAATTGGGCAAGGATGAAATCAAGACACGCGTCAAACGCATGATGGCGCGTGTTGGCCTTTTGCCGCAAATGATCAACCGTTATCCGCATGAATTTTCCGGCGGCCAATGCCAGCGTATCGGCATTGCACGGGCGATGATCCTGGAACCAAAACTGATTGTCTGTGATGAACCGGTTTCCGCCCTTGATGTGTCGATCCAGGCGCAGATCGTCAATCTGTTGCAGGAGTTGCAGCGCGAATTTGACCTGTCGCTGATTTTCATCAGTCATGATTTGTCAATTGTGCGCCATATCTGTCACCGCATCATGGTGCTGTATCTTGGCAATGTGATGGAGCTTGCGGACCGTGACAGCATCTATGCCGCGCCAAGACACCCCTATACCAAGGCGCTGATTTCGGCCGTGCCGATCCCCGATCCGGAGATTGAACGTAATAAGGAACGCATTGTCCTGACCGGTGATTTGCCAAGCCCGCTGTCGCCGCCATCAGGATGTGTGTTTCGAACCCGTTGCCCGTTTGCGCAGGAAAAATGTGCAACGGATGTGCCAACAATTGACCGTGTTTCGGAAACTCAGGAAGTCGCCTGTCATTTCCACAACAGCATCTAAACAAGAAGCCGACCACACTTGCACCCAGAAACTTATCGGACCGTCTTTCGACGGTCCGATTTTTTTGTTTGGGACTTGCTGATTAATCAGCAAAATCTGACTTCTCAGTCAAAGTTACCAATAACCGACGAAAACATTCGTGAAACTCGGACAGTAGAAAAATATCTACTCATCCTGAAACGGTCCGACTGATCCAAGAGCGAACACCTAGAACCGCATGATAGCCTTGACCGCGCGGCCATGTTCGCCATCCTCGACCGCAGTGTTGATGTCTTCAAAATCATAGTACTTCACAAGTTTATCGAAGGCGAAACGACCTTGTTTGTAAAGCTCCACAAGGCGCGGAATGAAGAGATCAGGAACCGCGTCCCCTTCACAAATGCCGCGCACCTTGCGGCCCAATAACAAGCCCCAAGTATCAAGGCCGATCTCGGAACCGAAGGCTGGTGCGCCAATCATCCCGCATTCGCCTCTGATCCGGGTAGAATCAACGGCATTACGCAAGGCTTCGAGATTGCCCGAGGTTTCAAGCGAGAAATGCGAGCCCAACCCACCGGTCAGCTTCTGCACCTCTTCGACAGGGTTGGTCTTAGTGGGGTTAAAGATGTGCGTCGCCCCAAGTTCCTTGGCCAGTGCAAGCCGTTCCTCGTTGACGTCAACGCTTATGATCATCGCACAGCCCGTTACAACCGCTGCCAGAACGGCCGACAGACCAACAGACCCCGCACCGTAGATCACGATTGAATCACCCGCACTGGGATGCAGGGAGTTAATGACGGCACCCGCGCCGGTCTGGATACCGCATCCAAGTGGCCCCAGCAATTCGAGCGGCACGTCGTCTGGTACTTTAACGACGCTGCGTTCGTTTCCTATCGCATAGGTCGCAAAGGACGACTGACCAAAAAAGCCGCCATGAATGACTTCGTCACCTTTGTGCATGGTCGGTGACCCGTCCATTCTGGCGAACCCGAAATTGGCCTTGAAAAAATCACGGCAATACATCGGCTCGCCAGTCTTGCAGGTGTCACACGTGCCACAATGATGGCAGCTCATGACGACATGGTCGCCTACTTTTAGCTTGGCCACCTTCGAACCGACCTTTTCGACAACACCAGCCCCTTCGTGGCCATAGACTGCCGGAAACGGTGCTGGCACCACCTGATCGCGTGGCAGGGTGTCGGTGTGACAAATACCACTGCTCACCATGCGAACCAGAACTTCGTCCTCGCGCGGGTCATCCAACTCAATCTGCTCAAGCGAGAATTTACCGCCCTTCTCGCGCATGACTGCTGCTGTAATCTGCATGTTTCTATCCTCTAGTTGCTTGGAATGTACCAAGGGGCATTAACACTGGTCTGAACGGTGACAGCTTTTAGGTGCGTGTACATATTCAAGGTCTCGTGACAGAATTCACTGCCAATACCACTGTCCTTGAAACCGCCAAACGGGGAGCCTGCAGCGAGGTTGAAGTAGTTGTTGATCCAAACGCTTCCTGCCTCCAACCGGTCGGCAGTTTCCCAAGCAGCTTTCAGATTGTTGGTATAAAGACCGGCAGCCAGCCCATAGCGAACGTCATTTGCATCATGGATCATCTTGTCAAAATCGTTCCAACGGATGACCGAAAGAACCGGACCGAAGATTTCTTCCTGCGCAATCTGGCTGTCGTTGGTTGTCTCGAAGACTGTCGGCTCAAAGAACCAGCCTTCCCTGCAGCCTGCGACCTCAACCCGGCTTCCGCCTGTAGCAAGCTTGGCCTGCTTTTTGCCGATGTCGATATAGGACTGCACCCGACGCCCCTGTTTTTCAGAGACCAAACAGCCAAGCAGAGGGAATGGACTGGTGGGGGCAGCGACCTTAATGCGGCTCATACCTGCGATCAGCCGCGACATAAAGTCGTCGTAGATCTTATCGTGCAAGAACAACCGCGTCCCTGCCAAGCAAGACTGACCGTTGCAGTACATCGATCCAAAGGCGACGTTGTCGACAATTGCGTCGATGTCGGTGCTGTCGACGTCAGGAAATACGATATTAGGGCTCTTGCCGCCCAACTCCAAAGATACCGGCACAAGGCGACTTGCCCCAGCACTCGAAACAATGCGCCCGACTTCAGAGCTGCCGGTAAAGGCGAGCTTGGATACATCGGGGTGTGCGGTCAGAGCCGCGCCCGCTTCGTCGCCGATTCCAGGTACGATATTGATCACACCGGGTGGGAAAATGTCGGCTATCAGCTTGCCGAGTTCCAACGTTGAGAGCGATGCGTTTTCATCTGGTTTCAAGACAACTGTGTTGCCTGCGGCGACGGCTGGTGCGATCTTGAAAGCAGCCATAATGCCAGGCACGTTCCAAGGAATGATTTGTCCGCAAACACCGTAGGGTTCGCGCTTGGCCACAAGATATCCACCGGGAATGGGGCGGCCCCACCCCTCGTGCGTCAGGATGGCCGCGGCGAAATAGCGGTATTGCTGCACGGCAATGGAATGGTCGATAGCGGTTTCCCAAAGCCCGCGCCCAATATCAATGGTATCTATCATCGCCAACCGAGCGCTGTTCGCTTCGACGGCATCTGCCAATGCATTCAGGCAGGCTGCTCGTTCCTCAGGCGTCTTTGCTTTCCAAGCCGGGAAAGCCGCCTTGGCCGAGGCAACGGCGGCATTTACTTCGGCCTCGCCACAGCGCGCGATATCGGCCAGATGAGCACCTGTTGCCGGTGCTGTTGCCGGAAAGCTCGATCCGCTGATTGATTTAAATTCGTTGTCGATGAAAACGCCGTAGCTCTTGGACAGGCCGTTTCCGGCGGGTGACGTATCGGTCATCCGTATTCTCCTGTTGTGTTTTATATTGTGACAGCCGCTTTACGTCATCGACCAGATGACCTGCCGATGGCAGATTTCCTCGAATGTGTCCGGATCTATCCGGCAATATCTTTTGGGGTGAGATCAGTCTATGCACCAAACAGGAATGGCGTCTATCCGCCTCTGGCGGTTCTAACGGTCCGCACTATCCGTTTTTTGCGTTTCGGCGAGTCTCGCTGGGAAGTTCATCAAAGCGCTTGCGATAAGCGGCTGCAAAACGGCTCAGGTGGAATATCCCATGCCGCATTGCCAAATCTGTCAAATCCTGGTTCGGATCGGCCAGAAGCGCAGCCCGGATCGCATCTAACCGCAACCCGCGCAGCCAAGCCATGGGGGCTTCATTGAATTCAGCATGGCAAAAGGTATTGAGCTGTCGCTCGGACAAGGCTGCGGCGCTGGCCATGTCAGCAAGTGTCGCTGGCACGTCAAGATGGGACTGCGCATAGGCATAAAGCCGGTCGATCCGCCTTTTACTACCGCCGCGGGTTCTGACAACACCGGGGCTGTCGGTATAGGGCGTCGCCGATTCCCCTTGAAGCAGAAAGAACAGCGCAATACCGCGTTCGACATGGGCCAGCCATGGGCCAAGCGCTTGGTGGTTCCGGCTGTATCCCTCTTCCAGTGCGACAAAAGACTCCAGCTGCGTCTGCCAAAGACGGCTCGCCGACGCGTTCAGCTCAAGTCCGGGATTGCTTAGCACACGCCTCGAGAGGCCGACCCTTCCGAGGCTTTGCGCGCTTTGTACGAACAGGGCATGGGGAATGCGCATGATCAGTTGTTCGCAGCCTTCGTTCCAACGCAATCTTATATTGCGCTGCGGCGTGCTCAGCAACGCACGCCCTTGCCCGATATGCTGCAGACGGTTGTCCGCCTCCACCTCAATCGCTCCGGAAAGGGAGAAGTGAATCAGTGAGAAATCCCGGTAGATGTCTGGTACGATGCCAACCTCGGCACCGTAGCGGAGCGAATAAAGAGATAGGTTCTGCGTGTCGAACTTATAAAGTTGCGTGTCGACCTTTTGCCCGTGCCAGCGCAGATGGTGATCTGCTAGCTCATTTGCAATCAGTTCGTGGGTATCGACCTTTTCATGGGACTGAAAAATTCGATGCCTGTACAAGGCAGACATATTGGCCATGCGGTGCGTCCTTCTTAGGAGTCAACCGCAGTGACGCCTGTGCTCGCGCGGTCAGCTGTCTTCAAAAGGGACTATTTACACAAATTACTGTAGTTTGAATCGTGCGTGATGCAAGGAATTCCTCGAACTTGGCAAAGGGCGCGTCAGAGCCGACAGTGTTTGGCACTGATAGCAAAGGGCGACATCTGTTTATCGGTGTTCGGTATTTCCCGACCCTCGTGGTCTTTATCATCATCTTGATGACGTTGCTTGGCCGAAACATCTTTTTGATTTTTTGTGGCCCTTGGTGCTGTTTAATATCTACCTATGGCATGTACTCCCCCGTGGTCAGATGCTTTCTCTGTGGCGGCGTAAATTTATCGGACCGTCTTTCGACGGTCCGACTTTTTTGTGCAGATTGCCCGTTTGATCATCCCGATCTGATGTCCATTACGGAAAATCAGAACGTGTAGACAAGCCCAAGACCGGCACTGAGAACGTAATCATCATCAATGATCGGGCTGTCGGTATATTCATCGGACAGATACAGGAAACCGCCGGTGCCAATGATGTTGAGGCTGTCGGTCAGCGGATAGGCGACGGTCACATCAAGATGCGGCAGGAAGGTGGCATCCGGGGCATAATATGCCCGGTCACTGCGGACTTCAGAGCGGGAAACTCCCGTTCCATAATCAACCAGTTTTTCGCTTTGCCACGTAACACCCGCACCCCACTCAAAGTTCACATCGCCTAATTGCAGCGGCACGAAATAGGACACATCAACCTCATGCCCGTTATGGGTATCGGTGACATCGGTCAGATAGTTTCCAACCAGTTCGCCGCGCCACAACCGCGTGCTAAAGCCAATACCAACATCATATCCCATGTCGGTATCCTTCATTCCTCTCAGGTAATTACTGTCACCTGACTCAAATGGTCCATCACGGAAGCCACCGATCACTGACACACTGGCAAAATCATTTTGCCAGGCTTTGATATCGATCCCGTCAATCCCGATATGCATCCGCTCCGCATCATATGCAAGAAGTGGAAGCCCGCCTAAATCGGTACTGTCCGCCCCGCGATAAGGGTTGCTTTCGACCGTGCCAAATGCGCCAAATTGCCAGTTGCCGCCAAGCCATGGGTCGTCGCTGCCCGCATTCGGGTTAACCTGTTCGCGCAAGATTTCTTTTTTACCTTGCTGCGCGTGTGCCGGTCGGCTCAGTGCAATCACCACCGCCAAGGTACAAAGCACCAGACCAGCCGCCACCAAGACATCGCCAAACCGACGTAATACTTTTTCCAAAACCATCTATTTTCACGCCTTTATGAGAATCGTTCGTTGTGTCGGGCAGACAATAGGAAGATCCCGATCCTCTGGCGTCCGGATTTATAGCTTCGGACGTATGAACCCACAATCAGAAGCCTGACAACGCATTCACATGCGCCGTGGTTTTGGGGTAAAGCTTTATGGATGCTGTTTTTTGGGAGAAGAAAATTCGCTTAGCGCGAAATGATAAACTGCTCGATATCGACTTCGTCGCATTGACCGGGTTTCAGAAACTTCTTGCCGTACTCAAGGTATGTTCCGCTGACCAGAAACAGTTCAAACAGATCATTGTCGATCTGCCCCTTGTCACGCATGTCACCCAAAATCGATATGCATTCCGACAAAAGTTTGGGCCGCTTATAGGGCCGGTCAACCGCCGTCAGGGCCTCAAAGATATCGGCGATGACCATGACCTTTTCAAGAATGCCCATATCATCACCGGTCATGCCATGCGGATACCCTGATCCATCCATTTTTTCATGGTGGTTGCCGGCAATGGCAGGAATACGTTGCAGTTCGCGCGGATAAGGTAATTGGGCAAGCATATCCTGCGTTACGACAACGTGATCATTGATCACCTGTCGTTCTTCGGATGTCAGGGTGCCATGCGGGATCGACAGATTATAAAGCTCCCCACGGTTAAAGCCCAGATAGACCTGATCTTCGCGGTCCATCAGCAAGGTTTCTGTGCCCGCTTCGCGTAGGCTTACCAGATCCGCATCGGTCAGCCGTTGATTTTCCGACCACGACAGCCCGACCGTTCGATCAAAATGGCGCACCCATGTCAGTTCGGCAATATCATGCAGGGCATAGATGGTGTCGGTATCAAGTTCCGTATCGCCAATATTGGCATCGGCCACCATGGCGAACTGATTTTCCAGCTCGGCAACCTTTTGCTTGAAATCGGCATCGCAGGCATCGGCGTTTTCGCCCGCCAGTTTGCGTTTAAGCATATCGATTTCGGCATCCCGGCGCAGGACTTCAAACCGGGTGCGGATTTCGTGAATGCGGTTATGGATGGTTTCAAGCTTGGTCGCCTTTTCCATCACATGGTCGGGGGTGACGATTTTGCCGCAATCATGAAGCCAGGCGGCCAGATCAAGTTCGTACCATTCCATATCGGTCAGGTAGAAATTGGAAAATGGTCCAAGTTTGTCATCAACTGCGGCCTGCGCCAACATGCGCGCAATCACCGGAACGCGCGAACAATGGTCGGCCGTGTGCGGCGATTTGGCATCAATCGCATGGCCCAACACGCGCACGAAACTTTCCATCAAATCGCGCTGTGCGACCAAAAGACGGCTGTTTTCAATAGCAACCGCGGCCTGACTGGCCAATGCGGCGATGATCGGTTCAATTGATTTATCAAAGGCAATCACCTGCCCGGCTTCATCGCGGGCATTGATAAGCTGCAACACCCCCATCATCGCACCACGCGTGCTTTTTAGCGGCACGGTCAAAAATGATTTCGACCGATAGCCCGTTTTGGCGTCAAAGGCGCGCGTGCCGGAAAAATCAAACCCGTCGGCACAATAGGCATCTTCGATATTGATCGGCTTGCCGGTCAGCGCGACATAGGTCGCGATGTTGCGATAATTGGGCCGCCCTTCGACATCATAAAGCGGCAAGGGTGGAAACGGTTTTTCATTTTCGCGGCCGGAAACAAAGAATGTGTTGAGCGTATCATTCATCAGGATACGGAAATGCAGTTCGCTTTCGTCTTTATTGACGAGATAAAGCGATCCACCATCCGCGTTGGTGAATTTACGCGCAGCCATCAGGATCTTCTGGTTAAGCTCCTCGCGTCCCTGCTCGGCGGAAAGCGCAATACCCAAATCCACAAGCTGCGCAAGATAGTTGGCGTCTGTTTCGCGGGTCTCCGTCCCTTCTTTTGGAAGATCCTTCGCCCCGTCGCCTTCGCGCGTCATTAATTTCCCGTCCACTCAACAACCGGATGACCAGAATGCCATCATATACGTAATGTCCGTTTGCATATGTATTCTATCTAAGTTGCTATAATTCTAACAGAACACAAGTTTTTAACCGGTAAAAATACAATCACATCCCAGTCATACCTGTCTGCAGGCTTGCCAATCGGGCCGGAATGGACTATCCGACGCGGTGAAAGCGTGCTGGCCTGATGATCGTGGAAGTGATCACGCAATCCGATCATTCAGATCATACCCCGGCACCCAACCATCTTGCCCGGAGGCGACCGCATGATCCCCCGTTATTCCCGTCCACAGATGACTGCCATCTGGGAACCGGCGAACAAATTCCGTATCTGGTTTGAAATCGAAGCACACGCTGCTGACAAACTGGCTGAGCTCGGTGTTATCCCGACCCAATCTGCCAAGCTGGTTTGGGAAAAAGGTGACAAACCTTATACTCAGGACCGCATTGATCGCATCGACACGGTTGAGGCCGAAGTCAAACATGACGTCATTGCGTTTCTGACCGAACTGTCCGAACAGGTCGGCGAAGAAGCCCGCTTTGTTCATCAGGGCATGACCAGCTCGGACGTTCTTGATACCTGCTTTAACGTTCAGTTGACTCAGGCAACCGACATCCTGCTTGAAGATATGGACAAGCTTCTGGCTGCGCTTAAAAAGCGCGCCTATGAAACCAAAGACGTCCCCTGCATGGGCCGTTCGCACGGCATTCACGCAGAACCGGTGACCTTTGGTCTGAAACTTGCCACCTTCTATGCCGAATTCAAACGCAACCGGGATCGTCTGGTTGCTGCGCGCGAAGAAATCGCCACCTGTGCGATTTCCGGTGCTGTTGGCACATTCGCCAACATCGATCCGAGCGTTGAAGAACATGTTGCTGTGAAACTTGGTCTGAAACCAGAACCGGTTTCAACTCAGGTCATCCCGCGCGACCGCCATGCGGCCTATTTTGCTGTTCTTGGTGTCATCGCATCGTCGATCGAACATCTGGCAACCGAAATTCGTCATCTGCAGCGCACCGAAGTGCGCGAAGTTGAGGAGTTTTTCTCCAAGGGGCAGAAAGGCTCCTCGGCGATGCCACATAAACGCAACCCGGTTCTGACCGAAAACCTGACCGGCCTTGCCCGTCTGGTGCGTTCAATGGCAATCCCGGCAATGGAAAACGTTGCGCTTTGGCATGAACGTGACATTTCGCACAGCTCGGTCGAACGTAATATCGGCCCGGATGCGACCGTGACGCTTGATTTTGCCCTGATGCGTTTGTCAAACGTGGTTGAGAACCTTGTGATCTATCCCGAACGGATGGACGAGATTCTTAATCAGATGGGTGGTCTGGTGTTCTCGCAGCGTGTGTTGCTGACCTTGACCCAATATGGCGTATCGCGCGAAGATTCATATCGCATCGTTCAGCGTAACGCGATGAAAGTCTGGAACCGCGAAGGCGATCTTCTGTCGCTTCTGAAAACCGACGAAGACGTTACTGCGAAAATCCCGAGCGATAAGCTCGAAGCGCTGTTTGACCTTGGCTATCACACCAAGCATGTTGACACGATCTTTGCCCGTGTGTTTGCCGACTAAGGCAGACGACTGCAGACAAAAAAAGCCCCGGTTCGTTTGACGCGACCGGGGCTTTTTCTACCTAAAAGACAGAAAATCACAAGTTATTTGCTACTTGTGGTGGATTTAACTTTAATTTTCAATAATATTAGAATTAACAACACAAACATATTGATGGGAATCAGCTTGTCGATCGAAATCGCATTGAAATTGGTAATCGGTGAATTAGGCATACAGATAACTAAAATGCTTAGTGGTCAGTTGCTATCTGACGAACAAATCAAATCAGTAAGCAAACATGCAACTGGAAAATACTTTTCATCTCTCCTACCAGAAGACAAAGAAACCTTAGAACAAAATAAAAAAATAGAATCAGCCCGACAGCACATAGAAAGTGCATCCGAAATAATGTCTGAAATTCGCGATGAGATACATACACAAGAAGAATCTCTGAAAAAAATACTTAATAAAATTGAAGAAAAGAAATTGAAGAAGAATCTAAACGAGGAAAAACGTCTCGACGAATTGCATCAGCAATACTATGGATAATTACTTTAGTGATAGGCGCTGCACTAGGGACATATTTCAAAGACCTAGTAAACATAGCAAAAGCCCTTATCTAACGATGACTTGAAAATTAGGTTGCCTAAGAAGTTCCTGTGCCTCGGCCAGCAACCAATCGCGAAACAGCTTTACCTGACCACGCAGCGCACGGCTTTTGGGATGCACCAGATAATAGCCAAATGGTACTGTGAGCACCTGCTCTGGAAACAGATGGACCAGCTTGCCCTCCGCAACGTCTTCTTCGGTCAGTAGCGGGTTAGCCAAAACCACGCCTTGACCATAAATGGCAGCTTCGATGGCCATCGAGGTCTGATCGATTTCAATCTGCGTAATCGTGCTAACATTCGCCGCACTCAAACCGGCATAAGCCCCCAGCCATTCCGGCCACCACGCATGCAAAATATCATTGAGCAAGGTTGCCCGAACCAGATCGGATGGTTTTGCCAATCCCATGTAATCACGGTAAGACGGCGCGCAATAGGCCGCAGCCCGCCCACGATACAGCAGAACTGTCTCAAGGCTATCATCGCATCCATCAAAATAGCGCACAGCGATATCGACCGGGTCCCGGTTAAAATCGATCATTTGGCTTTGCGATCCGACATGAAGCGACGTTGTCGGATAGTCGATCAAAAAGCGGGCCATCCGCCGTGAAAACCATTTTGCGGCAAAACTTGGCGGCATCACAACCCGTACCGAGCGATCAGCCCGCCCGCGCACCTGTTGGCTGGCATCGAAAATCTGACGCAAGGCGGGCTGAATGCGCGCGGCATACTCCAAACCATCTGCGGTCGGGCGCACTTGCCGAACAGACCGGGTAAACAGTTCCAGCCCCAGCCAATATTCCAGCTTTTTGATCTGCTGACCAATCGCACCCGGGGTCACGTTTAATTCTTCGGCGGCAAGAGAAAAACTATTTAGTCGAATAGACGCCTCGAACGCACGCAATGAGTTTAGCGGTGGATATGCAGCCATGATGCAGTTTTTCTATTTCATTAAACAGATAACATGATTTGTAGCCGATCTGCGTGCTGCCTACAATCTGGCAATCACCGCCACCGAAAGTACCGCCATGAAACGCAGCATCCCCACCTCGTATCTTGTTTTTGGTTTTCTGGCCCTTCTTTGGGGCATGACGTTTTTGTTCAACAAGATCGCAGGCGGTGTGGTGTCTCCGATGCAGATCGTTATGGTGCGTGTGGTGATAGGGTTTTTGCCCGTACTGGCTTTTGCCCTTTCGCGCAAAGTTCTGCGCTGGGAGCATGTCCGCTACATCCACCATTTTGTGGTGATGTCGCTGATGGCGGCTACCGTTTACTATTTTGCCTTTGCCAAGGGCATTTCACTTTTGCCAACAAGCACCGCGGGCATGCTAAGCGGTGCAATCCCGCTTTTTTCCTTTGTCGGAGCGGCGATTTTCCTGCGCAGCGAACCGGTTAACTTTCGCTCCATCACCGGGCTTTTGATCGGGTTTGGCGGAGTTATTGTGATTGCACGGCCCTGGGACGCCAATATTGCCAGCAATGACTTGACCGGTATTCTGTACATCGCGTTTGGATCAGCGTGTGTTGGACTGTCGTTTGTCTATGCCCGAAAGTTCCTGAGCCCGCTTGACATTTCGCCGATTGCGCTGTGCACGTATCAGTTGGGCCTGTCGTCACTGACGGCCATGGCGATTGGCGATTTTGATGGACTTGAGATGATCTTTACCGACTGGAAAGCCGCAGGATCGCTGTTTATTGGGCTGGGTCTTCTGGGTACCGGCATGGCCTTTATGTGCTACTATTATCTGGTTGAGCAGCTTGGTGCGATCAAGACATCCAGTGTCACCTATATCCCGCCGGTGATCGGCCTTTTGACCGGATCGTTGATCTTGGGCGAAACGGTTCACCTGTTTGATCTCATTGCGATGGCAGCAATCATAACCGGAGTTGTCGTCATGCAGTCAGGCCAGCCGCGCAAGGCGGACAGGAATAACACCCATTCCCGTCCGCCAGAGCTCCGCCCGGCGACTAACCGTTAATCGCGGTGAAGGCCGCTTCGTAACGGTGTTCGGCCTCGGCATTGCGCTGGAAGTTCACGCGTGACACCAGAATTTCACCCGGCACTTCGTCGCGCGACATGATGCCGACCACCTCATCAGTGAATTCCTGCAGGGACATTGCGGCTTCGATCTTTGACTGCCCCGGTGTGAGTTCGGTTGCGACCAGTGGCGGCGCGATTTCATGCACGGCGACCGATGTCCCGCGCAATTGATGACGCACGGCCTGCGTCCAGGAATGGATGGCTGCCTTTGTGGCCGAGTAAACCGGGTTTGCGGCCTTGGGCACGAAGGCGAGCCCGGATGACACCGTAATCAATGCCGACTTGGGCCGGGATTGCAAATGCGGCAGGAAGGCCGCTGCCATGGCAATGGGTGCGATCAGGTTTGTAGCAATCGTCCGGTTTGCGACATCAACGGTGACCGGGCTGGCGGTGTAGTCCTCCCCCTCCATGATGCCGGCGTTGAGAATCACGGTATCAAGCTCGGGATGATCGCTAATCACCTTGGCCGAAAACGCAGCCAGTGCAGCATCATCGGTGACATCGAGCTGATATCCTACCATATCCGAATTACGGTCGAGCACGGCCTGCAGGCTTTCCTGCTTGCGCCCGGTGACAATGATGCGGTTGCCTTTGGATTGAAGGGCTTCTGCCAGAGCCAGACCAATTCCCGAATTGCCACCGGTGATAAGAATGGTGCGATTTGTAAAACTCATTGGATGGGTCCTTTCCAGATCAGGTCTTTGGATGACCTGAAGATGACCTTTGTGCTAACTTAAGGGAAGAAGGCACCAAAAAGTTTTATACTTACCTAAAAGAGAGTATGGGAATGGCAGAGGGATCGCTACAGCACGAACTCAACAGTATTCCGCCAACCGACCCTGCGGTCGACAAGCTGGTCGAAGAAATCATTGGTCGGGTTGCCGATAAATGGACGATGCTTCTGATCGAAATTCTAACCGAGAAAAAATGCTGCCGCTTCAGTGAACTGGCCCGCGAATGTGAAGGCATCAGCCAGAAGATGCTGACGCAAACCTTGCGTGCGCTGGAACGGGACGGCCTTGTCACCCGCACGGTCTATCCCGTCGTCCCGCCCAAGGTGGAATACCGGTTAACAGAGCTGGGATTGGGCCTCAGCAAAGCCTTTTGCGGGGTCTGGCTGTGGGCAGAGGCGAACTTTGATACCATCGAAAAAGCCCGGGCAGACTATGCCTGCAAACAGGAAGGCTGAGTGCGTTCCGTACCGGAAACGACATCCGCAATGGCAACAAAAAACGGCCCGTGAAAAACACGGGCCGGATCGCAACCTCAAACAAAGCTGCCTTTGACGAGTATATTACAAAGTTCCCGAGCGCGCCATATCTTCCAGCGCGGTTTTTACCGCTTGGGCGCGGTTCGAAACATTGAGTTTGCGATAGATGTTTTTCAGGTGATATTTCACCGTGATTTCCCGCAGATCAAGATGGCGCGCGATATCCTTGTTCGGACGCCCTTCTGACAGCAACGCCAGTACTTCGCGTTCGCGCGGAGTAAGTCGGGCAAAATCCCCCTCGACCCCGAAACCGCCCGCCATGCGTTTTTCACGATCAGGACCACCGACAATGCCGTCGGTCATATCATTGAGAATGGATGATGGCAGGTATTTTTCACCCGCAAGGACAAGCTGAATGGCATTTGCCAAGGCCTGACCGCGCAGCGTTTTGGGAATAAACCCCTGTGCGCCGGCCTCAATGGCGTGGCGAACATCCTCGCTGCGGTAGGCCCCGGAGAGCAAAACAACCGCCGTGGTTTTAGCAGCCCTTTCAAGTATCCGCTTAAGACCCTCGAGCCCGTTCATGCCCGGCATCCGTAGATCGAGCAGAACAAGGTCGAAATCATTGGTTGCCACAATATGGTCAAGCGCCGGATCCAATGCCCCGGCTTCGACGACTTCGCAATCTTCGAAATATTGCTGAAACAGCAACGATAATGCTTCACGAACCAGGTCGTGATCGTCTGCCAATAGGATACGCAAAACCCTTGCCCTTCTTTCCCAAGTAGACATCTCCACCCAGATGCCATGAGTACCACACTAAGAAGTTGCACCCGTTGTTTTTATTGTTTCCGTTTGGAGAATACGGGAGCCCTTAGGCGTTTGCAAACACGAAGATTTTTGCAAGGGTTTTGACTGCGTTTAACCCGCAAGCATTTCCGCACGTGCAATCGGGCGCAATTGTTCGAGTTTCGCCTGCAGCGTGCTGACGGTTACATCAATGTTGTTGCGACCGAAATCCGCCAGCAAAAAAGTAACAATGCTGTTTTCTTTGGGGTTTGCGATCACTTCGCCAATGACTTTCTTGGCATAGGCATCACAATCGGCCGGGGCCATGCCCATCTGTTCGCCAGCCCATACCGCCAGCATCTTGTAAAGATGGGCCTCGATGCGAAAATCCTGTTCCAGATCAAAGCTGTATTTGGCCTCAAAACCCCGTTCACGATCATTAAAATTGTTCATGATGTTCCCTCCTGCCTGTTTGGCGTCCGATTGTTCAAATAGATTACGGTTAGATTAGATAGGCCAGATTGATAGGTGTGACCGGACAGAGGTAATTTCATCCCTTCATCGGTCACTTTTGAATTTGACAAATATGCCCCCATGACGCTTTGATCTGGCTCATGTGTACTGTCATTATTTTACGCCGCCCCGACCACGAATGGCCTGTCATCATTGGCGCCAATCGCGACGAAATGAACAACCGCCCCTGGCAGCCCCCGGCCCGCCACTGGGAAGACCGCCCCCATGTGATTGCCGGACTGGACGAAACAGCCGGGGGCACATGGCTTGGCATCAACGAAGACGGTGTGGTTGCCGCCGTGCTGAACCGGTTTGGCACCCTTGGCCCATCCGATGGCAAACGATCGCGCGGTGAATTGCCGCTTGAAGCACTTGATCATGCAGATGCGATTGACGCCGCACAGGCATTGGCCGAACTTGATGGCACCGCCTATCGGCCATTTAACATGGTGATTGCCGATAACCGTGATGCATACTGGCTTGCCAATCATGGCGAAGGCAAGATTGAAATTACCGACATTCCCGAAGGTCTGTCGATTGTCACCGCCCACGATCTGAACGACACGGAAAATAGTGCCCGGACAAAACGCAACCTGCCACGATTTATCAGTGCGCCCGCACCCAACCCCGAAGCCGATGACTGGTTTGCCTGGCAGGCGCTTCTGGCGGATACCGGAACCCTGCCAGCCGACCCCGACCATCACGATATTCGCGCCGATGCGATGCTGGTCCGAAGCAATATCGGATTTGAAACCCTGTGTTCATCCGTGATCGGTCTGCCGGCGATTCCCACTGACAAAAACGAACTTCCCCGTCGTCCTGTCTGGTTATTTGCCAACGGGCAACCCGATGAGACCCCGTTTCATCCGGTGGCAGTATAAACCGGCAACTGTTTGTAAAAACGGCGTAATACAATGGAAATATTGCATTGCGGCACCGTTCGGCGTGACGGTTGCAAAATACGATTATCAAGTCTGCATAAATAGACCTTACGCGACAATTGAGTTTCTCGCCCAGCACTGCTATATGGGGGGCGCGATTTTCAGGGTGCTCGGGGACACTCCCCGCAAGCAAAGATGTGAAAGATCCCGCCAATGTCCAGAAAGACGCCCATCTATGAGGGCAAAGCCAAGGTTCTTTACGAAGGTACCGAACCCGGCACGATCATTCAGTATTTCAAGGATGATGCCACCGCCTTTAACGCGCAGAAGCGCGGCACGATTGCAGGCAAGGGTGTGCTCAACAACATGATTACCGAATTCGTCATGACCCGTCTGGCGGAAATCGGCATCCCGACGCACTTCATTCGCCGCCTGAACATGCGCGAACAGCTGTGCCGGAAATGTGAAATCGTTCCAATCGAAGTTGTCGTGCGCAACATCGTTGCCGGTTCGATGGCAAAGCGTCTTGGCCTTGAAGAAGGCGAACGCCTGCCGCGTCCGATTGTCGAATTTTACTACAAAGACGACGATCTTGGTGATCCGCTGGTATCTGACGAACATATCCTCGCTCTGGGATGGGCAAGTGCCGAAGAGCTTGAGGAAATTGTTGGCATGACGCTGCGTGTGAATGACTACCTGTGTGGTCTGATGCGCGGCATTGGCATCAAACTGGTTGATTTCAAACTTGAATTTGGCCGTGTTTGGGAAGGCGATTTCGCCCATCTGGTTTTGGCCGATGAGTTCAGCCCGGACAACTGCCGTCTTTGGGATGCAGAGACCAACGAAAAGATGGATAAAGACCGATTCCGCCGCGACATGGGTGGCGTTGAAGAGGCCTATCAGGAAGTGGCACGCCGTCTTGGTGTCCTGCCTGAATCCGCCGAAATAGAAATGCTCAACAAAGACAAATAATCCCAAGGCCGCGTTCGCGCGGCCTTTTTCTTATGGCTGATCGGTGATCGATGTCATCGGACAGCGTTTTGTTTGCAAGAAATGCCGCGCATACCCTTTGCGCATGCGAACTTAAAGGAGCTTCTCGTGAAAGCACGTGTTCATGTCACCCTGAAGAACGGTGTTCTTGATCCGCAAGGCAAAGCCGTTCACCACGCCCTTCAGGGTCTTGGTTTTGATGGCGTCAATGACGTCCGTCAGGGCAAGTTCATTGAACTGGAAATCGACGGTACGGATACAGCCAAGGCCAAAGCCGAGGTCACCGAAATGTGCGAGAAGCTTCTCGCCAATACCGTGATCGAAGACTACACCATCGAGCTGGCTTAACCGCCCCGCCAAGGTTTTGCTTCGGCAGACTTTTGCGGTTCGAGATTACGTAACGGACCCTAATCGAGAGACGGTATTTCATGAAATCCGCTGTCATCCTGTTTCCCGGCATCAACCGGGAAAATGACGCCATCGCAGCCTTAAAACAGGCGACCGGCACCCAGCCGACCCTGGTTTGGCATGGCGAAACCGAGCTTCCCAACGTCGACATCATCATGGTTCCCGGCGGCTTTTCTTATGGTGACTATCTGCGCTGCGGGGCGATGGCTGCCAAATCGCCGATCATGCGCGCCGTTGCTGAGCGCGCAAGCCAGGGTGTAACCATTCTGGGCGTGTGTAACGGTTTCCAGATTTTGACAGAAGCAGGCCTTTTGCCCGGTGCGCTGATGCGCAACGCCAGCCTGAAATTCATCTGCAAAAACACGCATCTGAAAATCGAAAACACCACAACCCGCTTTACCAACCAGTATGGCAAAGGCGATGTGGTCGATTATCCGGTGGCCCATCATGATGGCAACTATTTTGCCGATGAAGACACGCTCAACCGTCTTGAAGGTGAAGGCCGCGTTGTCCTGCGGTACTGCGATGCCAACGGTGCCGTTGACACAGAAACCAACCTTAATGGGTCGCAGCGCAACATCGCAGGCATCATCAACGAGGCGGGCAACGTCCTTGGCATGATGCCCCATCCGGAAAATACCATTGATCCGCTGCATGGCGGGATTGATGGTCGCGGTCTGTTCAAAAGCATGGTGGAGGCCGTATCGTGAGCACCAACCAATTCAACAGCACACCGATCACGCCTGAACTGGTCAAGGAACACGGACTGAACGAGGAAGAATACAAACTCGTCCTCGAGATTATGGGCCGTGAACCCAACATCAACGAACTTGGTATTTTTTCGGTCATGTGGTCTGAGCATTGCTCCTACAAATCATCGAAAAAATGGCTGAAAACGCTTCCGACCAAGGCCGACTGGGTTATTCAGGGTCCGGGTGAAAACGCCGGTGTGATTGACATCGGCGATGGTCAGGCCGCTATTTTCAAAATGGAAAGCCACAACCACCCGTCGTTTATCGAACCCTATCAGGGGGCGGCAACCGGTGTTGGCGGCATCATGCGTGATGTCTTCACCATGGGCGCACGTCCGATTGCCAACCTTAATGCGCTGCGCTTTGGCGCGCCGGAGCACCCGAAAACACGTCACTTGCTCAGCGGTGTTGTCGAAGGGATCGGCGGGTATGGCAACTGCATGGGGGTTCCGACCATTGGCGGCGAAACCAACTTCCATGCGTCCTATAACGGCAATATCCTTGTCAATGCGATGACCGTGGGTCTGGCTGATACGGATAACATTTTCTATTCAGCAGCGGCTGGCATCGGCAACCCGGTTGTCTATGTCGGGTCGAAAACCGGCCGTGACGGCATCCATGGTGCGACCATGGCGTCCGCTGAGTTTGATGATGACAGCGATGAAAAGCGCCCAACCGTTCAGGTTGGCGATCCGTTCACCGAGAAACTTTTGCTTGAAGCCTGCCTTGAACTGATGGCGACCGACATGATCGTTGCCATTCAGGATATGGGTGCGGCTGGCCTGACGTCATCCTCGTTCGAGATGGCATCCAAAGGCGGTGTTGGTGTTGAGCTGTGGCTTGATAAAGTGCCAATGCGCGAAGAAGGCATGACGCCCTATGAGCTGATGCTTTCAGAATCACAAGAACGTATGCTGATGGTGCTTAAACCCGGTTGCGAAGAAGCCGCCAAGGCGATCTTTGACAAATGGGAACTCGACTTTGCGGTGATCGGTACACTGACCGATACCAAACGCATGGTTCTGAAATGGCATGGGGAACTTGCAGGCGATCTTCCGATTGATCCGCTGGCCGAAGCATCGCCAGAATATGACCGTCCGTGGGAACCAACCCCTAAACAGGATCGCATTGATCCGGCAAGCCTTTCGGGCAAGGTCGATCATATTGATGCGCTCAAAACCCTGATTGCATCCCCTGACCTTGCATCGCGTCGCTGGATTTGGGAACAGTATGACCATCTGGTCATGGGCAATACCATTGTCCGTCCGGGCGGTGATGCCGGTGTTGTGCGTGTTTCAGGTACGAACAAAGGCATTGCAGCCACCACCGACTGTACCCCGCGTTATGTCATGGCCGATCCGGTCGAAGGCGGCAAACAGGCCGTTGCCGAAGCCTATCGCAACCTGATCGCGACCGGTGCCAAACCGCTGGCGATCACGGACAATATGAACTTTGGCAACCCGGAGCGCCCGCGCATCATGGGTCAGTTTGTCGGTGCCTGTAAGGGCATTGCAGACGCCTGCATCACGCTGGAATTCCCGGTCGTGTCGGGCAACGTGTCGCTCTATAACGAAACCAATGGCGAAGGCATCATGCCGACCCCTGCCATTGGTGGCGTTGGTGTAATTTCCGATCTGGCTCATCATGCCACCATCGGCCTTAAAGCCGGTGAAGGAACGCTTGTCATGATCGGTGCGGCCACGGGTGAATTGGGTCAGTCGTTGTATCTCAAGACCATCGAAGGTCGCGAAGAAGGTGCACCGCCGCCGGTTGATCTGAATGCGGAAAAACGTGCCGGTACGCTGGTGCGCGAATTGATCGAACTTGGTGTTGTCAAAACCTGCCACGATATCGCCGATGGCGGCCTTTTGGTCACTGTCGCGGAAATGTGCATGGCGGGCAATATCGGTGCTGACGTCAGCCTGCCAGAACAGGGCAGCGAAGCTGCATGGCTGTTTGGCGAAGATCAGGGCCGCTACGTGATCGCCACCCGCGATCCCCATCAGGTGATCAATGCTGCTGCCAGCGCCAATGTGGCCGCTGTCATCATCGGTCAGATTGGCGGGGACGCGATCAGCATCGAAGGCGAGGCCAAAGTCAGCGTTTCGGAACTGCGTGATCTGAACGAAGGCTGGATGCCGTCCTTTATGGCCGACGCCACCTAATTCGCAGATATTCCTGCAAACACAAAACCCCGCCAGCATACTGGCGGGGTTTGATCGTTTTCTGATTTGCCAAAAGACCTTGGCAGAACCGTCGTTACTTAAAGCTGATTTTCGGGAACAGGCTTTTTTTCTTGGGCTCGGACACGGGACCAACCTGTTCGTCAATTGCCGCTGCAATCTTGTCGGCAATCGCGCCATAGGCCTTGGTGTGTTCGCCGTCCGGGTCTGAATGGACAATCGGTTTGCCTTCGTCGGCACCTAGGCGAATTTTAAGATCCAGCGGGATTTCGCCAAGGAACGGCACGTTCAACTCGTCGGCGGCTTTGTGTGCGCCACCATGGTCAAAGACATGGTCGATATGGCCGCATTGCGGGCATTTGTAATAGCTCATATTCTCGATCAGGCCAAAGACCGGCACATTGACCTTGCGGAACATGTTAAGCCCCTTGCGCGCATCCAAAAGGGCGATGTCCTGCGGGGTGGAAACAATCACCGCCCCTGTGACGGGCACGCGCTGCGCCATGGAAAGTTGAATGTCGCCGGTACCCGGTGGCATATCGACGACCAGAACATCAAGCGTGCCCCAATCGGTATCGCGCAACAGCTGTTCAAGCGCGCCCATCGCCATAGGGCCGCGCCAGATGACCGGCTGCTCTTCGTCGATCATAAAGCCGATCGACATGATGCGAATGCCAAAGGCCGATGGCGGGGTCATTTTACCATCAATGTCGGATGGGGCCGGTTTGGCATCGCGAAGGCCCAACATCCGCGGCAGACTCGGCCCATAGATATCAGCATCGAGCAAACCGACCTTAAGCCCCTTGGCCGCCAGTGAAAGTGCCAGATTGACCGAGGTGGTTGATTTACCCACCCCGCCCTTGCCAGAGGCGACAGTAATGATGCTGCGCACGCTGGGCAGTTCAAGCGGCTTTTGACCGCCACCCTGCGGACGTTGACCGGGTTGTGCCGGTTGCCCAGAAGGCGCACCAGCAGGGCGTGACGGGCCACCAGGTGCCTTCGGCGCGGCATCGGCTGCACCCTTGGCGCGCTCGGCGGTCAGGGCTACACGGGCCGTTGTGACCCCGTTCACAGCAGCCACAGCTTTTTCTGCCTGTTGGCGCAGGTCTTCAAGAGACGGTCCGCGCTTGGGATCAACTGCAATCATGACATTGACGGTTTGGTCATTGATATCAATACCTTGCACCATGTCCTTGGCTGTGATTGATTGGCCGTCTACCGGGTCGATCACGCTGTTTAGGGCGGCGATAATCTGTTCACGGTTGGGCGAGGTCATATTGCGGTCTCCAAATTTTGCCTTAAGTCCATGATCATATAGAACTTGCAGGCGCGTATCGTTGTTTTGCATGGCAAGCTGTCATATAAGGCGAAAGAGCATGCGCCGTCCAACAAGTTTCAGTGTGTTTGTTTTTGGCGTACTGTTTGACTTAATACGAGCGGGAAAATCGATGGGCACCATCGCCGACCCGATGCGGTAAAGTCAAATAGCGTTAAAACAAGACCGTCGGGCCAGATCATATTGAGATTGTCTGTTGCCCGCAACGCCAAGCCCGTTTACGCGTAGTGAGCTACGCCCTGCCGGTTTATCCTTGCAGGACAAAAGGTCGGCTTGGCACAATGGAGTTTGTTGGACGGAGCGTGCGCTCGGTAACCAAAATAAACACCGAACGGCAAGAAGAGGAAAACACTCGATGCCATGGAATTCACAAGGGGGCGGTGGCCCCTGGGGCAGCGGCGGAAATAATGGCGGCGGTCAAAACCCGTGGGGACAGCGTCCTTCGGGTGGCGGCGGCGGCGGTGGAAATACGCCCCCCGATTTTGATGAAATGATTCGCAAAGGCCAGGAACGCCTGAAACGGCTGTTCCCCGGTGGTGGCGGATACAAGGGCTTCGTGCTGATTGGTATCGCGATCATCGGGATTTGGCTTTTGACCGGCTTTTACCGTGTCCAACCGGGCGAACAGGGTGTCACACTTCTGTTTGGCAAATGGGTTGGTACCACTGGTCCGGGTCTGAACTATTTCCTTCCGGCCCCGATTGGCGAGGTCATCAAACCGAACGTCGAACGGACCAACCAGATCGAGGTCGGGTTCCGCGGTGCTGGCAATGTCGGCAGCGGCAACAATTCGCGCGATGTGCCTGAAGAAAGCCTGATGCTGTCCGGCGATCAGAATATCATCGACATTGATTATGTTGTTCAGTGGCGCATCAGCGACGCTGGCTCTTATCTGTTCAATGTCCGTGACCCGGAAAACACCATCAAACTGGCGTCGGAAAGTGCCATCCGTGAGGTCATCGGTAAAACCAGCCTCGAAGAAGCACTGACCGTTGGCCGTGTCCGGGTCGAGGAACAGACCCGCACATTGCTGCAGGAAATCATGAACGGATATGAGTCCGGTATTTTCATCGCCGAAGTGAAAATGCAAAAAGTGGACCCGCCAGCCGAAGTTATCGATGCATTTAACGATGTGCAGCGTGCGCGTCAGGACCGTGATCGTTCCCAGAACGAGGCACTGGCCTATCGCAACGACATCATCCCGCGTGCAAAAGGTGAAGCAGAACGAACCATTCTGCAAGCCCGCGCATATAAGGACCGTGTGACAAAGGAAGCACAGGGTGAGGCAGAACGCTTTACCTCGATCTATAATTCCTATCTGACTGCGCAAGATGTCACCACGCGCCGCCTGTATCTTGAAACCATGCAGGAAATTCTGAGCAAATCTGACAAAGTCATTATTGATCAGAATGCTCAGGGCAATGGTGTTGTGCCGTATCTTCCGCTGCCGGAAGTCCAGAAACGTGCGAATGCAGGAGGCAACAACTAATGGCAAGTCCTAAACTTATTGCCGCAGGCGTCGTTGTCGTTATCGCTGCCGTAGTTGGCTCCATGTGTGTATTTACCGTACGTCAGGACCAGCAGGCGCTTGTTCTTCAGTTCGGTAATCCGGTCCATGCTGTTTCCGAACCGGGTCTGCATTTCAAACTGCCGATCCAGAACGTGGAATATTATGAGCGCCGTATTCTGGAGCTTGACCCACCGGTTCAGCAGGTTCTTCTGTCGGATCAGAAGCGTGTCAATGTTGACAGCTTCGCCCGCTGGAAAATCATCGATCCGCTGATCTTCCGTCAGCGTGCGACCAACTCGACGAACTTTGTTCAGTTGTTTGGTCAGCGTCTGAATTCGGTGATCCGTGGTGAACTGGCTCAGGCCCCGCTTATTGCCTTGCTGTCGGATAATCGTGCGCAGATCATGCAAAAGATCCAGGCGACCCTAAGCGAACCGGCCAAGGAATTTGGTGTTGAGCTGATTGACGTGCGTATTGGTCGTACCGATCTGCCACAGGAAACATCGCAGGCGGTGTATAACCGTATGCGTTCTTCCCGTATTGCCGAAGCCGCACAGCTTCGCGCAGAAGGTGAAGAGCTGAAAGCCAAAATTCAGGCCGAAGCTGACCGCGAACGCGTCGGTATCCTTGCCGAGGCAAACCGTCAGGCCGAAGTCCTGAGCGGTGAAGGCGATGCAGAGCGTAACGTCGTGCTGGGTAAGGCCTACGGCGCAGATGCGGACTTCTTTGAATTCTACCGCACGCTGGAATCCTACAAAACCGCGCTTTCGAACGGCTCGACCATGGTGCTTTCACCAGATAGCGAGTTTTTCCAATACTTTAATAAGTCGGCGCCAGACACAAGCCGCTAGACAAAACATAAGGGCGGCCTGCATATTAGTCAGGTCGCCCTTTTTGTTTTCATAATTTTGATCTGTTAGCATCCATAGCTGACGGGCATAAAAAACCGCCGGAACGTCCGCACCCATGAAGGAACTTGCCACAGCCATACTTCTGGCGATTGCGCTAGAAGGCATGTTTTATTCGCTGTTTCCGGGCGGCATGAAACGGGTGATGGAAATGGTTCAGGAAATCCCGGAATCACAACTTCGTGCAGGCGGACTGATTGCAGCCATAGCAGCAATTGGGGCAATTTGGGCCGTGCGAACCTGGCTGTAAGACTGGGTTTTTGGCTGGAAAACAGCAGCAGTGCGGAGCTATCGCCACAATAAAGTGATGATATTTCCTTCTTTTTCCTCAGGCTTGCCCAAATTCTGCCAAAGTCGGGTTTAAGTTGGATAGTTAAGCGATGGGTGAATTACGAGGCTCCATCGCGCGCTGCAACATACAAATACCGTGAACGCGGCAACGAACAGGATCAAAAACATGCTACAGGCATTCTACAACCCGGTGCGGAGCAAAGTAAGCGCGGCACTGGTGATTGTTCTTCTTGGCGTGACCAGTGTTTCGCAAATCGCGAATGCCCGCCCCGCTCCTGACAGCTTCGCAGATCTGGCTGAACGCCTTCTGCCCAGTGTTGTGAACATCGCGACCAGCCAAATGGTTGCTGATCGTCAGGGACCAGACTTCCAGTTTCCTCCCGGCTCACCTTTTGAAGACCTTTTCCGCGATTTCATGGATCGCAACGGTCAGGGCGGCGAACAGGGTGGCCCAAGCCCACAGAAACGCCGTGCCACAGCCCTTGGTTCGGGCTTCATCATCTCAGCCGATGGCTATATCGTGACCAACAATCACGTCATTGATGGTGCCGATGAAATCAGTGTTCGCCTTCATGATGGTGATACGCTTGATGCCAAACTGATTGGCCGCGACCCCAAAACCGACGTTGCCTTGCTTAAGGTCGAGCCAAAAGAAGACCTGCCATTTGTTAAATGGGGCAGTTCCGATGATGCGCGCATTGGCGATTGGGCCATGGCGATCGGCAACCCGTTTGGTCTTGGTGGCACTGTGACGGCCGGGATCGTTTCGGCCCGTAACCGTAACATCAATCAGGGTCCGTATGATGACTTCATCCAGACCGATGCCTCAATCAACCGTGGCAACTCTGGCGGTCCGCTGTTTAACCTTGAAGGCGACGTGATCGGCATTAACAGTGCGATCTATTCCCCGTCAGGTGGTTCTGTCGGTATCGGCTTTGCCATTCCCTCCGCCATTGCCCAAAGCGTTGTCGACCAGCTTAAAGAATACGGCCGTACCCGTCGCGGGTGGCTTGGTGTTCACATCCAGACCGTTACCGAAGACATCGCAGACTCGGTCGGCCTTGATGAAAGTGCTGGTGCGATGGTTGCCGGCGTCTCGGACGAAGGTCCGGCCAAAGAAGCTGGCATCAAACAGGGTGACGTCATCCTGACCTTTGATGGCAAGAAAGTCGAAAGCATGCGCAACCTGCCGCGCATCGTTGCAGAAACCGAAATCGGCAAGGACGTCGATGTGGTGATCTGGCGTGACGGCAAAAAGCAGACCGTACAGGTCGAGCTTGGCGAACTTGAAGAAGACGTCGTCGCGGCGAATGCACCGGCCAACGACCAAACCGAAGCCCCGGCAATTGCCGAAGCATCGGTTGACGCCCTTGGCATCAAGATTGCCAACGTCAATGACGAACTGCGCACCCGCTATAACCTTGCAGAAGGTACCGAGGGTGTCATCGTCACCGACGTCAGCAGCGACAGCTTTGCTGCGGAAAAGGGTGTCCGTCCGGGCGACATCATCATTGAAGCGTCGCATAGCTCAGTTTCAAACGTCGAAGACGTCATGGATGCGGTTAAATCCGCCGTTGACGATGAAAAACGCACCATCCTGATGTTGATCGAAACATCGGCAGGCGCGCGTTACTTTGGCCTGACGCTGAACGCAGAACAATAATCCACAGCGATTATTATCAAACATGAAAAAAGGGCGGTCTGCCATATGCAGGTCGCCCTTTTTCGTTAACTTGGGTTTCGCCGATCAAACAACGAATTCTGATTTCCGATACCCTTGCAGATACAAAAGTGCGGTCAGATCACCATGATTGATGCAGATACGCGCCTGTTCGCGCACCGATGGTTTGGCGTGGAAGGCCACACCGGTTCCGGCGAGCGAAATCATCTGAAGGTCATTGGCCCCATCGCCAACCGCCATCGCATCATCCACCGTCATGCCGTGTTCTTCGGTCAGGTTTTCAAGCGCATCAACCTTGGCCTGACGGTCTAAAACCGGCTTTTGCACCTTGCCGGTCAATTTACCGTCTTTGGTCATCAAAACGTTGGCCTGATCAAAATCAAAGCCAAGCTCCTTGCGAACCGCTGCGGTAAAGAAATCAAACCCGCCCGATACAAGGGCGGCAAACGCGCCATTGGCCTTCATCGTCGCGACCAGCGTCTTGGCCCCGCCGGTATATTCAACCGTTTTCCAGGCTTCGGCCAACATATCGGTCGACATGCCATCCAAAAGCCCGACCCGTTCATCAAGGGCGGCTTCAAAATCAAGTTCGCCATTCATCGCGCGCGCGGTAATCGCCGCAACCCGGTCCTTGACCCCGGCAAACTCAGCCAGTTCATCAAGGGTTTCACCCGTGACCATGGTACTGTCCATATCAGCAATCAGAAGCTTTTTGCGCCGGGTGGCGATCTTTTGGGTGACGGCGTCGACTTCAAGCTCGGCCTCGGCCAGCGTGGTGTCGGCGACATCAAGGGTGATACCATCGAACTCAAGGTCACAGGCCTCTCCACCGGCAAGCCAGCTTACACCGCCAACAAGTGCCCCCGCCCCGGTCAGTGCAATCGCCGCACGATCAATGATGGCATCTGTCAATGCGTTCGAGTTCGGGGCAGCGATCAGGGTCAGTACCAATTTCATGGTATGGAGGCTCCTTGGCGGAAAAAGATTAAACCGATATCTCGCCTTTATCCGGATTGCATCGAACCATGACAAGAGCGTTTGTTGATTTTGTCGATTATCTTGATCTGCCCCCCTTTCAATTGTAGTATTGTTTCTACATTTTTCAGGAGGTGCGATATGGGAATTACGACAATATCAAGCCGTGAATTCAATCAGGATACAAGCAGCGCAAAGAAAGCATCCAACAGCGGTCCGGTTGTGATCACCGACCGGGGCAAGCCATCGCATGTTTTGCTATCGATTGAAGAGTATCAGAAGCTGACCGGCAACCTGCCATCGATTGTCGAGTTGCTGGCAATGCCTTCTGACACTGACGATTTTGCCTTCGACCCGCAACCGGCCCATATCGGCATAAAGTCGGCTGACCTGTCCTGATGTTTATCCTTGATACCAATGTCATATCCGAACTGCGCAAGGCGGCATCGGGCCGTGCGGATGAAAACGTTGTTACCTGGGCACGCTCGGTATCGACGGTTAGCCTGTATATGTCAGCCATCAGTGTGCTGGAAATTGAAACCGGCATTTTGAAAATCGCACGCAAAGATGCCCAACAGGCGCAATTGCTGCGTGACTGGTTTGAAGAACAGGTTTTGGCAGCGTTTCACGAACGCATCTTGCCGATTGACCACATCATTGCGCGCAAATGTGCAAGTTTGCATGTTCCCGATCCCAAATCAGAACGTGACGCCTTGATTGCCGCAACCGCACTGGTGCATGGCATGACAATTGTGACGCGCAATGTAAAAGACTTTGATCAAACAGGCGCGCGTCTGTTTGATCCATGGCACCCGAATTGATCAGAGACGAATTTATAAAATGCCCACACCCAATAAACCTGACTTCCAGCCTGTCCTGATCGTTGCCGGCCCCACCGCCAGCGGCAAGTCTGCACTTGCCCTTGATATGGCCAATACCTTTGACGGTGTGGTGATCAATGCCGACAGCATGCAGGTCTATAAAGAACTGCGTGTGCTCAGTGCGCGGCCCGACGATGGCGAACTTGCCCGTGCGCCGCATCGTTTGTATGGGGTTCTGTCGGGGGCCGAGGCCTGCTCGGCCGGGAAATGGCGCGAAATGGCGATGGCCGAGATTGCCGAGTGTCACGCCAAGGGCAAGCTTCCGATCATTACCGGGGGTACTGGCATGTACTTAAATGCCCTGACCGCCGGGATTGCGCCGATCCCGGATGTTCCGATGCGGATTCGCGAGACCGTTACCGCCGAACTGGCTGAAATGGGCCACGTCGCGTTCTTTGACAAACTCAAACGCGATGACCCGGAAACCGCCGCCAAGCTTGATGGCAACAACACTCAAAGGATGATTCGCGCCGCCGAAGTTTTTGCCTATACCGGACGTGGATTGGCCAGTTGGCACAACGAACCCGTAATGACGCCGCCCGAAAACATGTTTTTCAAGAAGCTTTGTTACATGCCGCCGCGCGACATTTTATATGACCGCTGCAACCGGCGTTTTGATCTGATGATCGCGCAAGGGGCACTTGACGAAGTTCGTGATCTGATCGCCTTGAATTTGCCGCCAACAGCGCCTGTAATGAAGGCTGTCGGCGTCAGAGAGCTTTCCTCATACTTATCGGGCACCACTGATCTTGAGACCGCGCGCGACCTGTCGCAACGCGAAACCAGACGCTATGCCAAGCGGCAATTAACCTGGTTTCGCCATCAGATGACTGACAAGGAAATCATCGACGCGCAATATTCGGAAAGTTTGGCGGACAAATTGCGTCATGATATTAACCAATTTCTGTTGACCACGCCAAAGTGAGGCGATAGGTTGGCGCTTCCACCGCCGGAATGGCGGAAAACCGCCGTTTCGGCGGATTTTTCAACTCCAATTCGAGGATAATTGGATCATGTTTCAACCAAGCGGTTATCACGCGACACGTTGTTGTCGCTAAGTAAAGAGGCTCGAAAATCATGGCAGAACGTATTTTGAACGGTTCGGAAGTAGTGTTGCAGGCCCTTGCAGATCAGGGTGTGGAAGTCGTGTTCGGCTATCCCGGCGGCGCTGTCCTACCGCTATATGACGAGATATTTAAACAGAACCGAATTCGTCACGTTCTCGTGCGCCATGAACAGGCTGCTGTCCACGCTGCTGAAGGTTACGCCCGCTCGACCGGTAAGGTCGGTGTTGTGCTTGTAACCAGCGGACCGGGGGCGACCAATGCCGTTACGGGCCTTACCGATGCGTTGATGGACTCGATTCCAGTTGTCTGCCTGACCGGTCAGGTGCCGACCCATTTGATCGGCAATGATGCGTTTCAGGAAGCCGACACCACCGGCATTACCCGCCCGTGCACCAAGCATAACTATCTGGTGAAAGATCCGGAACGTCTTGCGCGCACCATGCATGAAGCTTTCCACGTTGCGTCTTCCGGGCGTCCGGGGCCGGTTGTGATTGACCTTCCCAAGGATATTCTGGTTGGCAAGGCGCCCTACCTTGAACCGTCACAGGTTCAGCACCGGACCTATAACCCGGTGGTCAAAGGCGACCGTGGTCAGATCGAACAAGCCCTTGAAATGCTGGCATCGGCCAAAAAACCGATCCTGTATTGCGGCGGCGGTGTGATCAATTCCGGCGAACAGGCCTGTAAGCTTCTGGCGGAATTCACCCGCACCACCGGCATTCCGATCACGCTGACCCTGATGGGCCTTGGTGCCTATCCGGCGTCTGACAAGCAGCACCTTGGCATGCTGGGCATGCACGGAACCTACGAAGCCAACATGGCAATGCATGATTGCGATGTCATGTTTGCCGTTGGCGCGCGTTTTGATGACCGTGTCACCGGTAACCTTGATTTCTTTGCGCCGGGATCACAGAAAGTCCAGATCGACATTGATCCAAGCTCGATCAACAAAAACGTTCCGGTCGATATCGGCATTGTTGGCGACATCGGTCACGTTCTTGAAGACATGATCAAAATCTGGAAAGCCAAGCAATACAAGCTCGACGCACAGGCGCTTGATGGCTGGTGGAAAGAGATTGAAGGCTGGCGTGAAAAACACTGCCTGTCCTACAAACAGCCCAAAGACGTGATCAAGCCGCAGCACGTTATTCGCCGTGTGCATGCGCTGACCCGCGATCGCAAAACCTATATCACCACCGATGTGGGCCAGCACCAGATGTGGGCCGCACAGCATTTCGGGTTTGAACACCCGTATGAATGGATGACGTCAGGTGGTCTTGGCACCATGGGATACGGCATGCCCGCCGCCCTTGGCGTTCAGGTTGCCCACCCGGATGCAACGGTTGTTTGCTTTACCGGTGATGCGTCGATCATGATGAACATTCAGGAATGCGCGACGATGACGCAGTATCGTCTGCCGATCAAAACCGTGATCCTGAATAACCGGTACATGGGTATGGTCCGCCAGTGGCAGCAGCTTCTGCACGGGTCGCGCTATTCCGAAAGTTATAGCGAAACCCTGCCCGACTTCGTCAAATTGTCCGAGGCCTTCGGCTTTACCGGCATGAAGTGCGAAAATCCGGCTGATCTTGATGATGCCATTGCCAAGATGCTCGAAATTGATGGTCCGGTTATTCTGGATGTTGCTGTCGATGATAAGGAAAACTGCTATCCGATGATCCCATCGGGCAAGCCGCACAATGAAATGCTGCTTGGGCAGGAAACCAACGGCAACGAAGCCATTGATTCCGACGAAGGAATGGTTCTGGTCTGATCCGCACCCAATAAAAGCGTGAGACGACATCATCAAAACCATAATGAAAAAGCCGGTGTGGGCGGTAACATATTGCCCCCCACCGCGCCCTAGCGGAGCGAAACCGTGAAAGAAACCGAAATTTCGAAGCACACCATTTCTGTTCTGGTGGATAACGAAGCAGGCGTCCTGGCCCGTGTCATCGGGCTGTTTTCGGGCCGTGGCTATAACATCGAAAGCCTGACAGTGGCCGAGGTCGATGCGCATACCCATGAATCGCGCATCACCGTTGTCACATCGGGCACCCCGATGGTCATCGAACAGATCAAGGCACAGCTTTCGCGTCTTGTCCCGGTTCACAAGGTCAATGATCTGACCTTGTCGGGACCAAGTGTTGAACGTGAACTGGCCCTGATCAAGGTGATTGCAACGGGTGAGAAACGTGTCGAATCCCTGCGTATTGCCGATATCTTCAAGGCACGCGCAGTCGATGCGACCAACAGTTCCTTCGTTTATGAAATCATCGGCAGCCCCGAAAAGATTGACGCTTTCATCAAATTGATGGAACCGCTGGGGCTTTCGGAAATTTCGCGTACGGGTGTCGCGGCAATTTCGCGCGGCACACTGACGATGTGAGTTTGCCCTGCCCGGTGATCCGCATCGGGCAAGGCATTGGGGGTTTTGCCCCTAAACAAATTTGATCCATCCCACCACGCAGATAAAAATAAGCGTGGTCCAACGTCCAGAGGTATCGAAAGATGCGTGTTTATTACGACCGCGATGCAGATGTTAATCTGATCAAAACCAAAAAAGTTGCCATCATCGGTTACGGTTCGCAGGGTCACGCCCATGCGCTGAACCTTCATGATTCCGGTGTTGCAGAAGTGGCCGTTGGCCTGCGTGAAGGTTCTTCTTCGCGCAAAAAGGCTGAAAAAGCCGGTCTGAAAACCATGACCCCGGCCGAAGCCGCTGCTTGGGCAGATGTTGTCATGATGCTGACCCCTGATGAGCATCAGGCAGCGATCTATGCCAATGAACTGCGCGACAACCTTAAACAGGGTGCTGCCCTTCTGTTCGCACACGGTCTGAACGTGCATTTCGGCCTGATCGAGCCGCGCGCTGATCTTGACGTTATGATGATCGCACCAAAAGGCCCGGGCCACACGGTTCGTTCTGAATATGCACGTGGCGGCGGGGTTCCTTGCCTTGTTGCTGTTGAACAGAACGCATCGGGCAATGCACTTGAAGTCGCACTGTCTTATGCATCTGCAATCGGTGGCGGCCGTTCGGGCGTGATCGAAACCACCTTCCGTGAAGAGTGTGAAACCGATCTGTTCGGCGAACAGGCTGTTCTGTGTGGCGGCCTGACCCAGCTGATCAAATACGGTTTTGAAACCCTGACCGAAGCTGGCTACGCACCGGAAATGGCATACTTTGAGTGCCTGCACGAAGTGAAACTGATTGTTGATCTGATGTATGAAGGCGGTATGGCCAACATGCGTTACTCGATCTCGAACACCGCAGAATACGGCGACTATGTCACCGGCCCGCGCGTGATCGACGCATCGGTCAAAGACCGCATGAAAGAAGTCCTTGCTGACATTCAGGAAGGTAAATTCGTACGTGACTTCGTTCAGGAAATGCATTGCGGTGAGCCGATGTTCAAAGCAACACGCCGCCTGAATGCAGAACATCCGATCGAAGAAGTTGGCACCAAACTGCGCGCTATGATGCCGTGGATTGCTGCTAACCAGCTGGTCGACAAAGAAAAGAACTAAGCAACAGCTTAGGGTTTCTGATGCAAACGGCCGTCCCAATGGGGCGGCCGTTTTGCTTTGAGGGCTATGCCCGAAACAATCAGGATCACTGACGCATGCGCTTCACCGGGAAGCGCAACTCCGTGATAGCCCAGATCACGACACACAGGATCGACACACATGACCCAAGCGCCACGATAGCGGGCCACCCGCCCATCCCGTATGAAACGGCTGCACTGGCCGAGCCACACGCACCGCCGAGGAAGTAACTGGCCATATAGCCCGTTGTCAGGCGGCTTCTGGCTTCGGGGTTAAGGCGGTAAATCTCGCTTTGGTTGGAGATATGAGCACCTTGGATACCAAGGTCGAGCAATACGACACCGACGCCAAAGGCAACCAGCGACCATTGCCCCCAATACAGCAACCCCCAGCTTGACACTGTCACCATTAAAAACCCACCGGTGCTCAGCCGTGCCCAGCCACGGTCGGCCAGCCTGCCTGCAATGCGGGCCGCCAATATGCCAATTGCCCCGATCAGGCCAAACATGCCGATCATGGCTTCGGACATGTCATATTGGCGGGCGAGCATAAAGGCCATCGCCGTCCAGAAAATGCCAAACACCGCATATTGCAGCCCGCCGATCAGGCTGCGACGTCGCAGCACTGGTTCATCGCGAAACAGATGCAGGATGGAAACATAAAGTGCGCGATAACTGGTGTTTGACGTCGGGGCCAGATGAGGCAGAATTTTGTAACAGGCCACCGAATAGCCTGCCATCAGGACCGCCGCGACGATAAAAACAGACCGCCATCCGGCAAGTTCGGCCATCACCCCCGAAAAGGTACGCGCCAAAAGAATGCCCAGCAACAAGCCACTCATCACCGTGCCCACCGCCGATCCGCGCTTATCATCACTGGCAAGATGGGCGGCCAACGGCACGAGGATTTGGGCGGTAACACAGCTTATGCCGACCATGATGCTAAATGCGACCAGCATCAAAAACGAATGCGACAACCCCATCGCCAATAACCCCAGGGCCGTTAAGGCCGAGGTGATGGTCAATAACTTGCGCCGTTCATGATGATCGCCCAACGGCACCACCACAATCAACCCGGCGAGATAGCCCAACTGCGCGACTGTAACCAAAAGCCCCGCCTTGGTGTCGCTTAGGCCATATTCACGTGCAAGCAGTTCCAGCAAGGGCTGCACATAATAAAGGCTGGCAACCGACAGGCCGCTTCCGACCGCCATAAAGGCGAGAAGCCCACGGGTCAGAACTGGTTTGGAATGCATAAAGGATGGTCCCGAAAAGGTTGGTGGTTTCAACAAGATACGCGTCTGCCACACCCGTTACAATCCGTTGACTGGCACAAGTGCGTTTCAGATATGGCATGAGTCAGAGTAAAACATTGCAGACATGCAATGCTTTGGGCTGGATTTCGAAGGATGATCTGTTTAATTCTGACCCTTAAAACTTTAACTCAAACATGAGCCACTTTATGTTGAATTATATCGATATCGCCCCCGAAGTCGCCGAAGCATTTGCCGCTGGCAAGCCGGTTGTAGCCCTTGAATCGACCATTATTTCCCATGGCATGCCCTATCCGCAGAACCTTGAAACGGCACGTGCTGTTGAACAGGATGTGCGCGATAATGGTGCGGTTCCCGCCACCATCGCCGTGATTGGTGGGCGCTGCAAAATCGGTCTTACCGCCGATGAGCTGGAATATTTCGCCAAGGGCACCGACATCCTGAAACTGTCACGCCGCGATATTCCCTATTGCCTTGCCAAGAAACTTGACGGGGCGACCACGGTTTCCGCCACCATGATTTTGGCCGAAAAGGCCGGTATTCGCGTGTTTGCCACGGGTGGCATTGGTGGGGTTCACCGTGATCTTGCCGGGAATTACGATGTATCGGCTGATTTGACCGAGCTTGGCAAAACCAGTGTTGCGGTTGTCTGTGCCGGGGCCAAGGCGATCCTTGATATTCCCAAAACGCTTGAACATCTTGAAACGCTGGGCGTGCCGGTGATTGCCTATGGCACCGATGAATTCCCGGCGTTCTATTCGGTGCAAAGCGGTCAAAAAGCGCCGCTTCGTCTTGATACCCCCGAAGAACTGGCGGCCTTCCTGACATCGAAATGGGAATTTGGTCTTGAAGGCGGGGCCGTGATCGGCAATCCGCCCGAGGCTGATAAGGCACTCGCCCGCGAAGCCATCGAAGGGGCGATTGAAAGCGCACTGGTCGAGGCCACCGAAAAAGGCATTCAGGGGCGCGATGTTACCCCATTCCTGCTTAAACGCGTGACCGAACTGACCGATGGCAAAAGCCTTGAAGCCAACATCGCCCTTGTGCGCAACAATGCCCGCCTTGGCGCAAAAATTGCGGCGGCGATGGTCGATTAATCCGCCTCACGATCAAGCATCACGATACAGAAAAACCGGCTGACAGAGTTCCCTCTGCCAACCGGTTTTCGTTTCAGCGAGAAATCCTATTCCGGTTTTTTGCCTTTGCCGACAAAGCCGGGATCAATCTTGGCATCGTCAACCGGCGTGCCCCAGACGTTCTGACACGGCAGAACCCCGGCCCACACCGGCAAGCTATAATCTTCGTCATCATCGACCGGATCACCGGCCCGGACTTTGGCGGAAACTTCGTTCAGGTCAAAGCCAAGGAACATGGTGGCTTTAAGCTCCTGCTTGTTGGGTTCACGGATGGTGTCCCACCGCCCCGGTTCAAGCTTTTCCATAAACAGGTGGGAATGTTCCATCTTGCCTGCGTCATCAGATACAACCTCACCCTTGCCGTAAATCACGACCGAACGATAATTGGCTGAATGATGGAATGCCGAACGCGCCATCACCAGCCCATCAAGATGGGTGATGCACAGGCAGGCCTCCGCCCCCTCGGCAATCGCGCCCAGAATGCGGTTTTTCGACGCCCCATGAATATAAATCCGTTCGCCCACCCGCCAATGGGCGGTCGGGATCATGGTGGGGCGACCATTGACCACCGTTCCGACATGGCAAATCAAGGCGTCATCAATGATCCCGTGAACAAGCTTACGGTCATAGGATGCTCGCTTGGGACCGCGGACAACTTTGGTTACAGGGTGAACATCATATTGGTCAGGCAAATCAAGTACGTCAGACATGGCAGGTTCTCTTTTGTTCGTCGGTGATGGCACGCGGGGTGTTTCGCCTGATCATCGCGATTATTGGACTTTTCAAAAGGTCCATTATAATAAAATACATAGAACCAATTTAAACCATCAGGCCGATCCGCATGCGCAGCGATTACAGCTGGATATATCCCAGCCACACCGACCAAACCGGCGACCGGGCTGAACCCATCGCCTATCGCCGCCTCTATCACGGCATACGGGCCGCCATTCTCGATGGGCGGTTACATCCGGGCGAACGGCTTCCGGCCAGCCGCGATCTGGCCAGAACACTTGGCATATCGCGCAATACCGTGGTCACCAGTTTTGACCTGCTGACGTCCGAAGGCTACCTCGAAACCCGTGTCGGAGCCGGAAGCTTTGTTGCCAGCACCCTGCCCGACCGCGATATGGCGGCAACGCATCAAACCGGCGACCAAGGAAATACATCCAAGACCAAAGAACGCCCCTTGCGCCTCAGCCAGAGTGTCGCGCGCATGCTCGAATATCAGCGACGCTTCCCAAGGTTTCGGGTCGCCCGCCCGTTTAACCCGGCCACCCCTGATCTTGATGGCTTTCCCTTTGACCTGTGGGCGCGGTTGTTGCGCCGTGCTTGGCGGTCGCCCGATATTGATCTGACGATCCCCGATGATCCGCTTGGCCTTTCGCAATTGCGCCATGAAATCGCAAAATGGTTGCGCCAGTCGCGCGGGGTCAATTGCGACGCCGATCAGGTGATGATTGTATCTGGCGCGCAGCAGGCGCTTGATCTGATTGCCCGTGCACTCGTCGATCCCGGCGATGTCATCGCCACCGAAGATCCCGGCTACGAAGGCATACGCGGTGTGCTTGCCGCCAGTGGTGCCGATGTTCAGGCCATTCCGGTCGATCACGAAGGGCTGTGCGTTGATCTGCTGTCAAACACATCATCCCCGGCACGGATCGTGGTCACAACCCCATCGCGCAATTACCCGCTTGGCACGACCCTCTCGCTGGCGCGGCGTCTGGCGATGTTGCAATGGGCGGATGCCAATGATGCCTGGATTGTCGAAGACGATTACGACAGCGAATACCGCTATGACGGGCCACCGCTGTCATCCTTGCAGGGGCTTGATACCCAAAACCGGGTGATTTACGTCGGCACGTTTTCACGGGTCATGTTTCCCGGTATCCGGCTTGGCTATCTTGTTTTGCCGCGCACCTTGATCCCGGCCTTTCGCGGGATGCGCGGCTTTGCCGACGGTGTGCCTGCCCCAACCGCACAGGCCGCCCTTGCCGCGTTTCTCGCCGACGGCCATTTTGGCAGTCACGTACGCAAGATGCGCCTGCGGTACGGCGAACGACGTACACATCTGCAAAACCTGATTGCGGATCGTGCGACGGGCGCGCTTTCTATCATGCCCTCAGACGGCGGATTGCATTTCTGCACAAAACTTATCGCCGGTCATGATGACATGATTTTGCAGGAAAAGATGGTCAAGGCCGGGCTTGATTGTCGCGCGTTGTCGTCTTATTTCCACGACAAATCGGCCCAAAACCGCCCTAATCTGCCGCAGGGGCTGGTACTTGGATTTGCCGGATGGAACAAAAATGCCCTGACGCAAAGTTTTGGTGAACTGATCACAATCATGGAACGTACCTCTTGATGTACCCCAAGCCAGAGAGAGCGGCTCGGCACCCCCTCTATACGCTGTCACAGTCGAGACGCTCTCTCACCTTTCTGTCGAAATTCCAAGACGATCTTTAAGGATACCAATGACTGACCGTCCAATCGCCATCATGTGGTTTCGCAATGATTTGCGTTTGGCCGACAATCCGGCCTTACGCGCAGCAACCCAGTGGGCGCGCGAAAATGACGGGGTTGTTTTGCCGGTATTCATTCTTGATCCGGTGATTTCAGATCAGCTTGGCGGGGCAACCCGGTGGTGGCTTGAAAAAAGCCTATTGGTACTGGACCGCGCCATTGCGGATATGGCCGACATGGCGGATGTTAGCGCTAACATGCCTGAAAATACTGCCTTGCGGCTATTCGTCGGCAAGTCTTCTGATATCCTTGATACCATCATTGAAAGCCAGCCGGTAGGGGCATTGTTCTGGAACCGGCTGTATGACAAGCCATCGATCACGCGCGACACCGAAATCAAGGCCGCCATGATGGATCGCGGCCTTACGTGCGAAAGTTTCAAGGCGCAGCTTCTGTTTGAACCGTGGGAAGTCAAAACCGGTGGCGGTACTGATTTCAAGGTCTTTAGCCCGTTCTGGCGCGCCTGTCAGAAAGCCCCGCCGCCACGTGCACCTTTCAAGGCACCTGAAACCATCACGCTTTGCGATAAAGACATCAAAGGTCAGGTTGACCTTCGAACACTGGATCTGTCACCCAAGCCGTTTGATTGGGCCGTGGGATTATCTGAACGCTTTACCCCCGGCGAGAAGGGCGCGATGGATCAACTGTTTAATTTCATTGATGACCGTTTACAAGACTACGCCGATCTGCGCGACCGCCCGGATCACCGGGTGACGTCGGAGCTCTCCCCCCACTTACGCTTTGGCGAAATCAGCCCGTTTCAGGTTTGGCATACTGCAAACCATTTTGCCGATGCCAATCCCGGCAAAGGCAAAACCGCATCCAAGTTTATATCCGAACTGGGATGGCGGGAATTTGCCCATCATATCCTGTTTCATGCCAAAGACCTTCGAACCCAGCCGTTGCAAGACAAGTTCAGCAGCTTTGCATGGTCAGATGCCCCCGACGATCTGGCAGCCTGGCAGCGCGGTCAAACTGGCTTTCCCATCGTCGATGCCGGCATGCGTGAACTTTGGCATACTGGATACATGCACAACCGGGTGCGGATGATTGTCGGGTCCATTCTGGTCAAACATCTGTTGATCCATTGGCGCGACGGGCTGGCATGGTTTGACGATACACTTGTCGATGCCTGCCCGGCCAACAATGCATTTTCATGGCAATGGATCGGCGGATGCGGGGCGGATGCCGCCCCCTATTTCCGCATTTTCAACCCCGTACTTCAGGGTGAAAAATTTGACCCCAAAGGCGAATATGTTCGCCAATGGGTGCCGGAACTGCGCGACATGCCCGAACAGTTCATCCACAAACCGTGGGAAGCATCGCCCTTGATCCTCAAGGCTGCTGACGTCACGCTGGGCAAGTCCTACCCGGAACCATTGATCGGTTTGAAAGAAGGCCGTGAGCGGGCTTTGGCGGCCTATCAGGACATGAAAAAGGCTGCGGCGTAATCCCCGCAGCCTTCATCCCGCAGTATGGTCACCGTCAACTCCAGAACAACTTGCGTTCTGCGAACTCTTTCCAGGCCATGCCAAGACCGTCCAGTTCATGGTCAACACGTGCGGCATACCAGCCAGATACCAGCCCGATGGCCACCAGTCCTTCTTTTGACAGTTTTGGCGCCAGTGACATCAGCCGTTTTTCAGCCACGGCTGCATCCTGCAACTCACCAAGAATATCCTGCATGGCGACAAGGCCGTTGCGGAACTTTTTGACCTTCTTGCTGCCATAGACACCGCCAAAGAAATCGGTGCCATAGCGCATCTGTTTAACATCAAGACGCAACGCATGAAGCTGTGGCGTGGTCAACACCGTGATGTTGTCGCCGCGACGGGTAACACGTTTATAAACCCGTTCCAGCAATGGCTCGGCCATCTTGCCAATCGGGGCAGCCATGGCTTTCATCTGTGACGCACTGGCCCCGGATGCCCAGCGCGAATAGCTGGCCCATGCGCCAAGGATCAAAAGAAGCTGCCCATATTCCGGGCTATCGAGCATGTCATGTGCTGCGACCAACGCCTTTTGACGTTCAATCTCGGCGGTTTTACGTAACTCGGCAACGCCTGCATTTTGCGAAAACCGTTCTTCAATCAGGGGCAAGGTTTCGCCAAGAAACACATCCCAATCGCGCAAGGCATCAAGTCCCTTGCTACACGTCTTTAGCAACCGCCTCAGCAAAACCGCCTCGCCATGTGGCAGGTTCTTTTTAAACAGATTAAACGCCACCCGCAGCCTGCGCATGCCAACCCGCATCTGATGGCAGCCTTCGACATGAAGGTCCTGACGCACACAAATCTCATTGCCAAGGATCATCCGAAGCCCCTGCGCAAGGACGGCTCGAAAGGCTGTTTCGGCCGACATATCAGCCGTCAGGGCAACCGCGTCTGGCTTATAAAAGCGTGTCTCCGTGCCAAGGTACAAATCCCGACCGCGCGATGCTTTGGACCGCATGCTCAACAGCAAGGGAACAGTGCGTTGCAGCTCTAGTGCCAAGTCAAACAAAGCGGCGGGATGGCCATCTTTTAATTCAAACTCGACTTCCGAAAGTGGCACTTCGGCCTCACCGGCGCGCACAACACCCTGATCTATGGCCATTTCCATCACCGCATCACGGTAAGTCAGATCAACGGCACTGCGTTTAAGGTCACTTTCAAAAATCCGGTCGATGGTTTTCTTCTTGGCAAACTTGCTCAGAAGCTTTTTGACGTCCTTGTCGGTAAATTTCTCAAGATCAAGTGCGCCGTCTTCAAGCGGTACTGTCCATTCATGACGTGCGGGCAAGGCTTCGCGCAGGCCATTGGTGGCCTTAACGGTTTGCTCCCACCCTTGGGTTCCGATCTTGCGCACCCGAATGGCAAGCCCCTTGCGCGCCAGCGACAGCTTGGGCGTATCATAATAGATGGAAACCAGATGGGTCGTCTGAATGCGACGGCCTTCTTTGACCTCGCGCAAGACGGGTGCTTGGCGCAAACGCGAAACGTGCTTTGGATCGATCCGAAGTTTCAGTTCGATTTCGATCTGCTTCTCGGCCATTTTGGGTCCCCTAGGCGTATTGTTCTTGCAGCACAGCGGATTTCACCAAACCTAACGTCATAAACGTTTTTATGTTTCAGCGGGTTGAAATCACATGCCGGAATGATGGTAGCGGATTGTCAAATTTCCGCAACAAAAGCCCTAAACCCCCATCAAATCAAGGCATAAGATAGCAAGTCACATCTCGCACGGAGCGTCTTTTTCATTCGAACTCTTTTTGTTCGAAACAGGTTCGTTTCCTGCGAACTTTGTGAACATATGATGGTCGCTGATCAGGATATTTTCTTTACCACCACCTTGCTTTTCAAAAAGCCAAGGCGATTCTAGTGGGATCTCTTTGCAAAATTCAGACAGAGTTGCCTGTGACCGCACCATATAAAATCAGTCTGGAATCAAAAAGACCCGGCTATAAAAGCCGGGTCTTTTTTGTTTTATGAAAGATGGTGCCCAGAGGCGGGTTCGAACCACCGACACGCGGATTTTCAGTCCACTGCTCTACCAACTGAGCTATCTGGGCATCTTAATCTTTCATCTCTGTTTCCAGAGTGTCCCCTGCGGAACGAGCCGGGTTATACAAACTCCTTTCGGGCTTGTCCAGACTCAAATCGCATTTTTTTTCCCGTTAAAATTCTTCTTCATCTTCAAGGTCTTCGAGATACTCGGGTGGCTCGGCGGCGGGAATTGCGTAGCTTTCATTCAACCATTTCCCAAGGTCAAGATCGGCACAGCGTTTCGAGCAGAACGGCTTGTATTGTTCCTCAACCGGCTTGTCACAAACAGGGCAGCCAGACCCTGCTGTTTTTGCTGTGTTTTTTTCTGTCATGTCTTTTTCTCCAACCGGTAGGCATCTTCACTTAGCATCGGGTCTGCGATGATTTCAGGGTTAACCCCCAATTCATTTCGCAAGATATCTGCACCATTTTCATTCAACGCAAGTCGTTCGGCAATCACCGGGGCCACATAAAGCTTAACCGCCCCGACAAGACCGTTGCGACAGTCACCAATCACATGACGAATAACCGCATTAAGCGCCGTTTGGTTTGAAAGCCTGCCTGTATCTGACTTTACCTGCATCCGCTCGGCAAGCGATTCGCCCGACCGCTGGCGGCTAAACTCAAAAAGACCAAGTCGCGTAAACCCGCCAATTTGAACCGAACCATCAAGCTCGGCCCCGAAAGTTTCGCGCAGAACGGCTTCAAACCTGTCACGTCCGGCACGCGATTTCACCCGCAACGGGTCAATCACAATCAATCCGCCAATATTGCGCAAACGGATTTGATGAACGATTTCTGTGGCCGCACGAGCATTGAGCTCAATCGCGCGGGCTTCACTATCCCGGCCTGCATCGGCCCCACCCGCGTTCACATCAATCGCACAAAGGGCGGTTGCCGGGTCAATCGCGATCCAGCCCCCACCCGGAAGTTCCACCCGTGACGACAACGCCATGTTCATCTCGTCTTCAAGATCGATTTCAAGATCACTGGCACCAAACAAAAGTTGTGTCCCAGTGTGACGGGCAAGACTGTCGTCTAGCACACCACGGGCCTTTAAAATGCCGCGCAGGCGCACAAATTCATTCGTTCCATCGACAGTGCATTCGCCACCTGCCATCAGGTGGCGTTCGATCATCTGATCGACCTCAGACTGGGCAGGCGATATCCGTTGTGGTTTTTTGGGATTAGCCAGCGCTGCGGTCGCGGCCTGCCATTGGCGGCGCAACAGTTGATATTCACCCGAAAGTGCTGGCCCGTCCCACTCAAGGGCATGACTGCGCAGCATGATGCCATCATCATCGACCTGAAGCGCCTTGAGGTGACGCACCAAATCGGCGCGACGGCCTTCGTCCTTGAGTTTCCGGGGAAGTTCGATCTGTTTGCCGTACGGGCGCAGGATCATGCCCAGCCCTTCGATGGCAATCCGCCCGGTGAGCTTCACACCCTTGTCTTCAAAGCCAAGCCGGGAAATCTGCACCAGCACCCATTGGCCTTCATGAAGTGGCCCGGTGTAGCGGTCAAAGGGCAACAGACCGTCATCAAGCCCCTCAAGGGCCACCATCGCCGCCGCCATTTCCGGCAGAACCTTTGACACCCGGCCAAGATGAAGGTCAAACCGTGCGGGCCCACCACGATCAATCCAAAGACGCGCAAGGCGCCCCTGTTCGACAAGGGCAATGCGCCGTTCAAGCGCAACAGCGTCAATCAGCAGGCGGCCTTTGGGGGGTACGCCAGCTGTCATGATCAGACCTCTTTGACGGGGTAGCCAAGACCACGCAGGAGGCCGTCCACCTCACAGAGCGACAGCCCGACGACATTGGAATAGGAGCCGGAAATCGCCTTGATAAAGGTCGCCGCATGGCCCTGAATGGCATAGGCACCTGCCTTGCCTTCCCATTCGTCATGCGAAAGATAACGGTTAAGGTCTTCGGTACCGAGGGTCCGGAATTTAACCTGTGTTTCGATCACGCGGGACCGTTCGGTGCCATCCGGCGCAATCAGGCAGACACCACCGTAAACACGATGGCGGCGCCCGGAAAGAAGGGTCAGGAATTTGCGCGCTTCGCGTTCATCGGATGCCTTGCCCAGCGCGCGGGTTCCGCAGGCAACAACAGTATCGGCAGCAAGGACAAAAGCCCCGCCATTGCTTTTGGCAACGGCACGGGCTTTTTCTTCGGCAAGGCGCAAGGCAAGTCGGCGCGGACTTTCGTCGGCCGCTGGCGTTTCGTCGATATCCGCCGGGGCAACCTGATCTGGCACAATTCCGATCTGCGCAAGCAGCTCAAGACGGCGCGGCGATGCAGAGGCCAGTATCAGTTTCGACAAGACGCGGCTCCCGGATGTCGGATCTTTAACCTTGGTTTGCGATGTGACCATGTCACCCGCATTCCATACACAGAACAATTGCCCTTGGGCGCAAAGGTAAACCGCACGCCAGACAAGGTCAATTTACGCTGTAAGCAGGTTTCAGATTACTTGAAACGGAAGGTGATACGACCCTTGGTCAGGTCATAAGGGGTCATTTCGACGCTGACACGGTCCCCTGCGAGAACACGAATACGGTTCTTACGCATTTTGCCCGAGGTATGAGCAAGGATTTCGTGGTCATTGTCCAGCTTCACGCGGAACATCGCGTTGGGCAGAAGTTCAACGACAGTGCCCTGAAACTCGATAACGTCTTCTTTAGCCATGTGACTCCTAGCTTTCGTATTGCAATATCAAAATACCGGTGGGGCGCAAACTGCTCTGAACCGGGCAAAAGGTCAAGTCCTTTCACACCACCCCCTCGGCGTTCCAGCACTGCATACATGGCATGGCAACGGCTGTTGATGCGTTTATCGGCCCGTGTTCCGACGGCTTATGATGGTTGCCTGTGGTTTTGGCTCTTTGCTGGGGTACCTAATCGGTTCTATTGTCTGGATTCTTTCGCATTAATAGGTCCTGACCCTAGCCCTTTGGAACCAACCGCCATGTCGACAAAGAACCAACCTGACATCCGTCTGGCACAAAAGGGTGACGCCCCGGCCCTTCATGCAATGCTGTTTCAGATTGCTGCTGCGACCGGATGCGAGGACAAATTTAAAAGCAGTCCAGACGATCTTGTCCGGGACGGGTTTGGAAAAGCCCCCGCCTTTGAGGCCATGATCGCGACCGAAAACAGCACTCCGGTTGCGCTTTGTCTGTATTTCCCAAGCTATTCAACGTTCCGTGGACAGGCCGGGCTTTATATTCAGGACCTGTATGTCGCCCCATCTCATCGCGGGGCACAGCCAGGGGGAAGCCTTGCGCGCAATCTGGTTCAAGCTGTTGCCAAACAGGCGCATGCGCAAGGCAAAACCTATATCCGGCTGTCAGTTGATGCCCAAAACGGCATTGGTCAGCGGTTCTATGAAAAACTCGGCATGCGTCCTGCCGATGATGAAAAGATCTTTGTTCTCGATGGTGACGCATTCACCAATCTTGCCCAAAACAAATAATCAGACTTTTGGCGAAGGTCCGACCGGGAAACGATCAAGGATGCGTTTTTTGATCTGATCGCGCACCTGACGGTAGGCTTCAAGCCGCGTTTCACGCGATCCTTCGACAATGGTGGCATCAAAGGTGTTCCAGAATTCCACATCACAGGCCATGGTACGGGTCATTTCGACCGCACGGTGCTGGGCTTCTGGTGACATGGTGATGATCAAATCAAAGAACCCGTCCTCAAGTTGATCAAACGTTTTGGATTTGTATGAGGAAATATCCAGACCGATTTCATCCATCACGGCAATGGCAAAACCATCCACCTCACCAGCACGCAGACCGCAGCTTTCAACATAAATGCGCGTCCCGTGATAATGGCGCATGATGGCTGCCGCCATCACCGAACGAACGGCATTGAAACTACAGGCAAAAAGAACCGATCCGGGAAGCTCTTCTGCCACTGTGCCTTAACCCCGGATGTGAAGGACGCAAATCAGGGTAAACAGGCGACGTGCAGTATTTTCATCCACTGTCACCTTCTCGGCCAGAAGCTCGCGCAGTTGCTCTGACCCTTCGTTGTGAAGCCCGCGGCGCGCCATATCAATGGTTTCGATCTGTGATGCACTGGCCTTTTTGATTGCGTCATAATAGCTTTCGCAGATCATGAAGTAATCTTTGACGATGCGGCGGAATGGCGACAATGGCACGGGAATGGTGGTCAGGTTTTCGCTGTCATCATCGCCGCGCACATCCATATAAATGCGGTTTTCTTCGATCCGCATATGGACCGAATACGGCCCTTCGAACCCGCCTGCAGGCTCGAAATGGTTGTCTTCGAGCAGGTCATAAATCGCGACAGCCTGTTCGTGTTCGACCTCGGGACGGCGACGCACCTTGTACTTTTCGTCAAGATAGATACCAGCGATACATTGGTTCTTTGCCATGGCTCTCTCCCTGCGGTCCCCTTACACGCTGCACTGCAACAGCATAACACAGCTTACATCTGGTTTGACCGGATCGCCACTGAAAGTCCGTGTGCCTGCAAACCTTCACTTTCCGCAAGCGCAATTGCCGCTGGTCCGATCTTGGCCAGGCTTTCCGGGGTGCATTTGATCAGCGATGACCGCTTAACAAAATCAAGCACACCAAGACCGGAAGAGAACCGTGCCGAACGGGCGGTTGGCAGCACGTGGTTTGGCCCGGCAACATAGTCACCAATGGCTTCTGGCGTGTAACGACCCAGAAAAATCGCACCGGCATGATGAATGTCTTCTGCCAGTGCGTCCGGGTCATCCACCGCCAGTTCCAGATGTTCCGGAGCGATCCGATCCACAAGGGCCGGAGCCTGCGACAGATTTTCCACCAAGACAATTGCACCAAAGTCGCGCCAGCTTGCCCCGGCGATTTCAGCACGCGGCAATTTTTCCAGATGTGCGTCAATCGCGACTTGCACACGGTTGGCAAAACCGGCGTCATCGGTGATCAGGATCGATTGCGCAACCGGATCATGTTCAGCCTGCGACAAAAGGTCTGCCGCCACCCAGCTTGGATCGTTGGAACCATCGGCCACCACAAGGATTTCCGACGGACCGGCAATCATATCAATGCCTACCTGCCCGAATACGCGGCGTTTTGCCGCCGCGACAAAGGCATTGCCCGGGCCAACGATCTTATCAACCGGCTTAATGGTTTGCGTACCATAGGCAAGGGCCGCAACCGCCTGCGCACCACCGATGCGGTAAATCTCGTCCACACCGGCAATGCGGGCCGCAGCCAGCACCAGCGGGTTCATTTTATTGTCCGGGGTTGGTACCACCATGACAAGACGCTCAACCCCGGCAACCTTGGCCGGGATGGCGTTCATCAGAACCGACGACGGGTAAGATGCCAAACCGCCGGGGACATACAGCCCAGCCGCCGATACAGCCCGCCAGCGCCAGCCAAGCTCAACACCAGTTTCATCGGTGTAGCGTTCATCGGTTGGCATCTGCTTTTCGTGGTAGGAGCGAATGCGCGTTGCCGCCAGTTCCAGCGACTTGAGCAGATCGGCATCAACTTCGTTTAACGCAGCATCAACCTCGGCCACCGTCACCGCCATACCGCTGGCATCAATGTTAAGACGGTCAAACCGGTTGGTATACTCACATACCGCTTCGTCACCACGCGCACGCACGTCGGCAATGATGTTGGCAACAGCCGCATCAACATCGGCATCGGATTCGCGCTTCATGCCGAGAAGTTTGACGAAATCTTCCTCAAACCCGGCATCGGTAATAGAAAGCTTAAGCGGCATTGAGCACCTCGGAGAAACGGTCAATCCATGGCTGAACATCGGTCGGGCGGGTTTTAAGCGCGGCCCGGTTGACGATCAGGCGTGACGTCACATCGGCAATATGTTCAATCTCTCGCAGGCCATTAGCCTTAAGCGTATTGCCCGTCGATACCAGATCGACAATGCGACGGCACAGACCAAGGGTAGGTGCCAGTTCCATCGCGCCGTTCAGCTTGATGCATTCGGCCTGAACACCGCGTTTGGAAAAATGATTGCGCGTCACATTGGGATATTTGGTTGCAACACGCACATGCGACCAGCGTGACGGGTCATCACCGTCAATCATTTCTTCGGGTTCGGCCACAGCCAGACGGCAATGCCCGATATTAAGATCAAGCGGCGCATAGATATCGGGATAGTCAAATTCCATCAAAACATCATTGCCGCACACCCCGATATGGGCGGCACCAAAGGCAACAAAAGTTGCAACGTCAAAGCTGCGCACGCGAATGATATCGATATGCGGATGATTGGTGGCAAACCGAAGCGCACGGGATTTGGGATCATCAAATGCGGCTTCCGGTTCGATCCCGGCGGATCGCACCAACGGCATTACCTCGTCAAGAATGCGCCCCTTTGGCAGGGCCAGCACCAGCTTTTCGTCACTCATCAATCAGTCGCCTTACGCGTTATTTACAGTCCGGATTGCAATCCAATCACGAACCGGCTTTAGACCGGCACCCGGACACGTTCGATCTGCGCTCCACAGGAACTCAGCTTTTCTTCCAGTCGCTCATAGCCGCGATCAAGATGGTAGACACGGTTAATAACCGTCTCCCCCTCGGCTGCCAAGCCCGCAAGCACCATCGACACCGACGCACGCAGATCGGTTGCCATCACTTCGGCCCCCGACAGTTTCGCACTGCCGCGTACAATGGCCGAACGACCATGGACGTTGACGTCCGCACCCATACGGCTGAGTTCAGGCACATGCATGAAGCGGTTTTCAAAAATCGTCTCTGTGATCATGGATGCGCCATTGGCCACCGACATCAGCGCCATGAACTGCGCCTGCATATCGGTCGGGAAACCGGGATAAGGTTCAGTCATGACATCAACGCCGCGAAGGGTTGCGCGGTTGCCGCGAACCTTCATGCCATCGTCGGTTTCTTCAATTTCGACCCCGGCCTTGCGCATGGCATCCACCAGACTGTCGATCAGCTCAAGCCGCGTACCGGTCAGTTCAATATCGCCCCCGGTAATTGCCGCGGCAATCGCGTAGGTGCCGGTTTCGATCCGATCAGGTACCACCGAGTATTCCGCCCCATGCAGGCGCGGCTTGCCGGTGACTTTAAGCGTATCGGTGCCGATGCCTTCGATCTCCGCTCCCATCGCGACAAGGCAATGGGCGAGATCGGAAACTTCGGGTTCGCGGGCCGCATTGGCAATGGTGACAACACCATCGGCAAGGGATGCCGCCATCAGGGCATTTTCCGTCGCACCAACAGACACCTGCGGGAACAGGACATGCCCGCCCTTAAGGCCTTCTGGTGCGCGGGCTTCGATATAGCCCTCGGTCAGGTGGATTTCAGCCCCCATGGCTTCAAGTGCCTTAAGGTGCAGGTCAACCGGACGGTTGCCAATCGCACAACCACCAGGCAACGAAACGCGGGCAACACCGCAGCGTGCGACAATCGGCCCCAGAACCAGAACAGATGCGCGCATCTTGCGCACAAGATCATAAGGCGCGGTCGTGGAGATGATTTCCTTGGCGGTCATTTCCAGAACGCGGCCCGTATGCCCGCCATTGGGTGCATGACCATTTAGATGCAGTGCGACACCATGCTGGGCCAGCAAATTGGCCATCGACGTGATGTCAGCCAGATGCGGCAGGTTTGAGAGTGTCAGCGTCTCATCTGTCAAAAGGGCTGCTGCCATCAACGGCAGGGCCGCATTTTTGGCACCGCCAATAGCGATTTTACCCTGCAGCCGACGACCACCGGAAATCTTGATCTTGTCCATTCAATCCTCATTGTGCTGCGTCTTTGCGCGCAGCAAAACCGTGTCTTGGCGTATCACCGCCGAATATGTTGCCATGCCTTTATCACAGGCGCGGCAGCGTGACACCTTTTTGGCCCATATATTTTCCTGCGCGATCCGCATAGGAGGTATCGCATTCGCTTTCGGCTTTCAGGAAAATGAACTGGCACGCTCCTTCGTTGGCATAAATGCGGGCCGGAAGCGGTGTAGTATTTGAAAACTCCAATGTCACATGCCCTTCCCATTCCGGCTCAAGCGGGGTGACATTGACGATGATCCCACACCGCGCATAGGTCGATTTGCCAAGGCATATCACCAGTGTATCGCGCGGAATGCGGAAATATTCCACCGTACGCGCCAGGGCAAAACTGTTGGGCGGGATCACGCAACAATCGGTCTTGCGGTTAACAAACCCGTCATCGGAAAAATCCTTGGGATCAACAATCGCCGAGTCGACATTGGTAAAAATTTTAAACTCGTCGGCAACCCGGGCGTCATAGCCATAGGAACTAACCCCATAGGAAATCACACCATCCCGTTTGAAACCGTCAACAAACGGTTCAATCATGCCTTTTTCCTGCGCCATCTGGCGTATCCAGTGATCAGGTCTTACCGACATTTTGCCACCCTTGTTTGCTGTGAAGGTCCCTGCGCGACACTGCGCCATCCTGCGATATTCGTTTTACCCGCCACACAGCATGAAGATCAACCAAACGATGCCTGTGGCTGATGTCTAATTCTTCTCATCATCCGGTTGGGTACGGTCTTTTCCTGTCTTGTCCCCGGCATCCTGTCGTGAGCGCTTTTGCTGTTTACGCTTGGCCAGATTGGCGCGCAGGGCTTCGGCTTCGCGCTTTTGACGTTCCTCATTCACCGCCGGGCGGATGTCGGATTTCTTTGCAGTCATTAATGTGATCCGGTTTCCGGTTGATATGATCGGGAAGATGTCGGGACGTTATAAAACAGCAAGCGAAAAATTACAGCCGATCTTGACGAAAACAGGGCAAAAAGCTGCGATGTTTGAACATTCGAAAAACTTCGCCTATTTCGGGCTTGACCAAATACGGATCCGTGGCCTATAACCCGCCCGCACCGCAAAGGGCTTAGTGCTGCTGTAGCTCAGGGGTAGAGCACTCCCTTGGTAAGGGAGAGGCCGGGAGTTCAAATCTCCCCAGCAGCACCATTTGCCCGTTAAGCGACCCGCATAGGCTGCCGTAGCTCAGGGGTAGAGCACTCCCTTGGTAAGGGAGAGGTCGAGAGTTCAAATCTCTCCGGCAGCACCATTTTCCAAAAACAAATATTTGACAGATACGATAACGAAGACAGCAACGCTGTAACTGCGCGACGCGTGTATCGAGCGCTAGGTTTTGTCGTTTATCGTTTTAAAAGGAACCGAAGCGAAAACACCGTCGGGTCAACCCCGAGCGTTTTACGGCACAATATTGCCAGCAAAACCGGGTACCCAGCAACGGATATGGCCGCGACAACCACCCCGCCATACAAAGCCGCATGGTTCATCGCAACAAACAACCCTACCATCGTGATCGCAGCCCAGATACTCACAATCTTAGTCATCGCGCGGTGAATGCCGGTCATGTTCAGTAATGCCACGCTCGGCCCACAGGCTGCCTGAATACCATAGGCAATCAGCATCATGCGTAAGTATGGTACAGCGCGGCTATAGTCATCGCCAAACAAGGAAAGCAGCCACGGGGAAAAGATAAAGAACCCCAAACAGACCGGCACAGCAACAAGCATTGAAAATGCGGTTGCACGCGCGACAAGCGACTGTAGTTCCCATTTGTCATCCTTGGCCATGGCGCGCGCAAGAAACGGTGAAACAACTGAATTTACAGCCGTCAGCGCAAAAGCCACCAACATCGACAAACGAATAACAGCCCCAATTTCACCTGCATCAAAGGCAGAGAGTGTCACACCGGCAATAATAACCGGAGCCTGATTGAGCAAGGCGACGCCAAGTTTTGAAAACAGGACATTCAGCCCCAACTGCAACCACAGCCGAACATCCACCATTGCCGGATGGAAGCGGTCTTTCCATTTTATGTGGCCGCCTTGCACCACCAGAAACAGCGAGCCGAGAACACCAGCCCCAAGAGCCATCGCATAAGACATCACAATGGTCAAAAGCGAAAGTTCGTTCAAAACCCAGAAATACATCAGCAGCAGGCACAGCCCGAACACCAGTGGTCGAATGACGGCTTCGCTGACCACCGCACGCGACACGTTGGCGTCTGCCCGAATGGTTCCTTGCAGAACGACCATGATCACAGATAGGGGCAAACATGCGCCCGCCGCTACTCCGATATTTAAATCGTAGTTCCGGAACTTAATGAGGATGATTGCAAGGATAATTCCGCCCAGTGTCGACAATACGGTTGCGAACAGTAAAACAAACCGCTGCATACCGCTAACCAACTGGCCCTGACCGTCAGCGCGGTATTTCGGTAAAAACCTTACAATCGCGGTATCCATGCCAAACGTCGCGACAGGAGCAGCCGAGATAATCAACCCAAGTACGACACTGAAGAAGCCAAAAAGGTCTTTGCCGCCATAACGTGAGATGAACACGCTGGCCAGAAACATCATGCCCGCCGAGAACGCATTGGCGAACAGCACAAAAATGGCAGCAAATTTCAATTTCGTTTATCCGTAAAAGGACCGATACCACGCAACAAAATTGCCAATCCCGGTCTCGATTGAGGTTTCCGGTTTAAAGCCAACGGCATCAGTCAGGGCATCCACATCGGCATAAGTGGCCGGAACATCGCCATCCTGCATCGGCAGCATATTTTTCTCGGCCGTTTTGCCCAGCGCCTTCTCAAGTGTCTCGATCATATACATCAGCTCAACCGGGCTATTGTTGCCGATGTTAAACACGCGGTAGGGAGCCGAGCTGGTTGCCGGGTCCGGATTGCGCGGATTCCAGTTCGCATTTGGTTCCGCCACGGTCGAGATGCAACGATAGACACCTTCGACAATGTCATCGACATAGGTGAAGTCGCGGCGCATTTTACCCTGGTTGAACACGTTGATCGGTTTGCCTTCGAGAATGGCCTTGGTGAACAAGAAAAGCGCCATATCCGGACGGCCCCACGGACCATAGACGGTAAAGAACCGCAGACCGGTTGTCGGCAAGCTATATAGATGGCTATAGGTATGGGCCATCAGTTCATTTGCCTTTTTCGACGCGGCATACAGGCTGATCGGGTGATCGACATTGTGATGGACCGAGAACGGCATCTCAGTGTTCATGCCATAAACCGAACTGCTTGACGCATAGACAAGATGCTTCACACCGTTATGGCGGCATCCTTCGAGGATGTTGGTAAACCCGACAAGGTTGGCATCAATATAGGCATGCGGGTTTTCAATTGAATACCGCACACCAGCCTGAGCAGCCAGATTAACAACATAGGTCGGCTTTTCCGTTGCAAACAGGCCGGCAATACCGTCGCGGTCTTCAAGGTCCATACGGACAAACTTGAAACCCGGCTTGCCTTCAATCCGCGCCAAACGGGCTTCTTTAAGGTTCACGTCATAGTAGTCATTGACGTTATCAAGGCCAACAACAGTCGTCCCTTGCTCAAGCAGCTTCAGACAAAGGTGCGATCCAATAAAACCGGCAGCACCGGTAACCAGCACCTTTTCATGGGCGGGAATGGCAAAGTCGAGCATGTTCCTCGGTATTCCTGTCTGATGTGTTTATGAACGATAACTATCACGGCACTTTAAATTCGGTCATTCTGATAGCAGCAAGGCCCCCTTTTCGCAAGACACCAGAACCCCTCAATCTGGCCCGTAAATCATGCACAAGACAGAAAGATCATTATCTGCTATTCTTTTGAGATATGCAGTACACCGTTAAACTTAGAGTTTACAGTTTCATATGATTGCAACCGGTCAAACCATTGCCAACCCGAATGGCGGCGGAATGGGCGTAATCCTGAATGTTCAGGAGATCGCACGAACCGCTGACGGGCGCGTTTTGGCCGAGTACGAAGCTGTCGAAGTTACATCATCGGGTACAGAGCGTTCATCACCTTATGCAATTGCAGGCCAAGACAGTGACGCTGCGCGGACACGCATCGTTGATCCCCGCACCCTGACGGAAGCACAAGCCGTTGCGGGCGGTGTTAGCCGTGCGGAGTATCGCCAGGCGCGTGAAACCAGTGAAGAACAAGCCGGTCAAAATACGAACAGCAGCATTTCTGGTAATACAGACCTTGATCCGGCGGAAAAGGCCATTGTTGCACAGTTGCAATCGCGTGATTCCGCGGTCAAGCAAGAAGAAAAAGCCCATGCCGCCGCCGCGGGTCCTTATGGGTCTGCGCCACAATATGAATATCAGATTGGGCCAGATGGCAAAGCATATGCAATCGGCGGGCACGTTGATGTTAGTGTGTCAATGACCGGATCTGCGGCGGATCGTGATCGCGCACTGGCAACCTTGCAGAACGCAGCACTTGCCCCTAATGCACCGTCCGGTGCCGATATGGCGGCCTTCCGTCAGGCAAGCTTGCAACGTGCAACAGCGCAAGCCAGTGACGAATCGCCTAAACCGATAGAATCCATTGCGTCTAACAACGAAAACGGGAACGACGCGAGACAGGGCATCTCGATTTCTATTTGATTTTGGACCTCGCGAAGTCTGCTTCCGCTCCCCATATACTATGCAAAGCGCGACAGAACATCTACCCTTGAACATAATACCCTATTCAGTGGGATAGTTCAGAAAACCAGAAACTATCCTGCCGTTTGACAGGCCCCCCATTTTGTTGAATGCTGCGCGCGCGTCCGGGGGGGACGCTTGAACTAAACATTATAGATTTACGCGATTCCGTATCTTGGGTGCGGTCGCGTTTCTGACGCGGACGGACACATGTCCTAAGCTCGGACAAAAACGGGTACGGCACAAAAATGAACATCCTGCTAGCAGACGACCACGACCTCGTCAGAGACGGGATCACTTCCTTCCTTAAAACGGCGGCGCCGGAAGTTGAGGTATCACAAGCAAAAGATTTTGCCGAGGCACTTTCAGTTGTCGATGGGGAAACGCAAGTCGAGCTGACCATTCTTGATTTGAACATGCCAGGGATGAACGGCCTTTCAGGCTTGACCGTCATGCGCCAAAAGCACCCGGAAATTCCGGTTGTCATTCTGTCTGGATCAGTTAAGCGCAGTGACGTTTTGAACGCGCTCGAACATGGTGCCTCTGGCTATTTGCCAAAAACCTTGTCGGGAAAATCACTGATCAATGCATTGCGTTTGATCATGTCAGGTGAAAAATATATTCCATCAGCTTTGCTTGAAGATGACGGCACGAAAATGCGTCCTGGCGAGATTGATCTGGATGGCCTGTCACCTGACAACCCTTTACGCCAGTTGACCAATCGCGAACGCGAAGTTCTTGCTCTGCTGACCAAAGGCTTATCGAACAAGGAAATAGCCAAGCAACTTACTGTGCGTGAAATCACCGTCAAAGTTCACCTGACGGGTATTTTCAAAAAGCTTGGTGCCGCCAACCGTACACAGGCTGTTAAAATTGCCATGCAGCTCGGTTGGGAAGCCTGACCTGAGCGCACAGCAAACTACTATAATAACAACAAAGCCCGGCAATTTTGCCGGGCTTTGTTGTTATTATAGTTCGCCATCTTCTTTACGCCCCAACGGTTTTCTATTCACCGTAAACTTCTGCAAGCTCATCAAGAATGCCAAGAAGCTCTTGAAGATCAAGGGGTTTTGGCATCACCATGACAGGTGCATCCGCACCATCATCATCATCAACCGGTCGCTCAGCATCCCCGGGGTGCCCGGTCATAACAATAACCGGCATGCCCGGGTTTCTGGCACGCAGGGCTTTGACAAGACTGTTGCCATCCATATGCGGCATGCGAATATCGGTGATCAGAATGGTCGGCGGCATAACCCCGGCAATGGCCAATGCGTCCTCACCGTTCGTTGCGGCTGAAACCGAATATCCTTGTGCTTCCAGATAAGCAGCAATGATTTCCATCGCATCAATTTCGTCATCAACGACCAGCACCCGGACAGCTTGACGCCCGGCACGATCAACGCAGTCACCATGTATTCGCGCACTTTTTGCCACCGGTTCGTCACTGTCCGCTTCGAGTTCCTTACCAATTTGGGCCACCGGCAAAGTCACCTCAAAACAGGCCCCGTCCCCTTCGTTACGCACATCAATCTTACCCCCCATCGCCTCGACGATGCCATAGCTGACCGACAACCCAAGCCCTGTTCCCTTACCAACGTCTTTGGTGGTGAAAAATGGATGGAACAGCAGATCAATGGCCGCCTCTGGGACACCACCACCATTGTCATTCACCGCGAGTTTCAGGAACTTTTCGTCTTGATCAATCATCGCACTGACACGGATTAATCCGCCAATGCTGTTGGCATCATCGTCATTCTCATTGATTGCATCACGCGCATTGGTCAGCATATTGACCAAAACCTGTTCGAGTTGCACCTGACGGCCATTAACCCGACACATCTGGGCAGGTGGCACCACATCAATCATGATGCCCGACAGGCGGCAATCATGCTCAATCATGTCCACAGCACGCCCCACGGCCTTCATGGGATCAAACGGGGCAAAGTCATCATCATCAGGTCGGCTATATATTTGCAAATGCTTGATGATTTCAGACATGCGTTCGGTCTGACCGCTGATCAAAGACAGGCGTTCTCGTTGAAAGGCCGGTTTTACAGCCTCAAGATCATATTGAAGCGCACAGGTATCGGCCGCCATGCGAATAACATTCAGCGGCTGGTTCATTTCATGGGCCACCGATGCCGCCATTTCACCCAGTGTCGCAAGTTTTGATGTCTGGACCAACTGACGTTCGACTTTGCGTTTTTCCGTCACGTCTTCGGCCAGCATCAACATTGCCGGTGCGCCTTCGTGGGTAAAGGCGATTGCAGATACTTCCAGTTCAACTGTTTCACCATCCGGGCGGTTGCACATGATGACAAAATCTGCCCGACCGCTGTAACCGTTGCGATAGCGTTCTATGTACTCTGACAGGATTTCACGGCTGGATGGATTAACCATCTCCATAAAGCTGCGACCAACAAGTTCGGTCGTATCCTCAGCCCCCAGGATCGTGAGTCCCTGCTGATTGATATAAGTAATCTCCTCACCGCTCAGGATTGAAATGAGCTCAGGGGCAAGTTCGACCAGCTTGCGATAGCGTTCTTCACTTTCCTTGAGTGCCCGTTCGGCACGCGAACGTTCAATGGCATACCGGATGGAACGTCGAATTGTCCGACCGTCTGGAAATTCCTTGGTAAGATAGTCTTCCGCACCGTGTTGCAGGGCCTCAAACGCCAGTTCTTCGTCCTTGTGACCGGTTAAAACAACCACCGGGGCGCTATTGGCACAGCTGCGCACGCGACGAATTGTCTCGACACCCGATGAGTCTGGTAAGGTCAGATCAAGCAAGACAACATCGAACCGCGCCCCCGGCCCATCGCCATTCAAAACAGCCATGGCCGAGGTAAGATCACTGCAATGTTCAATGTCAAACGGATCGCCAGTTTCATCCAGCAGCGTCCTGACAAGGAACGCATCCCCCGGGTTATCTTCGACCAAAAGAATTCGAAACCGTTGATCAGCCATCGCAGCAATTTCCACGTTTAAAATCATTTTTCCGTCAAAGCCTGAACATCGGAAAGTATCTGATTTTGCATGGTTCCAAGGATTCTAGCAATCCTGCACGTCAATCAGCAAACGACCTTTGATCTGACCTTTCAAAATCTTCTCACCCCACGGCACAACATCACGAAGCGCAACCTTCGTCGTTGCGGCATTTAGCTGATCGATAGGAAGCTCTTTCGCAAGCCGTTTCCACGCCCGAATTCGGGTTGCATAGGGACACATCACCGAATCAATGCCGATCAACCGCACCCCGCGCAACAGGAACGGGATCACAGTCCCCGGTAGGTCGGCTCCTCCAGCGAGACCACAGGCTGCAACAACACCGTGATACTTCATTTCTGAAAGAACATGCGCAAGGGTTGTGCTGCCAACACTGTCAATCGCCCCGATCCAGCGTTCGGCCAAAAGAGGCTTGCTGGTATCGGTCAACTCATTGCGATCAATAATTGTCGTCGCCCCCAATTCACGGAGGTAGGCGTGCGTTTCGGCGCGCCCGGTTGAGGCCGCGACCCGGTACTCCAAGGCCGACAAAATCGATACTGCAACCGAGCCAACCCCGCCAGCGGCACCCGTCACAAGAACTTCGCCATCCTGTTTTGGACTGATGCCCTGTTCTTCCAGTGCCATAACCGCAAGCATTGACGTAAACCCGGCCGTCCCGATGGACATCGCCTGTGCCGCATCGAGTCCTTCTGGTAGCGGGACAAGCCAGTCGGCCTTTACCCGCGCCATTTGACCATATCCGCCCCAATGGGCCTCACCAACGCGCCAACCGGTCAGGACGACCTCATCACCGGGCTTATACCGTGCATCACTTGACGAGACGACTTCACCGGAAAAATCGACACCCGGCACATGCGGATAGGTGCGCACCAATCGGCCAATGCCATTTAAAATCATGCCATCCTTGTAATTTAAGGTCGACCATTTGACCCGAACCAAGACATCACCATCCGGCAGGTCATCAGTTGTCAAATTACGGAATTCGGCTGTGACTTTCTTGTCGTTCTGATCCAAAACAAGTGCGTGGAATGCATCGCCCATGGAACTTCTCCCGATCATGATCTGTTAGGATCAAGAGTATTCGTGCGCAAAGCCAGCTGTCAAATGCGCCCTTGGTCGGATCAGTAAACACTTCGTCATTGCGACAGAACCGGAGAAACAGGCGCAAGATCCCCCTCACCGCTGCCCAGCAAAATCACAAGCACGACAGCCATCAAAAGAACAACCATATATAAAACGGTTCGACGTGATGTGTTTTCACCGGCATCAGCTTCAGGCACGACATCATGCTGGACCGGTGCCGGTAAGCTGCGATAGGAAAGCCATCCCAAAAGCGGCACAATCACAAGATCATCAAGCCACCCAAAGCCAATAATAACATCGGGCAACAGATCAACCGGACTGATCAAATAGACAAGTCCTGCCAGCAAAATAAGTTTGGATTTCAGGGGCACATCGCCACGCATCAATGTCCGCAGCAGATTGGGAACAATCATCCAGGCTGATATTTTCGCCATGAAAAGCCTTCTGTCCTAATCGATCAATCTCAGCTCCACGCGCATGATCGTGTCATGCCCTTGATCACGTGTCACTTATTTACGGCGGGCCATACATCGGCCATCAAATTTGACCAGCATCACCGATATTTGCATTCGAAATTCACAAGATATCAAACTGGCTACGAAGCGAGTGTATCAAAAACATCATCTGCCGGCGTCTGGCCAAGAATATTGGTCTGATGCCACAAGGCGTAAAACAACAGATGCCAGCATGCTGCACTTTCTTTCTTGCCGGGCGTGGTGAACAGCTTTTCCACCCGAACCGGATCGGCAATTTCAAGAACACCGGCCTGATGGGCAACCAGCGGGCCAAGTCGCTTGCCCTGCCCGGCAATCCATTCCCCAACCGGCACGGTAAATCCGCGTTTTTTGGCAAAGGGTTGCGCCATTGGCAAACACCGCTCCAGCCAGCTGCGCAACAGGAATTTACCCACACCTTTACGCACCTTAAGCCTGTCTGGCAGATGATATGCAAAGTCCGCCACCATTGGATCAAGGAACGGTGTCCGCCCCTCAAGGCCGTGTGCCATCAGCATGCGATCAAGCTTGATCAACAAATCATTTGGCAACCAGCCCGAACAGTCCACTGCCTGTGCCACCGCAAGACGCGAACGTTTCCCCCGGTTTTCGCGGCTTTCGGCTGCCGCAATGCCATCGCGCCAGCCTTCAAGAACTTTGGGGCGCAGAACATCAATCTTATCAAACGTGCCCTTGGATCGCATGACGCGCCCGCCCAGGAGTAAAGGCCGCATAACCGAACGATACCGGCCATACCCGCCAAACAGCTCATCGCCGCCTTCGCCAGACAGAACAACCTTGAAATCCCGCGCGGCCTCGGCTGCAAGCTTGTAGGTCGGCAGAATAGCATAGTCGGCCACCGGATCGTCCATCTTGACGGCAACTTCGGGCAAAAGCGTCCAGAAGTCGCGCTCGGAAAACATGACCTCAACGTGATTGGCATTGCAGGCCTTGGCGACCTCGCGGGCCAACTCGCGTTCATCATGAACGCTTGATGACTCAAATGCGGCGGTATAGGCCGTTACCGGACGTTCGTTCAAACGATGCATCATGCCCAGAAGCGATGCACTATCCACCCCACCTGACAGGAACATCGCATAATCAACGTCAGAACGTTGATGAAGTCGCACAGACTCTTCAAACACGCGGTCCCATTGGGTCAAGGCACCATCAAGACGCGCCCCAACAACACCCTTGTCCCCCAGAACCTGCCGGCGCCGACGTTCAACCACACGCCCGTTTTTCAGAACAAGCGTCTCGCCTGGCAACAGGCGCTTGATACCATCAAGGATCATGTCACTGCCGGTCGTGAATTGGACCTGAAGCAACTCCGCACGGGCATCTTCGCGCACAGTCCGGCCAACCAGTCCCGCCGCAACCAGCGCCTGCGCCTCGGACGCAAAGGCAAAGAATTCCGGCGTCTCAACGTAATATAGTTGCTTGATGCCAAATGGGTCACGGCACAGCACGACCTGATTTTCCATCGCATCATGAAGGGCAAAGGCATACATGCCGCGCAGCTGATCAAACCCATCTATACCATCACGGGCATAGAGGCGAAGGGCGGTTTCACTGTCTGAACGCGTTTTAAAGCCTGCTTCGCACAGGTTCTGGCGCAGCTCGACATAATTATAAATCTCGCCATTGGCGATAAGTGCGCTGCCATTTTCATGGAAAAGTGGTTGATCGCCAGTATCAAGATCAATGATCGCCAGCCGGGTCTGGATAAAGCCAACCGGACCTTTTACATATCGGCCATCACCATCCGGGCCGCGATGCCCCAGCGCATTGCGCAAGCGATCCAGAATTTCGGGATCAATGGTTTGCTTGTCTTTGGCAATAAATCCGGCAATTCCGCACATATCAGCACCTTAACTTCAAAAACGAACACTTCACAGGCGAGATGCTCTATCGCCAGTGCGTAGTTGCGGCTGACAAGTCCGCGGGACTTTGATTCTTTAGGTTTTCGCCCGCTCTGATCTTTAAACCCTTTCTGGACTGCCCGTCATCAGTCTCCCGCCATCAAATCTTGGGGATCGATAATTAGAGGATACGGAACTGCCATCGGTGCATTCGATATCTATGGTTACGCTCCGATCTGCACGAATCTCGTCGACGCCTGATAAATGCAGTATCCCCAATTTGGCATATGGTTCATTTGGCTCAACGAAGGCTTCTTACTCTTTATTCCAAAAAGGTTTGTGCTGACATTGCCACATTGCAGATGCTGAAAGGTATTCTGCCTTATATCCCTCAAGGTGTACCAATTTACCCAGTGAGAGTTGTTCAGCAGGAAAGATTTTACCACGTCCTGCAGCACCGACAATTATCTCCTGCCAGCGCTTCCAGTGTGGTGCTTTTGCCGACATGGCAAAACATGCTGCGGACAAGACGTAATGAGGAATCAATTTTTTTGCTGTCGCCCACCCAAACGCCTTCTTTCCATTAGAATTATAGAAGCTGCGTATTTTGATCGGCCATCGCCAAATACACGATATACGAAGGGATTGAGGATACGATCTATCAGCACCATTCGTTATCGCCAGCCGATTACCTTTTGATGATGAACGAACGAACATTTCCACAGCAAACCAATCCTGAACCCACGTATCGCAATCCATCCACAAATACACATCATATCCCGGAAACATTTGCGGGATAAAAGGGCGACACACACATGCTTTCAGGTAATTTTTTCCTTTGGTTTTCGCTTCGGGAATTCCAGCTGGCCATTCTGGACTAACAATTTGAGTAACATCAGGTCCTAGCTTCTCTTTCTGATCGGGCGTCAAACCCACATCCATGATGCAGATATCAACTTTACGGGACTCTGGAAAACTGCGAACCGACTGAACCATTTCGATCAATAGAGGAAAATAATTTTTATCCGCCCCCGAGACGATCGCTACTTTCATTTCGTCCACCTTCTCAACCCACAAGACTTCAAGACTTATGCCCAAACCGGCGGCCAACTGCGGCAACAACTTTCTCAACAGAAAGATCAGTCATCAAGCATTTCTGGGACTTCCAATCCACGCCAGCGGCGACAATGTCGTCATAGCTGCTGTCAGTACAAACATAGGCAGTGTCTGGGCCATAAGGAGCATAATTTTCCGGTCGAGATGGCCCGAAAAGTCCCAGCGTAAATGATCCAGATGCAGCAGCCATATGCATCAACCCAGAATCATTTCCAATATAAGCATCGACATTTTCCAGACATCCCTGAACCGTTAACAAGGTCTCGCTTCCAAAGATAACAGTTCTTCTATTTTCCGGGATAGTGTTGATAAGAGGTGCAGCCATGTCTTGTTCTCCCGGAGCACCCAAAACAAGTAAATGAGCATCTGGAAACAGACCATCCGCACAGGTCAACTGAGCAATCAGTTGCTCGAACAGCTCAACCGGCCACATTTTACCGCCCCAGTTTGCAGTAGGCCCGAACGCCAACACAGGCTGCCCCCTTTCCGTCGGAAGCAGTTCCTTTGCCCGTTTTCTATTTTCCGGTGAAAGCCAAATCTTTGGGAACAATGGTGTCTTAACACCAATCATGCGGGCCATTTGTTCAACACGGTGAACGCTGTCGTCATTCCCAGACAACACGACACGCTTCCAACCCGGCAAAACATACGCCGTCGCACTGCCGCGTAGATCAACGATCACGTCCCACCAGTTCAGCACCACCGATTTCCAAAGCTTCCACCAGTGCCCGCCGCGTTTTTGCTTTGGCATCTCAATAATGCGTTCAAGATTGGGGACGGCTTGGAATACTGGGGCTGCCACCGGACCACAGGCAACTGTAACCTTTATGCCCGGATAGGTTTCGACATAATGGCGTAAGACCGATGTCGACAGGACGGCGTCGCCCAAACGGTTTGACGTGATAAACAGCAGGCGCACAGCTTAAATTTTCTCCAGCTCACCGGCGACATGAATCCATTCGCGGCGGTCATTGCGTGCGGCTTCAGACTGAGTGGAAAAGAACGACCGGTCGGTCAGAAGCTGCCAGGTGATATTACCATAGGCCGCCTCATCGGGAACGATATACCCGGTTTTGCCATCTTCAACGCGGGTTTTGGCAATCCCGCCATAAGACACAACCGGGGTCGCCGCACCAAGTGCATCGACAATCCACTGACCGGCATAATCAGTGCCGTATTTTCCGTGATGCAAAAACGCCCGCGCATTGGCCACCGTTTCGGCCATATCGCCTTCGGGTTTTGGATGTAACACCCGAACACCCTTGTCAATCGCCGAACGCACCAGATCAACGATGTCGTCAGAGACCTGATCGTTTTCACCGGCCATCGCCATGAAAAGATCATAGGCATAGATTTCCAAAATCGCCTTGGGCGCCTTGGGCGCCACATAGGCTTCCCAAATGCGGACAATCTGGGCGATGCCGGTGGTGGTATTGGCAACCGTAACCGCCACTTCTTCACGCGATTCAAACGCCCAATGCATGTTTGAGGCCATGGTAAAGGCCGTGACCGCCCCCGGCTTGACCACAATCGGCTTTTTCACCAGATCGGTTTCAAAGCCTTTTTTCTGCGCGTCATCGGTAAGGACGATCTGCACTTCCTTGTCATGCAGAACCAGACGCAGATCATTGGCGTTCAATTTCGTCGGATCACCATCAAACCAAAGGATTGTTTTTGCATCCGCCGGAATCGAAGCGTGGCTTAACAATGCCGGATCGCGCCATGCAATTACCGTGTCAACCGCATCACCACCAAAGGGCGGCAATTCGGCATCAAGTTGTCGCCATGCAACACCGTGCATATCCTTGTCGATGCCACCATTTCGGCGCGCTTCGACCTTATGGCCACGGGCAACAAGGGCCTCGGCGAGCGCAATAAAGGCGCGCTGCGTGGTCCCTAGCGGGCGGGCTTCACGATCTTTGGGATCAAAGCCGATGGAATGATCAAGCATCAAGATTTTCATAACTTTGGTTCTATCTGCTCGGCAGCGTTTTATGAAGGGTTTTCTTACATCACACTCTGGCTTTCGTTCACGAGACAGGGCTTGCGAATTATGTGCAATTGCCCCACATTTCGGCCAAACCATTCCGACAAACCGGAGCCCATACATATGACCGAGACTTTTTACGCCCTTCTGCCGGATCGGGCCGTGATCCGGGTCAGCGGTCCTGACCGCGTCAGTTTTCTGCAAGGGCTGGTATCAAACAATATCGAAACCATCAGTGCCGAGAAATCCGGCTATGGAGCCTTACTGTCCCCGCAGGGGAAATTCCTGTTTGATTTCTTTGTCTATCAACAGGACGAAGACAGCCTTTTGATCGAATGCGAACGTGGTGAAGACGGCGCACGGGCCGCAGATCTTTTCAAAAAACTGCGCATGTATAAACTCCGTGCCAAGGTCGAACTGACCGATGTCACCGACAGCTATGACGTGGTTGCGGTGTTTGGCAAGAATGCGCTTTCGTCGCTTTCATTGCCCGACACCCCGGGCAGCACCGCAGGCTTTGCCAACGGGATCAAGGCGGTTGATCCGCGTTTGACCGCAATGGGCGCACGTGTGTTGCTGCCGAAAAATGGCTTGGCTGAAATGGCGGCCATCGGCGCCACCGAAAGCGATGTGGAAGCTTACCACCAATTGCGCGTGTCACTTGGTCTGCCCAATGGCAGCGAAGAACTTGAAATCGACAAAGCCATTCTGCTTGAAAACGGTTTTGAAGAGCTAAATGGCGTCGATTTCAAAAAGGGCTGTTTTATGGGGCAGGAACTGACCGCACGGACCAAATACCGCGGTCTGGTGCGCAAACGGTTGTTGCCCATCACAATCACCGGCACTGCCCCGGCCGCAGGAACCGCCATCATGAATGGCGACAAGGAAGCAGGCATCATCCGCTCCGTCCATGGCGATGGCGGGCTTGCTCTGATCCGTCTGGAACGTGTTTCTAAGGGCGATGAACTTCTGGCCGACGGCGCAAAAATTACCGTCAATATCCCCGATTGGGTGTCGTTACCAGAAAGCGCGGCGTAACCCGGTTTTAAACGCCAGATCAAACAAAGACAAAACACCGGCGGCAAGGTCATCTTGCCGCCGGTGTTGTTATTTAGGACGACTTGCGATCAAGGGCTGCCTGTGCGGCGGCCAAACGCGCAATCGGCACGCGATAGGGCGAACAGGATACGTAATCTAGTCCCTGCGCTTCGCAGAACGCGATAGAGGATGGATCCCCACCATGTTCACCACAGATGCCAAGCTTGATGTCGGGACGCGTTGCACGCCCGCGCTCAGCCGCAATGCTGACCAACTCACCAACCCCTTCCTGATCAAGTGACACAAACGGGTCTCCGGCAAATATTTCCTTGGAAATATAGGCATCCAGGAAACGCGACGCATCATCGCGCGACAAACCAAAGGTCGTCTGGGTCAAATCGTTGGTGCCAAAGCTGAAAAACTCGGCTTCTTCGGCGATTTCACCGGCTTTGAGGGCCGCACGCGGCAATTCGATCATCGTGCCGACAAGGAAAGTCAGCTTGGCCGATTTTTCGGCCTCGACTTCGGCAGCAACCTTGATGATCGCGGCTTTCAGGATTTCGAGTTCCTTTTTGCCAACGATCAGCGGGATCATGATTTCCGGGATCACCGGATTACCGCCATCCTTTGAAACCTCAATCGCGGCTTCAAAGATCGCACGCACCTGCATTTCATAGATTTCAGGATAGCTAATGCCAAGTCGGCACCCACGATGGCCCAGCATCGGGTTGGCTTCCGTCAGGTCAAGCAACCGACGGCGCACAATTGCCTCGGACACGCCTGCCGCATTGGCAACCTCGGCGATTTCCCCGTCGCCATGGGGCAGGAATTCATGCAAGGGCGGGTCAAGCAGTCGGATCGTGACCGGAAGCCCCTTCATGATGCGGAACAGGTCAATAAAGTCCTGCCGCTGATAGGGCAGAAGTTTATCAAGGGCGGTGCGACGCCCCTGTTCGGTCTCAGCCAAGATCATTTCGCGCATGGAAATGATCCGTGCCGGGTCAAAGAACATATGTTCTGTCCGGCAAAGACCAATACCCTCGGCGCCAAAACCACGTGCGGTTTGCGCGTCATCAGGGGTTTCGGCATTGGTGCGGACCTTAAGCCGGCGCACACCATCAGCCCATTCCATCAATTTGGAAAAATCACCCGAAAGATCGGGTTTGAGCGTAGCGACCTCGCCCAGCATGATTTCGCCGGTTGCCCCGTCAAGGGTAATAACATCCCCTTCCTTAAGGTTCACACCGCCCGCAATCATGGTTTTGTTGGCATAATCGATCTTGATCTGACCGGCACCACAGACACAGGGCGTACCCATGCCACGTGCCACCACGGCGGCGTGACTTGTCATCCCGCCACGGGACGTCAGGATACCTTCGGCGGCATGCATGCCCGCAATGTCTTCCGGGCTGGTTTCGATCCGCACCAGAATGACTTTCTGGCCCTTGTTATGCGCCCAATCCTCGGCAATTTCAGAGGAAAAGACAATCTGTCCGGATGCCGCCCCCGGGGATGCTGGAAGGCCCATGCCAATCACTTTACGTGTGGCTTCCGGATCAAGGGTCGGATGCAAAAGCTGATCAAGTTGGGCGGGATCAACACGGCGCAGGGCGTCTTCCTTGCTGATCACGCCATCACGGCACATTTCAACGGCGATGCGCAGGGCCGCCTTGGCCGTCCGTTTACCGGCACGGGTTTGCAGCATGTAAAGCTTGCCCGTCTCAACGGTAAACTCCATGTCCTGCATATCGCGGTAATGGGATTCCAGCTTGTCGCGGATATCGCAAAGCTCGGCAAAGACCTTGGGAAGCGCTTCTTCCATCGATGTCAAATCCGACCCGGATTCTTCGCGTTCGATTTTGGTCAGCGGTGCCGGTGTCCGAATGCCCGCAACCACGTCTTCGCCCTGCGCGTTGATCAGATACTCGCCGTAGAAACGATCTTCGCCGGTCGATGGATTGCGCGAGAAACACACACCTGTCGCACAATCATCGCCCATGTTGCCAAACACCATGGCCTGCACGTTAACTGCCGTGCCCCAGCTTGCCGGGATACTGTGCAGACGACGGTATGTATTGGCACGCGCATTCATCCAACTGCCAAACACCGCCCCAATCGCGCCCCAAAGCTGTTCACGCGGGTCTTGCGGGAACGGCTGACCAAGCTCGCTATCGACCTTTTTCTTGAAATCGCGGACGACCTCGGCCCAATCATCGGCACTCATTTCGGTATCAAGGGAATAACCCTTGTCTTCCTTATAGATCTCAAGGATTTCTTCGAAATGGTAATGCTCAACACCGAGCACCACATCGCCATACATCTGAATAAAGCGGCGGTAACTGTCATAGGCAAAACGACGATCACCCGACACAGATGCTAGGGCTTCGACCGTTTGATCATTGAGGCCAAGGTTCAAAACCGTATCCATCATGCCGGGCATGGATGCCCGCGCACCGGAACGAACAGATACCAAAAGGGGATCACTTGCGTCGCCAAACTTGCGCCCGACCAGCTTTTCAACTGCCGCCAGCGCCGTTTCGACTTCGGCATTCAGACCATCCGGGTAAGCACGGTCATTGTCATAAAACGCCGTGCAGACTTCGGTTGTAATGGTAAAGCCAGGCGGGACAGGAAGCCCAAGATTGCTCATCTCGGCAAGGTTTGCGCCCTTGCCACCCAGAAGTTCACGCATATCGGAACGGCCTTCGGCGTTACCGCCACCGAAACCGTAGACCCATTTGGTCATCTTGCCTTTTCCTCATCTGGTCAAGGCCCTTTGGCGGGCCTCCCCAGGATGGGGAAAGCCCTGTAACCCCGACCTATTTATGTTTCGATCTTTGAGAAGTCTGCAATATCATGCAAGGCAGTCCGAATTTGCGCCAGCAGCTTAAGCCGGTTGGCACGTTCGTCCGCCTTGTCGCTATTTACCGTGACCTGTTCAAAGAATGCATCGACCGGTTCACGCAACCGCGCAAATTCGGTCATTGCCGCGGCATAATCCTCGTTACGCAAAAGCGGCAAGGCGGTATGCCGGACATCGATGAGCGCCTGATACAGCTTGCGTTCTTCATCCACGCTCAGAAGATCCGCGGAAACGTCCGCGTCATAGGACGTATCGTCCTTTTTCTCTTCGATGCGCAGGATGTTGGACGCACGCTTGTAGCCAGCCATAAGGTTGACGCCGCTTTCGCCCGATACAAAATCGGAAAGCGCCTCAACACGGGCCAGCAGGCGGACAAGATCGTCCTCGCCATCAAGTGCAAACACGGCAGACACCAAATCATGGCGCACACCCTGTTCACGCAGATGGACTTTCAAACGGTCGGCAAAGAATGCCAAAAGATCATCCACCGCCGCATCACGACGAATGGCCGACGGGTACTGAGAAACAGCAAAGGCGAAGACGCGACGTAGCGGCAAACGCAAACCGTTTTCCAGAACCAGACGAATAACACCCAATGCCGCACGACGCAGCGCAAACGGATCTTTTGACCCGGTCGGCTTTTCATCAACCGTGAAGAACCCGGCAAGGGTATCAAGCTTCTCAGCCAAGGCAAAAGCAACCGAAACCGGTGCTGTCGGACACATATCCGATGGCCCCGCCGGGGCATAATGCTCGGCAATGGCATTGGCGACTTCCGGGGCTTCGCCGTCATTTTCGGCGTAATATTTCCCCATCAGTCCCTGAAGTTCGGTGAATTCAAACACCATCTGCGACACCAGATCGGCCTTGCCGATTTCAGCAGCGCGGTCGGCCAGTTTGACATCACAACCCGGAATATCAGCCGACAGCTCACGTGCCAGCCCACGCAGGCGCAAGACGCGCTCGGAAAGCGATCCCAGCTTGGCGTGGAAGACGATGCTGTCAAGTTTCGGCAGACGCGATTGCAGCGTCACTTTCCGATCCTGATCCCAGAAGAATTTGGCATCATGCAGGCGGGCGCGCAAAACGCGTTCGTTCCCGGCAATGATTTTGGCGTTGTTGTCCGCTGTTACCATGTTGGAAATGGTGATAAAGCGCGCGGCAAGTTTGCCGTTTTTGTCTTCGACGACAAAGTATTTCTGATGTTCACGCATCGAGGTTTCAAGAACCTCACGCGGGATATCCATGAACAGGTCATCGACCTTGCCCATCACCGGAACCGGCCATTCAACCAGACCACAGACTTCTTCGAGAAGACCGTTATCTTCCAAAAGGTCAAAGCCCTCGGATGTGGCAAGCTTTTTAGCACCGTCAAGGATGACCTGCTTGCGCTCTTCACGGTCAAGCATGACCATGGCAGCGCGCAGTTTTTCCTTATATTCGGTGGCATTGGCGACGGCAAAGATGGCAGGGGCAAGGAACCGATGGCCGCGGGTGGTATCACCTGCGGTGACGGGACCGTATGATGCCGGGATCACCTTGCCATCAAACAGGCACAGAATGCTGTCGAGTTGACGCACCCAGCGGACTTTCTGATCGGCCCAGCGCATCGATTTTGGCCACGGCAGTTTGACCATGGCATCTTCGACGATGTCCTTGATGACCTCAGCACTCGCACGGCCTTTCTGTTCGACAATCGCAAACAGGAAGGTGCCCTTGGGCATGTCACGCTTTTCACACTGATCAAGGGTCACACCGTTCCCGGTCAGGAAACCGCTGATCGCCTTTTCAGGTGCATCGGCACGCGGACCACGGCGTTCTTCGCGAAGGTCGGGCTGTTTTTCCGGCAAACCATCAATGATCAGGGTCAAGCGGCGCGGGGTGACCAGCGTTTCGACAGTCTCAAACGCAAGATCGGCGGCCTTAAGGCCATCGGTGACCAGCTTTGAAAGGTCAGCAGTCGCGCGGGCCTGCATGCGGGCCGGGATTTCTTCGGAAAACAGTTCAAGCAGCAATTCGGCCATAACTTATGCCTCCTCTTTCAGATGGCCGCGTGATCGCAGCCACGCCTCACAGCAGGATTTCGACATGTCACGAACACGGCCGATATAGGCCGCACGTTCGGTCACGGAAATCACACCGCGCGCATCAAGAAGATTAAAGATATGGCTGGCTTTCATTGCCTGCTCATAGGCAGGCAATGCCAGACCACGTTCGATATTAACGCCACACTCGGCCTGTGCATCCTTGAAGTGCTGGAACAACATATCGGTGTTCGCGACTTCAAAGTTATAGGTCGATTGTTCGATTTCATTTTGCAGGAACACGTCGCCATAGCTGACACCCTGACCATTGTAATCAAGGTCATAGACGTTCTCGACACCCTGAATATACATCGCCAGACGTTCCAGACCATAGGTCAGCTCAACCGGGACCGGGTTACATTCATAACCGCCGACCTGCTGGAAATAGGTGAACTGGGTGACTTCCATGCCATCAAGCCAGACTTCCCAGCCAAGACCCCATGCACCAAGGGTCGGGCTTTCCCAGTCATCCTCGACAAAGCGGATGTCATGGGCCATCGGGTCGATGCCCAGATGCTTGAGCGAGCCAAGATACAATTCCTGCGAATTGCCCGGCGACGGCTTCATGATCACCTGAAACTGGTAATAGTGCTGCAAGCGGTTCGGGTTTTCCCCATACCGACCATCGGTTGGACGACGCGATGGCTGCACATAGGCCGCGTTCCAGCTTTCCGGTCCAAGCGCGCGCAAGGTTGTCGCGGTGTGGAAGGTACCGGCACCGACTTCCAAGTCATAAGGCTGAAGGATGACACATCCCTTATCGGCCCAATAGCTTTGCAGTCGAAGAATGATTTCCTGGAATGAAGGGGGACGTTGCGACCCGTCGAGCGCCATTGCGCAAACTCACTATTACTGTTGCCTATAAATTAGAGCGGCAAGCTACCGCCCTGCCCCCTCGCGGTCAAGAAGGCAAAAGCCCTGAGGTGCACCGAATTTGCAACCCTTGCATCACTGCTCGTCACAAAATACTGCGCCGCAACATCATAGATCAGCGATCTGGTGCGGGTTTTCAAATGAAATCTGCCCATGTTGACACAAAGTCGAAGACAGGCCGTTGGGGTTCTGTCGCTTCCGCTGGACAGTTCGAAGCTTAGCCCTAGCAGCGATGGGCATCGCCTTCGGCGTGGTAAACGCCGCACTCGGGGCATTTTTCCATTTCCTGCGCCACGGTCTTTGGCTGGCTTTTCTTCTTATGGCGGGTCTGCTTTGGCTGTTCGTTTTCTGAAACCTGCTTGAAACGGTTAAACAGCTTAAAGCCCTGCCAGACGACGACAATGACCAGAGCGGTAAAAATGATTTTCGAAAAGCTGAGCATATCCGTTCCCAAAGCGCATTTATTCCTGCGCCACAGCGCAACCAAGCGGTTCTTATATTAAACTCTCATCGATTTAGAAACCGGGCAATGGCAAAGGATTGCGCAAAATTTGTTCTGCGTGCGGTAAAAAGGCCCCTGCGGCGTCATGCAAAACAAGTCCGCGACGCAGCGTAAGCGGCGATGCCACCCCTTTGCGGGCTGAAACAATCACGCGCAGTGGTGCCTCGGAATTATCTTTGCTCCAGATCGGATACACCGTCACATCCCCGGCTTTGCCATGCAACAAACCAATGATGCGATCCAAATGATCTGCGCGGTGCACCAACGTAATCCGCCCTTTTGGACGCAGCATTTTCAAACAGAACCCTATCCAGTCTTTGAGACTGGTGTGGCCTTCCTGATGGGCCGTTGCACGGCTGTCATTGGGCGAGCGCGTGCCACCGGGATAGTAGGGCGGATTTGAAATCACCTGATCAAAACCATGTGCCTGTAAAGGCAACTTTGGATCATTGATATCGCCATGAACCGGGGTCACGCGCCCAACCAGATCATTTTCAACCACGTTGCGACAATAAAGCGCATAGAGGTCATCCTGCAGTTCAACACCGGTCACAACCGCATCCTCAAGTCGATGCGCGACACACAACCCGGCCGAACCAACCGCCGCCCCGACATCAAGAATTTTTTGATCGCGTCTGGAATTAATCGCGACCGCAGCCGCCAGAAACACCGCATCCACCGCCACCCGATAACCATCGACCGGTTGTTTAAGCGTTACCGACCCGCCCAGAAGAAAATCATGACTGATCCGGTCTTCGGGAAAGTCGGGCACATCACATGTCGCACCTGCGTTTGTCATCAATCGCCTTTATTTGCGCCACCAGTGTCACGCACCCCACCCTGCCCAGCAATATGGGTTTTGGTGAAGTCCCGATACCCAGCATCACTTACCAGCATCACTTGCCAGCATTACTCGGACGTCAGTTCGTCCTTTTTATCCTGTGCTGCGTTATGCGCATCAAGCTCGCGTCTGGCAATATCAAGAATGTATTTCGCGCGACTTTCCTGTTCGCCGTCAACCATCAAGCGCCGTTGCAGCGCCCCGATAGATCCTTCGATGATGCTGGCGTGATAGTCAAAGATGTGGCTTGAAATTCCTTCATCCGCCAACACCGATTGCGCCCAGCTCAGCTCAATCGGATCGTTGCTGCGAAACAGTTCGATCATATGGCGGTTCCCCTTAAATCGTTTGCTCGGTGTGTTACCTTGACCGGATCGTTTCAGATCCAGTGTTGAAATTATACGTACATTAATGTGGGGAGCCTGTGCAGCCGTTTTCAGAAAATGCCCTTAATTCCGCAATTTATCTAGGCTCATGACCCTGTGCACCACAGCATTTGTCCCCTTGACCGGTATGCCCTTGGCTATCTATGTTGAGGCCGCCTGATGTTATTTGCAATCTTCGCTAAATGCAGGCCGCGAAGATGCCATTGGAAAGTCGGAATACAGCGTGACCAATACCGCACCGCAGACAAAGCCTCAGCCGAGCCTTGATTCACTGGTTAACCTTGTTGACGCCGACATGAAGCGTGTCAATCAGGTCATCATCGACAATATGCACAGCGAAGTCGCCCTGATCCCGCAACTGGCATCACATCTGGTTGCGGCCGGTGGCAAACGCATGCGTCCGATGCTGACACTGGCATCGGCCCGGCTTTGCGGTTACGGCGATGGTCCCGATGCGGTTGACCTTGCCGCCTGTGTTGAGTTTATCCACACCGCAACCCTTCTGCATGATGATGTGGTTGACGAAAGTCAGCTCCGCCGCGGACAGGCATCAGCCAATGCCCTTTTTGGCAACGAAGCAAGCGTTCTCGTCGGTGATTTCCTGTTTGCGCGCGCCTTTGTCGTGATGGTCAAAACCGGATCGCTGCGTGTTCTTGATATTCTGGCACAGGCATCGGCCGTCATTGCCGAAGGCGAAGTCTTACAGCTGGCGACCGCCAATGACATGGGGACGAGCGAAGAGGCCTATCTTGAAGTTATCACGGCCAAAACCGCCGCCTTGTTTGGCGCAGCATCGCAAATCGGTGCGGTCATTGCCAAACGGTCGACCGAGGATGAAGAAGCCCTGCGACTTTATGGCATCTATCTGGGCACTGCATTCCAGTTGATTGACGATGTTCTCGATTATTCTGCCCATCAGGCCACGCTTGGCAAAACCGTCGGCGATGATTTCCGTGACGGTAAGGTCACACTTCCGGTGATCATTTCCTTTGCCAAGGGCGACGAAGATGAAAAAGCATTCTGGCGTCGCTGCATGGAAGATCAGAATTTTGAAGACGGCGATCTTGATCGTGCACAAACGCTGATCCGCAAACATGACGCACTTACGGCATCAATGGATCGGGCCCGCGACTATGGTCAGATGGCAATTGATACGCTGACGCGCTTTGACGATGGTCCGATCAAGGATTCGATGATCGAAGCGGTCGAGTTCTGTATTTCCCGCCCCTACTGATACCACCTATCGACAAACACCCCATATTGCTTGGCGATGTTGGGCAACGATGTCACAAAAATATCTTGCGTCACTTGCCAGAAACCATTATCACCCGGCTTCGCAGAATGACGGAGCGTAGCTCAGCCTGGTAGAGCACTGTCTTCGGGAGGCAGGGGTCGGAGGTTCGAATCCTCTCGCTCCGACCATTATTGATAGAAATATCAAGATATTACGCCCTAGCAGAAATGCTGGGGCGTTTTTCGTTGGCACGCAGAAACTAGCCCCCTGAAAACACCAAGAAAATGATTACGAGCCATGGCCATAACCCGTTGGTTCCTCAGCCTAGGCGTTACTCTTCAAATCTCACACCATATTTTTCAAGCAAGACGTTCTCTTTCTCGCCCTTCATCGACAAGCGTCCCTCATTCCAGATTCTTATAAGTTGCTGTCTTTTTTCCGGTGGAATTTTCTTTGAGAAGATCGCTCTTTCAACCAGTTTCCTTTCCAAGCCCGGGCGTACAATCTTCAGATCATCATTCATGTCCAGCCGATTCAAGACATACTGAAGAACCAGTTCGTTATCGGCATAAAGATCGACCCGGTTTTCTTTAATCATGGTGAAAATCCGGTCCACCACATCATCGTAGCCAGAGATCACTTCGATGAAATCCGCATTTCTTGGATCATCAATATATTTTTGATACTCGAGGCTTGCCGAGCTGTAATCCCAGCCCGGCCCCGTTGCAATGCGCCTGCCGTTCATCGACTGAATGCCGTTATAGCGCCACGGATCATCTTGCCTGACAACAAAGGCGGTTATATAGGCAAACGTCTTTTCCTCGGCATACACGAACCCGGTATCCTTGGGCCCTGAAAACACGTATTCGGGCAGCATGTCACAAAGACCATCTTCGACCATGCTAAGCCCCCGTGCGAGAGGGACTTCGTAATATTCCAGTGTGTAGCCATGTGAGGTGTATATTTGATCGAGCATATCAATGATAACGCCGCGCTCAGGAGCATCTTCCGAGGGAAAGATCGTCATCGGCGCCCATTGATCATAGCAAACCTTCAAAGTCGCCGCCTGACTGATGTTGGCCACCATGGTTGCCGTCAAAAGAAGCGTAAGGACGAATAGACGGTGCATTTTCTTACCTTTCGACACGGTCGCGACCTTTCTCTTTGGCCCCATAAAGTTTCAGATCGGCGCGCTTGAACAGCTCGTCAATGGAGTTGTCTTTTGCCTCGGAAGAGGTAACGCCAAAACTTACAGTGTAGGTGATTGTTTTACCGTCCACCTCCAAAGTTGCTGAACCAATGGCCTTTCGCAGTTTATCGGCAAGACGGCTGGCGTGATCTATCCCCATGTCCGGGAGAAATATTGCAAACTCTTCTCCGCCCAGCCGCCCAAAAAGGTCCGACTTTCCGAGGAAACGTTGAATGGTATGCGCAAAATGAATGAGAACCTTGTCCCCGATAAAATGGCCATAGGTATCGTTGACCGTCTTAAAGTGATCCAGATCCATCAGGATAAAGGATGAAGGCGACTTTTGGCGCTGCGATAACGTGAACAAATGCCGTGCTGTCTCAAAGAAATTTCCACGGTTTAACGCCCCCGTTAAAGAATCATTCGCTGCCAGATCTTTGAGCTTTTCATTCAGGATCTGGAGTTCTTCTGTACGCTTTGCAACAGCATCCTCAAGCCAGTTACGCTTGGCTTGCTCGTCTTCCAATAATTGCGCGCGCCCCTTCTCCATGGCAGAGAGCATATTATTCATATGATCCTGAAGCTTACTGATCTCGTTGTTTTCAGTGATGGAAAGATTGATCCGTTTGCTGAAGTCTTGGCTCAGTTGAACCTCATCGACTTGCGACATGAGCTCTTTTAACGGACGGGCTAGAAAACGATCGAAAGCCCAGACAAACAGCCAAAATAAAACAGACAGCTTTATGATTGCGGTAATCGCAATCAAGGCAAAGCCAAACAAAACACGGTTCAAAACGACTTCTGAAGATGAATAAAGTGTCAGCGCCCCTAACGTTATTTTTTTGTCGTTCAGCTCCCAGGCTAAGTCTGACTTTTTATCAAAGACTGATAATGGGGCTGCCCCTTCCGTGTAGGACCTTTTTGAAATGATCTTTTCTTCGTGTTTGTCGAAAATATCGACACCCACGATTATTGGCATTTTAAGCAACCCCTCGACGAGGGCATCCATCTGCTTTTGATTGTACTGCCACATACTCGTCGCGATTGGGTTCCGGACGGTCTGCTCGAGCTGTTCTAATTCACTTAAAATTGAATCCTGCGTCTTAATATATTCAGTCAGGAACTGAACACTTGTGACCAGAAAGGTTACGCCCAAATAGATCGAAAAAGTAACCCGCATCACTTTTTGGGATAGGTTTTTAGGACGAAGATATTTGATGAACATTCAAACCAACACTTCCCGATAAACTTCAATTCAGAGCTTATTTAACCATCGTCAGAACATTTTGACCGCTGATATGTTGGGATCGTTCCTGATAATCGAGGCTCCATATTATATATGGTTGATGTTAAGCGGCTTGTTGCCGATGCGCCAGTCGTCGTTCTCTAAATGTCTTTTTTGATCCATTGTTTTTATTTAAGGAACAATGAGGTTGGTTCAAGACAGCCCGTTGCAGGGTGTTTTCCAACAACCAAAACCATGGGCATCTCAGATACCCTCGTTGTCTGAGGTCGCGAAACAGACACCGAATTCAGGGCCTTTTGCGCCAACACTATCGGCAAACCTAAGCCTGCAGGTGATTTAAGCTCAACCTTGGGCAACTCGGTGCTGAACGCCTCCAATCACGCAAATATTTCCCTGAAAACAGCCCGATTATGCTTGATCCGCGCTGAAAGAAAGGCTAAACCTCCCGCCACTGACGGAGCGTAGCTCAGCCTGGTAGAGCACTGTCTTCGGGAGGCAGGGGTCGGAGGTTCGAATCCTCTCGCTCCGACCATCAGTCGGGCGGTCTTTTTTTAAAGGACCGCCCGTTTTCATTTCAGGCCTCTGACGTCAGGGCAACGTCACGTTGCGCCAACTACAAAATCAGGCTCCCCCCACGGCCCGAATAATGTTGCAGCTGCAAAACCAGATGCCCGCGCACAGCCCCTGAAAATCGTCATCACACGATAAATCAAAACACCCCGCACCATACATTCAGAGTTCAACACCATACAAAAGGCGAATCGTCGCAGAGCAATTTTGCTAAGCGACGAATATAACGTGTCTTTTAAGGATAGGGTCGCACCAAAGCCTAAATGTCTGTAAAAATACGTATTCCCGTGCGTAAATCCTGCTTTTGAAGCTGGATGCAAGTTATTTTTCACGCATCCGCGAAGATATTTTCTTGCGCAAAGAGCGAAACAAACTTGCCCATACTTGCGAATTACGCTTATGCTCGGCCTCGCAACATGAAAATCGGCGGAAACCCGCAGCAATAATAATAGCAAAACGCGGTTGTCCGCCTCACGTGGTATTACCAATTTCGGACTTCTTAGGGAGGAAGACGGATGAGCTTTTCTAAACTGTTTAAGTCGGCAACTTGTGTCGCAGTTCTCGCAGCGGCAGCATTTTCTGCGGCCCCTTCTGATGCAAATGCTCAGGAACGCGTTCGCTGGAAAATGGGGTCAACCTATCCAGGCAGCCTGACCCAGCTTGGGACGCTGGGCAAGCGCGTCGATGAAAAAATCGACGCCGTTTCCGGTGGCAACATCAACATTAAATTCTATGAACCGGGCGCACTTGTACCTGCACTCGAAGTTTTTGATGCTGTTTCAACCGGCTCGATTGATGCGGCCTTCTCAACCCCGGGATATTGGGCTGGTAAAGTCCCTGCCCTTCAGCTGTTCGGTGCTGTTCCGTTCGGCCCGCAGGCAGGTGAATATCTGGCATGGGTTAAGTTTGGCGGCGGTCAGGAAATCTTTGACAAGCTGTATGCCGAACATGGCATCAAGTCGCTGTTCTGTGGCCTGATCGCTCCGGAAGCTTCTGGCTGGTTCTCCAAGGAAATCAACTCGCCTGATGACCTTAAGGGTCTGAAGATGCGCTTCTTTGGCCTTGGCGCAAAAGTCATGGAAAAACTAGGTGTATCGACCCAGCTTCTTTCGGCTGGCGACATCTACCCTGCGCTTGAGCTCGGTACAATTGATGCGACCGAATTCTCCATGCCGGCGATCGATCTGAAACTTGGCTTCTATCAGGTCGCCAAATATTACTATTTCCCGGGTTGGCATCAGCAGTCGACCTTCTTTGATCTGATGATGAACAAAGAAAAATGGGATGCACTTTCCGACACCCAGCAGGCACAGATCGAAACTGTCTGTAACGACAACCTTGCTTATGGTTTCGCAGAAGGCGAAGCGATCCAGTTCGCAGCCCTGAAAGAACTTCAGGAAAAAGGCGTGAACATCAAAAAATGGTCGCCGGAAATGCTCGATGCGATGCGTGGTGCATGGGAAGAAGTGGCTGGCGAACTTTCGAGTGAAGATGCAGCCTTCAAGGATGCATACGAAAGCCTGCAGTCCTTCCGTGCAGATTACAAAATCTGGAAAGACATCGGGTATCTCGATTAATCCAAACGGTCTGAAAGGCTGCTTACGCAGTCTATAAAAACAAGTCACGGCAAGGCCGGGTCCGCGTGCCCCGGCCTTGACCGCGAAAGAGAAGACCCGGGAGTCTCCTATGGAAGCGCTACTAAAAATTAGTGACTGCATTGACGCCATCGTTTCCCGTATCGGGAAGTGGGCATCCTTGCTGGCGATCCCGCTGATGCTGACGATCATTTATGATGTGATCCAGCGTAAATTTGGCGGTCAGGGATCGATCAAGTTGCAGGAACTCGAATGGCACCTGCACACTGCTCTGTTCATGCTGTGTTTTGGTTTTGGTTATATTCGCGACTCTCATGTCCGTATCGAACTGATCCGTGACAATTTGCGTCCGCGCACCCGCGCCATTGTCGAAATGATCGGCGGCCTTATCTGTGTCCTGCCGTTCTGTGCCTTGGTGCTTTATTTCGGTTTTGATTTTGTCGCTCGCTCCTTTGAAAACCACGAGGTGTCGGCGTCGACAACCGGCTTGACCCATCGCTGGATCATCAAATCGACAATCCCCATCGGCTTTGGGCTTCTCGCGATGGCGGGGCTTTCGATATTTATGAAATGCTTCGTCTTTGTCTTTGGACCGACCAACCTGCATAAACGTGCGGGCTATTATGTCGGGACCCACCACGCAGACCTTGGCGACGTCGCCAAGCTCAAAGACTAAGCCGGACAGGGATAACCCAAATGGATAACTTTTATATCGAAGACTGGTTTCCGCTGTTCATGTTTGCCTGTATCGGCATCTTTGTGTTCACGGGTCTTCCGGTTGCATTCGTCATTTCAGGCATCGGGATTGCCTTTGGCTTCCTTGGCATGGCCTATGACGTTTTCTCCTTTATTGAATTCTTCAACATCGTTTCGCGCATCTGGGGTGGCATCGCCGAAAATATGGTGATGGTTGCCGTTCCCATGTTCATTTTCATGGGAACGATGCTTGAGAAAAGCGGTGTCGCCGAAGATCTGCTTGAATGCCTGAACATGCTGCTACGCAAGGTTCCGGGCGGCTTGGCACTTTCGGTTACTCTGATGGGCACCATTATGGCCGCAACTACGGGCATTATCGGTGCATCTGTGGTGATGATGACGCTTCTGGCCTTGCCGGTCATGTTGCGCCGCAATTATGACCCGTCGCTTGCGACCGGGACAATTGCCGCCTCTGGTACCCTTGGCATCCTGATACCGCCGTCCATCATGCTGGTTCTGATGTCAGACCTTCTGTCGATTTCAGTCGGAAATCTGTTCCTAGCATCGATCATTCCCGGTCTACTTCTGGCAAGTTTGTACACGGTTTATATCTTTATCCGCTGTCAGATAAACCCGTCACTGGCCCCGCCGCTTCCAGAAGGCGAAGCCGTCCACGGCAAAGACCTTGTGATGATGATGCTGCGAAGCTTCCTTCCGCCGGTCTTCCTGATTGTTCTGGTCCTTGGATCAATCTTTGCAGGCTTCGCCACCCCGACCGAGGCCGCTGGCGTTGGTGCGGTTGGCGCAACGTTCCTTGCATTGGTTAAAGGACGGCTGAAATGGCCGGTCCTTAAGGATGTCTGCGAACGTTCGGCTCTGACCGGGGCAATGCTGTTCTTCCTGTTTGCTGGTGCTACCGTATTTTCATACGTGTTCCGTTCGCTTGGTGGCGATGATCTTGTCATTGATCTGGTTGAACAGGCAGGCTTCGGGCCATGGGGCATCTTGCTGTTGCTGATGCTGATCGTGTTTATTCTTGGCTTCTTCTTTGACTGGGTTGAGATTACGCTGATTGTTCTGCCGATCTTTGCACCCGTGATCGCACAGCTTGATTTTGGTCATCATCTTGATGTTGCCGGATTGGGCGCAACCGAGACGCAGGTTCTGACCTGGTTTGCGGTCCTTGTGGCGGTAAACTTGCAAACAAGCTTCTTAACCCCGCCGTTCGGGTTCGCCCTGTTTTATCTTAAGGGCGTTGCACCAAAATCGATCTCCATTCAGCAGATATACAAAGGCATCATTCCCTTTGTGCTGTTGCAGGTTATCGGCTTGATCCTGGTGATGGCGTTCCCGGAAATTGCCTTGTGGATGCCAAACACCCTGCTTGAGTAGGCATCGGCACAACCACTGACTTTCCCAAAAGGCGCTGTTTTTAAACGGCGCCTTTTTCATTTTGCCAACGCCCCCGTCAATTGACGACTTAAACTCCAGTCACAAAAAAACCGCCCGAAAGCATATTGCTTAACTTGGCGGTTTCCTGTGACGGTCATATGATTGATGGCAACGGCGACCGACTTGCGCGGTTGTTACTGATGCATCGCCCGTTCACTGGGCAATTGCAGCATCCTACCCATCAGGTAATCGACGTCATCGGAATCAAATTCGACACCCAGATCACCGTATTGGGTCAAAACCCGTTCGATCATGCGCCGTGAATAACGTTCTTTATCCTGCTCCCCACCATCAAAGGTGGTTTCGCGGGCAACTTCCATCGCGGCACGGACACCCGGGAAGAAATGTTCTGGCAGGTCAGCCTTATTATAGATCGCCTCAAGCCCGAAAGGCCCGCTGTCATGGATCAGAATGCGGGTATTGATCAACGATACACCGGCACGCCGTGCCAAGGCCGCCTCAAAGAATGATACATCGCCCATGCAAAGCGCACGCAGGATCAACCCACTTGTCAGACGATTGTTGGCATAGAGATGTTCGACCAGCAGTTCGACGTCGCGGTCTTCCGCCCCCTCGCCCAGAAGGCCAATGGTGGCACTTTCCTGCGACTGGGTCATCACCGCATTGACGATGCCCTCGGGGATGTGACCGCGTGAAATAAGTTCTGCGCGCATCCGATCAGACACCAGCGTCACCAAACGTTCGGCAATCGTGATCGGCAAATGATTGCGTTCAATCATTGGTTTTTGGATGCGTTCGTTTTCACCGAACTCTTCGACAACTTTCTGCAACGATACTTCACTGATCTCGGCACCGGCGTTCGAAACCAGATCAACCATCACATCTTCATGGCCAATATCAACAAGAGTCGCTGAAACGATTTCCGACACATGGGCGCGCGACGCAATGGCGCGCTGCTTTTCCACGCTGTCGGTATTATCGCCAATGATATCGACAAGGTCGTCATCATTGAGAACTTCGGAAAACTTCAGGATCGGCAGGGCAACTTCATCAACATCGCGCGCCAAAGTTGCCACCACATCATGAGGCACAAGCGGGGTCTGCTGAAGGTTCTTGGCCAAAGCTTTGCGAACGCGGACTTCCGCATCGCGGATCATCAAACGAAAGATATCTTCGGCCAAAATGCGCTCGCTGTCAGACAGAGTTTCTGTTGAAAACTCGCGACTGATCTTATCAGCGGTATCCGCACGGTTTGACCCAGACGGGTCTTGAACCAGCTTACTCAGATCTTCTTTGGTGATACGCGGCAATAGATATCTCCTGGCACGCTTACCGGATGGCTGCCAACTAACCTTTTTACACTATACTTGTGGCAGAGTTTCGACAAACATAATTTCCCGAAATTCGGCACAAATACCCGATATTCAATACCCTAGCTCTTCTATCATGTCATCCTCACAGTCAAAATGGCCTTATGTCGGGACCATTAACCCACATATGACAGATCATTTCAGGCCATGGAGCAACGCGCAATCCACCATCAGCATCCCTACGTATTAACTGTCGAAAATTGACTAAACTCAAATCCTGTAGGATTTAGATATGCTAGATGTCGTTATGATTTCTAGAATCTCAACAGCACGGCCTTATTTTTTAAGCACAATATGCCGCCCTGTTGACCTTCTGGTTACCCAAACGGGTGCTAGGTCCTGACCTTAGTCTATCGATACGTAATCCCGGTCAACGGGAATGAACAAAGAGAGGCCCGATAATGTCACTTTCCCGCAAAATTGCATTCGCCGCCACGTCCCTTGTCATCCTTGCCGCTGTCCCGGCCGTTGCCGGTGACGCCGAAAATGGCGAGAAACTTTTTAAACGCTGCGCTGCCTGCCACAGTGTCGATGCTGGCGTGAACAAGGTCGGCCCAAGCCTGGCTGGCGCTGTCGGTCGCGACTGCGGTACCGTCGATGGATACAAATACGGCAAGGGATACCAAGCCGCGTGTGAAAAAGGTTTTGTCACCGACGAAGCCTTCCTGGCCGATTACCTCAAAGACCCGTCCGCAAAACTCAGTGAAATTTCCGGGTCCAAGCAACGTTCGAAAATGGCCTTCAAACTTAAGAAGGATGAAGACGTTGCGGACATGATTGAGTTTCTTAAAACGAAATAATTCAACCCCCTGATCCCCAAAGACAAAAGGCCGATGCATCTGCGCATCGGCCTTTTGTCATGTCACGGCACTCAATCGTTTCCGGTCTTGTCAGGCGGCCTCACGGCGCCGACCCAGTTCAGCACCGATTGCGCGCATTTGCTCGGCAACGGCGATATCTTCTGTCGAGGTTACTTCAAGATCACGATCCTCATAGACATCACGGTCCGGGTATTCTTCCTGCCAGGATGTGATCCTGGCGTCGCGCTGGCGGATTAAATCTTCGATCTGTGGACGATACAGAACCATCATCCCGGAAATCCAGCGATTAACCGGCCAGGACGGCTGTGCATGGTCGATGATGAAATTATCAAGCATCGACGTCACGTCGGTGCCGTCATACCAGACCTCGCCGGTGACCCAGCGATTGGTGGTAAACAGTCGCTGGCAAAAGCCGAACTCATCCATGGAAAATGCCACCAGATGCGAAAGCGCATCGTTTGGCCCTTCGGGATACTCAAACCCGTCTATCTGTTTTGGTTTGCAGCCATCGGGCATGCCGCGCGGGCGCATGAAACTATGGAAATGACCATGTTCATCCCATTCACGCCGTTCTTCCTTTGGGTGGGCGTGATAATAAAACTGCGCATGTGATTGACGATCATAAACATCCCCTTCGGGGTAATGCGTCCATTCATAAAATGTCCCGCCCGTCTTGATCAGCTCACCGACGATGTTATCGCTCGTCGCGGTCAAAACCCGATGACATTCCATGACATCACGCCCCGCAGCCAACATTTTTTCCAGTCGGCCCGTTGGAATGGATGTCCAGTCGATTGCTATTTCACTCATATCAGCACCAGTGTCTTTGCGATCCGCTTTCTATATCCGCAAAGGTAGAAATATCCGCATTCTGGTCATTCCGACCAATTAATCTCGATCAAGAGTTAGTGATTTCAACGTGCTTTGCAACAAGGATCAAGCAATGGATTTCAGTTTTATACTGATTATTCCATTATAAAATACGCACATGAACCCTGTGGTCCATATTATGTGGCCGTGTTTTTGGCGCGGGATTTAGGGTCTGAAGGCAATTCAATGGCTAAAATCAGTCGAGATACATCACGCGAAAGCCGATCAGAATATGTCTGAGATGTTCAGGCCGCGCATGACGGGCGGCCGGGCGGCAGACACCACAACCACGGTCATCCCACGACCCGCCTTTGACAAAGCGATACCCCGCCTGTCCGGACGTTGATGTCCATTCGAACACCTGTCCAACACCGTCCAAAAGACCAAACGGCCCGGCATCATATTGCCCGACCGGCGTTGTATCAAAGGGGCCACGATCGCCACTGTTTAAAAGGGCCGGGTCATAGATATTGCCCCACGGATAGAAGGTTCCCTCTTCCCCGCGCACAGCCTTTTCCCAGTAAAGTTCACTGGGCAATGACCAGCTTTTCCCGGTCTTTTCGCTCAGCCATTCCACATAGGCCTGTGCATCCTGCCAGGACACCAGCACCACAGGATGATTGCCGCGTCCTCTGGGGGGCCGCCCCTTTTTCCACAGGAAAGGCGCGATCGTATCGTAATTGTAAATCAGCCCCTGTCTGTCCCATTCATCCTTGCTGATGTTAGGGGCAGCATGTCCTGAGTCTTTGATAAAGGCGGCGTAATCATCGTTGGTCACCGGAGTCTTGGAAATATGGTAGGGCAGAAGATGAACGCGCCATTTGTCGGCTTCGATATCATACCATCGATTGCGGCGGCTAATGTCGTGGCCATAGACCTGCTCGTCAATATCATAGGCATATGAGCGTTCGATCCCATCAGACCCCTGCCAAAACCAACCCGCCGGGATTTCGACCATGGATGGTTCCGTGACAGAACCCGATTGCGCAAAAGCACCACCTGAAAACGCCAAAAGGCATACCGCTACGAAAAACTTTTGAACAATTGCAGCTTTAACACTGTTTTTCATCGGTAATTCCCGTTTTGCCCGGATCCCATTCTCACGGATTATTCAACCCGCCAAGCGGCACCACCCAACTTAGCCCGTTATCATCAACATGATGAAATTTGACCGGCTTTTCAATAAGTTTGGCCAGTTTATTCCCCGTCTGGCCTTCGACTTTACCCAAGATACGGGGATTGGCATATAAACACCGAACCCCCGCCCCACACGGGGCTGTCACAGAACAGTGAAACTATGTGACGCCGCCTCCCAGATGATTTGCGCCATAGTCGGCGTGGCTTGAGGACGTTAGCTCAATCACGCTCCTTCCGACATTTAATGACAGCATCTTCAGAGAGGCAATAATGACCAAGAAAACAAACCGTTTCGCCCAAACCGCCCTTATCCCGGCACTTGCCGTTGGCGCCAGCCTCGCAATGGCCGCCCCGATGGCGATGGCCGCACCGCTGCCCACCCCGACCGCAGAAGTCGCAACCTGCACGGCAAATCCTTGTGCAGCCAACCCATGCGCAGCAAACCCCTGTGCCGCCAATCCGTGTGCTGCAAAAAAGGTTGTTAATCCCTGCAGCCCGTGCAGCCCATGCGCAGCCAACCCGTGTGCGGCCGCGAACCCATGTGCAGCAAACCCGTGCGCTGCTAATCCATGTGCTGCGAAATAATCACCCACACGCCGATATTCTCCTGATGACAAAAAGGGGCGATGCATTTGCATCGCCCCTTTCCTATATCGTTTTTACGCCTTGTTCAGGATGCAGCTATTCGCGCACAACCATCACAGAACAGTCTGCATGACGAACAACACGCGCAGCATTCGGCCCCAGAAGGTAATCCTTGAGTTCCGGACGATGTGCCCCAATCACGATCAGATCGCATTTGGTTTTTTTCGCCATTTTCAGGATCACTTCGTAAACCGTTCCCTGCCCGATGATGTGCTGCACCTTGATATCGTTCGGAATATGCTCCGACACGAACTCATGCAGACGCTCATTATAGGCATCAAGAACCTTGGTCTCGTAGCCCTTCGGAAAGAACTGCCCGACCATCGACATACCCACCGTGGGCACCACGGTCAAAACGTGAAGACGTGCGCCAAAACTTTGCGCCTGCTTGATCGCAACCGGAACCGCCTTTTTCCAAGACGAGTCATGATCAAGATCCACTGTAACCAGAATATCCTTATACATGAATCTGGCCCTCCTTAAGCCGCTTCAAGCGCCAATTCGGCGCGACGACGACGGCGTTGCAGAACGATGATCCCACCCAGCAACAAGAACGCCGGGATATAGAACACCTCTTTGGGCATACGGCTGGCTTCCACCTTGATCGCGGTGATTTCAAAATCGAAATCAAGCCCCGCTTTCTCGGCCGGGCCACCAAACACCAGATCGTCGATAAAGATCTTCCCGTTTTCGTCACGGACCGAAATACCTGCGTTATACAGCCGATCTTCACCTGATGCTTCCGGCCCCAAAGGCAACATCACAGATTTGGCGACGTCGTCACCTTCCAGACTGATGCCCTCAACATCCAGAAGGATGCTGGTATTGGCCGGCATTTCTGCCGCTTTTTGTACAATTTCTGTCGCGGGAAGGTTTTCATAAGGCGGCTCGATCATATCAAGCCAGAACCCCGGACGGAACAAAGTGAACGCAATCAGCAGAAGGGCTGCACTTTCCCACAGTTTCGATCGGGCAAAGAAATAGCCTTGCGTCGCTGCGGCAAAGATCAACATGGCAATCGTTGATATGATAATCACCATCACCACATCAAGCGGGTGATCAAGACCAATCATCAAAAGCTGCGTATTGAACAGGAACAAGAACGGCAAAACGGCTGTGCGCATCGAATAGAAAAATGCGACAAAACCGGTCTTCATCGGATCGGCACCCGATATGGCCGCCGCTGCAAAGGACGCCAGCCCCACCGGCGGAGTAACATCAGCCATGATCCCGAAATAGAACACGAACAAATGCACTGCAATCAGCGGCACAATCAGCCCGTTTGCCGCCCCAAGTTCGACAATCACCGGCGCCATCAGGCTCGATACCACGATATAGTTCGCCGTGGTCGGCAACCCCATACCAAGGATCAGGCTGATGACCGCGGTAAAGATCAGGATCAGCATCAAGTTGCCGCCCGAAATCAGTTCGACGAACTCAACCATCACCTGACCGATCCCGGTCAGCGATACCGTGCCCACAATGATCCCGGCGGCCGCCGTTGCAACACCGATGCCGATCATGTTGCGCGCACCGGTCGCAAAACCGTCCACAACGTCAATCAAACCAGCACGCAGCTCGTTCATATAATCAGGTTGCTTACGGAAGAACGCCTTGACCGGACGCTGGGTCAACATGATGAAGATCATCAGAACCGTCGCCCAAAAGGCCGAAAGTCCCGGTGATTTAAGTTCAATCATCAGGAACCAGATCAAAACCACAACCGGCAGCAGATAGTGCAAGCCAGCCTTTGCGGTTTCGCCCAGTTCCGGCAGTTTGACCACCGGCTGATTGGGGTCATCAAGCTCAAGGTCAGGGTATCTCGCGGCATAATACAGACCGGCAAAATACACCACCGCACATTCGACAGCGACAATCCAGCCAACCCCCTCACCAAACACCTGTTTCTGTAACGTGATGGCGTAATAAATCACCCCGGACAGAACAACCAGCGACAAGACGAACAGCAACGAGCGCATCATCGTCTGACCAAAGGTCGATGTATGAAGCTTTGGCAGGCCTTTCATATTGGCCTTGAGCGCCTCAAGATGGACAATGTAAATCAGCGCGATATAGGAAATCGTTGCCGGCAGGAAGGCATGCTTGATGACTTCGGGATAAGGAATCCCGACGTACTCGACCATCAGGAAGGCCGCAGCCCCCATGACTGGCGGCATGATCTGCCCATTGACCGATGATGCAACTTCAACCGCACCCGCCTTCTCGCCCGAGAAACCAACACGCTTCATCAGTGGGATGGTAAAGGTTCCGGTGGTGACCACGTTGGCAATCGAGGATCCTGAAATCAAACCGGTCATGGCCGATGACAGAACGGCCGCTTTCGCCGGGCCACCGCGCATGTGACCAAGGGCTGCAAACGCAACCTTGATGAAATAATTGCCTGCCCCGGCCTTATCAAGCAACGAGCCAAACAGCACAAACAGGAACACGAAGCTTGTTGAAACGCCAAGTGCAATGCCAAACACACCCTCGGTGGTAATCCACTGATGCGACATCGCCTTAGAGAAACTGGCCCCCGCCCATTGCAGGACATCAGGCACCCAGGCGGCATTGCCAAAGAAGACATACGCCAAAAACAGCACGGCCACACACATCAAGGGCGGGCCAAGTGCACGCCGCGTTGCTTCAAGCAACAGAACCAAACCAACACCGGCAACCGCCAGATCCTGCGTAATCGGCAGGCCCGGACGCGATGCCAGATCACGGTAAAAGATATAGATATAAAGCGCGCAAAACGCCGCTGCACCCGCCAAAATCCAGTCAATCACCGGGATATAGGAGCGCGGCGAACTTTTGAACGCCGGATAGGCCATAAAGGCCAAAAATACGGCAAATGCCAGATGGATCGACCGCGCTTCGGTCGAGTTGAAAACACCAAAACTAACGATATAGGGAAGCGGCGATGCCAGCCAAAGCTGGAACAACGACCAAGCCACCGCAACACACAGCAAAATGCGTGCTGTCATGCCTGTTGGCTGGCGCGCACCTGTATCATTTTCCGCGATAAGATCCTGAAGATCCTTATCAGATGCGCGTTGGTTCGCATTATTAACGTCGGTCATTACAAACTCCCGGTCTGATCGAAGAATTCCTGTACTGGTGGTCCAGAATCAAAAAATCTCCGTCGACACACACCCGGTCACCTACGGAGTACAGTGATGCCAATAAAAGCACCGGTTTTCTTAAGTTTTTAGATGTACCCGTTGGGCGAAAGAAAGAAAAACGGAGGACAGAATTCTGCCCTCCGTTCCAACCTGAATTACATCAGGCCTGCTTCTTTGTAGTATTTAACAGCGCCATCATGCAGCGGTGCAGACAGACCGTCTTTGACCATTTCTTCTTTGTTCAGAATTCCAAAAGCCGGATGCAGCTTTTTGAAATCGTCGAAGTTGTCAAACACAGCTTTGACAACGTGGTAAACCACATCGGCATCGGTTTTGGTCGAAGACACGAAGGTCGCGCCAACACCGAAGGTTTTCACATCATCAGGATTGCCGCGATACATGCCGCCCGGAATGGTGGCAACGCGGTAATACGGATTGTCGGCAACCAGTTTATCGACTTCTGCACCGGCAACTTCAACCAGAACAGAATCGCAAGAAGATACAGCTTCCTGAATCGAGCCAGACGGATGACCAACGACATAGAGCATGGCGTCGATTTTGTTATCGCAAAGCGCCTGTGACTGTTCAGCCGGTTTCAGCTCGGACGCCAGTGCGAAATCGTCAAGGGTCCAGCCTTTGGCGTTCATCACGATGTCCATGGTGTCGCGGCTACCTGAACCCGGGTTGCCGATGTTCACGCGTTTGCCTTTGAGATCGTCAAAGGTTTTGATGCCGGCATCTGCACGGGCAACAATGGTGAACGGCTCGGGATGGATCGAAAATACAGCACGCAATTCAGGGAACGGACCAACGTCCTCGAAGGCTTTTTCGCCGTGCAGGGCATAGTACTGCACGTCAGACTGGGCAACACCAAGGTCCAGTTCGCCAGCGCGAATGGTGTTGATGTTGTAGGACGAACCACCCGTGGACTCGACCGAGCAACGAATGCCGTGCTCTTTACGGTCTTTGTTTACCAGACGGCAAATTGCGCCACCGGTCGGATAGTAAACGCCCGTTACGCCACCGGTACCGATGGTGATGAAACGGTTTTCCTGTGCCGACGCCTGACCGGCGAAGAGCGAGGCACCTGCAATCGCAGCAACTGCACCCGCTACAGCAATAAGTTTTTTCATTAGGAATAGCTCCCTTGTACACCCTATTATTACGAATTCAACCGCTCCGCGTGGAACCGAAGAATCACATAGAAACATCAGATAAATCAGATGTTTCGACGGCGGGATTATAGGTATCGGAACACCGAATTAAAAGCCTATAAAGCCCGAAACCTCCTGATAGAATTTAAATTTTCTGCACTTGTGCCGTTGAGACTGGCCACAGCTACCATACGGGGTGCATGATCTGCTTGGCCTGTTCGCCCGTCGCGATTTTTCGCGCCATAAGGCGGGCACCCTCGCGCGCCTGAGCAATCAACTCAGCATTATGGCCCGCAGGCGATCCGTCAACCAAAAGATGATTATTTTCAAATCCAATGCGCGCATGCCCGCCCAATCCGGCGCCAGTCAGGATACAGGCATTCTCAAACGCCCCAAACGCACACACCATCCACGTAGAGATATAAGAACTCGTTCCGATAAACGGCAATAAATCAGCAGGATCAGATACCTGACCCTGTGTATACCGGCCCAGTACAAACAAAACCGGGAACTTTTCCCCCGGCAAAACCCCGGTTTCCACCAGTTGGTTAAACCGTCTGACGTCATCAGGGGCATAAAGAATGAACTGCGGGGAAATTTTGGCTTCGCGCATGAAGGCAAAGAATGATTTTAGCGCGTTCACGTCAAAGCCATCCGGTGCGATTTCACGAATGGCAATCGACACTGCCTCGGGCACAAGCCCGCGGACCATCGCCATCTGATCATCGGCACTATACATGCCGACCGCCTCGGTAGTGACCTGCAAAACCATATCATCACCAACCGATGCACGAACTTCGGTCAGCATTTCGCGATACCGCCCAACATCAAGGCTGTGTTTCTGATCCCCATCACGGACATGCAAATGCATCATCGCCGCACCGGCCTGCTTGCACGCAAGGGCCGTTTGGGCAACTTCGGCCAGTGTAATCGGGATATTGGGCACATCGGCCTTGGTTTTTCGCGCGCCATTCGGGGCTGCGGCAATCACAAACGGTGTTTGGCCATATGCCATTATGCCAGTCCTTCTGCGGCAAAAACGTCATCAAGGGCGGCGGCAAAAAGATCAACGATCTTGGCAACATCGTCCTCAGTCACAATAAACGCCGGGGCAAACAACACGTGATCGCCACCCACTCCGTCAATTGTCCCACCCATTGGATAGGCCATCAGCCCACGTGCAAAGGCCGCCTTCTTGATCTTGGCATTGATTTTTATATTGGGGTCAAACGGGTCTTTGGTTTCGCGGTTGGCCACCAGTTCCACCCCGCGAAACAGGCCCCGTCCGCGAATGTCCCCAACAAACGGATGCTGCCCCAGTTTGGCCCGAAGGCCATCGGCAAGATTTTCGCCCTGTTTGACAACATTACTCAAAAGATCACGCTCCCGAATGGCGCGCTGGGTTGCCAGGGCCGCCGCACAGGCCGTCGCATGCCCCTGATAGGTATGCCCATGCTGGAAAAACCCGGAACCGTTGGCGATGGCATCATTGATTTTCTTTGAAACCAGAACCGCACCAATTGGCTGATACCCCGCCCCTACCCCCTTGGCGATGGTTTGTATATCGCCTGAAATGCCTTCCTGCTCAATCGCGTGCAGCGTGCCGGTTCGGCCCATGCCACACATGACCTCATCCAAAATCAGCAACACACCATACTGATCACAAATCTCGCGCACGCGCTTGAAATACCCCGGCACTGGCGCCACCGCACCCGATGTCGCGCCGACAACCGGCTCGGCCACAAAGGCGGCAACGTTTTGTACGCCCAGCTCAAGGATTGCGGTTTCCAATTCATTGGCAACGCGAAGGCCATATTCGGCATCGGTTTCGCCGTCGCGCTGATCACGATATTGGTACACTGGCGCGATATGGGTCGCGGTGATCAAAAGTGGCTCAAACTGTTGGCGGCGCCACATATTGCCGCCAACCGACAGCGCCCCCAGCGTATTACCGTGATAGGACTGCTTGCGCGCAATAACGTATTTCCGGTCCGGCTGCCCGATTTCAAGATAATATTGCCGCGCCAATTTAAGTGCGGCCTCGGTTGCCTCCGACCCGCCTGACACAAAATAAACCTTATCCATCCCATCGGGTGCATGGGCAATCAGGTCATCGGCCAGTTCTTCCATCGCATCGGATGAAAAGAACCCGGAATGGGCATAGGCAATCTGATCAATCTGGGCATGCATCGCCGCACGGACATCCGCATCAGAATGCCCAAGGCACGACACCGCTGCCCCACCGCAGGCATCCAGATAACTTTTGCCATTCTCGTCAAAGATATAAATCCCCTCGCCCCGGACCGCACGCGGCGGGGTCGCGACACTGCTGCGATGAAGCACGCGGGTTTTGGCATTGGGGACAGATGGGGTGTTTGATGCATGCGCCATGATCAGGAATTCCGTGTGGGGCTGGGATCTTCGACATAGGTGTCAAAGGCTGCAAGTTGTTCTTCTGCCGTGGCAATTCGCTCCAAGGCCTTTTGCCCACCACGCGCCACAAGCACGGCAACAATCGCCTGTACAAGCGACACAGCGGCGGTAAAGCTTTGGAAAAAGGACTGGGATGTATCTGAAACGATCAGTTTGATCATCGCATCAAGTGCGATCGGCGCGACGTCGGAATCACAAATGGCAATCACCGGGCAATGCTGGCTGCGCGCATAGTCAACCGCGCGCACCGTATCGCGAATATACGGACGAGCACCGATGGCAATCATCACATCGCGGCGGTTGATCCCGCGCAACTGATCACCAAATGCACCCGACCGACCATCGACCAGAACCACATTGTCGCGAAACAAACGATAGGCATAGGCAAACTGATAGGCCGCCGGATAGGCCGCACCGCGCCCGACGACAAAAACCTGCCGCGCATTTTCAATCGCCGCACAGGCGTCGATGGTACGCCCCCGCAATTCCGCCCCAAACGCCTTGTCGATGTTATCGATTTCGGTGCGTGCGATGCTTTCGAGCAAATGCTGATCGCGATCCACATCCTGCGAGACATTCTGGGTTTCACGCGCCCGGTTGGCATAACTTGCCGGAAGATCAAGCAAACGGTTCTGATAATGATCGCGAAACTGTTGCCAGGTATCGACACCAATGGCCGTCATCAGGCGCGTGACCGTGCTGGGCGGAACACCGGCGGCCCGCGCAAGGGCCCGCATTGAGCGCAGGGCAACATCATTGGGATGATCAAGAATATAGCGCGCCGCCTTCTGCATCTGCGGACTTAACTTCGCATAGTCAGATATCAGTTTTTCGCGCAAATCCGCATGAAGCCCCATCGGTCAGACACCTTTGTTCACATGACCGGGCAATTACGCCACAAGCCATGCCCGACCTCAACAATTGTTTCATTTAACACATTCTTTGAAACAGTTGTTTTGCCATTCTGTTTCGTGGCGGCGGGCGGCTTCGCCGCTACATCTGTTAAAAAATATGGACTTATTAGAAAAAAATGTAACAATGTCCGAAATCAAAAATGAAACCTATGCGTTTCAGACAACAACACTATTTACCTTTTGGTAAGGGACTGGGCACCGAATCGACAAGGTGGCCAATGAATAACCAGATCATCGAAGCACTGGCACAAACACAAGCCGGCATCGCATTGTTCGATGCCGGCGAACGTATTGTGTATGCCAATCCTGCTTGGGAACAGCTCATTACCGGCGTTGCCGAAGAAGACCTTCTGTTTAACGAAACCGAACTGCCCGAAGGCGGGATGATTTCGGTCTGTTTCGTTAAACCACAGGCCGCCCCGCCCCCGACGATGCGCCTGAACGCTTCCGCCAACGACAGCAACATCGGCACCGTCATCATTGCCGATGACAGCGAAAGCAACCGCATGGTCGCACGGCGCATTCTGCAATCCGAAGGATACACCATTGTCGAGGCCAGCAACGGGCAAACTGTTCTCAACATGCTGCGCCGTGGCGTGGCGGCGGATTTAATCCTGATGGATGTTGAAATGCCCGACATGGATGGACTGCACACCACTCGGCGTATTCGCCATATGCAGGGCCCCGTTTCCCACACACCGATCATCGCCCTGTCGGCGCATCAATCGCGGGACTGGAATGTCATTGCCCGCCAATCGGGTGTGGATGAATTTATCAACAAACCGATCCAGCGCGGCCCGCTTCTTGAAACCATTCGTGACCTGATTACGCGGGCCCCCGTCGACAAGCTCAAACAAAACAACCTGCCCTCCCCGCCGCCGGTCCTGCGCAGCAAAAGTGCACGGCTGGGCAAACGGATGCGCCCGGAAACACCAACAAGCCCGGTCCTTGATATCCGCGTCCTTGAACAGCTTTACAACGATGCCGGAGACGAAGGGGCGCGCTGCGGGATTGATATTTTCATCAATGAAACCGAATCCCGTCTGGTCAAAATCGACAAGGCCCTGTCAGAAGACGATTTATCGACGGTGCGCAGCGAAGTTCACGTCCTCAAAAGCACATCCGGCACCTTTGGCCTGCGCCAATTGTCCGAACTCTGCGCAACCACCCAAACGATTTTCGACGAAGACGAGATTGATGAAGGTCACGTCACGGCCCTGTCACGTCAGGTGGTTCAACTTGCCCCGACGGCACTGACGGCCTTGAACCTCTATCGCCGGTCACGAAGCTGGGGCGATGACGCCCGCGCTTAATGGCGGGAATGATTGCTGTGCCAATACCGGCTGGCGCTTAACCGACCCATCGTTTAACCACATCTGCCAGACCATCAACGCCCACAGGGTCAGGGCAACATCAGGCGCGCATCCTGATATGGCCCGTTGCCAATAAACAGCGCGTGCATCCTTGGGCACATCAAACCCATCAAAAAGGGCCGCCCAAATGGCCTCGGTATCACCCCAGACATGACGACAGACCTTTGCCAGCCAGTCCGCTGTTGGCGGGTTAAAACCGATCTTTGGGCGATGGGCATGCCCCTTGGGTAAATAGGGGGCAACAACCGCGCGCCAGATATCCTTGCCCCCACGATGCAGGTGCTGTTTGGCGTCAATCCCCGCCGCCGCACGCACCACATCATGCCCAAGCAACGGCAACCGGTACTCAACCCCAAACGCCATCCCCATCCGGTCCGACATCATCAATTGATTGCCCGGAAGCGTCACATCGCGATCAAACGCCATCATCACATCGGCCAAACCGCCCGCAAGACTGTTTTCCGGCGCACTGCGTACCAGCCCGGCATTAAGCTCTGGAACCGCACATCTGTTGTTCCACACTTCAAATGCACGTCTGGCATCGCCTTGCCCGCCCTCAAGGAACCGCACCATATTGCCCGACCTGTTGCCCCCGGCGATCCGGGCAACCATCCGACGAACCGACACCGGCACGGAACGCCAGTATTGATCAAACAACCGTGCGCCCTGATACCGTGGGTAGCCGCCAAACAGCTCATCGCCACCATCGCCCGACAAACAGACTTTTGCATGGCCACCAACCACACGTGACAGGCGGCGCATCAAAACCACGGATGGATTGGCAAACGGCCCGCCAATGCTGTGCAGGGCCTTTTGCAACTCATCAAAAATCTCATGCGGCTTTTCCGGCGCGGACACGACATGAATTTCTTGCCCCAGATGACGCGCAAGCCTTTGTGCTGCGTGCGTTTCATCCACCGCCGGGTCGTTAAACCCCATCACGAACCCCGTCGGTGGCATCTGCCCGCGTTCGCGCGCAATCGAACAGGCCATCGCGGCAATACCAGCACTATCAAGCCCGCCAGATATCAACGTTGCGACCGGACAATCCGCATCCATCGCATCTGCCACCGATTGCCACACGGCACCATGCAGCTTTGCGGTCAGATCGGTTTGCGTACGTGGGAGATTATGCGTCGATGTTGTCCGCTTTACCGGATGGGAAATTTCATCGTTTTTTATCTGCCCATTCTGCCACCGCAAAACCTGTCCGGGCGGCACCAAACGCACATCAACAGTCCCGGTTTCAGGTGATGGTACAAACAAATGTGCAAAATAGTGCGCGCGCACCGCCTCATCGCGGTGCAATGGCTCAAAGGCAGAAAGTGCGGATGGTTCAGACGCAAAAGCAAGATGCCCACCGGGGCGGTTCATCACATAAAGCGGCTTGATGCCAAGAGGATCACCCGCCAGATACAAAACCGCCTGATCCCGATCCCATAAGGCCAGCGCATACTGCCCGGAAAGCTGGGTTAATGCGCCTGCGACATCACCATCCACCGCTATCGCACCGATCAAAAGATGCAAAACAAGTTCCGCGTCACTGTGACTGCGCACCGAAACGCCGGTTTTCTTTAACGCGGCAAGCGCACGACGATGCCCGGCAATATAACCATTAAAGACCAGCACAAACCGCCCATCGACCGAGGTAATCGGTTGCGCGCCGTCGGGTGAAATATCCGTCGTCGCAAGGCGCGCACATCCGATTGCACACCGATGATCGGGATCACACCAAATGTCCTGACCGTCAGGACCGCGATGGGAAAGATGGTTCAAGGCATCGGATAAAAAAGCCTGATCGTTTTTTTCCGTCGCCCCCGCAATACCGCACATTGCCCCATTCCCGATCTATGGCACCCGCGTTTATTCGACATCCCCGAACAACGCAGGATCAGAACCGCGATCAGATACCTCTGCCAACCGCGCCTGAAGATCACGCAGGATATAAAGCCGCAAGGCACTCGACAGGTTGCCATCACGCGTACTGTCAATTTCGACCACCAGTTCCGCCAAGGTCACCGCGCGCCGTTCCGCAAGCCTCAACAGTTCCTGCCAGAAGGCGTCTTCAAGTGAAAAGCTGGTGCGATGCCCGGCAATTGTCACTGATCTTTTACGAACGGTATCATCCATGACATTTATAACTTTGCACGTACTTCCAAACCGGACATGGTTTCAGGATATCTGCGGTCATGATAGGGCATCGCCATGAAATTTATACATCTTTCCGACACGCATATTCTCGCACGTGATGATTATTCACGCCATCCCGATGCCGCCGCCACGCTCGGCAAAATCATTGGCGAGATTAACAAATACCACCGCGATGCCGAGATTTGCGTCATCACCGGTGACATCACCCATCATGGCCATCCAGAACAGTATGAACAGGCAATTGCCATTCTGGGCGATCTTGCCATTCCCTATATCCTGATCCCCGGAAACCATGACGAACGGTCGGCGTTCAAACAGGCCTTTCCCGACACCCCGGTGGATGAAAACGGCTTTATCAATCACGGACACACATTTGGCGGGGTGCGGTTTGTGATGATCGACAGCATTGTTCCCGGCGCCCATCACGGCACATTATGCCAGCATCGTCTGGACTGGCTGCGCAATGAGCTAAATGCCCACCAATACATGCCAACCTTCCTGTTCATGCATCATCCGCCGTTTGAAATGGGGCTACCGTTTATGGACACCATCCGTCTCGACGCTGATCAGGAACTGGGCGAAATCGTTACCGCCAACCCACAGATCAAACATCTGTTCTTTGGCCATTTGCATCGCCCGGCAACCGGCACATGGCAAGGGGTGCCCTTCCTTCTGGCGGCCAGCACCCAATGCGGCGAACCGCTTGATTTCCGTCATGACAAAGAAGAAGACCTCGAAGACCGCAATCGGCTTAATCCGGGATATGGCATTGCCTTTGCCGACAGTACCGGCGGGCTTCGCTACCATTTCGATTTCATCAAGTTTGATCTGTAAGTGCGATCAGGCGGCTTGGGTTGCCTGATCCCATTCATCACGCACAACCGGGTTTTCTTCAGCCGCGTAATGGTCTGATTTAAGCGTGGCAAACGCATCGGGCGACATCAGTTGCGTTAAAGCCCAAACCGCACTGGCCCGGATCAGTGCACTGTCATCGGCCAACAGATTTTCCACACGCGGGATCAGGCTTTCGGACCCGCTATTGCCCACCGCAATCAAAACATTGCGCAGGAACTTGGCCCGGCCAATCCGCTTGATCGGTGATCCGGTAAAGAACGCCCGAAATTCGACGTCATCAAGCTCAAGGAAGTCGGCCAACCGGGGGGCGGTCAGTTCCGCACGCGGGATAAAGGCAAGTTCTTCGGTACGCGACGCAAACTTGTTCCAAGGGCATGCCGCCAGACAATCATCACAGCCATAAATCCGGTTGCCCATCGCACGGCGAAACTGATGCGGGATCACATCATCATGCTCGATGGTCAGGTATGAAATACATTTGCGCGCATCCAGCTTATAGGGTGCAGGAAACGCATCAGTCGGACAGGCCGCAACGCATTTTGAACAGGACCCGCAATGATCAATTTCCGGCGCGGCTTCCTCAAACTCAAGGGTTGTGAACACCTCGCCCAGAAACAGCCAACTGCCAAATTCGCGCGACACCAGATTGGTGTGCTTGCCTTGCCAGCCAATCCCGGCCGATTGGCCCAGCGGTTTTTCAAGAACCGGGGCGGTATCAACAAACACCTTGACCTGTTCACCACCTGCCCCTGATTTTTGCGCCTGCTCCATCAACCAGCGTGCCAGTTGTTTCAGGCGCTTTTTGATCAGATCGTGGTAATCCTTGTTCTTGGCATAGACCGAAATCATCGCCCGGTCGGGGTGATCCAGCAACGCCATCGGATTTTCCGCCGGGCCATAATTACTGCCCAGCACAATCACGGATTTCACATCCGGCCACAACGCCACCGGATCACGGCGGCGCGGCAACCGTTCGGGATCATTCATCCAGTCCATCGATCCGTATTCCCCACCCGCAACAAACTCATCGAGCCGCTTCTGATTGCGCGCATCAATGCTCGGACGCGCCACACCACAGACGTCAAAGCCGATTTCACGGGCTTTGGCCTGAAGACGTTCAAGCGTGATGGCAGCAGCAACTGTCATGGCGGAATTTCGGGTTCACTCTGTTTTCGCTCTGTGCTGCCTTATATAATCATCTCACCAAAACACAAAAGGCCACCTTATTCACAAGGCAGCCTTTGACGTTAATTTGACAGATGATCGGCGTCAGCCACGCCCGCGATACGGCGCAACCCCCTGATCAGGGATCCAGACGCCTTCTGGTGCCGCACCCGTCTGATAAAACACATCAATCGGAATACCGCCGCGCGGATACCAGTACCCGCCAATGCGCAGCCATTTCGGATCAAGGGTTTCGACAATGCGCTTGGCGACCTTGATCGTGCAATCCTCGTGGAACGATCCATGGTTCCGGAACGAGGTCAGGAAAAGTTTCAGCGATTTACTTTCCACCAGCCAGTCACCAGGAATGTAATCAATCACCAAATGGGCAAAGTCGGGCTGACCGGTCATCGGGCACAGGGACGTAAACTCTGGTGCAACAAACCGCACGCAATAATCGGTTCCGGCCTGCGGATTGGCAACACGTTCCAGAACGGCTTCATCCGGGGATGCGGGCTGTGCTGTATCGCTGCCCAGCATGGTCAGATTGTCATAGATCGTCTGATCGGCCATGACGGTTCTCCTTAATCCTCGATAATCGGCACGGGATCAATATCCCCGCCTTCCTGTGCGGCATGGAAATCGCGAGCAAATGCGTCCATGCGGCCCTCGGAAATCGCACTCCGCATATCGCGCATCAAATCCTGATAATAGGCAAGGTTATGCCACGTCAGCAGCACGGAACCCAGCATCTCGCCCGCCTTGATCAGATGATGCAAATAGGCGCGCGAATATTTCGTGCAGGCCGGGCACCCACACTGATCATCAAGCGGACGGTCATCATCGCGATGACGCCCGTTTTTAAGGTTCAGCGTCCCCCGGTGGGTAAAGGCCTGTGCATTACGGCCCGAACGGGTTGGCAAAACGCAATCAAACTGATCAATCCCGCGCATCACAGCCCCCACAAGATCAGACGGCTTGCCAACCCCCATCAGGTAACGTGGTTTGTTGGTGGGCAACATGTCGACACAAAAATCAAGCGTATCAAACATGATCTGCTGGCCTTCACCCACCGCAAGTCCGCCAACCGAATGCCCCGGCAAATCAAGCTCAGCCAGTTTTTCCGAACTTTCCCGGCGCAAGGCTTCAAACACGCTGCCCTGCTGAATGCCATAAAGCGCATAACCTTCGCGATTGACAAACGCATCTCTGGATCGCTTGGCCCAGCGCATCGACATCTGCATGCTTTCGCGTGCCTGTTGCTCGGTCGCGGGGAACGGGGTGCATTCATCAAACGCCATGGTGATGGTCGATCCCAGCAAATGCTGAATTTCCATCGACCGTTCCGGCGTCAGGTTAAACTTGCGCCCGTCGATATGGCTTTTGAACGTCACACCGTCTTCGGTGATCTTGCGCAATTTCGCCAGCGACATCACCTGATACCCGCCGCTATCGGTCAGGATCGGCTTGTCCCAATTCATGAATTTATGCAGGCCACCAAGGCGCGCAATGCGCTCCGCCCCCGGCCGCAACATCAAATGGTACGTATTGCCCAGCAAAATCTGCGCACCGGTATCCGCAACATTTTCCGGCAACATCGCCTTAACCGTGGCCGCAGTCCCCACTGGCATAAAGGTCGGCGTATCAATCACGCCATGTGCGGTGTGAATGCGCCCCAAACGGGCCTTGCGATCGGTCGCAAGCAATTCATAGCGAAATTCGGTCATCTCGATTTATGTCCGTGCATCAATTTTACTGGCGCATTCAAGCAAGCTGCAATCGCCATAGGAATAGAAACGATATTCGTTTTCGATCGCATGCGCATAGGCCGCCTTCATCCGGTCAAACCCGGCAAAGGCCGACACCAGCATGAACAAGGTCGATCGCGGCAAATGGAAGTTGGTCAACAACATGTCCACCGCCCGGAACTTATATCCTGGCGTGATAAAGATGTCGGTCTCGGCCTCGAACGGTTCAACCACCCCGTCTTCGCGTGCTGCACTTTCAAGCAACCGAAGCGACGTCGTCCCAACTGCAACAACCCGCCCGCCATTGGCCCGCGTTTCATTGATCAGATTGGCAATTTCCGGCGAAATTGATCCCCATTCCGCATGCATTTTGTGGTTCTCGGTATCATCAACCTTCACCGGCAAAAACGTCCCCGCCCCGACATGCAGCGTAATCGTGCGGCGCTTGATCCCGCGCGCATCAAGGTTCGCCAGCAAGTCCGGGGTAAAATGCAATCCCGCCGTCGGGGCGGCAACCGCACCATCTTTTTGCGCGAAAATCGTCTGATAATCGGATTTATCCTGATCATCGCCGCCGGTTTCGCGCCGGATATAGGGCGGCAACGGCATCACACCGTATTTCTCAAGGGCGGCAATCAAATCAGCACCGGACTTATTGAACCGCAACACCACTTCGCCGCCGTCCTTTTTATCAAGGACTTCGGCCTCAAATTCATCATTAACCCAGAATGTTTCACCAATGCGCAGCTTCTTGGCTGGCTTGGCAAAGGCAACCCATGTGCCAAGGCCTTCCTGCTTATGCAGGGTGACTTCAACCTTTGCCTCGCCCCGCTTGCCAAACAGGCGTGCGGGAATAACCCGGGTGTCGTTTGAAATCAGCAAATCACCGGGACGCAGGATATCAGGCAGTTCGCGCACAATACGGTCTTGGGTATCCGCCGTCGACAGGTCCAGCATACGCGCAGCATCACGCGGCGATGCGGGATGTTCGGCAATGCGTTCACGCGGCAATTCGAAATCGAACAGATCGACTTTCATGGATAAGGGCTATTCCAGAACAATGAACAAACAAATGAAGGGGCGTTTTATGCGCCCCTTCGCCAAAAATCACAAGCAGCAGACAGCTTATATTACCCTCGTGCCGGTTCCGCATTCTGGCGCGGTGTCACCACCGCCATCAACAAACGGAACGGTGCAAGACAGGTCAGCGCCATGATCACCTTGGCGGTGAAATCGCCCATGGCCCAAGTATGCCACGGCAAACCGGTGCCCACGAACGCAATGGAAAAGAACAGCGCGGTATCAACAGCCGATCCAATCCCGCTTGAGACAAGCGGCGCTTTCCACCAGGTTGCCTGACGCAGCTTGTCAAAGATGGTGACATCAAGCATCTGCGCAATCAGGAAAGCCGACCCCGACGCAATGGCGATGCGTGTGTCTGCAAAGATCAGCGACAACACAACCGCCAACGCAAACCCCGTCAGCACGACAACACGGGCCGCCTTGGCCCCGCGTGCCCGGTTGGTCAGATCCGTCACCAGAAATGCGACCGGATAGGTAAACGCACCATAGGTCAGCCAATCGGCCAGAACGCCAGGCAGCGGATATTCGACCAGAATATTTGATGCGACAACCGTCGCGGCCATGGCCAGAATGCCGAAAATGATGGCTTTCATCTATCTGTCCTTCAATAAAGTCGACCCCACGCATAACAAATCTCGCGGCCCACTTTATTGGGCGACGATCAAGACCGGGTTCTGTTCGACGTTGTTGGCCGGGTATTTACGCCCGCGGCACGGAGTGGTCAAGGAAAAACGGCGATCAGGGAACCCCTGACCGCCGCTGCAGATCGCTGCACACACCCCGGGGAAAATGGGGCATTGTGCCGCGAAACTCTATTCTTTTTGATATTACAACATGATGCCACGAATGGTGAAGAACAGCAGCGCCCCAAGGAACGCGCCAGCTGGAACCGTCACCACCCACGCAGTTGCGATGGTAAATGCATAGTTCCGGCGCACCAGAAGACGCTTGCGCAATTTCTTCTCCGCCTTTTCGGCTTCATTCGGGTCAATCTGACGCAGGGCTTCGATATGCGCATCAACCTCCGCGTTGTCCGATCCATCCACCAACATCGGCGGGTTCACAACCTGACGACGACGATGATTAAGGCTTTCACGCAGGAAACCAACCCCGAACACCGCCCCGACCGCAATGTGGGTCGAGCTGACCGGCAAACCAAGGGCCGATGCGACAATCACGGTCAAAGCTGCCGACAGCGCCACGGTATAGGCACGGATCGGATCAAGCTTGGTGATTTTCGATCCCACCGTCTTGATCAGTTTCGGACCAAACAGGATAAGTCCGGCGGCAATACCAATCGCGCCAATGACCATCACCCAGATCGGGATCGGCGCAGATGTCACGATCTCACCGCTGTTGATACCCGAAACAATGGCCGCCAACGGACCAATCGCGTTGGCAACATCGTTAGACCCATGGGCAAATGACAGAAGGGCGGCCGACGCAACCAGCGGAAGCCGGAACAAGGATGCAATCTCCTTGCGGCGCCCCGTCATATTGGCAGAAGCCCGGAAAACGGCCTTACGGACCGGCAGAACCGTAATGATGAAGGCAGCAATACCAATTGCAATCACAACCGGCGTTTCCACTTTCCAGATTTTCTTAATGCCCTTCATCATCAGATACATGGTGAAGGCCGAAACCATCACACCAACAAGGATGGGCACCCATTTGCGCGCCGCGGCAACCCGGTCGTCTGTATAAAGGATGCGGAACTTGATAAAGGCCAGGAACCCGGCCGCGATCAATCCCCCAAGAACCGGCGAAATCACCCAGCTTGCAGCAATCGTGCCCATGGTCGGCCAATTCACCGCGTCAATGCCAACGGCGGCCATACCAGCGCCCATCACACCACCAACGATGGAATGCGTGGTCGAAACCGGCGCACCAATCCACGTCGCAAGATTAAGCCACAAGGCAGCAGCAAGAAGAGCTGCCATCATTGCCCAGACAAAGGTCTGAGGATCAGGCATCCGGGCAGGATCAATAATGCCGTTCTTGATCGTGCTGACAACATCGCCCCCGGCAATGATCGCACCAGCCGCTTCAAAAACCGCGGCAATCAAAAGCGCGCCAACCATGGTCAGCGCCTTGGACCCCACCGCCGGACCAACATTGTTGGCAACGTCATTGGCCCCGATGTTGAGCGCCATGTAACCGCCAATGACGGCTGCTGCAATCAGGAAACCACTTTGCGGTACCCCGCCCATTTGAAAGGCGACAAACGCGCTACACGCCAGCAGGAACACAAGTGCCAGACCAAGTTTCGCACTGATCGAGGCGGTTTCACCCATCCCCGCATCCATGCGGCGCTGCCACTTGAGGTCCTTATCCAGAGCCGTTTTCTTTACCGACATAATCAACCGTTACCATCAAAGGGAATCGACGCGCGGATCATGTAGAAGCCGGGGCACTTTGTTAAGGTTTTTTTGCCGTTATGTGACAATCAACTACTATGGCAATGTCCCAAAAATAAAACGGCCCCGCACTGCAGGGCCGTTTCAAAGATAAAATCTCAAGGACCGGGATTAGCGACCGAATTGATTCAAAAGACCTTTTAGCAATCCTTTGGCCGCATCCTTACCCGAATCACCACTTGAACCGGACGATCCATCCCCGCCAAGCGCCTTGTCCAAAAGGTTATCAAGAACCTTCACCGCAACCTTGTCCATCCGTCCCGTAATCACCGGATCGTCAATTTTGCCTTTGGCATACACACTGAAAGGCGGCAGTTCTTCGATTTTTTCCGAGAAATCAAAGTCCGCCTGCGTGTCCATCACCCATTTGGGCAAATCAAGGGTCGCATCCGCATCCGCCGTGCCCACGCGTGAGGTTGCCTCAACCCGTGTGGTTTTGGCCACACCGTTGGTAATGGTGATATCGGCCTCAAGCGTTTCAAGAATATCGTTGTTGCCAATACCCTCAACCACCATGGCCTGTGGTCCCTGACGAAGCAAAGCCTGCAGGTTAAGCTTCGGATCAGCAGACCGTTTATCGGCATTGCTAAACCGCACATTATTCAGGACAAAATTGGCTGTCCCGCCAAGGGCTGACACCAGACGACGCGATGTATTGCCCGATGCGGAAACATCAAACCTGGTTTGAATACCGCCATTGATAAGGTCACTGGCAACCTGAATTGGGGCAAGTTTTTCCACCCGCGCACCATCGAGCGAACCTTTGAGGGCAAGTTTGGGAATGTCGGTGCTGCGCGCATCGAAATTACCATCAATCGCCAGATCACCATCGCCCAGCACACCGGTCAGCTTGGAAATCGTCAACAACCCGGCAACAAGATCCGCCTTCAAGTCCGGCTTCATCAGGCTGTAGGTATCAAAATCAAGCTGATCAAGGGCAATGGCGATGTCGGCATCAATCGACCGCAAGGCCGAAACATCAATCACCGTATCATCCCACGGCGTGCCATCACGGGCATCCACACGGGTGACACTTGCCGTCTGCGGCAGGTTAAATGCTGCCTTGCGCATCCCACTTCCCGCACCTGGTACTAGACCGGGCATCAAACCAGCGCGTTTCTCGGCTGGCAGGAACGGATCAACCGCAAGCTTGCCACCAGAAAGGCTGACGGTGACTTTTGGCTGGGCCTGCGTCGCGTCAAACTTGACGTCCCCCGCCGTTTCAAACGCTCCGACGACCAGTTTCAGGTCGCCCAGATTGATGTTCTGTGCCGTTCCCTTAACCGTACTGGAAAGTGCCAGACGTCCAAGGTTTCCCGATGGGGTATAGGTCGGTGCCACAAGATCAAGTGCCCGGTTCAGACTTGATGCCTGAACACCAAGCTTGCCATCAAGACCGGGATTGGCGCCAAAGATATTGGCCAACACACCCTTAAGGCTCACCTGTGCCAGCGGATTGGACACATCAAGATCAAGTGTTGGTCCGCTCACAGGCCCGTTCAAGCCAAGATTGGCCTGAATGCTTTTATAGCTGCTGGCAGGTGCCGGCAGGGTAATCCCCGTCAGTTTCGCCAGCGGCTCAAGCGTTTTGGCCGTAACGCGCACGGCCAAACCTTCAAATGCCGGAATGTCCGCAGCACCATTAAATGTTCCCTTGGCACTGGCCGCAAGACCAGCCGCATCGGCAATGGCAAAATTGTTCAGCGCGATCTTGCGCCCATTGATGTTGCCATCAATAACGATCCCGCGCACCGACACACCCGATGAAATGATCTCATCGGCCGACAACCGATAATTGGCAGCCATCCCGTCAAGTGGTGCCAGGGCATCCTTGATCAGTTTGACCATATCGGCATCCGTGCCACCCGCAGTCCCTTGACCAGAAGCCCCATCAGATGATGCAGCCCCCGAACCGGAAGTCGTCCCTGATGACGCACCAGAACCTTGATCGCTGCCCGCCGCACTTGGGCTGCTCGGAAGGTATTGATCAAGATTGATGCGATCAAGCTTAAGCCCAATACCAAGTGACGGCAGTCCCGGACCACTGATGTTGGCAACCACAGCACCGCGAATGGCGGTGTCATCAATGCGCATGTCCAGATCGGAAATGTTGAGCTGCTCAGGCGTGCCTTTAATCCCGCCAGTCAGCGAGAAACGACGCAACCGATCAGCGCGCACACCATCAACATCAACACCAAGCCAACGGATCACCGCACGGATGTTTTCCGATGCGATTTCATAGCTAAGTGCCGCAGATGGTGTCGATTTTTCACCCGAAATGCTGCCAAACACGGCCAAGTCCGTTCCACCGGGCAATCCGGCAGATACCTCGTTCAAGGTGACTTTGCTGTTGGCAATCGCCGCGTTGATGCGGGCATTGTGAATGGGCGTCTGATTATAAATCAGGGTCTCGACTTCAAAATCGATGGATGCTGTCAGATCGGCCGGAATAATCGGCCCGTTTGCTGAACCGGATTTCACCGAACTTTGCGATGGAATGGACTGCGCCTCATCGGATGCTTTTCCGGCATCGGTCGATGATGAACCCGATGCGCTGTTCGCTTCGGGTGCCTTTACGCCATCACCAACGTCGGCCAGCACCAGAATTGAATCCAGATCAAGCTGGTTAAAGCGCAAGGCAACATCGGCCCGCATACGCGGTTCCTGATCAATCGCAATCGCCCCCGATCCACGGGTTTCCCCAAAACGGATCGACAAATCATTTAACGTAACCGATTTAGCATTGGCGGTGATGTGCCCGCCAAGGTCAAACGGCTTGGCCGCAACATCGGGGATGTCTGCCCCCTCACCGGCAATGCGCAATGCTGCTGCGCGCAGATCATCAAACTTGCCTTCAATCTGGCCGTCAAATCCGGGGTTGTCCGATGACAGGTCAACTTTACCGCCAAGCGAAATGCCGCCATCGACCTTGTCGATACCGACCTTCAGGCTGACCGGGAAAGGACCGGTTTGGCTGATCTGTCCGACGTTAAATTCAAACGTCAGCGGAATGCCGCGATAAAACACATATCCTTCGCCGTCCATCGGGCCATTCAGGCTGTCGGCCGACACACCAATGGTCAGCCCTTCGATGCGTTCCTCACTGCCCGGTGCGCGGTAAATGATCGTGGCATTTTCGACCTCAAGCCGGTCAACCTGAATGGCGCTGGAGAAATCGCTGCTTGCACCATCATCACCGGATGTCGGTGCGGCCGGGGTGTTTTCTGTCGATGGCGTTGCAGGCTCGGGCGTGGTGATCGTCCCCGCATCCGGGCCAGAACGCTTTGCCTGTGCCGGATCAAACACAAGGTTATTGCTGCCATCTTCAAACGTTTCGATGGCAATCACCGGATCAATCAGGCTGATTTCGGTGACCTGAACATTGCCGGTCAAAAGCGGCATCATCGCAACGGAAACCCGCACTTCTGAAATCGTGACCATATTGGCGTCCGTCGCACCGGGCGCATTGCCAAGTGCAACCTGTTCTGCCGACAAGGCAGGCGACGGGATCAACGACATCGACAAATCGCCATTGATCACAAGTTCGCGTCCTGTCGCATCACGGACAGCCTGACTGACCTGGGCCTTATAGCCATTCCAGTCGATCAGGGATGGAATGATCAGCAACGCTGCAATCAAAACGACCAACACAGCGCCGATAACGGCAAGGATTTTTTTCAAAAGTCAGGCTCCGCTTGCTCGCAAGATCGTTCTGCCGGTGGGCAGCGACCTTTTAAGGTTCGATTTCAAGTTTAGGGTCAGGTCCCAAAAGCATAGGGCTCGAATTACGTCTCGCAATAGAAAATGGCGAGAGATTGTTCACAGACCGCCCGATTGGTTTTCCGATGTTCAGATGGGTCTTATCGCCTCAATTGTCCACATCAGATGTCATCTGAATGGGTCATACGCCGCGATCAGGCATGAAGACTGATTAAAATCTGATTTTTTAACCAGTCCAAACAACCCCACAGCATGCGGGAACATAACCCAATTTCCCCAGAATGGCACATCACACGTTCTTTATACATGCTTTAAAATCAACTGGATGCTGGAAATCCCCCTTTAAAATGATACATTTTAGACACCACTAAATTCAATCCTGACTTTCATGCGGATCAAAAGATCGTTTTGCGAAAAGCGACACGCCAAATGCAACGGGCCAAAACAAACAGGCCAGAAGCGACAGGGAGGACACCCATGACCGAAACAACAATCGTACAGACAAATAATACGGTCGAACCCACAATAAGCGGCATCGGCATTCGTGAAATCACCACCGATCAATCCGGTGCGTGGCTTGAAGCAGGCTGGCGGGATTTTAAACGTGCCCCTGCCATCGGGCTGGCCTATGGCGCATTCTGCGTTCTTGCAGGCTATCTTGTGGTTCTGAGCATCTTTCGAACAGGGCAACTTCATCTGACCTTGCCCTTGGCCGCCGGCTTTATGCTCCTCGCCCCGCTTCTGGCTGTCGGACTTTATGAAACCAGTCGCCGCCTTGAAATGGGCGAGAACGTTACCCTTTGGCACAGCCTGAACGGGTTTCGTCGCAATCCGGGGCAAATTGGTGCCATCGGTATTATGTTGATGCTGTTTTTCCTCGCATGGACACGTATTGCGATGTTGCTGTTTGCCTTGTTTTATAGTGGCACGGTGCCATCGCTTGATGTGCTGGTGTGGGAAACCTTCTTTTCGCGTGACGCCATGACCTTCCTGATCACCGGAAGCATCCTTGGCGGTGTATTGGCGATCATGGTTTTTGCCGTTTCGGTCGTGTCGATACCTTTGCTGGTTGATCGTGATGTTGATGTCATCACGGCTGTTATCATCAGTGTCGCGGCATTTCGCAAAAACTGGAAAGTCCTGACCGGCTGGGCAGCAGTGATTGCCATCCTGTCAGCATGTGGCATGGTTGTGTTTTTGTTTGGCATGGCTGTCATCATGCCGCTTCTCGGCTTCTCAAGCTGGCATGCCTATCGCGGAATAATTGATACCAGCCAAACAGATGTCGCGCGTCTGCGCCGCAAGACAGCCTAAACGGCCCGAAGACATCCCCCATTGCGAACAAAGGCGCCTGCCCTGTGATCACATGATCGATCAAACGGGCGGGCGCCTGACGTTACGCCCCTCACCTCGGCATTTTTTGCCAACGATTTTCCGGCTTTTTTACTGCACGACAGCAAACACCCGATGAGCGTTCCCGCCCGATTTCGCCCCGATGGGAACAATCGCGCGTCGGGCGAGTTTATGTTAACTGTGGACAGGTGCGTTAATGATGCGACACTGCGCCATAAATTGGGCAAAATCAGAATTGAATTTGGTTTGAAATCCCAACAACAAAGCCGATTGAGCGAGTAGAACCCACCATGCCATTGTCCAGAGCCATCAAATATCCTGCGGCCCTATCGGTTTCATTGCTCAGCCTGATCGCTGCAACGCAGCATGCCAGTGCGCAGGAAAACACAGCCAGCGGACCGCAATCGACCCGAACCCCGGATGAAAAATGGGGGGTGTCGCTCTCGGTGGAAAATGACCTATTCACACCAACCAACAGTGATCAGCATTACACCAATGGTGTGCGTCTTGCCTTTATCTCGCCCGAGGATTCCGCACCGGCCGCCTTCCTCAATGTCGCCAGGAAAGTTCCGTTCTTTGCCTCGAACGGCCGTATTCGAACCAGCTATTCCTTCGGCCAGACCATGTACACGCCCGACGACATCACCATTGCCGAAAACCAGCCCGATGATCGTCCCTGGGCCGGTATTCTGGCCGGTACGGTCGGACTGTTGTCCGACACCGGATTGCAAAATGACGGTGACGGCAACTATTCGCGGATTGATACGCTTGAACTGACACTGGGCGTGGTCGGGCCAGCATCGCTTGCCGACAAAACACAGAAAATCGTTCACAAAAACATCAACAGCCCCGCACCCGAAGGCTGGGACAATCAGATCGAAAACGAACCGCTGCTGAACCTGACCTATGAACGTAAATACCGCAGCTGGTTTGAAGCAGACGTTGCCGGGATCGAGTTTGACGCCACCCCGCACGGGGCTTTGTCGCTTGGCAATGCCTTTACCAATGCCGAGGTCGGCACGATGTTTCGCATGGGGTTTGACCTGCCTGCCGATTATGGCCCGCCGCGCATTCGCCCCAGCTTGCCCGGATCGGATTTCTTCGTCCCCGATACCGAGGGCTTCCCACTAAGTGGCTATCTGTTTGCCGGGGTCGCCGGGCGCTATGTCGCACGCGATATCACGCTTGATGGCAATACGTTCAAGGACAGTAATTCCGTTGATAAGGAACCGCTGGTCGGGGATTTGCAAATCGGCTTTGCCGTGATCATGGGTCAGGCGCGTCTGACCTATACCCATGTGTATCGCACCGCCGAATATACCGCACAGGATGGTGCTGACCAGTTCGGATCACTTTCCCTGTCTTTCCGGTTCTAACCAAAACAAAAACGGGGCGCAAAAGGCCCCGTTTTTCGCATCAATCATAAATAGTCTGATGATATCAAAGACCCGGAATAAGCTTGCCGGGGTTCATCAGACCTTTGGGATCAATCGCGTTTTTAAGCGCACGCATCAGCGCAATCGTATCCGCCCCGTGCTCGGCTTCCATGAAATCAAGCTTGCCATAGCCAATGCCATGTTCCCCGGTACAGGTCCCGCCCAGTTTAAGGGCGCGTTCGACCATCCGGTCATGAAGGCGCTTCGCCTCGGCCATCTGATCAGGATCATTGGGATCAAGCAGGATCAGGGTATGGAAATTACCGTCCCCGACATGACCGACAATCGTGCAGGTCAACGGGCTGGCATCACAATCGGCACGGGTTTCGGAAATCGCTTCGGCCAGTTTTGAAATCGGCACACAAACATCGGTCGGCATGCCGGCCTTGCCCGGCTCAAGCTGAAGCGACGCGTAATAAGCCTTGTGGCGTGCCGCCCACAGTTTATTGCGGTCTTCCTGACGGGTCGCCCACTGGAATTCCTCGGCCCCGAATTCTTCGGCAACCGATTGCACAAACTCCGCCTGTTCCTTCACCCCGGCGTCCGTGCCATGGAATTCAAAGAACAAAGTCGGCGCTTCTTTATGATCGGTTTTGGAATATTTGTTGATCGCCCGGATTTGCATTTCATCAAGAAACTCAATGCGTGCCACCGGAATACCGGCCTGAATGGTCAGGATCGTGGTATCAACCGCGGCCGCAACCGACGGAAAGACACACACCGCCGCCGACATCGCCTCGGGGATGCCATACAGCTTCAAGGCGATTTCCGTGATGACACCAAGCGTTCCTTCGGACCCGACAAACAACCGCGTCAGGTCATACCCCGCCGATGATTTCCGCGCCCGATTGGCGGTCTTGATGATTTTCCCATCGGGTGTCACCACCGTCAGGTTCAACACATTCTCGCGCATGGTGCCATAGCGCACCGCATTCGTACCCGATGCACGGGTCGCCGTCATGCCGCCGATGGATGCATTCGCCCCCGGATCAATCGGAAAGAACAACCCGGTATCGCGCAAATGATCATTAAGCTGCTCACGGGTCACACCCGCCTGAACCCGGCAATCAAGGTCCTCGTTATTGACCTCCAAAATCGCATCCATGCGCGACAGATCAATACAAATCCCCCCGCGCAGCGCGGCAACATGGCCTTCAAGCGACGATCCGGTGCCAAAGGGCACAATCGGAACGTCATGCTGGGCACAGAGTTTAACCACCTCGGCGACTTCCTCGGTCGTGGTGGCAAAAACCACCGCATCGGGTGGGGATGCCGCGTGCCAGCTTTCATCCTTGCCATGCTGCTCAAGCACAGCCGCCGCTGTCGAAAGCCGATCTCCAAGCATCTCGCGCAAGGTGCTGATCAGGCTTTCCGGGGTTTCAATGCGTTCATATTGACGATCCGACATGACGTTCCTCGTATTTTCGGGGCTTTGCCCCCTTGGTCCGGGTGGCAATCAGGTTTCCCTGAACGCACAATGGCCCATTTGAATGTGGGGATGGACCATCGATCTGCTCGGGCGACCTTAAATGATTTCGCCCACCCTACGCCGAGATGGTCGAAATTGGTATTACCTTTTAACCGGAAAATGCAAAAAAGCCGCCCACCACATGGTGAGCAGCCTGATCCATTGTCCATCTCAGCACGCGGGAATTACCCCTTATTGCGATCTTGCGGCAAGGCTGCGGCAATCCGGTCCGCCAGCCGCGCAAATGGCAAGCTTTGCAACCAGACCGTCCCCGGCCCTTCAAGGGTCGTGACAAAAAGCCCCTCGCCGCCAAACAGCGCATTGGTAAAGCCGCCAATAAACTTGATCGAATAATCTACCGACGGGGTCAGTGCCACCAGCGCGCCGGTATCAACGCGCAACGTCTGTCCCGGTTGCAGTTCCTTTTTAATGATCGTGCCCCCGGCATGCACAAACGCCAACCCATCACCGGTCAGCCGTTGCAGAATAAATCCTTCACCGCCAAACAGCCCGGCCCCGATTTTCTTGGAAAAGGCGATATCAATATCAATGCCCGCCGCCGCACACAGAAACGCGTCTTTCTGACAAATGATTTCCCCGCCATAGGTCGCAAGATCAAGCGGCACCACCTTGCCCGGATAGGGCGCGGCAAAGGCAACATGCCCCTTGTTCTGACCTTCATGCACAAAACTGGTGATAAAGAACCCCTCACCGGTCAGCATGCGCTTAAAGCCGGAAAAGATGCCGCCGCCCGTGCCGGTCTGCATGGCAATGCCATCAGACATATACATCATCGCCCCGGCTTCGGCCCGAACCCCCTCGCCCGGATCAAGTTCGATCTCGACCAACTGCATTTCTTCACCATGGATCGTGTAATCGATCACGTCTGCCATCGGGGCGTCTCCTTTGTAAAATTTTAGCTACACATCATTTTGAAATCGCTGCCAAAGAACAGGCTCTGCATCCTTGTTCAAACCCAAGAAATTCAACCTGTTTTCAACTTGATGATCGCTTGAATCCAACGGCACGCTATCATTTTCAAACCTCGAATAATCAAAGAAATTTGAAACATGAACGTACAACCTAGTTGAGTCTAAAATCACATCTAAAACTGACTCTTCAAAATCAAACTCTACTAACTTTCCTTGGAATGGAGCTAAATCTCGGAGCATGGCAGCTTGAACTTGCAGTTGAGACAACAATGATCTGAATGAAGCTGCTATCTCTTCATCTGCAGTCTCAATTACGTCTCGAAGAACATTAATCGCATCATTGGATACAATTGGTACTGGTCCAGGAAATTTCGTGTCCCTCAAAGCCATAGCATAAGTTATTGATGCTGTTGCGTATCCGCAGATTTGGCTCAGCACAAGAGGCAGCACTGCTCGCGCGGCGGAATGCCGCCTTTTCAGTTCGACCTTATGTAATCTCTCAGTTTGCTGGATTTGACACCTAACAACACAAACTGTCGCAAATGCAGCAATTAAGGCCAATATGCCCGTTGTTAAGGTTTCGTGACGATATATCCAAACAACAATACATTCGATGATGTTCTCCAATGGTGTTTCCTTTTCACCAACTATCTCTGTTCTCGAACTTCCAGTTTGCAGGCAAATCACTCAATCTATTTTGTATCAGGCAATTGATGACATCAAGGATCACCAATTTTGAACTAAATCATGGAAAAGAAAGCTTGTTCTTAACCTTCATCAGACAAATATGAAGATAGCGGGGGCACCACATGTCAGTTAAGGCCATTGATGCTCCATGATCACGCCAAGAAGTGAAAGCAGTCTCGATGGTGATCCTGAAAACACAGGACTGGCTGGCAAATGATGAAGCCATGCTGTCTTCAATGGACAAATGGCAACGTGCTATTGACCTGATGACGGGGCTTTTGGGCGCCACGGCGGGCTATGTTGTCGAATACAATGACAAACTTGGCTTTCGTGCCGCCTTGACCAGCCAGAATGACGCAAATCCCAACCGCAAACTATCGGGCAAGTGCGAACCCGCCAGCAGCAACATTTACTGCCGCCGCGTCGCACAAACCAAGGCATCGTTTTATGAACCCGATGCCACAAGCAAGCCCGAGTGGGCTGATAACCCCGAACTGACCGAAGATGGGTATGTATCCTATTACGGGGTGCCGCTGTTTTGGCCCAATGGCGTGGTGTTTGGCACCCTGTGCGTATTTGACACCAAACCCACCGGATATGACAAACGCCAGCTTGAACTTCTTGAATGTTTCCGCGACCTGATCGAGGCCGATTTGCGCCTGTATGAGCAATATCAGATCATGCGCAATATTTCGATGTCAGACCCGTTAACCGGCCTGAACAATCGCGCCGGGTTCGAAATGCTGGCCCATCAGAAAATCCGCATCGCCAAACGCTATCACCATAACATCGGGATCATTTTCATTGATCTTGATGACATGAAACACTGGAACGATGATTACGGCCATGCCGCCGGCGATGCAGCCCTGCGTGCGGTTGGCAAGGCCATCACCGAAAGCATCCGCGAAGTCGATATTTGTGGCCGCATGGGCGGGGATGAGTTTGCCGTTCTGGGCTATGTGCGCAATCGCGGTGATTTGACGACGATCATCGCCCGCGTGCGCAATGCGCTTGCCAATGCCAAACTATCGGTCCCCAAGGCAAAAACACCGATCCGCGAAACCCCGGAAATCAGTTCGGGTGCATCGGTGTTTTTTGATCCGGTCAATCAAAGTCTTGAGGACATGATTGCGGTGACCGATCTTGAAATGTACCGCGATAAAAAACGCCGCCGCAAATAGCCATCACCGCATCGGCGGCAAAAACAGATCACAGTCCCGACAGGCCGCATTCCCCAAACAACGCAAAAATCTGATGTTCAGAAGTCTGGACATTAACCACATGGTATGAAATTCAGTCCATACTGAACGCCGGGTCATTAAGGTCAGGACATACGAATTCAATGTATTCTGACCCTCGCCCCAACCAAAATAACGAGCACGAGCTTTTATAAAAAATGCAGATCCGCAAAGGCACTGCCGACGATCTCTCTCTCATCCGCGACCTGACAAAGCGCGCAACAGATTCAACCTATTTCATCGAAGGCATGGGGGATGCTGCGGCCAAAACGGTTGCCGCCTATGTCGCCAAATCGACCGATGTTTTCCAATACGCGCTTGGCAGCGAAAACCACTCTGTCTATGTCGCCACCGCGGACGAGCATCTGCTTGGTTACGTGATCGCCATTCACGAAACCCCGGAAATCGACTGGATCATGGTTGATCCGGCGTCCCACGGCAGCGGCGCGGGCAAGGCACTCATGATCGCCGCCCTTGATGCGCTGGCCGAACAAGGCGCGCGCAGCAATGTGCGCCTGACCGTGGTCGCGCACAACGAACGCGCCAAAGCATTCTATCGCAAATTCGGCTTCCTCGTGACCGGCCCGGTCCCCGACCGCGACATTCCAACCGTGGAAATGCAGCGCGCGGCGTAAGCCCTGTCCAACCAAGACATTCGACGGCAAAGAATAAAGCCCGGTCATCTCACGAGACCGGGCTTTTTATCATTGATGCTCAAGGATATTCACCAGCTTGCCAAACGGGTCGCGGACATAAAACCGCCTGACACCCCACGGCTCATCGACCGGGCCATATTCAATTTCGATACCGGCAGCCGTCATCCGATCCAGTGTTTCTTCCAGATCATCGACCTCAATCGACATATCAGGCACCGCTGTGCCCGACCCGCCTTCCGTGGCGAAATTGACTTGTGTGGTCATGGTTTCACCCGCGGCGGCAAACGTCCTGATCCAGCCGTGATCCATCACAGTCGCAAGACCAAGGATGTCCTCGTAAAATGCCTTGGCCTTGGCGATATCCGTCACCGCGAAGTTTGACACAATGCGTTTTACAGCCATTGGGCGTCCTCCTTATTGAGCCGCTTTTTCACCTGCGATTGCCTTGGCCCTTTTATAGGGCCCAAACGGGATTTCCTTGGGCGCGAAGGTTTCCGGCGACGCACGGTCCCAGCGCGAATGCCAGTCATGGAGTTCCTCTATTTCCGTATCGGCGACAAGGAACCCTTCGGGCAGATACGGATAGGCTTCATTGCCATCAACAAACTCATTGTCCTTTTGCCGGACCATGAAGTGATAGGGCATGAAGTTGCGCGGGTCATGAAGCCCCGCCGCCCCGGTAATTTCGGCCAAGGCATGCATGGTGTTTTTATGGAACCGCGCCACCCGTTCGCTTTTATCGCCCGGATCAAGCGCGCGCTGGCGGATTTTATCCTGCGTTGCAATCCCCACCGGGCAGCAGTTGGTATGGCATGACTGGGCCTGAATACAGCCCAGCGCAAACATGAAACCGCGCGCCGCATTACACCAGTCCGCACCAAGGGCAAGGGTACGCGCAATGTCAAAGGCCGACACGATCTTGCCCGCCGCCCCCACTTTCACCTGTTCACGCAGCCCCGCCCCGCGCAGCGCATTATGCACAAAGGTAAGCCCCTCATGCATCGGCATGCCGACGTGATTGACAAACTCGACCGGGGCCGCGCCGGTGCCGCCTTCCTTGCCATCAACCACGATGAAATCAGGCACGATGCCGGTTTCCAACATCGCCTTTAAGATGCTCATGAACTCACGACGATGCCCGATGCACAGCTTGAACCCGACCGGTTTTCCGCCCGAAAGGTCACGCAATCGGCCGATGAATTCCATCAGGCCAATCGGGGTTGAAAAGGTGCTATGCGCGGCGGGTGAAATGCAATCAATCCCCATGGGAATGCCGCGCGCGTCGGAAATTTCCTTGGTAATCTTGGCCGCGGGCAACATCCCGCCGTGCCCCGGCTTCGCCCCTTGGCTGAGTTTCACCTCAATCATTTTGACCTGTGGGTCGGCGGCTGTTTCGGCGAATTTTTCCTCGGAAAAACTGCCATCGTCATTGCGGCATCCGAAATAGCCCGACGCCACCTGATAGATCAGATCACCACCGCCTTCGCGGTGATAGCGCGAAACGCTGCCCTCCCCGGTATCATGCGCAAAACCACCCTTCTTGGCACCCTTGTTCAGTGCCAAGATCGCATTGCCTGACAGGGAGCCGAAACTCATCGCCGAGATGTTATAAATACTGGCCTGATAGGGTTGCTTGCAATTGGGCCCGCCGATGCGGACGCGAAAATCGCTGTCGGGAATGGTGGCCGGGGCAACAGAATGGGTCAGCCAGGCATAGCCCGATTTATAAACATCCTCAATCGTGCCAAACGGGCGTTTATCCTCGGCCCCCTTGGCACGCTGATAAACAAGCCCGCGCGACTGACGGCTGAACGGGATTTGATCCTGATCGCTTTCAAGCAGGTACTGGCGAATTTCCGGGCGGAAGCTTTCAAGGATAAAGCGGATATGCGCGCTTATGGGATAGTTGCGCAGGATGGAATGCTTGTTCTGGCGCAAGTCATGAAACCCGACCAGCAACAAGGCGCCAAAGATGATGGCAGGCACCCAGAACCAACTGTTGACCAGGCCAGCACAGATCACAAACACGGCTGTCAAAAGCGCAACACTGGCGATCACGAAATAGCGCTGGTTCAATATGAAAAATTTCACGGTGCTCTCATCCTGTCAAATTGGTGCGATATGGCGTGATCGCAGCGGGCCCGATTTCCAGATTTTCAGATTTACGCTGCCGTCGTCAGCGTAAAATCGACATGCACGGTATCAAAAGGAAACGTTATCTGGCCATTTTCCTCCCGGTCAAGAACGCCAGCGTTCAGCAAGGCATGAACATCCCCATGAACCGTTTTGACATCCCGACCAACCCGCCTGGCAGCTTCACGCATGCTCATCGCCCCCTGTCCGGTCATGACTTTGAGCAAGTCCCACCGTTTGGGCGTCATGGTTTGCCACAGCAACTCAACCGATGCGAACGAGATATGCGCCCCTTGTGCCGTGCCGTCAAACGCAGCAAGCGCACGCTTGGTCACATCATCGCGCGACGCAACCGAAAGAGTTACCGTATTGGAAGTGTTATCGGTGGTCATATCCGCCTCCATCCATCGACATCGGCCCAGAAATCACGCAGCAATTGCGCCGGTGTCGAAAAGTCATAGGATATTTCAACATCGCCAATATGCCTGTGGTCGCCCTTGCCAGCTTCGTTGTCATAGCGAAGGACACATTCCCCGGCGACGACATAAGCCAGCGCATATTTGAACACATGCGCAGAACCACGCACCGATTGCGGCAGCCGCCAAATGCGCATTTCAACAAAAGCATCTGGCGCAAGCTGATGACGCTCACGCATAAGCAAATTGGCTTTCATGTTGGTATTTATACCAACACAAGCGAAGTGTTGTCAATTTCACCAACAATGACACTGCCATGACATCCATGACATCAGACACAAAAAAAGGCCGCCGGTTTCCCGGCGACCCATGTTTTGATGGGCTCTATTCCCAACTGATCTTAAGTGACAGGTGCTACGATCAAGCCTTGCCGTAGCCCCCGCCCCCCGGGGTTTCGATGATAAAGACATCACCGGGATGCATTTGCGCCCCGTCGGTACCTTTAAGCTCCTCAACCGTGCCATCAACGCGTTCAATCGCATTGCGGCCAAGTTTGCCGGGCTCCCCGCCTGCGACCGCCTGATTGGGCACCCGACGGTGGTTTGACAGGATCGATGCGGTCATGTCTTCAAGGAAACGGACCCGGCGCGTTGTGCCGTTGCCGCCCTTGAACTCACCATTCCCACCGGAATTCTGACGGATTTCAAAGCTTTCCAGCATCACCGGGAAACGCCATTCAAGAACTTCCGGATCGGTCAGGCGTGAATTGGTCATATGGGTGTGAACGCCACTGGTACCGTCAAAACCGGGACCAGCACCCGAACCACCGCAAATGGTTTCATAATACTGATGGGTATCATTGCCCCAGGTGAAGTTGTTCATGGTCCCTTGCGCACCCGACATCACACCAAGGGCGGCATAGAGCGTATCAGTCACATGCTGGGACGTTTCAACGTTCCCGGCAACGACGGCGGCCGGGTAAACCGGGTTGAGCATTGATCCTTCTGGCACGATCAGATCAACCGGCTTCAGACACCCGGCATTGAGCGGAATGTCATCATCAACCAATGTCCGGAAGACATAAAGGACCGCTGCCCGGGTCACCGCCGACGGTGCATTGAAGTTGTTATCAAGCTGATCGGATGTGCCGGTGAAATCAACCGTGGCGGATCGGGTTTCCTTATGGATAGTGACCTTGGCCTTTACGACCGCGCCATTATCCATTTCATAGGAGAACTCGCCACCTTCAAGGTTATCGATCACGCGCCGTACGCTCTCTTCGGCGTTGTCCTGCACATGGCCCATATAGGCATGCACAACTTCAAGGCCAAAGTGATCGACCATCTTGCGCAGTTCCTGCACACCCTTTTCATTGGCCGCAATCTGCGCGCGCAAATCGGCAATGTTTTGATAGGGGTTACGTGCCGGATATTTCGCACCCTCAAGCAAGCCGGTCAGGCCAACTTCATCAAACTTGCCCTGATCAACCAGTTTGAAGTTGTCGATCAAGACACCTTCTTCTTCAAGAATGCGCGAATTTGGCGCCATCGATCCCGGCGTAATCCCGCCAACATCGGCATGGTGCCCACGTGACGCAACATAGAACAGGATATCCTTGCCATCATCGCCAAACACCGGCGTGATCAGGGTGATGTCGGGCAAATGCGTGCCGCCGTTATACGGGTCATTGAGCATATAAACATCGCCAGCTTTCATGCTGCCGACATTGTTGCGCATGACCGCCTGAACAGATTCCCCCATCGATCCCAGATGGACCGGCATATGCGGCGCATTGGCAATCAATAGGCCTTCCTGATCAAACAGCGCACAGGAGAAATCAAGACGTTCCTTGATGTTGACCGAGTAGGACGTGTTGGCAAGGGTCACGCCCATCTGCTCGGCAATGTTCATGAACAGATTGTTGAACACCTCAAGCATCACCGGATCGGCCTGTGTGCCAATCGCCTCGGACCGTTTCATCGCCACAACACGGGTCAGAACCAGATGATCGCGCGCATTGACCTTGGCTTCCCAGCCCGGATCAATCACGGTGGTGCCAACCGGCTCGACAATCACGGCGGGGCCACGCACGGTCACCCCCGGTTTCATGTCTTCGCGTTTATAGAACGGTGTGTCTTCCGATGTGCCATCAAACACCACCGCACGGGTCGCCAACGCATCGGGGGCAACAGCATCGGTGCTATCAGATTTGGCTTCGGCGTCAGGAAGGCTCTGGGTTTCCCCAACTGCCTCAACCGCGACCGCCTCAACCACCAGCGGCTTTTCACTCATGACAAAGCCGTAACGCTGTTTGTGCTGTTCTTCGAACTGGCCCTTGATCGCATCAACATCGCCAAAATCAACGATGAGCGGCGTGTCCGTGCCGTCATAACGCAGATGCAACCGTTTAAGCATCTTGATCTTGGCATCCGTAATGCCCTGTTCGTGCAATTCGCCGCGTGCGTCGGCGGCCAACACATCAAGCTGCTGATCAAGACCGGCCAGTGCGCCACTTTCAAGCTTGGCCTCAACCGCCTGTTCGCGCATCGCCCGGATATCGGCAAGCCCCATGCCATAGGCCGACAAAACACCGGCAAACGGATGGACAAATACCTTGGTCATGCCCAGTGTATCGGCCACCTGACAGGCATGCTGTCCACCGGCCCCGCCAAAGCATTGCAGGATATAATCCGTCACGTCATAGCCGCGCTGAACCGAGATTTGCTTGATCGCATTGGCCATGTTTTCCACCGCAATGCGAAGGAAACCCTCGGCGACATCTTCGGGGGTGCGAACCTGTCCGGTGCTGTCCTTGATCTTGGCGGCCATCGCCTCAAACCCGGCGCGCACGGCATCGGCGTCAAGCGGCTCATTGCCCTCAGGACCAAACACATTGGGGAAGAATTCCGGCTGAACCTTGCCCAGCATGACGTTGATGTCCGTGACCGCAAGTGGCCCACCCCGGCGATAGGCCGCCGGACCGGGGTTTGCCCCGGCACTGTCGGGACCAACGCGGAAACGTGCGCCATCAAAATGCAGGATCGAGCCGCCACCGGCGGCAACCGTATGGATTTTCATCATCGGGGCACGCATGCGCACCCCGGCAACCTGCGTTTCAAAATCGCGTTCATATTCGCCGTCATAGTGCGAAACATCGGTGGACGTCCCCCCCATGTCGAACCCGATGACCTGCTTGAAACCATCCATTTCGGCCGTGCGGACCATGCCGACAACACCGCCCGCAGGGCCCGACAAAATGGCGTCCTTGCCCTGAAACTTCGCGGCATCCGTCAACCCGCCATTCGACTGCATGAACATCAGCTTCACACCGCCAAGCTCGCTGGCGACCTGATCAACATAGCGGCGCAGGATCGGCGAAAGATACGCATCAACAACCGTGGTATCGCCGCGCGACACCAGTTTCATCAACGGGCTGACCTGATGGCTGACCGATACCTGGGTAAAGCCGATATCGCGCGCAATCTCGGCCGCCGCATTTTCATGCGCGGTATAACGGTACCCATGCATGAACACGATGGCACAGGCACGAATGCCGTCATCGTAAACAGCCTGCAACTCGGTGCGCAGCGCGTCGCGATCAAGTGCGGTAAGTTCTTCACCCTGCGCGTCAAAGCGACCATCGGCCTCAATCACGCTTTCATAGAGCATTTCCGGCAGTTTGATGTTGCGATCAAACAAACGCGGGCGGTTCTGATAGGCAAGACGCAATGAATCGCGGAACCCCTTGGTCGTCACAAGTGCGGTGCGATCGCCTTTGCGTTCCAGAAGCGCATTGGTGGCAACAGTGGTGCCCATTTTTACTGCTTCGATTTTCTCGCCCGGGATTTTTTCACCGGCCGGAACATCAAGCAATTCACGAATGCCCTGAATGGCGGCATCGGCATAGCGTTCCGGGTTTTCCGACAGCAATTTATGCGTGACAAGCGACCCGTCCGGTTTGCGGGCAACGATATCGGTAAAGGTACCGCCGCGATCAATCCAGAACTGCCATTTTGGCTGTCCGGTGGTCTGCGAAGCGGGGGCGTTTTGGGCGTGAGAAGCCATGATGCTGTCTCCTTGGGCATCTGTAGTCAAAAAATTCGATACGAAAGATCAGATATTCAAACCGGTCAGCCGTTCATTTGCTGTGGCAACCAGGTGGCGATTTCCGGGAAAACGGTAATCAGCACCACAGCAAACAACAGCAGGAAGAAAAACGGCAAAGCAGCCAGCGCAATGGCAAACAGGTTCTTGCCTGTCAGCCCCTGCAAAACAAAAAGGTTGAAACCAACCGGCGGGGTGATCTGCGACATTTCAACCACCAGCACCACATAGATGCCAAACCACAAAAGGTCGATCCCTGCGGCCTGCACCATCGGCAGGATCACCGATGTGGTCAAAACCACCACCGAAATCCCGTCTAGGAAGCAGCCCAGCACGATAAAGAATACGGTCAGTGCGGCGAGCAACGCATAGGGCGACAGATCCATCTGCGCGATCCATGCCGCAAGCTCACGCGGAATACCGGTAAAGCCCATCGCCACGGTCAGAACCGCCGCACCGGCAAGGATAAAGCAGATCATGCACGATGTGCGCGTGGCCCCCATAATCCCGTCCATCAGGCTTTCACGGGTCAAGGATCCGCTAATCCCCGAAAGGATCAACGCCCCGACAACACCAAAGGCCGCCGCCTCGGTCGGGGTGGCAATCCCGCCGTAGATCGAGCCAATCACCGCGGCAATAAGCGTAATCACCGGGATCAACCGGCCCGATGCACGGATTTTATCAGCAAACGGAATGCTCGGTTCCGCGGCGGGCATCTTGTCCTTATTGACCGTTGCCCAAATGCCGACAAAGCTCATGAACAGGACAATCAACATCGCACCGGGCAAAACACCGGCAATAAACAGGCGCGCAATCGAAAGTTCCGCCGACACGCCATAGACAATCAGAATGATCGACGGCGGGATCAAAAGCCCCAGCGTGCCCGACCCGGCAAGCGTGCCAAGGATCAGTTTGTCGGGATACCCCTGTTTGCGCAATTCCGGGATCGACATCCGGCCAATGGTGGCAGCCGTCGCCGCCGATGACCCGGACACGGCGGCAAAGATACCGCACCCCAGAATATTGACATGCAACAGCCGCCCCGGAAGCTTGTTCAACCACGGGGCCAACCCGGTAAACATGTCCTCGGAAAGCCGCGACCGGAACAGGATTTCGCCCATCCAGATAAACAGTGGCAGTGGTGCCAGCGACCACGTCGCAAGACTGGACCACGCGGTTGTCGCGATGATCGGGCCGGTTTGCGCACTGGTAAAGAAGTCCAGGGCAAACACACCAATCGCAAACAGCGACAATGCCACCCAAAGCCCCGCCCCAAGGAACAGGAACAACAACCCCATCAGGATCAGGCCAATTTGAAGTACATCCATGACCGTGCCCTACTCGTTCAGCTCAACGGCTTCGCCACGGGCGAAGGCCGGCGCGCGACCACACACGGTATCAACCAGTGCTTCGATCATTGCGATGGTGAAAACAATCAACCCAAAGGCCATGGCGGCCTGCGGTATCCACAACGGAAAGGCCAGAACACCCGGCGACGTATCGCCATAGGAATAGCTTTCCTCGGCCAGAACCGTCACCCACCATGCGAAATACCCGCCAAGGAAGGATGCCGCACACAGCGTGATGGTTTCCATCACACGACGGAACCCGCCCTTAAGGTGCGACAGCACGATTTGAACCCGGATGTGTGTTCCGGCCCGGAATGCTGGGCCAAGCGCCAAAAACGTCCCCGCCGCAAGCGCAAAACCGGCCATTTCATTGGCATCATGCACAGCAATGCCAAGCACACGGCCAATCGACTGGGCCAAAATCAAAAGTGCGATGGCAATCAGGAAAAAGGCTGCCAGCCCGGCACTGAATTTAAACAGGTAATCTAATAATCTACGCACAGCAGTCCCCTTTCCGCCCGCGGGTTATCGCGATGGTGGTTTGCTTTCTACACGGACAGTAACATGAGGGTCAGGACCCTTTAATATGTTTGCAATGGTTGATCAGATTTGTGCGGATACGCGGAGCAAGGCAGCAGGAAGATATTTATCTTTCAATGCCTTGCGACAAAGTAGCCCGTGCAAATCCGATCAATCCGAAGGACAACTTCAATATTTGCGAACTCCCGCGTCAAACCTCTTGGCCGGGATGCCAACACGCTCTGCGAGCTTTTCCTTGTATTTCGCAAATATTGAGGTTGCCATGACAATCATATTAAAGGGTCCTGCCCCTGAAATGTGGGGCGTGTCGGGATCGGACAGAACGCTATGCCTGCCCGATCCCGTGAAATAACAAGAACCTTAGTTCTTGAACGCGTCGATGATGGCTTTGCCGTCATCACCGGTTTCTTCGAGCCAATCGGCAACCATGGTTTCGCCTGCTTTGGACAGGCCAGCTTTAAGCTCGTCGCTTGGTGCCGCAACGTTCATGCCGTTTTCTGCCAGGATTTTCTTCTTGGCATCTGCTTCGGCCATGCTCATTTCCCAGCCGCGGGTTTCGGCTTTGGCTGCGGCATCCATAACCGCTTTCTGTGCGGCTTCCGGCAGGGCGTCAAACGACTTGGCGTTCACAACAACCATGTTTTTGGGAAGCCATGCCTGAACGTCATAGAAGTTCGACACAAAATCCCATGCCTTGGAATTGGCACCGGTTGATGGCGATGTGATCATTGCCTCGACAATGCCGGTGGCAAAGGCGGTCGGGATTTCCGGCACTTCAACCTGTGTCGCAACCATGCCGGTCAGATCGGCAAGCTGGGACGTGGTGGAGTTATACGCGCGGAATTTAACACCTTCGAGGTCTTCGACCTTGGCAACCGGGTTCGCGGTATAAAGACCCTGTGCTGGCCACGGAACAGCATACAGCACTTTCAGACCGTCTTTTTCAAGGGCGGCTTCAATGCCCGAACGCGATACTTCCCAAAGTTTCTTGGCATCGTCATAAGACGTCGCCAGGAACGGGATCGCATCAACAGTGTAGATCGGGTTTTCATTGGCCAGAAGCGAAATCAGCGTCTCACCAATCGGGATCAGACCGCGCTGAACCGACCGTTTAATATCGGCATGTTTAAACAGCGAACCGCCCGAATGAACGGTAATGGTCAGCTCGCCACCGGACGCGTCATTCACGTCTTTGGCAAATTCAATAATGTTCTGGGTGTGGAAAGTCGCATCCGGATACGGCGTTGCCATATCCCATTTTTCAGCAGCCGCCGCCATACCGGCGGACAGTGTCATTGCCGCGATTGCGACAGTCGAAAGTGCCTTTTTAAGCATTGTTCAAGTCTCCCTGTGTGACTGGGAGTCGATACAGAATCGCGCGTATCGAGACTCCGAAGCATCCTCCCGACACATTAATCACATTTTACTGACAAATTGTCAATGTAGATTCATAACAGCCATGCACAAACCGGGAAACTGCGCAGGACATTTTGCCCGCGTCATCCTGCTTAAATCTTCCATCAATCTGATATTTCTGGATTTATTGCCATGTGGTAGAATCCAGACCAATCACCAAAAAGGAAAAATCGGATGCAGAATCTTTCAGGGAAATCTGTCTGGATTACAGGTGCTGGCAGCGGTATCGGCGAAGCAATCGCAAAGTCGCTTGCCGCGGCGGGCGCGCAGGTCGCCCTGTCTGCACGGCGCGAAGAAACACTTCTCAAGGTCGCAACCGCGATCAAGTCAGATGGCGGAAAGGCCGAAATCCACCCGCTTGACATCAGCAACAGCGATCAGGTCGCGGATGCTGCGCGCAACATTCAGGCGTCCATGGGCAAAATCAATGTCCTGATCAATTGTGCCGGGATGAACAGTCCCAAACGACACTGGCGCGACCTTGATATTGCCGACTGGCACCGTATCGTGGCCGTCAATCTCAATGGCGTGGCGAACACGGTTTGCGCAACTTTGCCCGTCATGCGCGCACAAAAAGATGGACTGATCATCAATATTTCTTCCTGGTCGGCGCGGCACGAATTCCCTGCCGCCGGCCCGGCCTATATCGCGTCCAAACGTGGCGTAATCGACCTTTCCCACAGCATAAATCAGGAAGAAATGCACAATAACATCCGCTGCTGCTGCATCAGTCCGGCGGAAGTTGCCACACCGATCCTGAAACAACGTCCGGTGCCCGTCACAGATGAAGAACTCTCTCTCATGTTAAAGCCCGACGATCTGGCAGAAATGGTATCCTACGTGGTCGCAGCTCCCATGCGGGTCTGCTTTAACGAGATCGTGATGTCACCCACCTACAATCGAACGCTGTTGCCTCAGCCCTAGGCTCAGGACCCATTAATTTGGCTTCAATGGCTCCTGCCCCTAAATCATACGGGCCAAATCACACAGGCATGATTTACATCGCACTTGCCGCGCGCGATGCCTGATCATAAACACCGGAAATCGCGCGCAGCGTCTTGGCAACATCGCCCACTTCCTGACTGTTTACGCCAAGACGCTGGAACGTTTCGACAAGGCAGGCTTCGCGCACTTCACGGTATTTCTCGCACATCGCACGGCCATCGGGTGTCGTGCCGTAATGCACTTCCTTGCCACGCTTGTTGCCCTCAACAAGGCCAAGCTTGCGCAATTTCTTCAAGGCGTAATTCACCAGATGGCTGTCTTCGACATTGAGCACAAAGCAAACCTCCGACAGGCTTTTTTCGCGTTCGCGTGAATTGACATTATGCAGAACCAGAATATCAAGAACCGACAGATCAGGCATGCCAGCCGCACGCATGCAGCGCACCATCCAGCGATCAAACGCATTGCCCGACAGGATCAGGGCAAACTCAAGTTCGGAAAGTTCAGCAGCACGCTCTGACACCAGATGCGATGATGAAACAATGCGTGGTTTATCAGTCATACGACGTTCCCCTTTTCTCACGCGCAGGTGTTTCGCGGGTGATTTGACACTTATATCTCGTGATATTGTCGTGATTTTATCGTGAAAATGGCGGCAAGGTAAAGCCCAGCCGCCATCTATTACCGACAATTCATCGTTAAAGTGATCGCATACGCTCCAGGAACCCGTCAATCTGCCCCCGCAGGCTCTCGCTTTGCGTGCCCAGATTGGTGGCCGATCCATGCACATCCTTTGCCGCAACGTTGGTATCGGCAACCGCCCCCGAAACCCCCTGCATTGCGGCGGATATTTCCTCGGTCCCGGCGGCCGCCTGTTCGACATTCTGTGAAATTTCGCCGGTCGCAACGGTTTGTTCTTCGACGGCGGCGGCAACGGCGGCGGCCCGCTCGCTGATGTCGGAAATCATCCGCACGATTTCATCAATGGCATCGACCGCAAGACTGGTTGCCTGTTGAATGCCGTTGATTTGGTTTGTGATGTCTTCGGTGGCCTTGCCAGTTTGATTGGCAAGGTTTTTGACCTCGCTTGCCACAACCGCAAATCCCTTCCCGGCGTCCCCTGCACGCGCCGCCTCAATGGTGGCGTTCAGAGCCAGAAGGTTGGTTTGACCGGCAATGTCACTGATCAGGCCAATGACCTCGCCAATCTTAAGCGCGGCATCATTTAACCCCTGAATGTTTTCATTGGTATTGCGCGCCCGTTCAGTTGCTGATTGCGCCATGTTTGAGGTTTCCGTCACCTGACTGGAAATCTCGTTGATCGAGGCGGACAATTCGGTTGCCGCCGTTGCCACCAATTGCACATTCGACGATGCTTCTTCGGTACCTGATGATACCGCCATTGACTGGGTTGCCGCCACATCCGCACTGCTGCGCAGCACGTTCGATGCCGAATGCAACTGTTGAACCGCAACACCGACTTCGGCCATCACCGACACCACGGCTTCATCAAATTCGCGGATGTATTTTTCCTGGGTCTCCATCCGGATGCGGCGTTTTTTATCTGCCTCGGCCTGAATGGCTTCAAGCTTTTTGCGCTCAATTCCGTTCTCACGGAAAACCAGAACAGCACGCCCCATGGAGCCAATTTCATCGGCGCGCTGCACCTCGTTGATATCGACATCAAAGTCGTATTCTGCGAGACGCCCCATCTTATCGGTAAGGCCGCCAATCGCGCCGGCAATTGCGCGCGCAAGAAGCCATGACATCGCAATCAGTGCAATCGCACCGACGACAAACATAATGACTGTGACCATCAAACTGCGTTTGGCGATATCGTTTGCTTGGGCGGTCAACATTTCATTTATCGCCGTGATGTCGATGCTCAACTGCTCAAGAACCGGTTCTGCCTGTGCGTAATAATCGCTCAGCAAACCAAGCTCCTGCTCACGCATCAGGATCTTTTCCGCCAGCGCCTTAAAATCAGTGACGTATGACGACATCAGCCCCGTGATCTTTTTCTTTTCATCGTCGGGAATGCTGCTTGTTGCTGCCAATGCCGGTCCGAATTCAGCCAGTCGGGCATCAATGCGATCAACATATTTCGGATCAATCCGGGCCAGGAAATCCTTTTCATGGCGGCGCATCATCAACATGATGACGGTCAGATTGTCGGCGTTATAGGTTGCCAGTGCTTCTTCAACGTCGTGCACCGATGACCGAAGACTGCCCAGAAGGCCACCTTCTTCGGTCAAGCCGATATCGCGCTGCAGATTGACGATTTTGCTGAACTTATCGGCATATGCATCAAATGACGTCAGGATTGAACCAATTTCGGTCTCGAACGGCGCCAGTTTGGGGTTGGCTGAAAGCTGCTCCAACCCGCCATGAACTGCTGCGACCGTTTCAGCGTGATCTGTGACGTATTTTTCATCCAGCCGCAGCAGGAAATCCTTTTCCCGACGACGGGCATTAAGGAATTCTTTGGCGATATCATCGACCAGTAAACGGTCTTTAAGCGCACTATCAGCCGAACTTTCCGCCGATTGTCGCTGCGCATCCGCGACAAAAAGAACACCCCCAACGATCACGAAAATCGTCAAAGCCGACAAGCCAATAAGTGAAATCTGATAGATTAACCGCATGCGAGATAGAAATTTCATGTCGCGCCCCCGACCGTCATATCTGGATACGTTTCGCACCGCACCATCGCAGCGCATTTGCCTCATAAGGGGGTATATGAGTTCTATGACATCAAATTACGAAAAAAATGTCGCTTTTTTTGACGCCTCGCGTGTAAACGCCATTCCAGTCGCGCACAAAACGCACACTCAGATGCACAACCGCACCGCCCAGAATGCTGCAGTTGCGGGCAAGACCGTATCTGTTGTCCGCACAAAAAAAAGAAGCCCGACATCAAATCGGACTTCTTTTTCCAACAGCATTCCCTGCCATTTAATGTTTGGCGTCAGGACCGCGCATCATGGCCTAACCTGCGCGCATCCGCTCAAGGAACTGATCAATACGCGCACTCAAGCCATCGCTTTGCTTGCCAAGATTATCAGCAGACCCGCGCACATCCTGTGCCGCCTCTGTGGTATCCGCAACGGCGGACGATACGCCCTGCATGGCCGATGAAATCTCGCGCGTTGCCGATGCCGCCTGTTCGACATTTTGCGATATCTCGCTGGTGGCGACGGTTTGTTGCTCGACCGCGGCTGCGACAGAAGACGCGCGTTCGCTGATATCGGAAATCATACGAACAATTTCATCAATCGCCTCAACTGCTGCCCCGGTTGCCCGCTGAATATCGCCGATTTGCGCGGTGATATCCTCGGTCGCCTTTGCGGTCTGATTGGCAAGGTTCTTGACTTCACTTGCGACGACAGCAAACCCCTTGCCTGCCTCGCCGGCGCGCGCCGCTTCGATCGTCGCATTAAGCGCAAGCAGGTTCGTTTGCCCGGCAATGTCATTGATCATTCCAATGACTTCGCCAATGCGCACGGCCGCCGTATTCAACCCCTGAATATCTTCATTGGTGGTTTGCGCCCGCTCACTGGCCGAAATGGCCATTTGCGACGTGTCGCTGACCTGTCCGGCAATTTCATGAATGGATGCGGAAAGTTCAGTTGCCGCCGTTGCAACAAGCTGCACATTTGACGATGCTTCTTCTGTGCCTGCCGACACGGTTGTCGATTGCTCATCCGCCGTTGTCGCACTGCGCCGCAGGACTTCTGACACGGAATGAAGCTGCTCGACCGCTGTGCCCACTTCGCTCATCATCGCGACCACATCATTGTCAAACTCGCGAATATGTTTTTCCTGCATTTCGATGCGCTGGCGTTGCTGTTCGTCAATTTCCTTTTGCCGGGCTTCAAGTTTTTGCCGCTCCAGCCCGTTCTCACGAAACACAACAACCGCACGGCCCATCTCGCCGATTTCATCCTTACGGTCGGCTTCGCCCAGTTGCAGGTCGAAATCGCTGTTGGCCAAACGGGTCATTTTTGATGTCAGCCCGGCAATCGCACTGACAATCGCACGCGCCAAGATGAACGACATAACAATCAGCACAAGCGTCCCGGCAATAAAGATGCCAAAGGTCACCATCACACCGGTTCGCGCGATGTTTTCGGAACGCGCCTGCATGTCTGCTGCGACCGACCCGATTTCCGTGCTGAGCGTTGCAAGAATGGGTTCGACAGCCGCGTAATAGGTGCTGAGCCGACCAAGCGATTCCTCACGCGCCAGCGTCGCATCGGCAAGGGTTTTGAAATTGGAAACATAAGACGCCATCAGCTTTGCAAGCTGGGCTTTCTTATCGTCCTGAATGCTGCCGGCCTTTTTAAGGGATGCGTCAAATTTCTTTTCGAGGCCCTCGACATTCTCGATATGTACAGGGTCCATATTTGCCAGAAAGTCTTTTTCGTTGCCGCGCATTTGCAACAGCTCAATCGACAAATCCTTACTGTCGCTTAAGCCCAGCATCGCTTCAAACTTTGCAACATCGGCCAAGGCACCTTCGACCTCGGATGCGGCACTGCGCATTTCGCCCAGCAAGCCGCTACTGCCGTCCAGACCGATCTGACGCTGCAGGGCGACGACATTGGCAAATTCTGCGACATATTGCTCAAAAGCTGCCCGGGCTTGGTCCACCTCGCCCAGAAGCTCGTCAAGTTCTTCGCGCGCGGCCAGCGTTTCAAGCCCGGCGCGCACATTCCCCGATGACTGCTCATGGGCGGCGATATATTGCTCGTCGCGGCGCAGGACAAAGTCCTTTTCATGACGCCGCGCATTCAGAAATGCACGCGAGGTGTTATCGACAATCGACAGATCGGCTGTCGCCGCCTTGGCGATAAGCTGTGCGGACTGGCGTTGCTGATCGGCGATGAATTGCGTAATACCTACAATTGCAAAGATGACCAACGCGACGATGCTCAGAAGCGAGATCTGATACACCAGCTTCATGCGTGACAATAAAGACATTTCCCACCCCGACTTTCTGTGTTCTAGGGTCAGGACCTATTAATTTGGTTGAAATGGTCAATCAGATTTGTGCGGATACGCGAAGCAAAAGTGCCGGAAGATATATATCTTTCAAGTTTTTGCGACAAAGTAGTCCGTGCAAGTCCGATTGATCCGAAGGACAGTCGTTATATTTGTCAACTCCTGCGTCAAACCCCTTGTTCGGAATGCCGACCCGTTCTGCGGGATTTTCCTTGGGTTTGACAAATATAACGACTGCCATTCCAATCAAATTAATAGGTCCTGACCCTAGATACTTATTACAATTTTGTTATTAGAACCTATTAGAAACACTCTACTGACGGTAGATCAATTACTACCAAAGTATAGCGTATCAGATACTTTTGAGCTGAACGCATTAGAAAATGCGATTTGACCATTTCTTTCTGCCCGCTCCAAACTATGTTGGGGGAACGCATTCGGATGGCAACGCCTGCTGTCCTGACCCGCCTTTCACATCAGGCATCGCAAACAACAGGACAGAAATCACCCATGAGCATCTGGGGAAAAATTATTGGCGGAACTGCTGGTTTTGCCTTGGGCGGACCGCTTGGCGCGATCCTTGGCGCAACCGCAGGACATGTTGTCGACAAGATTAAAAACAGCGCGTCCGACCCAAGACTTGGTGGATCAGGCCCCCATTACGGTGGCTATCAAAGCATTCCGGGCGGGCAGGATCCGCGCCAGATCGCCTTTGCCACGGGTGTCATCATCCTTGCTGCCAAAATGGCCAAGGTTGACGGCCATGTCAGCCGCGATGAAATCGATGCCTTTAAACGCGTGTTCAGCATCCCGCCGGGCGAGGCGAAAAATGTCGGGCGTATCTTTGACATGGCAAAGGCCTCGCCGGATGGGTTTGAACCCTATGCGCAGCAAATCGCCACCATGTTCCGCGGCGAACGTGCCCTGCTTGAAGGCATCCTCGAAGCCCTCTATCAGATCGCCATGGCCGATGGGCAATTGCACCCCGCCGAGCAGGCCTACCTTAAAAAGGTCGCCCACATCTTCGGCTTTGCCGATATCGATTTTGACCGTGTGCATCAGGCCCATACATCCTCGAACGGACCTGATCCGTATCAACAGTTGGGCTTGGGCCGCGACGCCAGTGACGATGAGCTGAAATCAGCCCATCGCAAACTGTCGCGTGAAAATCATCCCGACACCCTGATGGCCAAGGGCATGCCGCCTGAGTTCATCGAACAGGCCAATGAAAAAATGGCCCGGATCAATGCCGCCTGGGATCAAATTCGCAAAGAACGCGGCATTCGCTGATCACAAAAGCCCCCTCTATCGCCCCTCCCGCATGATTTCCCTTGCAACGGCACCCTATATGCTGTTTGCAGGGGGCCAATGGACTTATTTTTGACCCCAAGCTTATCGGTTTTCCCATGGCGCCACCGCTGATTAATATTAATGACATTCACCTGACCTTTGGCGGGAATGATCTGTTTTCCGATGTTTCATTTGCCATTGGCGAACGGGATCGGCTGTGCCTTGTCGGGCGAAATGGCGGGGGCAAATCCACCCTGCTTAAAATCATCGCCGGTGAAATCGAAGCTGACGGCGGCGAACGCTTTGTCCAGCCGGGTTGCAAGGTGGCCTACCTTAATCAGGAACCGAAATTTGACGGCTATGACACGGTCGAAGAATTTGTTCTGTCCGCCCTTGATGCCCATGAAGAAGAATACTCCTATCGCTCCGACATGCTCCTCGCATCGGTCAGCATCGATCCGATGGCCGATCCCAAGCAGCTTTCCGGCGGCGAAGGTCGCCGGGCGGCAATTGCGCGCGCACTGATTGCCGACCCACAGGTCTTGCTGCTTGATGAGCCGACCAACCACCTTGATTTGCCAACGATTGAATGGCTCGAAGGCGAGATTAAAAACTTCCGCGGTGCGGTTGTGGTGATTTCGCATGACCGCGCCTTCCTCAATGCGGTGTCAAACGGCGTGCTGTGGCTTGATCGCGGTGTGATGCATCAGGGCAAGCTTAACTTTGCCAAGTTCGAAGAATGGTCCGAGGAAATCTATCGCAAGGAATCCGAGGAACGCGCCAAGCTTGATAAGCTGATCGCCAAGGAAACCGTCTGGTCGGTGCAGGGCATCTCGGCGCGGCGCAAACGCAATCAGGGTCGTCTGCGCCGTCTGTATGATATGCGCGAACAGCGCTCCGCACAGGTTGATCGCATCGGCAATGTGTCGCTTGCGGCTGACACGGGTGGCACATCGGGCAAGGTCGTGATCGAGGCCACCGATATCGCCAAGTCATTTGGTGACCGTGAAATCCTGACCGGTTTCTCAACCCGCATCCTGCGCGGTGACAAGGTCGGGATCATTGGCCCGAACGGGGCGGGTAAAACCACCTTGCTTAAAATGCTGACCGGGCAGCTTGAACCCGATAGCGGCACGATCAAGATCGGCACAAACCTGAACGCATCCTATTTCGATCAGAAACGCGTCGCCCTTGATGACAGCATGACCCTTTGGGATACGCTCTGCGATGTTGGCGGTGATCAGGTCATGGTGCGCGGCAATCCCCGCCATGTCGTCAGCTACCTGCGCGATTTCCTGTTTGATGAAAAGCAGGCCCGAAGCCCGGTCGGCGCCCTTTCGGGTGGCGAACGCAACCGTTTGCTTCTGGCCAAGCAACTGGCCAAACCGACCAACCTTCTGATCATGGATGAGCCGACCAACGATCTTGATATGGATACGCTCGATCTGTTGCAGGAAATGCTTGATGACTACGAAGGCACGCTTCTGCTGGTCAGCCACGACCGTGACTTCCTTGATCGCGTCGTGACATCCTCCATCGTTATGGAGGGCGACGGTCTGGCGGTTGAATATGCTGGCGGCTATTCCGATTACATCACCCAGCGCAAACTTTCAAATGCCGGACAAGCCCCCACCGAAGACCGCCCTGCGGCAAAAACCGGCAAAAAGGCCTTCACATCGGCCACGGCCCCGGCAAAGCCCAAAGCTGCGGCCAAGCTGAGCTACAAAGATCAGCGCGAATACGACAACCTGCCCGACAAAATGGCAAAGATTGAAGCCGAAATGGCCGAGATTGAAGCCGCCCTGTCAGATGGCAGCCTGTTCACCAAGGACCCGGCAGCCTTCCAGAAGAAGGCCGATCGCCTTGATGCCGCGCGCGCCGAACTCGAAGAGTGCGAAGGCCGCTGGCTGGAACTTGAAATGATGCGTGAAGAACTCGGCTAGGTCCTTACCCTATTGATCTTTTGGCGTGGGCGAAACGTTGCGGGACTTTACCCGCAACGACACATACGCCACACTTGAGCCTGCAGTTGAAAACAACTCATTTGTCCTGTGATGCAAAACAGTGGATCAAGGGATAAATCCCCGCCGCCAACTTTGGCGGCGGTCACGTGTCACCCGGTCGGCACCCGAACAAGGATCGGGCCAACCCTTGTTGAAAGCCCGCGTCATGCCGTTAAAAGCCACCCTCATGGCCTTGTCCGTCGCCATCATCTGGGGCGTCAACATGCTGACCGTCAAGGGTGCGGTCGGTGAAATCCCGCCTTTCATGCTGACCGCCATTCGCTTTGGCGCTGTTGCGGCCCTGTTGATCCCGTTTGCGCGCATGCCGCGTGGCCGCATGGGGAAACTGGCGATCATTTCGGCGGTTTTTGGCACCTTCCATTTCGGGGTTTTGTTTTATGCCCTGTCGATGATCGATGCCGGACCGGTGGCGATTATCGTTCTTTTGGGCGTGCCGTTTTCATCGATGCTGGCGACCTATTTCTTTAATGACCGGCTGGGCTGGAAACGGCTTTCGGGCATGGCACTGGCCTTTGTCGGGGTCATTATCATGTTCTGGGACCCGACCATGACCGATCTGCAACTGCCATTATTGCTGGTGGTGTTTGCCGCCTTCATGTGGGCGGTTGCCAATGTCATGATCAAAAAACTGGGCGACATTGATACCTTTCAGCTTAATGGCTGGATGGCACTCATGGCCGCGCCGCAATTGTTCTTCCTGTCCCTGATTTTTGAACCGCACGCGTTTCAGGCGGTCATGAACGCAAGCTGGGTGGCATGGGCCAACCTCAGCTTCACCGTGGTGATGTCCTCCATCGTTGCCTATGGCTTCTGGTATCACTTGTTAAAAACTCAGGACGTCAATGTTGTCGTGCCATGGTCGCTTCTGGCCCCGGTGATCAGTGTTTTTGGATCGTTCATCGTCTTTGGCGAAGCTTTTTCCGTGCTGAAAATCATTGGCGGGGCGGTTGTGCTGTGCGGGGTGGGCGTTATCATGCTGCGCAAACCAGTACAGCGCAAAACCCAGGGCATGGATTGATCAGGAACGGGTGATCCGACGATGGCAGGCAACGCAATGACACACATCATCGACCATCCATCGCCCAATTTCGGCGACCGTCCGGACGGCAGCCCGATTGACATTCTCGTCCTGCATTACACCGGCATGCAATCTGGGAAAATCGCCCTTGATCGCCTGTGCGATCCGGCGTCATCAGTGTCATGCCATTATCTGATCGAAGAAGACGGGCGGATTTTCCGCCTCGTTGATGAAGACAAACGCGCATGGCATGCCGGACGCGGCGAATGGCAAAAATGCGTGGATGTGAATTCGCGTTCCATCGGCATTGAAATCGTCAATCCCGGCCATGAATTTGGCTATCGCGCCTTCCCCGAAGATCAAATCGCATCGGTGATTGCACTTTGCCGCGATATTCTGGACCGCCACACCATCCCGGCCAGCCGCATCATCGCCCATTCCGACATGGCCCCGGACCGCAAAGAAGACCCCGGCGAGCTGTTCCCATGGGACAAACTGGCCGAAAACGGCATCGGATTATGGCCCCAGATGTCGTCCGAAATGTCGTCCGAAATGTCGCCCAAAAGCCTTGACCCCCTGCTCGATCAGATCGGCTATGGCGATGGTGACGGGCTAAAACGCCGCATCGCCTTTCAGCGCCACTGGCGTCCGTCTGATATTTCCGGAAATGTTGATGACGAATGTGTCGCCATCGCCAAGGCACTGGTCAAAGCCGCGTCGATATAGGGCCGGCTTCAAACCGATTGCCTATCGACGACGCCGCATCCAAAAACACTATTGTTCAATGCTGTTGTTTTCTGCCGTGCCCGCCCCGTCAGAATGCTCGATATAGCGCGCATAGCCATTCCGGCTAAAGCCAAGATAGCGGTAATAAATATTATCCAGCTCGCCGCTTTCAACACCGTGCGCCATCGCAAGGTTAAAGTCGCCAAGGATATCGGCCGCGCCCGCGCCAAGGCTCAGATAAAATTCGGCAACCTCAAGAGCCGGGTGCAAAACCTTGAACTGCATGGCGTCGCGCTGGGCACCAATGTCATAGCGCATCGACGCCAGGTCGGCGAAGACAACATCGACGTGATGGCGGCGCAGCATCTCATACCCCTTGGCATTCTCGCCAACTTCCACCGCATGCATATCCGGGTTATCTGCGATGTCCTTGGGATACTGGTCCCCAATGACCTTAAGCCAGCTTGCGCCGTCAAAACTTTCCGGCCCGCGATATTCGCTCGCAAGGAAACTTGATCGCACAACCGCAACCGTCACCCGGCTGGCCAGCGAGTCTGATGATATCTTCAAGTTGGCACTTTTGGCATGCGCAACGTCATCAAGCAAAATGCCATCGACCGCCCCGTACCGCTGGGAAAACTGGCACCGTGCTGTCGGCATCGACACAAATGTCACCTCATGCCCGGCCCGCTCCATGAACGTGCGCACAATATCAACCGACAGGCCCTCGGCACCACCGCGCCCCTCATAGGCATAGGGAACCCATTTGTCGTAACAAATGCGGATTTCCTTTGCCTGTGCGCAGACAGACGTAAACAACAGCGCGACCGCGCCTATGAACCAGAGTGCCCGATGCATGGGTGAATGTGCCAGCCTATAACTATACGAGTGGATGAATTTGAAGACGGCTTTTACACTCTTTAGGATAGCAACGCAAATCTGTCTTTGCATGGCTCCAATGCTTTTTTGCCCGCATTTTTGCGCCCGACAGACAGTCGATTGAGATCACTGCTTTTTCTTGACGAACGCCCCCATCTAACCTACATCACCGCAACCAGATGGCCGGATGGTCGCCCTTGCTGTTCGCAGCAGGGGAGGAAAGTCCGGGCTCCACGGAAACACGGTGCCAGATAACGTCTGGCGGGGGCGACCCTAGGGAAAGTGCCACAGAAAGGAAACCACCGAATCGCGCAAGCCATTCGGCAAGGGTGAAAGGGTGCGGTAAGAGCGCACCGGTCCTTCAGCAATGCGGGACGCATGGTAAACCCCACCGGGAGCAAAACCTAATAGGAATGGTCGGCCGGATGCTTCGGCATTGTCGGCAGGTGGGTTTTCGCACCACCATTCGGGTTGGTTGCAGGAGGCGTTCGGCGACGGACGTCCCAGATGAATGGCCATACAGTGCGGCTTGCCGCATGGACAGAACCCGGCTTACAGGCCATCTGGTCTTATTTTTTTGTAACGCCAATACGACAAAGGCGATGACATCCCGTCATCGCCTTGTACTAGAATCTATTCCACAAACCGCGCAAAACCGCTCAGCTTATCCGCGTTCGGCAATCGATGCGGCGAAATACTTATCGGCTTCTTCCTGTGTCCCGACCTCGAAATTCGCCGCGGTCTGATCCTTGATCATTTTGCCAAGGGTCGGCAACGTCTTGCGGTCAATCTGCGCACTGGCATCCCACAATCTGGACCGCATCAGCGATTTCGCACAATGCAGGAACGCTTCCTCGACCGTCACCTTGATCACCGTGACCGGCGGCTTTGGCGTATCGGCAAACAGTGCGAGTAATTCCGGATCGGTACGGATTTCAGCAACGCCATTTACCCGCAATGTCTCATTGATGCCCGGCACAAAAAACAGCATCCCGACCTTCGGGTTTTCGACAATATTCGCCAGCGTATCAACCCGGTTATTGCCCGGACGATCGGGCATCAGGATGGTATTGTCATCAAGAACCTTGATAAAGCCCGGACCATCACCGCGCGGGCTGACATCCGCATCCCCGTTCGAATCTGCCGATGAAATCACGGCAAAAGGTGCCAGATCGATGAAATGCTTGCAGTGTGGATCAAGTGCGGAAAGGCATTTTGAAACGGCAACTTCAAGGGGGGCGCCATAGATGGCACGCAGCTTTTCTTGGGTATCAATTTTGGTCATGGGGGCACCTTTTGCGGAAATCAGGGGGCAAATTGCGTCAGCTGCAAACGCAAGTCAATTGCCGATCACCTGGCAATGATCTGTGCGACTGTTTTGACCGCGGCAAATTCACCATTAAGGCTGGCCAGCGCCACGTCATGCACCACATCTGCGCCAAACACACGCCCATCTGGCAATTGGCGGTCAAAGGTCGCACAGGCATCTGCGGCAATCGTTGCGTCAAAGCCAAGATTGCCCGCCATGCGGGTTGTCGTATTCACACAATGGTCTGTCGTAATGCCGCACAGAACCAGTTTTGAAATGCCCTCTGCACGCAAATCCGCCTCAAGCGTTGTCCCGATAAAGGCCGAATTGACATTCTTGCCATAGACCGGCTCGCCCGCAATCGGGGCGACAATACCCTTGATCGCATTGCCCCCATGGGATGGATGCAGGCGCGATTGCGGCACGGTCGAGTCATGTTTGACATGAATAACCGGCAATCCGGCGTTGCGCCAATGGCTCAGAAGCTTTGCCCCATTGGTTTCCGCATCCGGGTTATTGCGGTTTCCCCAATAGGCAAGGTCATCAAACCCCTGTTGCCAATCAATCATAATCAGGGCGATCTTCGACATATCCATAGCTCCGCGATATCAGGTGACAAGGTCGCGCAATCTAGCAACAAATCATCTGGCGCAAAGGACAATCACCCCACCTTTCTTGCCAAAATTGATCAGAGCCAGCCCTTCCGCTTGAAATACCAAAGTGGCAATACCGCCGACAGAACCATCAAACCAATCGCCACCGGATAACCAAATTGCCAGTCAAGTTCGGGCATGACCTCGAAATTCATGCCGTAGATGCTCGCAATCAGGGTCGGCGGCAAAAAGGCCGCCGCTGCGACCGAGAAAATCTTGATGATGTTGTTTTGCTCAAGACTGATCATGCCCAGCGTCGCATCCAGCAGGAAGGTCACCTTGTTGGCGATGAAATTGGCGTGCTCGGTAATCGACACGATATCGCGCGATATGATCTTAAGCCGCGCCTTGGCATCCTTTTTAAGCCGCGCCTGTGTCGACAGGAACAAGCCAAGTCGATGCAGGTTCAACAAACTGTCTTTGGCCTTGCCCGACAGGTTGCCTGCCCGCCCGATCTGACGCAGGGTGTCCTGATGTCCCTGATCTGATTTCCGGTCTTCGGGACTGGCAAAAACCTGATTGGACAGCCCCTCAAGATCGGTTGCCGTCTGTTCCATAACATCGGCCAATCGATCCACAATCTGTTCAAGCAACCCGAAAAGAACCGCATCCGCACTGCTGGCAAGCGACGGGCTGCGGTTGACCCGCCGGATAAAGGTTTTAAACGGCACCGGGTCGGCATAGCGCAGGGTGATCAGGGTTTTCTTGACCAGAATGAACGTCACAACCGCTGTTTGCGGTGCGTCCGATGCCGCCCGGTTCAACACCGATACCGTCATGAACAACGCGCCATCTTCGTCGTACAGCCGCGATGACAGCTCAATTTCCTGCATTTCTTCGCGGGTCGGCACTTCGATGCCAAACCGTTTTTCAATATCCTGAATTTCTTCGTTGGTCGGCGACAGAAGGTCCACCCAGACGGGCGTCCGTGGTGCCTTTGACTGCGGTGGTTTGCTCGATGGTGTCGTCGTTGCGTCATCGCCTGAAACACTCAAAGCACCGGGTACCTTCGCAACACCCGCTTCTGTCGCAGCATCGTCAGATGAGCCACCATGCGTTTCTGTAACGGTCGCATTTTCGCTGCCGCCGCCCTCATCGGGTGTCGTACGTGCGGGGGCGAAAAATTCGTTGCTGTCCATGGCCTCTCTCCGTCAGCACTGGCGTGTCGTTTGATCGCGGCCAGATTATCGGGCTAATTCTGGTCAGTTTTTTGGTATCGGCATCTGATATACACCCGGCCATCAAAACCGGGAAACAACCTGTTGGGGCGTGAAACTTCCGTGACGCCGTCCTGACCCTAGAACGGCAGTACCGTCTGGAATGTAAACGGATCAACATCGGGTTCGGTTCCGCGTTTCTCATCAAACGCACTTTTGGCTTGGGCAAGGAACTCATCCTTGCTGATCATACTGTCCTGATCGGTATCATATTGCGCGAACAATAATTCCAGACGACGGCTCTCGGTGCGCAGCCGCTGCCGGTTGGTTTCGGGCGATCCGGGCAGTTGTTCCACGGCGGAAAATTCCCGCACCACCAGCACACTATCACCGTTGATATCGCGCCGCCGAAACATCCAACTGGCATAGGATGCGGCCTCTTCCGCGCCAATGCGACCATCCTGATCAATATCAACCGGGTGGAATTGTTCGCGGTACAGCTTGACCTGTTCTGGGATTCCTTGCGCCACCACGCCGGTCCCGCCATTTTTTTCCGCCAGTGCCTTGGCAATCGCCTCATTCAGGCCGGGCACATTGGCCCCGGTGCCCGGAATGCCGGTCATTCCTGCACCATCACCCGCGCCCGCACCATCAAGACCCGACAGACCGGACAACCCGCCCAGTCCCCCCATGCCAAATCGCGACATCAGTTCAGGGTTATTTTGCAGTTGCTTCATAATCAGCGGCAGAAGTTCGCGCATTTGCGGCGATGTCACCTCGGGCGAGGTTGATCCACCCCCGGCCTGATCCAGCGTTAAACCTTGCGCATGAACACCCTGCACATAGGGAACCACGCCGCTTGGCGTGATCGATATCGCCAAAAACGCACAGCCCATTAAGAAAATGGCAGCTTTTATCCGCAACAATCGCGTCCTTCATCTCACTGACGCTGCCCCGCGCCAGTATCTGTTGCTGTCTTAAGTCCCGGTCGGCATACCCAGTCGGATGCCCCGCAGGACACGTCCTGATCCTGACATCTTGCAGGAGTTTATCCGCGCATCAAACCCGATTGGGACGTAAATCGCAAATTGTCTTCGTATGTCATGCCCGCAAGCTACATCAAACACGCCGCGTCCATAAGAACCCATACACCCGTTTTTTTAGCGCCCCCATGGGTTCCCATGGACCACCTTTGGGATTTCATGGGCAGGAGATGGATAACACCGTGATTCAAAGCGTTTTTGGCGGAAATCAGGCTTTTTGCATATACACCGGAAGCACTGGGAATACCCTAAAACGCCACATCTGAACCCATCAAATCCCATTGACCCCCATCATTTCCCATGGTACCCCATAAGCAGGCATAATTTCTGTGCCATGCGGGGCATATCCATTTCAAACAGCAAGCGGTCATCTGACCTCCCATTTGGGAAGCTGTTTTTGAATTGGTTTTTTTGATCAGGGGAATGGCGAAGTGCTGTTCACAGGGACGCACATTCACAAGCTGGACCGGAAGGGACGCGTATCCGTCCCCAAGCGGTTCCGTGCGGCCCTTGAACGTGAAGAATTCGCTGGCATCTACCTGTATCAATCCCACAAGGAAAGCGCCCTTGAAGGCTGCAGCGAAAGCCATATGGAGCGCATTGCAGCATCGCTTGATGAACTCGACATGTTCTCTGACGAGGCCGATGATCTGGCCGATACCATCCTTGGCTCCTCGCACATGCTGCCCTATGACGGCGAAGGCCGCATCATTCTGCCCGCCGAACTCATCGAATATGCCCGCATCGAAGATCAGGTCGCCTTTGTTGGCCGTGGCCGCACCTTCCGTCTGTGGAACCCTGACATCTTTACACCCCTGCAAGATGCCAGCCGGACCCGGACGTTGAACCGTGGCGCGACACTCAAACTCAAACCGATGACTGAACCCTCGAACGGCACACGCCCGCGTGCCCCGACCGAGGAGGATGCATCATGACCGATCAGGACATCAGCTTTGCGACAGAAGATCGCCCGCACAAACCGGTTTTGCTCCGCGAGGTGCTCGACGCTCTTGCACCCGGTGACGGCGAAATCATGGTGGATGGTACGTTTGGCGCAGGCGGTTACTCCCGCGCCATTCTTGATTCCGCCCAGTGTGAGCTGTTTGGCATTGACCGCGACCCGACCGCCGTTGCCAACGGCCAGAAAATGGAAGCCGACTACAACGGTCGCTTCCACATGGTCGAAGGCTGCTTTGGTGAGATCGGCAAACTGATCCCCGCTGCTGGCGCACCACAAGTTGACGGCATCGTTCTTGATATCGGCGTTTCATCGATGCAGATCGATCAGGCGGATCGGGGCTTTTCGTTCCGCACCGATGGCCCGCTTGATATGCGCATGTCGATGGCCGGTCCGACGGCGGCTGATTTCATCAACACCGCCGAAGAAGAAGACATCGCCAACGTGATTTACCGCTACGGCGAAGAACGCGCCTCGCGCAAGGTCGCGCGTAAAATCATGGAAATGCGCGCCGAAGAACCCTTTACCACGACCTCCCAGCTTGCCCGTGCGGTGCGCTCGGTCGTGCGCAAATCCAAGGACGGCATTGATCCGGCCACCCGCACGTTTCAGGCGCTGCGCATTTTTGTAAATGACGAACTTGGCGAACTTGAACGCGCGATGGGTGCGGCCGAAACTTTGCTGAAACCCGGTGGTCGTCTGGTGGTTGTGACCTTCCATTCGCTCGAAGATCGTCAGGTCAAAACATTTATGAAGGAACGTTCGGGCGATCCGAACAAAATGTCGCGGCGTCTTCCGGGCGAACCCGAAGTTGCAACGCCGACCTTCACGACCATCACCCGCAAGGCCGTCACCGGCCAGAAGGACGAAATTCGCGCCAACCCGCGTGCGCGGTCTGCCAAACTGCGTGCGGTTGCCCGCAACGATCAGCCCGCGACGACTGCGCAAGGGGGGAAAGAATGACCCGCGCAGTGACCATTATCGGCTTGCTTCTGACCATCCTGATTGGGACTGGCACCTATTGGGTCAGTCACGAAGTCGAACGCCTTGAAAAACGCTACGCTGATATTCAGTCCGACATTCTGGCCGAACAGGAAACCATTCATGTGCTTCAGGCCGAATGGAGCTACCTGAACAATCCTGAACGGATCGAACGGTTATCCCAGCAATATCTCAGCCTGGCGCAGATCGATATTTTGCAGATGGCCAGCATCGATGACCTGCCCGAAAATGCCGATCAGCATCTTTATCGTCTGGACAAATTTGGCGAGGCGGTTGCCTTCCTGCCCCTGCCGCGTGCCCGTCCGGGCGATCTGATGTATGACGAGGCTGCTGACGCCATGATCATTGACGCCCCCTCGGTTGCCGCCACCGCAGGAGGCACGCGATGAGCTTCATGCGTTTCTCATACTGGCTGCGCGGGGATCGTCCGGAACTCGGACCCGATCAACGTGAACGTCTGGCGATTGAAACTGCACGTAATCGCATTTTCATCACCGGCGCGATGTTCATCGTTGGCTTTACCTGGATCACCTACGGTCTGGTTGATGCCTCTGTTCTGCGTCAGGGCAACGAACCTGCTGTGGCCTCGGGAACCGATGCACGCGAACTGAAAACCGAACGCGCTGACATTGTGGATCGCAACGGCATTTTGCTTGCGACCGATCTTCCGACCAATTCGCTTTATGCCGATGCCCGTGTCGTGAAGGACCCGGTTGAGTCCGCCGACATGCTGCTAACGGCCCTGCCCGATCTGGACCGCGATACGCTGATCCGGCATTTAAGCTCGCGCAAGGCTTTCGTCTGGATCCGCCGCAACCTGACCCCCGAACAGCAATATGAAGTCAACTCGCTGGGCGTTCCCGGTCTGAATTTCCAACGTGAAGAGCGCCGCGTTTATCCGCATGGCCGCCTGTTCTCGCACGTGCTTGGCTTTACCGACATCGATAATAACGGCATTGCCGGTGCCGAACGCGAATTCGATAACGAACTGCGCATCAACAACGGCCCGTTGCAATTGTCGGTCGATACCCGGGTGCAATACGCGCTTGAGGAAGAAGTCGAAAGTGCGATGGAAACCTACAGTGCAGTCGGGGCTGCCGGGCTTGTGATGGATGTCTATACCGGCGAAGTCATCGCCATGACGTCCCTTCCCAACTTTGATCCGCACCGCCCCGGTCAGGCGCCTGCGGATGCGCGGTTCAACCGCAGCACGCTGGGCGTTTATGAAATGGGCTCGGTGTTCAAACTGTTTAACACCGCAATCGCGCTTGAAACCGGCTCGGCAAACCTGAACTCGGTTTTTGATGCCACCGAACCACTGCGTGTTGCGCGCTTCTCGATCCGTGATTACCACGCCGAGAACCGCTGGCTGACCGTACCGGAAATTCTGGTCCACAGCTCGAACATCGGTTCGGCCCGCATGGCGATGGCCTTTGGCGGCGCGACCCAGCAAAAATACCTCAAAAAGCTTGGCATGCTCGACAAGCCAGAAATCGAACTTCCTGAAGTCGGCGGGCCGCTTGTGCCCAATCCGTGGCGTGAAATCAACACCATGACCATTGCCTTTGGTCACGGCATTGCCGTCACCCCGCTTCAGGTCGTCAACGGTATTTCCACCATTGCAAACGGTGGTATTCGCCGCCCGTCCACCGTCCTCAGACAGGACGGTGCCCCGGCAGGCGAACGTGTCTTTTCCCGAGAAACGTCTGACCTGATGCGTCGTTTGATGCGTCTGGTTGTGACCGAAGGATCGGGCAAAAACGCCGAAGTGGCGGGCTACTTCCTTGGCGGGAAGACCGGCACCTCGGAAAAACTCGTGAACGGGCGCTACGTAAAGAACGCCCGCATGTCGACCTTTGTCGCCGCCTTCCCGATGCAGGACCCGAAATATGTGGTTCTGGTGACGCTAGACGAGCCCAAAGGCACAAAAAAAACCTATGGATTTGCCACAGCAGGATGGGTGTCCGCCCCTGCGGTTGGCAAGGTTGTGACACGTATTGCTCCCCTTTTGGGCATTGAACCGGCGAATGCGAAGGCGCCGGAGATCGAGCAAGCGTTGCAGATTGAACTTCGCAAAGGGGAACGCAAACTTGCGTCTTTCTGAACTCATGGCAGGTGATCAAGCGGCACTTAAACATGCCCAAGGACAGGACCCGAACATTACGGGCCTGACAGCAGACTCACGCACCGTAAAGGATGGCTATATCTTTGCCGCCCTGTCCGGTGCCAAAGACGACGGCTCGAAATATATCGCCGATGCGATCAAGCTCGGCGCCGCCGCCATTTTGGCCAAGGACGGAACGCCCCGTCCAAGTGCCCCGACAGTTCCCCTGATCCCGGTTGAAAACCCGCGAAGGCGCTACGCACAGCTTGCCGCGCGCTTTTATGGGCAGCAACCTGCCAACATTGCGGCAATCACCGGGACAAACGGTAAAACATCCACCGCGATCTTTACCGAACAACTCTGGACGATCATGGGCAATATGTCGGGTTCCATCGGCACCCTTGGCATTCGCGCTGCGGGGGCAAAAATCCCCGGCTCGCTGACCACGCCGGATCCGGTTGCCCTGCATCAATCCTTAAATGAAATGTCTGAAATCGGTGTCACCCACGTCGCGATGGAGGCAAGCTCGCACGGGCTTGACCAGCATCGCCTTGACGGGGTGAAGGTCACGGTTGCTGCCTTTACCAACCTGTCGCGCGATCATCTTGATTACCACGGCAGCTTTGACAAATACTTCGCCGCCAAGGCCCGCCTGTTCTCCGACCTTCTGGTCGCCGATGGCACTGCGGTTCTGAACGCCGATGTCGAACAGTTCGCGACGCTCAAAGCCATGTGCGAAAAGCGCGGCTTAACCGTAATGTCCTACGGCGAAAATGCCGATGACATCAAACTGGTGTCCGCCGTTCCTGACAGCACCGGCACCAAACTGACCCTTCTGGCCAACAAGGGTGAATACAAAATTCACCTGCCGCTGATGGGCAGTTTTCAGGTGATGAACGCGCTGGCTGCCCTTGCCATTGTTATCGCCTCGGGTGCCGATATCGACCCGGCGGTTCTCGCCCTTGAAAAGCTTGAAGGTGTGCGTGGCCGCATGGAACTGGTTGGCAAAACCAGCTTTGGCGCACCGGTGTTTGTTGATTACGCCCATACCCCCGACGCGCTTGAAACCGTGATCAAGGCTGTCCGTCCCCATTGCAAGGGACGCATTGTCTGTGTATTTGGCGCAGGCGGGGATCGTGATACCGGCAAACGCCCCTTGATGGGCAAGGTCGCACAGGATTTCGCCGATATTGCCATCATCACCGATGACAACCCGCGCAGCGAAAACCCCGCCGCCATTCGCGCTGCCATCAAAAAGGCATGTGACGGCGGCATTGAAATTGGCGACCGCGCAGATGCGATCAAACGCGGCATTGGCATCCTGCAACGCAATGATGTCTTGATCATCGCGGGCAAGGGCCACGAACGCGGCCAGATCATCGGCGATCAGGTGATGCCGTTTGATGATGCATCTGTCGCGCGCAGCATCCTTGCCGGTGGCAACTGACCATAAATTCCCGTTACGGCACCCTGGTCGTAACGGCCTGATGAGAAAGAAAGTAACCCTATGACCAAGGCTGTTTTATGGACGGCACAAGATGCCCAAACCGCAACCGGTGGCACAACATCCGGCGCATGGACGGTATCGGGCATCTCAATCGACAGCCGCAAGGTCACCAGGGGCGATCTGTTCATCGCCCTTAAGGGCCCGAATTTTAACGGCCACACATTTGCGCAGGCCGCCCTTGATGCCGGTGCGTCGGCCGTCATGGTCGATGATGCCACCGGCATTACCGATCCCGATAAAATCCTTCTGGTCGATGACACCATGGCCGCCCTGAACCGTCTGGGCGACGCCGGGCGCGCACGAAGCCAAGCCAAAATCGTCGCCATCACCGGCAGTGTCGGTAAAACCGGCACCAAGGAAGCCCTAAAATATGTGCTGAGCCAGCAGGGCAAAACCCACGCCAGCCCGGCCAGCTTTAACAACCATTGGGGCGTTCCGATCAGCTTGGCGACCCTTCCGGTCGATGCGCAATATGGCGTGCTTGAAATCGGCATGAACCATCCCGGCGAAATCAGTCCGCTGGTCAAGATGGTCAAACCATCGGTTGCCATGATCACCACCGTCGTCGGCGCACATACCGAATATTTCAAGGACGAAGCCGAAATCGCCATGGCCAAGGCCGAAATTTTTGACGGTCTGGACAAAGATGGCGCGGTGATCCTCAACCGCGACAATCTGCATTATTTCGCACTGGCACGCCGGGCCAAGGAACTCGGCCTGACCGACATCAAATCATTTGGCACCGATGCGGTTGCCAATTACCGCCTGTTTGAAGCCAATATCGTCAATGATGGCAGTGCGGTGCGTGCACGCATTGATGGCCATGAACTGGAATATTTCATTGGCTGCCCCGGTGAACACTGGGTGGTCAATTCCCTCGCCGTTCTGGGCTGTGTCGCGGCCATTGGTGCGGCCGTCGAACGGGCCGCGCGCGATCTGGCCGATGTCACCCCGCCCGCAGGCCGGGGCGAAACATCCACGGTCAAACTGCCCTCGGGCGATGGCACCTTTACCCTGATTGATGACGCCTATAACGCCAATCCGACATCCATGATGGCCGGGATCAAGGTTCTGGCCCAAACCAAACCCGCCGAGGGCGGCCGCAAGATCGCGGTTCTGGGCGACATGCGCGAACTGGGCGATGATGCGGTTAAAATGCATGCTGACCTTCATCATCCCCTGACCGCGATGGAAATTAACCGGGTCTATTGCGTCGGTCCCTTGATGGCTGAGCTTGATAAAACCCTGCCCGACGCCATAAATGCCGGACATTTTGAAACTGCGGACGCCGCAATTGCGCCAATTAAGGCCGATCTTAAGCCCGGCGACGTGGTTTTGATCAAAGGATCGCTTGGCATTTACGTTTCGAAAATTGTATCGGCGTTAAAATCGGGCGGCGTGGTCGACAAACCCGCACCCCAATAGAAATTCGTCGCAGAAGGAACGACAAGAGCAATGCTCTATAATCTGCTTTATCCGCTGGCCGATCAGATGCCGGTTTTCAACCTGTTTCGGTACATCACGTTCCGCACAGGCGGCGCGATCATAACATCGCTTATCCTTGCTTTTGTTCTGGGTCCGTCCCTGATCCGCTGGTTGCGGTCCAAACAAAGCGAAGGTCAGCCGATCCGCGAAGACGGCCCGGAAGGTCACCTTCTGACCAAAAAAGGCACCCCCACCATGGGCGGTCTTTTGCTGTTGATTTCAACATCCATCGCCACCCTTTTGTGGGCCGATCTGACCAATGCCTATGTCTGGGCGGTTTTGCTCGTCACCATCGGCTATGGTTTCCTGGGCTTCCTTGATGACTTCCTCAAAGTGTCAAAGAAAAACACCAAGGGATTACCCGGCAAGATAAAGCTGCTCGGTCAGTTTTCCATTGCCGCCCTTGCCGCCTTCTGGATTTCCTACAACACCGCCGATCCGCTTTCGACCGCATTGGCTTTCCCGTTTTTCAAGAACTACCTGCTTGATCTCGGCTGGTTCTTTATCCCGTTTGCCATGTTCGTCATGGTCGGGGCGTCAAACTCCGTCAACCTGACCGATGGGCTCGACGGGCTTGCGATTGTCCCGGTCATGATTGCCGCGGCCAGTTTTGCGCTGATCACCTATTTGATCGGTAACATCCAGTTTGCCGAATATCTTCAGGTCCATTACGTCGCCGGATCAGGCGAACTCACCATCTTCCTTGGCGCGCTGGTCGGTGCTGGCCTTGGCTTCCTGTGGTACAACGCCCCGCCTGCCATGGTGTTTATGGGCGATACCGGCTCACTTGCCTTGGGCGGCGCACTTGGTGCGGTGTCGGTTGTCACCAAACACGAACTGGTTCTGGCGATCATTGGCGGTCTGTTTGTGCTTGAAACCCTGTCGGTGATCATTCAGGTCGGCTCGTTCAAACTGACCGGAAAACGCGTGTTTCGTATGGCCCCCCTGCATCACCATTTTGAAAAAAAGGGCTGGCAGGAAGCGACCATCGTCATTCGTTTCTGGATCATCGCCGTAATCCTTGCCCTTGTCGGGCTTGCCACCCTTAAACTTCGCTAAGGAACACACCCTTGATTGATCTGTCACACTTGCGCGGCAAAACCATCGCGGTTCTGGGGCTCGGCAAATCGGGTCTTGCCAGTGTGAAGGCATTGATCAATGCCGGGGCGATTGTCTGGGCGTGGGATGATAATGCGTCGGGCCGCGATCTGATCGAGCCATTGGGCCTTGCCCCGATCAATCTGGTTGAGTGTGACTGGACCGAACCCGACATGCTGGTCATAAGTCCCGGCATCCCGTCCACCTTCCCGACCCCGCATCCGGCGGCTGAAAAGGCCCGCCGGGCCGGTGTGCCGATCATTTGCGACGTTGAATTGCTCTGCACCGCCCAACCCGATGTGCCGACCCTGGCGATCACGGGCACCAACGGCAAATCCACCACCACCGCCCTCACCGCCCATATTCTGGCCGGTGCCGGGATCAAAACGCAGGCCGGGGGCAATCTTGGCAATGCCGCCCTTGGTCTTGAACCCTCCGGTCCTGATGACTGTCTGGTGCTGGAACTGTCGTCCTATCAGCTTGATCTTCTGACCGAGGCCGCCTTTGATGCCTGCGCACTTTTAAACATCACGCCCGATCATTTGGATCGTCACGGCGGGATGGATGGCTATATCGGCGCAAAGCATCAAATCTTTGCGCGCAACAAGGGCCCGAAATGGGCGATCATTTCAATTGATGATGAACCTTGTGCCAAAATGTCGGTCGAACTGGCCCGCGAAGGCGGCCGCCACATCATCGAAATTTCGGTCAATCAGCCGGTTGATCACGGCATTTATGTTTCCGATGGCTGGTTGATTGATGATATCTCGGGGGCCAAAACCCGCATTCTTGATCTCACCACCGTCACCCGGATGCCCGGCAAACATAACTGGCAAAACATTGCCTTTGCCTATGCGCTGTGTCGTGCACGCGGTGTCGATGCCACCCGGATCATTGATGGCATCCTGTCATTTCCGGGCCTTGCCCATCGTCAGGAACGCTTGGGCACCATTGACGGCGTTGTCTTTGTCAATGACAGCAAGGCCACCAATGCCGAAGCCTCCGCCAAGGCACTCTCGGCCTATCAGAACATCTACTGGATTGTTGGTGGCAAACCCAAGGAAGGCGGCATCGCCGGGCTTGAGGCGTTTTACCCCAACATCAAAAAGGCCTATCTGATCGGGGCGGCGACCAACGAGTTTGCCGACGCACTCGGCACCGATCTGCCATGGGAAAAATGCCAAACCCTTGATGTCGCGACCAAGGCGGCGTTTGAAGATGCCAAAACCAACGGCGATGACGCCCCGGTTGTCATGCTGACCCCGGCCTGCGCGTCGTTTGATCAATTCAAAAGTTTCGAAGCCCGCGGCGATGCCTTCCGCGACATTTATGCCCATCTCGCCACCAACGCGCAGGAACGCTCATGAAATCGCTGTTTGGTCATAATACCAATATTGCCTTTTCCCGCGCGGACACCTCCGTTCTGGGCATCTGGTGGTGGACGGTCGATCGCTGGTTTCTTGCCGCCATCATTTTGCTGATGGGCATTGGCGCACTTCTGGTCATGTCGGCAAGCCCGCCGGTGGCCGACCGCATCAATGTCGATAGCTTCCACTTCGTTACCCGCCAGTTTGTCTTTCTCGGTCTTGCTGCCGCCTGCATGTTCTCGATCTCGCTGCTGCCGGTGAAATGGGTCAGAAGGCTGGCCTCGATCATGTTCCTTGGCGTCATTTTCCTTTTGATCATCACCCCGTTCATCGGGTCCGAGATCAAGGGGGCCGTGCGCTGGATCCACCTTGCAGGCATCACGATCCAACCGTCCGAGTTCCTAAAACCGGCCTTTGCGGTTGTCGTGGCATGGATGTTCGCCGAAGGTCGGCTGAACCCCAATTTCCCCGGCTACATCGTCAGCAGCCTGATGCTGGCCCTGTGCATCTTCCTTCTGATGATCCAGCCGGACTTTGGCCAAACGGTGGTTGTAACCTCCATCTGGTCGGTGCAAATCTTCCTCGCTGGCCTTCCGATCATTCTGGTGTTTTGTCTGGGCTTGGGGGCGGTTGGCCTTGCGGTCAGTGCCTATTTGATCCTGCCCCACGTGCAATCACGTGTGGACCGCTTCCTTGATCCGGCATCGGGCGACAACTATCAAATCGAACGTTCGATGGAAGCCTTCATGAACGGCGGCATCATGGGCCGTGGACCGGGCGAAGGCTGGGTCAAAAACTCGATCCCCGATGCCCATTCCGACTTTATCTTTGCCGTTGCTGGCGAAGAGTTTGGTTTGCTGTTCTGTGTGCTGGTCGTCGGCGTCTTTGCCTTCATCATCATGCGCGGCCTGTCGCGCCTCATGGGCGAACGCAACCTGTTCGTCGTGCTGGCCGTAACCGGCATTCTGGTCCAGTTCGGCTTGCAGGCCGTGATCAACATGGCTTCTACCTTGCAGCTGGTCCCGCCAAAGGGCATGACCCTGCCGTTTGTTTCCTACGGCGGCTCGGCCACCATCGGCATTGCGATTGGCATGGGCTTTGTTCTGGCGCTCACCCGCAAACGTCCGGGCGAATAACGGCCCGCGAACGGTACGCAATGGATTCTCGCCTTCACGGGAATGACGGCCCAAGGGGCGACATCCCACCAATACAAAAAACACCGTCACTCCCGCGAAGGCGGGAGTCCATGCCGCCATAAATGCCGCCTTAAATAGCATCCCCCCGGCCCCAAAATACCGCAACGCCCCAAACTGTCCCGCACCCCTTAACGCGTCCCGTTTGGTGCAGGCCGGTATTATACTCACCACCCTGCCGCCATCAGGTTTGACTGTCCACCTGTTGCGACATCTCGCCAAACAAAAGATCATAAGGAAAATTTCGAATTACTTAGAGATCACCTTGCAAGAAGTATAAATATAAGTTATATTTTCTTCGTTGATAGCGAGGATGGCCGGATGTTGAAGATCACCATTTCGAAGCAGGCGTTCAAAACACTGAGCAAGATGCAACCTCAACAAGCCCGAAAAATCGATAAGGTGATCCAGCAACTGGCGGAAAATCCCACACGGGATGATCTGGACATTAAAAAGCTGACCAATCGCGAAAATGAATATCGCGTGCGTGTTGGTCAGTACCGGATCCTTTTCACAGAAGACGGGCATATCCTCGATATCATCAAGATTGCCCCACGAGGATCGGCATACAAGAACTGATCCCAATGAATGATGAAAGAAGGAAGACACCCCATGCCCAACAAATATTCCTTCCTCCGCGACGGAGAAGGGCTTCCGATTGCTGTAACCATGTCTTTCGAGGAGTTTCGCAACCTCGCACCGGAAATTGCGGAAGAATACCTTTCTGACGAAGAACTCGCGGACGTCGCTGCCCGCGACGATGACGGATCCCGGTATCCGTATGAATTGATGCAGCGTGTTCTGACCGGGGATCATCCCGTCAAGGTCTTCCGCGAATGGCGCGGGATGACACAAGGTGAACTGGCACAAAAGGTCGGTGTTGCCGGAAACTATATCAGCATGATCGAGCGCGGTGTGAACCCGCCGTCCCGCAAGCTTCAACTGGCACTGTCCCAGGCGCTTGATGTTGATTACGGAATGCTGGAAACCGGTCCTAGCTTTGAGCCCGCTTAAACCGGCTTGTGCCCGGCTGCAAAGATATTGGCCCGTGCCTGTAGTGGCGCGGGCTTACATATTGAGGTGCAGAAGGTCCTGCGCATAATGCACAAGGCGGTTGAGCCCACGAACCACTGGATTCCCGCCTGCGCGGGAATGACAGCCTAATGGGCGACATCCCCAATACAAAAACACCGTCACTCCCGCAAAGGCGGGAGGCCATGCCGCCACGAACGCAGCCCTAAACAGCACGTCACCAACTTCCCCGCCCTCAAACACCCCAACGACACACCCCGTCCCAAAAAAACGACAAATTCCCGCCCTATAAACGCCCCCGCTTGAAGGGATATTAACCTTTATCGGGTTTTGATGGGGGAACCTTGGCGCGTGCCGTCGTTTAACATGTGGACGAGATGACGAAACTCACACAACCTGATATTTCCACCGCCAATGACACCCCGCTTGCCGGGCAGGTGATCGCTGTGACATCCGGCGGAACGGGTGGTCACATGTTCCCCGCCGTTGCCCTGTCAAAGGCGCTGGTACGGCGCGGCGCAAAGGTGCTGTTTTTCACCGATGCCCGGGCGGCGCGCTATACCGACGGGGTCGATGGGGTACACACCATCATCCTGCCCGCGGGCGGGATTGCCGGTAAGGGGATTAAAGGCCGCCTGATGGGCGCTGCCCGCCTTGGGCTTGGCACGCTCAAAGCCCGATCGATGATTAAAAAGGCCAAACCGGCTGTCGTCATCGGCTTTGGCGGATATGCCTCCATCCCCGCCACCATGTCGGCCAAGTGGCTGGGCATTCCGTTTGCCATTCATGAACAAAATGCGGTCTTGGGCCGTGCCAACCGGTTGGTCGCAGGGGCGGCCAAACGCATTGCCACGTCATTTCCCACCGTCACCCTGATTGACCCGGATGATCAGAACAAAGTCATCTGGACCGGCAACCCGGTGCGCGCCGAAGTCGCCGCCCTTGCCAACAGCACCTATGACGTGCCAACCGAAGACGGCCCGATCAAACTTCTGATCACCGGCGGGTCACAGGGGGCCCGCGTTCTTTCCGAAATCCTGCCGACCGCACTGGTCAACCTGCCCGAAGGCATTCGCACCCGCCTTGTCGTCACCCAGCAGGCCCGCGACGAAGACATCAATGCGGTGCGCAAGACCTATGACGGGTCGGGCATTGATGTCACACTGGCATCTTTTATCGATGACATCCCCGAACGCCTGCGCGATTGCCATCTGGTGATTGCCCGTTCTGGCGCATCCACCGTGGCCGAATTGACCGCTGCCGGGCGTCCCGGTTTGCTGGTGCCACTCCCCCATGCCATTGATGATCATCAACGTTTCAATGCCCAGCAGGTCGAAGACGCCGGTGGTGCGTGGCTCATGCCACAAGACCGTTTTTCCAGTGAAGCCGTCACCGACCGGCTGGCAAAGCTGTTACGCAATCCTGCGGCCTTGACCCGTGCGGCAAAGGCCGCCAAAACCGCCGGACGCGCCAATGCTGCCGAACGGCTGGCCGATATGGTGCTTGATATGCTGGGTCTCAACCCGGCAGGCACACCAGATGCAGAAAACATAAGTAAAAAAGACCAAGGAGACACGCAATGAACACCCTGCCGCTCAACATCGGCACCATCCATTTTGTCGGTATTGGCGGCATCGGTATGTCCGGTATTGCCGAAATTCTCCATAACCTTGGCTATTCGGTGCAAGGGTCTGACATCTCTGACAATGCCAATGTTCAGCGCCTGCGCGGTCTTGGCATCACGGTCTTTGTCGGCCACGAAGCCAGCAACATCACCGATGCCAACGTGGTTGTGATTTCAACCGCGGTTAAATCTGACAACCCCGAAGTCATTGCCGCACGTGCTGATATGATCCCGGTTGTCCGCCGGTCTGAAATGCTGGCCGAACTGATGCGCCTTAAGGCCGCGATTGCGGTTGGTGGCACGCACGGCAAAACCACCACAACGTCGCTTGTCGCCACCATGCTGGATGCGGCGGGCCTTGATCCGACCGTGATCAATGGCGGCATCATCAATTCATACGGCACCAATGCGCGCCTTGGCGATGGCGACTGGATGGTGGTTGAGGCCGATGAGTCGGATGGCACCTTTGTGAAGGTCCCCTCGACCATTTCGGTTGTCACCAACATCGACCCGGAACATCTTGATCACTGGAAGGACTTCGACCAACTGCGCGAAGCCTTTAAAAACTTTGTTCAAAACATCCCGTTTTACGGTTTTGCCGTTTTGTGCATCGACCATCCCGAAGTTCAGGCCCTGATTGGCCGGGTCACCGACCGCCGTATTTTCACATTCGGTTTCTCGCCACAGGCCGATGTCCGCGCGACCAATGTGCGCACCAACATCTCCGACAGCGTCTTTGACGTCGTCATTCGCGAACGGGTCGACAGCGAAGAACGCATCATCAAGGATGTCCGCCTGCCGATGGTTGGCGACCATAATGTGTCCAATTCGCTGGCCGCGATCACGGTCGCCCTTGAACTGGGTATCCCGGATGAAAAAATCGTCTCCGCCTTTGATGGCTTTACCGGGGTCAAACGCCGCTTTACCAAAACCGGCGAAGTTGATGGTGTCACCATCATTGACGATTACGGTCACCACCCGGTCGAAATCAAGGCGGTGCTCAAAGCCGCCCGTCAGGCCACCCAGAACAATGTCATCGCCGTGGTGCAGCCGCACCGCTATTCACGCCTGCATGACCTGTTCGAAGATTTCTGCACCTGCTTTAACGATGCCGACAACGTCATTGTCGCCGATGTCTATGAAGCCGGTGAAACCCCGATCGAAGGTGCATCGCGCGATGCACTGGTCGAAGGATTGCGCAACCGGGGTCACCGCCATGTAAGCGCGCTTGAAGGACCGGAAAAACTGGCCGAAGTCATCGCCGCTGCGGCCAAACCGGGCGATCTGGTTGTCTGCCTTGGTGCCGGCTCCATCAGCGCATGGGCCAACGCCCTGCCCGCCCAACTCGAAGCCCTGAAAAACTGAGATTGTCATGAGCACGCCGGGACACCACACACCTCTGATTGATCGCCTGCCCAAGGTCCGTGGCAAGCTGCGCGAAGGCGCACAATTGTCAAAGGTCACCTGGTTTCAGGTCGGCGGCCCGGCCGATGTGTTGTTCCGTCCTGCGGACGAAGCCGATCTTGCCGGTTTTCTGAAAAACAAGCCCGCCGATATGGCCGTGACGGTCATCGGGGTGGGATCAAACCTTCTGGTCCGTGATGGCGGCATTCGCGGTGTTGTCATCCGTCTGGGGCGTCCCTTTACCGATGCCGTGATCAAGGACGGCGACATTCATGTCGGTGCCGGTGCGCTCGATCTGAATGTTGCGCAAACCGCCCAGCAGGCCGGTATTGCCGGGCTGGAATTCCTGTCGGGCATTCCCGGCACCATTGGCGGGGCACTGCGGATGAATGCCGGGGCCTATGGCACCGAAATCAAGGATGTGCTGGTCTCCGCCACCGCCATTGATGGCAAGGGCGAGCTTCACACTGTCACCCCCGACGACATGGAGTTATCCTATCGTCATTGCGGCGTGCCAGATGACTGGATTTTCACATCCGCCGTTTTGCGCGGCACATCCGGCAACCCCGACGAAATCGCCAACCGCATGGCCGAAATTCAGGATACCCGCGCCGGATCACAGCCGATCAAATCGCGCACGGGTGGGTCGACCTTTGCCAATCCGACACCGGACCGTGCATGGGAACTCATTGATGCCGCCGGGTGTCGTGGGTTGACCATTGGCGGGGCGCAGATGTCGCCGCACCATTGCAACTTCATGATCAATCTCGGCACTGCCACCGCCTTTGATCTTGAACAGTTGGGCGATGAAGTCAAAAAACGGGTCAAAGACCACAGTGGCGTTGATTTGCGCTGGGAAATCCGGCGCATTGGCGAACGCCTTGGCCACTCAATCATAGGAAAAGACGCATGAGCAAACATGTCGCAGTCATTTATGGCGGTTGGTCGACCGAACGCGAAGTATCTTTGTCATCGGGGCGCGAATGCATCAAGGCGCTGCGTGAAAAGGGCTATCAGGTGACTGAAATTGACGCGACCCGCGATCTGGCAGCACAGCTTACCGCCATTGATCCCAAACCCGATGTGATTTTCAATGCCCTGCATGGCCGTTGGGGCGAAGACGGCGCGGTTCAGGGTTTGCTTGAAATCATGGACATTCCCTATACCCATTCGGGTGTGCGCGCGTCCGCCATTGCCATGGATAAAATGTCGGCCAAGGCGATGTTCATGGAATATGACATTCCCTGTGCCCGCCATGTCTGGGTCACGCGCGATGAAATTGCCACGGGTGCGGCCCTGCCCCCGCCCTATGTTCTCAAACCCAATAACGAAGGGTCCTCTGTCGGGGTTGAAATCATCCTGACGGCCGAGGAAGAACAAAACATGCTGGCCCGTGACTGGGTGCATGGGGCTGGCGTCATGCAGGAAGAATTCGTGCCGGGCCGTGAAATGACCGTCGCGGTCAAGGATGGCGAGGCGATGGAGGTTATTGAAATCCTGACCGGCAACCATGCCTTTTACGATTTTGAATCGAAATACGCCCAGGGCGGCTCCGAACATGTCGTGCCCGCCGATATCTCCGATGATTTGCGCACCAAACTGCGCCAAAACGCCGAAGCCGCCTATCGCGCGCTGGGATGCCGGGGGATCGCACGGGCCGATTTCCGCTATGACCCAAAACACGACCGTCTGGCCATTCTTGAAATCAACACCCAGCCCGGCATGACCCCGACATCGCTTGTCCCCGATGCCGCGCGCCATGACGGCTTTAGTTTTGCCGACATCGTCGCATGGATGGTGGAGGACGCCTCATGCGAGCGTTAGGAACATCAAGCACGCTCGAAGAACAGGCCCGCGAACGCCGCGAAAAGCTTGATAAGCAACATAGCGTTGCCTCGAACGTCAAACGGATCGCCCGTGTTGTCTGGTGGACCGGCTTTATTGGTGTCTTTACGCTTGGCCCGATTGCGCTTTGGCAAACCGGACGTGCCGATGCGTGGCTAACCATCGCCCAGAACGAAGCCATTCGCCTGTCGGCCGATTTTGGCATGACGGTCAGAAACATCGAAGTATCGGGCCGCGAAAAAACCGATCCCAACGCATTGTTGGCCGCCATCGGCAAAAAGCCCGGCACCCCGATCATTACCTTTGACGTCGATAGTGCGCGCGAACGGATCGAACAGCTGTCATGGGTACGTACGGCTGCTGTTGAACGCCAATTGCCCGACACCTTGATTGTCTCCATCGTCGAACGCCGCCCACTTGCCCTTTGGCAAACAGATCAAGGCAACCATGTGCTGATTGATGGCGATGGCGCGCAACTGCAAAATTACGAGTTGGGCGATTATCTTGACCTGCCGGTTCTGGTCGGTGATGACGCCCCTGAACATGCCGCCGAGATGCTCAGCATCATCAAATCGGTTCCCCATCTCTATGATCAGGTCACCGGCGCGCAGCGCATCGGCCATCGCCGCTGGAACATTCAACTTGCCAACGGCATGTATGTCCGCCTGCCCGAGAAAGACATGGACAAGGCATGGCAACGCCTTGAGGTGCTCAACAACGAACATGACCTGCTCGAACGCGATGTCCTGATCGTCGATCTGCGCCTGCCCGACCGCACCTTCGTCCGCCTCACCCCCGGTGCCGCCGAACTACGCCGCAACCCGCCAAAAAAAGGTGACGCGGCATAACGCCGCCCTCATCTAACAAACTGCCCCAGCGGAATGCCACAACGCATAAAAAAAGGGATGCCGCGTAACGCCGTAGCTCATTTAAAAGCGTGATGTGCTGCATGACGCCGCAATCCCCCCAAGAAGATGATGCGACGTGACGGCGAAACGTACCAAGAAAGATGATGCAGCGTAGCGTCACAACTCACCAAAAAGATGATGCAAGTCACGCCGCTCCCCACCCCAAAAGGGGGACGCGGCATAACGCCGCATTCATACACAAGGTGCCCCAGCGGATCGCCGTCGGCCCTTAAGAAGAGTGATGCTGCATGACGCTGCAACTCACCCCAAAAGATAATCTAGCGCGACGCCGTAACACCCTAACAAAGGTGATGCGACATAACGCCACACCCTACCCAAAAAGATGTCGCCGCCTGACACCGCAACCCGCCCAAAAAAGGTGGCGTAGCGTGACGCCACAATCCACTCAAAAAGACGCCTCGATATAACGCAGCACCCCATCAAAAAAATTGCAGCCCCCCGAAACCGAATCCCACCCAAAAAGATCCGTCAGTATGAGGTTTGCCCCCCATCAAAAAAAGCGATGCAGCGTGACGTCACAACCTGCAAAAAAAGAGGGCGCGGCCGACCCCGCCCTGGCCTCCTGCTCCGTCGTCAAAACCACAGCATTAATTCATCATACAATATTACTTATTGATGTTTTCGACGATCATGCACCCTGCTGCGAACAAACTTCACGTTATTCACTAAAAATGATCAATCGCAAGAACTCTTCATTTTTTATGAATAATTGAGACATGCCTGATGCGCCGTTTGCGGGTGGGATTTAGGCCCCCTTAAACGCGATCACCTTACCCCTCATTTCGCCACACCGGGACCGGCTGACTAAGCGATTGCAGACTGGTGGTATCGCGCCCTTCAATCACATCCAAAAGGTGGGTCGCCAATTGCTGTCCTGCGACAATCAGGTCTTCACGCAGGCTGTCGATGCGTGGTCGGGTAAAGTTCAGTAAATCCGACGTTTCCTTGGCAATTACATCAATATCGCGCCCGACATTCAGGCCAGACTGGATCATGCCGTCAATCAGCGCCATGGCGCAAAGTTCGCTGCCGCAAATGATGCCGTCGGGCACATAATCCTGATGGCGCAAGGCCATACCGGCCTGACGCAGGACTTCGCTGCTGCTATCAAGGTCAATGCCACCAAGGACTTGGAACGGCACCCCGGCGGCCTTCGCCGTTGCCGCCAGCCCGGCCAGCGTTTCCTGATAGTACGAAAATTCCGATGGTGGCGATAACAGTGCCAACCGTTTGCGCCCGCGCGAAATCAGGCGGTTTGCCGCCATTTCGCAAAAGGCCCGATTGTCAAAATCGTGATAGGCGTGCTCTGCCCCCGTAAGGCTGCGCCCATGCGCGACAAAGGGCAATCCGCTTTGGCGCAGCACCTCAATGCGTTCATCATCGGGGCGCACATGGGTAATGATTACCCCGTCGGCTGCCCGTGTATTCAGGATATAGCGCACCGGGTCCATCGGATCATCGGTGCGTGATTGTGGTGTCACAACAAGATGGTACGGCGTGCCGCGCATGACATCGGAAATGCCGACAATCAGGCGCCGGGCAAATTCCGGCACCTTGTCGGTTTGATCCAGCACCAGACTGATGACATTGGTTTTGCCCGTGCGCAACCGCACCCCGGCGCGATCAGGGTGATAGCCAATGGCATCGGCCACCTTGCGCACCCGCAGTTTGGTTTTGGCACTAATGTCATGCGCATCCTTAAGCGCACGCGACACCGTGGTCACCCCAAGGCCGGTCATTTCCGCAATGGTTTTAAGCGTCGGTCGGCTTTGAGCACGCGACGGGCCCAAATTGCCAACAGGATCATGTTCAGACAGCGCGCTGTCCCTCCGTGCAAGGCATTCCGATGTGCATTTTCTAACGCAGTCTTACGCCGCTTTGGGGATCAAAAAACACAACTTTTTCAAGGTTGAAGACCAATTCTGTATGCTGGTTGGCCTGCCCGAACCAGTCCTGATGCAAGCGCGTCACGACCTCCTTACCGCCAAGCGCGGTAATGGCATAGATGTCCGCCCCCGCCGGTTCAACCACATCAATCTTGCACGATGCGGTGACCTGCTGCCCGGCCCGCATCGCCGCCCGGCTGTCGGCATCGGTGATGGCTTCTGGCCGGATGCCAACAATGACTTCCTGCCCCTCATACGCGGCCACATCGCCGGGCAATTGATCGAACCCCAGAACCAACGGGTCTTCGCCCGCACGCGCCATTTCAACCCCGTTGCCACGTACCGTCGCCGGGATCAGGTTCATTGCCGGTGACCCCATGAAATCAGCGACAAACAGGTTGGTCGGATCGTTATAAATTTCGGCAGGCGTCCCGTATTGCTGCACGACCCCGTCTTTGAGAACCGCAATGCGTGTGCCCAGTGTCATGGCTTCGATCTGGTCATGGGTGACATAGACAATCGTGGTGCCAAATGTCTGATGCATGCGTTTGATTTCAGTACGCATATCCACGCGCAGCTTGGCATCAAGGTTCGAAAGCGGTTCATCAAACAGGAACAATTGCGGATTGCGCACCAGCGCACGCCCCATCGCCACACGTTGGCGTTGCCCACCGGAAAGCTGACCGGGTTTACGATCCAGCAGATGTTCGATCTGAAGCGTTTTGGCCGCCTCGGCCACCTTGGCGTCGCGTTCGGCCTTTGGCATGCCGCGCATTTCAAGGCCAAAGGCGATGTTTTGCCCGACATTCATGTTGGGATAAAGCGCGTAGCTTTGAAACACCATCGCGATGTTGCGTTCGGCAGGCGGCAAATCATCAATCACATTGCCATCAATACGGATTTCACCGGTTGTCAGCTTTTCAAGCCCGGCAATCGTGTTCAAAAGTGTTGATTTGCCACAGCCCGACGGGCCGACCAACACAAGAAACCCGCCTTCCTCAACATCAAGCGAGATATCGCGCAACACGTTGATTGGACCGAAACTTTTGCAAACCTTGTCGATTTGTAGAAAGGACATGATAACTTCCCTGTAATTCTTTTTATGGGTGCTTTTGGCTTCGCTTTGCTTGACTTAGCCCTTGACCGCACCAGCCATCAATCCACGCACGAAATAGCGCCCGGAAACGACGTAAACGATCAGTGTCGGAAGGGCCGCAAGCACCGCACCGGCAAAATGCACATTGTATTCCTTAACCCCGGTCGAGGATGAAACGAGGTTATTAAGTGCCACGGTCATTGGCATCGAATCAAAATCGGCAAAGGACGCGCCAAACAGGAAATCATTCCAGATATTGGTGAACTGCCAGATCACGGTCACGACAATGATCGGCCCGGAACTGGGCAGTAAAATACGGGTAAAGGTTCGCCAGAACCCGGCCCCGTCCATCTTGGCCGCCTTGATCAACTCATCAGGAAATGCCGCGTAATAGTTGCGGAAAAACAAGGTGGTAAAGCCAAGCCCATAGACCACATGCACCAACACCAGACCGCTTGTCGTGCCTGCAATGCCGATCATGCCCAAAACACGGGCCATCGGGATCAGGACAATCTGAAACGGGATGAAACAGGCAAACAGCATCAAACCAAAAATGATCTTATCGCCGGGAAACCGCCACTTGGTCAGGACATACCCGTTCATCGCCCCAAGGGCGGTCGAGATCGCCACAGCAGGGACAACCATCATGATGCTGTTGATGAAATAGGGGCTAAGCCCGGTGGGTTCGACCCCGATCTGGGCCCTGGACCACGCGTTCAGCCAGGGCTCAATCGTAAAGACCTCGGGCAGTGACATCATGTTGCCACCGCGGATTTCATCGAGTGTCTTGACCGAATTGACCAACATGACAAACAGCGGCAGCAGATAATAAACCGCAAACAGGATCAAAACCGCATACAGGGCAGCACGCATAAGCTTGCCGGTGCCAAACGAAGGTTGCGTTGAACGGGCCATTAGCGACGCTCCCTGAGTTCGGAATAAAGGTAAGGCACAATGATTGATGCAATCATCGCCAGCATGATCACCGCCGATGATGCGCCAACCCCCATTTGATTGCGGGTAAAGGTATAGGAATACATGAAGGTCGCGGGAAGTTCGGTCGCGCGTCCCGGTCCCCCATTGGTCAGGGCAATAACAAGGTCATAGGCCTTGATCGCCAGATGGGCCAGAACCACAAAGGCCGACAGGAATACCGGGCGCAATTGCGGGATCACGATCCGGGTATAGAGGCTCCAGCGGCTGGCCCCATCCATCTGCGCGGCTTTCATGATTTCGCTATCAATACCACGCAGCCCGGCCAGAAACATTGCCATGACAAACCCCGATGATTGCCAGACAGCGGCAATCACCACGGTATAGATCGCCATGTCGCGATCCTTGATCCAGTTAAAGGTGAAACTTTCCCAGCCCCACAGATGCATGGTGTTTTCAAGACCAAGCCCCGGATCAAGAAACCATTTCCACGCCGTCCCGGTGACGATAAACGACAGCGCCATCGGATAAAGATAGATGGGGCGCAGGATGCCTTCGCCGCGTATTTTTTGATCGAGCAAAATCGCCAGCACCAAGCCAAGCACCGAGCAAATGGCAATGTAAAGAATGCCAAAAATCGCAAGGTTCTGAAGGGCAATCAGCCAGTTGCGTTGCCCCCACAGGTTGGCATAGTTGCCAAACCCTTCGAGATCATAGGATGGCAGCATCCGGCTGTCGGTCAGCGACAGATAACCGGTGTAAATGATAAATCCGTAAACGAATAAAAGGATCAGAAACAGGCTTGGGCTCAGCACCAGACGGGGCAGAACTTCCCGCAGGGTTGCCTGTGCCTTGCCGGGCAAGGATGGTTGCATGGGTCATGCTCCGCACGTTATCCGACGGCCGATGTTCGCACCGGCCGTCGGTTTATCGTTTTGGTTTATTGGGCGGATGCCACCGCATTGACGAGTTCTTCAGCAGCCGTCGCGCTGTCGTACTCGCCATTGAAATGGGCGGTGATCACGTCATACATGGCATTTTTGACCCCGGCCGGAACCGAGTGGCCATGCGCCATGGAGCCAAACAGCGTGCCTTTTTTATTGGCCGCAGCCAGTTCGGCCATGCCTTTTTTACCGCACGCATCAAAGGCGTCGTTTGAAACATCCGTACGGGCCGGGACCGATCCCTTGACCACGTTAAAGGCCGACTGGAAGGTTGGCGACATCACCGCAGATGCAAGCTTCATCTGTGCGTCCTGACGGTCCTCACCAACCTTGAACATCACGAACTGGTCAGAGTTGAACGTTACCGCATCCTGCGTTCCGGGGAAGCGGAAGCACATAAAATCGGTATCCGGGACTTTACCGGCATTGAGGAATTCACCCTTGGCCCAGTCACCCATGAACTGTACACCGGCTTCCTTGTTGATCACCATCGCGGTTGCCAAGTTCCAGTCGCGACCCGAGAAGTTGTCATCGACATAGGTGCGCAATTTCGCCATGCGATCAAACACGGTTTTCATCGTATCTGATCCCAATGCGTCCGGATCGGTATCGATCATCGATGCCTGATAGAAGTCCGGACCACCTGTTGCCATCACAACCGCATCAAAGATGGTGGCATCCTGCCACGCCTGCCCGCCATGGGCGACGGCGGTGTAGCCAGCGTCCTTGATCTTATCAAGGGCGGCGATCAGTTCATCCCAGTTGGTCGGTTGCTTCAGATCAAGTTCTTCAAAAATTGCCTTATTGGCCCAGACCCAGTTGGTGGAATGGACATTGACCGGGGCGGCAATCCAGTGACCGTCATGCTTTGAAAAGTCTTTCAGAGCATCGGGAACAACCGCGTCCCAGCCTTCCTTTTCCGCCAACGCATCAAGGTTGGCCAAAACATCCTCGCCCGCCCAGTCCTTGATATCAAAGCCCAGCATCTGAACAGCGGTTGGGGCGTTGCCCGATGTCACGCGTGCGCGCAGAACCGTCATTGCCTGCTCACCGCCGCCACCCGCGACCGGCATGTCGTTCCATGAAACGCCCTGATCTTCGAGATCCTTTTTCAGAACCTGAAGCGCCTTGGCTTCACCACCTGCTGTCCACCAGTGCAGGACTTCCACACTTTCCTGTGCCGATGCGATGCTGGTCGAAAGTCCGAGTGCCGCGATCATTCCGATCCCGGCACGTGTCATTTTGCCAAGAAACATGCTGTTTCCTCCCTGTTGGTTTTATGATTTGGCGGTTAATTACTGCAACGTTACAGTTGGCTGTCAAGCTGGGCCTGTAACGTTGCAGTACAACAAAGCCATAACCAGAGAAAACCCGCGGTTGATCATCCCTGTCTTTCCGCACCGCAAAATGACAATTCCCGCGATCAGATTGACGTATTGCAAAAGACTCCGGTCAGCCTTAACCAATTTGCAACTGCTTCTGGTGGAAAACGGGCATAAGGTACGGCACGTAAACGCCGAGCCATTAACCTTAGAAAATTTCGAGCACTCAATTGGCACGCAGCAAAACCAAATCAGGATTGATTGCGGCTTTGGACATTGGAACGTCCAAGGTCTGCTGTTTTATTGCCCGACGTGAAAAAGACCTGCCGCCGAAAATCATCGGCATTGGTCACAACATGTCCAAGGGGCTACAAAGCGGCGCAATTTCCAATCTTGATGCCGCACAGGAAGTTGTCCTGGCGGCGGTCAACGCTGCCGAAAAAATGGCGGGGCACACGATTGAATCCGTGATTGTAAACCTGTCGGGGGGACAACCCGAATCGGAAACACATACGGTTGAACTCCCCCTTGGATCCCGGCCGATTGGCAATCTTGAGATCAGAAAGCTCAATGATCAGAAAGAAGCCCTGTTGCGTCAGGCCGGTGACGAACTGATCCACGCGGTTCCGCTTGGCTTCCGGGTGGATGGCACCAACAGTATGAATGATCCGCGCGGAATGTATGGATCGACCCTTGGTCTTGATCTTCATTTTGTGCGCACCCAGACAGCCCCGCTTCGCAATCTTGATACGCTTTTGCGCCGCTGCCATCTGGCGATCCGGGAAACCGTTGTCACCCCGTTGGCATCGGGTCTTTCGGCCTTAACACCCGATCAGCGTGACCTTGGTGCCACTGTGATTGATATGGGGGCCGGAACAACCAGTGTTGCGGTTTTCCATGGCGGACAGGTGATTTATACCGCGTCGGTTCCCGTCGGTGGGGCGCATGTGACGCGCGATATCGCTTATGGGTTGAACACGTCGCTAAACCATGCGGAACGCATGAAAACCCTGCATGGCAGTGCGCTGACGTCCCCGTCAGATGATCAGGAAATCCTTGCGGTTCCGGTGATTGGCGATGAAGACGAAAACAATTTCAATCATGTGCCGCGGTCGATGTTGATCAACATCATTAAACCGCGCCTTGAAGAAACGTTTGAACTGATCCGTGACCAGCTTGAAGAACACGGTCTGTCACAGATCGGTGGACGCAGCATTGTTTTGACGGGGGGTGCCAGTCAGCTCAATGCCATTTCCGATCTGGCCAACCAGATGTTTGAACGTCCGGCAAGCATTGCACATCCCCATGGCGTCACCGGCCTTGCCGAAGCAACCGCAGGTCCGGCGTTTTCGGCCTGTGCCGGATTGTTGCTGCGCGCCGTCGAACAACAAAACGACCCATTAAGCGAAGCCATGGCCAATATCCGCCAATCGGGCGGTCGCTGGGGCCGTCTTGGTGCGTGGTTTAAAGAAAATTTCTAGTTTCCCAACATCAAAAACCAAGCAATCCGCAGGTTTGCTGAGCAAATCGGAATGAATGCAGATTTTTTTTTGCATTTTTTCGAAAACTTTTGCGCGCATTAACACGCCAATAACTCTTTGCCAGCTAAAACCATCTTGGAGGTCTTTGTGTCAGGACGTGTTCTGACATACGTGGCAAAGGGAAGGTCGCGTAGATCTTTAAGCTCTAAAGCGCGGAGAGGAAGAGCAAACAATGAGTACAATCAGTTTTTCCGTACCTGAAACGGAAGAAAACCTAAAACCGAAGATCACCGTTATCGGTGTCGGCGGTGCTGGCGGAAACGCCGTGAACAACATGATCACATCCGAACTTGAAGGATGTGACTTTGTTGTTGCCAATACCGATTCTCAGGCCCTGAGCCAAAGCAAAGCCACGCGCAAAATGCAGCTTGGCCGCAAAATCACCCAAGGCCTGGGTGCAGGTGCACGTCCCGATGCCGGGGGTGCGGCCGCAGAAGAATCCATTGAAGAAATTCAGGCACAGCTTGAAGGCTGCCACATGGTATTCATCACCGCCGGTATGGGCGGTGGTACGGGTACCGGTGCAGCGCCGGTCATCGCACGTGCTGCCAAAGAGGCAGGCATTCTGACCGTCGGCGTTGTGACCAAGCCATTCCATTTTGAAGGCACGCGCCGTATGCGCACTGCCGAACAGGGGATCGAACAGCTTCAGCAGTATGTTGATACCCTGATTATCATTCCGAACCAGAACCTGTTCCGGGTTGCGAATGAAAAAACCACGTTCGCAGATGCCTTCCAGATGGCAGATGATGTTCTGCGCAATGGCGTGCGTTCGATTACCGACCTTATGATGGTTCCGGGCCTTGTGAACCTTGACTTTGCCGATATCCGCACTGTGATGAGCGAGATGGGCAAAGCCATGATGGGAACCGGCGAAGCATCTGGCGAAAAACGTGCCCTTGAGGCCGCCGAAGCTGCCATCGCAAATCCGCTTCTGGAAGATGCATCGATGAAGGGCGCACGTGCTGTCCTGATCAACATCACCGGCGGCATGGACATGGCGCTTTACGAAGTCGACGAAGCCGCGAACCGTATTCGCGAAGAAGTCGCCTCCGAAGCCAACATCATCTTTGGGTCGACCTTTGATCCGACCATCGAAGGCGCATTGCGTGTTTCTGTGGTCGCAACCGGTATTGATGCCGAAGACGTCCGTCGTCCGCAGCCAACCACTGTTTCCGTCGCACAGCCCAAGGCGGCTGAACCGGCAGAAAAAGTTGCAACCGCACCGTCATTTGGTCAGCATGGTGCCGGCAATGCCGCCGCCAGCGCACCGGCAGCCGGCATGGCACAGGATGACTATGCAGGCGGTGCTTCGATTGATCAGATTCCAGCAGATCGCTTTGCTGCCACCGGCAGCGCGCATCAGCCAGAACTGAACCATCAGGCCGAAGCACAGCAAACCGGGTCGATTGAAATGGGCCAGACGGTCCTGAAACCGAAACCGGTCCTGCGTGCAACCGAAAAACCAAACAGCAACGGCGACATGGCATTCATTCCGCCGCGCGCTGTTTCACCAAGCGAAGCCGCACCGGTCAGCAAACACAGCCCGGACGTCTTTGAGGCCGCAGATGCCCAGAACGCAACATCGCCGCGTTCGGTCCTAAGCAGCCTGTTTGGTAAAAACAAAACCGCCAGGGATCAGCAGGGACAGCCGCAACAGCATGCTGCCCCCAAGGTCGCGCAACCGCAGGCACCTGCGCCGCGTCAGACCGAAATGCCCCTGCACGATGATGGATCGCAGGTCATGAACAAGGAGCCCTCTTCCCGGGGCAAGGCGCCTGGTGCGTCTGATGACCTTCTTGAGATCCCGGCCTTCCTACGTCGTCAGGCCAACTAACGACGTTTCTCCGCGCGAAAAAGGGAAGGCAAAACGCCTTCCCTTTTTTTATGAGTGACCTTCACGGTATGACGCAGACCAAAACGCCCTGTGACGAACTTGTGACGAAAAAGCCGCGCAGTGGATGCCCTGCATTTGCGAAAACACATACATTCCAGCCCATCATATCGATGCAAATACATTTATTTACAGATACTTAAATCGGTTACAAAGCGTAACAAAGAGTGATTTGTTTGATTGTCATTCCATCGGTAATGTCTGAAGCTAACAAAGCAACGGTTACGACCATTCATAACGCTTCATACAATTTTTGCTCGAAACTGACGGACCTGATTTGGGGGCTACCTTGAACAAGATTACTGACCTAAGCGCCGCATTCGCGCAAACAGGCGTATCGGATGACGATATCGTTTGCCAGCGCACGCTCAAAGCGTCCATCGGCTGTGCCGGTGTCGGGCTGCATTCTGGTCAGAAAATCCGCATCACCCTCCATCCGGCAGAAATTGATCACGGCATCGTCTTCCGTCGCACGGATCTGGCGGAACAGCCACTGTATCCGGCACGCTATGATGGTGTGATTGATACCCGTCTTTGCACCTGTCTTGGTGATGCATCCAAGGGCATCAAGATTGGCACCATTGAACATTTGATGGCCGCCCTTGCCGGTGCGCGCATCGATAATGTCCTGATTGACATTGATGCCGACGAAGTGCCGGTCATGGACGGCAGCTCAGCCCCGTTTAACTTCCTGATTGACTGTGTCGGCCTGCAGGAACAGGACGCACCGCGTCAGGTGATCGAAGTCTTGAAATCCGTCGAAGTCGATTACAACGGCTGCACGGCCCGCATTGAGCCGGGCAACGGTTTTGAAGTTGATTTCGAAATTGATTTCGCCAGCAAGGCGATTGCCAATCAGCGTATGTCCGTCAAATTTGACGACGGCGTTTTCGTTGCCAACATTTCACGCGCCCGTACTTTTGGCTTCCTTCACGAAGTTGAAGCCATGCGCTCCGCCGGTCTGGCGCGCGGTGGGTCGCTTGACAACGCGGTTGTCCTGTCGGGCGACGAAGTGATGAACGAAGAAGGCCTGCGCTACGAAGACGAATTCGTGCGCCACAAAATCCTTGATGCGCTGGGTGATCTTTATACCGCCGGGATGCAGCTTCAGGGCAAAGTGACCGCCTATAAATCAGGTCATCATGTTAACAACCTGCTGCTCAAAGCGCTGCTTTCTGATGAAAGCGCCTATCAGGTTGTGCCGATGCGCAAATCAGCCCTTTATGCTGTCAACGACGCGCCGGTTCTGGCGACGGCCTAAGCCGCCGGTTGGTTAAGTGTTGCGATCATGTGATTAAGGCGACCGTCGTGGTCGCCTTTTTTCGTCTCTGAACGGTGAATTTTGCAATGTCTTCTTGCCCGATAAAACCTGATGGCCGATAAAAGTGCCAAATGGGCATACAACTACTTGCCCAATCCCGCCCTCCCCATGATATAGTCCGGCGGATTTTTTAAAATGTGCCTCACGAAGTTCAAGGATAGGTCACAGTGCTGAGTACCGTTCGCGCCAAAAACATCATTGCAATTTGTGGCATGGCCATTCTGCTTGCTGCCTGCTCAAGCAATGAGGCACCAGAATATATCGAACGTCCTGTTTCCGAACTTTATAACAGCGCGCAAGACCTGCTTGATGCCAAGGAATACCAAAAGGCGGCCGAGGCGTTTGATGAAGTCGAACGCCAGCACCCCTATTCGGTCTGGGCGACCAAGGCGACCCTGATGTCGGCATATGCCTATTATCAGGACAACAAATACGATGATGCGATCGGCGCGATTGACCGCTTTATTTCGCTCCATCCGGCCAACCCGGATGTGCCGTATGCCTATTACCTCAAGGCACTTTCTTACTACGAACAGATTTCCGACGTCGGCCGTGATCAGCAAATGACACAGGACGCGATGCAGGCACTTGATGACATCATCCGCCGCTTCCCCGACAGCAAATATGCCCGCGACGCCAAACTGAAAAAAGACCTGACGGTTGACCACCTTGCGGGCAAGGAAATGAGTGTTGGCCGGTATTATCAGGATCGTCAGGAATTTCTGGCGGCGATCAACCGGTTTAAATCGGTTCTTGATAAGTACCAGACCACTACGCATGTTCCCGAAGCACTGGCGCGCCTGACCGAATGCTATCTCGCCCTTGGGCTTGAGGGTGAGGCAAAACGCACCGCATCGGTTCTTGGCCATAACTTCCCGGGCAGTGAATATTACAGCGATTCTTATGCGCTTCTGGTCGATGACGATACGATCAAGGCCGCACAGGATGATAAAAGCTGGTGGGATTCCGCAACCCAGTCGGTTAGTGACCTGTTCTGATTATCCACAACCGGCCTAAACGCCCTTTAAGACTCCGGCGTTAATGGTGTGATATCACAGATGAAATCACAGCAGAACACAACAAGAACAAACTGTTCTTGCATGCTGTTTTAAAACATTTTTCGCAGAAGACTGCGGATTGGGTGTTTTTGCCCGAATACCGGCATGCGCAAGACTTGCAAGCGCCATCAGGATTGGGCACTGTGCAAGTTACAGCGACGTTTTGCCCGATCATCCGTGCCAGACCTGTCTGCTGTCCCGTTAACAACATCAGTACCCAGCGATGCTTCGACGCCTCAGCATTCGGAACGTAGTCCTTATCGACAAACTGGATCTTGATTTTCACGATGGGCTTAGCGTCCTGACCGGGGAAACAGGTGCGGGTAAATCGATCCTGCTTGACTCATTGGGTCTGGCCCTTGGCGCGCGTGCCGACAGCGGGCTTGTCCGCCATGGCTGTGATAAATGCAGTGTTTCCGCGACCTTTGTCCTGCCGCAAGGTCATCCGGTTTATCGGCTGCTGTCTGGGCAGGACATTGATCTTGAGGGCGAGGAACTGGTTGTTCGGCGGGTTGTCACGGCCGATGGACGATCGCGCGCCTATGTCAACGATCAGGCGGTTTCGGTTGGCCTTCTGCGTGATGTTGGCGATTACTGTGTTGAAATTCAGGGCCAGTTTGATCAGCACGGGTTGCTTGATCCGACCACGCACCGGTCCACCCTTGATGCCCATGGCAACCTTGGCAGCATGGCCCTTGCCGTGCGTGATCATTGGCGGGCCTGGCGCGAAACCCAAAAAGAACTCAACACCGCACGTGCGCGCATTGATAAGGCGCGTGAAGAAGAAGAATGGCTGCGTCATGCGGTCGATGAACTTGAAAAGCTTGGCCCCGAAGAAGGCGAAGAAGAACGCCTTGCCGAAGAACGCCAGTTTTTGATGCACGGCGAGAAGCTGGTGGCGGCGTTAAATGACGCCAGCGGGGAGCTTTCACGTGGCAAGGGGGCGGAAAGCACGCTTCGCAGTGCGCAAAGGTGCCTTGAGCGTGAGCTTGAAAAGGCCGATGGCCGGTTTGAACCGATTATCGAGGCCTTGGATCGTGCCGCGATTGAGCTTGAAGAAGCCAACCGGTCAATTTCAGCAACACTTGCCGATCTGAATGTCGATACCGGTCATCAGGAAAATGTCGAAGAACGGTTGTTTGCGCTGCGTGCAGCTGCGCGCAAATATAATGTGCCGGTCGATGGCTTAAACGCGTTGATGAAAGATTTCCGGTCCCAGATTGATCAGCTTGAATTTGGCGAAAAGGAACTCTCGCGCTTAACCGCCGCCGTTGCCCAGTACCGCACAGCCTTTGTCGGAGCCGCCGAAAAGCTGCATGCTGCGCGTAAAGAGGCTGCGGCGAAGCTTGATACGGCCATCAACGCCGAACTGCCGCCGCTGCGTATGGAAAAGGCAAGCTTTGTTACCGACATTGCCAAAACCGACGAAAACGAATGGGGCAGCGAGGGCATTGACCGTATCCAGTTTACCGTTGCCACCAACCCCGGCAGCCCACCCGGCGCACTCAATAAAATCGCATCGGGCGGGGAGCTTTCACGGTTCCTGCTGGCGTTGAAAGTCGTTCTGGCCCGTGTGTCGGCTGTGCCCAGCCTTGTCTTTGATGAAGTCGACAGTGGTGTGGGCGGGGCCACGGCGGCCGCCATTGGTGAACGATTGCATTTGCTGGCCAAGGAACGTCAGATCCTTGTCATCACCCACAGCCCGCAGGTCGCCGCACGCGGCCGCACGCATTTTTATATTGCCAAGCGCGAAACAGAGGGCACCATGGTCACCCGTGTAGATGCCTTGGTCGATGGTGCCCGGCGCGAAGAAATTGCCCGCATGCTGGCCGGTCATTCCGTCACCGCAGAAGCCCGTGCTGCTGCTGACAGCTTGTTAGAACAACCTCGTTAAGCCAGTAGCCCAAACACACAAGGGGGCGACTGGCGAACACTGCATACGGAACAAAAAGAATATGAACGCCGAACACGCGTCAGACACGCCTAATCTGCCCGACCTCCCTGCATTGCCCGAAACCAGTACCGAGGCACGCAAACAGCATGCGGAAATTTCCGACCGCATTCGCAGTTTCAACGAAGCCTATTACATCAATGATGAACCGCTGGTTCCCGATGCAGAATATGACGCGCTGTTTAACCGCCTGATCGAACTTGAAACCCATTACCCGACATTGAAGAAAAACAGCCCAACACAGGAAGTCGGGGCGGCCCCGGCCGATGGTTTTGCCAAGGTCAAACATTCCCGCCCGATGCTGTCGCTGGGCAATGCGTTTTCGCGCGACGACATTGTTGATTTTCTGGCCCGTATTCGCCGGTTCCTCAGCCTGACCGCCCACAGCCCGGTTGAAGTGGTTGGAGAACCCAAGATCGATGGCCTGTCCTTATCCCTGCGCTACGAAAACCGCCAACTGGTGACAGCAGCCACCCGTGGTGATGGTTCGGAGGGCGAAGACGTCACCGCCAATGTGGCCCACATCGGCGACATTCCCCAAACGCTGCCCGATGATGCGCCCGATGTGGTTGAAATTCGCGGCGAAGTTTATATGGCGCGCTCGGCCTTTCAGAAGCTTAATGACGTGCAGGCCGCGGCCAACGCCAAGACATTTGCCAACCCGCGCAATGCAGCAGCCGGATCGCTCCGCCAGCTTGACCCGACCATCAGTGCCAAACGCCCGCTTCGGTTTTTTGCCTATAGCTTTGGCGAGCTTTCGGAAAGTCTGGCGCAGACCCAGTGGGATTTCCTGCACAAGATCGAAGGATGGGGATTTATCACCAATCCGCTAACGCGTCTTTTGAACGATGCTGACGAGATCATGGCGTTCTACGAGGACCTGGGTAGACAGCGGCCCGATCTTGATTACGACATTGATGGCATTGTCTATAAGGTCAATGACTTTGAACTTCAGCTGCGCCTTGGTTTTGTCAGCCGGTCACCGCGCTGGGCGATTGCCCATAAGTTCCCGGCCGAACAGGCCCGGACCCGCATCAATGCCATCGAAGTTCAGGTCGGTCGCACCGGTGCGCTGACCCCGGTTGCCCGCCTTGAACCAGTGACCGTGGGCGGTGTTGTGGTGTCAAACGCCACCTTGCACAACCGTGATGAGATTGAACGGCTTGGCGTTCGGGTTGGCGATATGGTGGTCATTCAGCGCGCCGGGGATGTGATCCCGCAAGTGGTTGAGGTCATCCTTGATGAACGCCCCGACAACACCGTGGACTACGCCTTCCCCGATCATTGCCCAAAATGTAACAGCCACGCCATGCGCGAAGAAGGCGAAGCGGTGACGCGCTGCACCGGCGGGCTGATTTGCCCGGCACAGGCGGTTGAGCGTCTTAAGCATTTCGTGTCACGCAATGCGTTCGACATTGACGGCATGGGGGCCAAGAATGTCGAGGCGTTCTTTGATAAAGGCTGGGTCCAATCACCCGCCGATATTTTCCGCCTCGAAGACAACCACGCTGACGAAATTCGAAAACTGGAAGGTTGGGGTGAAAAATCCGCGACCAAGCTGTTTGACGGGATCAACGAACGGCGGACCATCGGCCTTGACCGGTTCATCTATGCCCTTGGCATTCGACAGATCGGTCAGGCCACGGCAAAGCTTCTGGCACGGCATTACACATCGATCAGCCAATGGCGCGCGGCAATTGTCGATGCCAATCAGGCCGACAGCGATGCACTGCGCGAACTGATCAATATTGATCAGATTGGCCCGGGTGTCGCCAAGGACCTGATTGAGTTCATGGCAGAAAGTCACAACAAGGATGTGCTTGATGACCTTGAAAGCGTTCTGAGCATTCAGGACGTCGAGGCCCCGCAGATTTCCGACAGCCCGGTCAATGGCAAAACGGTTGTCTTTACCGGTAAGCTGGAACTGTTTTCGCGCAACGAGGCCAAGGTCAAAGCCGAGAGCCTTGGGGCCAAAGTCGCCGGATCGGTTTCAGCAAAAACCGACTATCTGGTTGCAGGACCGGGTGCGGGTTCCAAATTAAAGAAAGCAGAAGAGTTAGGTGTTACAGTTCTTGATGAACAGGGCTGGCTCGATCTGGTTGCCACTGCTTAGAACCGTGTCATAACGCAAAGGAAAGATAGCCGATGGAAGACTTGGGAAGTTTTTTTCGCCGTTATGTGGACGCGCATCTGAAGCTTGAACAAACCGCACTTGATGAATTTTATCATTACCCCAGCCTGATCAATGATCTTTCCGGGGTGCATGCGATTTCATCGGTTGAGGATTTGCACACCTATCATCAGTCTTTCTTTGAAGAATTGAAAACCGCCGATCTGGCCAAGGCAAAATCGATTTTGGTCGAGCAGCACTCAGCCCTTCCCGGCGGAGCACGCGCGATTGTCTCTTTCCGCTTTGGCAATTCGGAAAACAATCTGATCTTTGATTGCGATTACGCCTTTGCCCTGCTTAAGCAGGAAGATCACTGGCAGATCGTTTTCGCCCAGCTTGACGAAATTCGTTACAGCGATCTGTATTGAGGCACGACCGGGGGGGCAGCTTATCGCCGCGCTAAAAGTTGTACTCGGGTGAGATTATTTGCGGTGCCTGATCCCAATACCCGTTCAACATGCTCAGGCTTATTGAGGAATTCCGACAGACCATATCCTTGAAAATACATGACCCCTAGCTTCACCCCTGCTTCGATTTGCTCGGGGGTTTCGCATCGGCACAGCACAACCCGCCGAATTACATCATCTGATAAATTGGCAAGATTTTCCTTAACCGTATCAGGCTCGGCTGTCGCAACATAAATCTTCAGGAATCTGGCAACATCAAATTCCTGCTCAGATAAATTGGCGATACTGTTTATCGGCACAGCATCAAGAGCAAGACCAATTCCCAGGCGCTGAAAACGTTTAAGAATAGATGACGCGACCTTAACGTTACTACGCCAAACCGGAAGGGCGAATTCAACAATCAGTTGACGAATTTGAACCATCGGCAAGGTTTTGATCACACGGTCAAAATTCGCGCTAACAGCAGCGACAGGGTTAAGGTTCAAAAACTGCCTTCCCCGCGGCGTACTACGTTCTTTTGCGATATATGACAGAACGCGATTATCAAGAAGTTCGGTAAAACGCGAAAACATCCACGGATCACGCATGATGGCTTTGCCGGTGATTTCTTCCATCGCTGCCATCGATACCCACATTTCTTCGCCATAAAGCTTGGGTGCTGTCCCGTATGCCAGTTGCCATATCGACTGAAAGCGTACATGCATTGACATATCGGCCTGACCAACAACACGTTCAAGCTCTATCAACTCCCCCAATTGACTGATTGAGGTTGGGCTGTCGGTATGGAAACCAAGAAATTCCTGCGCCAGATCAGAAGAAGAAGACCGCAAATATTCAAGACAACAAAACGCAAATTCGAGCGTTTCCTGATCCAGGTCGAAAATTCGAATGTCCATGCCGCCATAGCGTCGGGACAAAAGAAAGACATTCAACCCGGTGATCGCTTCGCCCACTCGACGGTGCTCACTTGAGGGCACCAGAACCGATATGGCATTTCTCGACAATAACTTTGCACGTACTCCCAACGCACAGTGATCTTCAACATACCGGACAATCGCGCAAAACACGGTTAAACTCCGCGCGGCAGGGATCCCCGAAAAATCAAGCACAAAAGCATAATGCTCTGGCTTATGGAGGTCGGACTTACTGATGGCCTCCAGCGCCTCCCTAGGAATGGACCTGTTCACTACAACTTCCTCGACTAATCTACCCAAGCGGATAAAATAATTACGTGCCCCATTGTTCCGCAGAACCTTTCAGGTAACGAAGGCAGAGCGATCATTGAATTTCCGTCGTCTACATCCATATCAAATTAGCATGCCAAAGATATTAGTCGTGGTCAGAGAATAGATGACCACCAATCATCCATAAGTATAATATCTATGCTTCGCAGACAATAGCAAGTAAGAAAAACGTCATAAACAAATGATTCAGTGCATTTTAAAAACCCAGGCCCCACCGACACAAATGACTTCTGGATATTTAGATGATGAAAACCGATTGATGCAAAGCCGCATACGCCGTGGGCTCTTGGCCATTTTTCTCATAGCAGGCCTGTTGATGGCCGCTTCATCGGTATCTGCTGATCCAGATTACGACACACTTACCGGACCGGCACGTGCGGTTGATCCCGATACATTCGAATTTGGGTTTAGGCGCGTTGATCTATGGGGTGCAGATGCCCTTGAACGGTTCCAAAAATGCTTGGTAAACGGCGAAACTACGGCCTGCGGCGCCGAAACATGGCAAGTTACAACCAACCTTTTGGTCGCCACCCCGATCACCTGTGAGGTACGCGGTAAAAACCGCTATCACCGCAACATGGCGGTTTGTCGCAATGCCAATGGTGTCGATATCGGGCAAAGCCTGATTGCGCGGGGCATGGCTGTTGCCCGTCGGGATGAAATGCCCGAATATGGCGCGACAGAAGACAGTGCTCGCCAATCACGCGTTGGTGCATGGGCGGGTGAATTCATTGATCCGCTGCAATGGCGCCGCGGGGAACGGCTTCCTGAGCATGAAATCGAAATCCGTCGCTGGCAACGTGACGAGTGATCATATCCTCATTGTGACGAACAAGGCTCTGTAGCGCCTGTCCCACAAATGCAGTCTCCAAGTCTGGACCAGAGCTTTGACCGGCTGACTATTTGTTTGCTGAAAAGAACGGCCGGGCCAGCAATCGTCCAACACCCGCCAACGTCACACCATTTTTGATTGATGCAACACCGATGATGACGATGGCAAAACCGGCAATCTGCGGCAACGTCAAAACTTCCCCCAACAGCAGCCACGCGGCAAAGAATGTCATCGCGGGCCCCGACAGCGAAATCAAGGCTGCCTGAGTTGCCCCAATGCGACGAATGCCTTCATAGAGCAGGAAGAACGGAATAACCGTGCAAAAGATCGATATTGCCGCCGTCCATAAGACACCATCAACATTCAGGTTCAGCGGGTTTTGCACGATCAGTTCATAAAGAATCATCGATAAACCGGCCATGGTATTGACCAGTGCGGCAAAATGCATCGAGCCGATCACCTGGATCATGCGCTGCCCAAAATAAAGATAACCCGCATAGGTCAATGCCGAGGCAAATGCCCAAAATGCCCCGATCCACAATGTACCCGACACCGCCCCGAACCCATCCGGGGCCAAAACCAGCACCAGGCCAAGGTAGGTCACCGCAAAACAGAATATCTGGCGCAACGGCGGTAACCGCCATTTGTGCAGACATTCAAGGATCAGGATAATTGCCGGGAAGGTAAACAGAACAATCCGCGATACGGTCACTTCAATGAGTGAGACCGCCGTAAAATCAAACAGCGCGGCGGCAAAGAACAAGCCGCCATATAATGCCCCCCACGCCAGATCGACCGGTTTCATTAGCCGTTCACCGGGGCGGTTCTTGCCAAAGAAATACACCCCGACCCAAAAGAACGGCATCGCGATCATGAACCGTAATAACAACAGCCCATCCACCGTCATCCCCGTCGCATAAACAAATTTCGCCAGAAGGCCCTTCATGGCAAAGGCAGCCGTGGACAGCAGCACAAGCGTTAAGGCCGAACCGACTGGTTTTACAACGGGTTGTGATTGGGGTGTTGAGGTCATTATGGTCTCCGGTTCTCTCTCAAGCGTCACTATCCTTGGCATTCGGTCATTATTCAATTCCAATTAATTGCTATCAGATATCAGTTTTGGCTATATCTAAGGCAGACTGGATTTAATCATCGCACGCATCGCAGCCCAAGGATCACCGGCATGGATATCAAACAGCTTCGGAGTTTTGTTCATATTGCCGAACTGGGCAGTCTGTCGCGCGCGGCAGAACGGCTTAATCTGTCGCAGCCTGCCTTAAGCCGTCAGCTAAATCTGCTTGAAGAGGCACTTGATACGAAGCTTCTTGAACGCACGGGTCGCGGGGTCAAATTGACCGAAGCAGGGCAGATGCTGGCGGAACGCGCCCGTGTCATCCTTGGTGATCTCGCACGGCTTGAAGCCGATCTTTCGGCACGGCGCAGCCAGGTCACCGGGCATGTTCATGTGGGTGTGCCGCCCAGTGCGGGCATTGTGATTACCGGTGCGCTGGTCGAAGCATTGCGCGACCGGTTTCCCGATCTGAACATTTCAATTGCCGAAGACCTGACCGGTGATGTGCAGGAAGGGTTGCTGTCGGGGCGTCTTGATATCGGCATTCTGCATGACGGCATGATATCGCGCAGCCTGCATGCGGAACCATTGTGGCGCGAAGACCTGTATCTGATTTCCCATCCATCACAGGTCGGCGAGCAGGAAACCGACATCGCGTTTGAGGATGTTTTATCCTTACCGCTCATCATGCCGACCAATAAGCATGGCCTGCGGGCCAAGATGCAGGAAGCCGCCTTTCGTGCCGGTCGGCCCTTAACCCCGGTGGTTGAGGCAGACGCCCTGCGCGTGCTGGTCGATCTGGTGCATCGTGATCTTGGCCATACCGTTTTGCCGCGAAGTTCGCTTGTGATGGAACTTTCGACCGGACGCCTGCGGGCACGGCGCATTGTCAGCCCGGAACTCTCGCGCAAGGTGATGTTGTCATGGCTGCATGACCGTCCGCTTAGCACGGGTGGTAAGGCCGTTATAGATACACTTCGTGAACTTGCCGGGACTATGCCAATGGCCGCCGAACTTTAAGCCGCAAATATAAAAACCCCGGCAGGTGTTCCTGCCGGGGTTTTCGATGGGTCGCCCAAAAGATTGAACGTTCGATCAGACAGGTGCTTCTGAGTCAGATGATTTCTGCCACAGGTTCAAGCCGCCATCGGTTGCGTATTTGTCGATCTCGATCAGTTCTTCTGCACTGAATTCAAGATTATCAAGTGCATCAAGGCTGTTATCAAGTTGCTGCACATGACGTGCACCAATCAGGGCCGATGTGATTTCAGGGCGACGCAACACCCATGCAATCGCCATCTGGGCCAGTGTCTGACCGCGACGTTTGGCAATCTCGTTCAGCGCACGCACCCGGTTGAGGTTTTCTTCCGTCAGCATTCCGGTCTGGAACGATCCTTCAAGGGCAGCACGGGAATCTTCGGGCACACCATTGAGGTACTTATTGGTCAGAAGCCCCTGCGCCAATGGCGAAAAGGCAATACAGCCCATGCCAAGGTCAGACAGCGTATCAAGCAGACCGTCTTCCTCGACCCAGCGGTTCAGCATCGAATAGGATGGCTGATGAATGACGCAAGGCGTGCCAAGATCCTTAAGGATAGCATGTGCCTCGCGCGTCATCTGCGGTGAGTAGGACGAAATACCGACATAAAGTGCCTTGCCCGAACGCACGATCTGATCAAGTGCGCCCATGGTTTCGGCCAACGGGGTATCGGGGTCGACACGGTGCGAATAGAAGATATCGACATACTCAAGGCCCATGCGTTTCAGGCTTTGATCAAGGCTGGAAATCAGGTATTTGCGTGAACCCCATTCGCCAAACGGCCCCGGCCACATGCGATAGCCCGCCTTGGTCGAAATCACCAACTCGTCACGGTGTTTTTTCAAATCCTGCGAAAGTGCTTTGCCAAAGTTTTCTTCGGCCGATCCCGGGGGCGGACCGTAGTTATTGGCCAGATCAAAATGAAACACCCCACGATCAAAGGCGCGGCGCATCATGGCGCGCTGGGTTTCATAGACATCGACGCCGCCAAAATTCTGCCAGAGGCCAAGGGTGATCTTCGGCAAGATCAAACCACTTTTGCCGCAACGCTTATAGGTTTCGGCGTCATAGCGGTTGGGGTTTGCCATCCACTGTTCTTCGACTTCAGCCATGTCTTCCTCCAGTTATCAACAAGCGGTTAACCGCCTTTATTTGAATCGATCCAATGGACCATTGTTAACACGATCAGTACGTGATTGTCAGTTCCCAGCAGACGAAAAAGCCGCCCCAAAGATCGGAGCGGCTTCTGTTTTTCACATTGCGGTAAAACGTTGCGCAATCATGCCCGTTTTTTCTTGATCGGTGCCGTTGCCTTTTGCAGCCATTCAAGGTGATCTTCGTCAAGATCATCGGCATAAAGGGCATAGACCTGCGCGTGGTAATCATTGAGCCACTGCAGTTCATCGGCATTCATCAATTCCGGATCGATCAATTTTCGCTCAATCGGCGAGAAGGTCAGCGTTTCAAAGCCAAGCATCTTACGGTCCGCGCCAACCGGTCCATCAATTTCGGTGACCGCAATCAGATTTTCGATGCGAATACCGTATTCGCCTTCTTTATAGAAACCCGGCTCGTTCGACAGGATCATCCCCGGTTTCAGGGCGATTTTGTTAGCCGCCTTGGAAATGCGCTGCGGGCCTTCGTGTACGCCAAGGTAACTGCCAACGCCGTGCCCGGTGCCATGATCAAAATCAAGACCGACTTCCCATAACGGCATGCGCGCCAGTGTATCAAGCTGCTGACCGGTGGTACCAACCGGGAAGATCGCGCGGGCCAGTGCGATATGGCCTTTGAGAACCCGGGTAAAGCGATCCCGGTGTTCCTGACTGGGGTCGCCAATCACCGTGGTCCGGGTAATGTCGGTGGTGCCATCGACATACTGACCGCCCGAATCAATCAGGAAAATTTCCCCCGGTGTCAGGGTGCGATTGCTTTCGGGCGTATTGCGGTAATGGCACAATGCGCCGTTCGGGCCGCTGCCCGGAATGGTTTCAAAACTGGAATCACGAAACAGCGGGTCCTCTGCACGCAGCGACAAAAGTTTATCGGCGGCAACGCGTTCATCAATGCTGCCGTCGGCGGCTGCTTCGTCAAGCCACTTGAAGTAGCGTATAATTTTTTCGCCGTCACGTTTGTGGGCTTTGCGTGATCCTTCAAGTTCGACATCATTCTTGCACGCCTTGGGAAGGGCAATCGGATCACGACCAACCCGAACGGTTGCCCCCGCAGTACTTAGTTGCATGCGAAGCCAATCTGACGCGGTTGCCTCATCCAGTCGTACGGACTGATTGCCCATCGCCTTCAATGCGACGGGCAATTCACCAGGCGCGCGCAAGGTTGCTTCGCCCGACAGCCATTTAACCGTTTCAGGTGCGACTTTGCGGTCATCGATGAACAGTTCCACCGAGGCGTCACCGTTGATGATGGCATAGCCAAGTGCCAGTGGTGTTTGCGGCACATCGGCACCGCGAATATTCAAAAGCCATGCAATGCTGTCTGGTGCCGACAAAATGGCACTGTCACAGGAAATACGCGAAAGTGCGTCGGCAATTTGAACACGTTTATCGGCCGTGGACTTTCCGGCATATTCAATCGGATGCGGGCGCACCGGGCCAAGCGGCATGGCCGGTTGTGCGTGCCAAAGTGCGTCAATCGGGTTGGTATCAATTGCCACCAGTTCCGCACCGACACCCTCACAGGCAGAACGTAAATGTGCTGCCTGCTGAACCGTATGCAGCCAAGGGTCATAGGCCATTTTCTGGCCGGTTTTCAGATTATCATGCAGCCAGCCAACAACAGGTTCATCGACCAGATGGCGGTATTCAAACAGATCACGGTTAACCTGCTGACGCACCTGAATGGTATAGCGACCATCGATAAACACCGCAGCCTTATCCCCAAGCACCACCGCCGCCCCGGCCGAGCCGGTAAAGCCGGTCAGCCACGCCAGACGTTCGGCGCGTGCCGGGACATTTTCGCCCTGATGTTCATCCGCACGCGGGACAATAAAACCGTCAACACCCTTGGCGGCCAAATAGGTGCGCAAGGCTGCAACGCGTTCTGCTGCATCAAAGCCGTCCTTTGCTTCCTTAAACAACCCTTTGCGTTCATCACGCAGGGCCAGCAACGCCGAGCTAAGTTCATCACTTGGCGAGGGCGCAATCAGGTCAATCCAGTCGGTACGCGTATCACCGTCGGCCGCGGCAAGCACACCATCAATCAGGTCAATGATAGCGCTAACATCCTTACGGACCTTGTCGCGTTCAAGCAGGGTTGCAAGTTGGGCATCGCCGGAAATCGTCATGAACATCCTCTTTCGGTACGTGGGGCAGACACCCTATGTAAGGGTTGTTACCGACCCCGCGCAAGCATCAAAGATTTTGCGCATATTTTATATGATTTACCCACGACCTATACCCTCACATGCGTCAGGGGTATGAATGCCCTGCAAGCTTCGCAATACAAATTAGCTAAAGATTAACTTATTACATGTCGGTGACAAAAAGATGCCCTGTCGGGACGTCAATTTGCAGGAGACCAAGAACGGTGATCCGTTTTCCTATTACTGCCCTGAGTATCGTACAATCTCGTCGTCGACAGACGGCCTATGACGGTCTTGAGCGCCTGACCCTCGGTCAAAAAACAGCGCTCGGCCTTGATACTGGCCCTGCCCATCTGGCAGACGATGAAAACTACCGGTCGCCAATCGGTAAAATCGACACACAGGACAAGGATTAACCGGATCAATCCCGCCCGGACTGGTCGGATGCCAAAAGACGCAACGCAGGATCAAGGTTCATGGTCCTAGCGGTAATTTTTGTCTCTTCCCTCTGAAACGGCCCTGCTTCTCCACAGCAGGGCCGTTTCTTTTTGACCAAGCGCGCCCCGCCGCGCCATAGTGCACAAAACAAAGACCGTTTTTGGGGTGGCTATGACCAAGACAATCCTTATCACCGGCGGATCACGCGGCATCGGTCGCGCAACGGCCGTTCTTTTTGCCCGCAAGGGATGGAACGTCGCCATCAGTTTTGTCGGCAATCAGGAAAGTGCAGATCAAACCTGTGCGATGTGTGAACGGGCCGGATTTACCGGCAATGCCTTTGCGCGCAAATGCGATGTGCGCGACGAAAATAGCGTTGCCGATTTTTTCGCGGCTGCCCACGAACGGTTTGGCCCCCTTGACGGAGTGGTCAATAATGCCGGGATTGTTGCGCCCAAAAGCTCACTTGCCGATATGGACCTTGACCGCATGAAGGCGGTTTTTGACACCAATGTTCTGGGGGCTTATCTGGTGGCGCGCGAAGCTGCGCGCATGTTGTCATCGGGCGGGGCACTTGTGAATGTATCTTCGGTTGCGGCAAAACTCGGCTCCCCGGATGAATATGTTGATTACGCAGGGTCAAAGGGGGCTGTTGATACCCTGACCATCGGCTTGGCCAAGGAACTTGGCCCCAAGGGCATTCGGGTGAATGCCGTGCGCCCCGGCACCATTGATACCGAAATTCATGCCAGTGTTGGCCGCCCTGAACGTGTCAAAGAACTGGGACCGGCCTGCGCGCTTGGTCGGGCGGGTGCTGCGGATGAAGTCGCCCAAAGTATTTACTGGCTGATCTCAGACGATGCGTCTTATGTCACAGGCAGTGTTCTTGATGTATCAGGTGGGCGGTAAAGCCCCCTCCCCGACTTTACTTTTCCGTCAAAATGCAAAAAGGCCACGCAACGCGTGACCTTTTGAATTCCAGTATCCGTTCGGCTTAGCCGACCAGAAGGGTCGTCCAGTTTTCGACCTTGAACCGCTTAATCAGCGACAGGCCAACTTCGCGGTAGGCCGACAGGACAAACTGTTCCTGATGCGATAGCAGGCCCGACAGGATCACAACACCGTCGTCAGACAGGGTGCTGGTCAAATCACGTGCCATGGCCCGCAACGGCCGGGCAAGAATGTTGGCACAGACAATGTCGTAATGCCCAGCCCCCCGAATGCGGGTATCCTGAAAACCGTTGGAGTGAATGGCGGTGACCAGATCGGCAATCTTGTTGATTTTGGCATTTTCACGCGCCACACGCACTGATGCCGGATCAATATCGGCCATCACAACCGGGCAACGCCATGTTTTGGCACAAGCCATGCCCAGAATGCCCGACCCACAGCCCATATCAAGTGCGTTCAGACGCGGACCTTTTTTGGCCATCCAGTCAATCGCGGCCAGACATCCCTTGGTGGTCTGGTGCTCGCCCGATCCAAATGCCAGTCCGGCATCGACCTGCAACCCGGTTTTGGCCACCGGAACGCCTTCGCCCCAATGCGATCCATGGACATAAAAACGTCCAACCGAAATCGGCTTGAAGCTGCGCAGGTTCTCACTGACCCAGTCTTTGGGCTCATAGGTTCCAAAGCTTACCGCAGGCGTATCAATCCCCATGGCGGATGCCATGATCGATACCGCGGTTTCGACTTCGCCCTTATCAAACGGTCGACCTGCGAAACCTTCGATGCGCCAAGGGCCGTCTGGATCACCGTCGCGTTCAAAGTGTGACAGCGCATCACAATATTCAAACAGCGCATCGGCAAAGGCCGCGGCATAGGCGCCATTAACTTCGAACTGGAAGTTATAGCTTAGGACGGGTTCGGTCATATTGCTTCTCGCTTGTCAGGGCTGCGCGCAATCGCCGCCCGGTTAATCAGTCTTCCTGAAATTTGATCCGGGGCTTACCCCGGCAGGATAAAGCTGTCGACCACTTTCTTTGTCCCGACACCTTCGAAATGGATTTCAAGCTTGTTGCCTTCAACTGCGCTTACTGTGCCCGGTCCGAATTTACGGTGACGCACAGCGTCCCCAACCTTGTACTTCGACGATTTCGAATTGCTGCTAAAGCTGACGTCGCCGTCGGGCTTAACGTCAATGACGTTTTTGCGCATCCGGTCCTGCCAGCCGCTTGAGGCAAATTTACGTTCCCCCGCACCCAGAACCTGATTGCGGTTTGAACTTTCATCGGCCCAGCTTGGCATCTTCATCCAGTCATCCGACCCCCAGGCACCGGGCGAATGATTGCCCCCATGCCCGCCAAGGCCGGTATCACTGATCCGGTCAATATGTTCATCGGGCAGCTCATCGACAAAGCGCGATGGCAGCGCCGATTGCCACTGGTTATAAATCCGACGGTTGGCTGCATAAAGGACCGTGGCACGTTTGCGCGCGCGGGTGATCCCGACATAGGCCAGACGACGTTCTTCCTCCAGGCCCTTAACGCCACTTTCATCCATCGCACGTTGATGGGGGAAGACGCCTTCTTCCCAGCCGGGCAGGAAAACATAGTCAAATTCAAGGCCCTTGGCGGCATGCAGGGTCATGATGGTGACTTTTTCGTCCGCATCGTTTTGGACGTTTTCCATCACCAGCGAGACATGCTCAAGGAAGCTGGTCAGGTTTTCAAACTCCCCAATGGCGGAGACAAGCGCACTTAGGTTTTCCAACCGACCGGGAGCGTCAATTTCCTTGGAAGTGCGCCACATATCGGTATAGCCGCTTTCATCCAGCACGGCCTGAACCACCTCAACATGCGACTTATCAGCCAGCATCTCGCCCCAGCGTTTGAAATCACCCAGCAACCCGCCGATGCTTTGACGCATCTTGGGTTTGAGTTCTTCGGTATCGATCAAATCGCGGGCGGCAGCGGGCAGCGGGATCGCCTGATCACGGGAATATTGATGCAGGGTCTGAAGTGTGGCCTTACCCACACCGCGTTTGGGCACATTGACGATGCGTTCAAACGCCAGACTGTCATTGGGCTGTGCGACCATGCGGATATAGGCCAGCGCATCGCGGATTTCTTGTCGTTCGTAGAAACGAGGTCCGCCAACAACCCGGTACGGAATGCCAAGGGTGATCAGCCGTTCTTCGAACTCGCGGGTTTGGAAACCGGCACGCACAAGGATCGCCATCTGTGCGGCCCCAATGCCATTACGCTGAAGCGCCTCGATGTCTTCACCGACCAGACGGGCTTCCGCCTCCCCATCCCAGACACCTTTGACAAAGACCTTTTCGCCGGTATCCAGTTCAGTCCAAAGCTGTTTACCCAGACGGCCATCGTTGAATGTGATCAGTTTGGATGCGGCGGCAAGAATATGCGGGGTTGAACGATAATTTTGCTCCAGCTTGACGACCTTGGCCCCGGGGAAATCAGACTCAAACCGCAGGATGTTGCCCACCTCGGCCCCGCGCCAGCTATAGATCGCCTGATCATCATCCCCGACACAGCAAATATTGCGATGAACCATCGCCATGGCGCGCAGCCACAGATACTGCGCGACGTTGGTATCTTGATACTCATCAACAAGGATGTAGCGGAAGGTGTTTTGATACTGCTTGAGCACGTCGGGGTGCTTTTGAAACAGGGTCAGGCAATGCAGCAAGAGGTCACCAAAATCGCAGGCATTCAAAACCTTCAGGCGATCTTGATAAATCTGATACAGGTGCTTGGCCCCGCCATTGGCGAACTCGACACTTTCATTGACGCGCTCAGGTGTCAGGCCCTTGTCCTTCCAGCGCTGAATGATGCCCATCAGCTGCTTGGCAGGCCATTTTTTCGGGTCAATCTGTTCGGCGTCCATGATCTGCTTGAGCAGACGGACCTGATCGTCGCTATCAAGAATGGTGAAATTTGATTGCAACCCAATCAAATCGGCATGACGACGCAACAAACGGGCCGAAAGCGAGTGGAACGTTCCCAGCCACCATCCTTCGACCGGACGGCCAAGGGCCTGTGCAACACGTTCCTGCATTTCCTTTGCCGCACGGTTGGTAAAGGTCACCGCAAGGATTTGATGGGGATGCAGGCGTTCGCTTTGCGCCTTGGTTTCGAGCAAATGCGCAAGCCGGGTTGTCAAAACCCGGGTTTTCCCGGTGCCCGCACCAGCCAGAACCAGCAACGGCCCATCCAGCGTTTCGACAGCGTCACGCTGCTCGGCATTCAGGTTGTCAAGATATGCCGGGGCCGGGGCGTCTGATAAGCGCATTTCCGGGCTGGCGGCGAATTCATCAATTTCGAAGGGATCATCCATCATGACGGCATATATATCACGCTGTGGTCAGAGGGCCAGTCTTGCATCCCGACCGGGCGACTGAATTTTTTACATATTGCAACAAATCAGGAACATCGGCCAACTCTTTCCCGGCCCAATGACATTTTTTGCGCCCGTTTTTGTCTTGTCCCCTGTGACACCCCACTCAGGAACGAGGCATACCCGCAATAAAATCACGCAGAGCCACAACAACCCGAGTTGCCGCTTTGCCATCCCATAGGTCAATCGGGGTCTCGCACCGCCTTAAATCATATGGGTCACGCTGTTGAATGGTGGAAATCATATTATCCAGCGTCACCAGTTTATTCGTCCCATGGGTGACAGTCACCGGACGTTCCGTCGTATCGCGCAGCGTAAAACAATCAACACCGAGATAACTGGTTTCTTCCTGTAGCCCGCCCGAATCCGTCACAACGAAACGGGCTGTCAAAACCAGACTGATAAAGCCCGCATAGGGCATCGGCTCGCACAGCTGTAAAGCTGTCTGGGGATGGGATGGTCGACACCCAATCAGACGAAGTGCGTTTTGTGTGCGTGGGTGAACAGGAAAGACAATCGGTTGGCGTTCGGCCAGTTTTTCAAGTTCCCCCATGATCGCCATCAGGCGTTTGGGATCATCGACGTTTTCCGGGCGATGCAATGTCACCAGCCCGTAGCCGTCGTGTTCCAACCCCAATGTGCCAAACATCCGGGCGGCTTCGATGGCCGGGCGTTGGCGTTCCAGACTGTCGATCATGATGTTGCCAACACGCACGATGCGGTCCGTCGCGATCCCTTCGCGGATCAGGTTTTGATCCGCATCCGGGGATGGGGTCAGCAACAGGTCCGCCAAATGGTCTATTTTAATGCGGTTGGTTTCTTCGATCATGCGCGCATCAAAACTGCGCAAGCCTGCTTCGAGGTGGATCAGGGGAATTTTCAATTCATGGGCAGCCGTCGCACAGGTAAGAGCCGAGCTAACATCCCCGACGACCAAAACGGCGTCAGGTCGGTCCGCCTGACACAGCGCCTTATAGGCTGCCCGCATTGCATCGTTTGGGAAAGATGGACGTTCAGTGGTCTGGCCTGCGTCCAAGGGCATCAGATGATAGTCCGGCGCGGGCAGGCCAAGGTCACGCCAGACCTCGGACGACATGGCAGAATTTGTATGTTGGCCCGTATGAACAAAGACCGGCGCAATATCTGACGTATCTTTTAGCGCATGCCAAAGTGGGGCAATTTTCATGAAGTTCGGGCGTGCACCGGCAATCAGATGAAGCTTTGCGGGTCTATGAAACGTCCCCATAAGCGCACCCAGATCAAAACAGCTTCGGTGGGGCATCCCCGCGTTCTTCGCTTTGCAATTCCAAAAGTGCGTTGTTATAGGCCATCATCGCATCCTTTTCATGGACGAAACCGATCATTTGGCGTTCTTGATCATTATCGAGAACTGGCAAATGTTCTTCGCCGGTTTCTTCCATCAAACGAACGGCTTTTTCGATGCTATCGGTGCGATAAAGCACTGGTGGCTTGGAACGCGCAACCTGGCCAGCCGTCACTTCATCGCCCAGATTGAGATCAAACGCCGCGTGGCGCAAATCGGTCAATGTGATCGTGCCGTGCAGCTTTCCGTTTTCGTCAACGACAAACAGTTCGGAATAAGGCGCATTAATCAGCTTTTCGCGCACGGCTGGCAGGCCGTCCGTCAGGGGAACTGTTTCGTATTCGCGTTTCATGATGTCAGCGACCTTCATCATACGAAGTAAGTTGACCTCCCGCCCCCAAAGGGTCGAATGACCACGACATTTAAGCTGCCACTGAAAGAACGAACCGCCATTGAACTGATCCATGATTACCGATGCCAGAACGGACGCCAACATCACCGCGACCGTTAATTCATAATCGCCGGTCAGCTCAAAGATGATCAGGGTTGTTGAAATTGGCGCGCCCAGAACGGCGGCCGCCACCGCCCCCATCCCAACAAGGGTATAGGCCCCATGACCGGACGACAGATCAGGAAACACATGGGTCGCAAAAATACCAAATGCGCCGCCCAGCATCGCCCCAAGGAACAAGGACGGACTAAACATGCCGCCGGCAAAACCAAGCCCCATACAGATCGCAACAACAAAAGCCTTGGCAAACAACAAACCGATCAGGAAAGCCAAGCTATAGGCTTCATACAGCGCATCATTCATCGCACCATAGCCGACCCCAAAGACTTGTGGGAAGCCAAGGCCAACAACGCCAACAATCAAGCCGGCAATTGCCGGGCGTAGCCAAAGCGGTGCGCGACCCCGATCGGCAACTTTTTGTACAACAGCGATAGCGCGCACAGTCAGCATTGCCGCGACCCCGGCCAAAAGACCCAACAGGGCAAAGGCCGGGAATTCCCAGAATGACTGGATTTCATGGGACGGAATTAAAAAGGCAACGTCGGAACCATAGTAAAGGCGCGTGATCACAGTCCCCATCACCGACGACATGACAATCGGTGCAAATGAGGTCCGGGCATAGTGACCAAGGGCGACTTCATGGGCAAAGAACACCCCGGCCAATGGCGCATTAAAAGAGGCCGCCACCGCCGATGCCACACCACACCCCAAAAGCGTTCGCGCCGCACTTCGGCGTAGATGCAGGATACGCGCAAGCCATGCGCCAAAGGATGCCCCCATATGGACAACCGGCCCTTCACGGCCGAGCGATGCCCCGCTGCCCAGTGACACCGCACTGGCAAGCGCACTTTTGATCCCGCAGCGCGTCGACATGCGTGCGTCGTGAAAGGACGCTGCATCAATCACATCGGCCACACCGTGCGCCCGCCGTTCGGGTAGAAACTTGTAAATGAAAATACCGACCAAAAGCCCACCCGCCGTCGGGCCAAGGATCAGATGCCAGTTGCTCAGTCCCTTCATATGCTCATGAAGGGATTCTTCCCCCCAGCCATAGACAAATGACTGCACAAGTAAAATCCCGTCGCGAAACAGGATTGTCCCGCCGCCAGCCAAGGCACCAACCGCCAAGGCCAGTATCGACAAAACCAGTTGCTCGCTTTTAGCCAAACGGCGCATGCGGCTGAGCAAGATATTTGATTTGATAAGTTTTTCAGCCATTTCCGCAACACCGGCGAGCAAATATTGAAAGAACAAGGATCATAGGATCGGTGATTGCTGCGAATAAAGGGTAAAGACCGTAAACACCATGTCTAATTTAGCGTTATGCCATCACCGGCAGCATATATTTTGCGTTTTATGGCGTCGCGCAATTTGGCAGGAAAACACGCATGGCCGCATCGCGTGTTTCAAAAAACGATCATTGCCATCTATAAGTGAAATACGCCATGCTGTGGCCTGCAAACGCAGATATAACTGCGCCACCCCAAACCGTTTCTACGGAATTTCGAATTATGAATGAACCTCAACCAACGGGTGCCCCTGCGGCGCGTCCGCTGCCCGGATTTGCTGAATTTGTCTGCCTGATGGCGATCACCATCGGGCTTGTCGCCCTTTCAATTGATAACCTTTTGCCTGCCTTTGGCCCGATCGCCGACGATTTTGGCATTGAAGACGGCAATCGCATGCAGTTGCTGATTTATGTCTTTATGATCGCCTTTGGCCTGATGCAGATCGTGTATGGCCCGCTTGCCGACAGTTTTGGTCGCCGTCCGACCCTGATTGTCGGACTGGGCATATATTGCGTTGGCACGATCATGGCGATCTTTGCTGACAGCTACGACCATTTGCTGATCGCCCGTTTTGTTCAGGGGCTTGGAGCCGCGGCACCACGCGTTCTGACCATGGCAATCACGCGTGACTGTTTTGAAGGTCGGGAAATGGCCCGTGTCATGTCGTTTGTCATGATGGTGTTTATTATCCTTCCGGTATTTGCACCCGCCTCAGGCAGCCTGATCCTTGCGCTTGCCAACTGGCACATGATTTTTGTCAGCACGCTGGTTCTGGCGATTGCTATTGCCTGCTGGTACATGCTGCGTATGCCCGAAACCCTGCATCCGGAATACCGTCACAAATTATCCGTCCGCCGGATTGCACGCGACATTAAAACCACGGTCACCAATCGTCAGACACTTGGTTATTCAACAGCAATGGGAATGATGTTTGCCTGCCTGATGGCCTATATCGGTTCCGCACAGCAGATCTTTGAGACGGAAGTTTATGGTCTTGGCGTTTGGTTCCCGCTGGCGTTTGGCATGATCGCAGCCTGCATGAGTTTTTCGTCGTTCGTTAATGCGCGACTGGTGCGTAAGCTTGGTATGCGCAAAATCTCGCACGTTGCACTCTTTGTCATGGCGCTTAGCAGCCTGATCAATGTTGTGATTGCGATTGCCTTTGATGGCCAACCACCCCTTCCGGTGTTTGGCATTGGTTTGACGGTGACATTGTTCTGCTTCTCGTTGACCATGCCCAACTTCAATTCCCTGGCGATGGAGCCGGTCGGTGCGATTGCAGGAACCGCGTCTTCGATGATTGGTGTTTACAGCACGATCATTGGTGTGGTTGCCGGTGGCATCATCGGCCAGCAATTTAACGGAACCGTTACCCCGCTTGTCGGCGGCTACCTGTCACTTGCGCTGATTGGTATTTTGATTGTTGGCATCACAGAACGGGGTCGTTTCATGGAAACGACAAGATAAACTGAGGCTGGATAAACTGAGGTTGGCACCATTTTCATACGGTCCCTGAGAACGTAAAAAACCCCGCAGAGTGCAGTCTGCGGGGTTTTTCATTGCGACCGGTTGGGCTTTATGCCCGACGCGGATCGTAATTCAGGTTCGGTGCCAACCAACGTTCGGCCTCGGTCATGGTCATGCCTTTACGTTCGGCATAACTTTCGACCTGATCGCGTTCAATCTTGCCAAGGCCAAAATATTTGGCTTCGGGGTGGGCGAAATAAAAACCGCTTACCGACGATGCCGGGGTCATGGCACAACTTTCGGTCAATTCAACGCCGACATTTTTATTGGCATCAAGCAGCTGCCACAATGTGCGTTTCTCAGTATGTTCCGGGCAGGCCGGATAGCCCGGTGCCGGACGGATACCGCGATATTTTTCCGAAATCAGATCGTCATTGGCCAGCGTTTCATCCGATGCATAGCCCCAAAGGTCCTTACGCACATGTTCATGCATGCGTTCGGCAAAGGCTTCGGCGAAACGGTCCCCCAATGCCTTAACCAAAATGGCATTGTAATCGTCATGCTCGGCTTCAAGCTTGGAAGCGATTTCTTCAACCTGCGGGCCGGCGGTGACCACAAAGCCACCGATATAGTCGGTTTTACCGCTGTCTTTTGGTGCGATGTAATCGGCAAGTGCGCGGTTCGGACGTTTGTTGTTTTCGCGGAACATCTGTTGACGCAAGGTGCGCAGCATCACCGGTTCATTATGATCGGGTGCCGGGGTTACCTCGATATCGTCATCGACCGAGTTGGCCGGCCATATGCCCACAACGGCGCGCGGCTTGAACCATTTTTCATCAACAATGCGTTTGAGCATCGCCTGCGCGTCTTCATAAAGACTGCGCGCGGTTTCACCGACTTTTTCGTCCTTGAGAATATCAGGGAACCGACCATGCAATTCCCAGGTTTCAAAGAACGGCTTCCAGTCAAAGCGCGACACCAGTTCGGCCAGATCGAAATCTTCAAACACGGTAATGCCGGGTTTTGCCGGAGAGGGAACATCATAGGCGTCCCAATCAAGTTGCACCTTGTTGGCACGTGCATGGCCAATCGCAAAACGCTTTTTCTGCAACTGCTGGGCCGCGTGCTTTTCCGCCATCGCGACATATTCAGCATGGATTTCGGACGCGAACTTTTCACGATGTGTTTCAGACACCAGCTTGCTGGCGACACCGACCGCACGCGACGCATCAATGACGTAAACCACCGATTTATTATAGTTCGGTGCGATTTTAACCGCAGTATGAACCTTGGACGTTGTCGCCCCGCCAATCAAAAGCGGGATATCAAGACCTTCGCGTTCCATCTCGGCTGCGACATAGGTCATTTCTTCGAGTGACGGCGTGATCAGACCCGACAGTCCGATCATATCAACCTTCTCGGCCTTGGCCGTTTCGATGATTTTCTGGGTGGGAACCATCACACCAAGGTCAAGGACCTCAAAGTTGTTACATTGCAGGACCACACCAACGATGTTTTTGCCGATGTCATGGACATCGCCCTTTACCGTGGCGAGCAGAATTTTACCGTTGGTTTCGCGCACCCCGTCTTTTTCTTCTTCGATGAACGGGATCAGATAGGCCACCGCCTTTTTCATCACACGGGCCGATTTCACGACCTGCGGCAAGAACATCTTACCGGCGCCAAACAGGTCACCAACGATGTTCATGCCATCCATCAAGGGGCCTTCGATGACGTGAAGCGGGCGCTCGGCCTGCTGGCGGGCTTCTTCGGCATCTTCTTCGGCGAACTCGGCAATGCCGTTGATCAAGGCATGGGCCAACCGCTCATTAACCGGTTTTTTGCGCCATTCAAGATCGGCCTTTTTTTCTGGCCCGCCCGTACCTTTGTATTTGTCCGCGACTTCCAGCAAACGGTCGGTCGCATCCGAACGACGGTTCAGGATGACGTCTTCAACACGTTCACGCAATTCTTCGGGGATTTGTTCATAGACCACAAGCTGACCGGCATTAACGATGCCCATATCCATGCCCGCCTGGGTGGCATAATACAGGAACACCGAATGCATGGCTTCGCGGACCGGGTTGTTGCCGCGGAACGAGAACGATACGTTCGACACACCGCCGGAAATCTTGGCATAGGGCAAGCGCGCCTTGATCAGCTTACAGGCTTCGATGAAATCAACGGCATAGTTGTCGTGTTCTTCGATGCCGGTTGCGACCGCAAAGATGTTGGGATCGAAAATGATATCTTCTGGCGGGAAACCGACCTGATCGACCAGCACCCGGTAACTGCGTTCGCAAATCTCGATCTTGCGATCAACCGTGTCGGCCTGACCTTTTTCATCAAAGGCCATGACAACCACAGCCGCCCCATAGCGGCGCAGCATTTTTGCCTGTGCGATAAAGGGTTCATCGCCTTCTTTCAGGCTGATCGAGTTAACGATCCCCTTGCCCTGAAGACATTTAAGCCCGGCCTCAATGACATTCCATTTCGAACTGTCGACCATGATCGGCACACGCGAGATGTCTGGCTCGGCGGCGATCAAATTGATGAATTTGACCATCGCCGTTTCAGCATCAAGCATGGCATCATCCATGTTGATATCGATGATCTGTGCACCGTTTTCGACCTGCTGACGGGCGACTTCAAGGGCTGCATCATAGTCTTCGTCGACAATCAGCTTCTTGAACTTAATCGAGCCCGCAACGTTGGTACGTTCGCCGATATTGATGAATCTTGAAATGTCACTCATGGGTCTGTTCGATCTCTTTTTCGCACTCAATATCAGGTTCAGGCAGCGTCGAACGGCTCAAGGCCGGACAAGCGCATTTTCGGCTCAATCTTTGGCAACGGACGCGGTTTGGACTGACCAACCGCATCGGCAATCGCCTTGATATGCGGCGGGGTCGTGCCACAGCAACCGCCCAGCAGATTGATCATGCCACTATCGGCCCATTCTTTGACCAGTTCGGCCATTTCCGAATCAGTCTGGTCATACTCACCAAACTCGTTGGGAAGCCCTGCATTGGGATAAACCGAAACGCGGCATTCAGCAATGCGCGATAGTTCCTGAACGTAGGGGCGCAGCTGTGCGGCACCCAGTGCGCAGTTAAGACCGATCGAGAACGGCTTGGCATGACGAACAGAGTTATAGAATGCCTCGGTCGTCTGCCCCGAAAGGGTGCGGCCCGATGCATCGGTAATCGTTCCCGAAATCATGATCGGAACGTCTTCGCCACGTTCTTCCAGAACTTCGTCAATTGCAAACAAAGCCGCCTTGGCGTTCAGCGTATCGAAAATGGTTTCCACCAAAAGCGTATCCGCCCCGCCGTCCAAAAGACCGTTTACCGCTTCTTTATAGGCTGTGCGCAACTGATCAAAACTGATGGCGCGGAACCCCGGGTTATTCACATCCGGCGACATGGACGCGGTCCGGTTGGTCGGGCCAATGGCACCATTTACAAACCGTACATCCCCGGGATGGGTGGCTTCCCATTCATCACAGGCCGCGCGCGCAATCTTGGCACTTTCGAAATTGATCTCGTAGGCGAGATCTTCCATGGCGTAATCGGCCTGGGCAATTGTCGTCGCGCTGAAGGTGTTGGTCCCGTTCAGATCGGCACCGGCTGCAATATATTGCAGATGAATATCCTTGATGATGTCAGGCTGAGTCAGCGACAACAGATCGTTATTACCTTTGACGTCCTGTTTCCAATCAGCAAACCGTTCACCGCGATAATCATCTTCGGTCAGGGTGTGCTTCTGGATCATGGTACCCATGGCGCCATCAAGGATCAAAATCTTGTTCTCAGCCCGTTTGCGCAGCAGGGCAATGCGTTCCTTGCGATCATTCATCATCTTTATCCAGTCATTTTTATCATGCGTTGCAATTGGCGTGCAGAGTTCAGGCAACAGCCTGTTCTGTTCCGCGAATGCCCAGCGCATGACAGATGGCATAGGTCAACTCGGCTCGGTTCAGGGTATAGAAGTGGAAATCGGTCACGCCTTCTTTCATCAACCCTTCAACCTGTGAAATGGCTTCGTGGAATGCAACCATACGGCGCGTGTCGGGATCATCATCAAGTCCATCAAACCGCCAATGGAAGCGTTTAGGTACATCCGCACCACACATCTTGGCAAATCTCAAAAGCGACCCGAAATTGGTCACCGGCAAAATACCCGGAACGATCGGCGCGGTAATCCCCGCTGCCTGACATTTATCACGGAACCGAAGATACGTTTCGTTATCAAAGAAAAACTGCGTAATCGCCCGGTTGGCCCCGGCATCAAGTTTGCGCTTCAGATAGTCAATTTCAAAATCCGCACTGGGCGCATCGGGATGCATTTCAGGATAAGCCGAAACCGAAATATCGAAATCCGCAATTTCCTTTAACCCGGCAACCAGATCGGCCGCATAGTCATACCCGCCCGGTGTCGGTACATATGTATCACCGGCATCGGGCAAATCACCACGAAGGGCCACGATGGATCGAATGCCCTCGTCCCAGTATTTGCGCGCAATCTGTTCGATTTCCTGTTTGGTGTGTCCCACACAGGTCAGGTGGGCGGCGGCCGGAATACCGGTTTCGCCCTGAATGCGCGTCACACTGCTGTGTGTGCGGTCACGGGTGGTTCCACCTGCCCCATAGGTCACGGACACGAATGACGGGCTTAATGGCGCAAGCCGATGGATGGACCGCCACATGGTTTCTTCCATCTTCTCCGTCTTCGGGGGGAAGAATTCGAACGAAACCCGCAGGTCATTTTTTGCTGCCGTATTGTTTTGTGCCGTCATCATATCAATCCTGTCTTCACGTTCCCTTGGCCAAGTCTTTGTTATAGGACTGGGCCTTTACTATTTCGGGGCAGGCTGCGGATCATTCCGCCGCCTTGTGTGTTTTTTGTTTTGCTGTTTCCATATCTGCCCTGGCAGACCAGATCCGCACGGTTAGCGGCTTGCCCGGCAGGCTTACGACATCGTCAGGGGCAAGTTCACATGCGCGAAACCACGTACTGATTGCAGTATCGTCAAACCCCAGACGTCGGTGTGCGTGTTCTTCGCGCAGTTCTTCACGGTCGTGGGATGCGAAATCGACCACAACCAGACGCCCGCCGGCGGCCAGAACACGTGATGCTTCGTCAATTGCGGCTTCGGGTTTTTCTGCAAAATGCAGGACCTGATGCAAGATTACGGTGTCAAACATGCCCCCGGGATAGGGCAATTGATACATGTCGGCCTGACGGACCAGACAATTCGAAAGGTCAGCACGTTGCAAACGCGCACGCGCAACCGCCAACATCTCACGCGACATGTCAACGCCAACGCCTTCTTCCGCACTGCGTCCCAGCAGTTCAAGAATACGACCGGTGCCCGTACCGACATCAAGAATCCGTCCACCAGCAAGATCACCGACGGCATCAAGCAATGCCTTTTCGACCTCAGCCTCGTCAACGTGGAGCGACCGGATACGATCCCAGTCTTTCGCATTGGCCCGAAAATACTCTGTCGCGATCTGTTCGCGCTGGACCTTAACCTGATCAAGGCGGGCCCGATCAAGTGACAGCGTTTCATCGTCCATGGGAAGGAGATCAAGTATCGGCCGGACAAGATCTGCGCCGGCACTATTATGCGGGGTACGATAAAAGACCCAGGTTCCTTCACGGAATCGGACAAGCAGCCCAGCTTCACACAGCAATTTTAGATGCCGGGACACGCGTGGCTGGCTTTGACCGATGATCTGAGTGATTTCGCTCACGGTCAGTTCGCACTCGGCACAAATCGCTAACAAACGAAGCCTTGTTGCTTCGGCCGCCGCACGCAATCTTGCCAGAACCTGTTCCATAGCAACGCCTCCCGTTCACTAAAGACAGATATAAAGATATATTTATATATGCTCAAGCCCTATTTTCCTGTCCAAAAGGGGTATGGCAAAAAAGCCACACAAAAAAAGACGTTGATCCTTTTCAATTTTTTGTTCGCTAGCGTTTAAATTCACCCTATGCTACCCACATGGATATTCGAGGCGAAGGCACGACACGACGCCCTTCTTGAGCAGGAAGTAGGTCGGGTTGCGTTTTTTGTGTTTCTGACACAAAAGCGTCGGCGAATTGGGGACAGTTTACGTATTGAACATCGGTTGGCTAAAAATAATGAAGTTTCGAAATCTTCTTTCACTTTGTGCTGTTGGGTCTCTGTCGTTTTTGGCAGCTTGTGCCTCTACTCAACCAGCGCAGGACATGAGTGATTACGATCCGATCGAACCAGTAAACCGTGTTGTTCATGGCGTGAACGGTGCAGTTGACTTCATGGTTCTGTATCCTGCCGCAATGTGGTACCGCGACATTGCGCCGCAACCCGTTAAAACAGCCGTCGGAAGTTTCGTCCGTAACTTGAATGAACCGTTGAATTCGCTGAATGCTTTGTTGCAGGGCGATCCGGATCAGGCTGCGGCCTCTATCCAGCGCTTCATCATGAACTCGACGATTGGTTTGCTCGGCTTTAATGATGTTGCAGCAGATTTCGGCATCGAATATCGCCGCGAAGATTTTGGCCAGACCCTTGCCCATTACGGCATTGGTGGCGGCCCTTACATTGTGTTGCCGCTGCTTGGCCCATCGAACCTGCGTGATACCACCGGCATTGCGGTTGACTACGTCGCCAATCCGTTGACGTGGGGCGCTAAAAACAGCGACACAGTCAATGCCCTTTACTGGGGTGGGTTGGGCGCGACCGCGTTGCATGCACGCTACAGCACGATTAATCAGCTCAATGAACTGCAGAAATCGTCAATCGACTATTATGCAGCTTTGCGCAGCCTGTATCGTCAGCAGCGAAACACGGCCATCCGCAACGGCACACCATCGCCGATCTCGGAAGTCGAAGATGAAAGCGCATCTTTTGATTTCGATGAAGCGGTAGAAGCAGCCAGCGAATAAATGATAGCCATGCTGAAAAACAAATTCGCCATTCCCGCCGCCACAGCAGTTCTTGCTTTGGCGGCGGCGTGGCCTTTGACAGTGAATGCTGCAAACAACACCTCTGTCGAGGTTGTTGAGATCGCGGCAGAACAAAGTGCATCAGAAGTTATTCAAGCACTTGCCGATCAGGCACTTGCCGACCTGACCGATCAGACCCTTCCTGACGACGTACGCCGTAAGAAATTTGTTACTCTTATGGATCGCTACTTTGAAATGGATGTGGTATCGCGCTTTGTTCTTGGCCGCTATTGGCGGTCAATTTCCCAAGAAGAAATCAGCGAGTTTGCCACCCTGCTGCAAAACTATTTGGCCTTGAACTATGCCAACCAGTTCAAGGAACTTAATGGTGAACAGTTTATCGTCGGCAATGAGACACAAAACAACAAAGACACGTTCGTTAACTCGCAGTTTGTCCGCCCTGATGGTCCTCCGGTGAGCATTGTCTGGCGCATGCGCGAATTTGACAATGAATTCAAAATCATTGATGTGTCGATTGAAGGCTTAAGCATGGGGATTACCCAGCGCGACGAGTTTACATCTGTCATTCAACAGAATGGCGATGATGTCAGCGCACTGACCAAGGCGCTTAAGGCAAAAACCGGGCTCTAATCCACATCACTGGACGACCAGATATTTAGGCAAAGCCACCACCTTCGGGTTGGTGGCTTTTTCTATGTTCAAATCACACGCAGTGCCTCTCTCATGTGCTTCTGCTCGTAGCCTCCCACCGCAAAACAAAAAGGCCACCCGAAGATGGCCTTTTGTCATTCAAACCCGTTGCGCGCTGATTAGCGGGTCAACGGTTTGTATTTGATGCGGTGCGGGCGGTCGGCCTGATCACCATAGCGGCGTTTATAATCCGCTTCATATTCCTGATAGTTGCCTTCGAACCATTCGACATGCGAATTGCCTTCGTAGGCCAGAATGTGGGTGGCGATACGGTCAAGGAAGAAACGATCGTGCGAGATAACCACGGCACAGCCGGCAAATTCCAGCAAGCCTTCTTCAAGCGCACGGAGCGTATCAACGTCAAGATCGTTGGTCGGCTCATCGAGCAGCAGTACGTTCGAGCCAGATTTCAGCATCTTGGCAAGGTGAACACGGTTACGTTCACCACCGGAAAGCTGACCGACTTTTTTCTGCTGGTCGCTGCCTTTGAACGCAAACTGCGACACATAGGCACGCGAGCTCATCGGGCGTTTCGCCAGAAGAATCTCGTCAAGGCCATCGGACACTTCCTGCCAGACGGTCTTGTTCGGATCAAGTGAGTCACGCGACTGATCGACATAGCCCATCTTAACCGTTTCACCGATCTTCAACGTCCCGGAATCCGGAGTGTCGTTACCAGTCAGCATCTGGAACAGGGTGGTTTTACCCGCACCGTTCGGACCGATCACACCAACAATGCCACCTGGTGGCAGACGGAAGTGCAAATCATCAAACAGAAGTTTGTCACCAAATGCCTTGGTCAGGCCCTCGGCGGTGATAACTTCGGTACCAAGACGTTCGGCAATCGGAATAACGATCTTGGTTGAATCCGGCACCGCCTTGGCGGCTTCGGCGACGAGATCGTCATAAGCACGCACACGGGCCTTGGATTTCGCCTGACGGCCTTTCGGGTTCTGACGGATCCAGTCAAGTTCGGTCGCAAGCTGTTTCTGGCGACTGCCTTCCTGACGGGCTTCCTGGGCAAGACGTTTCTGTTTCTGTTCCAGCCAGGACGAATAGTTGCCTTCGTACGGGATGCCCTGACCACGGTCGAGTTCAAGGATCCAGCCGGTAACGTTATCGAGGAAGTAACGATCGTGGGTCACCAGAACGACGGTGCCCTGATAATCTTCCAGATGACGTTCAAGCCACGCAACCGATTCTGCATCCAAGTGGTTGGTCGGTTCGTCAAGCAACAGAATGTCAGGCTTGTCCAACAGAAGACGGCAAAGCGCAACACGGCGGCGTTCACCACCCGAAAGCTTGTTAACGTCTGCGTCTTTCGGTGGGCAGCGCAATGCGTCCATGGCGATATCAAGCGTCCGCTCGAGATCCCAGCCATTGGCGGCATCGATGCGTTCCTGAAGTTCGCCCTGCTCTGTGAGAAGGTTCGTCATCTCGTCGTCGGTCATCGGTTCGCCGAACGACATGCTGATTTCGTTAAAGCGCGCCAGATCATCAACAATCTGACCACAGCCTTCCATCACGTTGCCAAGCACATCCTTCTCAGGATTAAGGTGCGGTTCCTGTTCAAGATAACCAACACGAACACCTTCGGCTGGCCATGCTTCGCCGCCGTAATCCTTTTCGATGCCCGCCATGATTTTAAGCAGGGTCGATTTACCCGCACCGTTGTTCCCGAGAACACCGATTTTTACGCCGGGCAGAAAGGACAGTGTAATGCCCTTGAAAAGTTCGCGACCGCCCGGAAGGATCTTGGTCAGGTCCTTCATGACGTAGATATACTGGTAGGATGCCATTAAATTCCCCATCCAAAAATGTCGTTGGGTCCGACCACACCGGATCGGAAAACTACGGTACGCAATCTGCGCGCACCTGAAATACTTTGCCCGTTTGTAACCGACCGGCCTTCTACAAACAACTTCAAACCGCGCAAGATACAAAGCAAACAGCAGTGGCCATGCCAGAAGGGGTAAAACACGTCCCCCAATCCCGCCTACAAACGCACGCCAGATCAGCAAAAACGTCCTACGACGCGAGGGCATTCGATGTCTTTTAACGTCGCACGGCATCAACTTTGGTGATGAAATCGTGCACTTACACCTCGCAAAACAAACTTTATACGTTTATTAGACCAGAAAAATGCACGTCATGATGCGCTGCAATGTAAATGGCAAAGCGCTGTGATTTTGTTCATGTTTTTCATTCTTCTCAGCATCTTGCAGTCCGATTTCCCCCATTCTCATACGACTAATGATTAGCTTATGGCCGTTATCGAAAACTGGTATCGGATTTTGGTGCCCTAAATGGATGATTGCGCCATGACGGCACCGATTACAGGCCGCCGACCGAAAACAACATAACCAAGACGTCGGCAGAGGAAGTTGTCATTTCTAGGAAGGAGACGCGCGATGAATGACCAAAGCGCAGCCTACTGGAAGAGAAACGTGAAACTGGTCGCAACCTTGTTGGCGATCTGGTTCATCGTTTCCTACGGTTTCGGCATTTTGTTTGTCGACGCCCTTAATACGATCGAAATAGCGGGCTTCCAGCTTGGTTTCTGGTTTGCCCAACAGGGGTCCATCTATGTCTTTGTTGCATTGATTTTCGTCTATGTGGCCAAGATGAACAAACTGGACCGTGAATTCGGCGTTCATGAAGACGACGATTGACGCTTGATCTGGGGAGACAGACAAGATGGATCTTACCACCCTTACCTACATCGCCGTTGGTCTGAGTTTCGCGCTGTATATCGGCATCGCGATCTGGGCCAAGGCAAGCACCACCGGCGAATTTTATGTCGCTGGCAAGGGCGTTAACCCGGTCGTCAATGGCATGGCGACCGCAGCAGACTGGATGTCTGCTGCTTCCTTCATCTCAATGGCCGGCCTGATTGCCTTTCTTGGCTATGGCGGCTCGGTCTATCTGATGGGCTGGACCGGCGGCTACTGCCTGCTGGCGATGCTACTGGCACCGTACTTGCGCAAATATGGCAAGTTTACCGTGCCGGAATTCATCGGTGACCGTTACTATTCCAAAACAGCCCGTATTGTTGCGGTGATCTGCCTGATCTTTATTTCGTTTACCTATGTGGCAGGCCAGATGCGTGGCGTTGGGATCGTATTTTCGCGCTTCCTTGAAGTCGAACTTATTACCGGTCTGGTTGTCGGTATGGGTATCGTCTTCATCTATGCCGTTCTTGGCGGCATGAAAGGCATTACCTATACTCAGGTTGCTCAGTATTGCGTCCTGATTGTTGCCTATACCATTCCGGCAATCTTTATCGCATTCCAGTTGACCGGTAATCCGTTGCCCCAGTTGGCATTCGGCTCCACGATCAATGGCACGGGCGAATTCATGCTTGAACGCCTCAACAGTGTCGTGACCGAACTTGGCTTCCTTGAATACACAACAACCAACAAATCGACGATCGACATCTTTGCCATCACACTTGCATTGATGGTCGGCACGGCCGGTTTGCCACACGTTATCGTGCGTTTCTTCACTGTCCCAAAAGTACGTGATGCACGTTCGTCGGCAGGTTGGGCGTTGGTTTTCATCGCACTGCTTTACACCACGGCCCCAGCAGTTGGTGCAATGGCACGTCTGAACCTGACCGAAACCATCCAACCTGGCGAAGTTGGTGCAGAAGACGGCAATCTGTCCTACGAAGAACGCCCGGACTGGATGAAACGCTGGGAAACCACCGGTCTTCTATCGTTTGAAGACAAAAACGGTGATGGCCGTATCCAGTACTACAATGATGCCAACGCAGACTTCGCGACCAAAGCAGCCGAATATGGCTGGGCCGGGAACGAGTTGACCGTTGACCGTGACATCATGGTTCTGGCCAATCCGGAAATCGCACAGTTGCCAAACTGGGTGATTGCACTGGTTGCCGCCGGCGGCATTGCGGCGGCACTGTCGACGGCTGCGGGTCTGTTGCTGGTGATTTCGTCTGGTGTGTCCCATGACCTTCTTAAGGGGACATTCACACCTGACATGACGGAAGGCCAAGAACTTATGGCCGGGCGTATTGCGGCGGCCGCGGCCATCGTGATCGCGGGGTATCTTGGCTACAACCCGCCGGGCTTTGTGGCACAGGTTGTGGCATTTGCCTTTGGTCTTGCGGCGGCATCGCTTTTCCCGGTTATCATCATGGGGATTTTCTCCAAGAAGGTGAACCGCGAAGGTGCCATTGCCGGGATGCTGGTTGGCCTGATCTTCACCATGGGCTATATCATGGCCTATAAAGGGATCTTTATCCCGGTCATGATCGAAAACGTTGAGGCCAACTGGCTGTTCGGTATTTCGCCGGAAGGCATTGGTGTGGTTGGCATGTTGCTGAACTTTGCGGTGGCGTTTGGGGTATCGAAAGTTACCGCAGAACCGCCAGAGCATATCCAGCACATGATCGAAGATATCCGTGTCCCCAAAGGGGCCAGCGGTGCCGTCGACCATTAATCGGTCGGCAGGTTTGCTAAATTAAAATCTGTTGCAGGCCCCCGGATCATCGTTCTGATCGGTCCGGGGGCTTTTCTTTTACCGCTTTGTCAGGCAACAATAAATCCGAGCACTTCTTGCGCGACAGGGGACCGGTCGACCATGAGCATCGAACTTGAAGAAATCGCAGAATTCCTCAAACAGCATCATCCGTTTGATCTGTTGCCTGATGACGTGATTGAAAGCCTGCCCAAGCGTCTGACCGCACGCTACTTCCGGGCCGGAACCAAGGTTCTGTCGCCAGAACAGCAATGCTTGCACCTTTATATTATTCGCACCGGCGGCACCGAAACCCGCGACCCGAACGGTCAATTGCTTGCGCGTCTGTCTGAGGGCGAATGCTTTGGCGTCCGCGCGATGTTTCGCAAAGGACGGGCGGCGAACAACATCACCACGCTTGAAGACAGCCTGTGTTATTTGCTACCGGAAAAAGACTTCCACGATCTGGCGGGAAAATATCCGCAGTTTAACTACTTTTTCGCCCAGATGGGCGGGGATCGCCTACGCCGCGGCATGCAGATGATCGAAAGCCGCGATGATGACCAACTCAAACTCATGAGCGTCAAGGTCGCCGACTTGATCGCACGCGATCTGGTCAGCATTGATCGCAGTGCAACCATTCTCGATGCTGGCAAACTAATGTGCGATGAACGGGTATCGTGCCTGCTGATCACGCAAAACGGTGATGAAATTGCCGGTATCATAACCGACCGCGATTTGCGTAATCGCGTCATCGCGCAAGCACGCAGCTTTGACGAGCCAGTTACGGCGATCATGACCGACAAGCCGATTTCAATCCATCCCGACGATTATGCCTTCGATGCGCTTTTGACCATGACGCGCAACAACATCCGCCACCTGCCCGTCCTTAAGGACGGCAAGGCGGTCGGTATGATCACGACCAACAACCTGCTCGCGCGCCAATCGCTTTCGGCGGTCTATATGGCCGGGAAAATCAGCAAGCTTAACGTCCCGGCCGATATGGCAAAGGTCATAGCACAGGTGCCTGAACTGCTCAGTCATTTGATCGAAGCTGGTGCAACGTCACAGAATGCGGGACATATCGTCACAACTCTGTCGGATGCGGCAACCGTGCGGCTTCTTCAGCTGGCCGAGGAAAAGCTTGGTCCACCGCCCGTGCCCTATGTCTGGATGGCTGGTGGATCACAGGGCCGTCAGGAACAAACCGCCATTTCAGATCAGGACAACTGCCTGATCCTTGATGATGCCTACGTTGATGCAACACACGGGGCATACTTCAAGGCACTCGCTGAATTCGTCTGCGATGGCTTAAACGACGTCGGGTATGTGTTCTGTCCCGGTGACATGATGGCCAAAACCGCCGAATGGCGACAACCGGCAAAAGTCTGGCAGAACTATTTCAACAAATGGATCGAACAGCCCGAACCCAAGGCCTTGATGCTGTGTTCTGTCTGGTTTGATTTGCGGCCCATTCACGGGACCAAATCCCTGTTTGATGACCTGCATCGCATCATCGTTTCCAGAGCCAAGGACAACCGTATTTTCCAGGCGTATCTGGTGGGCAATGCGATGACCCATCACGTGCCACTCGGCTTTTTCAAAAACTTTGTCATGATCCGGGGCGGCGAACATGACAGCACGCTTGATTTGAAACATAACGGTGTGGTGCCGATTGTCGATCTGGCCCGTATTCACGCCTTGGCCAACGGCGTCGACGAGGTCAATACGTTTGATCGCCTGCGTGCGGTGAAGGCATTCCCATCCATCAGCACGCAAGGGGCGTCTGACCTTTTGGATGCATTTGAATTCATCAGCATCACCCGCCTTAAACATCAGGTCCGCCAAATTCGTCAGGGCCACGCACCAGATAACTTTTTACACCCCGAAAGCCTGTCGGCGTTTGAGCGTACCCATCTTAAGGATGCATTTTCCGTTATCAAAAACCTTCAAAGTGCGCTTGAAACCGCCTTTGGCAAAAGCGGGACCTGATCATTATGGGCCTGCGCCAAAAAATTACCGACAGCCAGTTCTACCGCGACTTGGTTCAACGTCGTGCCACCGGGGCACTGCGCACGTATTATGACGTTCCGGCGGCGGATCCAACGCGACCGATCATGGATACGGAGTTTATCGCCCTTGATCTTGAGACCACCGGTCTTGATCCCAAACGCGACGAAATCGTCAGTCTGGGCTGGGTGATCATTCGACAGCTTGGCGTGGATTTTTCCAGTTGCGAACATATTCTGGTGCGCCCGACCAAGGAACTCACGGAAAGTTCGGTGGTGGTGCACCGGATTTTTGACAGTGACGTCGCAAATGCCTCGAACATCAAAGCAGCCCTCGAACTGCTTTTACCCCAGATGGCCGGGCGTGTTTTGATTTCCCATCACGCCCCGATTGAGCTTGGTTTTCTGGGCCATGCCTGCAAACGATGCTTTGGTGCGCCGCTGCAAATCCCCACCGTTGATACTCTTGTACTGGGGTTGCGGGACCTTCACCGTCAAGGACAGCCGTTTAAATCAGGGGCCCTGAAACTTGATAACCTGCGGCGGTCACACAACCTGCCGCCCTTTCGCGCGCACAATGCCCTTTCTGATGCCATTGCGGCATCCGGATTGTTTCTGGCACAGGTGTCAAAACGTGATCCCAAAGGCGTACTTGAGCTTCGCCGTGTCCTGCGATAACTCGATGACAGGACATACCAAGTGTCTTTAAACGAAAATAGAATTTAGGGAGGCACGGTCGGATGTATGTCTTTATTTTTACGACAGTTGTTATCGGCTTTGCCGCAGCAGGTGTCATCATGCTGCTGTTTCGTCTTTTGGGCCGAAAGGTGCCGAAATATGTCATTCCCTTCACCGCAGCAATCGCCATGTTCTGCTATATGATCTGGGACGAATATAGCTGGTTTGATCGATATGCATCCCGCCTGCCAGATACCGTGATCATCACCCAGACATTTGCCGATGAAAACGTCTTTGCGCCCTGGACTTTGATCACGGCTCCGATCAATCGCTTTACCGCTGTTGACCGGGAAAAAGTTGTCATCAACCCGCAAGCCCCGGATGAAAAGCGCGTCACGACCTTGTTGCTTAAAAAAGGCAGCACCACATTGGCTCTGACCCATCTGGTCAATTGCACTACCGGCAAACGTGGCTACATCACCGATCAGACCAGTCTTGATCAAAGTGGCTTTCCTACCGCCATTGATGAATGGTTTGACCTTAAACCCGACGATCCATTGCGCGCAGCCGTTTGTGGTTGATCACCTACCACCAGTTGTCTTTTGTTTTGTCATGTAAAAGAGTTCAGAATGCCTCACCTGCGTCGGTTACTGGTAGTGCCCTTGTCGTTGCTGTTGCTTGGTCTGGGAAGCATTGCAGCACCTGCGTGGTCAGAGGACATCACCGTCTTTGCCGCGGCCAGCCTGACCAATGCAATCGAGACCGCCGCACAGCAATATGAGGACAAAACCGGCATCCATGTTCGGCTTTCGCTTGCCAGTTCGTCGACACTCGCACGCCAAATTGCCGCAGGCGCACCAGCAGACATATACATCTCGGCCAATGAGAAATGGATGGACTGGCTCAATGATCAGGGCGTCATCCAGACCAACAGCCGCCAGGATATTTTGGCCAATAGCCTTGTTCTGATTGCACCTGCCAACAGTACAACGCCGCCGACCGATATCACCAAGAACACTAAAATCACCGACCTGATTGATCATGAAGACCGCATTGCCGTTGGTGATCCCGATCATGTCCCCGCAGGTATTTACGCCAAACAGGCCCTTACAACACTTGGTCTGTGGGATGCGGTCGCCCCCCGGCTGGCGCGGACAGATAACGTCCGTTCTGCACTTGCACTTGTTGAGCGCGGCGAGGCGCCACTTGGTATTGTTTACCGCACGGATGCGATGATTTCCGATGGGGTTAAAATGATTGGCACCTTCCCCGCAGACAGTCATCCGCCAATCACCTACCCGATTGCACTTATTGATCCGCAAGACGGCGACGCAGCCTTAAAATTCCTCGTTTGGCTTTTGGGGGATGACGCGGCGACGATTTTTGCCGACTATGGCTTTGACGCCATAGCAACCACCGTAACCATTACCCCGGATACAGCGGTACAATGATCACTTTGACGCCTGCCGAAATCGACGCATTGTTGCTCAGCCTGCGCATTTCGGGTGTTGCGGTTGCCTGTGCGCTTCCGCTTGCGGTCTTAACCGCGACGGCCTTGGCCCTTGGACGGTTTCCCGGGCGTTTTATTCTTGATGCCTGCGTTCATCTGCCGCTGATCCTGCCGCCGGTGGTGATGGGCTATTTGCTGTTGATCGGATTTGGTACACGCGCCCCGCTTGGCGCTTGGCTTTATGAAACGTTTGATATCCGGTTTGTCTTTAGCTGGACCGGGGCGGCACTGGCATCAGCAATCGTCAGCTTCCCGTTTCAAGTGCGCGCCATCCGGCTGAGCTTGGAAAACGTCAATCACGGCCTGTATCAGGCGGCTGAAAGCCTTGGCGCGGGGCCAATCGACCGGTTCTTTTCGCTGACCTTGCCACTGGCATGGCCGGGCATCATTGCCGGTGCGATTACCGCCTTTGCCGCAAGCCTTGGCGAATTTGGGGCGATCATTACCTTTGTCTCGAACATTCCGGGCGAAACGCGCACCCTGCCGCTGGCGATCTATACCGCCATTCAAACACCCGGCGGTGAGTTGGCTGCGGCCCGGTTGGCGGCACTGTCCATCGGGTTGGCCTTCACCGGATTACTGCTGTCTGAACTTGCCATGCGGCGTATCCGCAAAAGGAACGCATCATGAGCATTTCTGTCAGTATCTCGCATCAAATCGGGAAATTCGCACTTGATGCTGATTTCAGCATCGAAGAACCGGGGATCACCGCCCTGTTTGGACCCTCGGGCAGTGGCAAGACAACGATCATTAACATCATTGCCGGACTAACCCGGCCACGGCGCGGACGCGTACAGCTTGGTGATCGGGTTTTGTTTGATCACGCGCGCAGCATCAACCTTGCCATTCGTAAACGCCGTGTTGGATATGTGTTTCAGGATGCCCGCCTGTTTCCGCACATGTCCGTACACGACAACCTTTATTACGGCGCCAAACGCAACCGGTTGAAACTGGCTGCATCTGATCAGCAAGACATCATCGAGATGCTGGGCATTCATAAATTGCTGCATCGTCAGCCGAACAATTTGTCTGGCGGTGAAAAGCAACGTGTTGCACTTGGCCGTGCGCTTTTGGCCAATCCGGATGTCTTGTTGCTTGATGAGCCGTTATCGGCCCTTGATCAGGCGCGTAAGGAAGAAATCCTGCCGTATTTTGAGAGCCTGCGCGATCAACGCAAACTGCCGATCCTGTATGTCAGCCACGCAATTGATGAAGTCGCGCGTTTGGCCGATCAGATGGTGGTCATTGATAACGGCAAAACGCTGGCAAACGGATCGGTATTTGACATGCTGGGCCGAACCGACCTTGCCCCGCTTGCCGGGCAGTTTGATACCGGTACGGTTCTTCCGGCACGGGTCGCCAGCCGCGACCCCAAGGCGCAGGTCAGTTTTCTCGATTGTGCCGGGCAACGCATCGTCGTGCCATACCTTGGTCATGCGATAAATACACCGGTGCGTCTGCACATACGCGCGCGTGACGTGATGATTGCCCGCACCCCACCAGCCGGGATCAGTGCCAACAATGTTATCCCCGTCACCATTACCAGAATGGCCGGAAGCAACAACGACACCCTTGATATCAGTCTGGCCTTTGGCCATGACTTGGACGCCATTCATACCGGCCCGGCATCAGACCGGCCAAGCGTCCATGCCCGGATTACCAGTTGGTCGGCAAACCGGTTGAACCTTGGATTGCATCAAAAGGTCTTTGCCGTGATCAAATCGGTCACGGTCAATGGCCATCTTCGCGAACAATAGACCGCAGCGCGATCCGCCATTAGATGACAGGCGTTACAAGTTCGCCACGTTGGTCCCACGCATCAAGATTATCAACAACTAACTGCGCCATGGCATCGCGGGTTTCAACCGTGCCGCTGGCACTATGGGGATAAAGAACCACATTCTCGAAATCGGCAAACGCACGGTCCATATTGGGTTCATTGTAAAAGACATCCAACCCGGCACCAGCAATCACGCCGTTGCGAAGGGCGTCGATCAGGGCCGGTTCATCGATCACCGATCCACGGGCAATATTGACCACATAGCCATCTTTGCCCAATGCAGATAATACCGGCGCATTGACAATCCCCTTGGTCGCGTCCCCGCCGGGACAGGCCACCATCAGAATGTCAGCCCATTGCGCCAGGGTAACCAGATCATCGAAATAACGATAATCGACCTGCTTGGGGCTGCGCCCGAAATAGCCGATTTCAACCCCACTTGGTTCGGCGCGTGATGCAATCCCCTGTCCGATCCGGCCAAGCCCGACAATGCCAAGCTTTTTACCCCGCACGGATCGGGTTAATGCCATGGGGCCCTTTTCTGCCCACTGACCACTACGTGCCCAATGATCGCCAACCACGATACGGCGCAAGGTGGCATGCATCAGCATGATGCCAGTATCGGCAACATCATCGGTCAAAACATCGGGTGTGTTTGACACACGTATCCCCCGCCTGCGGCAAGCCTCGATATCAATCGAGTCATACCCGACACCAAAACTTGTAATCACCTCAAGGTTCGGCAAATCGTCAATCAACCCATCGGGCAAACCAAAGCCAGCCGAAGTCACAAGGGCAGTGATGTCTTTGCCGGTCTGGTTTAGAAACGCTTGCTTGTCATCAAGCTGGTCCCAGCGATGCAGATCATATTTTTGGGCAAGCATTTCCGTATAGGCCGGACGGACATCCAAAAGGGCAAGAACGGATCGTGACATGAGGGGCTACTCCGATGGGGCAAGGACCCACAGAGTAGCCAACGCCAACTTGTAAAACAAGTTGTGAAAATTAATTACATAATGTCTGAAAAGGTCCCGCGTGCAGACAATAGGTTCACTCGTCCTTTCCCTGCAAACTGCCAAAGTATCCAGGCTGATAGTCAATCGGCAGGAAGCGGTCATGCAGTTCCCGGAATGTATCGTCGGGATCAAGATCGGCAAACAAGTCTGGATGGAACCATTTTGCCATTTTCTGGATTGCGACAAACTGATACGGGCTGTTGTAAAACTGGTGCCAAACAGCATGAAAGGCATGGCTCTTTTGTGCGGCAATGCCCAGATATGCAGGACGTGTTGGATAGTATTCCAGTTTCGATTTCACAAGATTAGCATCCGCACCGGGACCAACAGGTACCCATCTCCCCCCCGGAACATAGGCATCCCATTGCGCGCTAGTGACGATGATATGATCCGGGTTTGAAACAATGACCTGCTCGGCATTGATTTGACCAAATGTGCCCGGAATCAAGTCTTTGGCTATGTTGTTCCCGCCCGCCATCTCAACCATGGCACCGAAATTTCCCGCCCCAAAAGAATGACAGCAATCCTCGTAAAACCCTGCGGCGCGATCAATGAATACCTTTGGACGGTTTACATCAGTCAGGAGTAGTTTATCGGTAACCCGCGCAATTTTCTCGGCACGGAAATCAATGAATGCCTCTGCACGCGCTTCCTGATCAAACAGCTTTCCAAACAATCTAATGGAGGGTTCCGTATTGCGCTCAGGGTCATTGCGGAAATCGACGTAGATCACCGGAATATCAAGTGCCCCCAACTTTTCGACATAGTTGGCTTCCTCAACAGCCTTTTTGATCCCGATATTCAAAAACACTGCATCAGGTTTTTGCGCAATGGTTGTTTCAATATCAATCAAACTTTGTTCAAGTCCGTCGAAGGTCGGGACATCGGCAAATTCCGGGAATTTTGCAAGATAGGCCTTGTAGGTTGCCGGATCGGCCTCCTTCAAATCCTTCCGCCAGCCGACAATACGTTTGGTCGGGTTTTCCCAGTCCAATGCGGCAATGATATAGAGTTGACGACCTTCCCCCAGAACTGCCCGTTGGATCGGTACATTCACGTTGACACTACGACCGGCAATATCTGTCAGCAGCATCATCTCAGCGTGCGCAAAACCGATCGACATTAAGCCCGCAGCAAGTCCAGAAATCAGCCTGATTGTCGTGTTCATGATCATTTTCATCCTCCCGGTATATGAGATGGTTGCTTTGCACGCCCGAGATGACCACGCACAACAACGGCCAGAAACAGGGCTACGGCATAGACAAAACCAACAAGGAAATAGACATTTGAAAGTCCGGCAAGCTGACTGAAGCAGCCACCCAATGCGATGCCCGAAATTGCCGAAAACTGTGCTGTACTTTGCGTCAGTCCCAGCACATGTCCCTGTTGATGATCACTGACACTGCGCGAGACCAAAGATGTCAGCACCGGAGTCGTTGCCCCCAACAGAGCCCCCCAGACAAAATAGATCGCGGTAAAAACAAGGATGGATCGGGTAACACCGGCCAACAGCACGACAATGATGCAGCCTGCAATCACCAACGACATGCCGCGCAAGACTTCCCGCATGGACTTGCCTTCGAAGTAACGCGCCCATAATGATGCCGATGCGACAAAACCAAGCGCAAGCAACCCGTAACATAGACCCACAACCCAGTTCCCAACGTTAAAGGTGCTAAGCACATACATCGAAAACGGAGCCTGTGTGACCATCCGCCCCAGCAACAGCATTCCCAGAATGCTCAGGATCAGAACCACCTGAGGGGATCGCAGAAGATTGATGCTATTTGATGTTGACGTGCGAGGCCCCTTTGCTCTGAGATCACGATGCGGATAGGGTTCGATCACCGGCAAGAAAGCCCAAACCGACGCAAGACAGATACAGCAAAGGATGGCCGCCGAAAAATTGATCCAAAAGAATGTCGCGTGATCCAGGATCACCCCGCCGACAAGTGCTCCTGCCAACGACCCAAGGTTTGTCGAAACCTGTAGGAATGCAAACAGCTTGGCACGTCTGGCAGAGTTTTCGATACGGACCCCATATGCCTGTGCCGGAGCGATATATCCCGCACAGGCGCCCTGCAAGAACCGCAATATCAAGATCAACCAGACATCCCCGGTAAATGCCAAGGCAAATTGCGTGATCGCAAGCCCAAATAGGGCACGCATCATCATCGCCCGATGTCCGAACCGATCCCCCATGCGCCCCCAAAAACTACTGGTCAGCATGATCCCGAACATCGGCCCGACATAAACCGCGATAGTGGCAAAGGTAAAAAGATCGTCAGACGGCGTTAACGGGCGCAAATGAACGGGCCAGAACGGCCCGCTCATTTCCATCGCCCCCATCGAAATGAGCTGGAGGGCAAACAGAAGGTTGATCTGCCTGCGCGGACTGATCACATCAGAAGTCCGCAGTTATAGACAGCAATGCCGTGCGCGGTGCCCCAAGTGAAATAAACCGCCACTGGTTCACACCAGACCAGTATTTTTCGTCAGTGACGTTCTGAATTGTAGCGCGCACAGTGATTGGCGTGTTGTCGATGCTGGTTTTATAACGCAAACCCAGATCAAGTGTCGTCCAGTCGGGGATATCCTGCGTATTGGCAGTATCGACAAACTGTTCTGAGGTGTGCGTCACCGTACCGCTTAGAGTCAGTCCCTTGGCAAAAGGTGTGTCCCATTCTCCGGTCAGATTGATCTGCATATCAGGTGTCCCGACCGGACGTTTTCCCTTATCATCCGGATCAGCCGCCTTGGAGATTTCGGAATTCAGGAACATTACCCCGCCAAGAAGACGGACATTTGGTGTCACTTCGCCAAACACGTTGACTTCAATGCCACGGTTGCGCTGTTCATTATCCGCACTAAAGACGTTTGTGTCAGGATCTGTATCCCCATCTTGCTGGGTGATCTGGAAAGCCGCAATCGAGCCACCAATGGTTCCAAAGTCCAGTTTAACACCGGTTTCAAATTGCTTTGCAACATATGGGGACATTGCCTGCCCGGCATTTGCCGCCGAGGCCGGGGCAAGATCGCCTTGGCTAAGGCCTTCGATATAATTGGCATAAACGGATACATTTTCAGTCGGCTTGACCACCACACCCGCCATCGGTGTTACAACACTGTCGTCATAACTGCTGCTGATCGCGCCGTTGCTATAGCTGTTTACAGCGATTGATTGATGACGTGCCCCCAGTGTCACCAGAACCTGTTCATCCCAAAATCCCATGGTGTCGGCAAGTGCAAAGCCAGTCAGTTCTGATTCCGAGGTTTTTGGTTTTACAGAGGGTGCATTGACAGCAACCGGTGCGACGTTTGCCGTCGTATAGATATTGGCCGATGGCGTGACACCCGCATTTGATATCCCCTGTCGCAGAACATCTTCGTAGCGTGTCGCTTCGAAGCTGGTTTTATGGGTGATTTCAGCAGTTTGGAATTCCCCACGAACCCCACCGCTGACCGACCAGCGGTCCGTTTGGAAGCGGCGATATGACAACCCGGCATCATTGTAGTCGCCTTCGGCATTCGTGATGGTTGGTGTTCCAAACAAACGATCAAGTTCGGTGCGGCCACCGCCAAAGCTGCCAAAGACGGTTATGTTATCAAGTGCATCATATTCCGCCTGAACCAAGCCGGACCGATCAACCGCATCGGACCATTCCCATGACTGAATTGCATTTGTTGAACCATCGGGTGCATCGGGCATCGTCACACCGGAATTGATCCGAAATTCGCGGGCTGGCGCATTAAGGTTTTCACGCTGATCGATCAGATCGACCGATGCTCTGAAACGATCCCCCTCATAATCAAGGGCGAGCGCACCGAGCGATGTTTCCTTGGTCTGACGATCCAGATAGGTATCACCATTGCTATATCCGCCGTTGAAACGCACGCCAAATTCGTCGTTAGCACCAAAACGACGGCTGACATCAAGGTCACCGCCGGCTTGCGTCCCGCGGCCATAATCTGCACTCACCCGATTAAGATCTTTGGCACCGGCACGTTTGGGTACAATATTGATGGCACCCCCGACAGCACCGGTTGGCGACATACCGTTCAACAAAGCATTCGGACCTTTAACGACTTCGATCCGCTCAGCCATGCCAGACTGAACACGGTATGTCGGCGCAACACCGTATGCGCCATTAAACGACACTTCGCCGGTATTGAACAAATTCACCCCAAATCCACGGATCTGATAGGTATCAAGATTGGCTGTTTCGGCATTCGGTGCCCTTACAGAAGGATCGTTTTGCAAGACATCCGCGATGGTTTCGGCCTGCTGGTCGGCGATCTTCTCGCTGGTGTAACTCGTGATGCTGACCGGCGCATCCATGATGTCGGTATTGCCCAGCATGCCAAGGCGGCCACCCGTTGCCACCTGACCGCCTGCATAGGCCGGCGGAAGATCTGTTTGCGCGTCAGCCGTTTCAATCAACACAGGATCGGTAACCGCGTTGTCACTTTGGCTGCCTTGCGCTGCAGGGTCGGTCAGTATCAGCGAATTTTCGCCTGTTTCGCGGTATTCCAATCCCGTCCCGCGCAGCAAAATGTCAATGGCGGCCGGAACCGACATATTGCCATTGATAATGCGTGCCCCTTCAATCTCGGGCAGATCAATTGAATAGGCAATCCGCCATCCCGACACCGCTCCGATTTGGGCAACACCGTCAGCAATTGAATTTACAGAAATATCGAATGAATAAGTCGACTGCGCAACTTCGGTTTGCGCTACGGCGGTCTTTGCCCCAGATACCGCCGGTACAATCATCGTGGTCGACACCAGCAATGCAGAAATAAGTGAATGTTTTTTCGGTTTTTCCTGTTTGGATTTCAACTTCCCGCTCCATATGCGCCTTATCTTTCAGACAGGTCCCCCTGCTTCTAGAATGACAAACGTACGGGAATTAAAAATCCTCACATGACGAGGACAGTTTTTGCGAATTTTTCTCAATCTTAATAAACAACAGTCAACCAAGGTGACATTCGAACAACTGTTCCCCCAACAGCCGCAGCAATCGTTTCAACCGAACCGGCAATGTCGGTGGTCGGGAAACTGCCCGAAATTGTCCTAGTGGCTATACTTCCAAAAACCACGACCCGACCATCCGCTAAATTATCGAGCCGGGTCACAAGATCATCGACACGAACGTTACGCACACTCAACCGCCCCTGCATCCAGCTTAATATCGGCTCAAGGTCACTGACATCCGTCGTAATCAGGTTGCGGTGGGCCACCGCGACCTGTTGCCCCGGACCAAGAAGAACCCCATTGATATCGGCTTGATTTGAGACACGAACAGCGCCTTCTTGCACAGCGACAACAGTATTGCCGGACAGATAGTCGACATTAAAGCAGGTGCCGACTACGCGTATACTGGCATCACCGGCATGAACCCGGAATGGGTCCCCATTACGATGAACAACGTCAAAAAAGGCCTGTCCCCTTAGAAGTTCGACCTCACGGTGACCGGACGAAAAGTCGGTTGCAAGCGCACTGTTTGCCGCAAGGCGCACGACCGAACCATCAGGCAAATCGATATCCGTGACGATGGCCCTGTCGGTCACAATATCGGCGTACATGTTGGTTGCGATATCGGGGTTGAACAAAAAGATACCCCAAACAATCGCCGCCGCGCCAACCAGCCCACCCAAAGCCCGTATTGGCCGAATGGATGACAAAACACCCAATATGCCAATTTTTGGTCGCACGTTTGAAACACGCCGGGTGGGTTCTTCGACCTGCGCCCAAAGCACACGCATCTGGTCAAATGCCAACCGGTTGCCACGATCAGAATTCAGCCACGTATTAAACACAACTTCGTCAGCAGCCGACAGTGATCCACCTGCACGTTTTGCGTGCCAAAGTGCGGCTTGGTCTTTTTGCTGTTCGGTTGGTTCGTGATGGTCTTGCATCGATTTTTGATTGGCCTGCTAAGATATGACGCCGATGACAACAGTCTATGCTGCCCGCCCAATTCCTTTCTATAAACAATAACGGATGATGCGCAAACATCCTCAGCAATTGGATGGAATTTAATCGTTTCTAATCGCGATAGGCAGCAAGACGTTCCTGACAATGGCGCATAGTGCGCGCAAGTTGCTTTTCTACCGCACTTACAGAGATGCCGTACTTTTTCGCAAGTTTGGCATTCGAAATGCCTTCTACACGATGGAGGATGAACATTTCACGGGCCTTTGGCGTGAGTTCAAGCAGCGCGCGATCCAGTGCAGACAATGTCTGGCGCGCCTCGGCATGATCCTGTGGGGAAGTCGTTTCACATAGCCAGAGCTGTTCGGGCAAAATACCATTCATCACCCGGCTGCGCCCCGCATTGCTACGATGATGATCGATCACCGCATTACGCACGGAGGCATAAAGCACCTTGGTATTGGCGTCACCCACCCCACTGTCACCCGCCTGCATCAATCTGGTGTAAACGTCTTGGACAAGTTCTGCGGCAATTTCGCGATCACGCACGCGACGTATCACCATCAACAGCAATTGCCGCCGATGATCTTCAAACAGCTTGGCCAGTGTTTGCCGCCAGAACTTCATATTCAGTTTAAACCGCTATCTGTTAACCGCTTTGCCCCACCCAAGATGGAACCAACACACAGGCACCTGCATTACAAGCCAGTGTCGTGCAGCAAGCTATCAACAATGATAATCATTTTCAATTGTGAAAAGTAATATTCGGCGCAAAGCGCTCTGAGGGGTTTTCAGATCCGAAACAGCGGGCAGCCCCATTAAGGTCAGGGACGCGCAAAACTGAGCGTCCCTGAACCATTAGATTGAGACACACAGAATGAAGAGACCTATGCGCTGAAAGTTCGCTGGCGGATAAGGTTCGCCTTACTGCCCCCCGGCCCCGGCCCCCAGACGGCGCGAGATATCCGCGCACAGTGCGACCAGACGTTCCCGACATTCATCGACGGTAACGATGGAGGTTCCTGACAGGCGATGGATGAACGGGATTGTCAGGGCGGCGACAACCTTGCCCGAAAAATCAAAAATCGGGGCGGACAGGTTCAAAACGCCCCCGATGGTCAAAGATTGGGATTCACAATATCCGGCTTCTCGCACGTCACGCAAATCGGCAAGGAAGGCTTGGTGTTCCTCTTTGCCTTCTCCTCCGGCTTCCTGAAGCAACATGTCACGCGCATCTGGTGCCATCCATGCCGCCAGAACCCGGCCTGATGCCGTGTCATAGATGTTGATCTGCGCACCAAGTCGTACGGCGGTGATGTTATTGTCCGGGCAGTCAACCTGCGCGATGACAAGGACTTTGCCCGAATGAATGATCGCCAGATGCATTGACTGGTTTACATCATTGGCAAGGCGTTGCATCGCCTCCCCCGCGATGGAGGTCAGGCGACGGATTGGCGGATGACGGTGTGCGACTTCGAACATCTTGGTCGTTAACAGATACCGGTCATCATCTTCGCGCTGTTCGACATATCCGCGCTGGCACAGCACCATGAGCATACGGAAAATTTCCGAGGTATTGCGCCCCAGTTCCTTGGCAATGGCGATCTGCGACAACCCATCCGCCTCAGAGGCAAGAAGCTCAAGAATATCAAGCCCTTTTGACAATGCCGGGGCGCGGTATTTTTCTTCTTCCGTTGGTACTTCGGCTTTGCCGTTCATAGGTCCTCTCAGGGGTTTGCGAACCGCTTTTTACATTAGGCGGAGTATATGCGCGCGGGTTGCTTTCTGGCAACCGAACCTGCGTTAGCATAAACACAATATCAAATATAAAATACTCTTTCATTTATAAATCACCACCCTTAAAGTGACGGCAGGAGGAAATATTTCTATGCCCGACACAATACGCCTTAGGGGAATGACGTGGTCTGATCCGCGCGGCTACGATCCATTGGTTGCCGCGAGTTCTGCGTTTCGTGAACGCCATCCCAATGTCGAGATCGTTTGGGACAAGCGATCCCTTCAGGAGTTTGAAAGCACCCCGGTTGAGGAACTGGCAAGCGCCTATGACCTCATCATCATTGATCATCCTCATGTCGGTTCCGTGGTTGAAAAAAACTGCCTTTTTCCAATCGATCGCTTTGGCGACCAAGACAAGCTGGCGCAGTTGTTCGCCGAGACAGTCGGCAAAAGTTTCCAAAGCTATTTTTACAAAGACCATCAATGGGCCTTACCCGTTGATGCCGCCTGTCAGGTACAGGCATTGCGCCCGGACCTTTTAACTGCCCCTGCCCCCCGGTTTGACGATGTCCTTGCCGAGGCAAAAAAGGGTCGTGTGGTCTGGCCGTTACGCGCGCCCCACGTGCTGATGTCGTTTTTCACGTTACTGGCAAACCATGGCGCACCTTTCCCGGTCACGCGTCACACACAGATTGATAGCACCGCCGCGCGCGATGTCATTGCCGCCATGCAGGCATTGGTTAGCCTTGTCGATCCGGCCTGTTTTGACATGGATCCGATTGCCGCACTTGATGCGCTTGCAGACGGTGATCAATTTGCCCTGTGCCCGTTTGTTTACCTGTACGCCCCTTATGGCCGGGCGGGATATCGGTCCCATCGCATTGCCTTCCACGATATGCCGTCAATTGGTGCGTCTGGCCCGCTTGGATCGGCACTTGGGGGAACGGGGATTGCGGTTTCATCTGGTACGAAACATCCCGAAATTTGCACCGACTTCGCACTTTGGGTGGCATCGTCTGACATCCAGCGCGGACTGTATTCCCAGAACAATGGTCAACCGGGCAATGCGGTTGCCTGGGGCGACCCGTCGGTGAATACCCCGGTTGGCGGACTTTATAACAATACCCGCATGACCCACGAGGCGGCATGGCTGCGTCCGCGGCACGCCGGATATATGGCTTTTCAGGAAGACGCATCCGAGATCCTGCTTGATCTTCTTCGCGAAAAAACCACCCCGGATGCTGCCCTTCCCGCCCTTCAGAACCGATTTGACGAAAGCTTCTATGCATGACTGAACTCTTGCCCCTTGATGGCCTTAAGGTCCTCGATTTCTCGCAATTCCTGGCCGGGCCCTATTGCGCCTTAAAACTGGCTGATCTTGGCGCGGATGTGGTCAAGGTCGAACGCACCGGGCTTGGCGACCTGTCGCGGTATCTGTATCTGACAGACACCAAGATCGGCGGCGAAAGCACGATCTTTCACGCGATCAACCGTAACAAGCGGTCGGTTGCGGTTGACCTTAAATCAGACGAAGATAAAGCCCGGCTTCGAAAGCTTGTGGCCGACGCCGATGTGATTTTGCAGAACTTTCGCCCGGGTGTGATGGAACGGCTTGGATTTGGCTATGAAGACGTCAAAAAGATCAATCCTACCGTCGTTTACGGCACAGTTACTGGTTATGGCTCGGACGGCCCATGGGTAAACCTGCCCGGACAGGATCTTTTGGCCCAAGCCCGATCTGGCGTTATGTGGCTTTCGGGCGGGCAGGATGACGGCCCGGTGGCAATGGGACTGCCGGTGGCAGATGTGCTTGCCGGATCGGCACTGGCACATGGTGTTTTGGCCCTGCTATATCGCCGGGCGACCAAGGGGATCGGTGGGTATGTCGAAACGTCATTGATAGAGGTTCTTGCCGATTTGCAGTTTGAACTTCTGACGACATGGTTCAACGATGGCAAGCGAACCCCGAAACGATCCAAAAACAATCCGGCCCATGCTTATCTGGCCGCACCATACGGCGTGTATGAAACCGCCGATGGCTATATCGCCATTGCCATGGGGAAACTTGAAATAGTTGCGCAAATCACCGGCATTGGCACCGATGTCACCACGATGGATGCCTTCAAGCAACGCGACGAAATAAAGGCCAGCTTGGCTGCGCGCCTTAAGACATCAAGCAGTGCCGACTGGATGGAGAAATTCGTCGCCAATGATATCTGGGCCGCCCCGGTCATGGATTGGGACGGTGTCGTTGAAAGCGGTATCTTGCAGAACCTTGATATGGTTCAGGACATCCGACGGGGGGATGTTGAAATGAAAACGACAAAACTACCCTTGCGAATTGATGGCAGCCGCCCGGCATCCTCAAAGGCCGCCCCCGAACTTGGCGAAGCAAATGACCTGCTGGAAAGCGGTTGGTAAGAGGCGAAAGATTACTCCCTAAACTCATAAAGCGCGGCTCCGTTGGGAACCGCGCTTTACTTTTGTCTTCGCTTAAAAGACGCTTAGTCGTCTTTGACGCAAACCTGACGCTGTGTGCCCAGCTTGTCGATGCCGAGTTCAACCACATCGCCCTCTTTAAGATAGCGCGGCGGTTTAAAGCCAAGCCCCACACCGGGAGGTGTGCCGGTCGAGATGATATCGCCCGGATGCAGGGTAAAGAATTGCGACAAATATGCGATCAGATGCGGTACGCGATAAACCATGGTCGCGGTCGATCCGTCCTGAACGCGTTCGCCGTTCACATCAAGCCACATGCCAAGCTTGTCAAAATCGCCAACTTCGTCCGGGGTCACAAGCCACGGACCGGTCGGACCAAAGTTGTCCGACGATTTACCTTTGGACCACTGGCCGGCACGTTCGATCTGATAGGCGCGTTCGGACACATCATTGATCAGGCAAAAACCGGCAACGTGATCCAGTGCATTTTCTTCGGAGACGTATTTTGCGGTTTTGCCAATGACAAAGCCCAGTTCAACTTCCCAGTCGGTTTTTTCCGAGCCACGCGGAATGATGATCGGATCATTCGGGCCGCAAATCGCCGAGGTATATTTGGCAAAGATAACCGGTTCTGGCGGTACTTCCATACCAGACTCAGCAGCGTGATCGGCATAGTTCAGACCAATACAAATGAACTTTCCGGTCTGTCCGACGCAGGCACCCAGACGTTGCGCGCCATCAACCAGCGGCAGCGATTCTGGATCAATTGATTTAAGCGTATCGAGACGGGTAAGAACGTCACCGGCGATGTCGCCAACATGCGCAGAAAGATCGCGCAGATTGCCGTTTGCATCCACAAGTGCCGGCTTCTCTGCCCCGCGTTCTCCATAACGTGCGAATTTCATCTTACTTCACTTCCTTCTTTTCAATTTTCGCTTAGGCAGTCCAGCCGCCATCGACAACGTGAACGACACCGGTGGTAAATCCGCTCTCTTCAGAGGCCAGATAGGTTACCAGTGCGGCTATTTCTTCGGGCTTGCCAATCCGGCCCATTGGCTGACGCCCGATAAAGGCCTTAAGCGCCCCGTCATAATCCCCGGTCGCACGCAACCGTTCATGCAAGCTTGGGCTGTCGACCGTTCCGGGTGCTATGGCATTACACCGAATGCCCTGTTTGACATAATCGTTGGCAATCGCCCGTGTCATGCCCGCAACCGCCGCCTTGGACGCAGAATAGACCAACCGGTTTACAGGCCCAGTCACCGGCCCCGCGACCGAGGACATATTAATGATCGACCCGTGACCTTTTTCAATCATTCCGGGCAGCACGGCACGGATCATGCGGAACTGTGACTTCACATTCAAGTCGAAAGCAAAGTCCCATTCTTCTTCGGTCGCCTCAAGGATCGTACCGTTATGGACAATGCCCGCACAGTTAAACAGAACATCAACGGTGCCAATTTCGTCCACCAATGACGTGATTGCCCCCTTATCGGTGACATCCAGCTTTCTGGCCTCGATCCCGTCAATTGCGGCCAGTTCAGCAAGGGCTTTGTCGTTGATGTCGGTCGCGATCACGCGGCCACCTTCGGCGGCCAGACGTTCTGCCGATGCACGACCGATCCCCTGCCCGGCGGCCGTCACCAGACACAGCTTTCCTTCAATTCTTTTCATGTTTCCTCCTCAAACGGTCGGCAGGCACGAAGGCCCGATTGGTTCAAACGTTTTGTATGTCAGAATGAATTCGCGATGGCCGAGGATCTCGGATTTGGTTTGGGCGCCTTTTGCGACCGAAATCACCAGATCGTGGATTTCCTGTCCGACTTCCTCGATCGAGCGCAGGCCTTCGATGATTGCACCTGCGTTCACATCCATGTCGTCTTCAAGCGCACGGTAAGTATCAGGATTGGCGCAAATTTTGATCACAGGTGAAATGGCCGAACCGACAACCGACCCGCGCCCCGTGACGAAAAGCGTCATATGCGCACCACTTGCGATCATCTCGACGATTTCGGCATTATCGGAAATGTTTGGGAAGCCAAACCGCACTTCGCCATCGGGCACTACATCCATCAGGTACAAGCCCCCCTTGGGCGGCACATCACCGGGCTTGATCAGCCCCATGATCTGGCTGTCACCAGATTTGACATAGGCGCCGAGGCTTTTTTCCTCGATCGTTGAAAGCCCGCCTGCGGCATTCCCCGCCGCAAACGATCCATATCCAAGAGTTGCGTAATACCGTTCAGCCTTTTCGACAGCCGCGCGCAACTCTTTGCCCAACTCGGGCGTTGCCGCACGTTCGACCATGATGTCTTCGCAACTGATCAGCTCGCCGGTTTCCTCAAAGATACAGGCCGCGCCTTCGCCGATCAAAAGATCAAAAGCCTTGCCCGCCGCCGGATTTCCCGAAATGCCAGACGTTCCGTCCGATCCACCGCAAATCGTTCCGATAATCAGCTCATCAACACCCATCGGAGCACGTTCAACCTGTGCCACCTTGGTCAGGGCCGAACGCACCCATTCTTTGCCGGTCGCAACCGTTTTTGCGGTGCCGCCGGATCGCTGGATCACCAATGTTTCGACCGGACGGTTGGACTCAGACACGGCCTTGGATGCACGTACCTTGTCGAAACTTTCGCAGCCAAGCGACACAAAAAGCACTCCGCCGACATTGGGATGGGTACACAAACGCTCCATCATGCGTGCGGCATATTCGTTTGGGAAACAGCCCGGAAACCCGATCAGTTGCACGTCATTGTCATCAAAGCCAGCCACAATTTTGGATGCAACGAAATGGGCACATTCAACAAGGTAAGCCACGACAATCGTGTTTCGGATGCCTTTGCGCCCATCGGCACGAAGATAGCCCTGGAATTGTTGTTTCATGATGACACCTCTGCGCTTTGCCCGTTTGCATCCTGCAATGCATAGGTTGGTGTATAGGCCGAACGAATGTTGTGAACATGGACATGTGCCCCCGCCGCGATGGCGTGTGTCGCAATGCCGATGGGCATGCCGTATTTCAAGATACGTTCGCCCTCGGCAATGTCACGACAGGCAATCTTGTGGGCCAGCGGGATCGCCTGTGTCAGCGTGATCACGCCGCTGGAAAGTTCCACGTTGGTCCCTTCTGGTGCCAGTTTTCGGGCGACCAGCACATTGTCGTTCGGATGTAAAAGAATGAAAGGTCCTGTCACGGTCGCATCTCCACCATATAGATATGATCAGCAACAAGGGCGGTTTCGTTCTTTTGGTTTGTCACGGTCAGGCGTTCGGTCACCCGGCCGTAACCGGGCCGCTTTTCCATGACTTCCTTGTCGGTGATTTCGACCCGCGACTTGATCGTGTCGCCAATAAACACCGGTTTGACAAAACGCAGACGGTCATAGCCGTATGAGAATGCGACCGGATTGATAACTGTTGCGGTCAATCCAACCCCGATGGTGAACACCATGGTGCCATGGGCAATCCGCTGACCAAACGGCAACGTCTTGCAAAACTCGGCATCAAGGTGATGGGGAAAGAAATCACCTGAGTGCCCGGCATGAACCACAAAATCGGTTTCCGTGATCGTACGACCCGTGGTGTCGCGGCCGTCCCCGATTGCATAGTCCTCAAAATATGTAACCTGCTCAAGCATTCGGGGCCTCCTTGATCGGATGCATCGGCTGGGCGGAGCTTTCATAGGCAGCTTCGACCAAAGCCATCGTATGCCATGCGTCCTCAGCCGAACCTTCAAGGTCCGCATCTAAACCACACGCAAACCGCTGAAGCTGTGCGAAACGCCCCTTGAATGCGGCAATGAACCAGTCACCGACCAGTTCGACCTGTCGCCATTCGCCGTCCGTATTGAGCCAAAGCTCGTCCGGCTCGCCCTTGGGGTAGTCCAGATTGACCCCAAGCTTCATATAAGCGGCCCCTTTGGTGCCGCAAATCCGAAACTCGCAGGCCTGAAATTTCCGGCCAAAAGCATGGTTGTGATTGATCGACAGGTTGCAGCGGATCTGATCGCTGTAATCAAGCATCATGGCACTGCGCGTGTTTGACATACTTGATGACGGGTGGCCAAGGGTACGCGCATGAATGCCTTTGGGGTTACCCAAAAGGTCGCGGACAAAATCAAGGTAATGGATCGAATGCAAAAGAATTTCGACACGCGGCAAATTGGCAAGGAATTCCCACAAATGCCACGGCGTATCAAGCGCAAGCCAAGCATCGAAATCAACGATATCACCAAGCAACCCTTGAGCGACAGCATCCTTAAGCGCCAGTGAGTTGGGCGCAAAGCGCAGCTGGAAATTAACCGCCGCCTTGATTTTCTTGCGCCGTAAAACAGAAATAATCCGGTCGGCTTCGGCCAAGTCCGATCCAAGCGGTTTTTGGATCAGGGCAATGGCGCCATCCGGCAATGCTTCAAGCACACCGACAATTGCTGCGGGCGGCACGGCAAGGTCAAAGACAACACCGTTTTGTCCTGCGGCCTCTTTGACCGTGTTAAATGCCTTTGTGCCTGCACCCGATGCGACTTTTTGCGCTTTGGCGGTATCAGGATCAAATATCCCGGCAACCGGGATACCCAGTTCGCGATAGGCTGGAAGATGCGCATCGGTCACGATGGATCCCGCGCCAAAGATCACGACGGGCATCGGTGTTTTCGGCATTTCAATTGTCTGGCGTAAATCAGTCATGATGAAAGACCTCCTCCATCTCAGCCCACCATTCGCCTTCATTGCGGCTTTCAAGGGGGCGCTGTAGCGGTTCACAGAAAGACCACCAACGCTGCGTTTCGGGATCGGCCGCCATTTTTGCCATGTCGGCATCGAAATCTGTGCCTACATATTCGAAATAGGCAAACAACAGGTTTTCCGGTTCTTTCAGGAAAATTGAATAATTGCGGATATTGCATGCGGAAATCTTGGCAAGCACGCCGGGCCATGCATCGGCATGGAGCCGCTTGTATTCCGCGATGGCATCCTCACCAATGCCAATCAGTTGTCCGTGGCGGGTCATTGCTGCCCCTCCTTTATTTCGAATGCGCTGCCCGCAAGAGTTAGGGCAGCAAGTTTTTCGTGATCCCAGTCGATGCCAAGCCCCGGAGCGTCAGGGGCAACTGCCATCCCACCTTTACGCGCCATCGGGGCGGCGATGTCTTCAAGCTGTGGAATGTATTCAAGCCAGGGTGCATTGGGCACGGCACAGACAAGACTGACATGTAGTTCCATCAAAAAGTGCGGACAGACCGACATGTTATGCGCCTCGGCCATGTGTGCGACCTTAAGCCATGGCGTAATACCGCCTACACGGGCAACATCGACCTGAACAATCTCGCACGCATTGGCACTGACATAATCGGCAAACTGCCCCACGCTATACAGGCTTTCGCCCACCGCAATCGGCACACGCGATTGCGCCTGTAAACGGGCATGCCCGGCAATATCATCAGACGGCAACGGTTCTTCGAACCATGCGATGTTAAGCTGCTCAAGCATCGGCACACGCCGTTTTGCCTCGGCAGCGGTCATCGACTGATTGGCATCGGTCATGATCTCGTACTCATCGCCAAGCGCGCTGCGCACCGCTTCGAGCCGGGCGGCATCACCGGAAACCGTCGGCGTGCCGATTTTGACCTTTGATCCGCGAAAGCCGTCTGCCTTTGCGGCCTTGGCGTCTTCGACCAGTGCCTTTGGCGGCAGGTGAAGCCAACCGCCTTCGGTCGTATACATCGGCACCGTGCTTTTGGCACCGCCCGCCAGAACATGAAGCGGAAGATTGGTTTTGTGACCGCGCATGTCCCAAAGGGCTGTATCAATCGCCGCAAGCGCAAGCGACATGATCGGCCCAACCGCTGTCGCATGCGAACAGAACAAAAGATCACGCCAGACGGCTTCGATGTGGTCTGCGTCCTGTCCCATCAGTCGGGGCAGTAACGTTTTTTGCAACAGTGCCAGAACCGATGGCCCACCATCCCCGATGGTGTAGCTGTATCCCATGCCCTGTGCACCGTCCGCGTCATGGAGCACGACAAAGATCGTTTCTTGCGACTTGAACGACTGAATCGCATCGGTGCGCACGACCTTTGGTTCAAGGTCGACGAGAAATGCGTTTGCGCGTGTAATTCGTGCCATTAGATGACCTCAGCGTTTCAGTGCCGCGCCGGTTTCGGCGTCAAACAGGTGACATTTGTCGAGCATGATCTGGAACGTCATACGCTCCCCAGTTTGGACCGGACGCGGGTTGAACATCTTGGCCTGTACTTCTTTGCCCGCAAGAACCGAGAAAAGAAGTGTTTCCGTGCCCAGTGGCTCGGTGAGGTTAACTTCCATCTCAACCTCGGCCATATGTTCACCGTGCGGAAGCGCGTGGCCCAACGGCATGATGTTATCGGCCCGCACACCAAAAGTAACAGGCTGCCCTTCGCCCAGTGAATAGCCCGGTGGCATGGCAATAAGGGTACCATCGGAAAACGCGAGTTTCCCGTCTTTGACAACCGCATCCAAAAGGTTCATCGGCGGCGAGCCGATGAATGTTGCGACAAAGGTATTTAACGGATTTTCAAATACCTCAAGCGGAGTTCCGACCTGTTCGATATGGCCGTCGCGCATGATGACAATACGATCAGCAAGCGTCATGGCCTCGACCTGATCATGGGTGACGTAAATGATGGTCGATTTTAATTTTTGATGCAGTTTTTTGATCTCGACCCGCATCTGGGTGCGCAGTTTTGCATCAAGATTCGAAAGTGGCTCGTCAAACAGGAAGACTTCCGGGTGACGGACAATGGCGCGCCCCATCGCCACACGTTGACGTTGCCCGCCAGAAAGTGCACCGGGCTTTCGATCCAGAAGTGGTGTCAGCGACAGGATTTCTGCCGCCTTGTCGACCGCATCGTCGATTACCGGCTGCGCCTGTTTGGCAACCTTAAGCGAAAAGCCAAGGTTTTCACGCACCGTCATATGCGGATAGAGCGCGTAGTTCTGAAACACCATCGAGATGTTGCGTTCGCGCGGCGGAAGGTCGTTAACAACCCGCCCACCAATCTGCACCTCGCCGCCTGAAATCGCTTCAAGACCGGCGACCATACGCAGGGTTGTCGACTTTCCACAGCCCGACGGCCCCACCAGAACGACAAATTCGCTGTCGGCGATTTCAAGGTTGATGGAATGAACGACTTCAAGAACGCCGTATTTCTTCACCACATTGCGAAGGGTGACATTCGCCATTTTCTTATCCTTTCACGCCGCCAAAGGTCAGGCCGGCTATGAGGTGTTTCTGCACGAGGAAAGTAAGGATCAGCGCGGGAATAATCATCAAAACCGCAAGCGCACACATCCCCCCCCAGTTAAGGGTAAATTCCGAAGTGAAATCTAAAAGTCCGACAGGCATCGTCTTTGACGTGGTCGAGCGTGTTAGCTGGGACGCCAGCGCATATTCGTTCCATGACGTCAAAAAGGCGAAGATACCAGCAGAGGCAATGCCAGAGCGCGCGACGGGGAATTCCACCCGCCAGAAGGCTTGCCACCGGGTACAGCCATCGATCTCGGCGGCTTCGGCCAGTTCCGGGGGAACCTGCCTGAAAAAGCCGTCAATAAGCCAGATCGTAAAGGGCACATTCAGCGCGACATAGGCCATCACCATACCCAGATGTGTATCGATGATGCCAACCCGCGCAAAGATGATGAACAGCGGCAAGGATAGCGCCACACCAGGCACTGCACGCGTCACCATCAGGGCGACAAACACGCCGCCCTTGAACTTGAACTTATACCGGGCAAAGGCATAGCCCCCCGCCATCCCGATCAAGATCGCGATCACGGTGGAGGTCACCGAAATGATCAGCGAGTTGGTAAAATAGGTCAGGACAGGTACGCCTCCCTCGCCAATCCCGCCAAACATTGCGCGGTAATGGTCAAGGTTCAGCTCGTTGGGGATCCAGACAGGCGGTTTTGCCATGATCTCGACCGTTGGACGGAAAGAATTCAACACGATCCAGAGCCCCGGCACACACAGGACCATCATCGCGGAAAACAAACCAAAGAAATGCAATCCCTTCAGGGAATGACGGCGGATGCGGTGGTTCATATTGGTCGCCATTGCTTACGCCCCCATCCCAAGTTCACGCCGGGACTGTGTCAGTTTCTTAAAGAAATACACGGTGAAGAAGATCGCGAGAAAGATCGAGATATAGCCCATCGCATTGGCATACCCCATGCGCGCATCGACGTAACCCGTCCGGCCAATCAGGGTCCACAACAGCTCTGTCCGGCGCGCAGGCCCGCCATTTGTCATGATCTGAACGATGTCATAGGCGCGCGCCACATCAAGTGATCGGATCGCCATCGCGATGTATATGAACGGCATCAAAAACGGCAACGTCACATAGCGAAACGATTGCAAGGACGTACAGCCGTCAACCTTCGCAGCTTCGAGCGGATCGCGTGGAATGGCATAAAGCCCGGCAAGAATGAGAATCCCAAACACCGATGTTGCCGTCCAGACTTCCGCAAAGATGATCGAAAACATCGCAAGGTTGCCATCGACCAACCATGGGATGGCCTGATCGGTAATGCCCAGCGACTGAAGCGCATTGTTCACAAGACCGACATTGTCGTTAAAGATGAACTTGAACTGGAAACCGACCAGGATCGGCGAGAACATCATCGGGAACATCATCATCGTGCGCAAAAGGCGTTGGCCGCTGGTGACTTTCGACACCATCAGCGCAAGACCAAGACCCAGCAGCATCTCAAGATTAAGGGCCACGGCCAGCAACAGAACGGTTCGCCCAAAGGCTGCCCAGAACTTCACATCGGTCACGGCTTTTTCGTAGTTGAACAATCCGACCCAGTTAAAAATACTGTCTGGCCGGGTCAGCCGATAGGACGTGAAACTCGAATAGAGCGAGAAAACGAGCGGGATCAGCACGACGGCCGATAGAATGATGATGGCTGGTAATAAAAGAACCAACCACGGAGGGAGCTTCAAGCGCTTCATGAGGATGTCCCGTAGAGCGGCACGGATGGCCCGTGCATTTCAGGCGGATGGAAGATTGGACCGGACGGCACAGACAAAACCATGCCGTCCGGTATTTCTGGCTTAGTAGACGCCTTCTTCCTGCATCAACTCGTCAACGGACTCTTGCGCATCGGCAAGCGCCTCATCAACGGTTTTGTCACCAAGAATGGCGGCCTGAAGTTCAGGATAGATGATGTTGGTGGTTTCAATCCAAAGCGGAGTTGGCGGCACCGCAAATGCGGTTGCAGCCGTTTCCTTGAACGCCGCCAGAACTTCGCTGCGATACGGATCGCCTTTTGCCTGTTCGGAAACGTAGTCCCAAACGGCAGTTCGTGACGGCAATGGACCAGCTGCACTTTCAAGTTTCTGACTGTCTTCGTTGGTCAGGAAGTCAACAAGTGACGCCGCTGCTTCTTTGTTTTCGCAATCTTCGGTCACAGAGAAACCATGGAACCCGGACCAACCGGTGCGCACACCAGCCGAACCCTTGGGTGCCGGGGCAACACCAACATTACCGGCAACTTTCGATGCTGACGGATCGTTAAAGAACCCGGCCCAGCCCGGCCAATCAAGGTTTAATCCGATTGTCCCGGATGCGAACCCGTTTCCAAGGTCATCCCAAAGATAGTTGGTCGTACCAGCAGGAACCGCACCGGCGTCATACAGATCAACGAACCACTGCAAGGCGCGTTTGCCTTCTTCGGAATTGAAAGCCGGCGAGAAGTCGTCGTTAAACAGCTTGCCGCCTTCGGCAACGACCATTTCGTAATAACGACCAACGATGGCTTCGTCCTTGCCCGCATACTGGGTGCCATAGAAGTTCGGCGGATCCGCAAAGAAGATCGCCTGATCTTTTACCTGCGCCCAGGTTTCGGGCACAGCAAGCGGATAGCCGTACTTGTCTTCGAATGCCGCGGCCTTCTCGGCATCTTCATAAAGGTCTTTTTGATAGTAAAGTGCCGAAACATCAAACTGCGCACGCGGCAGCATGACCAGCTTGCCGTCAAAGGTGGCGGCTTTGATGTTGGCCTGCACAAACTCGGCAACCGTATCCTTGCTCATCAAGTCGCCCAGGTCGGTATAAAGTGCCGAATACTGGGACGCAAAGGATGAGTGGTTCGATCCAACACACCAGTCGGTCGTGCCTGCTGCGATGTCGGACTTGAATTCCTTGTCCAGTTCGAAGTGGTTCTTCTTGGATATGATGTTCACTTTTGCGCCGGTCGCGGCTTCCCATTCAGGAATGCGGGCATAAAGTGCTTCATATTGCTGTCCACCGATCAGTTTGGCTTCGATGGTCACCCCATCAAATTCAGCCGCCTGACCGATGCTGCTGACGCTGACAACTACGGTTACCGCTGCCGCTGTGGCAAGTATGGCGCTCGACGCGCCCTTTAAAAACGTTCTCACTATTTCCTCCCTAAATGGAACGGTCTTCTCCAACTGGCTTTGGCTTCCGCTGCCGTTATTTTGTTAATTTCATATTCGGAAGCATCTTTTATATTTAAACTTGACTTCGATAGTGAGTCAAGTTGAACTCACCAAAGAAATCGCTTAGCCCGTGAAAAAACACAGGATATCCTGCATATCCCACGTAAAATCCCCAATAAGGCCACGCAAAAAAAGATCAGGACAAAGAGGAACCTTCATGTTTATCGACACCCATCTTCATCTGGTTTCCCGTCAACTCATTACATACCCTTGGTTGACGGATGTCCCCGCGCTCAACCGTGACTGGACCTATGATGAGTATGAAAGCACGGCCAAACGCATTGGCATTTCAGGTGTCCTGCACATGGAAGTTGATTGCGCCCCGGAATTTATCGAAACAGAAAACGCCTTTGTCGCCGACCTGATGGCGCGACCGGGGAGTTTGATGCGCGGGGCCATTTCATCGGCCCGGCCCGAAGCAGAAGATTTTACCAGCTTCCTCGATCGCCTCGATCCGAAAGTGGTCAAAGGCATCCGCCGCGTATTACACGTCGCTCCTGATGAACTCTCACAAGACACCGGTTTTCGCGCGAACGTTGGACTGATTGGCAAAAAGGGCCTGCCCTTTGACATCTGTGTCAGCCAACGCCAACTTAAACTGGCAATCGATCTTGCTGATGCCTGCCCCAATACAGTCTTTGTGCTTGACCATTGCGGTGTTCCTGACATTGCCGGGGATGGGTACAAAGATTGGGAAAAATCAATCACACGCCTTGCTGAACGCCCGCATGTAAATGCAAAGATTTCGGGCATTTCGGCCTATGCCGCCCCCGACTGGACGCTTGAGACGCTACGCCCCTATGTCGAACATATTATTGAAAGCTTTGGCTGGGATCGTGTGGTCTGGGGATCAGACAGCCCGGTTTGCACGCTGAATTCGTCGCTGGACCAATGGATGGCGGCAACACAGGCCCTGATTGCAGACGCATCAGAAATCGAACGCGCCGCATTTTCCTGCGGCAATGCTAAACGGATCTGGAACATCTAAGACCGGAACAAACTGTACTGATACTCAAGACTTAAGCGCGGTACAGATCACTGCCTGAAATTATGTCTCGCGCCCTGACCCTGCACATACTGTCAATTGAGACGGAATCTGCCGGACCAAACGAATGCCAAGTCTGTTTCATGCCATAAGCATCTAGAACGCCAAGCACGGCAAGAACAGGATCAAAAGAATAACACCGACAATCACACTAGGATTACCCAACCCTGACAGCAACGTACCCGATACCGCATGAGGTACTTGAAGGAAGGGAATGGTGAACGTCTCTAGAAGCCTCAACCCGACCTAGGTCAAGCCTCCAACATCAGTGGAAATCATGACTATCGACTTTCAAGCTTGGCGTTTTTTGGGGTTTGGATACGCCTGACGAGCCTAAATTGTCCAATCCTGTCGCCCATCTCAGATTGCGTGGATGTGTGTTGTTGCTGCGCGCAATTTTTGTGTTTTCATTCATGTTTTGCAGCATGCCGGTCAGATCGACCAATTTATCCGCAATGATATGGGTAACTCCATCTTCACGCTGGAGCTTGCCGGTAACGCCAAGGACGGTGGCGGTCATGATCTCGCGCCGGAACTTTTCCATGACCTTGCTCCAGACCACCAGATTGACAATGCCCGCCTCATCCTCAAGCGTGATAAAAACCACCCCGGATGCAGTCCCCGGGCGTTGACGGACAATGGCAAGACCGGCATGGGTCACACGATCTCCGTCTTTCAAATTGGGCAGGTCGGATGCCTTGCATATGCCCGCCGCGGCCAAAGCATCGCGCAGCATGGTCATCGGGTGCCCCTTCAACGACAGGCGCAGGCTGGCGTAATCCTCAACAATCTCTTCGCCTGGTCCCATGACAGGTAAATCGACCGGCGCTTCGGCCCCGAACTCGGCCGAAACACCCATATTGTGATTGAAGTTCTGGGCTGCTTCAAAAAGCGGTAAAACTGGCGGTGCCTTGCGCCCCTTGCCAAAACGTCGCACCGCCCAAAGGGCCTCACGCCGGGACAGCCCAAGCGATCCGAACGCATCCGCCTCGGCCAGCTTTTCAAGTGCGGCGGGCGAAAGCCCCGTTTGACGGGCCATCAGATACAGATCCTGATACCCGCCCAATGGTCGGTTATCCATCACGGCCAAGGCGTCAAGCGCACCAAATCCCCGGATTTGGCGAAATCCCAACCGCACAGAATGATAGCCGCCATGACGCCCCAATTCCCGTTCCAGCCGATTGTCCCAGAAACTGTGATTGATATCGATCTCCAACACACGCACACCGTGACCTTTGGCATCTGCAACAAGTTGTGCCGGGGCATAAAACCCCATCGGCTGAGCATTGAGAAGCGCGCAGAGGAACACATCCGGGTGATGGCATTTCAGCCAGGATGACGCATACGCCAGAATGGCAAAACTCGCCGCATGGCTTTCGGGAAACCCGTAATCGGCAAAGCCTTCAATCTGTTTAAAGCAACGCTCGGCAAACTCTTGATCGTAGCCATTCCTGAGCATGCCATTGATAAATTTGTCGCGATGTTCGCCAATCGTACCGGTGCGTTTAAAGGTTGCCATTGCCCGTCTGAGATTGTCGGCCTCCCCCCCGGAATACCCCGCCGCGACAATTGCGATCTGCATCGCCTGTTCCTGAAACAGCGGCACGCCACAGGTGCGTTTGAGAACGGCTTCAAGCTCCCTTGACGGGTAATCAACCTTTTCGCGCTTCATCCGTCGCTGCAAGAACGGATGCACCATCCCGCCTTGAATCGGGCCGGGTCGAACAATGGCAACCTGGATCGTAAGGTCATACAGACTGCGCGGTCTCAGACGCGGCAACATGCTCATTTGCGCACGCGATTCCACCTGAAACGTGCCGATGCTGTCGGCCTTGGCCAGCATGTCATACACTTTGCCGTCTTCCTTGGGCAGGTTGGCAAGCGTGTAATCGATATTCTTATGGTCGCGCAAAGCATCAAATGCCTTGCGTATGCAGGTCAACATGCCAAGGGCAAGCACATCGACCTTAAGAATCCCCAACGCATCAATGTCATCCTTATCCCATTCAATGGTGGTGCGGTCCGCCATTGCCGCATTGGCAACCGGGGACAACTCACAAAGCGGTCCACGCGTAATCACAAACCCGCCGACATGTTGCGAGAGATGGCGGGGAAAGCCGGTCAACTCGCCAGCCAGACACAACACGGCTTTCAACCGGGGTTCATCGGGATGAATGCCTGACTGGCGCATCATGTCATCATGTGCCCCCTTACTGCCCGATCCCCAGATGGTTTTGGTCAGTTTGACAATCGTGTCTTCCGACAGGCCAAACACCTTGCCGACATCACGAATGGCACTGCGCGACCGATATGAAATTACGGTTGCTGTCAAACCGGCACGGTCCCGACCATAACGTTCATAGATATGCTGAATGACTTCTTCGCGGCGTTCATGTTCAAAATCAACGTCGATGTCAGGCGGCTCATTGCGCGCATTGCTGATAAAGCGTGAAAACAGCAATTCAACCTTGGCCGGATCAACCGATGTGACATGCAGGCAAAAACAAACCGATGAATTGGCCGCCGATCCGCGTCCCTGACAAAGAATATTTCGCGACCGGGCAAAAGCGACAATGTCATGCACGGTCAGAAAATAGGGCGAAAAGCCAAGCTCATCGATCAGTTTCAGCTCGGTTTCGATCAAAACGCGCACCTTGTCAGGAATGCCATCAGGATAACGTTTCTGCGCCCCTTCCCAAGTCAGGCGAACAAGGCGCTCTTGGGTGCCTTCGCCTGATCCATCATTTTCATCGGGATATTCATATGTCAGCTCTGTAAGGCTAAAGCGACATTGATCGGCAATTTCGACCGTCTGGGCCAACCAGTGGGGATGATCGGGAAACAGACGCACCATTTCGTCGGGCGATTTGATGTGGCGCTCACCATTGGGGAACAGGCGATATCCGGCATCCTCAATTGTACAATGATGACGAATACAGGTCAGGACATCCTGCAATGGCTTACGCGATCGCAGATGCATGTGCACATCATTGGTGACCACGGCAGGAATACCAAGATCGGTCTCGACGGCCTCGGTAAAGACCAGCCTTTCACTATCAAATCCATCCATGAAACGCCCAACCGCCAGCCAGATCTTCCCGGCGAAATGGCCTTGAAGCTGCTCCAACTCAAGACGAAAGGCGTCATCAGGCACCTGTGGCGGCACGACAATAAACAGCTGACCTTCGGCATGGTCGAGAATGTCAGAAAGATAAATTTCGCACGATCCCTTGGGTGCACGACGCTTGCCAACGGTCAGCAACCGGCACAATCGGGCATAGGCAGCCCGATCCGTCGGGTAACACAGCAAGGAGGGCGCATCGACAGGATCAATCCGGCAGCCGACCACATAGTTCAGCCGGTCCTTATAATGCGCATGAGCACTGTGGCCACGCACGACACCGGCCAAACTATTACGGTCGGTAATTGCAATCGCATGCAGCCCCTTGGTTGCGGCACTCAAAACCAGTTCTTCGGCATGTGAGGCCCCACGCAGAAAGGAAAAATTGCTGCTGACCTGAAGCTCGGCATAGCCGGTTTTATCCGAGATCGTTGGGGGGATGTCTTGCGTCATGATCTATCCCCCAAACAGGCCATGAACGGACCAGATATCCTGCCCGAACGAGCCACTTCGAAACAACCAGAGCATCCGGCCTTTCTGATCGCACACCCGGAAATAATCGCGGGTCTGCTGGCTTAGGGCAAAGTCATGCCGGTCCAGATGCTCCCACCATTCCGGGCAAATGCGTTCGGGTCCCTCGGCACGCAGAATTTCAACAACCATCTTGCGCCAGCGCAGTCTAATCGGGGTCCCCGTATCACTGCGCGCAAGAATATCGACAGGCTCAGGCGGATCAATCAGGCGCACGGGCCGACGGGGCAGGCTCACGTTACCAAGCAGTACCGGCTTGACCGGTGCCGTAACGGCCTGACGGACGGCGGCCCGTTCAGGCAGGTGGCTGGCATGATGCCCCGGGTAAAACAGGCTATCGTCCGCCCCCAGATGATGCGTGATCCGGTCAACCAATTGCGCAAGGGCGATGGTTCCGCCACTGTCATCCTGCTTTTGATCCAGCCGGACCTGACGAAAGGTGACATGTTCAACCCAGGGCACATAAAGGACGATCTGCTCAATGCCAAACCCGGCATCCACACCGGGCATTTTTTCCGCAAGAAGCCGCAGGATATGAAGCTCGATCTGGCACGGACTGCCGGTTGTCACAGCAATCGTATGGGTATGCCCATCGACCTGTATACAGCGCAAAACGACACGGCGCAGACCCAGGTTTTCGCCCCGAAGTCTTTCGCACAACTCCCCCATCATGGCTTCAACCGCCTGCGAAAGGGTGACGGCATCGCCCAATGGTTCGCCAAAACTGCGTCCGATCAGCCAGCGATGTTTGGGCAATTCAAAACTCAGATGTTCTGGCAGGCGGCCATAAAACTGATCAAGACGTTGCAAAACATTCGGCCCCAGCCGGGTGGTGATGTTCGCACGCGGTAATGGCGTAATATCGCCAAGACGTTTGAGCCCAAGTCGGGAAAGCAAGGTCAAAATATCATCCGCTAGCCTGAGACAGGACACAGGAAATCGTGCAGCAACCGTATGATCGCGCGGCAGATGCAGGATGCGCTGATCGGGCGCATCAGGATGACAGCGTGCCGCTGCCCAAGCCGCCCCGGCGGTATCGGCAATCGCAGCACGCGCATGCATGCCACGTGCCTGCACATCACGCAAAACCTGCCCCAGCATTGCAGCTTCGCCGCCAAATAAATGGCTCCCGCCCGTAATGTCGAGCCATAAGCCCGCGTCCCCCTGCAAGCTTTGGGTATGCAGCATACGGTCTGGTGCGATCCATGGGCTGTAGCGATCCATAAACTGGATCAGACGGGTTAGTTCCGATTGATAACGGTCGGGTTCTTCGGAAATATTCGTCAGATCAGGCAGGATGCTGCGCGCATCGGACAGGCGCATGGCACCATGCAGCCCCGCCTGATACGCAGCACCATTCAATCCGCACACCAGAACGCCTTTGGGATCAACACGCGTGATGATCAGTGGCACATCGGCCTTGGGGATTTGCCGTGTTTCATTTCCGCACACAGGCGACGCGATCCGATGGCAGTCGATCTTCCATTGCGTCAACCACAGATATAGAAAACGTTGCTGCATTGATCTCAACTCTCCAGCCGCCCGGTCGAACCCCACGTCCCCCGATCAGGCTGAGATGATGAATATTTCCTGTACTGTTTGTCTTCCGGTCATCGGAAGGTTCGATTTTCCAGCGCGTTAGCGCACTGGATGGTGCAAGACGTTTGGTCTGTTGCGCCCTTCTCAGCACGATCAAACGGGTCCCAGCCTTCTCACACGCCAGTTGCAGACGTCTGGCCGCCGTCAAGCCATAGTCAGTCGTTTCCAGAATAACCGATGCGGCCTGCCCGGATTTGGCAACTTCTTCACATGCCCAAAGAGCCGTAACCTGCTGCCCGGTCGTCATCATCAAGGGCGGCAGACCCGATGCCAGATAAGGCAAGGACAAATGATAAAACCGACCCTGATCAATGGCCCGCCGCTGCCTGATCCAAAAGACAGATTTGCCACACGGTCCTGTTTCACATTTACTTTCTCCAATCTGCGCAAGATGCCACGCCAGAACCGATGCGGCCCCATCGTCATGACTGCAAACCACTTCATGCAAGCCAACAGATCGAATACCGACAGGACCAATATGCCGGGATAGCGACACATTCCCAAAGGCATGCGAAATCACAGCATCCGTCTCACTGACCGGACAAGCAACCCGCCCCTTCCACTGTTTGTCGAGCTGTGCCAAGGCGGCACGCGCCTCATCAAGCCGTTCAGTTAACATCACACACACAACACATGTTCACTATTTGTTCTTTTCTAGGCGCGAACATACCCCAGAGTCAAATTGAAACTCCTGAGCATCCTTCCTTCCAAGCTATTGCAGCCTACCGGGTTCTATCGATTTATCTTCTCCTGCCAGAACCGCATGACAACAAGGTTCAAAAGAATACAAGACAAAACAAACAGGTAGCTGTTCTCCGGCCATAGTTCCAAATTATGACCAACGGGAAGCATGTGGCGTTTCGTTGGGAGATTTAAGTAAATACTCATTTGATATGAGTATTTACTTAGTACCAGAAAAGACGACATCTACTTGCATGCACACCAACGAGAAAAGCCTTAAAATGGCTCAGCCGCATTCGCGGAAAACTCTCGATTAGTCTGCAATCACTTGCTATCGCGCTGGAATATCCAGTCATGATCTGGATGATTTTGGAAGCGCCATTTGCGCATCGGTCCGGCCATGACGTTAAGATAATACATCTCATAGCCATATGGACTGCCGCACGGATGATGGCCCTTGGGCACCAAAACAACATCGCCATCTGAAACCGCCATGGTTTCATCCAACCCACCATCCTCGGTGAAGACCCGCTGGAAGCCGAATCCCTGAGCAGGGTTAAGGCGATGATAATAGGTCTCTTCAAGATAGGTCATGTCAGGATAGTTATCCTCATCATGACGATGGGGCGGATAACTTGACCAGTTGCCTTGCGGGGTAAACACCTCGGTCACCAGCAGGCTATCGGCAATGTCTTTATCTTCCATCGCAATCGGATGAATATAGCGGGTATTGGCCCCTTTGCCACGCTCAACCAGTTCGATGTCACTGATCACCCCTGCCGGGTAATTCCCCATACCCGGTGCGGTACAAACCGCAAGCGTACAATCGGTCGTGGCCACTGTTTTCCAGTTCGCCTCATTTGGCGCATAGACGCAAGCTGGCGGGATCCGCTCAAAAACACTCATGCGTTTGCCAAGTTCACCGAAATCCTGATCATCGACAGAAATGCTTGCCTTGCCTTCGACCAGAACCAGAATGACTTCACGATCCCCTGTTGCCTCGGCAGCACTTTCGCCCGCTTTCAGGTGATACAGACCAAACCCGACATATCCCCAATTGGCATCTTTGGCGGTAATGTCATGCACCTTGCCGTGTTTTCCACTTGGTTTTCTAAGCAGGTCTGCCATCAGATATCTCCTTTATCCAGCCTGGTATCCAGTCCGGTTTTCTCGGCCATATCGCGGAGCGATTTCAATCCCAGTGACTGGTATTCAAACGGGTTGCGCACATTGGGGTCCTGTTCGGCCTCGATCACCAGCCAGCCGGAATAGCCGTGTTCACCCGCTATTTTCAGGACCGGCTCAAACGCAACGCCGCCTTCTGCGTCCCCTGGGACGGTAAAGACACCACGACGCACGCCTTCAAGGAAGCTCAAGTCCTCTTCACGGACCTGCTTGCTGATTGCCGGGCGCACGTTTTTACAATGGATATGGCCAACACGGTCCATGTAACGGGTCGCCAATTCTTTGGGGTCGGTACCGCCAAACCATGCGTGTCCTGTATCTAGCAACAACTTGGTTTTCGGGCCGGTGCTGTCCATAAAGGCATGAATTTCATCGGCAGTTTCAACAATCGTGCCCATGTGATGGTGATAGACCAGATCAATCCCCTGATCGGCACAATAGGCCGCAATCAGTTCAACATCCGCGCCAAACTTTGCCCATTGATCACCCGCCAGAACCGGGCTGTCATTAAGGGCGGCATCATCATTACCATGAATGGCGTTTGAGGTTTCGCATACGATGCAAACCTTGCAGCCCATGGCTTTGAGCAAATCAAGATGTGGTTGAATGGCTTTTTCCTCATCCTCGACCGAATGGGTCAAAAGGTTCAGCGAATGCCAGCCTGATACGAATTGAAGACCATGGGGATCAAGCGCTGCTTTTAAGGCAGACGGCTCTGTCGGCATTTTGTGGCCTTTTTCAATGCCATCAAAGCCGATTTTTCCAGCTTCGGACAAACAGGTCTCAAGGCTGATTTCTGCGCCAAGGGTTTGGTCATCATCATTGGACCAGGCAATCGGATTGGTACCGTAAAGGATCATAATTCTAGTCTCCGGGGCGCTGGTTTTTCAGCGCAGCTTCGTAATTTTTGCGGGCTTCGTTCACCGTCGGGCGCACCGAAACTTCTGGCACGGCAACATCCCACCAATGACCACCGGCCTCAGTACTGGGCAGCGGATCGGTATCGATCACAATGACATAGGATTGATCTGCCTTGCGTGCCCGTTCCATGGCATCTTCAAGGTCGGTAATCGATGAAACTTTTTCAGAAACCGCCCCCATCGCACCGGCATGGGCGGCAAAGTCGATGGCAGATGGTTCAACATGGCGTGCGGTATCAAGAAGGTTATTAAAGCTTTCCCCGCCGGTCGCCATTTGCAACCGGTTGATACAGCCAAAACCACGGTTATCAAGGATCACCGTAATGATCTTGTGGCCCAGCATCACACTGGTTGCCAGTTCGGAATTCATCATCATGTAGGACCCATCCCCCACCATGACGACAACTTCACGATCCGGGCGCGCCATCTTCACGCCAAGGCCACCGGCAATCTCATAGCCCATGCAGGAAAAGCCATATTCAACGTGATATCCATTCGGCTTGGCCGCTTTCCAAAGCTTGTGCAACTCGCCGGGAAGCCCGCCAGCAGCACAGACCACAATGGCATCATCATCGGTACTGCGCTGAACCGCACCAATCACCTGCGCATCGGTCGGCAAGGCATTACCGGTTGGCAGGGCTGTGACACCATCAACCGCCTCAATCCAGCTTTTCTTAAGCACCGGATCGACACTACGTGCTTGATGCTCGCCCAGCGCGTTGCTGAGCTCCGCCAGTGTTACCTTGGCATCGCCAACAACCGAAATTGCATCATGTTTTCGGGCGTCATAGGCCGCAACATTGATCGACAGAATGCGATGGTTCGGCCCTTTAAACAGCGCCCAGCTTCCCGTCGTAAAATCCTGAAGGCGCGTGCCCAACGCAATGATCAGATCAGCCTCTTCGGCAACGGCATTAGCACTACTTGCCCCGGTGACACCGATGGACCCAAGGTTGAGTGCATCATCCCACGCCAACGCGGATTTCCCCGCCTGGGTTTCGGCCACGGGGATATTATGACGATGGGCAAAGTCGCGCAGATCATCACATGCATCGGCATAATGCACGCCACCACCGGCAATGATCAGTGGCTTTTTTGCCGCCTTGATCGCCGCAATCGCCGCTTCAATCTGATCAAGGTCTGCACGCGGGCGCACCTGTTTCCATGTTTTTTGCACAAAGAAGTTTTCTGGCCAATCATAGGCTTCTGCCTGAACATCCTGACAGAACGCCAATGTGACCGGACCACACTCCACCGGATCAGTCAGTACAGCCATCGCACGCGGCAAGGCGGTCAAAAGCTGTTCCGGGCGGGTGATCCGGTCAAAATAGCGACTGACAGGTTTAAAGCAGTCATTGGCCGAAATCGTACCATCGCCAAAATCTTCTATCTGCTGCAAAACCGGGTCAGGTGCGCGATTAGCAAACACATCACCGGGCACAAGAAGAACCGGCAAACGGTTCACATGCGCCAGTGCCGCAGCGGTCACCATATTGGTCGCCCCCGGCCCGATAGAGGTCGTCACCGTCATCGCACGTTTGCGATTGGATGCCTTGGCATAGGCAATGGCGGCATGCGCCATGCCCTGCTCGTTATGACCGCGCCATGTCGGAAAATCATCGCCGATACCGTGCAAGGCCTCGCCAAGCCCCGCGACATTGCCATGCCCGAAAATGGCCCAGCACCCGCCAAAGAAGGGATCGCCATCACAGTTCATCTGACAACTAAGGTACCGCACCATTGCTTGGGCGGCGGTTAATCGAACGGTTTTCATGCCGCTCCTCCCGATTTTTTGCGCGCTGCGTCCCAGGTATCACACAATGCGCGATATTTTTGGGCCATTGAGGCAATGGCATCTTCGTCCGTGATCGTACCGCTTAACCATTCGCGTGCAACACCCGCAAAGATGGTCCGCCCAACGGCAAAGCCCTTGACCATGTCATACCGTGCCGCAACTTCGAAGCTTTCGACAAGCTCTGCCTCTGGTGCTTCAAGGCCCAGAACCACAATGCCCCGACAATAAGGATCATTTTTGGCAATGGCATCACAGGCATTGCGCCATGCCCCATCCGATTTCATCGGTTCAAGCTTCCACCAGTCGGGATAAACCCCGATATCGTAGAAACGTTCAATCACCTTGGCCGTGGTTTCATCATCGCAGTCGCGTACTTTCGATGGAATGACTTCCAGTAGGAACTCCAACCCGTTGGCCCGTGCTGCATCGGCAAGGCGGACAATGGTTTCTTCCTGATCGGTCTTGGTCTGTGCGTCGTCATCGGGATGATAAAAACACAGTACCTTGACCACATGCTCGACCGGCCATTCTGCAAGCTTGGTACCAAGATCCGGTCCAATTTCAAGCTGCAAGGGACGTGATCCCGGCACTTCGACCGGACGCCCAATCCAAAGCCCCGAGCCCGCGGCCGCATAAAGCGCATCACGGCCCAATCGACGATCACACAGAATGCCGTATCCTGCCTTATCGCCAGACACCGTCCGCGCCGCACGAAGGCAAAGTTCCTTGAACGGCCCAATGCGGTCACGGGAAACTTTTAGCTCATCTGCCAAATCTTCAAGCTGCATGCGATGGTCAAAGGCAAAGACCCGCATTTCCGGCCATGTGCCGGTTCGGTTGGTTGACCAGTGGATTTGTTCAAGCTCTGCGTCATTCCGCAGTTCCGGGGTTTTCATTCCGCGATCAAAGAAGAATTGAAGTTCTTCCCAACTCGGATAGGCCGGCGTACAGCCATGGCGCGACACCGCAAACGCCCCACATGCATTGGCGTATTTAAGCGACGTTTGCCAATCCTGATCGGTCAGCCAGCCTTTGAGCAGACCCGACATAAAGCCGTCACCCGCACCAAGGACGTTAAAGACATCAACCGCAAAGCCCGGCCCGGAAATCCCATCATCAAGGTTCGTACCGATTTTGTCGGCAAAGGCCACCGCCCCCATCGGACCGCGCTTACACACAAGGATCGCCTTCGAGATACTCCGAACATTTTCCAGCGCCTTTAGGGTGTTTGTCGTCCCCCCGGCAATATGGAATTCTTCCTCGGTCCCCACGATCAGATCAAACAAATGCAGAGTTGCCTGCAATTCCTTGGTCACCGTGTCCGACGCAATGAAACGGTTTTCACCATCCCCATGTCCCGACAGCCCCCAAAGATTGGGACGGTAATCAATATCAAGGGCGGTTTTCGCACCACCATCGCGCGCCAGTTTTACCGCCTTGAGCACCGCTGCACGGGTCTTGGGATGCGACAGATGCGTTCCCGTAACCGTGACACAGCGTGCATCCGAAATGAAATCAGGATCGATATCCTCTTCGCAGAGCGCCATGTCCGCACAGTTTTCGCGATAGAAAATCAACGGAAACTGTTCCTGATCGCGCACCCCAAGCAACACTAGTGCACTCAGACGTTCCGGGTCGGTGACCACACCACGGACATCAACGCCTTCAGCGACAAGCTTCTCGCGGATAAACCGGCCCATATGCTCATCCCCAACACGGGTGATCAGCGCGGATTTAAGTCCCAAGCGCGCCGTACCGCATGCCATATTGGTCGGGGACCCGCCGATATATTTGTTGAACGACGACATGTCCTCTAGGCGCCCGCCAATCTGGGCCCCATAAAGGTCAACCGACGACCGTCCGATCGTGATGACATCAAGTCGCTTCATCAAACTGTCCCTCCGAGCGACCCTTCGAGCTGGGCAAGCTCCTGTCCGCCAGCCATCATATCCTGCAGTTCTTCTGGCTTTATTTCGCCGCGCTTTGCCGTGCCATGGGTCTGGCCACGATTCAAAACGGTAAATCTGTCACCGACGGCCATTGCATGACGCACGTTATGGGTAATGAAAATTACCCCAATCCCGGACTTGCGCACCCGATCAATGGTCGCCAGAACATTCGATGTCTGACGCACACCAAGGGCTGATGTAGGCTCATCAAGGATCAGGACCTTGGCCCCGAAATGAACCGCACGCGCAATTGCAACCGTCTGGCGCTCGCCGCCTGAAAGGGTCCCAACTGCTTGTTCTGGCTCACGCAGGTTAATCCCCATGGATGACATTTCATCCATGGTCACCTTGTTGGCGTGTTTGAAATCGATCCATTTGAACGGGCCAAAACTTTTGCGCGGCTCACGTCCCATCCAGAAATTGCGCGTAACCGACATAAGCGGGATCATTGCCAAATCCTGATAGACCGTGGCAATCCCGGCTTCCATCGCATCCCGCGGGCTGGAAAATGCGACATCCTGACCGCTAACCCGCATCACACCCTTGGTCGGTTTGTGAACTCCCGACATGGTTTTGATAAAGGTCGATTTCCCGGCACCATTGTCGCCCAGAAGACAATGACACTCCCCTTCCATGACATTGAAGGAAACACCTCCAAGTGCGATGACAGGACCAAAATGTTTTTCGATATTGTCCATTTCAATCAAAGGCGTGCTCATCACCGTTCTCCCGTAATCATGCGGCGGATATAGGTATTCATGATGACAGCAAAGATCAGGATACCCCCAAGGAACACGCGGAAAAGCGAGCTTTCAGCACCAGCAAAGAACAGGCCCTGCTGAACCACACCAAAGATCAGCGCGCCTAGTGCCGCCCCGATCACAGAGCCATATCCACCGGTCAGAAGTGCTCCGCCAATGACCACACAAATGATGGCTTCAAATTCCTTGAGCAAACCACGATCTGCTGCGGCTGAGCCGAATTCCATCACCTGACAGGTGGCAAACACAGTCGCGCAGAAAGCCGTAAACATGAACATCAGGATTTTAACCCGGTTCACCGGAACACCGACATAACGTGCCGCCTGCGCATCACCACCCGATGCAAAAATCCAGTTCCCGAAACGTGTTTTGGTCAAAAGCCAGTGACCAAAAATGACAAGCCCAAGCGCCCAGACAATCAGCATCGGAATACCATCAACCACCGGCTGGCCCATACGCGATCCACGGGTAAAGGTCTCGATCACACCAATATCGCCCAGCCACTGGAAGAACCCCTTGAAGATCACACCGCCAAACAACCATGCCAGCGGGTCACCTTCGGCTGCTTCTTTCACGCCACCGATAATGGTTTGGCGGGTCGTCAAAATGGAAAGCCAAATGGTCAGTCCGCGCAGAATATACAAAAATGCCAACGTGACGATAAAACTGGGCAGCCCGGTCTTAATCACAAGGAACCCGTTCAGCGCCCCAATTGCCATACACACAACAAATGCCGCAATGATCGAAAGCCAAACCGGCAAGCCCCATTGCACCGACAAAATGGCAATGACCACACCGGCAAAGCCGATCATGGAACCGACGGAAAGATCAAATTCGCCGGCAATCATCAACAGGCAGGCACCGACCGCAATGATCGCGAACTGCGCGGAAACAACGCCCCAGTTCTGAACACCTTCGGCGGAAAACATGCCGCTATCACCGGCAATCATAAAGAAGAAAACAAAGACCAGAATCGTACCGCAGATCGCTCCGAGTTCGGGCCTGATCATGGCACGGCGAATGGCTGAGACTTGCTTGATCCGCTCGTCCGACATGGCATTACTCTTTTAACTGATAGTAAGGGTGGCCAGGGGCGGCCAAACTGGCACGCCCCTGACGGGAGGGAGATTTAACGATATTCGCCGGCGTATTTTTCGACCTGCGCAATATTGTCCTTGGTGATGAAACCCGGACCCGAGTTGATATGACCGGACGGCAGAACGCCGTAACGGGCATAGTTGGTCAGAATGACGACCGGAAGATACCCTTGCAGATACGGCTGCTGATCAATCGCAAAATCGATTTCGCCCGCTTTGATCGCATCGGCAATCTCGGATGAAAGATCGAATGTGCCAAACATGATTTCACCCGCCAGACCACTATCACGAAGGGCCGCCAAGGTCGGATGGGCGGAATTCGGACCAAGGGTCAGAACCGCATCAACATCCTGATGGGAGTTCAAATATGCGCTGACCTTGTTTTTGACTTCCGACGGATCTTGTCCGCTATCGATCATCTGACTGCCAAGCTCAACACCAAGGGCGTCGGCAAAGCCACGGCAACGTTCGACCGATGCCGGGTTGGTGATGTAATGGTTCACACAGACAAAGCTTTTCGCACCGGCTGCGGCTGCGCGCTTTCCTGCGCCAAAACCGGCATCATATTCTGGCTGACCAACATGCATCAGTGCGCCGAGTTCTTCGGACTGTTCCTGAGTGCCAGAGTTAATCGTGATAACCGGAATGCCCTTATCAACTGCATCTTTAACCGGCCCCTGAAGTACGTTAAAGTCTGCGATGGTCACAATGATGCCATCCGGATTGGTTGCACTGGCCTGTTCGACAATACGTGCCATGTCGGCCAGATCGCCGGTCGGTGGATTGCGATATTCAACTTCGACATCCATCTGGTCACCGGCGACCTGAATGGCATTCTTGATCACGTTCCACCAGCTATCTGAATCCGGTGCGTGGCTGATCAGAACAAATTTTTCATTTTCTGCGGATGCAGTCCCGGTCAAACCGGCAAATGCAAATGCTGCTGCCGCAACGGCAGTAAGCGTCTTTTTCATGAGTGCCTCCCTAGTGGCTGATAACGTTGGGGTTATCCCATTAGATTTATGTGATTTCCCGGCAATCGGTCGTCTTGATGCGTCCTTCTTGCCCATGGCGGTGTGGGTCGAACCCGATCCTTTAAACCGTTAATAGAATTTTTGTTCTATTTTTATGTAAAATCAACATTTTTTTTCTATTGCACTGCAAAATCGCGATATTTCAAACGCACCGCACGGCTCTAAATCTCCGATAACGGCCGCTTAAATACCCTGCAAAATTCTGCGACGGCACCCTCTGTAGAGAAGGCCGAAAACGCTACAAACTCACGAATTCACGTGCCTTGTGAACGACTCGAATGCCGGGGATAGCTCCGCCAAAACAAAACCGGCGCAACCTGATGGCTGCGCCGGTGAAAAATCAGACCACTTAGTACCTTTCGAAATCAGGCCGAGATTTCCTTTGCCACATCCACGGTCCGCCCTTCGCGTACAGACAGGGCGGCGGCCTCGGCAACGATCAGCGCATTGATGCCATCCTGCAAGGTCACCGGAAGCTCGGTGCCCCCCCCAACACCTTTGATGAAGCTGTTCCATTCGATTTGATAGGCTTTGGCATAGCGCTCAAGGAAGAAATGCTCGGGCTTGGCTTTGGTCGCACCGGCACGGGTGATGATCTCGACCGTGTTTTCCAGAACATTGTGCGCCGCCAGCAAGCCGTCTGATCCCAGAAATTCTATGCGCTGGTCATAGCCGTATGCAGCGCGGCGGCTGTTTTTAATCACCGCCATGCGCCCACCGGAAAACTCAAGTGTGGTAATTGCCGTATCAAAATCACCAGCCTTACCGATTTCCGGATCAACGATGCTTGAACCGATTGCCGTGACTTTCTTCGGCAACTCGCCATAAATCCAGCACGCCATGTCAAAGTCATGGATCGCCATATCGCGGAAGATGCCACCCGAAACCTTTACATAGCTGACCGGCGGCGGGGCGGGATCGAACGATGTGATCGACAGTAACTCACCCTTGCCGATTTCACCTTTATCGAACGCTGACTTCAGGCTGTTGAAATTGGGGTCAAAACGCCGGTTAAAACCGATCATCACAGGCTTCCCGTGCGGCTTGCAGCGCGCAAGGCAATCAACCGCACGCTTAAGGTCAAGATCAACCGGCTTTTCGCACAGAACTGCCTTTCCTGCTGCGGTTGCCGCCTCCATCAGGTCGGCATGGGTATCGGTTGATGTTGCGATCAAAACCGCATCAATCGCGGGATCAGCAATAATTTCTTCGCTGGTGCGCACCACGGCACCATGTGCACGTGCAAGGTTCTGTGCGGCGTCATCAAATTTGTCAGACACGGCAACCAGATCACTTTGCGGATGGGCGACAATATTAACCGCATGGACCTGACCAATACGCCCTGCGCCCAGCAAACCTATTTTAAGCATTCCGTTTTCCTTCCCTTCGGCGGTGTCGCCATGGTCTTGCGGATGTCTTTTGCATCCGTTTTTGGTGACATGTATTCCATCGACACATGCCATGAATGGAATATTTATTCTGTTTTATCAAGATTTCAATAATTATTTTCCATAAGCCAGTTTGTCGCGTTTTGCCCCAACCGAAACCGCCAGCGCGATTGCCAATGATATCGTTGCCGACAGCGCCCTAAAGGCACCCACATCAACCTCGGAAACCGACAGCATCAGTGCATCGGTTTTACGCATTGGTCCGCTTAACGCATCGCTGATTGCCACCACCTGACTGCCGATGTCATGGGCATACGCCGCCAGATCAATCGTTTCCTGTGAATAGGGAGCAAAGGTAATCGCAATCACGACGTCGCCTGTGCGGATCGCATGCCGGGGATTAAGGTTCCCCACACCATCATGCAGCACTGCGGCGATGTCCATTTTCTCAAACGCATAGGACAGATAGCTCGCCACGGGAAAGGCACGGCGAAATCCGACCACATGGATCATCGGGGCCGCCGCCAGCACATCAACCGCCTTTTCAAGGGTTTTCAGATCAACCGTTGAAGCAAGGTTCTCAAGCGACAGACGCCCTGCCTCAACAAACTCGGCCAGCAAGGCACTGGGACTGTCATCGCCGGTCGCGCGCAGGTTCTCAAGCCGGGTGGCATAATCAGGCCATTTCTGCGCATAGGTTTCACGAAACATTTTCTGCATTTCAGAAAAGCCGGAAAACCCCATTAGTTGGCAAAACCGCATGAAAGCCGATGGCTGCACCCCGGCCCCTATCGAAAGTTCCGCAACGGTCGACACCGCAATCCGGTCGGTATTTTGCGCAACGAATTCGGCACATTGGCGCAACCTTTTGGGCATGGTTTCCGATATTTCAGCCAGCCGGTGATTGAATTCTTCAAGCGAAACGGGTGCGGTCTGATCACTCATGGCGTTTTGTTTTCCTGTTTTGATTCTGCTTGACGCACGTTGCGTTCCATGATCATCCATTAAATAGAACAAAAATTCTATTTTGGCTAGATAAGGAGTTCCAACAAATGAAATCGCTTGGCATTGGGTTGATTGGCACCGGTTTCATGGGCAAGGCCCACGCTTTGGCCTTTGGGGCAGCAAAGGCCGTTATGGGGGATGTTCCCGATTCTCATCTGGCTGTTTTGTGCGACACCCCGGCCGAAAAGGCCGCACAAATGGCCGACCAGTTCGGCTTCGCCCACGCAACCGATGACTGGAAATCTCTGATTTCCAGTCCGGATGTCGATATTGTTTCGATCACCACTCCCAACACCCTACATTTCGACATGGCAATTGCCGCGATCAAGGCGGGCAAGCATGTTTATTGTGAAAAACCACTCGCACTCACCCTTGATCAAGCCCGCGAAATGCGGGACACCGCCCGTGCGGCCGGGGTTAAGACCATGGTTGGCTACAACTACATCAAAAACCCCGCCTTCACCCACGCCTGTCGGTTGGTGCAAAGCGGTGAAATCGGTGACATTGTCCATTTTCGTGGCTGGGTGGATGAGGATTACCAAGCAGACCCGTCCCTACCCTGGACATGGCGGGCAAAGCTATCGGATGCTGGCCTGGGGGCCCTTGGTGATTTGGGCTGTCATCTTGTCTCGATGGCCTATGACCTTGTTGGCCCGATTGAAAGCCTGATTGCCGATATGCAAACCGTCCATGCGACCCGCCCGCTGGCCGATGGCACCGGACGTGCCAATGTCGAAAACGAAGATACCGCCTCTGCACTGGTGCGCTTTGCCAACGGCGTGCAGGGCAGCCTTTCGACATCCCGTTCTGCCTGGGGACGTAAGAACCGTCTCGCATGGGAAATCCATGGCACCAAGGGCATGATCCGCTTTGATCAGGAACGCATGAACGAACTTCAGATCTACCGCAACACAGGCGACACATCACAGCAGGGCTTCACCACCATCCTGACCGGTCCAGAACACCCCCCCTATGGCCAGTTCTGTCCGGCACCGGGACATCAGCTTGGCTTTAATGACCTCAAAGTCATCGAAGCCACTGCTCTGCTCCGCGCCATACGCGACAAGCATGCCGCCTACCCGAATTTCGACCACGCCTATGAATTCGAAAAAACAATCCACGCCATCGCCCAGTCCGCCCGAGATGGCCTGCGGGTGTCACTCTCGGATTTATAACCCCGAATTATGACAAACGGGTCCCTTGATCGGTGGGGAATGGAATTCTGTCGGGGGGAATGGTCTCCAGGGACAAATAATCATATAATATGATTATTTGTCCCTGTGTTAGGTGCCACAAAAGGTGACATTCGACATACAGCGAAATCAACAACTTGGCATTTCCGTTTGCCAGATAAGTTGACACGGATTGACACAAAAAATGACAAAAAGCGGCGAGATTGACAGAAAAGCTGACATTTCTCTCGCAGTCCCTTTTAGGGACTCAAAAATGAAAGTCGGCACACTCAGTACGCCAGTCAGGTCCGCCAGATGATTTTCCGGTTTTTACTTCCCGGACTGAAGTTTTGAATCCGAATATGCTTGTCTCAAATGGGTGACATCCCTTTCGAGACGATGAATTCCTTGCTCCAGATCAAGCAGATAATTTCCCTCTGGATCATCAACCCATTCAAAATTAATGCGACACAAACACTACGACAATCTGTTCAAGGTGCGACAAAGCTCGCCCAGCGCATTGTCACCGGATATACGGCTGCTCAAATCCGCCTCAAATCCTTCAACAAGTTCGCGGGCCAGCCCCAGAAGACACACCCCATCCGGGGTCAGTGAAATCCTTTGGGCACGACGGTCCTTACGATCTTCGTCCCGAACAACCAATCCACGTCGCACCAACGGCGCAAGATTGGCCGTAATCGTTGCGTGATCCTTTCCAAGCAGCTCTGCCAAATCTTTCTGGCGAAGGTTGCTATCCAAGCCGATGGCATCCAAGATCATCAATTGCGAACCGGTTATTTCGATCGACTGCAAGACACTGTTAAGTCGCCTTGAAATCACACGGTTGACCCGCTGCAAAACAAAGCAGAAACGTCCGGATAACGGCATGTCGCCGTTTTCCTGTATCGGTTTTGCCACCGACGGATCTCCCTTATCCTGCTGCATTGTCCGAACGTTTTTCGTGGGGAATAATGTTTGCGGGTGCATGTTCCATGTCAGGTGTCGGTTTGATCCTGAACCAAACAGCATAAAGCGCAGGCAGGAAGAGAAGGATCAAAACAGTCCCCGCTGCCGTCCCCCCAATCAGCGTGTAAGCCATAGACCCCCAAAACACCGAATGGGTCAGAGGAACAAAGGCCAAAACAGCTGCAAGGGCCGTCAGAATGACCGGTCGCGCGCGCTGAACAGTCGCCTCGACAACAGCATGATAATCATCAAGCCCGGCAACGCGGTTATCCTTGATCTGCTCTGTCAGGATCAGGGTGTTGCGCATCAAAATCCCCGCCAGCCCGATCAATCCCAAAATGGCGTTAAAGCCAAAGGGCTGATTGAAGGCGATCAATGTCGGAACAACACCGACAAGCCCCAATGGCGCAGTCAACATGACCATGGTCATGGTCGACAGGCTACGAACCTGCAAGATGATTACGATCAGGGTGGCGGCAATCATTACCGGGAAAATTTTTGCTAGCGCAGTGTTTGCCTTGACTGACTCTTCAATGCTCCCACCCATTTCAATGCGATACCCAACCGGAAGAGAAGCAATCAGCGGCTGAAATGCCTCCATGATCTGCTTTGAAACTTCCGGCGGTTGGGTTGCTTCATTGATATCAGAGCGGACCGTGATCACCGGTGTTCGATCACGCCGTTTCAGGATCGGCTCTTCGAGCTGTATTTCGGTTCGTCCGATCTGATCGAGCGGAATTTGCTGGCCATCCCGGCTCATCAGCGAGAAATCAGCAAGTCGAGCAGGATCAAGGCGCGTGTCCCCAGCGCTGCGTGCCACCACAGGCACGTTACGAATGTTTTCGCGAACCTGCGTCACAGGGATGCCAGTCAGCAGGAATTGCAACTGTTGTGCGGCTTCTGCTGGCGACAGGCCAATAAGATTGAGACGATCCTGATCAGGCGTGAAGCGCAGTATCGGCGCACGGTTGCCCCAATCGCGGTTTGGCTGCCGGACATCGGGAACCTTGCGCATGACCTCCAGCGCCTTTTCGGAAATCTCGTAAAGCTTGTCCGGATCGGGCCCCATGATACGGAACTCGACGGGGAACGGCGTATAGGGGCCGAAGACCAATTGCGCAACACGGACATAGGCTTCCTGTGCAAGCCCGTCGGATATGGCTTTCCGAAGGCGATGCTTCAGGGCCTCGCGCCCCTCTGCGTCCGGTGTCAGCACGACGATCTTGGCAAATGCTGGGTCAGGAAGTTCAGGTGACATGGCAAAGAAAAAGCGTGGCGCCCCTTGCCCGATATAACTGGTAACAATCGTTGCCTCAGGCTGTTGTTGCAGCCAGTTTTCAATCTTCTCGACTGATGCCGTTGTGGTTTCGATGCTCGTACCTTCGGGCAGGCGCACCTCAACCAGTACTTCGGGACGATCCGAAGTCGGGAAGAATTGCTGCTTTATGAGCCCCATTCCAGCCCCGGAGAGAAGAAAGGCAAAGACAACAACGCCACACGTCAGGAATTTGTGACGCACGGCATAACGGATCAGCCCGCGAAGACGCCGATAGTTCGGTGTGTCATAGATCGCGTAGTGTCCGCCCTCGACCGGCTTGATCGCAGGTAACATCTTGACGCCAAGATAAGGCGTAAAAATCACAGCCACGAGCCAGGAAACAATAAGTGCAAAGCCGACAATCCAGAAAATATTACCAGCATACTCGCCCGCACTTGAGCGCGCGAAACCAACCGGCATCAAACCAATAATTGTTACCAATGTACCCGAAAGCATCGGCGCCGCAGTATGGCTCCAGGCGTAGGCTGCCGCCTTAATGCGGTCCATGCCCTCTTCCATTTTGACCACCATCACCTCAATGGCAATGATGGCATCATCGACAAGCAGGCCAAGCGCGAGAATAAGCGCGCCAAGTGTGATGCGATCAAAAAACCTGCCGGTTTCCAGCATGATCAGAAAGACAGCGGCAAGGGTCAGCGGAACGGCAGCTGCAACAACGATCCCGACCCGCCAACCAAGACTGACCAAGCTCACCAGCAACACAACTCCCAGCGCCATGGCAAATTTCATCATGAATTCACCCACGGCCGCGTTGATATTCACGGCCTGATCACTGACCTTTTCGAAGCTTATGCCAAGCGGCAATGTCTTTGCGATTGCAGCAGACCTGTCTTCCAGCGCCTTGCCCAGCTCCAGCCCGTTCCACCCCTGTTGCATCACCACCGACAGCAGAAGTGCTGGCTCGCCATCATGGCGGATGATGTAGGTAGGTGGATCTTCATACCCACGACGAACCTCCGCCACATCCGAAAGCTTCAAGGTGCGCCCGCCAGCAACAATCGGGGTATCTGCGATGGTCTGGATGTTGTTATAGGCACCATCAAACCGAAGGAAGACTTGCGGCCCGCGTGTATCGATCGAACCGGCCGGTGTGACTGTGTTCTGCCGTTGCAAAGCTGAGGCAATCTCTTGCATCGATATGCCGAGCGTGGCCAACCTGGCATACGAGAATTCAACGAAAATTTGCTCTGCTCGCTCTCCAAGAATATTGATCTTCTTGACACCGGGAACATGCAAGAGGTCCTGACGGAGAACTTCGGCCTGCCGAACCAGATCACGCATTGGCATCCCCCGAGCTTGTAAAGAATACAGGGCGAAACTAACGTCGGAATACTCGTCGTTAACGAATGGACCGACAACGCCGGGCGGGAGATTTCGGGCTTCATCCCCCAGTTTCTTACGCGCCTGATAGAACTCTTCGTCAACTTCAGACGGAGGCGTACTGTCCTTCAATGTAACGGTAAGAAAGGCATATCCGGGACGCGTTATCGTTTCCACACGGTCATACCATGCAAGTTCCTGAACGCGCTTTTCCATCGGTTCGGCGACAAGGTCCTGCATCTCGCGCGCGGTTGCTCCGGGCCATGCAGCTGTCACGGTCAGCGTCTTGATGGTAAAAGACGGATCTTCGGCCCGGCCCAGATTTACAAAGGCGTAAACACCAGCAGCGGCAAACAAAATGATGAAGAATAACGTGACGGCTCTCTCGCGAACCGCGAGCGCGGAAAGATTGAATCGCATCAGTTCGCCGCCTCTGCCTGAAGGGATGTACGGATTGCCATTCCATCCGCAAGGAGATGCGCACCAAGGGCAACAATCTTGTCCCCTTCATTGATTCCCGTGACAATTGCGGTTTCTTCTCCAAGCTTTCTGATCTGTACTGGCGCAAACTGCACAGAAGCAGAATCTTGCGCGACCACCCAAACACCCGTTCGACGGCCATCATCCAAAACCGCGCCAATCGGCACAACAACACCTGATTGCGAGTCCTGACTGGCAATCGACACAGTTACCGTTCCGCCAAGTGGTGCCAAAGCGGCCTTGCCTTCCAACACGTAACGCGCTTCATACGTCCGTGTCTGCGGATCGGCTGCATCGGAAATCTGTCTCAGACGTGCCTGCCATTGCTCGTCATTTTTTCCATAGAGGCTCGCCCCGGCGATGGATCCTATTTCCGGGCGTATCGTTTCGGGAAGGGCAATGACGGCCTCGCGCGGTCCGGCATGTGCGAGCTGAACGACGGTCTGTCCGGCGGCAATGACCTGCCCGGGCTCGCCAAGTGTGGCAACGACCGTTCCATTGGCATCGGCCAACAATGTCGAATAGGTGGCTTCGTTTTCCGCAACTTCCGCATCTGCTTGCGCGGCCGCCAGTTGGGCTTTTGCCGTATCACGCGTCGCCTTGACCTGTTCATAGCGCTGACGACTGGCCGCCAACCCGTTTTTGACCAGCGCAGCATATCTTTTCTCGTCAGCGTCCGCCTGAACGAAAGCTGCCCGCGCAGCAACAACCGCATTGCGCTTGGCTGTCAGGGCGAGTTGCAAATCCGTCTCGTCAAGTCGCATCAAAGGCTGCCCGGCGTCGACCTGCTGCCCGACATCGACATAACGTTCGACAATCTTGCCCGGCACACGGAAACCCAAATTGCTCTGAACCCGCGCGGCAATGGTGCCCGTAAAAGACCGCTCAGCTCCCTGAACGCCAGTCGCTCTGGCAACTTTCACCAAAACTGGTGCTTTACGAGGGTCTGTCGTCGCCGACGCTTCCCGAGGTGAGGATTGCGAGAGAACAGCAATACCGATCGCCCCGACGGCTGCCAATGCGACCGCACCAAAAACAAATAGCCGTTTGCGCCTCATAACAGAGCCTTTCACTGGAGAACTTAACGCACAACTTAGATTACATACGACATCATTAACCAAATTAGATGTTAATCGCAATCTATTTTATGCCTCCAATGAACCACGAATGAAAACAATGACATTCTCCGACCACTTGCACCGAGACGAGAAAGCAGTTATAGATGTTAATTGAAATCTAATTACAGGTATCAAACAATGCGTGTCAGTCGTGAACAAGCTAACCGAAACCGTGAAAATGTGATCGACGTGGCCAGTCGCCTGTTCCGGGAGCACGGGTTTGACGGGATTGGCCTCAAGGATCTGATGAAAAGTGCCGGACTGACCCAGGGCGCTTTTTACAAACAGTTCACTTCAAAGGAAGATCTTGTCGCACAGGCATCGCGACGCGCTCTGGAAGGGTCAAAAGAGAAATGGATGGGAGCTACCAAAGAAAATCCTGATGATCCACTTGAGGCCGCGATCGCATTTTATCTTAGCGAGGAGCATCAAGGTGTTAAGATGGACGGCTGTCCGATCGTCGCCCTCGGTGCAGATGCTGCCCGACAGGGTTCTGATGTCAAAGCTTCGTTTGAATCCGGCGTGAAAACGCACCTTGAAGTGCTTAGCAAAATGATTTCTGCAACCACCGAAGCGGAACGAAAAGAGAAATCAATCGCCATTCTGTCTGTGATGGTTGGGGCGCTGACCTTGGCCCGTGTGGTTAATGATCCGGAAATGGCAAAATCGTTTCTGGATGCAGCAGCTCAAAAAGTCCGGGAAATTGCCTAAGATCTCGACGATCAAGTATCCTGCAAACAACAGAATGTTTCAAACGGACAGGCAGTCTGACAGCTTCAAAAATTGCTGCCAGACATAAAATTCCCGATCACAGGGCTTCAAGCGCCAATGCAATGCCCTGCCCCCCGCCGATACAAAGAGTAACAAGGCCCTTTCTCACACCGTCACGCTGCATGGAGTGCAGGAGGCGTGTAACCAGTACCGCACCTGTCGCACCTATGGCATGACCATGTGCAATGGCACCTCCCTCCACATTCACAACATCCTCGGGTAACCCCAATTCTTTCATGACGGCAAGCGGCACGGCTGCAAATGCTTCATTAATCTCTACACGTTCCAGATCGGATATGGTCCAGCCAGCGCGATCCAGTGCCTGACGCACAGCGGGCACCGGACCGAGACCAAAAAGACCAGGTTCAACAGCACCAACACCATAAGCGACGATACGACCAATTGGATCAACACCGGAGGCTTCCGCAAAATTTCGCTCCACAACAATCATAGCTGATGCAGCGCTGTTCAGGCCGGGTGCGTTGCCGGCCGTGATAGTGCCATCTTCTCTGAAAGCTGGCCTTAACTTGGCCAAGCCTTTCAGGCTGGTATCCGGCCTTGGTGCTTCGTCGAGCAGAAAATTCTCGTAGCTCTTGTACCCCTTGAGCGTAACGGGAATAATCTCGAACCTAAATTTGCCCGCACTGCTTGCCTGATTGAAAAGCCGTTGCGAGCGCTCGGCCCATCGGTCCTGCTCCTCACGGGTCAGCTCCGAGCAAGCCACCAGATCTTCCGTATGCCAGCCGGAATGCTCCCCGGAAAAGGCATCATTCAAGCCATCGCGAAGCATACTGTCAATCCCCGTTGCATCGCCCATGCGATAGCCCCGACGCGCTCCTCCCAACAGGTGAGGAGCACGATCCATATTCTCCATGCCACCCGCAATCGCCGCATCATGAAGCCCCAGCTCGATCTCCTGAGCCGCTGTTACGATGGCCTGCGCGCCGGAACCGCAAACACGGTTTACCGTATAGGCAGGTACCGAGGCAGGCAAACCTCCTCCGATCGCAGCCTGACGTGCCGGGTTCATTCCATTTCCGGCTTGGATAACGTTCCCCATAACCACTGAACCGATATGTTTGGCCTCAAGTCCGGAACGTTCCAGCGTTTCTCGCACCACGATAGCACCAAGATCCGTAGCTGGCGTATCCTTCAACGCCCCACCAAAGGCGCCAATTGCCGTTCGGACGGGATACGCAAGAACAACCTCTCTTTTTGTCATAACAATCTTTCAAAACAGGGATTACTGGATCAAGGTTGATTAAATGCTGTCAGAACTCATCGCACGCGTCACTGTCACCAATCGAACAAGGGCATTTCTAGCCCACACGCCCTGCTTGCGCCTCGTATCGCTCATGGACAGGACAGCTCTTTAAACCGACGGCTCAACGCAACAGGAATGAAGGCAAGAATGGCCGCTCCCGAAGCAATGCTCAAAACAAGGGCAAGAGAACTCAGCGGCGGAAATGGCAAGATACTGGCGAATGACGCTCCGATCGCGGCACAGCTCATCTGCAAAAAACCCAGCAATGCAGACGCCAAACCTGCTTGGCGGCCGAAAGGATGAAGTGCGATTGCGGTGCCGAGCGGGTTGATCAGCCCCATACCGAGCAAATACACCGCGATAGAAAATGTAAAAGATACAAACGTCGGAGCTGCGGCAAAAACAAACATGGAAAGGCTGCCAATCAATGCGATCAGAAGTCCAATCATCCCGACTAAGCGCTGTCCCCAACGATGCGCCAGACGCGGCGCAAGAAAACCGGCCACGAATACGATCAGAACCGTTGCAGCAAAAGTCAATCCAAGCTCGACAGGTGAGAGGCCCAGTTCAACAAGCAAGATCGACGGTGCCGCAGCAAAAAAGGTGTATAGCCCCCCGAGAATCAGGCTCACAGAAACAGCGGGGAAAAGAAAACGCGGATTGATAATCAGCCCGCCATAAGCAGTCGCAAAAGTCGAAACCTTCAACGATGTTCTGCGGTCGACAGGAAGAGTTTCACCGATACTCCGTACATAATGTAGCGCAAGACCCACGGCAAAGACGGCGACCAGCAGAAAAACCGGGCGCCATCCAAACAAACCCTCCAAAGCGCTCCCAAGCAGAGGCGAAAACCCCGGTGCTGCGGCCCCCGCAATCATTGTCAGCGACAGGGCGCGCGCTAGAACCTCACCATCGAACAAATCACGTGCGATTGCGCGTGATAATACCGAGGCCGCACAAGCCCCAAAAGCCTGGATAACACGACCAAACACCAAGAAGGGCAAGGTGTCGGCGACGGCGCAAAGGATGCTTCCGACGGCAAAAACCGCCAGCCCTCCCAATACCAGCCACTTGCGCCCAAGATAATCGGAAAGTGGTCCCGCCAAAAGCTGGCCAAAGGCAAAAGCCACAAAAAAGCTGCTCAGAGTCAGAGCGAGATCGCGCGAGGAAACGTCAAGGCTGATCGCCATTCCAGGGAACGCGGGAAGGATAATATTGGTCGCAAGCGTTCCTGATGCCGCTAACCCCGCAAGCAGAAATATCATTCCCTTGGACAACCGATGCCCTGACATCTCGGGAGGCATTGTCGAAGACATGGAACTCATGCGTTTCGAGGAATGATCATGCATGACGACGTCCCGTGCACGTGGATTTTTCCTTCTGCATTCTCAATCCTGCCTTCAAGGGTAATAATGGTTCGACCACGCGCAATCACATGCCCCATCACATACATCTCGCCGGAATCAATGGATATCGGGCGAACGAACTTGACCGTGGTTTCCAGTGAAGGACAGGTGTCACCGGGGGCAAGTGTCGTCTGGGCAGCAAGTGACATGGCTGTATCAAGCATTGTCATCGCCCATCCACCGTGAACGGTATTTGTCAGATTGCAGAAACGCGCCTCGGGTTTTGCCCGTAGCTCAATCTTCCCTTCTTCGGGAGGAAGCAGCGTGAATGGGAGTGTTTCCGCCATTGACGGGGGACGAAGGGTGCCGTCTGCCAATCTGGAAACGAGTTCCAACCCTGAGCAAGCCGTTAACTCTGACACAGAAACTTGCACATTGCTGGTCTCCGTTGGGGACAATCTCGCCATGTATTGATCCTCGTTCTTACCCGCCATTTATCGCTGGCAACTGAAAAGGGCACAGCGATAACAGCCTTTTAGTCCAAAGCTTCTGCCTAACGAACAGAACGCCCTCCGCACTGAAAACCCACAAAGACAGCCAAGAAATTTCGCCACCTCCGAAAGACGAGCAGCGATATCACTTAGATTTTGATTGAAATCTATATATCTTATAGAGTATGAACGCAATCTATTTATTCATTCGAACAATGATCGGGATCTCGCATTCCCGAAACAGGAAAGAACAGTCATGTCGGCTTCTAAAGTTGTGATCGTAACCGGTGTTTCGTCTGGCATTGGCCGCGCGACCGCCATCAAATTTGCCCAAAAAGGCTGCAGGGTCTTTGGCACCGTGCGAAATATCGAAAAAGCTCAGCCTATAGAAGGTGTTGAACTGGTCGAGGTGGACATCCGCGACGAAACAGCAGTTCAAAATGGTATCCAGACCATCATTGATCAGACCACTCGCATCGATGTCCTTGTCAACAGTGCTGGCGCAACCCTGCTCGGCGCAACAGAAGAGACCTCTGTGACCGAGGCTCAGTCATTGTTCGACACCAACGTTTTTGGCATTTTGCGCGTTGTAAAAGCTGTTCTGCCATACATGCGCGAACAACGTTCTGGCCGCATCGTAAACATCAGTTCGGTATTGGGCTTTCTTCCGGCGCCATATATGGGCCTTTATTCAGCATCGAAGCATGCTGTTGAAGGCCTCTCCGAGACTCTGGATCATGAAGTGCGCAAATTTGGCATTCGGGTGTCGCTTGTCGAACCGTCCTTCACCAGAACCAATATGGACATCAACGCACCGCAGACAGCGTCCACAATCTCCGACTATGACAATGACCGCAGCGTTGTATCCCAAGCAATTAAAAAGAATGTCCGTAAAGCCCCGGAGCCTGATGAAGTTGCCACTGCGATTGTCAACGCTGCCTTGGGGACATGGAAAATGCGGCGCCCCCCCAAAGGCGAAGCCTCACTACTAAGCAAGTTGCGACGGTTCATGCCTTTCGGCCCTGTGGATTCTGGTATCAGAAAGACCTTTGGGCTCTCCTGAAACAGACTTCGGTCGATGAATATCTCGTGCGTTTTGAAAATGCTGTCATTCAACTAGAGTCTATTCCGATTATGTTGCATCGCTTTTGTTCGTGTTTGGCGAACTGCTTGGCGAGGCACAGCGTGCAGGGCGATGTGGTGCATCGTTCAAGCGCTGTAACGACGCGGAGCATCGGCAAAACGGTTCAACATAATCGGAATAGACTCTAGTTGATATCAGGAAGATGAGTGGCAGCATCATATTCTGACGCCGAAATAGGCTTACGCGCCATCCCGAATTATGACAACACAGACCGCCTACGTTCCCTCAAAAACAAATTAACAACATCAGTTAATCAAAAAACGAAGAGCATTAAATCTGATCAAACCGGATGTCTACAATTCCAGGGGCGATTCACAGTGGAAGGATAATAATACGAAGGGACCAATGAGCAGGGCACCTTTCAGGCACCCTGTTCCCACGTTTCAACTAACTGCTTTGCCAGTTCGCAGCAATCACCGCCTGTGCATTCTGGAATTCTGTGCTGTTATGATCAAGGCTATCGGCTGCAACATCGTTGATGCCAAAGATTGACATCGCATCAACTAGGCTCTGTACATTCGCAGCTTGAAGCATACTGCCTGCCACCTCAATCTCACCAACCTGCTGAGATGTTGGACTGTACCAGTCGGCAACGGTCAGACTGTCCTGCGACCCAAGCAGTTGGATAACAAGGTCATCGCCCTCCTGGAACAACCAGACATCGTTCGCCGTCATTTCGGATTGCAATGAAACTGTATCCGTCATCTCAGCATCCGTGATTGTGTCATTATCAAAACCACGTCCGAAGGCAAAGGTATCAGCACCACTACCGCCCGTAAGAACATCATCACCAGCTTCACCTGATATAACATCGGAAACGCTGCTTCCATTTAGCACGTCATCAGTTTCCGTTCCGAAGTGTACGTCATATGGTCGGTATTGTGCACTCTGAACCGTTTTTCCGGAAAGTGCTTCATCCACATGCACACGACTCAAAATTGCGTTCGGCTGCCCTTCATTAAGATAAGTCACATAAACACCGCCGTCCGCAGCCGGTTCCAAACGCACCGATAGCTTATTACCACTCTGGAACAGGCTAAATTCAACCTCTTCATTTACCGGGTTACCGTCAGCGTCGAAACGTTGTCCATAGACCTCGTACTCCGAGCCATTTTTCCGGGCAACAACAGCAAATATTCCACCGTCTTCCAACGCCAGCAGATCTGTATCAATCACGTCTCTGAATAGAGCATCTCCAATATCGTAATTGACGGTGAAGTCGTGGGTAATCGCGTCATTGTCATCGACACTATAAACATGAAGTTCGTTTCTTACTGTCAAAGCTACACGGCCATCCGCAAGCCGAATAGGAACGGACACATAGTTATCTATAGTAGGATAGCCGCTTGTACTTTGCTGCAAGACGGTTACCGCATCACCAAGGCTCTGCCCTTGTATCGAGAACAATTGCGCTGAAACTGTCCATCCGCCTTGGTGATGAACAGAAAACAGCATCAGGCGACCATCGGTTAGCTCGACGCCATTTGGCTTATAGTCATTATATAGAGGAGCCTGAATTTCAAACAATCCACCAACGGTATTCCCGTTAGCATCATAGCGTTGAACAAGGGTATCGTAGCGTGTAGCCGCAGAATCCCTCCATCCTGACATAGAAATCAAGAACCCTCCATCTTGCAAGGCGATGATTTCTGGGTCCTTCTGAGGATAATCGTCAACAGTCATTTCCTGCCAACCAAGAACCGGGGCACCGGCCTGATTGTATAGTGAATAGACAATCTTGCCCGACATGATACCGCTTACAACAAAGCCATTTGCCAGCCCCTCGACATGCAAGTCAGTCAGCGCTGAAGGCGTATTGACCAAGAAGACTGCATGCTGAGGATCGGTGCCATCTGCTTTGTAGATGTTAGCATAGATGCCCGAATTGTCCTCTGATCGCCAAACTGAGACTTCGCCACCGTCCGACAACTGAGCAACATCCCAAAGGCTACGTTCGGTACTAACGACCGCATCGTCTACCAAAGGCTTCACATCGATGGTCACCGTCGCCGTACTGCTGTTCCCCGCTCCATCATCGGCCGTGTAGCTGAAGATCGCCGGGCCGTAGTAATCCGCAACCGGCGTGAACACAACATTCCCGTCACCATCAAGCGACACCGTTCCGTATTCGGAATCCT